>FWWL01000081.1_pt1 | contig 212829 bp, 205 predicted proteins | sample 2228331 | NCBI WGS metagenome assembly FWWL01 (sample SAMEA103939775, study PRJEB20133) | metagenome | reverse complement strand
TAGTTTTCGTCAGAATTACTTTTGCATCCGTATCTTTACTTCATAGCTCTACTGCTAGATGTTCATCTATTTTTAATTTACTAGATTTTCTATAACCAAAATGTGTCATATTTTTTCAATATCTTCCTGCTACTATCAAATCATCAGTTGATATACTAAATGCTTACTATTCAATAATTTATATTTGTGCAACAGCTTCCCCTTGTCATACCATAAATAACTTCTTTAATTTACAAAATTTTCATGATAATATATAAGTGTAGTAACTTGTCAAATTTTATTACGTTAAAGGAGAGGGGTACATATGCCTGATAATGAAAGCAGAGAGATAAAAATTAAAAGGATTGTAAATGAGTATAATGAGGCATTGGACAACTATCAGCAAGTATTAATGATGCTAGAAAATCTGACGCCTGAAAGTGACGCTGCAGCATTTTCTACAGCAAGCGCATGTGGACATCACCTTTATTCGGCGGTAGAAACAGCATTGAGAATATATATAACAGATAAGGGTGGTATTTTGAATGAGGAGGAGTATCATAAGAACACATTAGGATTATGCTCACTGGCTTCAAAATATCTCGAGGATAGCGTGAACATAGATCTCGCATGTCTAGTTATGGAAAAAGAAGCTAGAAACGAAATGACCCACTCATGTGATCTGGTTGAACTATCAGGGTTTGTTCGAGTTTTTAAAAATTTGCAGAGAATTATAAATTCAATTGATTCAAAACAGCAACTTACGGATCTCATTTATCCAATAGAGGTTGTAGATTTTCCTTCAATATTTGAATATTGTGAGGGGTTCAAAACAAAGGATCATACCTACACTCAGGAATATACTTATATGATGATCACCGATCCTATTCATGATATGCCTAAAGATTACTTATCCTTGCTTCTGCAGGTCAATTGGGATATCATTCTTGACTTTGATGGGAAATCCAAGACCGGTGGACTTAGAAGTTGCGCAGATGTAGGTGGTAGGGCAATAGTCGACATGTATATTGATGATTTGCGTAATGGTGGTAACTTTCAATCTACTGTTTTTAAAGCGGACAAAACTGCATGGCTATACTTAGAGAAAAGGGGATACTGTGTACCGCAACTTTTTAAAAAATGGGATAACATACGTAAAAGCAATTTAGAGTATTTCCTTAAAACGTCATATAATACAAAGCCAACTAAGCTAATTGTGTTATGTCTTAAGAAATTTGATCCTTCTGTTAACCATATAATTGAAAAGATAAAAGACTCCTATACAGATTTCCAGATAGTATTTGTGAACCAAGATGATAATCAGGTAAAATCACGTATTGAAGAATATTTGGAGGAAGATCAATACGAGTTCTATACAAACAGCCTTCATAGTATACTCAAATCTTTCAATGAGTTTAGTAGGTTGTTTGAAAATCAAAGCTCTAGAATATCAAGTAACGACTATGAAGTTCCTGGCAGAGATGAGATTAAATTATTAGATCCAAATATAAAAATCAACTTAGAAGATTACTTCGAAATACTTCATCTACATATTGGATCAGAATCAGAAAATATAGAAAAAGATCGTCGAAATTTCTTAGCAGGAGATATTGCTCCGTGGTCGGTATTTAAAAATAAGTTTGATGTTTTGCCAATTAATGAAAAATTATATAATGAACGTATTGCACGAATAAAAGATATATTGAAAATTAAAGCTAATCCAATGGAAAGAGTATTTATTATTGCACATAAGCCTGGTTTTGGTGGCACAACTTTGTCCCGTAGGGTCGCTTGGGACATACATCAAGAACACCCTGTCCTTCGATTAAAGAGATACCAGCATGGCACAGTCAATGAGTTAATTAAGAACCTATACGACTTCTGCAATAAAGGAATTTTACTTGTTGCAGATGAAAATGATATATCAAAGCCAGATATTGAGGATTTTGAAAGAGAAGTTAAAAATATTGATAGGCCTGTAGCAGCATTGATTGTTAAAAGGGTACAGGACCGAGAAAACCATGCTCGACATAATACTCTTAACTATATGTCTCTGACTCTTATTGATAATAATGCGGTGGAACAACTGAAAGCAATATTTAGATCAATAGCGCTGGAGAGACAAGACATTAAGACACTTGAAAAGCGCGAAAAGAATATGAAATCAGTATTAAAGGGAGATATGTTTTGTCCTTTCATGATAGGGCTTTATTATTTAGATGAGGACTTTGTTGGAATAAGGGAATATGTGAAGAAGTTCATTGATCAACAACAGGATGAGAAATGTGATAAAGCATTAATATTTATTGCAATGTGTGATTATTTTGGAAGAAAGAAGTTACCAGCATATATACTTGAAAAGCTATTTGGAGATACGGGGAGGCGTTTTAGCCTAAAAGATAGGGTAAGAGGTGCATTTGAGCTACTTGTCGATGGAGTTGATGAAGATAATGGAATGCGTTTTTGGAGACCACGCCATTATCTTATTAGTCTAGAAATTATGAGATGGTTATTCAATAATAAGAGTTATGATGAAAACGGCTGGGTCGATAGGCTCCCGATTTACTGTAAGCAGCTTATAGATCTTACAAGGAGTCTCTGTCAAATTGGTGTTCCCGAACAAGTCTGCAACATTCTGACAGATGTTTTTATCAATAATCGTTTCCAAGAGAAAAATGAAAATGGTATGTTGGGTGCTAACGAAGAAATTGATGGAGACTTTTCATATATTATCGAAAAAATGCCATTTAATGTACAAAAACGTGATGTATTAGAGCACTTGATAACTAGTTTTGCTACATATATTGAACAGCTCGACCCTATTACCTCACGAATTGAGTATATTATGCTAGCTCATTTTTGGGGTCACTTAGCAAGACATTACAGCAAAATCGAACCAAACTTCTCAAAAGCTATTGAGTGTTGCGAGAATGCTATAAATATCTTACATAAAATTAATATGTATGACTCTATCATTTACCACATCTATGGTGACTGCTTATATAAAAAAGCACAGGAGCAAATTGAACTTTTGCAGAAAAGTGAAACACCATGCTTGCTAGAGGATTTAGTTGAAATAAAAGACATTGTAGATACAGCGGCAGACATGTTCATTAAGACCAAGCTCTACGGTAATATAGAACATGGGGTGTTATCACATATTAAAATGTTAATATCGTTTCTGAGGTTAATTTTGAGGACATATAATGTTACTAATGTTGCAGACATAAAGAGGATTGATGAATCTTGGATTCTTAAATACATTAGTGAAGCAAATGAACTTTTTGGAGAGATAAACAAGAATGAGTTATCTGAGAGAGCGTTTAGTATTTATAATTGGTGCGAACAGGAATTTGATGTTCTTCTATATAAGAAAAATAGAGGCGAATTAATCCAAGATCTTAATAATTATCTTGATTCACTAAATAAAATGCCAATACGCGATTCTCAACGTATATTTGAGGTTGGTAAGAACATAGTTGTTGCAATCTTAAAAAAGCATGATAACAATTATTTGAGTCTGCAAAAAAATGAAAAAGATGTGCGACGCATTTTAGAACTGCTTGATAAGAATATTGATGCAGGAGTTAGTACCACTTACGACTATTCTTTATGGCTTAGGGTCGCAAAGTATTCTGACAAAAGTGTAGATGATGCTCTTACTATTGCGAGGAAATGGTACAACCTTGACAGCAATAATCGTATTAAAGATCCGATGCCAGCATATTATTTATATGTACTTAACGTCTTACGTGCACTAGATGGTTATGCAAATGCTTTGGATGAGGCAATCCAATATAGGAAAGAATGCTTAGCTTTATGTCAGATTCGGCAAAAGTACGGTATTATAAGTGAATCCAAAATTAGAGACTGGTTTGGCAGTGGGACTGGACTCAAAAGACTTATTGATGATAGTACTGTCGAACAAAATAAATTTGCGGAGGATTTAAGAATTGCGCAAGTTAAAGGTGAGTTTATAGAATATGGCGCGCGAGGTGTCTATGGCACAATCCGACTAACAGTACCAAAAGAGTTAAGAGATATGGAAGTACATTTTAAGCCAGTTGATAGCAATTTGAAATCTAATCAGGTCAACCACATGGTTGCACTTAAGTTCGGTTTTTCATTTGAAAGGCCAGTTGCATTTAATAAGAGTATAGAAGATTTGGAGATACAAAAGACGCAAGCAAATAATAGTAAAGTAGTTGAAAAGAGAGAGCAGAAAGTCAATAATCGAATATATTCAATAGGTGAAATAGTCAAATTTCATATTCAAGGGAAAGTACCAACCGCAAAGATACTTAAGGGGTATATCGAAGGAACCGAACTCCAAGGTAGCATAAAATACGGGGAATTGGAGTACGGATTTGTAACAGAAGAGCAGGCTTTACTATATTCCGGTAAGACTGTGCTTGCAAAAATTATAGAAATTGATATGATGAACCGCTATAGGTTATCAAAAAAGGCTGCGGATTCAACTACACATACAAATAAATCTAATGAGAACACAGCTGTAAGAAATGCATTCTTAAAGGCACAAAAGAAAAAATAATTGTTATAGATAATCTGGCATAGTTTGAAACGGGAGTTGAGGATTAGCTTTTTTGTAATGCCTTAATTATCTGGTTAAAGACTATAGGCAAGATGTGAAAGGGCTTGTCTGTATGCAGTGTGTTTTTAACAATAGTAGTTTTCAACGAGCATATGATTACAAATATGATCATGTGCTTAATAGTGTCAACAAATGGGGGGAGTTTATGGATTTATTTACACCTATAGTCGACGAAGGAATGCAGCATCAAAATTTCAAAAATATTCTAATCGAGAATAATGATTACACAAAAGATGTAATTAGAGAGTGGGCAGTAGGCTTTGTTGATAGAGATAATAAATTTGTTGAAGAGTTTCAAAAATCATTTAACTCATGTTTATGGGAGCTTTATCTACATGCATGCTTAAAAAAGATGCAGTTGAGTATAGACTTTAATTTTAATAGACCGGACTTTGTGGTAAAGGATGCTAGTAATGGGACAAGTTTCACAATAGAATGTGTAACAGCTAATCATGCTGAGGGTTGCACGCCTGAATGGGTACGAGATATATCAACAGAAACCTTAGAGGGTATGAACTTAGATGAGATGGTGGACAATTCTACATTGAGATTGTCAAATGCTATAGGCTCTAAATATGATAGGTACGTAAGCTCTTATTATAAGCTAGACCATGTTAAGAATAAACCTTTTGTGATTGCAGTGGCTCCATTTGATCAACCTTTTTTTCAGTTTCCCAGTTTGCAGCCAATATGGCGTGTTTTATATGGTTTTGATAGAATGGTTAAGGTAAATGAAAGGTTTTATGAGCCTATTTATAAAGAGAGTATCGTAAAAAGCAAAAATGGTAGTACAGTAAACCTTGGCTTATTTACAGCTAAAGACCTAGAAGAGGTGAGTGCAATACTATTTAGTTGTACAGCTACTTATGGTAAGATTAGAGCATTAAGTAAAGATTCTGGGCCGTTAATTTTTGATACAGTAAGATACAACAAGAATTCAACTAAATCAGTAGTGGGAGTAAATTATAGGGACCATCTTAATAAGCTTCCAAGGAAGTTTTATAAAAAGTTTGCGGAAGAATTTAAGGATAAGATTGATACAAATCAATATGAACCAAGAAATCCATATTTATTGGAAGATTATAGTGAGGATCTTCAAGACGGTTTACATTTATTGTTAAACCCGTTTGCCAAGCACCCAATAGATGTGCAAATATTTAAAGATTTGGGTGCTAGTATCCATAATTATGATTATTCTAACAAAGAGATTATGGTAGATTGCCCTGATAATTTCCTTTATCAAAGACTGGTTAATAGGATTAAGGTTAGATAATGAGGTTTGAAAAAATGACTACTATTCTGACTACTACTACTGTAACTATTAAGTAAAATCTATGAACATAGAAGTGCTTTGATGTATTAGAATATAGCTATATCAACCTCTGATAATATAAAAAAATCTAGATTAAGCTAGCACAACTGATTCTGGATCAGTCTGTTGAGGTTCAAATCCTTAATCGGGTGCCATAATGATATCAATGGTTGTAGAATTTATTTTCTACAGCCTTTTTTGTTTTTTCTAAACAGACGAATTTGCATTACATGTATGGACTAAGACTTGGCTGCGAATATTTTATAATGCAGCATTAATTTCATATTTTAAAAACTCTATGATATAATGTATTCATATTGCATAAGGGGGAGAAATTAAATATGAAACGTTTCACAGCAGCACTTGCAGCACTCGTACTTGTACTTGCACTGGCAGGATGTGCAGTCGAATCCAATACAAATTTGTATAAAAGCAAGGATGGAGACTGGAGCATAATGATACCAAAGGAATTTGTAAAGGATAAGGAAGAATCAAATGAGCAGTTGAAGTCCAACACAGTATCATTTAGGACAGAAAGCGAGTCATTTTTAGCAATTAATGAGATTGTAGATGAAAAGCTTGAGATAAGCGAAGAGAAGCTAAAGGAAGAGCTAGGTGAAGACCACTATCTTAAAATATTGAAATATGAAACTATAGATATAAAAGGTATAGGAAAAGCATATGGTGCAATGTTAACTGATGAAGCCACAGGAATGGCTATGATGTACTATCGGTTAAAGCACAAGGATAAGGCAGTGTCCTTCATTTTTTATAGACAGGCTGGTTTCTCTGCAGAGCAGGAAGCTAAGAGCAAGGCTATGATTGGTACCTTCAAAGGTTTGAAATAAGATAAAGAAACTACCGGTTGTCCGGTAGTTTTTTTATCTTATTTCCAAATTATTACACATTTATTTATTTTTGTACATAATAATACATGATATAATGAGTAACGATAAGAAGGAAATATAAATTAAGGAGTTCTTTTTATGAAGGGTGAAATTGTAAATAGATATAGACTTATTGAGCTTTTTATAAAAATTTTGTTATGGATTCTTGTGATCGCAGTATTTATATTGGAACAAGCAGATGCATTTAAGACTCTCCCGGATTATCTGGAAACTTTGATATTAACATTGGACTTGTCAGCAGCAGTGATACTGAGCTGGTTCATGCCGTCATCAATGGCAGAACGTAAGTTCAATAAGGGACTTAAGTTCATAGATAAGGACAACGACAAGGCAGTTATGTATTTAGAAGATTATCTTGGCTCAAAAACTCTTTCAGATATTGATAGAAGGCATGTTCTGAGAATCCTCGGAGTTGCGAAGCACAAAAAAGGGGATGACGAAGGTGCAATCCGGTGTCTGAATCAGGCACTTGAGGGTCAGGATAAGGATAATGACTTGAAGGTAGAGATACTGGGATCAATGGGTATAATATATTCTGAGTCCGGTGAATATCAGAAAGCAGTGGAGCATTTTGACAGAAGCTTCGATATAATTTTTTCTTTATCTAAAGCTCACATCGACAAGTCAATACTGGTTCAGGTTATTAATGCTTATATTGAGGTAGGACAGAAGGAAAAGGCAATACAGATATATGACAGACTTTTAATGATAAGTGGCTTTAAACGCGATCAGAGAGTTGAAGAATTATTGGGTATCTAAGGGAGGAGTCAAGATGAGAGTATACCTTATTATCTTGGAAACAGCAGCTCCGAAACGTGAGATAGAGATATTGCATAATACCGGTGATAGTAATGAAGCATTGAATAAATTAATTTCCTATTCGGATAAATGGGAAGAATCAATAGTTACAGGAAAATGCAGGGTATTGATGACAACTTATGAGAAATGATAAGCTGAAACATAAGCAAATAAGCCAGTAATCCATTGAGATTACTGGCTTTTGACTTTAGTGTGCAAAGGATTTGGTAAACAGCTTCCTTTATAATTAAAACCATTTATGATAATATTGTATAGGTGAAAGATGATTTATTCTTTAGGTATAAAGATTGTATAATATTTAAAATAAATGTATAAGTGGGTGAATTTAATGCACAAAAGGATACTTGCACTGGTTTTGATATGCATTTTGCTGACCTCCTGCTCTTATAGAAATTTGGAGAGAGAAGAGAGAGTTCCTGAGGCGGCTAAGCCAGTTGAAAGTGCAAGCTTTATTTGCCATATCTCATGGGTGAAAGAACACCCCATAACGATCCTTACTGCCGCCGCACCTTTATCGGCATGAACATGACCCACCAGAGAAAGCATCTGACTCGTGCCGTATTGGAGGGGGTTGCATTTTCTCTTCGTGATACCTTTGAGCTTATGAAAGCAATGGGAATCGACATTCCTGTCATAAGCATCAATGGAGGTGGAGCCAAGAGCAAGCTTTGGTGCGAAATTATTGCAGATGTATTAAATGCAAGGGTAGTTAGGCTCAATGCCAATGAAGGACCTGCATACGGAGCTGCAATACTGGCAGCTGTGGGATACGGATTATTTGATTCTGTTGAAGCCGCATGTGCTTCATTTATAAAAGTAACAGAAAGTATCGAGCCTAATATTGCACATGTTGAGCTTTATAACAAGAAATATGAAAAGTTCAGGGAAATATACCCTGCGACTAAAGAGCTGTTTAAGAAGCTCACAAAAGATAATTAATAAAAGCCAGCAATCCACTTGGATTGCTGGCTTTTATTATATGCCTATTGCGACATAAGCAGGGTGATTATTCATATTTTGGTTATTACTTGCAATAAATATTTCATAAATATGATATTAGTTGAAGGTAAAATGAAAAAATTGTCGAAATATATTGAAAATTAACAAAAAAAGGCGGTGGGATTTAATATGTTTAAGTTGCTAAATATGAATAATATAAAAGTAGGGTATAAGATGTTATTTATACTGATTGTGCCAATTATAGCTATAGTAAGCATATCAATGATTGCGGTAACGAACTTCAGTGATATTTCAGAACACTTGATAACAGAATTGCATGAGGAAGCAAATAAAAATATGGCATTGATCTTAAATGCTGACAGAGATTTCTATCAGGCACTTACAGCTCAAATGAACATGCAGGCATCAACAGACCCGGCCATATTGAAAGAACATAAGGATTCCTACTATGAGAATACAAAGCAGACCCTTGATCGTATGAAAGAAGCCCATAATAGTATGTTGGAAGATAAGCTTGAGTATGAAAACTTCAGGCATAAGGATTCAAAGCTCACTGTGTTTGAACTATTTGAAGCCTTTGATAAAGACTATAACACATGGTACGGTTTATTTGATGCAGAGACAAACTTCATAGGCAATGAAAATAAGTTCCTTAGTACATTTGACTCAGCTAGAGATAGGATGAATCAAATAGAAGAAATTCTTGAGGAATATAGTAACGAAATTGTTAATGAAAGTAATGAAACATTTGCAAAAACAAAAACGTTTATTTTTAGTACAACCTTGTTGGCTGTTGCACTGTCACTGATTCTAGGCATCATTGTGATAAAAAATATAGAAAGAAGGACAAAGAAAGCCCTGGAGCTCATAAAAAAGACAGCAGGTCTTGATTTAGGTGAATATAAGGAATTTGAAAAATATTTAAATGGAAAAGACGAATTTGGATTAATTATTAATGCAGAGGCAAATGTAAGGAAAGAGCTGACCCATGTAATCAAAGAAGTAGCCAGCGATGCCGCAGAGGTTAATAGTGTAGTGGGCATGACTAATATCAGTATGTCCCGCCTGGGAGAAGAAATTGATGAGATTTCAGCTACAACTGAAGAACTGTCTGCAGGTATGGAAGAAACCGCTGCATCAATTCAGGAAATGAATGCGACTTCCCTTGAAATTGAAAGAGCTACAGAAATTATTGCAGAAAAAGCCAAGGAAGGCACAAAGGCAGCAGATGATATCAGTAAAAGAGCAAATGATTTAAATTCTAGTTTTACAATCTCTCAGGATAGTGCCTTTAAGGTGTTCAACGAAGTAAAGGAAAGCCTTGAAACTGCATTAGAGAAATCGAAGGCTGTGGAACAGATTAATACTTTGGCAGATGCAATTCTCCAAATTACCTCACAAACAAATCTCTTAGCATTAAATGCTGCGATAGAAGCTGCGAGAGCAGGTGAGGCAGGTAAAGGCTTTGCAGTAGTAGCTGATGAAATCAGAAAGCTTGCGGAAGACTCTAAAAATACTGTCTCACAGATACAAAGCATTACAGAGAAGGTTACAGATTCGGTTAATGACTTATCCAGCACCTCCAGCAGCTTACTTGGATTTATGAAAAATGATGTTCAGAGGGATTATGGAATAATGCTGCAGGCAACAAGCCAATACAAAAAAGATGCCGAATTCATAGACGATTTGGTGGGAAACTTGAGTGAAACGGCTGATAAACTGCTTAATTCAATACAAAGCATGGTTAAATCATTAAATGAGGTTAGCGCAGCAACAAATGAGGGAGCTGATGCAACCAGCAGCATAGCACAGAAAACCTCCAACATAGTGCAAAATGCAGATGAAGTTATAAAAAATATTGCAACTACAAATGAAATTTCAGTTAAACTCACACAAATGATTTCTAGGTTCAAGGTATAGAGTCAAGCCGTCTGTAATTCGTTTATAAAGAATGGAATATGATGTTAAAAGCCGGTAATCATTTGGATTAACGGCTTTTAACATTTCTCTATTGCGCAGCAGTACGGATAGGGAACTTTGTTTTTATTGTTACGTGATTGCTCCTATATACTACATTGCCTGTTGAATCAAATCCATGAATATAGTAAGTATACTGTTCACCTGATTGTAAATCACTATCATTGAACATATCAGAAGAGACTCTTGCAATTTCTGTTTCATTGCGATAAACAATATATCCGGCTATTTCAGAATTAATTACTGTACTTCCCCAGTTCAGAGTTACATTTGAATATCCTATCTCAGATGCTTTCAGAATATCAGACGCTGGGTTCCATAGGGGCATATCCTGGTTTATCACGAGATTAATTTTCTTATGTACATTCTTTGCATTGTTGAATTTGAAGCTATCCAGAATATCAATTTTGATTGCAGCTCTCTCTTTAACATCTTTCAATATTAAATTATCTCCGGCTATTTCAGCAGAAGCCGCATTGTCAGATTCTATAGAGTATTGCGCTCTATCAAGGTACATACTCGAATTGTCATTAAATACAGCCTTTACTTTTAATGGCGCGGCTTTTTTTATTTCAAGGGTCTTAAGTGGGATTTCTATCTGGAACTCTCTGACTTCATGACTTGTCATGAATCTAGTCTCTGAGATATATGCATCAATTATGTTTATAGCATTACTTAAGTCAGAGCTGATTCGTTTCGCTACTTCCTCATTTATATCTGAATTAGTATTTATCTTTAGCTGCATGGCTTCAATGCTATGCTTAAGAGAATATGCAGCTTTTATTTGATCGGCAGAATCCTTAAAATTGATTTTGAGCTCGGTCATCAGCTTTGTGAATTCTTCGGACTGTTGAGCATTGATGCCATTGTATTTGTAATATATACTATCAATTTTACGAATTACCTCATTAAGCACTGTCTTTATTGATTGTTCAGGATCCCTATTAGTTACAATTGAGGGCGTGCTGAAAGCACCAAGCTTCAATGGCTCAGAATATCTTCCGTTAAACAATGATTCAAATTCAAAGATTGCAATACCATTTGTATTTGCAGCCCTTATGGCGTTAATCTGCCCCAAAAGAACCTTGGTATCAACCTTATTGAAGGTAGCAATACCTGATGTAAGCTGTGAATGACCTCTTGCAAAGGACCAGGAATTCATAATATCTTCTACTACCGGTGCTTCATCAAGATAGTAGGACATGGGAATCAAGTTATTAATGTAATCCTTGCTGATCCAAGCCTTAGGATCCTGATATATGTCTACCAGAGTCTTATCATATTCCGGCCATACGTCTGAGGATATCTTAACCATCGGTTTGATTGACCTTACTTCTGAAAACATTCTATATGCATAGGAACTGACTGAATATGCCCTGAAATCACACCAGCTGTCCCATAATGCATCACCGGGCTTTAAAACAATAGGGTCAGTGCCGGTATAACCGTCAAAAAGCTGCCTTGTATATGTATCATAGCCGAAATCATTAGAGTAATCGCCGGAATGTGAGTATCTCATGTAGTCAAACTGAATCCCATCCAGGTTATATTTTCTCGCAAGATCTTTATATAGACCTGATAAGAAATCACGAACCGCAGGCAGAGCAGGATTCAAGAAATAATACTTTGTCACACCATTTTCAAGATAGAAATTATCGCCCTTTCGGCTTACAGCCATCCACTCCGGTTTTTTCACAGCTATAGGTTGGTCCACAAGGAAATTCTCCACCCATGCATGCACTTCAATACCCCTTGCATGGGCTTCTTTTAGATATATGCCAAGTATATCCATTCCATTAAACATGGGGTTCTGCTGCATGGTTTCATTGCCTGTCGGATATATGGCATATCCGTTCCAGTAAGTTTCAAGATATATGGTGTTTATGTTCAAATCCTTCAACATATCAAGACGCTTTTGTATTTGAACAATGCTGGTATCTCTGGGCCTTAACCACACTGCTCTAGTTTCCACCTTTGGGGACTCGAAGGTCATGAAATATGCATCATCTGCATTCTTCTGTATTTCCCTGACTGAATTTACTAAGGCCTCATATCGCCCTTTAGATACCTGTGCTTTTATGCTCTCCAGCTTTAGCTGAGCACTATCCAAATTGCTTTGCACCTTGTCGTAGGGAATATCCATGTACTGCTGCCTCGCAAGGTTCAGGCTGTCTTGCGCGGATTTAATACTGTAGGTCGCCAGATTTAGATAAGAGTCAGGTGAAAAGACTATCAATAGTTCTTTTTTGTCGGTGTTGAATTCTACATTGGCACCCAATAAGGCGTATTTTTGTAGCCATTTTACTTTATCACCATGGCCTGAAAGGACATAACCACCCGCAGGAATCTCAGAGTCATTACCCCCTGCACTTATTATATTGCCCTCACTGTTTATCCCAATCTCATAACCATATGGGTTTGTACCGGTACGGCTGCCATAGCTGCTGTCATATACTATCAGCTGATTGGGCCCTCTGAATCCATCGTAGGGTTTACCCTTTGCCTTGTCCCAGGCTGCAGGATTATCTGATATTATCCTTGGGTTGTATGCCCCATAGCTTATTTTACTTGCGTTATACAGCTTATTATCAGAAGCGACTAACACTTTGTCACCCAGCTTGACATTTTCATGCAGCTGTCTGTAATAAGGACTTCCTGAATGAATTGATATAACTATTCCGTTTGATGGTATCGGTGAATTATTATCAACGAGCACATCCTTTTGCTTTGCAATATCTACAATCCTGGTTACGGCATCATTAACTACAGTCAATTCCATTCCCCATACGTTTGTCTTTGTTGATGCGCCGTAAGAGGAGTCATATAGGGTTATCTGATTAGCTTCACGTAAATTGTTAATCTGATCTATGGCAGCAATCATACCCCCCAGCTTAAAATACATATCGGGCAGAAGAGGGATATCTACATTTAAAAGAGTAATTTCCTCACCCTTAAAAAGGTGGCTTGCTAATTCCGGATTACTTCCGGTATAGGATATAACATAGCCATTTGGAGGGATATAGGTGCCGGTTGCCCCATTAATATTCCTATGAACAATAATGTTGTTTACGACTATATACTCGTAAGTATTATCATCAAAAGGCTTGGTATACTCGCCATAATTTGCTGTATATATTATAACCTTTCCTTCTTCTCTTTCTTTGTTGATTGCATCAACTTGATAGGTAAAGCTGTTACCACAGCTAATGGAGGGAGTGTTTGTTTCACTTCCGGCAGCATAGACATTTATATTCATAACAGAGATTACAACGAGACAGAAGCATAATATAGTACTTTTTAAACATCTCATGTGTGCAGACTCCTTTGCAATTTTCGATTTCCAGATGCCAAGTAGATTATATCAGAGAATATGAGCAGGAGATAGTAAGAAAGGGGTCTAATCTTTCTTAATATAATAATTCTGGTATAATTGATATAATATATGATGGTATATTGGTTTAAACTATATTGGATTGAGGGGTAATATAATGATATTCTATTTTACCGGAACAGGAAACTCTTTGCAGGTAGCTAAGAGTATTGCAGAAAACGTTGGTGAAGAGCTGATTTCTACCGCTGATGCTGTGAACAGCGGGGATGAAAGCTATGAATATACCTTGAAGGAAGATGAAACCATAGGCTTTGTATATCCCGTGTATGCTTGGGCACCGCCTAAAATTGTCTTTCAGTTTATTGAGAAGCTTAAGCTTAACAATTACCATAATAACTTTACTTTCTCTGTAGCAACCTGCGGTGATAATATTGGGAAAACAATGGAGGTTCTTGACGCAGCCTTGAAGAGGAAGAGTATGAATTTAGACAGCGGGTTTTCAATAGTAATGCCTAATAACTATATTATTATTGGAAATGTGGATTCAAAAGAAGCAGAAGGAAGAAAGCTTGCAGCAGCAGAGGAGACCTTGAAAAAAATTAATAGGATAGTTCACGAAAGAAGGCGGGGCGTATTCGAAGTTAAAAAGGGCTTCATGCCTGGTGTATTAACTTCAGTTATTAATCCGCTTTTTAATAAAAACGCGATAGATACAAAAAAGTTTTATGCAGATGACAAATGCACAGGCTGCGGTATTTGCGAAAGGGTCTGCAACTGTAAAAGCATCAAAGTCCAAGAAAAGCCCCAATGGGGAGAACTGTGCACACAATGTCTTGCATGCATTCACTATTGCCCGGCTAAAGCCATTCAATATGGGAAGGGTACAGAAAAGAAGGGCAGATATACAAATCCTAATGTCAGTATCGGAGAGCTATAAGATAAATAGAAAGCACTGCATCGTAATGCAGTGCTTTTTTAGTCCAATCAATACAAGGTCTTAATCAAACGTCTTACATAGTTTTTAGTAAATTCAACTAGGTCATACTGACCGTTATGCAAGCACCAGTCATAGACAATTCCTCTTACAGCTATGAAAAAATACTCAACAATTTCTTCAGCCGGCATATCGTCTATTATTTCTCCCTGCTTTTGAGCCACTTCAATAATATTTTGCAATATTAATTGCATATGCCTGCCTTTTTTTATAAACATGGTATTACGTGGGTTATACAGGTGCTTGACGAACTCGAGACCCCTATGGACGTTGTAATCTGCATAATAGCAGAAGTAGCGGATTATCTTGTCATTAGTGCTGCCATCTTTCATATCTGCTGCTACTACACTCAAAAAATAGTCATCAGCGACCTTATATATCTCATTAAGAATATCATTTTTAGATTCAAAGCAATTGTAGAAAGACCCGATAGATACACCGGCCTCCTTGCATATTTCTTCGACGGTGATGTTATTCAAGCCTTTCTTTTCCATCAGTTCTACGCTGGTTCGATATATTTTCTCTCTGGTATTTTGTGCCTGAAGCTGTCTTTTTGTTACTTTTTCCATTTCAGATTCTCCCTCGGTATGGTGATGGTAGTGAATTATAACCAATAAGCATAATTCAATTATATAAGAATGAGTAACTTTGTCAAATAAGAGTAAAAATTTCCAAAAGTATATTGACAAATAATTAACGAAATTATAAAATGAATGTATTCAGTGAATGCATTCAACGAAATATTATTGCAGCAAATTAGGTTAAAAATTTAACTAACAGAGGAATTTCACAGACAGATAAAAACTCAGTAAAACCTGTGTTTTTATAAAACTAATTAGGAGGATGGACTATGAAAAAAAGACTTTTGTGTTTGCTGCTAACTGTTGCACTTGTTTTTTCAAATGCAGCATTTGTATTGGCAGACGGCACCTACGCAGTTAAGCCTGGAGATGTATTATGGAAAATTGCTGAAAGCAATGGTATGACCTGGCAGCAGTTGGCTGAAGCAAATAAGCTGGAGAATCCCCATATGATATTCCCGGGACAGGTTCTAAAGCTTGCTGGTAAAGCAGCTGAGGCTGTATCATCGGCAAGTACAGGTGTAAAGACAACTACCAATACTCCGGCTGCGGCGGTTAAAGCAAAGACCGGCGCATATATAGGTGAAGGCAAGGGAGTCCACGGTAATATTCAAGTAGGAGTAACCCTTGAAGGTAAGAAGATAACAGCTGTTCAGATTCTTAAGCAAGACGAGACTCCTGGTGTAGGAGACGTGGCAGCTGAGATGATTTCCAAAGAGATCATAAAACACCAGAGTATTGCTGTTGATACAGTAGCCGGTGCGACTATATCCAGCGGCGGAGTATTAGCAGCAGTAAAACAGGCTCTGGAAAAAGCGGGTGTAAACCTAGCTGATTATCAGAAGAAACCAGTGAAGAGCAATGTACCTGCAACTGGTCTTGTTGAAAAGAAAGCGGATGTGGTTATAATCGGTGCCGGCGGAGCAGGTCTTGCAGCAGCAGTATCTGCCCACCAGAATGGTGCAAATGTTCTTGTTATAGAAAAAATGCCAAAGGTTGGCGGAAATACGATAATATCCGGTGCTGCCTATAATGCAGTAGACGACAAGAGACAGAAAGCTAAGGGTATTGAGGATTCTATAGAGAAGCATTACACACAGACCTACGAAGGTGGCGACAAGCTTGGTAATCCGGAGCTTATAAGAACTCTGGTTGAGAAAGCCTATCCTACTCTTGAATGGCTTGAAAGTCTCGGCATGAAGTTCAAGGATGACATATTCACAGTACTTGGTGCATTATGGCCAAGAACTCATAAGCCTGTTGAACCCTTGGGAACTGGTTATATAAACACATATATGAACTATGTCAAGGCGCATAGCGGCGATATCGAAATAATGCTTAATACTAAAGCAACAGAGCTTATAATTGAAAATGGCAAAGTTGTCGGTGTTAAAGCAGAAAATGAAAATGGAAGCGTGATTGCAAGGGCAAACAAGGGTGTAGTTGTTGCAACAGGCGGTTTCGGTGCTAATATTGAGATGAGAGATCAGTATAATAAAATATGGCCTTCACTTACAGCAATAAAGACAACAAATCATCCGGGAGCAACAGGGGATGGTATGTTGATGGCTAAAAAGATTGGTGCAAACCTCATTGGAATGGAAAATATCCAACTGCTGCCAATGGGTGATCCGAAAACAGGAAGCCTAAGCGGAAATATCGAGCAGGGCGTTGAAAACAGGATATTTGTTAATAAAGCAGGAAATAGATTTGTTGATGAGGGAGCACGCAGGGACGTTATGACAAAAGCATTGTTCCAGCAGAAGGATGCTTTTATGTGGGTAGTTCTTGACAAACATTCCTATCCTACTGGAGCTACGAAGAATAACTTCAATGAAACTATGGATCAGCTTGTTGCAGAAGGCAGGGCATTTAAGGCTGATACACTTGAAGACCTGGCAAAACAGATTGGTGTTGATCCTGCCAACCTTGTAAAGGCTGTAGCAGATTTCAACAAATCTGTAGAAAAGGTAAGCCCTGATGCCTTTGGAAGAACACTATTTACTGATAAAATCGATACTGCTCCATTCTATGCAGGTGCTCGTGTGCCTACAGTACATCATACAATGGGCGGCATTGAAATAAACACAAGCACACAGGTTATAGATATGAATGGTAAAATAATACCAGGATTATATGCAGCTGGTGAAACAACCGGTGGTATTCATGGATCAAACAGATTGGGTGGAAATGCGCTTCCTGATACAGCTGTATTCGGAAAAATCGCGGGTGAAAACGCTACACTCTTTTAATAAACGACCTTTCTATTTTGAATTATTTCAATGATACTGCCAAATCTGATAAGGAAGGTTTGAAATGAAGAAATCTGATATCGTAGTTATTATACTGGTATTTGCTCTGGCCGGAATACTTCTCTTGGCTAATTATATAAGAAGCAATGCACAGGCAGGCAGTGTTATGACTGCAGATGTGTATGTAGACGGAGAGCTTAAAAAAAGTATTTCACTAACAAAAGAGGAAAAGACCATCGAAATCGACACTGACTACGGTAAGAATACAGTTAAAGTGCATGACGATGGAGTGGAAATAGCTGATGCAGATTGCCCTGATAAGCTGTGTACAGGTTTTGGCTTTAAGAGTAAACCCGGGGATCAGATTGTATGCCTGCCGCACCATCTATATATTGAGGTCAGGTAGATGATGTGTCTCGTTTTTAGTCAATAGATAGTCATACCGTAATTTACATAGGATTTATTCAGCCATATCTTCATTATACCAGGCTTAAATTAGCAGGTTTGAAAGCAGCTATACGAATAAATAACAAACAAGCCAGCAATCCGTTTGGATTACTGGCTTGTTACTTTGCTATTTGACTATCTTCAAAGGACGCATCATTTCGTTATCTTCATGATCAAGTATATGGCAATGCCATACATAGCCTGGTCCCACTGTAGGGTCGAAGGGAAATAGATTAACTCCCGGTTTAACAAGCGCAGCATCTGCATCTTGGGGTGCCAAGCGGATACGAATTGTTGTTATTTCTCCGGGATTTACTCTGATAGTATCTTTCCATCCCTCTTCAACTGGTATCCGTCCTGTTGCTTTACCGATTAAGTATTTGTCTACTGGGATTACCTCGGGTTTCTTATTTAAAGGAGGCATTCCATTTAACATCATCCAATCGGTCTCATATTTCTTTGCATTAAATTTTTGACGGTTTACAAGCTGGAACTGCACAAGGTGCAAGTGGATTGGATGTGCATCTTCAGTTAAATTTACAATTTCCCAGTCTTCAGTTGAACCAACCATAGGTAATTCGGTAGCGGCATCTGTGAATTTCTGCCCGTTAAGCAAAACTTCCTCAGGACCATCTTCCGCCATGACCTCAGTGAGTGTTAAAGTTCGCTTTGCAGTGGTTGGAGTCAATGTAGGAATCGTATTCAGTATTGTTGGGAGTTTGTTCGGTAATGTAACCTTGCCTATTGCATTGACAGTAAACTGCATAATCTTGCCTGTCGTATCAGGATCAACCTTATCACCATCCGGATATGGCGTTCTTGCATCGTTTAGCAACTGAACTTTTGTGTTGGGAGACAATGCAGAAAAATCGATGAGTACGTCCGCTCTTTCACCTGGTGCCAGCAGAATGGAAGATGTTTTTACCGGAGCCTTAAGGAAACCGCCGTCAGAGCCAATTTGGATAATTTCCTGTTTATTGGAGAGCGAGAAATTATAGAACCGGGCATTGGATCCGTTTAGCAATCGGAAGCGGTACTGTCTGCGCTCAACATTTAGATTTGGCCAAACCTTTCCATTCACCATGATAGTATCCCCGAAAAATTCAGGGGTCCAATAAGGATGAATCGAGGGATTCACACCAACGCTTGGGAAGTTAAGAGAACCATCCTTATTAAATATTCGGTCTTGAACTACCACAGGAATTTCATATTGTCCCTTGGGGAGCACTGATGTATTCGGATTGTCCAGTGGATTATTAATGTCTCTCAACAGATAAAAGCCTGCCAAACCTGAGTAAACATTGGTTCGGGTAATGCCTAATGCGTGGTCATGATACCAAAGTGTTGTCGGGTTTTGTGCATTGGGATAATCGTATTCAGATGATGTATAAGTAGGCCCTACACTTCCACTAGAAGTAAACCATGCCTGTGGATGCCCATCTGAGGTAGAAGATGTTTCACCACCATGCAGATGCGGCGCTGTTGGTATGTTGCTCTGAGCCATACTAAACAATTCTGGAAACTGTGGTAACGGATTTTTATGGATATGCTCCATATTATTTGGATTTGCCCAGCAGATTGTTGGATCTACAGGGAAAATGTGATTTCCTGTTAGACTGTTCTTCCACTTTACTTTAACAGGAATTCCTCGAATAGCTTCAATAGTAGCTCCCGGTGAGCTTTCCGAATAGACTGACTTTCCGGTAGCAGCATCAGTCACCATGCCCCCATAACCCCATACAAATGTTTTTGGAAATCCCTGCGGTAATATCTGCTCATAGAAAGCTGATGTTTGGATTTCGTAGGTATGAGTTTTTTTACCGGTTACAGAGTCAGTTGAAATCTTGGGAGTGTATGCTGGTGGAATAGCAAGTTGATTTACAAACTTTGGTATTGACTCGGGGTTAAGCAAATTAGAATCAGAGTCTGTGTCCTTATCGGCATAAGCTAATGTAATTAAAGATAGACATAAGCTTAATCCAATTACTATTGATATTAGTTTTCTAACAAGGATCTTATTCATACAATACCACCTCCTAAATAAATATAGACAAAATTATATGAGCAATTTTGCTATAGTATACCGCCAGTTCTAAGCTTAATATAGCTTTATTGTAAGGAAATTGTAAGGATATTGTAAAATCCTGAGGACATACATAAAATTTGAAAGCATTCTTGATTTATATAAAAAGGTTTATGAGCATGAGAAGTCTGTTAACAATACCATAAAGGCCAGAACGAGCCTCTCAATAGCAATTTGATGATAAAATGTGTACAAGAATAAATAATAACACCAAGTGAACAAGCATATATATTATCGAGGTGATAGTATGTCTGATTTTAATATTGAGGAAATAATCGAATGGGGAATTAGGAGATACTTCGATGAGAAGGATGAGCGGGAACGAAGGAAAAGGGAAGAGGAAGCAATAGCTGCTGCTCATGAAGCGAAAAAAATGAGGATATTGACCTGTCTTAGAATAATAGTTGAAGTTATTATCGGCGGTACGTTAATGTACTTTGTATGGATTTGCTACAAACTCTTTTGTGCATTTTGGTTAAGTTAAGAAAATGCATAGGGGGTGAAGTCTTCCAAATATAATAGTCAATAAGCCAGTAACCCTCAATTGGACTACTGGCTTTTAATTTTCTTTAACGATCTGTATGATAAGAATTAAACCTGAATATATTATGAGTCTATATTTAGTGAGGGGTTGGGTGTAAAGCATAGATTATAAGCTAATAATTATGAAATTTCAGATATCGATGTAGAAAAACATCGAAAAATAGTATAAAATTATAACGTATAGCCAAGTTTATTAAAACTTCTGCAAGTATTTGAAATATAGCATTAAGGTATAAGGATGATAGTTTTAGACTTCTTAATCCATGGTCTAGATTATAAAGATTAAAATTAGAAAAAGAGATGTTAGGGGTGTTAAAATTGAAAAAGAGTTTAATCATCGTAATTTCTATGGTCTTATCGTACGTAACAACTGTCTTCTTTGGATTGAAGGATAATAAATCGCTTTTATTATTCGGAATAATCAATGCCATATTTTTGTGGATGGGCCTTTTTCTTTTTTTAAAAGATAATTTACCTAAACAAAATCTATTAAAAAACAAAGCACAGCAAAGAAATGCAAATTTAGTTTTAGAAGATCATGAGCTGAAAATCTCTTTAAAGCGAATTCTGGAGAATGCGTTGAATTTAAACGATGCATTGGAAAATATCAGAAATGGATCTTTAGAAAGCGGGAAGGCAGCAGAAGAAATTGCCGCCAATACCCAAGATATAGTCGAGCAAAATAATAACCAACTAGGAATTGTCAATCAAGTAACTGAGAATTCAAATAGTATTTCAAAAATGATTTACAGCGCGTCCGGATTTGCCAATAGTGCCAATCAGGAAGCGCAGAATGCAACCAATGTTTCTATTGATGCAGGAAGTGAAGTAAAGAAAGTAGTAGATACCATGGAGCAAATTCAAAAGACTACAGAAGAGACAACTTTAAAGATACATAAACTATCTGAAAAATCAAAGCAGATAGATGAAATAATCTCTGCCATTACCAATATTGCCAGTCAGACAAACCTGCTTGCATTAAATGCAGCAATTGAAGCAGCCCGGGCCGGTGAACATGGAAAGGGCTTTGCGGTGGTAGCTGATGAAGTCCGTAAATTGGCAGAACAGTCCAATAATGCGGCCTCAAAAGTTGGTGAGATAATTGGAGAAATTCAGGGTGACATTGATTCCTCATCAAAATCCTTCTATCAGGTTACAAATTATGTAACTGAAGGAGTGAAGGTTTCTAAATCAGCAGGTGAGCTGATAAATAAAATAATCGAAACCTTTGAGCGAACTGCCAAGCAGACCCAGGATATACAGGAGCTTTTGGAGCAAACTGTTCAAAACAGTCAGACAGTATTGAGCATTACACAAAAGAACCAAGCAATGGCGAAGGAAACTGCAAATACTACTCAATCAATAGCAGCAGCGGCAGAAGAACAGAATGCATCAATAGAAGAGGTCAATAGTAATATTGAAGTAATTACTCAGGTATCCGAGGAAATAAAACAACATATTGCTGCAGTGGTAATGAATAAGATTATGTATAATAAAGCACTAGAGCTTAAAGAATTAATAGGAAAAAACAAAGGTTTTACCGGCTCTATGTCTGAAATGGAAAAGTTAGCAGAGGAATTGGGCTTGGATGAAGTTGATTATTCAGATACCAATGGGGTAATTTGCGCTTCAAACATCCGATCTGCCATGGGACTGGATTTATATGATGTTATGATGAGACAAAACAATTTTGATCTCAAAAAACATATATTTGTTGATAAAAACCCCTATTCTGTTAGCCCGTTGATAAAGAGCGAACAATCCGGACAATTATTCAAATATCTCGAAATTCCAGATTTGGATAAACAAATTATCTATCAGGTTGGATTGTCTTACGAATCTTTAATTAAGCTATTGAACTAGTTTTGGTGGACTGACTTCCTTAGACAAAAGCATAAAAGCCTGTAATCACTATGATTACAGGCTTTTAACTTTCAAAAGTTGACTTAATTATTTGTACTTAAAACTCCTTGATTGAAGTGCTTTACTGATTATGATAAAATACTAATATATTAAATAATATGTCGAATAATATAGAAAAATGTCACATGCATTCTCGCATTATGAAACTGATATTTCCCAAGTCAATCAGAAAAAGATATTTGAGTTACAAAATATCTAGAATAAAAGGGTTAATATAAGGGGGGCGTAAATTTGTTTTGGAAAAATATGAAACTCGGTCAAAAAATGCTTTTAGGTTTTGGTTTGATAATTGGCCTTATGGTGCTAGTATTAGGTTATTCATATATTAATTTTAAAAAAGAGGCTAAATTAGTAGAGATAAACCTTCATTCTTATGAAACAATCAGGGAGGCTGATTTGATATTAACTAGCTTAACAAGTATTGAGACTGGGGCCAGAGGCTATGCAATAACCGGTAAAGATCAATTTCTTGAGCCTTATAGGACTGGAATGGTCTCATATGAGCAGCATTATAACAAGTTAAAGCTGCTTACCGCTGATAATAATATTCAACAGGACAGACTAATTGAATTACAGAAAAAGTATGAATCTTGGCTTGATTGGGAGAACACTCATCTGATTAAGGGAAGGCAGAAAGTAATTTCCGGTGAACTAAAGATGGATGACTTGATTGTTATTGTTCAACAAGGCACTGGTAAGAAAGAAATGGATATTATACGCACAGATTTAAGTGAGATAGCTAATGAAGAGTATAGACTGCTTGGTATAAGAAAAGAAGCTCAAAAAAATATGGAAGCCCAAACAGGGTTGGTTATGACCTCAGGAGGTATTATAGCTTTCGTACTTGCTATACTAATTGCTTTCTGGATAACCGGAATAGTTGTACGCCCTGTTTTGACTGTTACCGATACTTTTAAGAAAATTTCTGAGGGAGATGCCGACTTAGATGTAAGGTTAAATGCAAGCTCAAATGATGAGTTAGGTCAAATGGCTAAGTATTTTAATATATTTGTTGAGAAATTAAAAACGATTATTATAGAAAATAAAAATCAGAGTTGGCTTAGGACAGGACAAGCCGAGCTAAGTGAAACCATGCGTGGAGACCAGAACTTTGAAAAACTGGCTGCTAACATAATAACATATATTGCAAAGTATTTGAATGCACAGGTTGGAACGATTTACTTCAAGACTGATGAAAATATTTTTAGCTTATTTGGAAGCTATGCTTACAAAAGACGCAAAAACCTTTCAAATGAAATAAAGCTTGGTGAAGGTATTGTAGGACAGGCTGCACTGGAAAGACAAAGTATTGCAATTACGAATGTTCCTGAGGACTACACAAGGATCAGTTCCAGCACAGGAGAAGCCTTGCCTCGGAATATTTTGGTAGTGCCGTGCTCATATAATAATGAGGTAAAATGTGTTATAGAACTTGGATTCTTTGATCAATTAACAGATTCGCAGATGGAGCTTCTAGAGCTGGTAAGTGAAAGTATCGCTATTAGCATTAACTCAGTGGAAACACGAATGAAAACACAGACACTGCTCGAAAAAACGATGGAGCAAACTGAGGAGCTGCAGGCTCAACAGGAGGAGCTAAAACAAAGTAATGAAGAGCTTGAGGAACAGGCAAAAGATTTAAGAAAGTCAGAAGCAAAGCTTCAGGCTCAACAGGAAGAATTGAGACAAAGCAATGAAGAGCTCGAAGAACAAACAAAAGCTTTGAAAGAATCTGAATCCCGGTTACAAAGCCAACAGGAAGAATTAAGAGTCATAAATGAAGAGCTTGAGGAACGTACAAGGAGTTTGGAACTTCAGAGAAATGATATAGAGACTAAGAATAAGCATTTGAAGGTAGCGCAACTTGAAATTGAAGAAAAAGCAGAAGCATTGGAAATCACAAGCAAATATAAATCTGAGTTTTTAGCAAACATGTCCCATGAGCTCAGAACGCCTCTTAATAGTATTTTGGTTCTTTCTCAATCCTTAGGTGATAAAAAGGTTGATACACCAATCACTGAAAAACAGCTTGAGTATGCTAAGACAATAAATGCCTCAGGTCAGGATTTATTAAAGCTCATTAATGATATTTTGGATTTATCTAAGGTTGAAGCAGGTAAAATGGAAATCAATTTCGAACCAATAGAACTTAAAAAGCTAGTACAGCACATTGAACGTTCATTTGCTCCAATAGCGAACGAAAAAGGGCTTAATTTTACTATCAAATTAGAGGATGATGCCCCTGAAAAAATTATTTCTGATGCCATGAGACTGCAACAGATATTAAACAATTTGCTTTCCAATGCATTTAAGTTTACAGATAAGGGTGAAGTTAAAATGTCCATAGGGTGTCCAGACAAAAATATTACTAAGAATCTTGATGGTGTCTTGCTTGAAGAATCATTATGTTTTGCAATTTCAGATACCGGTATAGGTATCCCATTGGACAAACAGAAAATAGTGTTTGAGGCATTCAAACAGTCAGATGGAACCACCAGCAGGAAATACGGCGGAACAGGCTTAGGTCTGTCAATATCACGAGACTTGGCAAAATTACTTGGCGGTAAAATAGTTCTCAAAAGTGAAGAGGAAAAGGGCAGCACCTTTACTTTAATATTACCGGAAAATATGGATAATTCAATTACTCTTATTGAAGCTGCTGCAGCTAAGGATGAAGTAGAACGCAAGACAGACTCAGGGATAATTATTACTGAAAAACTAAATGTAAAAAATGACAGTTTATTAATTGATGACAGAATGAACATCGCTAAGAATGAAAAGACATTATTAGTTATTGAAGATGATAGAAGTTTTTCGGGTATACTCTATGATCTTGCACATGAAAAGGGTTTCAAATGCATTATCGCTGGAAATGGAAATATGGGTATTGAGCTTGCTGCAAAATATAATCCTGATGCAATTCTATTGGATATAGGGCTGCCTGATATTAATGGTTGGAAAGTTGTCGAGAAGCTGAAGTCGCTCACTGAAACCAGAAATATTCCAGTGCATGTCATTTCTGGTAAGGAGATTAGTGATATTTCCGAAAAAATGAGCAGCATACTGGGTTATGTGAAGAAGCCGGTTACGCTGGAGAGTCTTGATGAAGTGTTCGAACAGCTTGAGCGTGTGATAGCAAAACCCCTTAAGCGGCTGTTGATACTGGAAGAAAACAAAGAGCAAACAGAGAACATTTCAGATGCTTTCGATAAAAAAGGAATTCAAATTACTGCCTTGGATAACGGAAAAGAAGCATTGGAATTATTAAAGCTTCAATCTTTTGACTGTATTATACTGGATCTAAAGCTAAAAGATATGGCCGGTTTAGAGTTTTTATCTAAACTAAGAAAAGAGGAAACGGAAAATACTCCAGTGATAATTCACACAGAGAAGAAGCTGACACTGGAGGAAGAAGCTGAAACTCAAAGACATGCAGAAAGCATCATTATAAAAGGGTCGCGTTCTGTAGAAAGGCTCGTAGCAGAAGCAAGCTTGTTTTTGCATGAGATAGATACAAAATTCGAAGAAAATAAGATTAAAGCCATTAGAACAAATCAAGAAAAAGAAAAATCATTAGAGAGTAAAAAGATACTAATTATAGATGATGATATGAGGAATGTTTTCGCGTTATCTAATGTATTGGAAGACAAGGGCATGAAAGTAGTTATCGGACGTAATGGCAAAGAAGGTATTGAAAAACTCGAGCAAAATACAGATACTGATTTAGTATTAATGGATATTATGATGCCTGTAATGGATGGCTACACTGCAATGAAAGAAATAAGAAAAGCTGAGAAGTATCGAAAACTTCCTATTATTGCTTTAACAGCAAAGGCTATGAAGGATGATCGGCAGAAGTGCATCGATGCTGGAGCAAGTGAATATATGACTAAACCTATAGATATTGACAAACTCATTTCGTTATTAAGGGTGTGGTTATACTAATGTACCAAAACATTACAGAAAAAGAAATGAAAAATGAAGACATTGAGATACGACTATTGTTGGAAGCTGTGCACTTAAAATATGGTTATGACTTTAGAAACTACTCTGATGCGCATATGAAAAGGCGGATACTCAGAAGAATGTCAATGGTAGGCTTGAATAATATATCTGAAATGCAGTACAAAGTGTTGAATGATAGTGAATTCTTCAAAGTTTTACTAACAGACTTTTCAATCAATGTTACAGAGATGTTTCGAGATCCATCTTTTTATAAAGCCTTTAGAAAGGATGTTGTTCCAATCTTAAAGACTTATCCGTTTATAAGGGTTTGGCATGCAGGGTGTTCTACAGGAGAAGAAGTATATTCAATGGCAATTCTACTAAGAGAAGAAGGCTTGTATGACAGAACTCAGATATATGCTACGGATTTTAATGAAGTCGTTCTCCATAAGGCAAAAGAAGGCATTTACCCTATAGATGTAATAAAGGATTATACACAGAACTACCAGCTGTCAGGTGGAATAGCATCCTTTGCTGACTATTATATAGCAAAATATGATTCTGCAATACTTGATCAGTCACTTAAGAGTAAGATTATATTTGCGGATCATAATTTAGTAACTGACAATGTATTTGGTGAGATGCAAGTCGTTGTATGTAGAAATGTACTAATATACTTTAATAAAGAATTACAAAGTCGAGCTATAAAGCTTTTTAATGATAGCCTCTGCAATGGTGGTTTTCTCTGTTTAGGCTCAAAAGAGGGTATCAAGAATGCTCACTGTCAGAACAATTTTGGTGAATTTATTGAAAAAGAAAAGATATTCAGAAAAAAGTTTATCGGTTAAACGGAAAACTTACACATTTGTTGAATATAAAATTTAAGGAGGATCCAATGAGGTATCAAGCTGTAGTAATAGGTGCCTCCACAGGTGGATTTGAAGCCATTCAAAATATATTGATTGCTCTGCCTAAGAATTTTGGTGCACCGATACTTATAGTCCAGCATATTAGCCCTCATTCTGATAATTTTATGGCAAGGCACCTCAACGACATATGTAAACTAACTGTAAAGGAAGCTGATGAAAAAGAAAAAGTTAGACCTGGTTATGTATATATTGCGCCACCAAACTATCATCTTTTGATTGAAAAGAATCAAACACTATCACTTACAGTAGAAGCACGTGTAAATTACTCCCGACCTTCTATAGATATACTTTTTGATACGGCAGCAGATGCTTATGAGAAAGGACTAATAGGTGTTTTACTTACAGGGGCAAATAGCGATGGCAGCAAAGGCTTGAAATGTATTAAGGAACATGGGGGAACAATTATTGTGCAAGATCCTTTATCAGCCGAAGCAAGTGCGATGCCTAAAGCAGCTATAAAAATTACAAATGTTGATTATATACTTACACTAGAAAAAATTGGAGACAAATTAATTAAATTAATAGGGGATATAAATGAATATAAATAATAATATTAATATTCTTGTTGTTGATGATAAAGCTGAGAACTTGCTTGTTATGGAAAGTCTGCTTGATGGTATGAATTGCAGCATAATTAAAGCAAGCTCAGGAAATGAGGCATTGAGCCTTATGTTGGATTACGACTTTGCACTTGTTTTGCTTGATGTTCAAATGCCGGAGATGGATGGATTTGAAACTGCAGAATTAATGAGGGGCAGAGAAAGAACCCGGTATATTCCAATAATATTTGTTACAGCTATAAGCAAGGAACAAAAGTGTATTTTTAGAGGCTATGAATTGGGAGCAGTAGACTATCTTTTCAAGCCAATAGAACCGGAGATATTAAAAAGTAAAATAAGGGTATTTATTGAAATGTATAATCATAAGAAAATCGTAGAAGAACAGACTGTATTACTTGAAATGAAAGTAAAGGAACTTATGGAGCTGCAGGCTGTAAATAGTACACTTGAAAGCCTTTCAACACTTGATGGTCTTACAGGAATATCAAACAGAAGAAGCTTTAATGAGTATATAGAGAAAAGCTGGAGAAACAGTATGCGTTCAGGAAAGCCAATTTCTTTAATAATGGCAGATATTGATTACTTTAAAGCTTATAATGACAACTATGGACATCTGCAAGGGGATAACTGTCTCATTAAAGTTGCAAAATCATTAGCAGCAAATTTGAAGAGGTCTTTGGATTTTGCTGCGAGATATGGTGGTGAAGAATTTGCTATTATATTACCGGAAACTGATAATAAAGGTGCATTAGTTGTTGCTGAGGAAGTAAGGCAGAATATTGAATCTCAAATGATTGTGCATGAGTATTCCAAAGCAAGTCCGTATGTCACTATAAGTCTTGGAGTTGTAAGCATAATACCCAAGTCAACAGATACTTTAAGTGATTTTATCAATGTTACAGATAAAGCTTTATACCAAGCTAAATCAAATGGGCGTAATCGTATAAGTACTGATGAAGCTAACTAGATTACCATTTTATAATAAGCAATTATACTGAAAAAATATCAATAATAAATCTATTGACAAAGGAGATTTGCGGATGAAGAAATTCCTTGTAGTAATCGTTGCAGTTGTACTTATTTTCTTGTTTGTTTCCTGTGCTCCAGCAAAAGCCCCTACTGAAAGTCAACCTGGTGCCACAACGTCGACTCCAAATGCTGTACAAACTTCTGGTGCAGCAGAAACTAACCATGACCACAACGAAATGACCGCAGCTGCCCAAGGGGCTGCAGACCCATGTTGAATTGAGCTTGCCAAACAGTTTGTTGGGCACACTCTGGTATGGAATACCGATGAAATGAAAAAGGTCTCTGATGAAGAATTCTATAATAAGCTGTTGGAAATGAAAAGCGAAGTTTCGACTCCTTCTAATGAAGAACTAAAGCATTCGAGCAACGGGTTAACATCAGAGAAAGTAGATGACAGTAATGTCAAAATCATGTTTTTTGACAGCGATGTATACACAAATAAATCTGAAAACACAGTTCGATACTCTGAAACAGCAAGAGAGGTTATACTAAATCACCTTGACATGAAAGTAACAGGATTGACTGTTAAATACAACATCGTAAAAACAGAAAAGATTAAATAATAAAAACTCGGAAGTATGTATGCTTCTGAGTTTTTATTTGGTCTTTTTATAATCTGAGTAACTGACTAAAACGACATTTGGTTTTCGATAAGCAAAAGACCTATAATCCATTCGGATTCGGCATGCTGATATCGGAAAACTTTGTAACCTTACCATTACAACTGAATAAACTGTAATATTACGTTAGCTTTTTTAGTCTGGAAACTATTTAGAAATAATAAAAAAGGTAGTGAGACATTGAGTGCGAAGTATAGTAGTTTTAACATGTTTAGTGATGAGGCGAGGTTGGAATGTGAAAAACTAATACAAAACACAAGGATTCCTGAGGCAGGAACTGGGGCAAATACTGCCTCACAGGATATTATAAGCATGGACATATCACCAAAAACAGTAGCCTTTCAAGGCAATTCTGTACCGGGTTATCTAACGGTGAGATTAAAAACTGCAGTTCCTACCAAAGGTGAGATTACAGTGTCAGGGAATTCAAAAAACGCCAAGATCCTTATTTCAGAAAGCGAGTACAAAACAGAGCATATAATTAACTGGGTGCCATTTATGGAGGAAGTCGGCCAACCTTTGCCGCCCGGACAATATACAATGAAACTCAACTTATACAGGCAAGACGGAAGCAGCACATTGGGAATACCTGCAGGTGATTTTGTTGTCGTACATGAGTCAAATCCAATGCCTGCAATAGACAATATAAAGGTAAGTCCTATAGTTGTAACTCAAATGCCTGAACCGAACGGTACTGCTTTGACAATCAGCTTCAGAGTCAACCGCCATGTGGAAGTATCCTATGTATTAAGAAGCTTCTATAAATCCTATGATACGATGTGGCCTGTAAAGCTGACGCCTGGACTCTATTCATGGAGCTGGAACGGGCGCAATAGAGATGGAGAACTTATTGACTACGGAGAATACAGGGTTTGCTTCAGAGGATATGAGCTGAACTTTAACGATCCTAAAAAGCGGGACTTTGACAACATTTGCAGTTCAAAATTAATATTTGATCCACCGAGGATTCCAGAAAGCAGATTTAGAGAGATAGTTAAGGAAATAACCTTGGAGACGCCATCCATTACACCTGATGGCGATGGGGTTGAAGACCTAGTAACAGGCTCAGTAACCTTGAACGAAAATGCAGATATAGGACTTAGAATTGCTGATGGCGTAGGTAGTTTGGTAGCGGTGGTGCTGACGGAAGGATTGAAAGAACCGGGCTCATATAAGTTTACTTGGGACGGCAAGGATATACAGGGAAATATCGTGCCAAATGGAAATTACTACATTATGGCTTACCTCATAGAGAATAAACAGTCAGAAATAATGATATATAAAGATAAGTATATACGTGTAAAAAACTCTACCGAAATAAAACCAATGTTACCTATTCAAAATGTCAGGATTATAGCTGACTATACGTGGGTAGGGCTAAAAATGGCCGGAACCTATCTGGCACTTAAAGGAGAGACATATCCTATAATAGATTTTGCGCCAATGTATGCCGGCGGCAGCTATCAGGTCCTTCTTTCTGAAGGAGTGTACGGCAATGTCAAAGTAGAAGATGTTGAATGGCTTGAACTTGATAAAGTACCCTCAAAATGGGGCAGAGCAGCAAATGCACCTGCAGAAATCCGAAGCTCTAAATCGACTGAATCTGCTGTTTTAGGATATGTACAGCAAGGAAATACAATAAGGATATTAAACAAAGAAGGCGACTGGTACAGGGTGGTTATGGACTCGGGAAAGCAAGGCTATACAAAGGCTGCTAACCTTGTAGAGGTTGCATCCCCTGAACCGCAGCCTCCGGTAACTCCTGACAAGATTGAGCATGTTGTTGTATCTGGGGATGTATTGTGGAAAATAGCACAGAAATATGGGGTTTCAGTAAACGATATAATATCGGCAAACAATTTGAATCCCAACGGTTATTTAACGATAGGGCAAAAGCTTTTGATTCCCAAGAAAGCTCCGGTTTTGCCCGGAACCCCTGCTTATCCTAAAATATACTATACTTTACCCGGCGATTCCTTCTGGAAAATTTCCCAGGCTTATGGGATAACATTACAGGACTTGTATAAAGCGAATAGATTGACTGCAAGCAGTCCATTATGGGTAAACCAAAGACTTGTCATCCCGGGAGTATATTATGTTATATCAGGAGATACACTTTGGAAAATTGCACAGAAACATAAAGCTACAATAGATAAAATCATTCAAATCAATGGGCTTGATATAAAAAGTCCCCTCTATATAGGGCAGAGGCTGCTGATTGGAATATAATGCAAGGAGTGCAGTCAATAAAGCTTTGGTAAAGCATGCATTATGGTTTGTGCAAGTGGTAATGAAAGATTTTGAGAAAGCATGACATGTCCTAAGCAGCACTTGAAAATTTTATAGTTATCGTAAAAGCAAGCAAGCCTGTAATCATTATGATTACAGGCTTTTTAGCTTAAATCTATTAAAACCCAATGCAGTATTATGAAGAAACTTAAGTCCATGAGTCAATTAGATAAAAGAATACCTATATAAATTTAAACACTTTTGTCGTTTTTTTTACAAAAAAACTTTAGTGATATCTTAAAATAGCCTAAGAAAAATTATAGAAAAATATTATTAAAAAAATTTTAGTCAAGCATTTACTGAATTCTCAAACATATTATATAGTGAGTTAAATGTTTACGTAAACATTTAACTCACTGCATAACAATCATGAATGCACGTCATTTCATACATAAAGTAATCACTTTTTAAATACGGATCATAGGTTTTATAGAATATGTGAAGAGGGGGGGGCTATATTCTTATTATTAATTTCCCAAAACCTCAAAGCTCAAAATAATTAAATTAGGGGGAGTAAAATGAAAAAAATAATAATTTTTACACTTGTTTTAATGCTGATATTTACTAGCTTAAACCTTACTGCATGCAGCAATAAGCCTAATGATCCGAATGTCGGCGAACAAGGGAATACACCTACTCAGGTGCCTGGCGATGCCATGTATTATCCATATGTAAGTGCAGTCCTTGAATTACCCTACTTTATTGACCATAGAGTCGGACTAGAACTGGCGGGAAAGTATTGGGGCACTAAAACAGCTACCCTTGGACCAAGTGATTATGATATGTCTGCAATGACATCGGCAATAGAACAGCAAATTGCTCAAAAACCTTCAGCACTGTTTATATCTGCATTTGAAGACACTTTAGCTCCAGCCATTAATAAAGCTATTAATGAAGATATCCCTGTTTTTACAATTGATATGGATACGATCAAGAGCAATAGGCAGTTATTTATTGGCGGAGATACTGTTGAGTATGGGCGCGTTCATGCACGTACAATAGCAGAGGCCCTTAATGGCAAAGGTGACATAATCCTAATGTGGAAAATGGGTCAGAATAGCCAGGATCAGCGTGCCTTTGGTTTTAAAGACGAACTTAAGAATTATCCGGATATAAAGATTGTTCAGGAAGTAAATTCAGAAACAGACTCCTCAAAGGATGCGGATGCTTTAAAAGCGGCACTTCAGGCTAATCCCAACGTGACAGGAATATCAACACTGGTTGCATCAGGGCCGGTCGCTGCAGCTACAGCTGTACGTGAACTCGGCATGACCGGTAAAGTCATGATCATAGGTGATTCTAAGGACGAGGCGACACTAAAACTTGTTGAGAGCGGAGAACTATATGCAACGGTAGCAATCAAGACTATAACTGAAAACTGGTATGCTGCCATGCTTATGGATGGAGTTGCAAAAAAGAATGTAAGTGTGTCAAAGGATGATAAAGCTGCGGGAATTAATTCTCTTCCATCCTATATAGATATTGGAACGTTTGTTATCAAAAAGGATACTGCCAAGCACTTCTATTTACCTAAGGACCCCTTTGACCATAGTAATTTTAAAGTCACTCCGGTAGATAAGGATGAGACCTATTATTTAATTGGAGGAGTTCTTGAATTACCATATTTCATAGATCATAGATTAGGTTTTGAAGCTGCATGTAAAGAACTGGGCGTACAAGGCAAGTTCTTGGGACCAAGTGATTATGATATGGCAGCACAAGCACAGGTTATTGAGCAGGCCATTTCACAAAAACCTGCAGGTATCCTCGTAATGGCCTTTGAGGATACATTGGCTCCGGCTATTGATAAAGCGGTAGCTGCCGGAATCCCTGTAGTTACAATTGACATGGATACCATAAAGAGCAACCGCCATATGTTCGTTGGTGGAGATACCGTAGAGTATGGCCGTATCCACGCACGAACCATGGCAGAAGCCCTTAACGGTAAAGGTGACATCATTCTTATGTGGAAGATGGGTCAAAACAGCCAGGACCAAAGGGCTTTAGGATTCAAGGATGAACTTAAAAAATACCCTGATATCAGAATTGTGCAGGAAGTCAATTCGGAGACTGATTCGTCCAAGGACGCAGATGCTTTGAAATCAGCGTTACAGGCTAATCCTAACGTGACAGGAATATCAACTCTAGTTGCATCAGGTCCTGTTGCGGCAGCCACGGCTGTACGTGAGCTTAGCATGAAAGATAAAGTCAAGATCATAGGTGACTCTAAGGATGAGGCCACCTTGAAGCTGCTGGAAAACGGGGAGCTTTATGCTACCGTAGCTATAAAAACACGAATTGAGCCATACATTGCAATGAAAATGCTGTATCTTAAGAACCACACAAACTTCTCCGTTTCCCAGGACGATAAAGCAGCAGGTGTTGATGTGCTGCCTAGCCGTGTAGACATAGGAACCTTTGTAATATATAAAGATACCGCAAAATACTTCTACCTGGATTAACTAACACGAAGCCTGGATAGTGATCCAAACTGAGAGGGGATTTTACTATCCCCTCTTCAAATTAAATTGATTGAATAAAAATATAGAATTGTTTTTTCTAAAATTAATTTTCTGCTAAGAAAGGAAAATGGTATGAAAGAACAAAATGTAATGCCCAAGCTCCTGGATGTTCAAAACATCAGCAAAGCCTTTTATGGCAATAAAGTACTGGATGATGTCAGTTTTGACCTGGATTACGGGGAAGTATTGGGTCTGGTAGGGCAGAACGGAGCAGGAAAAAGCACGCTTGTTAAGATACTTACAGGTGCATACCAGTCTGACAGCGGAAGCATTTATATAGAAGGTAAGCTTGCGAAGCTCAATGATATCCATACTGCAAACAATAGTGGTGTTGCGCTGGTGTTTCAGGAACTTTCTTTGGCTCCGAACCTGACGGTTGCTGAGAATATATTTATAGGGAATATACCTGCAGACAGGTTTGGGATGATAGATAAAAGAAAGCTATATCAGGAGACACAGGAACTGCTGTCCAAGTTTGATGTGGATATCAGACCTGATGACCTTATACAGGAACTGTCCATAGGAAAACGTCAGATTGTTGAGATATTAAAAGCAATTTCTAAGAAACCCATGGTCCTGATCCTTGATGAACCGACCTCATCTCTGGAGGAAGCTGAGATAAATGTGCTTTTTAGCTTTATTGAAGAGTTGAAAAAGAACAGGTTATCAATTATTTACATTTCTCATCATATGAGTGAGATCTTCCGAATCGTTGACAGGGTCATGATATTAAGAGATGGAAAGAAAGTCGGAATGTTCAATAGAGATGAAATTGATGTGAAAGAGCTTATCAGAATGATGATAAATCAGGATTTTGATTCGTTCTTTGGTAATGTCGACAGAGGGACTTTTCAGAATGATACTGCTATGAAACTCGAAAATCTCACCAAAGAGCCTCTATTTCGTAATGTCAGCCTTGAAGTGAAAAAAGGAGAGATACTTGGAATTACGGGTATTGTCGGTTGTGGTAAAAATGAACTGTGCAAAGCGATATATGGTGCAATTAAATTTGAAAAGGGAGAAGTTTATGTGGAAGGGATGAGGGTATCCGTCAAGAGCCCAAGTGATGCCAAACGTGCAGGAATTGTCTTATTGCCCGAAAACAGAAAGAATGAGGGGCTATTTTTGAATGACTCAATACAGAATAATACAATCGCCTGTATTCTTCCCAAGGTTTCCAGTCATGGCTTCTTAAATAAAGAAAAAATAAGAGTAGTTGCAGAACGCTATATTAGCAGGCTGAAAATAAAGCTGCGCTCCCAAAAACAAATAATACGTTTTCTTTCAGGCGGAAACCAGCAAAAGGTGCTCGTTGCAAAATGTGTAGCCGCAGAGCCTAAGCTCCTGATTACCATGGATCCGACCCGTGGTATCGATGTTGCATCGAAAGCTGACATCCACAGGCATCTTCATGAATTAGCCCGTAAGGGGCTGGCGATTATAATGGTTACGTCTGATATTGATGAATTGATCAATATTTGTGATCGCATTTTAGTTATGAATAATGGAGTGATTACAAAATCATTCTTACATGACCAATTCAATACAGGGCAGATTCTGTTGTCCATGCACCAATCCTAATTAATGAGGGGGATATATATGGGCGAGTACAAATTAAGTTCTCGTATGTTTGTGGGTAGATTCTTAGGTATCAAGGAAGTGCCGCTATTGCTGGGAGTCCTGGGAATCGCTGCTGCATTATCAATAGCAAAGTCCAGTTTCCTCAATCCAGGTAACATACATGCAATCTTTCTGGGCTCATCCTTTGAATTGATTATAGCTATTGGAATGACCCTGCTGTTTGTTATGGGCGGCTTTGATTTATCGGTAGGCTCAATAGCCGGCTTCAGCGGTGTTGTTCTGGGGCTTTGCTTTGATGCAGGCTTAGGTGTAGGAGCGGCTATCATAATAGGAATCCTGGCAGCCTGTTTAATAGGTTTTGCCAATGGAGTAATCATTTCGAAGCTCGGGGTAAATGCTCTTATTACCACATTGGCAATGCAGATGATAATCCGTGGTCTTATTTATATACTTACAAAAGGAGTAGGTAAGAATAACTTTCCTGATGAGTTCAACATTATTGGACGTGCAACCTGGTTAGGGGTTCAAACCCCTATCTACATCTCCCTTATCCTTGTTATTGTTTTTGGAATATTATTTGCCCGCTCCAGCTGGTTCCGGCAGTTCTATTTTATAGGTGGCAATGAAGAGGCAGCGAGACTTTCAGCTATCAAAGTCGACGGCTTGAGAATATTTGCCTATACATTCACAGGGCTTATGGCAGGTATAGCCGGTATTCTTTTGGCGTCCCGAATGGGAGGGGCAATTCCGACGCAAGGGCAAGGTATGGAAATGACCATTATTGCCGGCTGTGTTATTGGAGGATGCTCTCTTGCAGGAGGTGAGGGGTCTCTATTCGGATCCTTCCTGGGCATACTCATCATGGCACTTGTTCTCAACGCATTTAACCTTCTCGGAGTGAGCATTTATTGGCAGAGAATGATTTTGGGCCTGATTCTTCTTACAGCCGTACTTGGAGATGTTCTCCGCAAGAGAAAACTTGAATAGCATTTATTTGAAATTATCAAGCAAAATTATAGGATTCTGACAACAGGTATTTTTATTACAGAAAGAAAGGAGCAATTATGGAAGCTAATAAGAATTTCAATGTTAACAAGTTAAAAGTCAGTGTTTTTCCAACAAGACAGCTTATGGGAATAGCATGTGCCCGGGAGGCAGGGGAAGTAATACGTGCCCTGCTTTCAGAAAAGGAATATGCAAGTATAATTTTTGCATCTGCTCCTTCACAGCTGGAAATGCTTTATGCTTTAATGGATGAGAAAGGCATTGAGTGGGGCCGTGTGAAAGCTTTTCATATGGACGAATACATCGGTTTACCGGCAGATGCACCACAGTCCTTTGGCAATTACTTACGAGTACGGTTTTTTACGAAATTACCCTTTGGAGACGTATTTTATATGGATGGAAATAACCCAGACATAAAAGGTGAGTGTGAGCGGTATTCAGATCTTTTAAAAGCCTATCCGCCTGATATATCATTCCTTGGAATCGGAGAGAACGGACATATAGCTTTCAACGACCCACATATTGCGGATTTTGACGATCCGCTGTTACTCAAACTGAACCCCCAGCTAGATTCCACCTGCAGGCAGCAACAGGTTAACGATGGATGGTTTGAAAGCCTTAGGGATGTGCCGTCTCAGGCTATTACCATTACGATAACAGGCCTGTTGAAGGCTCAATATATCTTTACAACAGTACCGGGGAAAACAAAGCAAAATATTATAAAGAAATGTATCGAGGGACCAATCTCAATTGAATGTCCTGCTACAATTATTAGAACTCATGACAAGTCTCGCTTGTTCCTTGATGATGATTCTGCGGCACTCTTGGATTTCAATGTCCTACAGTAGAACTAAAAGGATAATAGGAGGGATAAAATGCGCACTTTATTTGTTAATGCTAAAGTGATTACTCCATATCGCTTAATCGCTGAAGACGGTGGTTTAATCATAGAAGAGGGAAAGATTGCAGAGGTTTTTGAGGATGGAAAACTTGAAAAGCTTCCTGATGATACAGTCATTGATGCTGGGGGCCTTTATCTTTCTCCCGGGTTTATCGATATTCATACCCACGGAGCAGGAAATGCTGACTTTATGGATGGAACAGTAGAAGCAGTATGTACTGCATGCAGGACACATATGCAATATGGTACAACTTCCATAGTCCCAACTACACTCTCAAGCAGGCAGGATGAGCACTATGCAAATCTTAAAAATATTGAAGAAGCATCGAAAATCAATGATAATATGCCGGAAATATTAGGCATTCACGTGGAGGGTCCATACTTTTCCCCAGAACAGAATGGTGCTCAGGATTCGAAGCATATCAGAGAAATAGATTCTGAAGAATACAAAAATATCCTGGAATTTTGTCCGCTCATTGTTAGATGGACAGTAGCGCCTGAAGTACCAGGAGGACTGGACATGGGGCGATGGCTGCATGAAAACGGCATTGTTGCCTCTATTGGGCACTCAAATGCAGTTTATGAAGATGTTGTCCGCGCTTGTGAGAACGGATACTCAATGATTACTCATTTTTTTAATGGGATGTCCAGACTAATCCGAAAAAATGCGCTTATGTACCTGGGGGTTGCTGAAAGCGGACTATTACTGGATGACTTGACGGTGGAAATCATCGCAGACGGTAAGCATTTACCCCCAAGCTTACTCAAACTTATATATAAAGCCAAAGGAGCAGATCGCATCTGTCTTGTAACTGATTCAATGCGTGCAGCTGGACTGGACGTTAGTGAAAGTATTATAGGAAGCCTTACAAATGGTCAGCGGGTTGAGATTGAAGATGGTGTTGCTTATATGCCTGGCAGAAGAAGCTTTGGAGGAAGTATATGTACTGCTGACAGATTAATTAGAACAATGGTAGAGCTAGCAGATGTACCCCTTGTCGAAGCTGTCAAAATGCTGACCCTTGTTCCTGCCAAAATATTGAAGGTTGATAACCGCAAAGGAAGCCTGATGGCTGGAAAAGATGCTGATATTATTCTTTTTGACGAAGATATCAATATAAAATTGGTCATGGTTAAAGGAAATGTTTGGGTGAATAAATTATGGCGGTAACTATTAAAGATGTGGCTAATGAGGCTGGTGTATCAATCGCTACTGTATCCCATGTTATAAATAAGACCAGGTATGTGGGTGAAGAGCTTACTGACCGTGTTAACAACGCCATAAAAAAGTTGGATTATTATCCCAATCAGCTTGTCGGCAGTTTAAGAAACAAAAAAACTCATACAGTAGGGCTGGTTCTTCCAAGTACGTCTAATGAAACCTTCGGTCTTTTCACAGAAATAATTCAGAAAATACTTTTTAAATTTGGATATAATCTTATAATTTGCAACACATCCCATGATATTGTTTTAGAAGAAGAAGCATTCAACACAATGCTTATGAAAAAAGTTGATGCAATTATTGCTGTACCTGTTTCTTCCAATGGTCAAAAACTAAGAGAAATTCAGGATAAGGGAGTTCCTGTTATATTGGTTGATCGTGTGATAGAAGGTTTTGAGGCAGATACTGTAAGGGTAGATAACTTCAAGGGCACCTATGACATAGTAAAATATCTTATTAATATCGGACACAGTTCTATCGGCTATATAGACAGGAAGGTCGCACAGTCACATTCCATAGACCAAAGAATGGGATATAAAAAGGCATTGGAGGATAGTGGAATACCCTATGAAGAAATGAAAGTCATAGCTTCAAGCGGGTATGACTATGAGTCAGGTATAGATTCTGTTAAGGCATTGCTTAACCGTGCAAACAATATAACGGCTGTTTGTGCATATTATGATATAACTGCATTCGGTGCCATGAGAGGAATACTGGACATGGGATATCATATACCTGATGATATTTCGGTTGTTGGTTATGATGGTATGCCCTTTACTGCAGTATCATATCCTAGATTAACAACAGTTATAACACCTGTAGATAAGCTTGCCCATGAAGCATGTAATCTTGTGATTAAGAGGCTTGAGACTAAATACAACCAGGATAGGAACAAAATTAAGGTGGAGAAAAAAGAAGATATTATCATTGTACCTGAGCTAATTATACGTGAATCTACATCTAGTCCCCGAAATCATAAGCTGTATGCTTTTCACGAATGAATGGGGCTTCCGGTATAGGAGGTATTAGCATTGAGTGAAATGATTGAAGTTCAAATCGAATATTTCGGATACTTTAAAAGAATTGCCGGAAAAGATATTGAAACAAAAACTATATCGGAAAGTGCCATAGTGGGAGTTCATGAGATAAAGCGGTATTTAAGAGAACAGTATGGAATAACAGAAAATTTCATGTTAACGGTAAATAATGAAGGCATCATAAAGCTTTTGAAGGATGAGCAAAGACAACTGAACCGCTCTGATACCTTTAAGGTTATTCCCGTCATATCAGGGGGGTAGTATTCAAACTTTTAGATTAGGGGGGAAAGCAAATGTATGGTTATATGGGGAAAATATTACATGTAGATTTAACAAATCAGAAATTTTATGTTGAGAAACCGGATGCTGGATTCTATAGAAAGTATGTTGGAGGCAGTTGTCTTGGAGGGTATTATTTATATAAAAATTTGGATGCACATACTAACCCGCTGGAAGAAAACAATGTAATAGTTTTTTCAGTCTCGCCTACAACAGGTGCTGCTGTTAGCGGAGCTTCCAGGCATTGCGTTACCTCGAAGTCTCCTCTGACTAATACTATTGCAAGCAGTGAAGCGGGCGGCTATTGGGGACCAGAACTAAAGTTTGCGGGATTCGATGCTATTGTTATCACCGGTAAGGCGACAAAGCCTGTTTATTTATGGATTCATGACGATGAATTTGAATTGAAGGATGCGTCCCACATTTGGGGGAAAATCACAGGGGAAGCACAGGATATTATAAGAGAAGAGTTAGGTGATGAGAGGGTACGGGTTGCACTAATTGGGCCAGGCGGAGAAAATTTGGTCAAGTATGCCTGTATATCCAATGAGTTAGGGCACTTTAACGGCCGAAATGGTATGGGGGCTGTAATGGGATCTAAAAATTTAAAAGCAGTTGCAGTAAGAGGAAGTAAAAAACTGAATTTTTATGATCCTGAAGGAGTAAAAGAAGTTGCACAGAAAGCTGTACAAAAGGTAAAGGAAAATCCAGGTTCAGCCGCTTTTAAGGAATTGGGTACAAATCAGAACTTTGAATGGCACACTCCTGTGGGAGGTGTACCGACACGAAACTGGTCTTCAGGCACCTTTGAGGAAATAGAAAAAATAAATGCCCGCGCATTAAAAGAATCGGTTTTGAAAAAAAGTGGAACTTGTTGGGCTTGTGCTCAAAGCTGCAAAAGAGTTGTAGAAGTTAATTCCCCTCCTTATGTTGAGGCAAAGTATGGAGGCCCGGAATATGAAAGTGCAGCTATGTGCGGTTCTAACCTGGGTATTGATGATATAGTAGGTATCAGCAAAATAAATGAAATGTGCAGCAAATATACTTTAGACACCATATCCTTTGGGGGTGTGGTCGGTTTTGTCATGGAGTGCTTTGAAAAGGGCATTATTTCTGTTAATGACACAGGTGGGATTCCTATAAGGTTTGGTGATGCTGAAACAGTTATTAAGTTGGTAGAAATGACAGCAAAGAGGATAGGTGTTGGAAATTTATTAGCTGAAGGTACTGCTCTACTAGCAGAAAAGTGGGGGCCTGAAGCCCAGAAATATGCAGTACATGTAAAGGGTAAGGAATTTCCCGCTCATATGCCTCAGGTGAAAGCCTCAATGGCTTTAGCCTATGCTTGCTTACCTGGCGGCCCTGATCATGTTTCTTCAGAGCATGACCCCATTATAGCAACTGAAGATATATCCTATAGGTTAAGGGCTTTAGGGTTTGACCAGCCTGCAGATCCTGTTGATCTTAACAATGTAAAAAGCAAATTGTTCTGGACTACTCAATGCAGCTACAGTATTGTGGATTCGTTTTCCATATGCCAGTTTATTTTTGGTTTAGTAACAATCCTTGATTATGACGATCTAGTTGATTTTGTAAATTCCGTAACAGGCTGGCAAACAAATCTCTATGAATTGATGCTTATAGGTGAAAGAAAGGTTCAAATGTTCCATGCTTTTAATCAACGGGAAGGATTCACTCCACAGCACGACATTTTGCCGGAAAAGTTATATATGCCTTTGGAAGATGTTGGTCCATCAGCAGGATTCAAAGTGAGTAGAGAAGATTTCATAAATGCAAGAAATTCATATTATGGATTTGCAGGCTGGGATCCAATTACAGGAGAAGTATCCGAGAATAGGCTAAGAACGCTTGGATTGGAATGGATTATAGAAAGCTTGAATAAACAAAACAATTTTCAAAGTCCCTAATAGTTAGCAAAATGTTAGCAGACTGAATAAATTTACTTTATGTAATCATGATGAAAAAAATAAACAGCCAGCAATCCATTCGGATTACTGGCTTTTAACTTTCGATAATGGTCTGGGTGACAGGAATTGAACCTGCGACCTCTTGAACCCCATTCAAGCGCGCTACCAAGCTGCGCTACACCCAGATAGATGATATCATTTCTGATACCTATAAAATATATCATAATTGCACTCGAATTTCAATACCATATTTTGTTGCATATAAGAGTATCCCGAAATTTTCATATATATATGCATCCTTAAGAACTATTTCAATAGGAAGCTGGCACTATTTAAATTAATAGTTTATTTTTTTGCAGGATTATATGAAGTAGTGGAGAAATATATAACTAATTATGTTAATATATGTAGCTTTAGTTAGTTCAGTTTACAAGACAAGGAGCCTCGAATACAATGAGAGCAAAAAAGAGTAAAATATCGTCAGTTTATATATTTCCTGTATTGTTTTTTATTATTTGTTTATCATATTTAATTAGATTTATATTTTTCAATATTGAGACTGAAATAGTAAAATATGACTCTATAGAGAATTCCATACAGACTAAGGCGCTGATCGTCAGGAATGAGTCTGTTACATCCCTTCCTGCAGGTGTAGAAATTAACTTTAAGGTCAATGAAGGCGAGAAGGTTTCCTTTGGCAAAAAAATTCTGGAGATAGTTAAGAGTAATAAAACCGATGATAATATTGCAATAAAGATTAAACAGCTTGAGGATAGGATGAATGAAATAAAGCAATCGGATATCAATAACAACTTTTTTTCCCAAGACAAGGAGAAAATTGAGGAACATATAAATGAGAAGGTTGCTGAACTTAAGAATTTAGCTAAATCTGGAAACTTTGAAAAACTTGATGCTGTGAAAAATGATCTGACTGCAAATCTGTACAAGAAATCCTTGATTTATGGCAATGGGAGCTTCTTTGGAAAAAACATGGAGCAGCTTCAAAAGGAAAAAACTACCCTGGAGGGCATATATAAGAACAATATCGATGTTATTTACGCTCAGGCAGCCGGCGTTGTAAGCTACAGCCTGGATGGCTATGAACAGATATTGAGCCCTGCAAATATCAAGAATTTTAAACAGGGTAATATCAAAGAAATAATGAATTCCGTAGGCAGCAAGAAAAACAGTGCAGATAAGGGTACTGCTGTAGGGGTCAAGGTAGTTGATAATTTTGAATGGTATACTTGCAGTATGATAGGTGCAGATATAGCAAAGAACTTGAAGCCGGGTAAAAGAATCAAGCTCAGGTTCGCAGAGTTCGAAAATGTTGAGGTCAATGGAGAGGTATATGACGTTTCTCAGCCGGAAGGGGATACATCCCTGCTGATTATAAAAATAACTGAGCATGTCAATGATTTTTATAAGAAAAGAATTGTTGCTATGGACATCATAAAGGATTATAACGAGGGATTTACGGTTTCATCCAAGGCAATAGTGGTTCAGGATAATATAAGAGGTGTCTATGTTCTGAGGAGCGGGATGGTCAAATTTATACCCGTTGCAGTTATGACAGAAGGTAAAGACCGCTGCCTTGTGAGAAACATAAATAAAGATGATTCAACCTATAAACCGGGCTATGAGGCACTAAAGATATTTGATGAAGTAATTACTACTACGAAAAGGGTTAAGGAGAATCAGGTTTTAACCGATAAAATATAGGAGGGGTTTTACTTTGCAGGAAATTAGAGACAATATAAGGAGTATATCCCAGGAGGTTAGGGATATTTGCATAAGAACAGGTAAAGACCCTGAAAGCGTTACAATAATTGCTGTTACCAAGACAATAGATACAGAGCGCATTAAGTATGCTATAGACTGTGGAATACAGAATATTGGCGAAAATAAAGTGCAAGAGGTAATATCAAAGTTTGATAATTTTGAGAGAAATGTTAATTGGCACCTAATAGGGCATTTACAAACCAACAAAGTAAAATATATAATAGATAAAGTGGCACTCATTCATTCTGTTGACAGCATCAGTCTTGCTGAAGAGATTAGCAAAAGGGCAGAAAAAGCCGGACTTGTAATGGATGTGCTTATTCAGGTTAATGTAGCAGAAGAAGATACCAAGTTCGGTATTGAGTATGGTGAAACTGACGGCTTCATAAAACAGCTGTCACAGCTTAGGGGCATCAAGGTAAAGGGGCTTATGACCATAGCCCCGAACTATGAAGATACAGAGCTTGTCAGACCAGTATTCAGGCAGCTCAAAGAGAAGTTTGACATGCTGGCAAAAGCCGATATTCCAAATGTAGAGATGAAATACTTATCTATGGGAATGACAAACGACTTCAGGATGGCAATTGAAGAGGGTTCCAATATGGTAAGGATTGGGACAGGTATTTTCGGAGCAAGAAATTATAATATTTTATAAGGGGGTATATTGATGTCGTCCAACATTTTAAACAAGGTACTTTATTTTATGGGAATAGGAGAAGCCGCTGAAGAAGAGCATGAAGAGGTAGAAGCAGTTTCAAAGCCTCAAATAGAAGCAGTTACTACAAGTGTACATAAGAAGAGTAATATAGTGAACATACACTCTACGACTTCACCAATGAAGGTAGTGCTGGTGGAACCTACCTCCTATGACGAGGTTCAATCCATCTGTGATGACCTTAAAAGCAAAAAACCAATAATTATTAATTTCGAGGACATGGATAAAGAAGTTGCAAAAAGAATGGTAGACTTTATAAGTGGTGCTGTTTATGCACTGGATGGTACTATACAGAAGGTTTCAAACGGTATTGTGCTGGTTGCTCCATCTAATGTAGATGTACTGGGGAATATAAAGAATTCCATTGGTGACGAAGACTTTGATCTGGAAGGTATTTTTAGCTGGCTTAAGTAATTTAATAGAATGCGAGTGGTTAGATGAAATTTGTATTAGCAACAACAGTATCATACTTTTTTGAGTTTCTCAATTTGATGATACTAATAAGAGTATTTTTATCATGGTTCAAATACAATCCGAACAACAAACTTATAATGCTGGTATTCCAATTGACTGACCCGGTACTCGAGCCGTTTAAGAAGCTCTCCAGCAAGCTTGGGTTAAACTCAGGCATGATAGATTTCTCACCTATAATATCGTTATTATTCCTTTACTATATAGTGAAGCCGTTGCTGCTTACACTCATATACACCTTCTTTTAAGAGGTAGCTTTGTGAAGGATAATAGGCAGATTTTAGATAGGTATAAGGAGTACGAGGATAGGGTATTGGTAAACGAGCTGCTGGAATATACAAAAGCCTGCACTGCAGGGTATAGCTCCAGGCATACCGACTTTCTGGACCCCAGACAGCAGAAAATTGCTGAAGACATACTAGGAATGCAAAAGGATATAGGGTTCGGTTTTTATGGTGGCATTGACGACAGTGAAAGAGCTGTCTGTATAATTTATGATGATAACTACGAGATTACTGAAGACGATATTCCGATTACAACCCTTTCCATATCCTGGAACAAATGCAGCAAAAAGCTTGCTCATAGGGACTTTCTTGGGAGTATCCTTGGATGCGGAATAAAAAGGGAAAAGGTTGGAGATATTATTTTAGATGAAGACAGGGCATTTGTAGCTTGTATGTCTGATATTTCCAAGTACCTGCTATATAATCTCAGCAAAGTTGGCAGCACCGCAGTAAGTGTGTCGGAAACAGATGAGGCACAGAAAAAAGACGAAGCAGTAAAAATCATAGCATCAACTGTTGCATCCCTGAGGCTGGATAGCGTGATAACAACCGGATACGGGGTTTCCAGGGCTAAGGCTGTGGAAATAATAAAAAGCGGTAAGGTAAAGGTCAACTGGGAGGATGCAGCCAGTTCTTCAAAGGAAATGAAGCAGGGAGATGTAATTTCTCTGAGGGGCAAAGGCCGGATTGTACTTGAAGAAGTTTCCGGCACCACCAAGAAGGATAGGATAAGAATCTTGATTAAGAAATACCTGTGATGGAGGTTGAGGGAATATGATAACTCCAATGGATATACGCAACAAGGAATTCAAAAAATCCTTCAAAGGATATAAAGAAGATGAAGTTGATGAATTCCTGGATAAAGTTATTGCGGACTATGAGAGGATATATAGAGAAAACGGAGAGCTTAAGGATAGAATATCCATTGATAATGAGCGTATAGAAAGCTACAACAGTATGGAAAAATCCCTACAGAACACTCTTTTGATTGCACAGACAACCGCTGAGGATATAGTTGCAAATTCAAGGAAAAAAGCAGAGATAATTATTAAAGAGGCTGAAGAGCAGTCCCGAAGGATTATTGAAGACGCTAACAGCGGCGTAATAAAGATTAATAGGGATTACGAAGAGTTGAAGAAGGAAGTTCAGGTCTTTAAGACAAGGTTCAGGACACTTTTGCAGTCTGAGCTTGAGGCGCTTAATGCAACCTTAAAGGATATATAGAGGACTAGTATATTGAGACTCTTTCGCATGGCTGTGAAAGAGTTTTTATCATGGGCAGGAGGACAACAGGATGGAGCTTAGGTATATTGCTAAAGAGAACAACATTAGAAAAGTAGTAGATGTGAAGGGTGTTCCTATCGGAGACGGGGATTTTGCTATTATTGCAGGTCCTTGTTCTGTAGAAGACCTGGAGATGCTTATTGAAACCTCCGGCTGGATTAAAGAAAATGGGGCAGTGATTCTGCGAGGGGGAGCTTTTAAGCCGCGAACCTCACCCTATGCTTTTCAGGGCCTAAAAGAAGAAGGCCTTAAATATCTAAAGCAGGCTTCGGACAAAACAGGGCTCCCTATAGTATCTGAGGTTATGGATCCAAGGGATATAGAGCTTGTATACAAGTATGTAGATATGTTTCAAGTAGGCTCAAGGAATATGCAGAACTTCTCGCTTCTAACTGAGGTTGGAAAGTCCGACAAGCCTGTGCTTCTAAAACGTGGAATGGCAGCAACTATAGAGGATTTCCTTATGGCAGCTGAATATATTGCTTCAGAGGGAAACGATAATATCGTACTTTGTGAAAGAGGTATAAGAACCTTTGAAAATTACACAAGAAATACTCTGGATATAACTGCAGTACCTATTCTGAAAAGCTTATGCAGGCTCCCGGTCATAGTAGATCCAAGTCATGGTACCGGAAGAAGAGATTTGATACTACCTATGTCTCTGGCATCTATGGCAGCCGGAGCGGATGGAGTGATGATTGAAGTACATCTTTGTCCGGAAAACGCACTTTCGGATGGGGAGCAGTCCTTGGGACTTTCTGAGTTCAAGGAAATAGCAGAGAGACTTAAAGCGACAAAGGAGTGCTTCTGCGACATCCGTAAGAAATGAATATTTATAACTGAATATTGATAATATAAAGTCATGAAGTGTTTCGATTACGAAATATTTCATGACTTAGTTTTTTGAGCTTCAGGAGGAACATATATGAATATTGATAGTACTGATGTTAAGGATCTGGAAAGTAGGGTAGAGAAGATTGCACTTCTACTGGAAAAGGCCAAAATAGGTGACTATGTCAATATTATGACTAAGCCCAAAACGCTTCTCCTGAATAATTTCATCGGGGGTGTGGCCAGGGGCTTCGGGACGGCTATTGGTTTTACAGTACTTGGAGCAGTCGTTCTCTACCTCATGAGGCAGGCAGTGCTTCTAAATCTTCCTTTTATAGGAGGTTTTATTGCAGAGATAGTAAAGATTGTACAAGACCATTTATGAAGAAAATTAAGAGGAGGGCATAATTATGGACAAGAATAAGCTTAAGCATTATGAAGAGCTTCTAAATAAAGAGAAGGAAGAAAGAGAGCATTTTTTAAAGGAGGATGGGATGGGTTATGGGGTATCTATAAGAGATTTAACCAGCGAGCTTTCATCCTATGATAACCACCCTGGAGATTTGGGTACTGAAACCTATGAAGCTGAGAAGAACTTATCCTTCAGGACAAGGGAGAAATTCCTTATAAGCGAGGTTCAAGCTGCCTTGAAGAAAATAGAGGAAGGCAATTATGGCATATGTGAGGTGTGTCATAAGGAAATAGGCAATGATAGATTGGAGGTAAGGCCGTACACACGTCTGTGCATCCATTGTGAAAATGATTTTGAACAGAAAATAGGCGATGAAGAGCACGGCAGGCCTATAGAGGAACAAGTATTATTCCCTCCCTTCGGAAGGTCCTTTACAGATTACTCCATAGAGGATAAAGTGGAATTTGATGGTGAGGATACATGGGAGGCAGTAAATGAATACAATGTGAGGATGTCGGATAATGAATATGGTGAGGATGATGAAGAGGAAGGCTATGTGGAGGATGTTGAGCAGATAAGTAATACGCAATACAAGAGGCAGTTGGAGTAATACCATATTTATGATATAATCTTAAATGCATCATTTAATGTATTTAAGGGGGAATGGCAGTGTATCCTATTTTCATCGTAGCTGCAGTTATTGCACTGGATCAGATAATAAAAAATGTGCTGGTTAAAGCGCTGGCAAATGGACCGATAACGGTAATAAAAAACTTCTTTCATTTTATTTATGTAGAAAACTATGGGATAGCTTTTGGTATGTTTAAGAACAAAACAATGTTTTTCATAATTACCCAATGCATAATATCAGTAGTTATAATGTATGTGATTTACAGGTTTCATAATAAAAGCATTCCTGTGACGATATGCTTGTCTATGATTCTTGGAGGGGCAATAGGCAATCTTATAGACAGAATAAGAATCGGATATGTTATAGACTATATTTCATTTAGCATATTCCCTCCGGTTTTTAACTTTGCGGATTCGGCGATTGTGGTTGGAGCTATACTTCTCAGCTTGATCCTTGTATTTGATAAGAATATAAATATATAGTTTCAAGTTGAGGGGGGTAGGGGCGATTCATGAATCGCCTTGTACGAGAGGTGGTTATATATGGAGGTCATAGAATTTGACACATTGGTGGAGGAAGCCGGCAAAAGGCTTGATTCCTTTCTTTCAGATAAAATCGAAGGCTACTCCAGAACCTACATGCAGAAGCTGATTGACGAAGGGCACTGCAAGGTCAATGGGAAAAGTGCAAAATCCAATCTTAAGCTCCGTCAGGGAGACAAGGTTGAGGTTGTTATTCCGGACCCTGTGAACTTGGAGGTTGAGCCCGAGAGTATAGCGCTGGATATAGTTCATGAGGATAATGATATAATAATTATTAACAAAGCCCAGGGCATGGTAGTGCATCCCGCCCATGGGAATTATTCAGGTACAGTGGTGAATGCTCTTCTAGAGCATTGCGGAAGCTTGTCTGACTATAACAGTCTTACAGGGATAAACGGCGTAATGCGGCCGGGAATCGTACATAGAATAGATAAGGATACTTCAGGTATAATTGTTATTGCAAAGACTAACGTAGCGCATCTTTCTTTATCAGAGCAGCTGAAGGAGCACAGTATCACAAGAAAATATATCGCACTCCTTGAAGGACCATTGAAAAATGACAGCGGTAGAGTAGAAACCCTTATAGGCAGAAATCCAAAGGATAGAAAGCAGATGGCTGTTGTCAGCGTCAACGGCAAAAAGGCTGTTACCCACTATAGGGTATTGGAGAGGTTTGAAAATCACACCTTGATAGAGGCGATGCTTGAGACAGGCAGAACCCATCAGATCAGGGTGCACATGGCATATTTGGGACACCCTGTTGTAGGGGACACAGTCTACGGCTTTAAAAAACAGCGCTTTGATACAAAGGGGCAGCTGCTGCATGCCAAGCTCCTTGGATTTATACATCCTGCAAGTGGGGAGTATGTGGAGTTCGAAGCTCCACTGCCTGACTACTTTGAAAAAATACTGAGTGTTTTAAGGTGTAAAAGCCTATAGACAAATTATAAGTGCTATGATAAAATTTATTAAAACGAACCTTTAAACTTGTCCAGTGAGGCATGGAAGGATTCATAGCGATACGCCTTTAATCTGCCTCACGGCAGATTTTTTTGTATTTTCAGAATAAAAAGTGTGGAGGACTTAAGATGAAAGTTAAGACCGAGATAATGGATGAAAAAGCATTGGACAGGGCACTTACAAGGATAGCTCATGAGATAATAGAAAGAAACAAAGGCGTTGAGGGCTTGGTGCTGCTTGGTATAAAGACAAGGGGTGTTACCCTGGCCAAAAGGCTGTGTGAGAAAATAAGAAGCATCGAAGGCAATGAGCTGCAGGTAGGTTCCCTTGACATTACAGGCTATAGGGATGATATAAAGAATTCCAAGGATGTTCCAAAGGAAAGTACTACGGATATCAGCTTTGATGTTACCGGCAAAAAGGTGATACTTGTCGATGATGTGCTTTATACAGGCAGGACAGTCAGAGCAGCTATGGATGCTATCGTAGATGTGGGAAGACCCTTGAGCATACAGCTGGCAGTGCTTGTGGACAGAGGACACAGGGAGCTGCCTATCAGAGCGGACTATGTAGGAAAGAACGTTCCCACCTCAAGAACTGAATTGGTTATTGTCAATGTTATGGAGTCGGATGACAAGGATGGAGTATTGTTAGGAGAATACGAGTAGTTTACTATTACTACTCTTTTTTCTTGTAATGTAGGATTTGGTAGTAAGCGGCATATTCAATATATGGAGGTAGTTGTATGAGATTGCTAATAAAAAACTGCAAAATAATAGACCCTGCTTATGACTATCAAGGAATCAATGATATATATATCGAAGACGGAAGCATAATGAATATAGGACCGGATATTGATCTTGAAGCGGTCAGAGTAATAGATGCAAATGGACTCTTTGTGCTGCCGGGTTTCGTAGATATGCATACACATTTGAGAGAGCCGGGCTTTGAGTATAAGGAGACAGTATATTCGGGCACAAGGGCTGCTGCAAGGGGCGGGTACACTACCGTCTGCTGCATGCCAAATACCAAGCCGGTAATAGATGATGAAGCTTCCCTATCCAAGCTTTTGGATATCATAAAAAGGGATGCAGTGGTGAAGGTGCATCCGATTGCAGCAATATCTAAGGGGCAGACCAGCGCAGAGCATACAGATAAAAAGAGGCTTAAAGAAATGGGTGCAGCTGCATTTTCTGATGATGGCAAGCCGGTTATGACTGCAGCATTTATGAGGGAAGCCCTTATCGCAGCAAAATCAAATGACTGGCTTCTGATCGACCACTGTGAGGAGCTGAGTCTTGCGGAGGGTGGGGCTATAAACTACGGAATTAAGTCACAGCAACTGGGTATCAGGGGTATTCACCCTTTATCAGAGGAACTGAATGTTATGAGGGACATAATGCTTGCGGAGGAGACTGATTCCCAGATACATATAGCACATATAAGCACTGCAGGATCCGTGAAAATAATTAGGGAAGCGAAGGGCAGAGGGGTCAAGGTCACTTGTGAGGTTACACCACACCACATCGGATTAACAGAGGATATAATAAATCCTGGGTTTACAGACTCCAAGGTAAACCCACCACTTAGGACAGTCAGGGATGTTGAAGCGCTGATAGAAGCTTTGAAGGATGGCACAATTGATGCAATTGCAACTGATCATGCTCCTCATCATAAGGATGAAAAGGGAACGGACTTCTACAGCGCAGCATTTGGAATATCCGGTATAGAAACTGCATTTTCGGTTTGTTACACCGAGCTTGTGGAAAGAGGAGCCCTTACTCTTAAGGAACTGGCAGATAAGATGAGCAGTAGACCGGCGAATATTCTGAAGCTTGAAACAGGAAGAATAAAAACAGGTATGCCTGCAGACTTGGTCATTGTTGATACAGCCAGAAAAATCACTATCGATAAGGAGAGCTTTATATCCAAAGGGAAAAACACCCCCTTTCATGGAAGGGAATACTCAGGAGATGTTGTTTACACAATAGTCGGTGGTAAGGTTGCTTACGAAAATGCATTAAACGTATTATAGGAGGGATTTACTTGTTTACAGATAAACTGATAGAAAAGGTTATAAAGTGTCAAAATCACACAGTTGTGGGATTGGACCCAAGGCTTGACTATGTCCCTAAGCATATTTTAGATGAGGTCAGTGAAGAGGTGTCAGCTGGCAACAGCGCCTTAGTGGCGGCTGAGGCATTTTTTAAGTTCAACAAAGAGATAATAGATAATGTTTACGATATAGTACCGGCAGTAAAGCCGCAGATAGCCTTTTATGAGCAGTATGGTACAGCCGGGTTCGAATGCTATATGAAAACCTGTGAATATGCAAAAGCAAAAGGCCTGCTGGTGGTTGGTGATGTGAAAAGGGGCGATATAGGCTCTACTGCTGAAGCCTATTCGGATTTTTATCTTGGTAATAATGAGTGGTCGGTAGAAACCGACTGCATTACGATAAATCCATACCTGGGTACAGATTCAATAATGCCGTTTGTTAAAGACTGCGAGAAAAACGGCAAAGGGCTGTACGTGCTTGTGAAAACGTCAAATAAGTCCTCAGTGGATATACAGGATTTGGAAGCGGGAGGAAGGAAAGTCTATGAGCATGTAGCAGAGCTTGTAGTAAAGCTTGGGGTTGGGCTCATAGGTAAATACGGCTATAGTTCAATCGGGGCTGTTGTAGGAGCAACCCACAAAAGTGACAGCTTGAGACTGAGGGAAATAATGAAGAAGGTGTACTTCTTAGTGCCCGGTTATGGAGCTCAGGGGGGGACTGCCGAGGACACAGAAGTATGCTTTAACAAGGATGGACTTGGTGCTCTTGTCAACTCTTCAAGAGGCATAATTGCAGCTTATAAAAATGAAGGCTTCAAGAGCAGGTTCAGTGAAAGGGAATTTGGATTGGCGGCCAGAGAAGCTGCTGCTGCAATGAGGGATGATATAAATAAAGAGCTTGCGAGAGCCGGAAAAATAGCATGGTAGGAGTTGAAAAGACTATGCGGTATATATGCAAAGTAATAGAAAACAGAGAGCTGTGCCAGAATATATTTGAAATTGTGGTAGAAGGTCAGGAAATAGCCAGGGAAGCTAAACCCGGACAATTCCTGCATATTAAGACAAATAAAGGGATAGACCCGCTTCTAAGAAGACCTGTCAGTATAAGCAGAGTAATTAGGGATAAAGGATATATATCCTTGGTGTATCAGGTACTTGGAAGAGGAACAAAAGAAATGGCAGCTTTTAAATCGGGTGAAGAAATTGATATAATGGGACCCTTCGGTAACGGGTACCCTTTATTTCCTGGGAAAAAGTGCGCCGTTGTAGGCGGTGGGATGGGTGTTGCTCCATTATTGGAGCTGGCCTGGAATATCAACGACTGTGATGCATATTTAGGCTTCAGGTGCAGTACTTTTAAGCTGGACGAATATAAAGAAGCATGTAAGGAGCTTCATATCGCTTCCGAGGATGGAAGCATAGGAAGCAAGGGCTATGTAACAGAGCTTCTTAAGAATATAGATAAATATGAAATAATATATACCTGCGGGCCAAAGGCCATGATGAAAAAAGTCAAGGAGCTGTGTGAGAGCAAAGCTGTACAGTGTTTTGTATCCATTGAAGAAAGGATGGCCTGCGGAATCGGCGCGTGTCTTGTATGTGCATGTAAAATCAAAGAAGGGGACTCATGGCATTATAAGAAAGCATGCACTGATGGGCCTGTATTTGAGGCTGGGGAGGTGGATTTCAATGACTGATATGTCAGTGGATATTGCAGGGATTAAATTGAAAAATCCAGTAATTACAGCGTCAGGAACCTTCGGCTTTGGAAGGGAATATGCAAAGTTTTATGATCTCAGCAAACTTGGGGGAATTGTTGTAAAGGGTCTTACCTTAGAACCCAGAGAGGGGAATAAATCACCGAGGATAGCTGAAACACCGGCAGGTATACTCAACAGTGTAGGCTTGCAGAATCCGGGGGTGGAATATTTCCTGCACAAAGAGCTCCCCTTCCTGCGTCAGTATGATGTGGCAGTTATTGCAAATATAGCAGGAAATACGGTAGAAGAGTATTGCAGAATGACCGAGAAGCTGGGAAGCCATGTGGATGGAATAGAGCTGAATATCTCCTGCCCCAATGTGAAGGAAGGGGGAGTAGCTTTTGGAACCAAGTGCGATTCTGTTTATGATATAACCAGAAAGGTAAAGGAATACAGCAAGGTCCCTTTAATAGTAAAGCTGTCACCAAACGTCACAGACATTAAGGAAATCGCAGTGGCAGCACAGGAAGGCGGAGCCGATGCGGTATCTTTAATTAATACCTTATTGGGTATGGCAATAGATATAAATTGCAGAAAGCCTGTGCTGGCAAATGTGGTGGGCGGTCTTTCAGGTCCTGCTGTGAAGCCGGTGGCTGTCAGAATGGTATGGCAGGTAGCACAAGCTGTCAGTATACCGGTAATAGGTATGGGTGGCATCAGCAGCTGGCAGGATGCAGTAGAATTCATTCTAGCCGGTGCTGACGCCGTATCAATAGGTACAGCAAACTTCGTAAACCCATATGCACCGGTTGAAATCTGTGAAGGCATTGAACAATACCTGGTCAAATATAAATTTAACAGCATACATGAGTTAAAAGGGAATATAAAATAGAGAGAAATACAAAACAGACCAATTACGAATACCAAAGCAGGCACGAAGCACGAGCAACGTGCCGCGAGCCAAATATAATATTGGAGGAGATAATAAATGCTTAACAAAAATAAGATGAATGAAATACTTGAAAAGTCAGGGGTGCTCCAATCGGGACATTTTCTGCTCACTTCAGGAAAGCACAGTAATAAATACATGCAGTGTGCAAAGATATTCCAGCATCCTGATATGAGTGCCGAAATATCCAAGGATTTGGCAGAAAAATATGAAGAGTATGATATAGATATAGTAATCGGCCCTGCTGTGGGAGGGATAATACTGGCATACGAAGTGGCAAGACAGCTCGAGGTAAGAGCACTTTTTGCTGAGAGGGAAAATGGGGCAATGACCTTGAGAAGAGGCTTCGAAATAAACCCCGGTGCACGAGTACTGGTAGTAGAGGATGTAATCACAACCGGAGGTTCAGTAAAGGAAGTAATTGAGGTAGTCCGCGCTGTAGGGGGAGAAGTTGTAGGTGTGGCCAGTGTAGTTGACAGAAGCGGTGGTAAAGCTCTTTTTGATGTACCTTTTAAAAGTGCGGTAAAAATTGATATAGATACCTTCGAACCGGAGGAATGTCCCATGTGTAAATCCGGATCTGCTGCGGTAAAACCTGGAAGCAGAAATATAAAATAAAATTGTAAATTCATAAATATGTGAATAAAAGTTCATAAAATATACTAAAATAATAAATTAACAATAATACCCTATAGGCATTGATATACCAGTAAATATGAGTGATATTCTGTTTGGTAAATTTGAAATTTTGTGAATATACACTTAAATATTTTACTAAGATTGTTGAATTTTTTGAAAAATCTATGTATTATATAATAAATACAACAAAAAGGAGGTATATTTAATGTCAGAAAAAAGAGAGAACTGGGGTAGTAAACTTGGTCTTATCTTAGCTATGGCCGGTAATGCAGTTGGTCTTGGAAACTTCTGGAGGTATCCATACACAGCAGCTAAAAACGGTGGCGGTTCATTCATGATTCCATATTTCGGTGCACTTATTCTTATGGGTATTCCTTTGATGTTCGTTGAGTGGAGTCTTGGAAGATACGGCGGCAAGTATGGCCATGGAAGCTTAGGCCCGATGATTTACCTACAGGCTAGAGAGGGCATAAAGCCAAAAACAGCAGCAATACTTGGTGGTTTTGCCGGTGCAATTGCACTTGGTGTTACAGTACTTGTTAACAGTTACTACAACCATATAATCGGTTGGACACTTGGCTATGCATTTATGTCACTGTCAGGCGGTTACATGGATCAAACTAAGAGTACTGGTGAATTCTTTGTTAACTATATCCAGTCACCAACATTGGTATTCACATTCTGGATATTGGCTCTTGGAATACTTTATTTTGGAGTAGCAGGTGGTATCCAAAAGGGTATTGAGATTATTGCAAAGTTCATGATGCCTTTGATTTATGTATTTGGTGCTATATTAATAGTAAGAACTTTGACACTTGGTACACCAGTTAATCCAGATTGGTCTCCTATCAAAGGACTTAACTTTATATGGTCTCCAAGATGGGAAGACTTGAACTGGAACTCAGCACTTGCTGCAGCAGGACAGATATTCTTCACACTGTCACTTGGTATGGGTATCATTTGTAATTACGCTTCATACTTGAAGCCGGACGATGATATAGTAGTATCAAGTGTTGCTACAATAGGCCTTAATGAAGCTGCCGAAGTTATCATGGGCGGCACAATAGCTATACCGATAGCTTACACATACCTTGGAGAAGCAGGATTACAGGCAAGCATAGGCTTATCCTTCATATCACTGCCTAACATCTTCAGAACAATGGGCGGCGGACAGTTGATGGGCGCTTTCTGGTTCTTACTTCTTGCTTTTGCAGGTATAACTTCTGCTGTTGCTATGTATAACTACATAGTATCCTTGCTGGAAGAAAGCTTTGGAATGGCAAAGAAGAAAGCTTCTTTACTTGTATTCTTCCTCTATATAGTAGTTGGCCTTCCAGTATGCTTGGAGCCAATTCTTACAAAAACTGCAGACCTTGCATACTTCTCAGAATTAGACAACTGGGTAGGTACATACTTACTTGTTGTACTTGGCGGACTTGAGATTATAGTTGTTGGATGGATCAATGGCAAGAATTCCTTGGGAGAAATCAACAATGGCAGCTATTGGAAGCTTCCTAATTGGTTCTACAAAGGATTTATACAGTTCCTTACACCAGTTTCAATTATAATACTTCTTGTTATGTCAACAATAAATAACTTTAAAGCTGGATACTTCAAATTAATACCAGACTTCGTTGCTAAAACTCCAGTGCTTATTCCTTGGGTTCAGGCAGCAAGACTTGTAATGGTTGTTGTACTAGTATTCGGATTTGTTCAGGCTTACAAGACTATAAAGGACAAATACGGAGTAGAACTTGAAAGTGGTAACGTATCTATAAGAAAATAAGGAGGGAATTTATATGTCAGGTGGAGCATTAACATTTATGGTTTTGGCTTGGGGCATAATAATTGCAACAATTGCAGTTTCCCTCAGCGCATTACTCAAACATAGCAAGTAATAAAAATAACCCCCACTCCAAAGGTGGGGGTTTTTTTGGAGGTAACACATGGAAAAAGACTTGGTTGCAGTTCTACAAGAATTAAGCAAAAAAGTAAATAAAGCATATACAGGAAAAAAGAAAGAAAAGCTTGAAAAAAGTATCACAGCAATTATAAATGAATATAATACTCTTGAGATTCCCGAAACTATGGATGAGATTTATGAGAGCCTTAAGAACAAAGGCAGAGAGCTTATGAAGGAGTCCAATATTAAGCAAGAAAAAAAGGTAGAATACTACCTGAGATATTGCGGAGCAGCCACTTATGATTTTAGGGGCAACTTACAACCGCTAAATACTATATTGAAGTCATTCCTGCTGACCTGTATGCTGTTTTTTGTATTGGCACCCCAATATTTTTCCTTCGTAATGCCCATTTTATTCGCTATTCCAATATACATGGGATTAAAGGGTATGAAGAAAAGAGTATTGAACGGTCTTTACATGGGCATGGCGGTAGTTCCTATGGCTATTTTGGTTGCGGTTGTGTGGATAAGGAATGCAGTCTTGACACTATCAACAGGAACCTTCGACACCTTTGTAGCACAGCTTGCACAATCTTACGGTTTCTCCATTGAGTTTACTCAGAACTTGGCAATAGCATGTATCGGATTAAGCGTAGTAATGCTTGCAAGCTCCATAGTGTTACTCCGCAATGCAATAAAGCATAGAAAAATGTTCATTTAATAAGAAAAAGAAGCTGTTGGCCCAATAAGCCAACAGCTTCATTTTTTCATATTGTTAATCTTGTCTTCATCTGGAGTCATATATATAGTGAAGTTATTATCATAAATCACCATACCCGGTTTTGCACCACTTGGCTTTTTTACATTCTTCCTTCTGGTATAGTCTACCGGCACTTTAGAGGACATCTTGCCCTTACTGTAAAATGCAGCAAGGTTGGCAGCTTCCTCAAGGGTAGCATCGTCTACATCCTTACCATCAGTTCTTATTATCACATGGGAGCCGGGCATATCCTTGGTATGAAGCCATACATCCTGGTTGACTGCGAATTTCAGGGTAAGATAGTCGTTTTGGACATTATTCTTTCCCACATATATATCGAAGCCTGAGGAGGATATGTAGTGCATAGGGCTGGATGCCTTGACCTTCTTGTTCTTTGGGGCTTTCTTTGCTTTAATATAGCCCTGCTCAGCCAGCTCATTCCTGATTTCTTCAAGCTCAAGCTCCTCAGAGCATTTATCCAAATTATCAAGCTGAGTCTCCAGGTACATTATTTCCTGCTTGTTTTCTTCAATCTGGATGTTAATCTTGTTAATTGCATTCTTGGATTTGTTATAGTGCTTATAATATCTCTGAGCGTTAGCTGATGGTGTCATCTGGACATCCATTGAAATCTCTATATACTCACTATCCGGAGAGTAATAGTTCTGAAGCCGTGCTTTATCCTGCCCCTTTTGCAGATCATATATATTGGACATTATAAGGTCGCCATATATCTTGTACTTTTCCGAATCTGCTGCCTCCTGAAGCTCCCCGCTCAGTATCTCAAGCTTCTTACGGCAGCGATCCAGCCTGTTGGTGATGACTTTATAAATATCCCCGGACTTTTGCTTCATTCTGTCTTTTAGATCTTTTTCACTATAGAATCTATCTATTGCCTCGCTAATGCTTGTAAACCTCTGCCTGTCATAACCCTTGTGTATATCCAGCTCAAAACAAGAAAAATCAGCAGCCTTACCTTCCTTGTAAACAATGTTGGGATTGAAGGAACCGTTAAGTACAGCTTGCTGGAAGTTCGCAAAAGCTGTGTAGAGGCTATCTAAGAGATTATTATTGCTCTGTTTTAAGTCAACATCAGAATCAATTCCTGCTTTCAAACATATATCCCTGGCAGCTGCAGGACTGATACCATTATATGCATTTATAAGATACTTTTCAGCTTTTATGCTCCCGGGCACTTTAGCAATTCCCTCAAGGAAGCCTGACTTTGAGATTTCAAGAGGGTTAGTTTTTTCACCGGAGGGGGGATACTCGTATTCCCTGCCCGGAAGAACCTCTCTGACACTGCTTATCTCAAAGCTGACTCGTTTAATGCTGTCTATTATCCGCCTTGTTGGCTTGTCAATGAATATAATATTGCTGTGTCTGCCCATTATTTCTGCGATAAGTGTTTTGTGCGTGCTGTATCCCAACTCATCAAAAGAATCTATATCTATTTCTATTATTCTTTCAAACTCTGGCTGCCTGACAGCGATTATCCTGCCCCCGATGAGATGCTTCCTAAGAAGCATGCAGAAGGAAGGGGCTACGGTTGGATTGGATTTGTTCGACCCTGTAAGGTGCACCTTGGGAAATGAAGAGCTGGCGCTTAATAACAGCTTCTGAGTGTCTTTATAGCTCCGGACAGATATCAACAGCTCATCTTTTTCCGGCTGATATACTTTATCAATCTTCCCATTTACCAGTTTATCATTTAATTCATGAACAATAGAGTTAACTACTGAACCGTCAAAAGGCATTTCATGCACCTCCTTTGTGTGAAAGCCAACATATAGTCTCCTAAATGTTTTGCAATAAACATTTTATATTGAAATTCAAATATTGCAAAAGCATTTTACTTGATTTCATAGATTGCTAAATTTTGCATTGAACCTTCTTAAGTGCAACCTATATATATATGATGTAAAAAATACTATTATATTATAGCACTCAATCAGTCATTTTACTATGTTGGGATAAATATCATAAATTCAGTATTAAACAGACTCCGATAATCCATGCATAGTTCAGTAAATGGGAGATATATCAAGGAAATTAAAAAAATGCGGCTAATATATGTTTAATTATGAAATTATATGATATAATACATTAATAAAGTAAGGGCCTTGGAAAATGGGCAAGAAGCAACAGGTTATAAGCTCGAGGGTCAGGGCGGAAGTAGGAGGGATTATGGTAACCTTTTATAAATACCATGGTCTGGGAAATGACTTTATATTAATAGATAATAGAGATAACTCCATAAAAGTGACTTCTGAAATATCTGAGAAAATGTGCCACAGACTCTTTGGAATAGGTGCAGATGGTTTGATAGTTGCAGAAAACAGCAGCTGTGCAGATATAAAAATGATTATTTACAACTCTGACGGCAGCAGGGCAGGAATGTGCGGCAACGGGTTAAGATGCTTTGCAATGTTTGCTTATGAAAAGCTGGGGATAACCAAGGATCAGATAGTTGTGGAAACCGACTCGGGAATACTTACAGCAGGTATTATAACAAAAGACCGGACCGTTGATGCCATTAAGGTAAATATGGGAAGGCCTATTTTTGAGAGTGGGAAGATACCCTGCACTATAGAAAGCAATCCTATAATAAGTCATGAGGTCAGCGTAGATGGAAGGGCATATAAAATAACAAGCCTTCTATTAGGGGTACCTCATACAGTTATATTTACTGATGAATTAGATGATGAAGCTGTTATTATGAATGGGAAAGTAGTAGAAAATAGTGAGATTTTTCCTGAGAAAACAAATGTGAACTTTGTTAGGGTATTAAATAACAAGGAAATCACTCTTAGAACATGGGAAAGGGGCGCAGGCTACACCTACGCCTGCGGAACCGGAGCATGTGCAAGTGTAGTAGCAGGAGTAATAAATGGACTGCTAAACAGCAATGTGCTTGTGCATCTGCGAGGAGGAGATTTGAGTATCAGCTGGCCGGATAAGGGTGATGTGTTTATGCAGGGACCGGCTGTTGAGGTTTTTGAGGGAGTATATAAACTGTAAAAATATTAACAAAAGACGGAAGGATGATAGATTTGATTAAGAGCATGACCGGCTTCGGAAGAGGAGAATTCAGTCAGGGAGCAAGCACATTTTCCGTTGATGTAAGGTCTGTCAATCACAGATACAGTGATGTATCTGTCAGAATGCCAAGGGCTATGTCGGCACTTGAAGAGAAGGTAAGAGAGTTTGTAACTGAAAAGATAAGCAGGGGAAAGGTTGATGTGTACATAAACTACAATACCTTTGGGCAGAACTCGCAGGTAAAGCTGGACACAAACCTTGCAAAGGCCTATGTTGATTCTCTTAACACGCTTAAGGAGATGTTTGGAATCAGGGATGAAATAAACTTGTCACTGCTTACAAGATTTCCGGATATTATGTCCCTGGAGACTGCTGAGATGGACATGGATGAGCTGTGGCTTATACTCAAGCCGGCATTGGAAATGGCTTTCAATGCATTGGTTGAGATGCGGCTGCGTGAGGGCGAAAGACTTAAGAATGACCTTCTAGATAAGCTGGTGAATGTAAAAGGCTTTGTAAGCAACATTAAGGAAAAATCATACAGTATAGTTGATGAATACAAGAATAAGCTATATGATAGGATAAAAGAACTTACAAAGGATATACCCATTGATGAAAACAGACTTCTGACAGAGGTAGCAGTTTTTGCTGACAAAACAAGTATTGACGAAGAATTAGTAAGACTCGCAAGTCATCTGGAGGAGCTGCAGAAAGCATTGAATTTTAAAGGCTCTGTTGGTAAGAAGTTGGATTTTATCATTCAGGAGATGAACAGGGAAGTAAATACAATAGGCTCAAAAATCACTGATTTAGGAATATTAAACAACGTAATAAACATCAAAACAGAAATCGAAAAGATAAGAGAACAAATTCAAAATATAGAATAACAGGAGGTTTAATATGGGAATCAAATTAATAAACATAGGATTTGGTAATATCGTATCAGCAAATAGACTGGTTGCAATAGTAAGCCCTGAATCAGCGCCAATAAAGAGAATAATACAGGAAGCAAGAGATAGGGGTATGCTGATTGATGCTACATATGGAAGAAGAACGAGAGCTGTTATAATAACAGACAGCGATCATATTATTCTTTCAGCAGTACAGCCTGAAACAGTTGCACATAGGCTTATTGACCGTGAAGCAGAAGAAGAAGAGGTCGTTACAGAGGATTAAAAAAAGCGGAGGCGAATATGAAGAGCAAGGGTCTGCTTATTGTTATATCAGGGCCTTCAGGCGCAGGAAAGGGCACTATCTGCAGAGAACTTCTTCGCAGAAGCAATGGGAATATTGAGCTTTCTGTCTCAGCTACGACTAGAAAGCCCAGGGAATGCGAAGTTGAAGGAGTCAACTACTTTTTCAAGGAAAAGGCTGAGTTTATACAAATGGCTGAGGCTGGAGAGTTTATAGAATATGCCAAGGTTCATGACAATTATTATGGAACTCCGAAGAAATATGTCATGGATAAGCTCAATGAAGGAAAAAGTGTAATACTGGAGATAGATGTTCAAGGTGGAATGAAAGTAAAGCATGTCTTTGAAGAAGCTGTATTTGTTTTCATTATGCCTCCTTCTTATGAAGAACTGAGGAAAAGAATTGAAGGTCGTGGAACAGAAACTGAACAGGATATTTGCAAAAGGATGAAAAATGCATATGATGAAGTAAAATATGCACATAACTATGACTATGTTGTAGTGAATGACGATTTAAAGGATGCAGCATCTAAGCTTGACTGCATACTCACTGCAGAAAAATGCAGAATTAAAAGATGTAATATTGATTTTGAGAATTTCAGGGAGGAATAAAATGATATATCCTACATTAACATCACTTTTAGAGAAGGTGGACAGCAAATATACACTTGTGGTAGCTGTCGCTAAGAGAGCAAGACAGTTGGTTGACGGACAGCCTAGGCTTACAAAGGTTGATTCAAATAAACCTGTTACAATTGCAATAAATGAAATAAATGATAACAAGATTGTCTATGAAAGAAATCATCCGGATCAAACATATTAGGTACTGGAATATTGAACTCATTTGGGAATATAACTTGGGTGTAGTGTGAATTCAATAATATCGAGGAAGACTTTTCGCGAAATTTGATTGTTATATTGGGAATGTATTTCGCGAAAGGTCCAGGTGAGTAAAATGCTTAAAGGAAAGAAAATAGTTCTGGGAGTATCGGGAGGCATAGCTGCATATAAGGCCTGTGAGCTAGTGAGCAGACTTAAAAAGCTGGAGGCCGAGGTACACGTTATAATGACGGATTCGGCTGCCAGGTTTGTAACCCCTCTTACCTTCCAGTCCCTTACCTTGAATCAAGTGGCAGTTGACATGTTTGAAGCGCCAAAATATTGGGAAATAGAGCATATTTCATTGGCAAAGCTTGCTGATGTATTTGTGATTGCTCCTGCGACAGCCAACATTATTGGAAAGCTGGCAAATGGGATTGCGGATGATATGCTGACCACTACTGCCATGGCAACTAAAGCTCAGGTGATAATTGCTCCTGCAATGAACACCAACATGTACGATAATCCTGTTGTACAAAGGAATATTAAGCTTCTAAAAGAACTGGGCTATAGCTTTGCTGAGCCTGAGGAAGGGCGCTTGGCCTGCGGTGATGTTGGAAAAGGCAAAATGGCTGACCCTGCCGTTATTGAAAAGGCTATTATAGATGCATTAAGCTTAAAGCAGGATTTTGCAGGTAAAACCATTTTGGTAACAGCCGGACCAACACGGGAGGCTATAGATCCTGTAAGGTTCATATCAAATCATTCTACAGGAAAAATGGGTTACGCGATAGCAGAGAAGGCTGCACAGAGAGGTGCGAAGGTTTATCTGGTCTCAGGACCGACAAATCTTGAAACCCCCTGTGGAGTGACAAGGCTTGATGTTGTATCCGCCAAGGAAATGCACAGTAAGGTAATGGAGCTTTTCCCGGTGTGTGATATTGTAATCAAGGCTGCTGCTGTTGCTGACTATGCTCCTGAGACCGCTTACAGCCAGAAGCTGAAGAAGTCTGCAGAGGAACTTGAGCTAAAGCTTACCAAGAACCCTGACATACTTTATGAATTGGGGAAAATTAAGGGTGACAAGATAATAGTGGGTTTTGCCATGGAGACAGAGCAGCTGGTTGAAAATGCAGCGCTTAAGGTCAGAAAGAAAAACCTGGATTTCATTGTTGCCAATGATTTAAATGAAGCAGGGGCAGGATTCGCTGCTGATACCAATATAGTAAAGCTTATTGACGGTGACGGAAATATAGAGAGTATTCCGCTTAAGAAGAAACATGAGGTTGCGGATATTATTCTTGATAGAATAAGAGATATAAAGCGTACATAATAGTACGCTTTTTAACTATAATGGGATGATGGGAATGGTATCTTGCATTGGGGGAAAGAACATTGGATAAAAAGTTATTCGCGGAGGTCATTGTAGCTAACAAGTGCAAAGAGACGGACAGGACTTACAGCTACCTGATTCCGAAAGATTTGGAAGAATCAGTGACCGTTGGCTGCAGGGTCATTGTGCCCTTTGGCATGGGCAATAAACAGCTGGAAGGGTATGTGTTTGGAATCAAGGATAGTATAGATTTCAATGCTTCCAGGATTAAGTCTTTAGTCAGAGTTTTGGATGATGAACCGGTGATGTCCGGAGATTTAGTAGAATTGGCAAAATGGATGAAGGTTAAATACATGAGTTATTACATAGACGCTGTTCAGGCGATAGTGCCTTCACCTGTAAGGACGAAAAGCAGCTATACGATAGAGCTTTCTGATAGGGAGGATACCTATGAGAAGATCGGGAGAATGAACTCCAATAGTATTATGGAAATAGTTGAATTCATTGAGTTAAATGGTGGAAGTGCCAAGCTTGAGGATATAAAGGAATATTTCAGCGACCGTAAAATAGATTATTATATTAAGAAGCTGCTGGAGGCAGGGGTGGCTAAGAAGCTGCAGCTAATTGGGAACAAAATAGGAAAAAAGACTGAAAAGCTTTTGTATCTTACAGAGGCTGCAAGTTTTGATATAAAAAAGAATGCAAGTAAGCAGAAGGAGATATTTGAGCTGCTTGCTAATAATCCCGGCATGTCCATGTCGAAGCTTAAAGAGGCATGCGGAGATTGTGATTCAGCCGTAAAAGCCTTGGAAAAAAAGGGCTGCATCAGGATAGAGGAAAGGGAAGAGTATAGGAAGGTCAATTCCGTTGTTTACTCCGAGAAAAAGCATGAGCTTTCCGAAGCTCAGCTGAATGCAATAGCAAGTATCAAGAGCTTCTTTTCTCAGGGTAAGGATGTGGTTCTTCATGGGGTGACAGGCAGCGGGAAAACTGAGGTCTATCTTGAGCTTATCGAAGAATGCATCGTCCAAGGAAAGGACTCCATAATGCTGGTGCCTGAAATATCCTTGACGCCTCAGATGGTCTCAAGGTTTAAGCATCGTTTCGGAGATAATATAGCTGTAATGCATAGCAGTCTTTCGGAGGGTGAGAAGTACGACGAGTGGCGAAAAATAAAAGCCGGTATCGTAAAGGTTGCCATAGGAGCCCGTTCAGCGGTATTTGCCCCCTTTAAAGCATTAGGCATAATAATAATTGATGAAGAGCATGAGAATACATATAAATCGGAGATAAAACCAAAATATCTGACCCGGGAGGTAGCAGAGAAGAGGTGCCAGCAGGAAGGGGCACGACTGCTTATGGGTTCCGCGACTCCGGCAATTGAAACTTATTATAGGGCCAGTGTGGGAGATCTCGGGCTGGTGGAGCTGCCTGAAAGGGTGAATGGAAGTCCTATGCCTGAGGTTGAGGTTGTGGATATGAGGGAAGAGCTTAAATCAGGCAACAAGACAATATTCAGCAGCAGTTTGACAGAGGCGATTCTGGATAATCTGAAAAGCGGGGACCAGATAATTCTGTTCCTCAACAGAAGAGGCCACTCCACCTTTGTGTCCTGCAGACAGTGCGGCATAGTGATGAAATGCCCGCGCTGCAGCATTTCACTTACCTACCATATGAAAAGTGAAAAGCTGGTATGCCATTACTGCGGGCATGAGCGGGATAACCCAACGACATGTCCTAAATGCCAAAGTGATAAGATAAAATATTTTGGTGTGGGTACACAAAAACTGGAGAAGGAGTTTCAGAAAAAGTTCTCAGTAAAGAATGTACTGAGAATGGATGCTGATACAACCTCAAGGAAGAACTCACATCAGGAGATACTGGATAAATACAGAAGAAGGGAAGTAAACGTGCTTCTTGGGACACAGATGATATCTAAAGGGCTTGACTTTCCTGATGTAACGCTGGTTGGCGTGATAACTGCTGATACCAGCCTCAACCTGCCTGACTTCAGGTCTGGTGAGCGAACCTTCCAAATGATTGCACAGGTAGCGGGACGATCGGGAAGGGCGAGTAAAAAGGGCCGTGTAATTGTTCAGACCTATAGTCCGGAGCATTACAGCATAGAATATGCCAGATATCATGACTATAAAGGCTTTTATAATCAAGAGATTATGCTTAGGAGGGAGATGCTATACCCGCCTTTTGCCAGCATAGCCAGCATCATAATAAGCGGAACAGTAGAGAATGAGGTAATCAAATACGCAAATGAAATAAGCCTATTTCTCGATGAGAAGATAAAGCAGCAGATTGATGTGGAAAAATTAGGACCGACTGCGGCAGCAATATCACGTATAAAAAACAGGTATAGGTGGCAAATAGTAATTAAAAGCACCAGTGAAGACACAATACGAGATATACTTGCGGATTTATCCGAATCCTGCGGTGAAGGACAGTCTAATGTGAGCATAAGTATGGATTTGAATCCTCAAAGTATGATATAGTAAATACAGGTAGGGAACGGTTCTAAACCGTTCCGAACCCTTAAACACCACACAGATATAATTTAGGAGGAAATTATGGCAGTTAGAGAAATTAGAAAAGATGGGGATGAAGTTTTAAGGAAGATGTCAAGGAAGGTAGAGGTCATTGATGACAGGATATTGACACTTCTTGATGATATGAAGGACACAATGCACAAGGCTGAGGGAGTCGGGCTAGCCGCTCCACAGGTAGGCGTATTGCGTAGAGTTGTTGTAATAGATATCGGAGAAGGGCTAATAGAGCTTATAAATCCGGTTATAGTATATGAAAGCGGAGAACAGCTGGAAGAAGAAGGCTGCCTCAGCATTCCTGGAATCAGGGGAGAAGTGAAAAGACCAGGTAAGGTAATTGTAAGGGCAATGAATAGAAAAGGTGAAACCTTCGAGATGACAGGCACAGAGCTTTTGGCTATCGCGTTCTGTCACGAAATTGATCATCTTAATGGTGTTCTTTTTACAGATAAAGCGATTACAACGATCACCAAAAAGGGAGAATAAAGTACAAAAGAAGGAAGGACAGCAGATGAGAATTGTTTTTATGGGAACTCCTGATTTTGCAGTTCCGTGCCTTAGGGTATTGCTTGAGCAGAAGCATGATATTGCGGCTGTCGTCACTCAGCCTGACCGGGCAAAGGGAAGGGGCAACAAGCTTGCGCCGCCTCCTGTGAAAATGCTTGCAGAGGAAGTCGGAATACCGGTGTATCAGCCTGAGAAGATAAAGACTAAGGAATTCACAGAGTTACTCAGGGGTTTGAAGCCTGATGTTATGATAGTTGTTGCTTTTGGGCAGATATTATCACAGGAGATTCTAGATATACCTCCCCTTGGATGTATCAATGTCCATGCCTCATTGCTGCCAAAGTACAGAGGCGCAGCGCCCATCAACTGGTGTATTATAAATGGTGAGGAAGTTACTGGAGTAACTACTATGTACATGGACAAGGGACTGGATACCGGGGATATGATTATAAAAAAAGAGTCAGCCATAGGTAAGAATGAGACAGCAGGTGAGCTGCATGACAGAATGATGGAGCTTGGGGCTGCTGTTTTAGAAGAGACAATGGTGCTTCTGGCAGAAGGAAAGGTTCAGAGAGTTCCTCAGGATAATGCAGAAGCCACTTATGCACCGATAATGACTAAGGCTCTTGGACGGGTTGATTGGTCCAAGGATGCGGGAATGATTAGGAATTTGATAAGAGGAACTTATCCATGGCCGGGCGCTTTTTCCACGTACAACGGTAAGGTGTTTAAGATTTTGAGCGCAGAGACTTGCGGTTTGACTGTGGAAAATGATAAATGGGGTAGTATTGCAAGGGTCGATAGAGACAGCATACTTGTGAACTGTGGTACAGGAACTCTTAAGATAACAGAATTGCAGTTCGAGAATGAAAAGAGAATGAGTGTTGAAGCATATCTCAGAGGCCATGAAATAACTGAGGGCACTATGCTTGAGTAGAGCCCCTGGTTCGAAGGCGTGGGGGCGACCATTGGTCGTCCGTGAATAAATACTTATTACGAATAATTTACAGGAGGAAATAACGTATGTATTACGGTTATGGTTTAGATCCTACTTTTTTACTGTTAGTACCTGCAATGATACTGGCGGCATATGCGCAGTCAAAGGTAAAATCCACCTTCAACAAATATCTAAAGGTAAGAAACAGCTATGGACATACAGGAGCGGATGTTGCCAGAAGACTTTTGGATGCCAATGGACTTCAGGATGTCCCTGTGGAGCTTGTAGGGGGAAGATTATCGGATCACTATGATCCAAGAAAAAGAGTTCTAAGATTGTCACCTGATGTGTATAATAGCAATTCCATTGCATCTGTTGGGGTAGCTGCTCATGAGTGCGGTCATGCCATACAGCATATGGAGGGATATGCCCCCCTGATTGTCAGAAATGCTTTAGCACCAGTAGCTTCCTTTGGCTCTCAGGCTGCTTGGCTTTTCATAATCGGAGGCTTCATATTCAGCTGGATAAACCTTATAGATATAGGAATACTGCTCTTTTCAGCGGCTGTGGCTTTTCAGATCATAACTCTTCCGGTTGAATTCAATGCCAGCAGCAGGGCAATTGTTCTTCTGGAAAGCAACGGACTGGTTCCAGCCAATGAAGTTGGACCGGCAAGAGAGGTTCTAAGAGCTGCAGCCCTCACTTATGTAGCAGCAGCTTTTGCGGCCATCATGCAGCTGGTAAGGCTATTCGTACTTAGAGGCAGAAGAGATTAGAATAATAATATTTAGAGCTACAGGTAGGGATATTTCTATCTGTAGCTTTTTGTGAATCGGAGTGTGACATATGAAAAAAATTGACTTGGCTAGAGATGCAGCTGTTTCAGTTGTTTATAAGGTCCTCAGGGAGGGGGCTTATTCGAATATTGCCATTAAGCAGGAATTGGATAAGGGCGGTATGATAAAGCTTGATAAAGCCCTGGTAACAGAGATAGTAAATGGAACCCTGAGGAATCTCGCACGAATAGACTGGGTAAAATCCCAGTTTGTAAAGAAGAATAAAATTGAGCCATGGATTGAAGACATTATTAGATGCGGCACATACCAGCTGCTATTCTTGGACAGAGTACCAGACTCCGCAGTTTGCAATGAAAGTGCTGAGCTGGCCAGAAAGCATGGACATGAGGGAACTGTGAAGTTTGTAAATGGAGTTTTGAGGAATATTAGCAGGAGTAAGGAAAAACTGGAGTATCCGGATAAAGAGAAACAAAGTATAAAATTCCTGTCAGTATTTTACTCCCACCCGGAGTGGATGGTAGAAAAGTGGGTAAAGGACTTTGGAAGAGATTTCACTGAGGAGCTTTTGAAGTCCAATAATGAAACACCTCCCTTCACAATACGCTGCAACAGACTTAAAATAAGTAAACAAGAGCTATTGGCGAAGCTTTCTGAAGAGAATATTGAATGTCAAGAGGGCACTTACAATGCTGAAGCGATACATATAAGAGGAACCTCCTCAATTGAGGACAGAGCATCCTTCAAAAATGGCTATTATCAGGTTCAGGATGAGAGCTCAATGCTTGTAGCTCACGTTTTAGACCCGAAAGCCGGTGAAAGAGTGCTTGATGTATGCAGTGCCCCCGGAGGTAAGACAACGCATATTGCTGAGCTTATGGGCAATCAGGGAGAGATAGTGGCTAGAGATATTCACCAGCATAAGCTTAAGCTTGTTGAGGAGAACTGCAGCAGACTTGGAGTTAGCATTGTGAAAACAGAGCTTTACAATGCAATGATATTAGATGAGAAATCCATAGAGAGGTTCGACAAGGTGCTTTTAGATGTGCCATGCAGCGGTCTGGGAGTATTAAGGAGAAAGCCGGACCTTAGGTGGAAAAAGGAACAGGATAATTTCGGAGAATTAGCTAAGCTGCAAAGCGAGATGCTAGAGCTGGCTTCCAAATATGTAAAATCCGGAGGAGCTCTTATTTACAGCACCTGCACCATAAATAAGACGGAAAACATAGAGGTTGTGAAAAAATTTCTGTCAGTAAGTCAGCAATTTCAGTTAGAGAGTATAATAGGACAAATACCGGAAAACTTAGTATGTGAAAGTGCTGATAAGGGTTACCTGGAGCTTTTTCCAAATACTCACGGCACTGACGGATTCTTTATAGCCAAAATGAGAAAGAGGTAATGATTATATGGAAAACAAAAGAAATATCAAGGACTTGAGCTTAGATGAGCTTGAGGCCTATGTTGCAGACAATCAGCTGCCAAAGTTCAGGGCAGGTCAGATTTTTGAATGGGTATACAAGGATACTGCCTCCTTTGGGGAAATGACTAATTTGCCTAAAGGAATTATTGAACTGCTTGATAGGGACTTTTATATCGGGAGAGTACGAATAGAAGCAATGCAGCATTCGAAGATAGACAATACAAGGAAGTATCTGCTTTGCTTTGATGATGGAAATGCAGTGGAGTGTGTGCTTATGGATTACAGCTACGGCAAAACCATATGCATATCCACGCAGATTGGCTGCAGGATGTCCTGTGAGTTCTGTGCTTCGACTGTAGGAGGGCTGGTAAGATCCTTGAGCAGTGGCGAAATGCTGGAAGAGGTAATGGCTGTCTCCAGGGATATTGGCGAGAGGATAGGCAATATTGTGCTGATGGGTACCGGAGAGCCTTTTGACAACTATGAGCAGGTTATGAAGTTTATCAAAATGATTAATCACAGCAAAGGGCTGAATGTCGGACAGAGGCACATCACCTTGTCAACCTCGGGAATAGTGCCGAAAATTATAGATTTTGCAGATCAGAACCTGCAGTGTACTCTTGCAATATCACTGCATGCAGCGGATGATGAAGCTAGAAGTAATATAATGCCGGTAAACAAGAAATACAACATTGAAAAGCTCATGGAAGCCTGCAGATATTATATCAAGGTCACAAACAAGAGGGTTACCTTTGAATATGCCTTGATAAAAGACGTCAATGACAGTTCTAAGGATGCCCATAACTTGGGAACACTACTAAAGGGAATGCTTTGTCATGTTAATCTTATTCCTGTAAATAAGGTAGAAGGAAAAGATTTTGTAAAAGCGTCTAAAGAAAAAGTAAATGCCTTCAAAACTGCTTTAGAGGGCTTTGGGGTGGAGACTACTATAAGACGTGAGCTTGGCAGCGAGATAGAAGCCGCTTGCGGGCAGCTTAGACAAAAGTATGTGCATGGGCATAGTTAAATTAATTACTTTTCTTAGAGGGTTTTTTCATATTATGTCGAAATATTTTGCAGAATGATATGCTTTTGAAGTATATGTTTAGAGGTGATTTGATGAGGTCATTCGGTAAGACAGACATTGGTTTGGTTAGAAAGATAAATGAGGACAGCTTTCTGTGTGAGAAGCTTGATGGGATGGAAGATTCATGCTTGCATATTGTAGCTGATGGCATGGGCGGCCATAATGCCGGCGAAGTTGCCAGTTCTATGGCGGTAAAGGAAATAGCCGCTTATATAAAAGAGAATACCGAAATGCTTAAGCATGGAGATAAGGAAATAGAATCTTTAATAAGAAATGCCATATTACACGCAAATGATAAGGTTTATAAGACATCTATAGTCAAAAGTAACTGTCTGGGCATGGGCACTACACTGTCTATGGCGTATATTAGTGGGCACAGACTCTATATTGGGCATGTAGGTGACAGCAGAGTTTATCTTATAAGAGAAAACAACATATCGAGACTTACAGAGGATCATTCCCTGGTTGCTGAGCTTGTTAAGTCAGGCACACTAAAGCCGGAGGAAGCTAAGAATCACCCACAGAAGAATGTCATTACAAGAGCCTTGGGGACAGAATACACCCTAGAGCCTGATATTAGTGTATATGACATGCAGGATGGGGATTTTATTTTGATTTGTACTGATGGATTGTCAAATGCAGTAGATGAAGAGGATATGATTTATGCATTGTTAAGTACCTCGGATTTGAATGAAGCCTGTGAGCTTCTGGTCAACAAAGCTAAGGCAAATGGCGGCTTTGACAATATTACAGCAGTAGTTATCCAGATATGTAAAGGTGGTGACTATAATGGTAGGTAGAGTATTAGGTGACAGATATGAGGTAATGGAGAAAATCGGAGGCGGCGGAATGGCCTTGGTATATAAGGCCAAATGCAGACTGTTGAATAGATTTGTTGCAATAAAGGTTCTAAGGTCAGAGTTTACTGAGGATGAGGAGTTCGTTAAGAAGTTCAGAAGAGAGGCGCAATCGGCAGCCAGTCTTTCTCATCCCAACATAGTGGGAATATATGATGTAGGGACAGAAAATACCAACTACTATATAGTCATGGAATATATAAAGGGTCAGACCCTCAAAGAGCTTATCAAAGGCAAAGGAACTCTTGGTATCGAATATGCTACCAATATTGCAATTCAGATATGCTATGCGTTGGATCATGCCCATAAGAACCATATAGTTCATAGGGATATAAAATCACACAATATACTAATAAGAGAAGATAACTCAGTAAAAGTAACTGATTTTGGAATTGCAAGAGCGGTATCCTCCAGTACAATAACAAACACCGGCAATGTAATCGGGTCTGTGCACTATTTTGCACCTGAGCAGGCTAGGGGCGGCTATACCGATGAGAAGTCCGACATATACTCTCTTGGAGTTGTAATGTACGAGATGCTTACGGGAAGGTTACCCTTTGAGGGTGAATCACCTATTGCTGTTGCATTGAAGCATATACAGGAGGAGCCTTTGCCTCCTTCAAAAATCAACTCAAGAATACCAAAATCTATTGAGGCGATAATACTAAAGTGTATGGAAAAGGAAGTTTCCAAAAGGTACAACAGCGCTTCAGAAATTATTAATGATCTGAGGCAGTCGCTGGTTATGCCTAATGGAGATTTTGTAAAGAAAAACAAGTTTACTGACGAGAATACCAGGGTGCTCGAGCCCATCAAAATAATTGATAGGGATGTGGCTTCTGAAACTAGAGAAGAGTCAGCGGGCAGGGGAGAAGCAAAAGAAGGAAAACTGGTGGTCATTGATGATTATAGTATTGATTCAATACCCACAATTCAGGGAGGCAGTGAGCAGTCACCCCATAAGAAAAAGAGAAGCATAGGCTTATTGGTAGCTGCTATTGTCGGAGGATTGCTGTTAGCATTGCTGGTAGGCGGAGGAGTACTTTTTGTAAATAGTCTGTTTAGCGTAAAGGAAGTTGAAGTACCTGACCTTATAAGTATGAGTGAGAACGAAGCAAGGGAGAAGCTGGGAGTTTCAAGCCTTATACTTGAAGTAACTGAAAGGGTATATAACAAGGATATTCCTGAAGGCAGCATAATCAGCCAGAATCCTAAACCCAACGAAAAGAACAAGATAACCAATCCTGTAAAGGTTGTTGTGAGTAAAGGACCCAGGAAGGTTGTCGTACCCAATTTGGTAGGAGAGAGCTATGACAAGGTCAAACTGATACTAGATGGGGAAGGCTTGGTTGAAGGCAAATTTGAACAGGAATACAGTGAATACCCCAATGGTTTTGTTATAAGGCAGAGTATAACTGCCGGCATCAGTGTAGATGAAGGTACAACAATAGACTATGCGATCAGCATAGGACCGGAGAAGTTTGTAATGCCGACATACATTGGAGCAGGCATTGAAGATGTAAAAACTGATCTTATAGTTAAAGATCTGATTTTAGGAAATATTACTTATGAGAGCAGCAGCCAGTATCCTGCAGATACGGTATTGGACCAGAGTATAAAGCCCGGCACAGAAGTCAGCAGGAAAAGTGTTGTCGATTTTGTAGTGAACAGCCAAAAACCAGAACCCAGCGGATCCAGCTCCAAGCTTAAATTCCCTTTGCCACAGAATCTTGAAAGTATGAAGGTTACTGTTTATAAGGTACAGAATGAAATTAGCAGCAGGATATATGAGAGCATTCACAAATCCACAGAAAAACAGCTGGAGATTCCGGTAAGCGGAGAGGGCAACGTCACTTTTGAGGTCTATATAAATGACAGCTTGTATAAGAGTGTGGCTCACAGTTTCTAACATATACACTAGGAGGAAAATATGCTAAAGGGTGTTATAGTTAAAGGCATCGGAGGCTTCTACTATGTAGACACAGTCGATGGAATATATGAGTGCCGTGCCAGAGGTAGATTTAGAAATGAGAAAATAACACCGCTAATAGGAGATTATGTTGAGATTGAGGGTGACCTAAAAAGCCTTCAAGGGTATATACTCGCTATTTTGGATAGGAAAAACCAGCTAATTAGGCCAACTGTTGCCAATATAGATCAGGTTATTATAGTATTTGCAGCAAAAAAGCCGGATATCAACATGGAGCTTATGCAGAAGTTTCTCGTATACTCGGAATATAAGAATCTAAATCTTGTGGTATGCATAAATAAAATCGATATGGATGAGAACAAGGACTATCTGGAAGTCGTAAAAATGCTGGAAAGCGTTCCCTATAAGGTGATTACAGTAAGTGCGAAAGCAGGTATAGGAATCGATCAAATAGAAGAAATACTTAAGGATAAGATATCGGTTTTTGCGGGCCCATCAGGGGCTGGCAAGTCAACTCTTTTAAACTGCATACAACCAGGTCTGGAGCTTAAAACCGGTGATTTGAGCAAGAAAATTGACAGGGGTGCACATACCACCAGACATGCTGAGCTTATCAAGCTTGAAAAAGGTGGTATGGTAGCTGATACACCCGGCTTTACCTCTTTTGAGATGGGTGAGCTGGAGCTTACCAAACTGGAAGGCTGCTTCCCGGAATTTGAAGAATATAGGGATTGCCAGTTCCTTAACTGTGTGCATGATAAAGAGCCTCGCTGCGGGATAAAAACAGCAGTTGAAGAAGGCAAAATAAGTAAAATAAGATATGATTTTTATATATCGCTATTACATGAATTGAAGAGCATTAGGAGGTATTAGATGATTAAGTTAGCGCCATCCATTCTGGCAGCAGATTTTGCGAACCTGGAGAGGGATGTTAGGATAGTCGAAGAGGCCGGGGCTGATTGGCTTCATGTGGATGTTATGGACGGGCACTTTGTACCGAATATCACAATAGGTCCAATGGTGGTTAAAAGCCTGAGAGCAAAGAGTCAGCTTGTTTTTGATGTGCATTTGATGATAGAGAATCCGGAGCGTTATATCAAGGATTTTGCAGCCAGTGGTGCAGATATCATAACGGTGCATGCGGAAGCAACCAATCACTTGCATAGGCTTATACAAATGATAAAGGGAGAGGGAAAAAAGGCAGGAGTATCATTTAATCCGGCTACTCCTATAGATGCTTTGGATTATGTACTAGAGGATTTGGATATGGTGCTGCTTATGAGCGTAAATCCCGGTTTTGGAGGACAGAAATTCATTGAAACTTCTTATGATAAGATTTCGAAAGTAAGGAGTCTTATTGATAGCAAAGGATTAAAAACTGATTTGCAGGTTGACGGAGGAGTCGGACTGGATAATATCGGCAGGGTTTTAGAGTGCGGTGCGAATGTAATAGTAGCCGGATCGGCTGTTTTCAATTCAAAGGATATACCTGAAACAATAAAAATGATGAAGGAAGCAGGCAGTAGGTAAACATGAAGACTGTTATAATAAGCAGCGGTGAAATATATGAGTATGACTTCTGCCATGACATTGTGAGGTCAGCAGATAAGATTATCTGCGCAGACGGCGGGACAAGGCATGCCATAAATATGAAGCTTACTCCTGATGTAATAATAGGGGATATGGATTCCTCTGCAGCCCAGTACATTGACTATTTTAGCAAAAAGGGAGTAGAGGTTATAAAGTATTCGAAGGATAAGGATAAGACAGATACACATATATGCGTTGAATTTGCACTTGCTTTCTCAACAGAAATAGTTCTGTTGGGAGCAACCGGAAGCAGAATTGACCATATGATAGCGAATATATCCCTCTTGAAGCTTGGGATAGAAAGAAACATTCCTATTAGAATGATAGATAATAAAAACCATATAAGCATGATAAGTGATTCAATTAGTCTGGAAGGCAGCAAAGGTGATTTTTTCTCATTGATACCCTTTAGTGAAAAGGTGGAGGGTATTTGTACCTCAGGAGCTCACTATGAGCTTAAGGACGCAGAAATGGAGCTTGGGGATCCTTATGGTGTGAGCAACTACTTCGAAGGCAATAAAGTAGAAGTGAGCATAAAAAAAGGATACCTCTTAGTCATCAAGTCCCAGGATTAGTAGGGAACGGTTCCAAACCGTTCCGTGACCCGTGACTCGAGACCCCATCACCCCATGTACCCGTGCCCCTAAGACCCTTTAACCCCCCAATAAAATAAAAAGCATAATCCTGTGTCAATTATGGCTCTACATTAGTATTATATAGTGTAGAGTTTTATACGTTTTTGTAGTAATTCTAGGGGGCGTAATGATGCGGTATACGTATAAGAAATATGCAGGCTGCTTATGCATAATTCTTTCTGTTTTCCTGATTTCCAGGTTCGTGCCTATATTCCTATGGTATTTCATAGTTGTAGCAGCAATAGCAATGATCGGATACCTTCTGTACAACTGTTTCTTTATTTGATATAAGGGGGATAACAATATGAGTTTTTTGAGAAAGAAAAGACTGCTTGGGTTTTTGGCTTTTTGCGTAGGCTTAGGAGTATTATTTGCTATTTTTATCCCAACAATTGGATGGGTGTTGTTTTCTGCAATATGCCTCATATGTATTGGAGCGTTTCTTATAAGATGGTAAACAAAAAAGATAAAAAGCGCGTTTCCGCGCTTTTAATTACACTGCTCTCTGTACTTTTCCTGATCTTAAACATCTAGTGCATACATGCAATTTCTGTGGAGTGCCGTTTACAATAGCTCTCACAGTCCTGATGTTTGGTAGCCAGATCCTACGAGTATGTCTGTTAGAATGACTTACCTTATTTCCAGTGATCATACCTTTTTCGCAAACTTCGCAATGCCTTGCCATGAAATACACCTCCTTCGGAAATGAGCCTCAAATTACACATGACAAATTTATCTCTAGTATAATTTTCTGTCATTTATTTTCAAGCATTTTTATAGATTTCCACTTCATAAAAACAATAATATTTTAACATAATGTAATATAAATGGCAACCATACATTTTAGGAAAACCATTTTATATTTTTGATTCAAAATTTGCATGAATGTATCCTGTGTTTAATATAGATGTTTTGATATTACTTTGCAACAGGACAAGTTCTTTAATACTTTACTTTATTACCAGATTTATAGTATTATTTAGTATATTGAACAATATTAAGTATATTTTATAAAACGCGTGTATAACTAATGTTTATAACGAGTAGGCGCATTTATTCCACATTAATTTGTCATGCACCGTTAACCGAGTTTCTATAAAGGCTTCCTTAGTGTTAAAATGTCAATAGAAGCCTTTGTAATTATATTATTTGTTGAACTAAATAAACATATAATATAAAATATAAATAAAAAGCGGGAGGAGATCGCATGTCTGCCAAATACAGAACTCAATATGGTGAGATTAATATATCAGAAGATGTTTTGGCTACCATTTCAGGGCTTGCAACAACTGAATGCTACGGTTTGGTCGGAATGGCCAGCAAGAATGCAAAAGACGGCCTGGTGGAGCTGCTAAAAAGGGATAACCTTGCTAAAGGCGTAAAGGTCGCTGCAGAAGGTGAAGAGATAAGCATAGATTTATATATAGTTGTGGAATTTGGTACGAAAATATCGACTGTTGCTGATAACATTATCAGTAAGGTTAAATATACCGTTGAAAACCTGACTGGTCTTAAGGTTAAAAAAGTCAATATCAATGTACAGGGCGTCAGAGTGTAGCTGTATCATATTATGTAGAATACTTTGCTGACTATGATAGAGCAGACCGCGGATGCACACGATTTTGTAACGGTAATTGTCACATAAGCGAAACCAAAATCGCGCGCAAATTCGTCGATGTGAATTTGATTAAGGAGGTTCAGATCTTGTCAACACAAAATATTGATGGTATGCAACTTAAGAATATGATAATATCCGGTGCAAACAATCTGGAAAATTTTAAAGGACCAGTAAATGCCTTAAATGTATTTCCTGTGCCTGATGGTGACACCGGTACGAATATGTCCCTTACAATGCAGTCAGCTGTCAGGGAAGTTAATGCAGCCAAGGACAATGAAGTACACACAATAGCAGATGCCGTTTCCAACGGCTCGCTTATGGGAGCCAGGGGAAATTCCGGTGTTATACTTTCGCAGATTTGGCGAGGCTTTGCAAAGGCTTTGAAGAATCAAAGAAGTATAGATTCGAAAGCACTGGCAAATGCCCTGATGGAAGGCTCTAACACTGCCTACAAAGCGATAATGAAGCCTACTGAAGGAACTATCCTCACAGTTATAAGAGAAACTGCTGAGCATGCAGTGAAGATCTCAGATGACCTTAAGGATACAGTACTGTTTATGTCGGAAATCATAAACAAGGCAAATTTAGTATTGGACAAAACTCCTGAGATGCTTCCCGTACTTAAGAACGCGGGGGTGGTTGATGCAGGCGGAAAAGGACTTATATGTATTTTTGAAGGTATGTATCATGCATTGAAAACAGGCGAGCTGCTTGAACTTAAGCAGGCTGCTGAAATAGAACAGCAAGATAATGAAGAAGTAAGACTGGTATTTAACGCAGAGGAAATTACTTTTGGATATTGTACCGAATTTTTTATCAAAGGCAAAAAGGTCAATCTGGAAAAGTATAGAGACGAGATTTCCTCTTTAGGAGATTCAATAGTAGTAGTAGGGGATAAGGATCTTTTGAAGGTGCACATACATACCAACAACCCAGGGAAGGTATTGGAGCTGGCACTTATGCAAGGTGAGCTTTCAAAGATAAAGATAGATAATATGAGGGAGCAGCATAGAGAGCTTTTAGTCAAAGAAGAGGACTATAACGCTTCAAAAGATGCAGTTAAAGAAACTCCTGAAGTTATGGAGAAGTATGGGGCTGTAACCGTTGCAATGGGAGATGGAATTTCGGAAATATTCAAGGATCTGGGTGCAAGTGAAATAATCGAGGGTGGACAAACCATGAACCCAAGTACTCAGGATATATTGAACAGCGTGAATAAGGTCAATGCTGAGACGGTATACATATTCCCGAACAACAGCAACATCATACTTGCAGCAAACCAAGCCAAGTCCCTTGCAGAGAAAAATGTCGTGGTAGCGCCAACAAAGACCATTCCACAGGGAATATCTGCATTAATGGCTTTAGATTACGATAAGAGCATTGAAGAGAATACAAAGAAGATTGAAAAGGCCATAGCAAGTGTAAAGTCAGGACTTGTAACCTACGCAGTCAGGAATTCCAATTATGATGGCATAAACATAGAAGAAGGCAATATACTTGGCATGGTTGAAGGAAAAATAAAGGGTGTAGGTAAAGACACCTTGGAAGTAAGTAAAAAAGTGTTAGAAGAAATGATTGATGAAGACTCATCACTGATATCGATTTATTATGGCAATGATGTGACAGAAGCGGAAGCACAAAAGCTGGCGGAAGAAATCGGTGAAGTCTATAAGGAATGCGAAATAGAGCTTCATTTCGGCGGACAGCCGCTTTACTACTATATACTCTCAGTGGAATAAAATTTTGAGGTACACGAATGAGTTATTTGGACATTTCCATAAAAAATATTAAGGGTATAGGACCAGTAAAGGCCAAGCTTTTCAATAAGCTTGGCCTAAACACTATAGAGGATTTGCTGGAATATTATCCGAGAAGCTATAAAGATAAAAGTGTGACGACACAAATCAAAGATTTACAGCCGGAGGAAAGCTATACAGTCAGAGTGAGGACATCAGGAAAGGCTCAAGAGGGAAGAACAAAGAATAGCCTGATTATTACAAAACTCACTGTGTTTGATGATACTGGAAAGTTAAATGTGGTATGGTTCAACAACAGATATATAAAAAACACATTTCAGGATGGCGATGAAGTATTGCTTCACGGCAAAGTCAAGCGTATCGGAAAGGATATGGTCATGGATGCACCTGAATATGAGAGGTGTACTTCAGGCAGCAGTGTAAATCTGATGAGGATTGCTCCATACTATTCCCTTACAGAAGGCTTGTCACAGAAGGACATGAGAAAAGCTTTATACTCAGCACTTCAGCATATAAATGAAAAGCTTGCAGATGTATTTCCTGAAGAGCTGAGAAAAAAATATGCCATGGCTGAAATAAATTTCTGCATCAATAACATCCATTTTCCGGAGACTATAGAGAAGCTTGAGCTTGCACGTAGAAGACTTATATTTGAAGAGTTCTTTATGCTTCAGTCAGGTCTGATACATATAAAAAGGATAAGCAATGAAGGGAAGATAGGTATAAGCTTTAGCAAGACAAGTGAAATATCGGAATTTATAGCAAAGCTTCCTTTCAAGCTCACTTCAGCGCAGGTGAGAGTATTTGAAGAAGTAAGCAAGGATATGGAGAGTTCAAATGTAATGAACAGGCTGGTGCAGGGGGATGTAGGCTCGGGAAAGACTGCCATTGCCGCTCTTGCGCTTTTCAAGTGCGTGAGAAGCGGATATCAGGGTATAATGATGGTGCCTACAGAAATCCTCGCAGAGCAGCACCTGTTGACTCTTGCACAGCTATTTGCTGATACGGGTATAAACATCGGCCTGCTCAAGGGAAGTATGACAGCTAAGCAAAAGGAAAGAGTGCTGGCAGAAGTACAGACGGGAGAAATTGACATATTGGTAGGCACACATGCTCTCATACAAAACAGTGTAAGCTTCAATAAGCTGGGTTTAGTAATAACTGACGAGCAGCATAGATTTGGTGTGAGACAAAGGGCTCTGCTCTCAAGCAAGGGATACAACCCTGACATGCTGGTAATGACAGCTACGCCAATACCAAGAACACTTTCACTTATTGTATATGGAGATCTTGAGGTATCAATCATTGATGAAATGCCTCCCGGAAGAAAAAAGGTGGAGACATTCTTTATAGATTCTGCCAAGAAGGAAAGACTTATGAACTTCGTAAAGAAGGAGCTTGATGCCGGTAGACAGGCATATTTTGTATGTCCCCTTGTAGAGGAGTCTGAGAAGCTGGAGCTTAACTCAGCGGTGGAATACAGCGAGGAGATCAAAAAAGAGTATTTTGAGAAATATAAAGTAGGTTTACTGCACGGAAAAATGAAGGCTGATGAAAAGAATGCTATAATGGAGAGCTTCAGGGAAAAGGGAACACAGATACTGGTATCAACAACTGTAATAGAAGTAGGGGTGAACATACCCAATGCAACTATTATGGTGATAGAGAATGCCGACCGATTCGGCATGGCTCAGCTGCATCAGTTGAGAGGAAGGGTCGGCAGAGGCGAGCACCAGTCTTACTGCATACTAATATCAGATACCAAAGGTGAGGCAGCACAGGAAAGACTTAAGTACATGACAAAAACTGAGAACGGATTTGAGGTAGCTGAGAAAGACCTGGAGTTTAGGGGAAGCGGAGAAATATTAGGGCAAAGGCAGCATGGGCTCCCAGGCTTCAAACTGGCGGATATATTTAGGGATGTTGAGCTGCTTAAGCTTTCAAAGAACGCAGTAGAATTCATATATGAAAATGATAAGCTTTCAAATGATGAATACAAAAGGATGAAAGCCATACTTGACAGCAGGTTCCAAAAAATACTGGATGAGATAACCTTGAACTAGTTGCAATGGCACAAGGTTATGAGGGTAAGGGTGATAAGCAATCACCCTTACTTATTTTTTGTGTGTAAAGCACTCTTTGCATAAGTTAGCATTAATACTATATTTTTTCCTTTGTTAACATAAATTACAGAGTTTAAAAAAACGTAAATAGAGTAAATTAATATTACATAAATCACATATAATTCTTTTGCTGCATCATCCATACAACAAAGCTCAATTGATGGTACTATACGGGTATGGTATAGATGCAATTGAATAGGATTAGTTGGGTTTATACACAGCAAATACAAACAGGAGGTGCTACATATGCAAAGAAATACAACATCAAGTTCATCAAACAGAACACTGGTACCAGAGGCAAAAGCAGCTTTAAAGACTTTCAGGGATCAGATTGCAACTGAGTTGGGAACAGACCTTACAGGTTATAACGGAGATAAGACATCCTGGGAGTGCGGCAAAGTCGGCGGAGAAATGGTAAGAAGAATGATTGAAACAGCAGAAAGAAGTATGTCAGGCAGAAGATAAGATAGTAAAAGGCGTTGGCCAACAAGGTCAACGCCACTTTTTTATAGAAAAATATAAGTATCCTATAAAAAAATACTGGTGACAATACAAATTAGCATAACACTAAAGTGATTGACACCAGTATCGGGAGAGGAGAAATTGAAGGAAGAGCTCTATGGGGAAATATAGTTTTCAGAATATACCGGAATCACCGGACATACCCTGCAGGGTGAATGTGAGACAAAGTCTCAAACCCACAATTAACTAACATCCCTAATATATATGTTGTTCAATATAATTTTTTTTATTCACACAAAGTACACTTAAATTCTTATATTATGTCAAGAATATAATTTGAGCAGTCTATTCGACCCTGGAAAGGTTATGCAGCAGAAATCTTTTAAAAAACTCCAAAATATGATAGAATACAAATAAATTTTTGTATAATAATAGTATTTATGTTAAAATGTAATTGGAAAAAAGGAGGCTAGTCCTTTGAGAGTTATAGCAGGAGAGTTTAGGGGAAGACGACTTGACCCCATTGAGGGAATGGATATAAGACCTACCTCAGACAAAGTCAAGGGATCTTTGTTTAATATATTTGGGGATGCTGTAATTGACAGTGTTTTTCTCGATTTGTTCGGCGGCACAGGAGGCATTGGCATTGAAGCATTGAGCCGCGGAGCTAAGCATGTGGTTTTTGTAGACACCGACATAAAAAGCGTAAAGGTGTTGAAGGGTAACCTGGATCGTCTGAATATAAATGAAAATGTGGAAGTTCTCAATTCAGACTATTCTACAGCAATAGCCAAGCTTTACAGCAATAAAAAGGAATTTGACATAATATTTATTGACCCTCCTTACAGCAACGGGATGGCACAGAATGCTTTGAAGGAGATAGATGAGAATCCTATACTTTCACAATCCGGTTTGATTGTTGTGGAGCATGATTCAAAGGATGAGATGCCATCGGGCATAGGCAGGCTATATATGTACCGCAGCAAGCAATACGGAAACACTACGCTATCATTTTATAACATTAGCAAGCACACGCAGCTAAAGGAGGAGTAAGCTTGAAAATTGCAATTTGTCCTGGAAGCTTTGATCCTGCTACCAATGGGCATATTGATATAATCGAAAGATCAGCGAAGCTTTTTGACAAGGTTATAGTAGCGGTATTGAATAATCCAAGCAAAACGCCGCTTTTTTCAGTAGAAGAACGAGTGGAGATACTAAAAAAAACCTGTAGCTCCATTGAAAATCTTGAGATTGATAGTTTTTCAGGACTATTGATAGAATATGCAAAGAGCAAGAATGCCAATGCAATCGTAAAGGGATTAAGAGCTGTTTCGGATTTTGAATATGAACTCCAGATGGCTCTAATGAATAAAAAACTGAATCCGGAGATTGAAACAGTATTCATGATGACAAGCAGTAAATACTCATATTTAAGCTCCAGCCTGGTAAAGGAAGTAGCACGGCTTGGGGGTTGTATAAGAGGCTTGTTACCAGAGATGATAGAAAACGAAATATATAAAAAGATTTAGTTAGGAGGTTAGTATTATGGAGGTTATGTTGCTATTGGACGCACTTGAGGATATATTAGAAAAGGCGCCGAATCTGCCTTTGTCAAGTAAGTCCATGATAAATAAAGCAGAGCTGCATGAAATTATTAAGGATATCAGGATTAAGCTGCCCGATGAGATAAAGCAGGCTCAGTGGATTAAGGAAGAAAGACAGAAAATCCTTATGGAAGCTAAAAAAGAGGCAGAAGCCCTTAGAAAAGACTGCGAAGATAAGGCCGCAAGGATTAAGGAGGAACGTCATAGAGTTCTTGCTGAAGCTGAAAAAGAGGCAGAAATCCTTAAGAGAGAGGCAGACAAGAAGATTCAGGAGCTTATTGATGAAAGTGATATAATGAAAAAGGCAAATGAGCAGGCAAAGGAAGTAATTATTGCTGCTCAGATTGATGCTAAAAAAATCAGGCTAGGCTCAAAGGCTTATGCAGATGAGCTGCTGGCAGAGCTGGAAAAGCATACTGCGGGTGTTATAGAAACAATAAGAAATAATAGAGATGAGCTTAAGAACTTTAAGAGCTAGTGCTTTTTAATATTGAGGTACTATCTTATAAAGAATAACCAGTCTATTTTAAAAGGCTTTGATGTAAAAGCCTTTTTTTGTTTTTTAAAAGTGATATAAGAAGTATGAATAAAAGCATGAACAGCATATTGATTGAGGAATCCACAAGGACATTGCTCCAGTTATAATCAAAGGCAGGATTCCAAGCACCTGGCTTAGTCATTCCATACAAATTGAACACCTGTAGCTCAGAGAACCATTTAATGAGAATAAACGAATAGAGAGCTGCGATAGTGCCCTGCACTAATTTGCCAAGCAGATAGAAGCTGAATTTCAAATCAGTTTCAGCTATAATGCTCATTACCTGTGCATTTACTGATAGTCCCCCAAAGCCTATCATGAAGCTTACCATAACGGTCTTATATAGAAGAGGTACTTGAAGTGCTGCACATTCCTTAGCTCCATTTGTAACTTCCATGAAACCAATAAGGAAGCTGGTTATTATTTCAGGGGTGACAGCGTCAAAAGGTATTGCCTTTGCAAGTAAAATAGAGATTAAGCTTAAAAAACCGGAAATTTTAAGCATACTTGTTATAACAGAAAAGAAGATTATAAATCCTCCAATCATCAGTATGAGATTGACTCCATTTTTTACTGCATCTCCCATAAGCACCCCGATAGCTCTGCCATCTTTCCGTCTAAAATCCAGCATATCGGATATTGGATTTGATATACGGCTATTCCTGCTTATTTCCTTGTCTCTTCCGTAGAATCTCATTAGAAATCCTACTGTAACAGCTGACAAGTAGTGTGCAACCGCAAGAAAGAAACCAAGGGCAGGGTTGTTCATTATACCGGTGGCAACAGCACCAATTATGAAAAGCGGTCCTGAGGTGCTGCATAGGCTTAAAAGCCTTTGTCCTTCTATAGGGGTGCAAAGCCTTTCCTGACGAAGCTTGGCGGTAATTTTGGCACCAACGGGATATCCGGAGGACATGCTCATGAAAAAGCCGAAGGAGCCTTCACCGGGAACTTTGAATACGGGACGCATGAGAGGCTTGAAGGTAGAGCCGAATAAGCTGACTATTCCAAGTCCAATAAGTATTTCTACACAGATAAAGAAGGGGAGAAGTGCAGGGCACACTACATTAAACCATAGCTTCAACCCATCGAAGGCTGCTGAGAAGGCTTGACTTGGATATATGATGATGCAGGCTACAAGCAGACAAAAGATTATGGAATATACAAAGGTGGAGATATTATTACTTTTCATGACTTACCTCTAAATATAATATTATGGTCTATACATTTATATTTAGAGGTTTATGGGATTATGAATGGAAGGATGTAAAGTGAGGCTAGTCTTGAAGTTAGGGCTCTGTATATTTGTCATCCTGAGCAAAGCGAAGGATCTATGCCCCCCAAGTATTATCGATAGTATTTGACCGGGTCACACTTTCAAGCATAAGATTCTTCGTCACCTCAGAATGACATGGGAGCGGGATGTGCTAATAGTTTAGTTATCTTACCCTCTGTGATAATACGGAGAGGTGAAGTAATCCTCTGAGCCCTTCTTATAAGCTGACGTTCGATATGCAAGATTGTATATGTTGGTGGATAAAATATCATATGCGAACATTCGTGCAATGGGTTCATCCTGAGCTTTAAAATCAGCTACCTTCGTGATTACTGGAGAAGTCGAGAGCTCTTTCATTTCTTTGATCAAGCCTTTTCCTTTTTCATTGAAAGCAAGCACCCGTATGTAAGAGGGACAATCCGGCTCCTTGAATAGTGCTATGTCGCTTTTTTGCATATCCAGCAACAGATGACAGAGCAGCCGCTGTATATATGTCCTGGTATAGCGCTTCGTCTTGACTGCTTCGATTAGCTCATCGCAGCTGGTGCTGGTTTGTGCATACTTCTTCAGCCTATTTTCGATGCCTTCTCTTACATTAAGATATTTCCTAAGCTCAGCTTCTTCAATTATTCTGAGTTTGTACAGCAATAAATCTGAAAAGTCATTAAAGAACAGAGGGTGCCTGCCACACTTTATATTTGCTCCAATTATTCCGACAGAGTTTTCGGGCATTGATAACCTGACTTTTTCCGAGACTCCGTGATGTATGATTTCATTTCTGACTGCTGTTGCACTGGCGATATCACTTGTGATAGAGACATCATTATAGCCACTGACAATGCGTTTGACCGCGACTGGAACTATGGGGCTTCTGAGAGTCATCAAAGCTTTTATGTACTCTATCCCTAATACATTGTTGGGATTTCTCAATATATCATCAGTAATGGATTGATCTTTGCCTCCTATATAGGAGGATAGGGCATTTGATACTGCTTTTGGGTATGATAAACCTTGCTCCAGCTGTGCTTTTAGAAGCTTCTTAAAGGCGGCAGGTTCGTTTTGGAGCAGCTTTGCCAGCTCCTGGAGAGCATCAGTGTCCCCCAGCTCGCTTCCGAAGCAGATATAGTCAATAAGTCCCATTGAATTCAATATCTTTACAGCTCCCAAAGCAAATATTTCTGCAGGCTGGCAGGCGTATACCACTGGAAGCTCGATTACAAGATCTGCTCCATTCATTACAGCCATCCGAGCCCTTGACCATTTATCAAGAATGGCTGGTTCTCCCCTTTGAACAAAGCTGCCGCTCATGATGCAGACTGCATTGTCAGCACCGCAAGCATCCTTTGCAGCCTGTATATGGTACTTATGACCATTATGGAAGGGATTGTATTCAGAAATTATTCCTACAGTTTTCATGATGCATTCTCCATCTATACATTAAATATTATCTGTTAACAATAGCTTCGAAGGCATGCATAAACCTTTGTCCATTGCCCCTTGCTCATTGTCTGATTAATCTATTTTACCATATTTATCTTAAACCCATGTATAATTAAGTTCCATATATGGGGTATAATATACTTTGTTAATTATTTTACAAAAAAAGCAGGAAAAATATTATTTATATAGAAAACAATACTGTTAATATTATTTATCGGGGAGGTACATATTAAATGAAAATTCTGGTTATTAATTGCGGCAGCTCATCGTTGAAGTATCAATTGATTGATATGAAAAACGAAGAAGTTATTGCAAAGGGTCTTGCAGAAAGAATAGGAATTGAGGGTTCGGTTCTGAAGCACCAGCCTGGTAATTCTGACAAAATAACTATAGAAAGACCTATGCCAACGCACAAAGAAGCTATGCAGACACTTGTCGATGCCCTAACTGACAAAAATTACGGTGTAATTAAGGATATGGGAGAGATAGCTGCAGTAGGTCATAGAGTAGTTCACGCGGGTGAAAAGTTCGCTTATTCTGTAATGCTGGACGAAGATGTAATGAATGCACTTAAAGAGTGCATAGAAATAGCTCCTTTGCACAATCCTCCGAATATCATGGGTATCGAAGCTTGCAGAGATATTATGCCTAACGTACCTATGGTGGGAGTATTTGATACAGCCTTCCATCAGACTATGCCAAAGGAAGCATACATATATGCTATACCCTATGAGTTCTATGAGAAGTACAAGATAAGAAGATATGGCTTCCACGGAACCTCACATAAATATGTTTCAGAAAGAGCAGCAGAAATGCTGGGCAAACCTCTTGAAGAACTGAAGCTTATAACCTGCCATCTGGGCAATGGCGCCAGTGTAGCAGCAGTTAAGTACGGCAAATCTGTAGAGACCAGCATGGGCTTCACACCTCTTGAAGGACTGGCAATGGGAACAAGATCAGGGGATATTGACCCTGCAATCATAAAGTACCTTGCAGACAAAGAAAACCTTAGCGTTGCAAAGGTTGATGAAATACTCAATAAGAAATCCGGGGTACTGGGTATCTCCGGCGTAAGCAGCGATTTCAGAGATGTAGAAGGGGCTGCAGATAATGGGAATGAAAGGGCAAAGCTTGCTCTTGATGTATATTACCATAAAGTAAAGAAATACATAGGCGCGTATATGGCCATAATGAATGGAGCAGATGCAATAATATTCACAGCTGGACTTGGTGAAAATTCACCTGAAACAAGAAGAGATGTATGTAAGGATATGAGTTTCCTGGGAATAGAGATTGATGAAGCTAAGAACAAGGTAAGAGGCAAAGAAGTAGACTTGTCAAAAGACGGTTCAAAGGTAAAAGTACTTCTTGTTCCAACAAATGAAGAGCTTATGATAGCAAGAGACACAAAGAAGATAATAGGCTAATAAAATAATGGAGAAAAAAGCAGGGGAACCTGCTTTTTTCTTTTCTAAACAAAAGAATTCGGTATATAAATATAATATATAAATCGCACAAAGAAGATTACATGATTAGCTGCGATTTATAACATCAATGAAAATGTTTCGCACTATTGAACTAGTGCTTATTAATATAACAGCTTTTCAAACAATTCATAATATTAATAATGCACTTCCTTGATGTTGTGCCCTGAGGCTATAACCGAATACTGATACAGGGCACATTATGTAATGGATTTAGTGCAAAACATATAGCCTATAATATTGAGATTATTTTTCTTGAAATTGTTAGAAAAAAATTTATAGCACTAGAAGGATTTCCAAAAAGTTTGCCGTATATTTATATATAGTTTATCAATAACATTATTAGCAATTGATGTACTGAAATTTAAAACACACATAACAGGGATTTTTCTGTTATGTTGATTTGAAATTGCAGTATGCTGCGTCATTTATCTATCGTAAATGAAATTCGGCAGAAAGGCTTGTCCTTTTTGCTTTTTTTATTATTGAGAATTAAGAGTTCAGGTTTTATATTAGGGAGGTGTCGTTTTTGCTGAAGTATGTTATAAAAAGGTTCTTTGTTTCGCTAATCACTATCTGGATTTTGACAACTATTGTATTCTTCCTGATCAGAGTATTACCCGGCGATCCCTTCACATCAGACAAGACTACCCCGCAGATCAGGGCAAGCATGATGGAATACTACGGACTGGACAAACCAGTATATGTTCAGTATACCAAGTACATAAAGAATCTTCTGAGCGGAGAAATGGGCTATTCATTGAAGTATAAGAATAGGACTGTTAATCAGGTTATCGCCAACGCATTCCCAAATTCTGCAGAGTTAGGCATAAGAGCATTGATATTTGCTATTCCCATGGGTATTCTGCTGGGTATCATTTCTGCTCTTAATCACAACAAAGCGTGGGATTATGGGAGCATGATAGTTGCAGTTATAGGAGTATCAGTGCCAAGCTTTATTATCGGTGGACTGCTGCAGTATGTTTTTGCAGTAAAGCTGAAGCTGCTTCCGGTTGCTCAATGGAAGGGGTTTGCATATACTATTCTTCCCTCCTTTGCATTAGCACTGGGTACATTAGCGATGATTGCCAGACTTATGAGGGCGAGTATGCTGGAGGTTACAGGGCAGGACTACATAATGACTGCAGAGGCGAAAGGGCTCCCAGTGTATAAGATAGTTTGGAGACATCAGATAAGAAATGCAATACTGCCGGTGGTAACGGTACTGGGTCCTATTGTTGCGGCTTTGATTACGGGTACTTTTGTAATTGAACAAATATTTGCGATACCAGGCTTGGGGCGGCACTATGTAATGGGCATTCAGAACCTGGACTATACACTTGTATTGGGTTTAACGATTTTTTACGGAGCCTTTGTAATAATATTGAACTTTATTGTTGATATAATATATGGATTTGTTGACCCTAGAATCAGGGTCGCAAAATAGGGGGGGACAGCAGTGATTGAGATAAACAAGGAACTATTCACCCACATGGGTATCAACGAAGAATACAGTGAAACAATTAACAGGCCAAGTATGACATACTGGCAGGATGCATGGAGAAGACTTAAGAAAAATAGAGTTGCAATGGCTGGGATTATACTGCTGACGGCTTTCACTATAATGGCAATAATCGGACCATATATGGTGGAGTTCAAATATAATACTACAAATCTGGAACTTTTACATCAGCCGCCTAACAGTGTGCACTGGTTTGGCACCGATGCACTAGGAAGAGATTTATGGGCAAGAGTATGGATGGGTGCTAGGGTATCTTTGTTCATAGGCCTTGCAGCAGCAGGAATAGAATCTTTAGTTGGCGTAATTGTAGGTGGAGTATCCGGTTATTTGGGCGGCAAAGCGGATATGATGATAATGAGATTTATAGATATAATGATTGCAATTCCGGAATTGATATTCATAATACTTATAATGGTAATAGTTGGCTCAGGGCTCCTGCCAATAATAATAGCTTTTGCCATTACCGGATGGCTTAGAATGGCAAGACTGGTTAGGGGTCAGGTACTGCAGCTTAAGGAGCAGGAATTCGTGCTCGCTGCCAGAACCTTGGGTGCAACCCCCAAAAGACTAGTATTCAGGCATCTTATACCAAATACCTTCGGAGTTATAATAGTAACTTTAACCATGGCAGTACCCAGTGCGATATTTTATGAAGCATTCTTAAGCTTTATCGGCATTGGTGTCAGGCCGCCCCTTGCAAGCTGGGGACAGTTAGCAAATTCAGGGGCCCAAGTATTTGAGATATACCCCTTTGAACTCCTTATACCTGCAATATTTATAAGCTTGACAATGCTATCTCTGAATCTTCTGGGTGACGGTTTAAGAGATGCATTAGATCCAAGGCTTAGAAAGTAGGGGGGGCGAAGAGGATGGATAGAGATAAGATTTTGGAAGTCAAGGATTTGCACGTATCCTTTGATACATATGCAGGAGAAGTTCAGGCCGTACGCGGTGTTACCTTTGACTTGTTCAAAGGGGAGGCAATCGCAATAGTAGGAGAATCCGGCTGCGGTAAGAGCGTAACTGCAAAATCGATTATGAAGCTGATACCCATGCCGCCAGGAAGGTTCAAACATGGGAAAATAATATTCAACGGTAAGGATATAACTAATTATACAAGAAGGCAGATGGAGGCAGTAAGAGGCTCGGAAATAGGAATGATATTCCAGGATCCTATGTCTTCTCTTTCACCGACAATGCTGGTAGGAATGCAGATTGCAGAGGGTGTGATGCAGCACCAGAAGGTGTCAAAGAAACAAGCAATGGAGAAAGCTGTTGAAATGCTAAGGCTGGTAGGCATACCAAACCCTGAGGACAGGATCAGCCAATATCCCCATGAGTTCAGCGGAGGTATGAGGCAGCGAGCGATGATAGCAATAGCACTTGCCTGCAACCCTAAGCTATTGATAGCTGATGAGCCGACTACAGCACTTGATGTTACGATACAAGCACAGATACTTGATCTTATGAAAGAGCTAAAAAAGAAGATAGATACCTCAATAATCTTGATAACACATGATTTAGGCGTTGTTGCTGACATAGCTGAAAGAGTAATAGTTATGTATGCGGGGAAGGTTGTGGAATCGGGATATCTCGATGACATATTCTATAATCCCCAACACCCGTATACCTGGGGTCTTTTGAAGTCAGTGCCAAGGCTTGATTCGGGAAATAAGGAGGAGCTTATACCTATTCCGGGAACACCTCCTGATTTGTTTTCACCGCCAAAGGGCTGCGGATTTGCTGCCAGATGCAAATATGCAATGAAGATATGCTATATGATGCAGCCTGAAATGACAGATTGCGAGAGAGGGCACAGTGCAGCGTGCTGGCTGCTGCACTCCGACTCACCCAAAGTGGTGAGACCTGAAGGTATAGCCAGGAGCTGATATAATCAAAATATATACTATCCCCAACATGTTTTGACGGGGATAGTACTAAGAGAAGAGGGATTCCGATGGATTCAAAAGTATGTATTGAAATAAACGAAAACGGACACCTGGTTTTTGACGGCTGTGATACTGTTGAGCTGGCGAAGGAATACGGCACACCACTTTATGTTATAAGTGAAAGCGAGATACGGGAAAGATGCAAAAGGATAAAAAATCATTTCACAGATAAATATCCTGATACTCAAGCCTTATATGCAAGTAAGGCTATGAGCAATATGGCAATTTACAGAATTGTCGGGGAAGAAGGAATGGGTATTGATGTGGTCTCCGGTGGAGAGCTGTACACTGCTATAAAAGCCGGTTTCCCTACAGAAAAGGTTTATTTTCACGGGAGCAATAAAACCGTCGATGAAATTAAGCTTGCGATAGAAAATAATATCGGATGTTTTGTAATAGACAATGATTATGAGATCAACAATATACAGAAGCTGGCAGCTGAGCGCGGAAAGAAGGTCAAAGCTCTGCTTCGCATTACACCAGGGGTATCCGGCCATACCCATGAAGCTATATCAACAGGTAGGATAGATTCCAAATTCGGTTTTTCCCTTCAGGAGGGAGTAGCCTTAAATGCGATAAGAAAGGTTCTGGAATGCCCTAATATTCATTTTGCAGGTATCCACTGCCATATCGGCTCTAATATTTACTTTGTTGAAGATTATAGGGAAGCGGTAAAGGTTATGACAGATCTTGCTCTGCAGATAAAGCTGGAGCTTGGAGTGGAGATCGAAGAGCTGAATATGGGAGGCGGCTTTGGGGTTTTTGATCATGAACAGGACAAACATGTTGATATAGAAGGTTTTATAGAGGTTATCATGAATGCTATAGAAGAGCAATGCAGCATTAAAGGTATAAGAAGGCCAAGGATTCTCATAGAGCCAGGAAGATGGCTGGTAGGGGAATCAGGAATAACCTTATATACTATAGGTGCAATCAAGGACATAAAAGGAATAAGAAAATACGTAAGTGTAGACGGAGGAATGACGGATAATCCGAGGTATGCTCTTTACAAGGCGACATATAAGGCACTGGTGGCTAATAAAGCCGCTGCATCCTGCACAGATACTGTAACCATAGCAGGAAAATGCTGTGAGTCAGGAGATATTCTTATTAAAGATCTCAAGGCTCCGGTATTGGAATCCGGGGATATTCTTGCTGTATACGGGACAGGTGCCTACAACTTCTCTATGGCCAGTAATTATAACAGACTGACAAGACCGGCACTGGTCATGGTCAATAATGGAGAGCACAGGGTAGTAGTAAGAAGAGAAACCTATGAGGATTTGTTGAAGTGTGAAATGCTTTAGCTTATTACTTAGCAGACGGAGGTTATCAATATGGAGCTGGCAATTAATAATGGCTTAATGATAGACCCCAAAAACAACATTCACTCAAAGTTGAATATTGCGGTTAATAACGGTAAGATTGTGGAAATCACACAAAAAAAGCTTTCCGCTGCTGTCATTATAGATGCAGAGGGAATGGCTGCAGCTCCCGGCTTTATTGATGCACATATGCACGAGGGTGACTATGATAATGTAAGCGACAGCTTCGATACAGGAATATTTGATTGCATGCTGAGAATGGGTGTTACAACTGCAATAGGTGGAAACTGCGGCATAGGTCCGGAGGACCCGATTGAATACCTGAATGCTGCAGACCGACTGGGGCTGCCTATTAAACTAGCTTTGTTGGTGCCACATGATACGCTTAGGAAAAGGGTAAAAGCAGCTGACAAATATCGAAACGTAGGTATTCAGGACATTCAAATCATGAAGGAACTGGCAGAGAACTGGCTTGACTGCGGCTGCATTGGCATATCCTTCGGCATACGCTACATTCCGGGTATGGACAGCCATGAGCTTCATACTGTCTCGCAAGCTGCATTAAGAAGCAGAAAAATAATTGCTGCACATATAAGAGATGATGCGACCGAGGTCATTCCATCCATAGCTGAAATTGTGGAGATTGCTGATGGGCTTGGAATACCCATTCAGATTTCCCATTTAGGAAGCATGGGCGGATACGGGCAAATGGATGAAGTGTTGGCATTCATTGATTATCACAGGTCAAGAGGACTTGATATTTCTGCTGATTGCTATCCATACACCGCCTTCAGTACCTGCATAGGTGAAACAACCTACGATGATGGATTCCTGGAGCGTTATCGCGCTTCCTATGAGAATATTGAGATAGCTGAGGGCCCATACAGAGGCAGCAGATGTACTAAAGAGCTGTTTGGGAAGCTGAGGGCGGAAGCTCCGGATACTATAACTATAGGACATGTTATGAAGGAGCCGGAAGTACTTAAAGCACTCGTACATCCTGGGATACTAATCGGCAGTGACGGTTTTATGCACTGTGGAGAAGGACATCCCCGCGCAGCTGGTACGTTTCCGAGGGTTCTATCCGAGTATGTCAGGAAAAGAAAACTTATGAGCCTTCAAGAGGCTGTGAGCAAAATGACATGGAAGACCGCAGAACGCTTTGGCATACCGGGAGGAGAGCTATCCGTGGGAAGTGCTGCAGATATTGTAATATTTAATCCTGAAGAGATTGAAGACAAGGCTACCTTTGAAAATCCGACAATTCCTCCAGTGGGGATTGAATATGTGGTGCTTGATGGAAGAATTGCCGTAAAGCGTAGCGAAATATTGAACAGTCATCTGGGCAGGTCAGTTAGAAAGTGACAATTATAGCTCAACGGGCTTGCCGCTTTTAAAGTCGAGATATTTCTTCTGTGCATCCTTGAAGGCAACTAAGATGGCTTTTTGTGAGGAGCCAAGATAGCGCTTGGTGATCTCATTCTTTACTGTTTCATAATCCATGGCCATGTTTTCCCCGATTAAAATATCTTTTAATATTTTATTTGTAAGGGAGATTATGGCGTTGCATTCTACATCGATTATCTTGCCGCTTTCGTGTTCCACAATAAAACCGATAAAGAACTGGCCGTACATTTGTGTAATTGGGTTGTTCATCTGGGATTTGGAATTACCAACTATATATAATGAATTCTTAGGGTAAAACATAATGATCCTCCTCATAACATAATTGCTTTATCTATATGTTTTGCAATAAACATTCTACATTGAAATTCAAATATTGCAAAATCATTTTCCTTGATTTCATTGGTTGCCTAATGCTCCCTTGAACCTTCTTTAGTGCAACCTATATAGAATAAAATATCATAAAAAGCCTTTATGTACAAACAAAAATATTTTATTACCCATGGAGGATTTTTAGAAAATTAAGCGTATATATTAAATTGACAATAACAAAAACTGACACTCATGGCAGAGATTGTGTTCTGCTGTAGTTCAAAAGCTTTTGTATGCTGCGTCATTTATTAGAGGAGATAAGGTTTTACATGAAATTCTCCCTGATACGTAAATGAAATTCGGCAGAAAGGATATACCTTTCTGCTTTTTTGTTTTTGATAATAGTACAGGAGGGGGAGGTTCTGAGTGATTGAGAAGGTTATAACGGACTTATTGAACTCCATGGATGGAGAATTTTCTGTAATTCTAAAGGATTTGAGAAGCGGAAAGGTTTTCTTTGAAAAGGCTGCCGATAGGCAGATTCCGTCAGCAAGCACAATAAAAATACTGATAATGGTTGAGGCTTTCAAAAGATCCTTACAGGGTGAGCTGGATTTAGACAGAAAAATCAATGTCAATGATAATGAAAAGGTAGAGTTCAGTTTAATCACCGAGATGAGCACTGTTCAATTTACCTTGAAGGATTTGATACTGCTTATGATGACTATCAGCGACAATACAGCTACCAACTTGCTTATTGATATTCTGGGTATGGAGAACATCAATAACACTGGGGCGGCATTGGGGTTGAAAGGTACAGTGCTTCAGAGAAAGATGATGGATTTTGAAGCTGCAAGGAAAGGTAAGCAAAACCTAACAGTACCAATGGATTTGGTGATGCTTGTGGAGAAGCTTTATAATAACCAGATTCTATCACCTGATGCCTGTGGAGAGATGTTGAAGATTATGAGTACTGTAGTCGGCAGGGATTTTATGATAAGAGACTTACCTGTTGATATAAGAGTTGCGCATAAACCCGGTGAGCTGGATGGACTCAACCACGATGTTGGAATAGTATATACGGACATCTGTGATTATGTCCTGGGAATATTCGCTACAGGACTTAAGGACAATATTGCCGGAAGAAAATATATAGCAGAGATATCAAAAGAAGTATTTGACCATATATATAAGTTAGGAGGAATAGAATGAGGATAACACATATTGAGACGATGATGCTTACTACTCCCCTGAAGAAGACCTTCAAAACTGCACTGAGGCAAACAAATGTATCCGAGAATATTATTGTCAAAATACACAGCGATGATGGACAGGTTGGGTTTGGTGGTGCTCCTCCAACGGCAGTTATAACCGGAGATACACTGGATTCAATAAGAGGAGCGATTGAAAATTTTATCAGTCCGGCAATTGTAGGAATGGATATAGAAGAACTTGAAATATTGATGAAGAGGCTTCATAGCTCTATTTTTAGAAATACCAGTGCAAAAGCAGCTATAGATATGGCTTTATACGATTTATACGGAAAGCATTTTAAAATACCGCTGTATAAGCTCTTCGGCGGAGCAAAGAAGGAAATAGAATCAGATATTACTGTTAGTGTAAATTCCCCTGAAGAAATGGCTCAAGATGCATTAGACTATGTAAATAGAGGATATTCAACTCTGAAAACAAAGGTAGGCGTTGACAGCGAGCTGGATATTATCAGAGTAAAAAGAATCAGAGAAGCCATAGGCAATGAAACTAAGCTTCGCCTTGATGCAAACCAGGGCTGGATTGCAAAGGAAGCCGTAAGGACAATCAAGAAGCTTGAAGATATGGGGATGAATATTGAGCTTGTAGAGCAACCGGTCAAAGCTCATGATATAGAGGGCCTGAAGTATGTGACAGATAATGTAGATACTCCAATTATGGCAGATGAATCTTTGTTCCTACCAGAGGATGGGTTTAGAATTCTAAAGCATAGAGCAGCAGATATATTGAATATCAAGCTCATGAAATGCGGAGGACTGCATAATGCTCTTAAGATAAATGCGATGGCCGAAAGCTGCGGTGTGGAGTGCATGCTTGGAAGCATGATTGAAAGTAAGATAGGAATTACCGCGGCAGCGCATCTAGCCTGCGGGAAACTTAATATTACAAGAGTAGACCTTGATGCAGTGGATTTGATGGCTGAGGATCCTATTAACGGTGGAGTCCAGGTTACAGGGAGCAGGCATTTAATACCAGATAGTTTTGGTCTTGGTATTGTTGGACTAAAGTAGGAGGTGTTTTGATGGATAGAGCTGTAGTAAAGAAAAATGTCGCAGCATTAAACCTGATTCCGGATTTCAACAGTGAATTAGCTGATGAAGTGCTTCATGGAATGGTGCTGGAGATAGTTGAAAAGAAGGATGACCAATGGTATAAAGTGAGGACCTCATATGATTATTATGGGTATGTGAATAAAAATGATTTGGTTATTGATGATGCTGAAGCTACAAGATGGCAGAACGAAAATTATGCTATTTGGAGGCTGACGGCTGATGTTATGACTGAACCCAAATATGGGAGTAAGATTGCAGCTACGTTGGTAAGAGGATGTCTTATAAAATATACCGGAGTCTATGAGGATAAATGGGAGAAAATAGGCCTTGCAGATGGCAGCTGGGGTTGGATAAGAACAGGCTTTGCTCATTTTATTGAAAAGCTGTCTGTAATAGACGATGAAGAGAAGCTGCGCAGCAGTATTGTGAGTATAGCTATGGATTATCTTGATACCCAATATAGGTGGGGCGGTAAAAGTCATTTTGGTATTGATTGCTCCGGGTTGTCTTCTATGGCATATATGATGAACGGCTACCTGATTCCAAGAGATGGGGGCCCACAGCAGCAATATATGAAGGCTATAAAGCGTGAGGAAGCTAAGCCGGGAGACTTAGTTTTCTTTCCCGGTCATGTAGCTGTTTATATTGGTGAGGGCAGCTATGTACATTCTACCGGCAGAGAAGGCTATACGGTAATCAACAGCTTTAACAAAGATAGTAAGATATACAGGGAGGATCTGGATAAAGGCCAGACCGGTACAGGTACAATATTTTGAAGGGAGCCATAGGGATGAAGAAGATTTATGTTTCTGTAGACTTAGAAGGCATAGGCGGCATTGTCAGTACTATCCAGGTAGGAACTGTTGACAATGCATTTTACAGCGAAGCAAGGAGGCTTATGGCAGGGGAAGCCAATGCGGTTATAGAAGGCATCAACCAGGCAGGTGGTTTAGCCGTTATTGGAGATTCTCACGGTAATGAGCTTAATATACCAATAGAGCTGTTAAAAGGTGATTTCCTTCTATGCTGTGGTCAGGACAAGATGCTTTCCATGATGGGCGGTATAGATGATACTTACAGCGGAGTCATACTGCTGGGCTATCACTCACGTTTCGGTACTCCTATGGCAATCATGGATCATACTTACAGTCCTTCAACTCTGAGGGAATTGAAAATCAATGGGGTTGCAGTGGGAGAGGCTGAAATAAATGCTGAAGTAGCAGGATACTTCAATGTGCCTGTCTTAATGGTAAGCGGTGATGATGTAACAATGGAACAGGTAAGAAAATCCTTTCCGACTATTGAGACAGTAGCTGTAAAGAAGAGCATCGGCAGATATTCAGCCCTTTGCGAGCCAATTGACAAGGTAAGGATAAAGCTTTCAGAGGCAGCAAAAAGGGTTACTGAGAACATTGAAAAATATGGGTATCTATACAAGTCAAAGCCTCCCATACACATGGAATTCACTTGGAATACAGCTGTGATGGCAGAAATATGTACTTATGTGCCTGGAGCAGTCAGGGTGGATGAAAGAACGACTTCCTATGAGTGCGATGATTACATTGAGGCCTTTAAGCTTTTTACTGTATTTAGAAGGCTCGCAAGCTCAGTATCAGATAGCTCGTATCTATAAAGCATAAGCAAGCCACGAAACCCAAAATTTAATATCTACTGGATCTAAAGCATACTGTTATAAAAAAATTGAAAATTTCGATAATATCAGCAGGGATATTTGCTTTTTTATCGAATATTATTATTATAATTATAAAAGTATAAAAGCTGTAATGGCTACTGCTTTGATTATTAATTACGTATTCAAAATCCAGTAGAAAATAGTTCTATTTTCTATTGGATTTTATTTATTTTTGGAATTTTAAAGTGTTCCTAAAGGCTTACGAAAAGCCTAATATATAAAAATAAGGGGGAAGCAGGTTTATGAAAAAGAAGTCATTAATGATTTGTCTGGCATTGCTGCTTGCATTAAGCACACTGCTGTCTGCATGCGCTCCAAAAGTACCGGCACAGGGAGATGCTGCAGCACCGGCTCCGGTACCAGCTGAAAAGTCCATAGGTATTCTTATGGAGTCAGAACCACCGAACTTTGATCCGCAGATTGCTACAGACTTATACTCCTTCTTTGTGGCAGGACATGTACTTGAAGGACTAGTAAGAGTTTATGACGGAAAAGTAATACCCGGTGCAGCTGAAAAGTGGGAAATATCACCGGATGGACTTACATATACCTTCCATTTGAGAGATTCAAAATGGAGTGATGGAGTGCCAGTTAAAGCTCAGGATTTTGAATACTCAATATTGAGACTCGTAGATCCGAATACTGCTTCAGATTATGCAGAGGTTATGGGTTTCTATATTAAAAATGCTGCAAAGTTCTTTAGTGGTGAAGTAACAGACAAATCACAGGTTGGCGTAAAGGCAGTTGATGACAAGACTTTAGTAATAACTCTTGAAAGCCCTACAGGATATTTCTTGAGATTGCTTGGTTTTGTAAGCTATCTTCCTACAAGAGAAGATATGGTAACGAAATATGGTCAGGCCTATTCATCAGAACCTGACAAGATGGTATATAATGGACCATATACAGTAAAGGAATGGAAGCATGAGGAAAGTCTGACTCTTGCTAAGAATCCTGGTTTCTGGGATAAAGACAAAATAAAAATGGATATCATAGAGTGCCCGATAGTATCAGACCTTAAAACAGCAGTGAATATGTTCGAAGCCGGAGATTTGGATTTCAGTTCGATACCATCTGATTTACTTGATACCTATATTCAGAATGGAAAAGCCAAAATGAATCCAAACGGTGGACTATACTATATGCAGTTCAACTACAGCAGCAAGAGCAATGGCAAGATATTGGGAAATACTAATTTTAGAAAAGCAATATCCTACGCTATTGACAGAGATAGTCTGATGAAAGCTGTGTTTAAGAGGGGTACACCGGCATCACGTTATATACCCAATAACATAATGGGTTTGAATAGTAAGTTTGCAGAAGAAAATCCTCTCGATGGATTACCTACAAAGTTTGATTCTGTAAAAGCAAAGGAATACTTTGACTTAGCACTTAAAGAACTTAACATGACAGCTGACAAATTCCCGACAATAAAGCTTTTAGGTGCAGATACCTCAGATGCAAGGAAGTACTGTGAAGCATTACAGGATATGCTCCTTAAGAACCTCGGCATTCAGGTAGAGCTTATTAATGTACCTTCAAAACAGAGGCTGCAGGCTGTTAAGGATAGAGATTATGAAATAGTATATGGCAACTGGTTCCCGGACTTTGATGATCCTATGACTTATCTTGATATATGGATCACAGGCGGCGGCTTCAACCGTTCAGACTATACAAATCCGAAATATGATGCATTGATTAATGAAGCGAAAGCAGCTACCGATGAAAAAGTAAGACAGCAAAAGATGTTTGAAGCAGAAAAACTTGTACTGGAAGACATGATTGTTGTTCCGCTTCACTGGGCAGCAAATGCAGGCTTGCAGTCTGACAGGATGGTAAACTTTAAACGTTCTATGGTTGGTGCAGACCCAGACTTAACCTTCGTAGACATAAAAGAATAACAGTATTAGGAAAGGGTGTCGTCCTAGCTGGGACTGCACCCTTTTTTGTTTAATAAAAAGTTAAGTGAGAATACTAAATATACGCAAGTGTGAAGTGTTTTTGCTTGACAAAACATATATTGATTTGTATAATAAAATTTGTTAATTACATATATAAGTCGCAGAAAGAACTATTATAGAACGAATTTTATTTCTGTGAGGTATATTAGGTAACAGAAGTGTGAAAAAACTAATTTTTCGCATTCTGCATATATTGAACGCACTAAGGAAATCAATAGGGTAAAGTGTGAATTCAATAAAAAAGGAAAATGTTTGCGTGAAATTTTAGCTATAAAGAATAATGTTTTTCACGAAACAAACTGGTGGTTGTATGGAACTTAATTTTACTAGAATTTCTAAATCCGAAGGCATCAAAGAGAAATTTGACATAACCGAGCAACTTGAAAACAGCACTATTGAATTCTGCGGTGAAGGATTGAATATCGTTTCACCGGTTACAGTGTCAGGCAGTGCAGTCAACTATGAAGGCAAGATAAATGTTGATATTCGAATTACAGTCCAAGTGGAGAGGACATGTTCCAGATGCCTTGAGAGCTTCAAGGAAGAGGTTCAGGTAGATTCCAACTATGTTTTTGTCAAAGAAGCCAAGGATGATGAGGAAGACTATTTTATCTTCAAGAACGACAAGGTGGACATCACAGAAATTGTACTGGGTGATATAGCATCCGAACTTGCAATGAAACCACTTTGTAATGAAGACTGCAAAGGACTGTGTCCGATGTGCGGGAAAAATAAAAATAGTATCAACTGCCAATGCGAAAACGAAAAAATTGATCCAAGAATGCAAGCTTTAAGCGAGCTGTTCGACAGAAAGTAAGGAGGTGTTTATATTGGGTTTACCGAAGAGAAGACACTCGTCAACAAGAAGAGATAAGAGAAGAGCTAACTGGAAGTTAGTTTTACCGGGATTGGTTGCATGTCCACAGTGTCATGAACCGAAGCTTCCTCACAGGGTGTGCAAATCCTGCGGCTACTACAAGAATAGAGTAGTTATAAAAGTAAAAGAATAATCACAAAGATTTAAATGATGGTTTCCTCAATGCAAAATATTGTAATGGGGGAACTATTTATTTTTTTTGTAAAACACTTGCATATTTGATGCTAAGTATTATATATTAATATTAGTACCAGATACTAAATAATCTATTTTGGTTTTGGAGGCTTTTAAATGAAGCAGAAAAGCGGAAGTAAAAAGGAAAGACTGGCGTGTCTATTGGATAGACTTAAAATAGACCCTTTTCTAACTGATGAAGAGCTCGCAGAAAGCTTCAATGTAAGCATTCAGACCATAAGACTCGACAGGCTTGAATTGGGAATACCTGAGCTTAGGGAAAGAATAAAAAGCGTAGCAGAGGATAACTATAGCAAGGTGAAGTCTCTTCAAGGGCAAGAGATAATGGGAGAGCTTGTTGATCTGAACCTTGGTATTAATGGGATTTCTATTTTGGAAACCGATAACGGCTTTGCTTTTGAAAAGACAAACGTCGTAAAGGGACAATACATATTTGCTCAAGCTGAGTCACTGGCTATCGCTGTTATTGATGCTAATGTTGCTCTTATTGGAGTAGCAAATATTAAATACAAAAGCCCTGTATTTGCCGGGGATAAGCTGATTGCAAAAGCTGAGGTCGTTAGAACTAGAGGTAATAAGTTTTTCGTATGGGTATTCATAAAGGTAAAACAGGCTGAAGTATTCAGAGGTAAGTTTATCCTTGTATCTTTTAGTAAATAAAGGTGAATGAGCACATGGAAGTTTCTTTTGTGTGTTATGCATAGGAGGTTTGAATATGAGGATTGCTATTGATGTTATGGGTGGAGATAATGCGCCAAGGGCGATAATAGAAGGCTCTATTCTAGCTCTGAAGGAATATGGTGCAGAGCTGTATCTAGTGGGCTTGAAGGATGAGATACTGAAATATATTAGTGAAGAAGACAAAGCTAATCCCAAAGTTAATATCATTGAAGCTTCAGAAATAATTAATGTTGATGAAGCTCCTGTCAATGCTATTAAGCATAAGAAAAATTCCTCCATGGTAGTAGGGCTTAAGCTGGTAAAGGACGGACAGTGTGATGCTTTTATGTCTGCGGGAAGCACAGGAGCATTTCTGGCAGGCGCTCTTCTTAAGGTTGGAAGGATAAGCGGCATAGATAGACCAGCCCTTGCGCCTCTAATGCCAACGACTAAAGGCAGCTGTATGGTGTTAGATGTAGGTGGGAATGTGGATTGTAAGCCTAGAAATTTACAGCAATTTGCTATAATGGGCTCAATATATATGGAAAAAGTAATGGGAATAAAAAACCCTAGGGTAGGACTACTGAATATAGGAACTGAGTCCTCAAAAGGCAATGAACTTACAAAGGCAAGCTTTGACCTTATAAAGGATACATCTGTAAACTTTGTGGGGAACGTTGAAGCAAGAGATATAATAAGCGGAGTCTGTGATGTATGCGTTTGCGATGGCTTCGTAGGGAATGTGCTTTTAAAGACCACAGAAGGCGTTGCCATGACAATATTCGGTTTATTGAAGGCAGAGATCAAGAGGAACTTTAAAAGTATGCTGGGGGCTGTCCTATTAAAAAGCGGCCTAAGAAATTTGAAAAAGAAGTTTGATTATACTGAGGTTGGCGGAGCACCGTTTTTAGGAATTAACGGAATAATGATCAAAGCACATGGAAGCTCAGATGCCAACGCAGTGAAGAATGCAATAAGACAAGCAAAAATGCTTTATGATAATAAGTGCATAGATACAATTATGGATGAAATTAGTAAATTGGGAGTTGAAAACGCTGATGAACAAGTTTAAAACGGCAGGAATAATCGGAACAGGAAGCTGTTTGCCGGATAGGATAATGACAAATCAGGAAATGGAGCAAATCGTTGATACCAATGATGAATGGATAAGGTCTCGTACAGGCATATGTGAGAGAAGAGTTTCAGATGAGAACACAGCTACCTCTGATTTATCAACAACTGCTGCTTTGAGAGCTTTGGAGAATGCAAATCTAAAGCCCGAGGACATTGATCTTATCATTGTAGCTACAGTTACTCCGGATATGGCATTTCCATCAACTGCCTGCATTGTGCAGAAGAACATAGGAGCAGTAAATGCAGCGGCTTTTGATTTAGAGGCAGCATGCACTGGCTTTTTGTATGGACTTTCAATTGCAGACAATTTCATTAAGACAGGTTTTTACAAGCATATTCTGGTCATAGGTGCAGAGACGCTTACCAAAATAGCAGACTTTACCGATAGAAACACCTGTGTAATTTTTGGGGATGGTGCAGGTGCAGCTGTAGTATCAGAGGTAGAAGAAGATTATGGGATTTTGTCGACGTATTTAGGAGCAGACGGAAGGGGAGGACATCTTCTAAGCCAACCGGCAGGGGGATCAAGAATTCCGGCTACTCTGGAAAGTGTACAGAACAGACTTCACTATATAAAAATGGACGGCAGCGAAGTGTTCAAGTTCGCTGTGAAAATAATGGGTGAGGCCGCAGAGAAAGCTTTGAGTAAATGCGGTTTAAATAAAGAAGATATTGATTATCTGATTCCTCATCAAGCAAATATCAGAATTATAGATGCAGCAGTCAGGAGATTGAAAATATCAAGTGAAAAGGTATACGTCAACGTACACAAATACGGCAACATGTCTGCTGCTTCTGTGGCAATAGCACTGGATGAAGCAAATAGGACCGGATGTTTAAAGGATGGTGATATAGCTGTTCTTGTGGCCTTCGGAGGAGGCTTGACCTGGGGAGCTGCCGTATTAAAATGGAAAAATATCGGGAGGTAGTCAAATGTTCAAGACTTCTATATGTGATATATTGGGTATAAAGTATCCCATATTGCAGGGCGGAATGGCCTGGGTTGCTACAGCAGAGCTTGCTGCAGCAGTATCTAATGCAGGTGGGTTAGGTATAATAGGTGCCGGAAACGCACCAGGGGATTACATAAGAAATGAGATAAGAAAAGCAAAAAAGCTCACAGACAAGCCTTTCGGTGTGAATATAATGTTGTTATCACCCTTTGTAGAGGAAGTCATTGATATAGTTTATGAGGAAAGAGTACCTGTAATAACTACAGGTGCAGGAAATCCAGGAAAGTATATAGCCCGGTTCAAGGAAATTGGTACAAAGATAATACCTGTAGTTCCGGCAGTATCTCTTGCTAAGAAAATGGAGCAGGAGGGAGTAGACGCAGTAATTGCTGAGGGAACAGAGTCAGGAGGTCACGTAGGTGAGCTTACCACAATGGCATTGGTGCCTCAGGTTGTGGATGCAGTGAATATACCTGTCATAGCAGCAGGCGGAATAGCTGACGGAAGAGGAATGGTTTCTGCACTGGCTTTAGGCGCACAGGGTGTTCAGTTGGGGACTATATTTGTATGCGCAACTGAGTGTACAGCCCATGAAAACTATAAATTGGCAATAATTAAGGCTGGGGATAGGGGAACCATAGTAACAGGACGCGTTACAGGTCATCCGGTAAGAATATTGAAGAATAAGCTTGCAAGAGAATTTGAAAAGCTTGAGAAGGCAAATGGCACTGCAGAGGAATATGAAAAGCTTGGAGTAGGGCGCTTAAAGGCTGCAGTTGTAGATGGAGATGCCAACCTTGGCTCAGTAATGGCTGGACAGATAAGCGGCCTAGTAACAGAGATTAAGCCTGCAAAAGATATTATAGAAGATATAGTGAATGAAGCAAAAGAAGTTTTAGCTACTATAGGAAAACTTACAAAGGAGGATTAGAATGTCAAAAATAGCTTGTATTTTTCCTGGTCAGGGAGCTCAGTATCCGGGTATGGGAAAAGAAATTGCCGAGAATTATAGTGAAGCAATGAATATATTTAATCTGGCCAGCGATAGATTGGGCATCGATATGAAAAAGCTCTGCTTCGAAGGAGATGAAGAGGAGCTAAAAAAGACAGAAAACACACAGCCCTCCATACTCACTACCAGCATAGCCTTGTTGGAGGTATTGAAATTGAGGGGCATTGAGCCTGAAGTAACTGCAGGCTTGAGCCTTGGAGAATATTCAGCTCTGGTGGCATCTAAGGCAATAAGCTTTGTAGATGCAGTTGCCTTGGTAAAGAAAAGAGGCAAATATATGCAGGAGGCAGTTCCTGCCGGAGAAGGCACAATGGCGGCTATAATGGGCATGGAGAGGGAATCAGTAATGGAATGCTTGAAAATGGCTAGCGGTTTTGGCGTTGTGGAAGCAGCTAATTTCAACTGCCCTGGACAGATTGTCATTGCAGGACATACAAAGGCTGTAGAACATGCCTGCACAATAATGAAGGAAAACGGCGCAAAGAGGGCAATAATGCTTCCTGTAAGCGCACCCTTTCATTCAAGTCTATTGAAGCCGGCTGGAGACAAATTGGCGTTGGAGCTTGAAAAAGTAGATATATGTGATAATAAAGTGCCTGTAGTGTCAAATGTAAATGCTCAGGTAATAATGAACAGATATGAAATAAAAAGATGTCTTATTGAACAAGTAAGTAATTCCGTTCTTTGGGAAGACAGCATAAAGCATATGGTAGACATGGGAGTAGACACCTTTATTGAAGTAGGACCAGGGAAATCGCTTTCAGCCTTCGTAAAGAAGATTGATAAGAGTCTTTATATGTATAATGTAGAAGACCTAGAATCCTTGGAAAATACTATAGCTAGCATAAAGGAGAGGTTGGAATGCAATTAAAGGGGAAAACTGCAATTGTGACAGGAGGATCAAGGGGTATAGGTAAATCCATTGCTCTTGAACTTGCCTCAAAGGGAGCAAATGTAGTGGTCAACTATACCTCAAGCCGGGAATCCGCAGAAGCAGTTGTCAAGGAAATCGAGGCAATGGGCGTATCCGGAATGGCCGTAAAGGCTGATGTTTCCAAAGCTGGGGAGGTAGAAAATTTAGTAAATGAAGTATTAAACGTATTCGGTAGCATAGATATATTAGTAAATAATGCCGGGATTACCAGGGATAACCTTATAATCCGCATGACGGAGCAAGAATTCGATGATGTAATCAACACAAATCTCAAAGGTGCATTTATATGCACAAAATCCATAGCAAGAGTAATGATTAAGCAAAAGTCGGGTAAAATAATTAATGTTTCCTCTGTAGTTGGCATAATTGGAAACGCGGGTCAATCCAATTACGCAGCAGCTAAGGCAGGGCTCATTGGTTTTACTAAATCTATGGCTAAGGAATTAGCCAAGAGGGGCATAAATGTAAATGCAGTTGCCCCCGGCTTTATCGAAACTGATATGACCTCCAAGCTGAATGAAAAGGTGAAAGAGGAATTTGTTAATAATATTCCATTAATGAGAACAGGAAAACCTGAAGATGTGGCCAAAGCTGTACTGTTTTTGGCGTCGGAATATTCTGACTATATCACGGGTCAAATAATTAATATTGACGGTGGTATGGTTATGTAATATTATCATAATATAAATCCTGAAGGGAGGTGAACTAGATGATTTTTGAGAAGGTTCAGGAGAAAGTAGCAGAACAGCTTGGGGTAGACGCAGAAGAGGTTTTAATGGAGTCTTCCTTCATAGATGATTTGGGTGCCGATTCACTTGATATAGTAGAGCTTTTAATGGCGCTTGAAGAGGAGTTTGATATAGAAATACCTGATGAGGAAGCAGAAAAGCTGGCTTCAGTAGGCGACGTGGTTGATTACATAAAAAACAATAAATAAAAGATGTCCCGTAAAGCGGGGCATTTTTTTTTAAAAACGAGATAAGAAATGAAGTGTGCTAGAATTAACACAATTTATATTAGTGATTATATATATAATTTTTAATAAGGAGAGGAAATATTTGAACAAGAGAAGAGTAGTTATAACCGGGATAGGCATAATTTCCCCTATTGGTGTTGGCAAGGAAGAATTTTTTAAGAGCTTAAAAGAAGGTAAATGTGGAGTTGACTATATAACAAGATTTGATACAACTGATTTTGATACAAAAATTGCTGCTGAAATCAAGGACTTTGATCCAACAGAGTACATTGACAAAAAAGAATGCAGGAGAATGGACAGATTCACACAATATGCAGTTGCAGCATCCAAAATGGCTGTTTCAGATGCAGCACTGGATGTAGATGCAATTGACAGTGATATGTTCGGAGTTTGTATAGGTTCCGGTATTGGAGGTATGGAAACCCTTGAAGCACAGCACGACATCTTAAGAGAAAAAGGTCCCGGAAGAGTCAGCCCGTTTATGGTGCCGATGATGATATCCAATATTGCTTCAGGAAATATCTCTATTGCTTTAAATGCAAAAGGTCCGAATAGCACAGTTGTAACAGCTTGTGCATCTGCTACAAATGCAATTGGGGAAGCATTTGTTACAATTCAGAGAGGTGCTGCAGATGTAATGGTTACAGGAGGAACTGAGGCCTCCATTACACCATTGTCTTTTGCAGGATTTTGCTCAATGAAAGCCTTGTCAACAAGAAATGATGATCCAAAGACTGCATCCAGGCCTTTCGATAAGGACAGGGATGGTTTTGTAATGGGTGAAGGCGCAGGAATGCTGATTGTTGAAGAGCTTGAGCATGCACAGAAGAGAGGCGCTAAAATATACGGGGAAGTTGTGGGTTATGGCGCTTCTGGTGATGCTTATCATATAACTGCTCCCTCACCGGATGCTCAGGGCGCTTACAGAGCAATGCTGATGGCGGTTAAGGATGCTGGTATAGAGGCAACAGAAATAGATTATATCAACGCCCATGGAACCTCCACAGGCTTGAACGACAAGCTGGAGACTCTCGCTATAAAGAAGCTGCTTGGGGATGATGCCAATAAGGTCGCAATAAGCTCAACCAAATCAATGACAGGCCATCTTTTGGGAGCAGCCGGGGCAATTGAAGCTATTGCTTGCCTAATGGCTATAAACGACGGTATAATACCTCCGACAATTAACTATACGACTCCTGATGAAGAGTGCGACTTGGATTATGTACCAAACAAGGCGAGAAATAAGGAAGTAAAATATGCAATGTCTAATTCCTTAGGCTTTGGTGGACATAACGCCAGTATCATGTTGAAAAAATACGAATAAATGATATAGTAGAGATTGGGAATAATATTCCATTAGGAATATAACCCAATCTCTAATTTTTTTTGAATCGACTTTTTATAGGGAGTGATCGTATTGTCTGGTATTGATCCTAAGCGGTTGAAATATCTAAGTGACTTTGAGGACATAATCGGATATTCTTTTAAGAATATCAGCATATTGAATAATGCTCTGACCCACAGCTCCTTTGTAGCCTCCAAAGCGGATTTCAGGGAGCACAATGAACGGCTTGAGTTCATTGGTGACTCCATTCTCAATATGGTAATAAGTCTGCATTTGTACAGCAGCTGTAAGAACTCTCCTGAGGGAAGCCTTACAAGGTACAGGGCAGGTATAGTGTGTGAGCAATCTCTTTACAATGCCTCTGACAGATTGAAGATCGGACAGTATCTGCTGCTGAGCAAGGGAGAAGAGAATACCGGTGGAAGAAACAGGGTTTCCATTCTTGCTGACGCCTTTGAGGCAGTTATTGCGGCTATTTACCTTGATGGAGGTATAAAGAAGGCAAAGGACTTTATAATATCCAACCTGCAGGAAATAATAAATGATGCTGTAGAGAATAGGATTTTCAGTGACTACAAATCCTTTCTGCAGGAGCATATACAGAAAAACAATTCGGGCAAGCTGAGCTATAAGATGCTCAATGAGGAAGGGCCTGATCATGATAAGACTTTTGAAATAGCATTGTATTTAAATAACTCGATGATAGGCAAGGGGACCGGACACAGCAAAAAGGATGCACAGCAGGCTGCCGCAAAGGACGCAATCATTAGTTTGGGTGTGAAGAATGAGTAAGAAGCATTATATAATTCCTATATTTGTACCCCATAAGGGCTGTCCCCATGACTGCATATTCTGCAACCAGAAAAAGATAACAGGGCAGCTTGGTGAAGTGACAGCTCAGGAGGTAAGGGAGAAGATAGAGGAGTACCTAAGAACAATACCAGAGGAAGGCAGCCATATAGAGATTGCATTTTATGGAGGAAGCTTTACAGCTATACCATTGGATTATCAGACAGAGCTTTTGCAAGCGGCCTTCAGTTATGTTGAAAATGGCAGAATAACGAATATCAGGGTATCAACGAGACCGGACTGTATTGATGCTGAGATTTCGGAGAATCTGAAAAAATATGGAGTAGCCATAGTGGAGTTAGGTGTTCAATCAATGGATGAGGCTGTACTAAAGCTATGCAATCGGGGTCATACCGCAGAGGATGTGGTGGCTGCTGTAAGTATTTTAAAGAAATACGGGTTTACTGTCGGTGTGCAAATGATGGTTGGACTGCCGGGAGATTCAGAAGAGAAAGCTTTAAAAACTGCTGAGAAGCTTATTTCACTAAAGCCGGACATTGCAAGGATATATCCGGCTTTGGTAATAAAGAACACATATATGGAAGAAATGTATCTAAGAGGAGATTATCAGCCCCTTACACTAGAAGCGGCAGTTTTGGAATCAAAGAAGCTGCTTATGCTTTTCGAGGCCAAGGGGGTAAATGTAATTAGAATAGGCCTGCAGCCTACAGAAAACATACTCTTGGGTAAGGACGTGGTTGCTGGTCCCTTTCATCCTTCTATGAGACATTTGGTTGAATCTCTTGTCTACAGAGATATGCTCACATATTTGTTAGGAAAAATTGCAGAAGATCATCATAATATCACAATTAGGGTCAATCCGAGAAATATTTCAGAACTTGTGGGACACAAAAAAGGTAATATTCATTTTATTAAAGATAATTTTTTTATCGACAAATTGGAGGTTGTTCAAGATATTAATGTTGAAGCAGATACAATAGTGCTTACTTATGGCGCAAATAGTATTAATATGTCAGAAAAACACTATTATTCCATATCGTCCAATTGAAGGAATTGGAAAATTTTTATAGAATACTATAATAAACTATTCGGATAAATTTAGGAGGTATTCTAAAATGGAAGTACTAAAAGTATCAGCTTCATCACAGCCAAAATCAGTAGCCGGAGCGCTTGCTGCTGTGTTAAGAGAAAGAACCACAGCCGAATTGCAGGCAGTTGGTGCAGGCGCTGTAAATCAAGCAGTAAAAGCAATAGCGATTACAAGAGGTTTTGTAGCACCTAACGGCATAGACCTGGTAGTGGTACCGGCTTTTGCAGAGATACAAATTGACGGAGAGGACAGAACTGCAATAAAGTTCATCGTGGAGCCAAGATAAAATGTCTAGCATTGTACATAGATTTATTTTATGAAAGCCTATTACTAATTATGGTAATAGGCTTTATACTTTTGGCTCGTGGCACGCAGCTCGTGCAAAGCGTGGGTATTTCTTAAGGGTTTGTTACACATCCCCCGCAACCCCGTAACCATGCAACCTCGTACCAGTAGCCTATAGCATATGGGGACAAGTTGTGTTAAAATATATTAGACAAAATCTGTTATTCGGGAGTGACTGGATTTGTATTTAAAACAAATTGAGATACATGGCTTTAAGTCTTTTGCAGAGAAAATCGAGCTTAACTTCGGGAATACCATAAATGCCATCGTCGGCCCTAATGGCAGCGGTAAAAGCAATATATCCGATGCAATCAGGTGGGTATTGGGAGAACAAAGTGTAAAGGCTTTGAGGGGAAGCAAGATGGAGGACGTAATTTTTGCCGGAAGTGACAGCAAAAAAGCCCTGGGTTTTGCAGAAGTATGCCTTTGCATTGATAACAGCGATAAGAAAATACCTGTAGATTATACAGAAATCAATATTATGAGAAGAATGTACCGTTCAGGTGAGAGTGAGTACTTTATAAACAAAACCTCCTGCAGGCTCAAGGATATATTTGAGCTCTTCATGGATACAGGGATAGGAAGAGATGGATATTCCATTATAGGACAGGGTAGAATCGATGAGATATTGAGCAACAAGTCAGAGGAGAGAAGAAGCGTTTTTGAAGAAGCAGCCGGCATAGTAAAGTTTAAATCAAGAAAGCATGAAGCTGAGAAGAAGCTGGAGCAGACTAAGCAAAATATCCTAAGGATAACAGATATTATTGAGGAAATATATACACAGCTTGAACCCCTTAAAGAGCAAGCAGAAGTTGCTAAACGCTATAGAGGGATCGTCGAAGAGCTTAAGGCGATAGAAATAAATCTTATGATTAATAACATAGACAAATATCGCAGCAAGCTTCTGACTACGAAGCAGGAAGCGGAAGATATTCAGAGTCTGATAAATGAAAAGACTGCACTTACGGCACAGTTTGAGCTGAAGCACATTGAGCTTAAGACTTTGCTTGGCAATCTGGAAGTCAGTATCAATGAGTATAGTGAAGAGATTCACCAGCTTGAGAATCATAAGGAAAAGCTGGAGGGTGAATGCAACGTACTTCAGGAAAGAATGAAAAACCTAAATCTGAACACGGCAAGGCTCAATAAGAGAGATAATGAGCTTAGGGATGAAGTTGAAAAGTCAAAACTTAATATGGATCAAAGCAGGCAGAAGCTTACACAGCTTGATTCTGCGTTTTCTGAGGTAAACCAGAGTATTAATGAGAAGACAGCAGATTTTGAATCCAATTACCAATCAATAAATGATATTGAATCTGACTTGAGTGATAAGCAGCAGAAATTCATAAATTCAATAAACAACCTTTCAGAGCTTAAGAGCAAAATTAATAGTACCAAAATATTTGTTGATAATATAAATAAAAGGAAAAACCAAGTAGAAGGGGATGTGAACCTACTTGAGTTGCAGCAGAAGGATAAAGAGAAGCAGCATAACAAGTCTGTTGCTGAACTGGAGGATTTCACCAGAAAGACAGAAGATTGCAAGCTGCAGATAGAAGAGCTCAAAGTCAAAAAACAGGAACGCGATAACAGTACTCAGTTGATAGAGGAAAAAACCAGCAGAGTAAAGACTGAGAAAGAAGCATTGCTTTCCAGACTCAAGGTTCTCGAGGATATGGAAAGGGACCATGGAGGCTACAGCAGAGCAGTAAAGGTACTGTTGACTGAGCATCATAAGATAACAAAAGGCTTTTGCGGTGTTGTTGGGGAAATGATAAAAGTACCGTCACAGTATGTTACGGCGGTAGAAATTGCCCTCGGAGGCTCGGTACAAAGTATAGTAACTGATGCTGAGAATGATGCGAAGCTGCTGATAGAATATTTAAAGGAGCACAAAGTGGGCAGGGCGACCTTCCTTCCCATAAGTTCTGTAAAGCCAAGATTTTTTAATGATAGAGAAAAGCAGCTGTTTGATATTGAAGGGTTTGTAGGAGTTGCATCAGATCTTATCGAATACGATTCCAAAATGAAAAATGTAATCCAGAGCATGCTGGGCAGGACAGCAATTGTTAAAGATATAGATGCAGCAATTAGACTAGCCAGAAAAGCCGGTTACGAATATAAGATTGTAACCCTGGCAGGGGAGATAGTAAATGCGGGGGGATCCATGACCGGAGGCAGCCTGCAGTCGTCCTCCAGCTCAGTTTTGACAAGGAAAAACGAAATTGAAACTCTTAAGGTTCAGCACGATACCAAGCAGAGAGAGCTTGAAGAGCTGGACTCCAAGCTTGAAGAATTGAAAAAACAGTCACTGGATATGAGTAGTGATATTGATTTCAAGACTGAGATATTTCATTCGCTGCAGATAGATATAAATAATTACAAGAACAGATGTGAAAACATAAAGAATGATATTCAGGTCATAGGAGACAGGATTTCTATTAACCTCAAGGATCTGGCGGATTTGGACAAAGAGTATAACGAAACCCATAGGATTATAGCTGAGAATACAGAGAAAGCAGAAGCGGTAGAAAAGGATAAGATAACTGTAGAAGGTCAGATTGCTGAGCTTCAGGAGCAAATGAAGCAGTTCAAGGAAGTTAGAGATGCCTACAATGAGGAGATTACAGAGCTTAAAATAAAATTGGCAACGGTAGAGCATAATAAGAAGACCACAGAAGGCTCCATAAGAGATATGGGGGAAAGAGTCAGAGACATAGAAGAGGAAATAAGGACCAATCAAATTGAAATTGACAGTGAAGAAATAGAAATAGCAGCGCTTACTGCAGATTTTGAAAACAAGAAAACTGAAATTGACAGAGCCGTGTTGGAGGCAGGTGAAAAGCATAAGCTCCTTTCTGATAAGGAAAGTGCGAAAACAACATTATATGCAGATTTGCAGAAGTTAGAAACTGATATTAAAGAATATAACAAAGATATTACCTCTTTGCAGACAGATTTGCATAAAATTGAGATGCAGTATGCAAGACTTGAGATTGAGCTTGAAAACACAGAAATGAAGCTCTTAGAAACCTATGATATGAACTATAACAAAGCAGAGAGCTACAGGGATTCCGGCCTGAGCCTCACATGGGCGTCAAAGCGCTGTGAAGAGCTTAAGAATGATATCAGGTCCATGGGTACAGTAAATGTAAATGCAATTGAAGAATATGATAAGCTCAGTGAGCGTCATTTATTCTTAAGTACACAGGTCGAGGACCTTACAAGGGCAAGAGATAATCTGATTGCTGTTATTACAGAGATTGCAGAAAGCATGAAGCTTCAGTTCATCACTGAGTTCAACAAGATCAATGAGAATTTCAACGAGGTTTTCAAGCAGCTTTTTGGTGGTGGACACGCAGAGCTTATCCTTTCAGATGAAGATAATATTCTGGAGTCAGGAATTGAGATAATAGCCAAGCCCCCGGGAAAGAAGCAGCAGAACCTGATGCTTCTTTCAGGTGGAGAGAGGGCGCTTACAGCGATAGCTTTACTTTTTGGAATACTGAAAATGAAGCCTGCTCCATTCTGCGTTCTGGATGAAATCGATGCAGCGCTGGATGATGCTAACGTTGACAGGTACGCGGAATTCCTTGTGAACTTCTCCGCGACTACTCAGTTCATAATTGTAACGCACAGGAAGGGTACAATGGAATCAGCTGACTGTCTCTATGGCGTAAGCATGGAGGACAGCGGAATATCCAAGCTGGTTTCGGTAAAATTAGAGGATAAGGTAAGCTAGTAGGGGCGATTCATGAATCGTCCGTACATTATATCGGACATTGATTTTTACATAAAGGAGCGTAAATGTATGGCGGGATTTTTTTCAAAGCTTTTTAAGCGGGGACAAGAGAGTGAGCAGCAAGAGGAATTAATTGAAGAGTCAGAAGAACAGCTTTCTGATGAAGAGATAGAGGCGATGCTTCTGGAGGAGACTGAAGACGAGCTTCCTGAGGTTGAGCTTGTGGATGTAATAGAACCGGAGCAGATTGAAGAAGAAGAACTTCTTGAAGAAATTCATGAGGAAATGGAAGAGGAAATCGAAGAAGAGGCACAGGAAGGAAAGGGTTCTTTCTTTGCTAGACTGAAGGATGGGTTATTTAAGACCAGAAAGAACATTACAGATAAGATAAATGATGTACTGTCCAATTTTAAGAGCGTTGATGAGGAGCTTTTCGAAGAATTGGAGGAGATACTCATAACGTCTGATGTTGGTGTTTCAACAACATTAAAGATTCTAGAAAATCTGAGGAAAACCGTAAAAGATCAGAATGTAAAGGATCCAGCTGATGTTAAAGGCCTGTTAAAGCAGGAAATACTTAATATCATGGGAGAGAGCGGGGAAAAGCTTGGAATAAATACTCCTGCGGTAATCCTTGTAATTGGTGTCAATGGAGTAGGCAAAACAACTTCCATAGGTAAAATAGCTTCCAAAATGAAGAAATCCGGTAAGAAGGTTGTAATTGCAGCTGCAGACACCTTCAGAGCTGCAGCCATTGATCAGCTTGATATATGGGGCAGCAGGATAGGCGTTGATGTTATAAAGCATCAGGAAGGCTCGGACCCGGCTGCTGTAATATTTGATGCAGTCAACTCAGCAAAGTCCAAAAAAGCTGATGTGCTGATATGTGATACAGCCGGAAGACTGCACAATAAGAAAAATCTTATGGATGAGCTGAAGAAGATTTCAAGAGTAATTGAGAGAGAGTATCCCGAAGCACATAGGGAGACACTGCTAGTACTGGATGCAACTACCGGTCAAAATGCAATTTCACAGGCAAAGCTCTTTAAAGAGGCTGCGGATATCAACGGGCTAGTACTTACAAAGCTAGACGGCACAGCAAAGGGCGGAATAATTATTGCCATAAAGTCTGAGCTGGATATACCGGTCAAGCTTATCGGTGTAGGAGAAAAGGTTAACGATCTCCAGGACTTTAATGCCTCGGACTTTGTAGATGCACTGTTTGAAGAATAATATTATTGACAAATGCATAACATTAATATAAAATAACAATGTAAAGGTCAAGACCTTTACATTGTTGCTTTAAGAGGTGTCAATATGTATGACAAAATTGTGCAAATAGCCCTTTTGTTTGATTTCTACGGTCAGCTGCTCACACAAAAGCAGATCGAGATTGTTGATATGTATTACGGCAATGACTTGTCTCTGGGCGAAATATCGGAGCAGCAGGGAATAAGCCGACAGGGCGTGTACGACACTCTTAAAAGGGCAGAGAAGACCCTCTACGAATATGAAGAAAAGCTGGGTCTGGTGGATAGGTTCATTAAGCAGAAGGAAGACATGCAGAAAATTGTTGAAATGCTGAGGGAACTATTGGATAAAAATGAATATGATAAAAAATGTTTTAATGAGAAAATAAGTAGTATAATAGATTATATAAATTTATCAGATAAAGAATAGGGCGTAGAAGTGGAGTGATATTATGGCATTTGAAGGTTTGGCTGATAAGCTTCAACAGACGCTGAAAAAGCTTAGAGGCGCTGGAAAGTTAAATGAAAAAGATGTTAAGGATGCCATGAGAGAGGTTAAGATGGCACTCCTGGAAGCTGATGTTAGCTTCAAAGTGGTTAAGGATTTTATAAACAAGGTTACCGAAAGAGCGGTAGGGCATGATGTGTTGGAAAGCCTGACACCGGGACAGCAGGTAATAAAGATAGTAAACGAGCAGATGACTGAGCTCATGGGAAACACCAACAGCAAGATAATGTTTTCCTCCAAACCGCCAACAATTCTTATGATGGTTGGCTTGCAGGGTGCAGGTAAGACGACGACCTGCGGAAAGCTGGGTCTGATACTTAAAAAACAGGGTAAGAACCCACTTCTGGTAGCCTGTGACGTATATAGACCTGCAGCTATAAAGCAGCTCCAAGTGGTAGGCGGACAGGTAGGAGTAGAAGTATTCTCAATGGGTGATAAAGTGAGCCCTTTGGATATCTCAAAGGCTGCAGCTGCACACGCATTGAAAAATGGCAATGATGTAGTGATAATAGATACTGCCGGCAGACTTCACATAAATGAAGAGCTTATGGATGAGCTGGCTGATATAAGAACCAATATAAGACCAACTGAGATACTGCTTGTTGTTGACTCAATGACAGGGCAGGATGCTGTAAATGTAGCCGAGAGCTTCAACGAAAAGCTTGGAATTGACGGAGTCATACTGACCAAGCTGGATGGTGATACAAGAGGTGGAGCAGCTTTATCTGTAAAGGCTATAACAGGCAAGCCCATCAAATTTGCCGGTATGGGAGAGAAGATGGATGAGCTGGAGCCCTTCCATCCTGATAGGATGGCTTCCAGGATACTTGGAATGGGAGATGTATTGAGCCTTATTGAGAGAGCCCAGTCAGCCTTTGATGAGAAGTCAGCTATGGAGCTGCAGAAGAAGATGAGAACCCAGCAGTTTACCTTTGATGATTTCCTTGACCAGCTTCAGCAAATGAAGAAGATGGGACCTTTAAGCTCAATACTTGAAATGATACCAGGAATGAATTCAAGCAAGATGAAGGGCATGGAGGTTGACGACAAAGAACTGGTAAAGGTTGAAGCAGTCATAAGGTCAATGACGAAAAAAGAAAGACAGAACCCTGATATAATTAACGGCAGCAGGAGAAAAAGGATTGCAGCAGGCAGCGGCACCAGCATACAGGATGTTAACAGGGTAATGAAGAACTTTGAACAGTCAAAGAAGATGATGAAGCAGTTTGCAGGCATGGAAAAAGATATGAAGAAGGGCAAAATGAAAATGCCTTTCTTTAGATAAATAAACTAATATAAGAAATTTTGTAAGGAGGTGAATTCAATGTCAGTTAAAATAAGATTGAAAAGAATGGGAGCTAAAAAGTCACCTTTCTATAGATTGGTAGTTGCTGATTCAAGATCCCCAAGAGATGGCAAGTTCATCGAGGAAATAGGATATTACAATCCTATCACAGAGCCGGCAGAAATCAAGATAGATGCTGAAAAAGCAAAGAAATGGCTCAGTACTGGAGCGCAACCATCAGATACAGTTAGAAAGCTTTTAAAGAAAAGCGGAATAATTGAAGCTTAATATCATGGGTTAAAATATCCATTAGGAGTGTTGCAATTGAAAGAGCTAGTAGAAGTAATTGCAAAAGCCCTTGTAGACCATCCTGAAATGGTAAAGGTAAAAGAAACTGAAAGCGACAGATCAGTAATTCTTGAGCTTACAGTTGCTTCCGAAGACATGGGGAAGGTCATAGGAAAGAACGGAAGAATTGCGAGAGCAATAAGAACCGTTGTAAAATCCAGTGCAGCAAAGCTGGATAAGAAAGTAATTGTAGAGATAATATAATTACGTAGAGAGAATACTTATTAGGGGGTCGTTTTATGTATATTGATAAAACGGCCTTTTAACAAATTTTTTGTGTATTTTGTAAAGAAACAAAAATAGGAGAGATAACATGCTGGAATACCTAAGTATAGGACAAATTGTTAATGTACATGGCTTTAAGGGTGATGTGAAGGTTTATCCCCTTACCAATGACATGAGCAGGTTTAAAAACCTAAAAGCGGTTTATGTAGAGGAAAATAACCAGCTGGTGAAGTATGAGATTGAGGACCTAAAGTTCTTAAGCACTACAGTTGCGATGAAGCTTAAGGGAGTCGATACCGAAGAAGCAGCGAATAGGCTGAGGAATTTTTACATAAAGGTAGACAGAAAGTCTGCAGTAAAGCTTCCCAAGGACTCGTATTTCATATGCGATTTGATAGATTTAGAAGTATATGACGAAAAAGATTTGCTACTAGGCACAATAAGAGATGTAATCCAGACGGGCAGCAATGATGTATATGTGGTTCATAAGGGTGGAAAAGACATACTCATCCCAGCCTTGAAGCAAGTTGTAAAAGAGATAGATATAAAGAATAAAAAAATAGTGGTAGAGCTGCCAGAGGGTTTGATTTAAATGAGGATAGATATATTGACACTTTTTCCGGAGATGTTCGATGCAGTGCTTAAGGAAAGCATTATTGGACGGGCTGCAGAAAAAGAGCTTATTGAGCTTCAATTTCATAATATAAGAGATTATTCTGAGAACAAGCATAAAAAGGTGGACGACTATCCTTACGGGGGCGGTCTTGGAATGTTAATGCAATGCCAGCCTATATTTGCAGCAGCTGACAATATCAAAGCAGTGCTGGGCAAAAAGCCTCACACCATCCTTATGAGTCCACAGGGCAGAACCTTTGATCAGGCGAAGGCCAAGGAGCTTAGTACTTATGAAAACATTATGATTATTTGCGGGCATTATGAAGGAATAGACGAGAGAGTCACCGAAGCTCTTGTGGATGAAGAGATATCTATAGGCGACTTTGTACTGACCGGAGGGGAAATAGCAGCTATGGCAGTAGTGGATGCCACTTGCAGACTGGTTCCGGGAGTGCTTAAGGAGGATGCTTCACATATGGTTGAATCCTTCAGTGATGGGCTGCTGGAGTTTCCACAGTACACAAGACCTCCTGAATACATGGGTATGGGGGTGCCGGAGGTACTGCTTTCTGGGCATCATGAAAACATTGAGAAATGGAAAAGGTATCAATCACTGAAAAGGACCCTTGTGAAAAGGCCGGAGCTGTTGAATACAGCGGCTTTGTCAAAAGAAGATATTAAGCTTCTGGATAAGATAAAAAAAGAATGCAAATAATTCTTATAACGAAATATTTAATCTTGCAGAGAAGCTTGGCATATGGTATAATTTTAACGTTAATACGGGCGTTCCGCTGTCAGAGCACCTAGTCAGCAAATCACTGTTAAATGTGATTTATACTGTACATGAACGTCTATGATGGAAGGAGGGACATTGCGATGGATTTAGTTAAGGTTATTGAAAATGAACAGCTTAGAGCTGATATACCTGTCTTTAACGTTGGTGATACTGTAAAGGTACATGTTAAGGTTATAGAAGGTAACAGAGAAAGAGTTCAGGTTTACGAAGGCGTAGTTATGAAAAGGCAGGGCGGTGGACTGTCAGAAACTTTTACAGTAAGAAGAATTTCTTACGGTATTGGTGTGGAAAGAACTTTCCCTTTACACTCACCTAGATTGGACAAAATTGAGGTTGTAAGAAGAGGTAAAGTTAGAAGAGCAAAACTTAACTACTTAAGAGATAGAGTAGGTAAGAGAGCGAAAATAAAAGAAATAAGATAAAAGGGGGCTTAATAGCCCTTTTTATTTTTATTGGATTAGGGAAATATATTAGGAAACGGCAATAGGCAATGGGCAGTAGGAAATTTGCCGCTAGCCAACTTGAGACTGGAGTGGTACATATGAACATACAATGGTATCCGGGACATATGGTCAAAGCTAAGCGAAAGATAGCTGAAGACTTAAAATTAGTTGATGTTGTGATTGAGCTGCTTGATGCTAGGATACCCATGAGCAGCAGGAATCCAGAGGTTGATGAGATTGTAGGAAATAAAAAGAGAATAATCGTACTGAATAAAAGCGATCTTGCTGATCCTGGGGCAAACCGCAAATGGATTGATTATTTCAACAAGGATAATACAAGAGTTATATTGGCCAACTCAGTAAGCGGCACAGGTCTAAAGGATGTGCTTGCAGCATCAAAGCTGCTTATGAAGGAAAAGCTTGATAGGCTTAAGAGCAGGGGCCAGCTGGTAAAGACTGTAAGGGCACTGATAATAGGGATTCCCAATGTGGGTAAATCCACTTTCATAAACAAGCTGGCAGGGAAGAGTGTTGCACAGACTGGCGACAGGCCGGGTGTCACAAAATCAAAGCAGTGGATAAAAGTGAGCCCTGAGCTTGAGCTGTTAGATACACCGGGAATTCTCTGGCCTAAGTTTGAGGATGAAAGGGTGGGCATGTGCCTTGCCTATACCGGTGCAATAAAGGATGAAATACTCGATATCAATATGCTGGCAGAGAAGCTTCTGGAGGTACTCACAACCAAATTTCCGGATAAGCTTAAGGCTAGATATAAACTGGAGGACATACCTGCAGACATAACCCCTGAGGCCCTTATAGAGAAAATAGGAAGGAAAAGGGGCTGTATAATAGCTGGTGGTGAAGTGGATGTGCTGAGGGCTTCTGTAATGCTTCTGGATGAGTTCCGTGGAGGAAAGATAGGTAATATAACACTGGAGCTGCCGAATGAGTTTGTAGACGGGCAATATGCTAAAGACGAAGAGGTCAGCACACCTACGATGTAGTAATACAATGGATGTTTAGTATGATATAATGAGCATGTAGAATTTTACATGCTTGTTTTTTTTGTAAAAAATACCGATAAATTATTATATAGGCGAATGAGGTGTAGAAATGGCTGTTAGGATTAAAAATGATGATAAGGAAAAGGAACGGCTCATCAAAATGACAGTATATGAGCGGACTTGCTATGAGAAGGGCTTTAAGCTTATTGCAGGGGTGGACGAGGTAGGAAGGGGCCCTCTTGCAGGACCTGTTGTTGCAGCTGCGGTTATACTTGGGGAAGGTGTACTCATACCGGGAGTTAATGACTCCAAGAAGCTATCAACTGAGAAAAGGGAATACTTATATGATGAAATAAAGGACAAAGCCTTGTGCTGCAGTATAGGAATAGTGGATGAAAAAATTATAGATGAGATAAATATACTTAATGCCACATACCTTGCAATGAAAAAGGCTTTGGATGGATTGTCTGCAAGGCCTGACTTTATTTTGCTTGATGCTGTGACCTTAAAGGATGTTAATATACCACAGAAGGGTATAATAAAGGGCGACAGCCTGAGCCTTTCAATAGCTGCCGCATCAATAATAGCCAAGGTGGAAAGGGATAGGATAATATCCGGCTATGATGAGATATATCCTCAATTTTCTTTTAGCAAGCACAAGGGCTATGGAACAAGTGAACATATAGACTGTATAAGAAAGTATGGTCTTTTACCAATACATAGGAGATCTTTTACTAAGAATTTTCAGGGGTGATTTAAATGAGGATTGACGCGACCAGCTTGATATCCATAAAACCTGAACTAATGGAGCTGTTAAAGAACCTGGACGTGGGTGATACCCTTAAGGGCAGGGTGCTGGAAGCCATAGGCAGCAGTATTGCCATAAGGACAGCAAGCGGTCAGATATTTACTGCTGTTCTGCAGGAGGGAGCAAATATACCTAAGGGTGCTATGGTGGAATTGGTTGTCAGCAGCATAGCAGATGGAAAAGTCTATGCAGAGTTTAAGGCTGAAAGCAAAGCTTCAGACTTGGACACAAAAGTGATGGAGCTCTTGAGGCAAATCAACCTGCCAGTGGATGAAAAGAATATCGAGGCTGCTAAGCTGCTGGTTAAGTACAAGCTTCCTTTGGATAAAGAGACAATAGTGAATATTACAAGACTGCAAAAAAGTATAGATAATTTGAACCAAAGCAGCGAGGGAAGAGTAGCACTACTGCTTTCTGGACTGGATATAAAAAATACAGAGGTTGATGTGCTGAATAAGCTTGTGCTCGAGTGGTCCTCTGATTTAGTAAATACCGATGCGGTAGAAGGAAATGAAGGGCAATCCTCAAATGCTGGTGAAGCTAATGCTGCGGTAAAGGAAAACGATAAGGCTGCTGAACAAGCTGCTAATGCTAAGGTCAACAGGGAAATAGCTGGTGAAGGTAATAGAAGTGAAAGCGCAGTGAGTGTAAAAGAGCCAATAATTATGCCTGTAACCGCCAGAGAACAAATAAAAAATAATTCTGTCGCAGAGATGGATCTGCAGAAACCGGAGCAGGAGAGCGATATCCCTATTGAAGATAATAAGGGAACAGAGCTTGTTAAAGTATTGGAGAAGCTTGGAATAGAAGCAGGCAGTGAAGTAAAACGGTTTGCAGGACAAGTATCGAGTATACTTGCTTCAATAAAAGATACCGATATGGAAGCCCTTACATACCTTGCTTCAAAAGAGCTGGAAGCGACTCCGAAGAACTTGGGCTTACTTATAAAGAATATTGAAAACAGCGATGGAATATCGCAGTTCCTTGATAAGCTTCACCAAAGGATTACAGTTGAGGATAACCCTGAGCTTAAGGAAATTAAGGAGTCTATTAAAAAGATTTTTCTAGAGCCAAAGCAGGTGGGGAATAAGGAAGAAGTGGCAGAACAGCTTAAGGATATAGCAAAGCTGGGGGAAAGGCTGGAGAATTACCTGGACAGCAGGGGAAGCAAAGATCCTGAGATAAGAGACGCCCTGTCCAATCTTAGGGACAATATTGATTTTATCAAGAGCATAAACGAACATAATAACTTTATGCAGATTCCAATAATGATAAACGGGGACACTTCTACTGCCAATCTTTATGTATTTAAGGAGGGCAAGAAAAGTAAAGATATAAATCCTGAAAATGCCACGATTCTTGTGGCGTTGGACTTAAAAAGCCTTGGTCACCTGGAAAGCATGATAGGAGTTATGGGCAAGGTTGTAAATGTTACTTTTAGAGTTGAAAACAAAAGTATAGGAGATATGCTGGAAAAGCAAAGTCTTTTGCTTAAGGAGTCCTTAAAGGAAAAAGGTTACAGCCTGAGTCCGGTTAGGATTATAAGGCTGGAACAGCCCTTTAGCTTACTTTCACTTGAAGCGATGATAAATGAGAGTGGTTCCGGAAAAATCCATTTTGATACGAGGATATAATATGAATAATAAGCTTAAGAAAGCGGCAGCACTTTCCTATGAGCAAGGAGAGACTGCGCCTAAGATAACAGCCTTAGGAAAAGGCGAGGTAGCAGAAAGGATAATTAAGACAGCAAAGGAGAACAATGTGCCTGTCTTCGAGAACAGTGGACTAATTGAAACCTTACTGCAGCTGGATATAGGTGATCAAATTCCTCCGGAGCTGTATAGTGTTGTTGCCGAGGTTCTTGTATTCATCGCAAACATTGACAGGCAGAAGGGCGGCAGCAATGGGTAATAATAAAGTCCTGGGGGCTTTTGGTGAAGGCGTGGCATGTGAATATCTTATGGAATGCGGTTATAGAGTGCTTGAAAGAAATTTCACCTGTAAGGTGGGAGAAATCGATATAATTGCATTGCAAAAGGACACAATTGTTTTTATAGAGGTGAAGACCAGAAGCAGTGAGAAGTATGGTTTGCCCTCCGAGGCGGTAAGTGCTGTCAAACAGAAGAAAATTGTCAAGACAGCACTGTATTATCTTCAAGGTAATAAGCTTTTGGATTATATGTGCAGGTTTGATGTAATAGAAGTACTATTTGATGAAGAGAATAAATACCAGATAAACCTGATAAAGGATGCCTTCCAGTATTCGGGAAGGTACGGCTATTAAAGGAAGGATGATGTTAAGTCATGATACTCAGCAATTCATTAGCAATTTCACATGAATTTGTAAAAAAGGTGGTACAGCAAGGAGATACCGTTGTAGATGCTACTATGGGCAATGGGAATGACACTCTTTTCCTTGCAAGACTTGTCGGAGATAATGGCAAGGTTTACTCCTTTGACATACAGGAATCTGCACTTGCTAGTACAGCTAAAAAGCTTAAGGATGCTGGAATAGGCGGCTCCATAGAACTGATAAACGATGGCCACCAAAATATTGACCAATATGTAGCAAAAGGAATCAAAGCAGTAATGTTCAATCTGGGCTACCTTCCCAAGGGAGACCATAGTATAGGCACAAAAGCTGAGACTACCATAGAAGCCTTGAAGAAATCCATGGAGCTGCTGGTGGTTGGCGGGATAATAATGATGGTAATATACTACGGCGGAGACAGTGGGTTTGATGAGAAGGAGGCAGTGCTGGAATATGTAAAGACTATTGATTGTAGGAAGCACATTGTACTTGTAAGTGACTTTGTGAATCAAATCAATTGTCCTCCAATTGCAGTATGCATTGAGAAGTGTGCAGAATAGAAAAAATTCATAAGATAAGGTGGTGTACAATATGTCAGCGATTAATGAGAGTATGAAGGGCTGGGCTTTTGTGACCAGCGTAGCGGATCAGCAGGAAGCGGTTATGGTGGAGTCAATGCTTGGAGCAGAGGGTATACCTGTGCAGCAGAAACATAAAGAAGCTGGAGGTATAATGGAGGTATACATGGGAATGTCCCGTTACGGTATTGATTTGTTCGTTCCTGAGGATGCTGTGGACGTGGCAAAGGCCATTCTTGACTCTGAAGTTATAGATATGCCTGAGGAAGTTGGCATCGAAGAGGATATTAAAGCAGCAGAGAAGTACGAGCATAAAAGAAAAGGAATTGTATGGGTTATATTAATGTATCTTTTTATACCTATCGTTGCAGTTATATTATGGAATATTATATATAGATAATAAATGGATATAAAAATGGTAATATAGTCATGGCAAAAATAGTACCTAAACATCTTTAAAAGGAAAATATTAGGATATATAATATAGTAAACAAGTTGATTCTTGTTTAAGCACCTCCCGGCCTGGTGTGAAAGGAGGGAAAAAGGTCACTATGAAACGCAGTTGCAGGAAAGCATCGCAGAACGTGTTTAAAGTGATAAGCACCCTTACATTCTCAACATTGATCAGGTTGGTTGCTTTAGCATTAACAGCTCTTTTGCTGGTTAATTATGCGAAATTTACTCCGAAGGAAGTCATAGAGCTAATAAATACAGTAATATAATGATCGATGCTTGGGGCATAAAGCTTGGACGCTTATGGAGGAGCACGGTGCGGCTGTCTGGCGACGGCTGCAAATATGGCAAGGCCGGTACCGCTATCCCAAGATAGAGGTGCGATGATATGAGTGTCCAATGCATAAAGAACAAAAAATCGGAGCAATTGCTCCGATTTTTTACTTCTTATACTTTGCTATTATTTCTTTTACAAAGGTTATCTGTTCTTTGTTCTTTAAGAATCTTTTGGGCAATACAAAAGCCAGATCCTTTTTATCGATGAAAAGGGCAAAACCATGTGAAAAATCAAATATCTTATACATCTTTTTCCATGAATACTCCAGCTTGGTACCATCAGGGGATACGATGAACTTGTCCTCAGTAATACGTATATCTATGTCTTTATCAAGAACCTTATGTGTTTTTGCATCCTTGAATGCAATCAGATATGTTCGTATAAAAGGAGTAGAGAACAGTATCATTATTACCAGATCAAGGACCATACCCTTACCTGTTGCCAAGTCAAAGACTTTGGTAGAGGAGGCAATATATATTAATGAAAATAAGCTTAAGGCATAGATTATAACAATAATTGCGCATAGTATATTGATTATTAATCCTGATTTTTTAAGATTGAAAAGTGAAAAGTAATAACGAAAATAATCCAGCATCGTAAGCCTGACCTTAATATCAAAGGTCTTTTCCTGCGTTTCTGCCATATATATCACTCCTTCAAATTTGTTTAGATACTACTACTTATTATATTTAATTTTGTGCTTCAGGTCTAGTGCTTATTAACATATCATATTCCAAGTCTATCAAAATGTTAATAATGCACTTCCTTGATGTTTCGTTCTGCCGCTTGAAACGAATTCTATCACAGGACACATGAAAATCGCACAATTCTATTCTACTTCCAAATCATTTGAATAAATTATTTATGAAAGAATGATTTTGGAGGTGCAATGTGAAGCTTAAATTTAAAAAGAGTTACCAATCCATAAATATAATGCTGGTAATGTTCGTAGTCAGCATTTCACTCATATACAATTATGCAAGCTACAACCACCTGCTGGATGCCTTCAGGAACAACAGCAGGCAGCTCCCCGTATACTGTGTTGATACATCGGAAAAGAAGGTTGCAATTTCCTTCGACGCAGCCTGGGGAGACAATTATACAGAAGACTTGCTTGCAATACTCAAAAAATATGAGGTTAAGACCACCTTCTTTTTAGTCGGATTTTGGATTGATAAATATCCTGAAATGGTAAGGAGAATAGATGAAGAGGGTCATGAGATAGGAAACCATTCCTCGAAGCATCCGCATATGTCTCAGCTGTCAAAGGAACAGATCATAGAAGAGCTTGCAAAGACTTCCAGAAAGATAGAAGCAATTACAAATAAGAAAGTGACTCTGTTCCGTCCACCCTTTGGGGATTATAACAACAGACTGATAGAAACCTCTAGGGAAATGGGTATACAGGTCATTCAATGGGATGTTGATTCTCTGGACTATAAAGACTATGGTGCGGATGCTATAGTTAAGAGAGTGCTTTCAAAGGTAAAGAGCGGCTCAATAATTCTTTTTCATAATAATGCTACATATACAAAGGATGCGCTTCCTATAGTGCTTGAGAACCTTCAGAAGGAGGGATATAAGGTAGTGCCGATATCAGAGCTGGTATACAAAGATAATTACTATATAGACCACACTGGAATGCAGAAGCTTTTGAGGTAAGAAAATGCCTCCCCAAAGGGAGGCATTTTTCTATTTATCGTATCTCGGACATTTCCCGCCATCTGAATACCAGGAGCACCTCGTACATTTAAGGCAGTTGATGATTTCTTCCTTCTCAATTGCATGCTTCGTCCAGTTGTGATCCGCCAGCTGGCTTTTGCCTATTGCAACAAAGTCTGTCATGCCATTGTCTACCAGGTATGCTGCTCTTTCGGGGGTTCTTATATCAAATACGACTATTACCGGTATATCTACATGCTTCTTTATCTCAGTGCCATTATATACTATCCAATGGTAGGGGAAACCCTCAGGAGCTTCCGGCATTTCCTCAGACCGGATACCGGAGGAGATATTCAATATATCAACCCCAGCATTCTCAAGTACCTTGGCAACCTGAATTCCTTCCTCCAGCATCGGCTCATTTCCGCCCATTCTGTAATCTATAATGAAATCCTTTCCTACAACTTCCTTAATGCCTTTTATAATCTCAAGGGCAAACCTTGATCTGCCTGCAAGGTCTCCGCCATATTCGTCAGTTCTTTTATTCGCCACTGGGGACATGAATTGATTTATAAGATAGCTATGGGCACCATGAAGCTCAATGCCGTCAAAACCAGCTTTTTCAGCTCTGACTGCAGCCTTTATAAAGTCCTGCTGAATGGCTTTGATCTCTTGGATTGTCAAAGCTCGAGCATTAACTTTTTCTGTAATTATTTCTGAGGGAGCGACAGACTGTTCTGCAACATTCTTAGGAGTCATGAAGCCTGCGTGATGTATTTGTATAAGTACGACCGCACCATGTTTGCGGCATGCAGCAGAGATACGGCTTAAGCCTTCGATATGCTCGTCTGACCATATCCCCAGCTGAGTATTGGAAAGCCTGCCGTCTTTATTTACACAGGTTGCTTCAAGGATAATAAGACCTGTTCCGCTTTCAGCTATTTTTTCATAATGCTTTACATGCATGTCTGATGCAAAGCCTCTGTCGTCAGTCCAGCCAAAGCACACCATTGGCGGCAGCACTACACGGTTTTTAATTTTATGATTTTTAAGAGTATAGGATTCAAATAGTTTGCTCATCGTGTTTCCTCCTAATAAATATTCTCAATGTATATTGCTAAACAATATATATATTAGCATATTTATATAATTAATACATTAGGTGGAGTTTCGAAAAATTCTATTTAAAATACCATTTCTATGCAACATATGATATCTTATAATAGGAAATGTAAAGATTGATGAATAATGTATGATTAACTGTATATGCTGAAAACTATATGAATGAAGAACAAAAACGGAGGATGAATATGTCTAATATAGAACTAGTAGCACCATGCAATTTTGCGGTAGAAGCCTCACTTTCCAGGGAAATAAAGAGTCTGGGCTATGAAATAACAAAAGTGGAAGATGGAAGGGTCAGCTTTATGGCTGATGCTGAAGGAATTTGTAGGTCCAATCTGTGGCTCCGTACTGCTGAAAGGATACTGGTCAAGGTTGCAGAGTTTGAAGCCTTTACCTTTGATGAGCTGTTTGAGAAAACCAAGAGACTCAATTGGCATGAGTGGATACCTCAAGATGCAGAGTTCCCTGTTGCCAAAGCCTCTTCAATCAAGTCAACGCTTTTCAGCACCTCTGACGTACAGGCAATAGTTAAAAAGGCAGTTGTGGAAAGCTTAAAGCTAAAGTATAAAGTGGAATGGTTCGAAGAAACAGGGGAGAAATACCCTATACATGTCTTTATTAATAAAGATAAAGTAGCTTTATATTTGGATACCAGCGGATTATCTCTTCATAAGCGGGGTTATAGGGAGTTAGCCCTTGCCGCCCCAATTAAGGAGACCCTTGCCGCTGTCATGGTGCTTCTGACTCCATGGAAAGCAGACAGAGCCTTTATTGACCCACTCTGTGGCTCGGGCACAATACCAATTGAAGCGGCTATGGTCGGTCTGAATATGGCACCGGGGCTTAACAGGAGCTTTATATCCGAGAATTGGCGCTGGATTCCGAAGGGTGCATGGGATAAGGCAAGGGAGGAAGCCCGGTCACTAATAAGGCATGATGTAGAATTAAATGTGCAGGGCTATGATATTGATGAAAATGCTCTTGTAGTAGCAAGAAATAATGCCCGATTGGCAGGACTTGAGGGTAAGGTTCATTTCCAGAAAAGGGATATGAGGGATTTGAGCAGTAAGGATAAGTATGGCTTTATTGTTACTAATCCGCCCTATGGTGAAAGAATGTCTGACCAAAAGAGTGTTGAGGGACTATACAAGGAAATGGGGAAGGTATTCAAGAAGCTTGATACATGGTCCTTTTATGTAATAACCTCCCATGAGGAGTTTGAGAAGCATTTTGGAAGAAGGGCAGATAAGAAGAGAAAGCTATATAACGGCATGATGAAGACGGATTTATATCAATTCTTTGGTCCAAAGCCTCCAAGACCAAGTATTAGGGAAAATGCTGCACAGGAAGAAATCGATAAATAAATTAATCAAAACTGACATATTGAACGCACTTGAGAATCTTATCTGGGTATAGTGCGAATTCAATAACATTAATGAAGCCGTTTTGTTCTAATATGATTGAATTTTAAAAATGTATACAACAAAACGGATACCCCCTTAATATAGTATATTAAGGGGGTATCGCTATGGATAGGAAAATTATTAATCAGATACGCAAGGCGCTTATTTTTGAATCGCTCTTTTCAAGTGCATCATCATTGTCAAAGGTATTTGACGAGACTGAAGATGAGCTGGAGGATATGATGCAGACTATTGATAAGAAAGTAAAGTCCCATAGGATTTTTGATAGTAAACTTTTCAAGGCTGGCAAAGATTAAAAAATAAATATTTGCTGATAATTGTTTTAATAATATAGTGATTTCTGGTTGAACATACATAAAATTTGGGCTGTAAGACAATCATAAAAAAGATAGCCTAAAAAATATATGTAGGTTTAACCTGTATTTTATCACACTATATTATTAAACTAGGAGTTGGTAAAATGTACGTGGACAGTTCGGGAAACATAGGAGTAACAGCGGATCCGCAAAAGGTAAGACCCGGAATGATATATGTTGATTTGTCCAGCAAAGGGAACAGAAGGCAGATATACAAAGCCTACGCAAATGGAGCATCCTTGATTTTCACACCCCATAATATTTCAAATCCCGACCTTCCGGTAATAAAGGTAAAGAGCCCTCAGGATACGCTTTATATGCTTTTCAATGGATTGTTCGGAAAGCAACAGCCGCAATCAAAGCTAATAGGGATTCTTGGTGATAGTGATAAGAGTGTGCTGATAGACCTAATACAGAGCATACTGCATGGGATTAATACCACTGACGGCATGAACAGGATTCCAGTAACTATTGATACAAGCTCATACAGTCTTTTCCATATGGATATTAATCTGGACAGTGCTATTCTAACGGATAAGGGTTATTTGGAAGGAAATTGCGGAAGCAAGTCCACAGCAGACTTTTTTTGTAGTCTATTAGAAAAAAAGACAATTATCGTAAACAATGATGAGCCTTATGCAATAAATGCAGTAGAGGCTTGCAAGGGGATCGTGCAGATTACTTATGGACTTAATATGAAGGCTTCTGTTACAGCGTCTAGTATAGATATAGGAGAGACCACCTGCTTCAACTACTGCGTTCAAAGAAGCTTTCAGACAATAAGCGGCAAGAGAGTTGATCCCTTTGAAATACCCTTGCACTTTAATGCAATGGGAAGTCATAATATTTATAATGCTCTGGCAGCAATTACCTGTGGATTGTATTATGATGTAGATATCACTAATATAAAGGATTGTATTGAGCACTATAAAGCTCCTCCAAGGCATTTTCAGAAAATATACGATGGTGACTTTACCGTAATAGATAATTACTGCAATTCAGTGCAGGACTATACTGCCGCCTTTGAGTCAATGCAGATATTGAGCTATGAGAATCTAATGCTTATCATTTCTATATCAAATAGTTTAAGTTCCGGCCTTCATGAGGAGAAGGCGCAGCTTATAGCAGAGTGGGCTAAGATGTTGAAGTGCAGGGAGGTAATTCTGACCAGCTGCATGGATGGTGATTCAAGGATTGGAGAGCTTCCATTAAAGAGCATGCGTATCTACAAGAAGGTTTTTAAAGAAAATGATATACCCTTCAGATACTATCATTTACTCCAGCATTCCATTGAAAGAGGATTATCAGAGCTTAAGAAGCGGGATTTGTTGGTAATGCTGGGCAGTGATGAAATGAATATGGCTCATAAGTTTCTGCACAAGCATTTGAAACCGATAAATAGAGAAAAGCACTAAACTTACATATTCCCACCGCTATAGAAAATAATCTGCAGCGGTGGGATTTTCATGTTCAAAACAAAAATAATTCATATTCTTTACTTTAAGTGAATATGTATACTGTAGGTTAAGCCTGAAATACGCAAGAACAAGGAAAGGAGTGGGGCTTATGACTGACAAGGTCATCGAGAGCAACAATGTTACCGTATACGGAACGGTAACTTCCAAGCCGGAGTTTAGCCATGAAATGTATGGCGAGGGTTTTTATACGGTATGCCTGGAGGTTCCAAGGCTAAGTGACATCGCTGATATACTGCCTATTACGATATCAGAGAGGCTAGTCTTAGGGCTCAATATTGATGTGGGCTCAACTCTCCTAGTTGAAGGACAGCTGAGGTCTTACAACAAATATCAAGAAGGGAATAATAAGCTCATACTTACAGTATTCGCCAGAAATCTTAAACCTATAGAACAGGAAGTAAAGAATCCAAATCAGATATATCTGGATGGCTTCATTTGTAAAAGGCCTATATACAGGACCACACCCTTCGGCCGTGAAATAACAGATATGCTTCTGGCAGTAAACAGGCCTTATAACAAATCTGATTACATACCATGCATTGCGTGGGGCAGAAATGCAAGATACTCTGAGAATCTTAAGGTAGGAGACAGGATAAGGATATGGGGCAGAATACAAAGCCGCAACTACCAGAAGAAAGTGTCAGAGGAGGAGGTCATCACTAGAACAGCATACGAGGTATCAATTTCAAAAATGGAAGTGTGTGATCCGGAAACAGGGGAAGTTGAAAATTTCGAAGAGGAAGAGCAAGAGCAGGAAGAATAGATTTAAAAGCGCAGGTGCTGAGGCAATGCGCTTTTTTGCATATTTTACTTTGAAATAACCAGGAATGAAGCTATAATAGTTGTATATAGATTGCTGATACTTACTGAAGTGGAAAGGAATGATTATATGAAGCTTGAAAAAGGGCTTATACAGGTATATACAGGAGATGGGAAAGGTAAAACAACTGCGGCATTAGGCCAGGGACTCAGGTCTTGCGGAAGAGGGCTTAAGGTATGCATGGTGCAGTTTTTAAAAAGTGGTGACACAGGAGAGCTTCACAGTGTGGAAAAGCTGCATCCCTTATTTGAGATATTCAGGTTTGAAAGGGAAAGAGGGTTCTTCTGGACTCTTGACCAGCAGGGAAAGCGTGAGTTGAAGGAAGATATAGATAGAGGTTTTGAGTTCGTAAAAACAGTGGTCGCTAAAGAGGAATGTGATGTTCTGATAATAGATGAGTTATTAGGTGTCCTTGGAAATAAGCTTCTGGAAGTAAAGGATGTAATAGGGCTTTTGAAGTCTAAACCAGACACCATGGAGATAATTATAACAGGCAGAAATGCACCAAAAGAAATAATTGATGCTGCTGATCTGGTAACTGAGATGAAGGAAATCAAGCATTACTTCAGAAATGGTGTACCGGCCAGGGAAGGCATAGAATCTTAGATTGAGGTAAAGGGGGAATAGAATGAAACTGCTAGGACGGATATATGACACGAAGTACAGATATATTGTGATGTTTTTTATGATTATACTTGGAGGGGCTTTAGGAGGTATTTCCTTCAATGTATTCCTTATACCTCATAAGCTGCTTAGCGGCGGCGTTAGTGGTATAGCGCTTATACTAAAATATATTTTCGGATTGAATCCAGGGGTGTTAATATTTGTTTTCAACATACCAATATTTATTGCGGGATATAAATTTGTTGACAAAGAGTTCATCCTTTTGAGCCTTGTTGGGATGACGGCGTTTTCTGTATCCATTGATGCATTCTCTTTTTTGAAGGATATTATATATATTAATGACACTCTTTTATCCTGCCTTTACGGTGGTGTACTTAATGGCATAGGTATGGGTTTAGTATTTAGGAATAGGGCTTCCCAAGGCGGAGTAGATATAATAGCAGTTATTGTGAAGAAGTACTTTTCACTGAATCTTGGAAGCACATCTTTGATAATAAATTTTATCATAGTCGCAATCGCATCTATGTTTTATGGGTTGAAGCTTGCTATGTACACCCTAGTGTCAATGTATGTTGCATCGGCAGTGCTGGATAAGGTGCTGCAGGGCTTTGTGAGCAGCAAATCTGTCATGATAATCACAGATAATGAGCAGCAGGTGGCAGATGTTATATTCACAACTCTGGGTAGAGGAGTTACATATCTGGATGGTGAAGGGGCATATACAGGAAATAAGAAAAGGGTAGTTTATTGCATAGTGACTCTGAATCAGCTGGCTAAGCTGAAGCAGATTGTCAAAGAGGTGGACAGCAATGCCTTCATGGCAGTAAGCGATACCTCTGAGGTACTGGGCCAAGGCTTTGCAAACAGAGGGATATAATTTTGGCTCGAGTTTTACAAGAGCCATAGAGGTGAAACAAATCTAAATATTTCATAAAAAATAAAAGCATGTAAGGGAGTTTTCTCCGATACATGCTTTTTCTTAATCTTTCTCCTGAGTTGATGCCCAACCACGTTCCAAGGCATCTGCCTATCTTACAGATCAAATTCTCTTGCGATAGCTTCAATGGCCTTCTGCTGGTCATCGGGATTAATTACGTATGATATCTTTATTTCTGAGGTAGTTACTATACTTACCGGTATATTGTTCTCGGCAAGGAGGTTGAATACCTTAGCGGCAACGCCTGATTGGCTGTTCATGCCCAGTCCGACTACTGAAAGCTTTGAGATGTTCTCGTAAGCCTCGTAGCTGAAGGTGAATATTTTATCCTTGAAGGTGTCTAATATCATTGAAGCTTGATATAGGTCAGTCTTGGGAAGTGTGAAGGAAATATTCACAAGCTTGTTGACCGGGAAGGTCTGACTTATCATATCTATGTTTATTTCTTTATTTGCAATGCTTTGGAATATTTCAGCAACAACCCTGATATCATGGGGTACGCCGTTCAGGGTTATTATCGCCTCGTCGTTGTTAACCGCAAGGCCTGTTATAGCGGTATTCTCCATAGTATTATCCATCTCCTTTATGCTGGTACCTGGTATATCCCCCGTATTGAGGGCTACAAGTACAGGGACCTTGTATTTCTCTGCAAGCTCAATGGACCGGGAGTGCATTACGCTGGCTCCTGAGCTTGCCATTTCAAGCATTTCCTCATAGCTTATATACTCAAGCTTTCTTGCCCTTGGATATAGCCTGGGATCAATAGTATAAATGCCGTCAACATCAGTATATATCTCACATTGGGCATGGAGCTTCGCAGCAAGTGCTACTGCCGTTGTATCTGAGCCGCCTCTGCCTAGGGTAGTTATCTCATTTTCTTCATTTACTCCCTGGAAGCCTGCAGCTATAACAATTTTGCCTTTTTGAAGCTCTTTTAGGATTGTTTCTTCGCTTATTTCAGCTATTCTGGATTTGGTATGTGAACCCTCAGTCTTAATTCCCAGCTGCTGCCCTGTAAAGGAAACAGCTTCAACACCTAAATGATTGAGCGCGATCGAAAGGAGGGACATGGATACTTGCTCACCTGTCGCCATTAACACATCAAGCTCACGTTTGTGGGGGTCGGGGGTTATATCATAGGCCATGCGTACCAGTGTGTCAGTTGTTTTGCCCATTGCAGACACTACGATTACCATATCATTACCTTGTGATTTTCTTTTTACAATTCGTTCAGCTATTCCGGTTATCTTCTCAATTGTTTCAACGGAGGTGCCCCCGTACTTTTGTACAATAACAGCCATTTACCATCACATCCTAACCTCTTAAATCATCCAATATCTTCTTTTTGTCTCCGCCTAAATCCTTTACACTTTTTATCATTCGTGCAGGAATTCCGGCTACGACTGTATCGGCTTCAACATCCTTTATTACTACCGATCCGGCGGCTACAACCGCACCTTTTCCAATGCGTACGCCTTCAAGTACAACAGCGTTTGCTCCTACCAGTACATTGTCTTCTATAATCACAGGATCTGCACTTGGGGGCTCTAGTACGCCGGCAAGCACGGCACCTGCGCCAATATGACAATTGTTTCCCACGGTAGCCCTGGCTCCGAGTACTGCATTCATATCAATCATTGTGTTCTCGCCGATTTCACTGCCGATATTTATTACAGCACCCATCATTATAACAGCATTCTTATGTATAAGTACCTTGTCTCTTATTATTGCACCGGGTTCAATCCGGGCATCTACATATCGAGTATCCAGAAGGGGTATGGCTGAATTTCTCCTATCATACTCAAGTTCGAAGCTGGTTATTCTATTTGAATTGTCTGAAAGGAATTTTTCAATATCTGAATGTTCTCCGAACAGCACCCAGAAGCTTTCTGCTCCATAAGACCTGATGCTGCTCATCTCAACGCCCTTTAAGTTTCCATTCACATAAGCCTTCACTGGGGTAACCTTTTTGGCTTCTTTTATATATGCAGCAATTTTATAGGGATCTGTAATTTCAAATTTCTGATTCATTAAATCAACTCCTCAAGCATAGTTTTCATGTTGTAGAATCCTTTTGTCTTTGAGGCGGTATAAAGAGCCGCCTTTATTGCACCGCGTCCCATAATATCACGGGAAAGAGCGGTATGCTTTATCTCGATTATTTCATCCTTGCCTGCGAAAAATACGGTATGCTCACCAGGGATTGTGCCGCCTCTAATTGCTGATATCCCAATCTCGTTAGGCTTACGTTTTTCCTTTATCATGGACCGATCATATACAAACTCCATAGAAGCATCCAAATGATCTCTCAGCTCGTTTGCTATCATGATGGCAGTGCCGGTTGGTGCATCTTTTTTTTCGTTATGATGCTTTTCAAGTATTTCTATATCATATTCTTCTCCAAGGCTGGAAGCAGCTTTTAAAGCTAAATCCATAAGAACACTGATTCCGAAAGTCATGTTTGCTGATACAAATACAGGAATTGAGTCTGATGCTTGTCTCAGCATTTCGTAATCTTCATCGGAAAGCCCTGTAGTACCGACTACTAAGGCACTCCGATGAAGAAGACAATACTCTACAGCAGCAGGAAGTATTTCGGGGTTTGAAAAGTCTAGTACGACATCTACTTTTTCTGCAAAAGCTTCATTGAAGTTCTGGTATACGGGATAAGGATTCTGTAGCTTGTCGGAGCTTCTAGTAACTCCGGCAATAATCTGAATGCCCTCATATTCCTTGGTAAGCCTGGTGATTACCTGGCCCATTCTACCGTTGCAGCCATTCATTAGTATATTTATCAAGTCTTTACCCCCTAATTTCATAACCGTAATTTATTAGTTCATTCCTCAGGTGTTCAAGATTCTTCTCAGCCATATCTACAAGGGGGAGTCTCAGGATTCCGACGTTATAGCCAAGAAGATTCATGGCTGTCTTTATAGGAATCGGATTGACTTCACAGAACAATGCATCATTAAGAGGCTTAATACTTAGCTGAAGCTCCATAGCACGTTTCGCATCACCGTCAAGGAAGCTGACCACCATGTCATGCATTACCTTAGGAGCGATGTTTGCTACTACTGATATTACTCCAATCCCACCGACAGAAAGGAGGGGGACTACCTGGTCATCATTACCTGAGTACATGCAGAAGCTTTCATCACAGAACATACCTATCTCGACAACCTGACTGATATTTCCGCTTGCTTCCTTTACCCCGGCAATGTTCTTGTGCTTGGAAAGAACCTTTAAAGTATCAGGATTGATGTTAAGTCCGGTCCTGCCGGGAACATTGTAAATTATCACAGGAATATTGATGGAATCAGCTATTGCAGTGTAATGAGCAATAAGACCCTTTTGAGTAGTCTTATTATAGTAAGGTGTTACGCATAATACTCCGTCACAGCCAACTGACTCAGCATATTTTGAAAGCTCAATAGAGTGATGAGTGTCATTGCTGCCTGTTCCTGCTATAACAGGTATTCTTCCGGCTATTCTTTCTGCAGTGTATTTGTATGCTGCCTTTTTTTCATCATCGGAGATAGTGGAAGCTTCACCTGTTGTACCGCATATTATTATTGCATCCGTAAAATTGGCTACGTGCCAATCTAATAGCTCTCCAAGCTTTTCAAAGTCAATTCCTTTTTCATTAAAGGGTGTTATAATTGCAACACCGGAACCTTTAAATATTGCCATGAGAAGTCCTCCTTACAATTTATATTGGCTATAAGCCGCTGTTGATGAGCAGCTCAGCAATCTGCACAGCATTTGTGGCTGCACCTTTTCTAACATTATCTGCAACTACCCATAGATTTATTCCATATTCTACCGAGTAATCCCTTCTTATTCTTCCGACAAAAACTTCATTTTTGCCGGCTGCATATACAGCGAGGGGGTAAATGTTGTTTGTAGGATCATCCTGAACTATTATTCCAGGGCTGCTGCTTAAAAGCTCTCTAAGCTCATTAATATCAAAATCCTTCTCAAATTCTACATTGATAGATTCTGAGTGGCTATAGTAAACAGGAACACGTACTGTTGTAGCTGTAATCTTAAGCTTCTGGTCACCCAATATTTTTCTCGTTTCTTCAATCATCTTCATTTCTTCCTTTGTGTACCCATTTTCAAGGAACACATCGATATGAGGCAAACAGTTGAAGGCTATAGGGTGGGGATAGGTTTTGGGTCCGTTGCCCTTATTTCCTTCCTCAAGGTCTGTAACACCTTTCAGCCCGGTACCTGAAACTGATTGATAAGTAGAGTATACGATTCTTTTTATACCGTATTTGTCATGAAGAGGTTTGAGGGCGACAACCGCCTGGATAGTTGAACAGTTAGGATTCGCTATTATTCCTTTGTGTCCTTTTACTGCATCTGGGTTTACCTCGGGAACAATGAGGGGTACATCCTTGTCCATTCTGAATGCACTGCTGTTATCTATTACTACAACACCCTTGGAAGCTGCTATAGGAGAATACTTTTTACTGGTTTCACCCCCGGCAGAGAATAGGGCAATATCAATATGTCTGTCAAAGGAGTTTTCGGTAAGCTCTTCCACATCATATTCTTTACCATTGAAGGTAATTTTGCTGCCTGCTGACTTTGCACTGGCAAAAGCATAGAAATTATTAATCGGAAGCTGTTTTTCCTCAAGGACCTTGAGAAACATTCTTCCGACCATACCTGTTGCACCAACTACTGCTACATCATACTTGTTCATAGAAATACCTCCTTAAAAAATAGAAAAAGTCAGCCTTTTTTTAAAAGCTGACATGATAAATATATCTATTCAGAAAAATGCTGAATAAACACACTCATTCATGTATAGCTCTCCACCGGGGGCTGTGCATTGGCACTCCGGTGACAGTCCAGACGCTGTTTGCGAAAAGACCAGGTCAGAAACTAGTGGTTTATTTCTGCCTTCGGCGCTTTTACCTTTGTGGACATTCGGGTAACCACACCCTAATGAAAGAATATCCTTACTATTTAAAAGCGCACCTCTATCCAGGAATAGAAACCTTTGAATAAATTAGAATAATACTATCATAGGGTAAAAATCGTGTCAACCATTAATATTTGTTTTTCCACTAAGTAATATTTGCACTTCCATAACAAACATAATATTTGCGCTAAGTTATTAACTGTTTGAAATGAGGGACTATATAATATACAATATTAAATATATAGAAAATTTGTGCATTACGGGGTGATTTTTTGTTAGCAATTGATGAAAGAGTAAAAGTACTGAAGGATGAAGTGATTGCCATACGAAGGCAGCTGCACTACATTCCTGAGCCAGGACTTAAGGAATATGCGACGACCAAATATATAGGCGAATATCTGAATAATCTGGGTATCCAAGCGGAGGTAGGTCCTGCAGGTACAGGTGTAATAGCCTATATTGAAGGAAAGCCCGGCTCAAAGACCATTGCCTTTAGAGCTGATATTGATGCATTGTCGGTAGAAGAACAGACCGGGGTTGAATACTGCTCCCAGAATAAAGGCTTCATGCATGCCTGCGGACATGATGGGCATACAGCCATACTGCTTGGTTTTGCTAAGCTTTTAAAGCAGTTCCAAAGTGAACTTCACAGCAATGTGCTTCTTATATTCCAACCGGCAGAGGAAGGCCCGGGAGGAGCTGAGATTCTTGTGAACGCTGGGGTCCTCGCCAAGTATAAAGCCAGCTGCATATTTGGACTCCATATTTTCCCTGACATCGAAGAAGGCAAAATTGGCTGCAGACCTGGAGCTATGATGGCTCAGACAGGAGAATTTGATTTTTGGATAAAAGGCAAGAGCTGTCACGGAGCTATGCCGCACAAAGGTTTTGATGCGCTGGTTGCAGCTTCAGATGTGGTAATGGCGCTGAACACTATTGTCAGCAGGTTTGTGGATCCAATAGAGCCGGCAGTCGTAACAGTCGGAAGAATGATATGCGGAGAAAGGCGCAACATAATAGCTGGTGAGGCTGTATTGGAAGGCACTATGAGGGCTTTCAACGATATCACTTATAATATTTTGAGAAGCAGGGTAATAAAGCTGGCAACCTCTATAAGTGATGCATATGGCTGTGAAAGCAGCTATGAAATCCGAGATATGTATCCGGCTGTAAATAATGATCAAGGACTTTTTGAAAAACTCATAGAGTGCGTTGATAAAGAAGACTTCATACTCTTAAACCCTCTTACCCTTGCAGAGGATTTCTCATATTACCAAAAGAAGATACCGGGCTTATTTCTAATGCTCGGATCAAAAAATGATGAGAAGGGTTATACATATCCACTGCACAGCAACAAATTCAATTTTGACGAAGAAATATTGATTTTAGGGATACAGTTGTTTTATAATCTATTTAACAGATGTAAATAAATACATATATGGATAAAACGTGATATAGATACGACTCCCGGTTTTATAGAAGTAGTTGTTAACGCAGGATAAATAAAAGAACAGGGGTGGAAATATGTATAATGGAATTAAAAGGTTGATTTTCACTGTCTTAATTGTTGCTATGTCTACATCATTGATCTATGCAGAACGGATTGATACGGGTTGGAAGGGATATGGTCTGTACAATCTGAATAAGTCTGAGGTTAGTGTTCTAAATGAAGAGGATACTGTTACAATAAATGGTGGAAATGTAGCTGCACTATACATATACACAATAAAAAACAACTCGGCAGAGGATATCACAGTAAATTTCGGCTATCCCGATAATGGCATATATAAATTCAGCATAAATGACGGGAGCAAGTTCCTAAGCTACAAGACAAGAGATACCGCGTATCTTAAGAATAACTACAAGGTTGAAGGGCTACAGACACCAGAGGTCAGATGGTATCTTTTTAATATGGCATTTAAAGCAGGTCAAACCCGTACTATAAAGGTCAGCATTGAAGCTGAAATGAAAAAAGCGGATAGTGATATATACGGTCTAAACTTTTTTAAAGATAGAAGTTACTCCTATGCTATACCAAGCGAAAAAACAAAACTCACTTTAAAGCTCCCAAATTTCAAGCCTTACAGTGTATATGAGTTGGAAGGCATAAAACCGGAAGATATATCAAATGAGGGAACGGCAGCCCTTTCCTACAGTGGAAGCTATGAGGGCGGTGCTTCAATGAAATATCAGCCTGTTGACAAGATGGCAATTGAAAGACTGAATGCCAGTGAATACAAAAAGCCCAAAGCAATAGTGAAAGCTTTCAATGCAAAGAATTATAAAGATGCATTGACCCTTTGCAATGAATATATAAATGCTCCTTCGGACAACCGATTAAGCTTGGAACAGGTGAAGTATGTAAAAGCGGAATGCAGCAGACTGCTTAATAACAATGCAGAGTATATAAGCGAAGTAGAACAGTTGGATATATCTAAGCTTTATCCTGGAAGAATACGATATAAGGTAATGTTAGACAAGCTAAGCACCTATAATGCCATGAACAATGATGAAGCTATGGATAAGCTGCTGGCGGAGTTTATACCTGAACAGCAGAGCAACCCATATCTAACTTTCTGGTTGAATCAGAACGGCTATAAGCTTTCGGAAAGCGGACCGGTGGAGGCTGGAATAGTAACCAATAATGAAAATGCTGCCAAATCTATAACTAATAAGGGTTTTGATATTCTTGGGGCTGCCTTGAAGCTTATTGCGCTATTGAAGGAAAGTAGATGGACATATGCTATAATAGGGCTTCTAGTAGGATTTATTATTGGCAGACTAACTAAAAGAGGCAAGAAGAAAAGTTCTACATATCTTTTTAGGAGCTAAAATTAAACCAGTTATTGTATAATATTAGTAGAAAGCTACATAATATTACTATATATGTTGTGAAGTAGTTTATCCTTTACAAAAGTAGTAGATGCATGTACTTTTGTATTCTCAATAATGCACTGTTTGCAACATATGAATCAAGGAAAATGTTTTGCATTTCTGCGTTTTACATATAAGGTTAAATGCAAAACATATTAAGGAGTGATATTATGAAGTCAAAAAAGACAAAGAAAATGCAATTAATTTTAACCCCTGAGGATGCTATGAAATATGAAATTGCTAATGAGCTGGGACTTGGTGAGAAGCTTTTCGAGGTAGGCTGGGGCGGCTTGACAGCAGAAGAGACTGGACGGATAGGGGGACTTATCACCAGGAAAAAAAGAAGCATGTCATCCAAGAGTAGTGTAACCCAGTAAAAAATTGATAATAGATGTATTTAGCAGCCGCCTTATGCGGCTGTTGTTGTTAATATGGAGAAGGGGGAGTTTCTATGAATGTGTACGAAAAGGCTGCTCAAATGATAAAAAGGAGCAGTTCAACGATTGTATTAACCGGTGCAGGCGCTTCGACAGATAGTGGAATTCCTGACTTCAGAAGTCCTGGCAGTGGTCTTTGGGAGAAGGTTGATCCTATGGAAGCCTTATCTGCAAGAGTGTTATATAATTCACCTGAGAAGTTTTACAGCTTAGGCTTCAAAATAATAACATCAATGAAGGATGCACTGCCAAATAAAGTGCATTTTCTGGTAGCCCGGCTGGAGGAGCTTGGACTTATTGATCTTGTGGTAACACAAAACATCGATGGTCTTCATCATAAGGCGGGAAGCAAGAAGGTGTATGAGGTTCATGGCACTGTAAGGACCTGCAGCTGTGATAGCTGCGGTGCAAAATATGATACTCCGCTAATAGAGAAAAAAGTTATGGAGGGAGAGATCCCTCACAAGTGCAGGTGCCGCGGGATAATAAGGCCTGATGTGGTGCTTTTCGGGGATATGCTTCCCGGCTGTTTCTATGAAAGCACCAAGCGGGTTGAGGAAGCAGAGCTTCTGATTGTACTGGGCTCCAGCCTGTCTGTATCTCCGGTAAACCACCTTGCTGATTTATGTAAAAAACTTATTATTATAAATCTGGGAGAAACCTGTTATGATAAAAAGGGTGATATAATTATCAGGGAGAATATATCTTCAGCGTTAGAAAAAATAATGGAGTATATTGAGGTTGGAAAAGATGAGTAGTTATAACGAATTTGCTGAGGTTTACGACCTCTTTATGGAGGATGTGGACTATAAGGCTTGGAGTCGGTATGTGGAGGAAATTTTCGGCCTTTATGGTCTAAAGCCTAGCCGAATACTTGACACCGCTTGCGGCACAGGTAATATTACAATTCCTCTGTCCCAGCAGGGATATGAACTGTGGGGTCTTGATCTTTCTGAGGACATGCTGTCCATTGCTGAGAGTAAGGCACGAGCAGCAAAACAAAAAATCAGATTTCTTAATCAGGATATGACTCAAATGAATTTAAAAGAAAAGTTTGAAGCTGTGCTATGCATGTGCGACGGAGTGAATTACATTCATGAGGAAGAAAGCATATCGGATTATTTTAATGCAGTCTATAAGGTCCTAGACAAAAAAGGTATTTTTATTTTTGATATAAGCAGCTATAATAAAATACGCTTTGCATTAGGAAACAACACCTTCCACGAGGAAAAAAATAATAAGCATTATATTTGGAATAATAATTTTGATGAGTTTTCTGACACAGTGGAAATGGATTTGATTTTCTTTATTCCTCAGGGAGATTTATACAGAAAATTTGAAGAGCACCATGTACAGAAGGCACATAAGTCGCAGCTGTTAATAGAACTTTTACAGAAGGCAGGCTTTAAAGATATAAGAAGCTTTGAAGAATTCAGCTTCAATAAACCTACCGATGATAGCGATAGAATTTTTTTTGCAGCAATAAAAGACATTGAATAATATATTTGCAAACTTCAGGAGGAAAACATGAAGGATTACATTATTAGAGGAACTAGCACAGACGAAAGCATCAGGTTCTTTAGCTGTATCACAACGAACCTGGTGGAGGAAGCCAGAAGGATTCATGATTGCAGCCCTGTTTCCATAGCGGCTTTGGGCAGGATGTTAACTGCAGGAAGCATGATGGGGATTATGCTCAAATCAGAAAAAGATACTATGACTTTGCAGATAAATGGAAAAGGGCCGACAGGAAGTATAGTAGTAATATCTGATTATACGGGGAATGTAAGAGGCTATGTAAGCAATCCCTATGTGGAACTGATGCAGAGGGAAGACGGCAAGCTGGATGTTGGAGGCGCTGTGGGAGTGGATGGGATGCTCACAGTCATAAAGGACCTTGGAATGAAAGAGCCTTATGTAGGACAAATACCTATAATAAGCGGAGAGATAGGGGATGATATATCCTCATATTTTGCTACTTCTGAACAGACGCCAACTGCTGTGGGACTTGGAGTATTGGTTGAGGTTGACGGTCATGTGGCTGCTTCGGGCGGTTTCATAATTCAAGTGTTGCCGGAGGCGGACCAGAATGTAATAGCAAAGCTTGAAGAGAAGCTGGGAAATGTAAAGTCTGTAACTGATATGATAAGCTCAGGTATGGATGCAGAAGGCATGATAAAGGATATTTTGGGTGACATAGAATACAGATTGTATGAGGAGAAACAAGTAGCCTACAGATGCAACTGCAATAAGGAACGTCTGGAAAAGGCACTTATAAGTGTAGGGAGAAAGGACTTGGAAGACATTATACATGAACAGGGAAATGCAGAGCTGGTATGCCATTTCTGCAACAGCAAGTATAACTTTGATAAGGGTGAGCTGATCACGCTGCTTGAGAAAGCGTCAAGATAATAAATGTATAAAGTTAGAATAAACGGAAAAACTTATTATATAATACAATAAACGTAAAAAATATATAAACAGATAATGTAGTATTCCAAAGCTTTTTAGAGAAATACTGTGCATTAAATTGATAAATGTAAGAAATAAAATAATTCAAGTTTTGACTTTGTGTCAGCTGTGCGCTATACTAGGTGATGTCGCAAGTTTTAGCGGGGGCATAGCTCAGCTGGGAGAGCATCTGCCTTACAAGCAGAGGGTCATAGGTTCGAGCCCTATTGTCCCCACCATTAAAACCTGTTACAACAAAATGATGGCCCAGTAGTTCAGTTGGTTAGAATGCCAGCCTGTCACGCTGGAGGTCGACGGTTCGAGCCCGTTCTGGGTCGCCATCATACCTGCCTTGGTAGCTCAGTCGGTAGAGCAGAGGACTGAAAATCCTCGTGTCGGTGGTTCGATTCCGCCCCAAGGCACCACTAATATGCGGGTCTAACTCAGTGGTAGAGTGTCACCTTGCCAAGGTGAAAGTCGCGAGTTCGAATCTCGTGACCCGCTCCATAAATGTTATAAAGGGCGACATAGCCAAGTGGTAAGGCAGAGGACTGCAAATCCTCTATTCCCCGGTTCAAATCCGGGTGTCGCCTCCAAATAATAACAGCTTATTGAATTCAATAAGTTTTTTTTGTTTTTTGTACATGTATATCTGGTTTGAGGTGCATGGCACGTGGATGTAGGGGCGACCGTTGGTCGTCCGATTTGTGTTAATCAAAGAAAAGGAGATGGACCAATTTGAATTTCTTAAAGACATCTTTTATACCGGACAGTGACGTAAGTCTTGCTGTTGTGGATTATAGAATAAGTGCAGAGGTTGAAGATAGTCTCACCTCCTTGGGCATTGAATTAATAAAGACTGTAAGGTGCAGAGAGCTATATGAGGCGGTAGATGGTCATCCTGACATGCAGATGATCCATATGGGCGGGGACAAGATAATACTTGCTCCTAACGTATTTGAGAGCATGTCGCCTGTGTTTGAAAAAAAAGGATTTGCAGTGACAAAGGGTGTAACTTGGCTGGTTAGAAACTATCCGGGTGATATCGCATATAATGTATTGAGAATGGGAAATTATGCTTTTCACAATACGAAATATACTGATGCTGAAATAGTAAGAGAGCTGGATAAGCAAAATATAAAATTGATACATATCAGTCAAGGTTATACAAAATGTTCAACTTGCATCCTTGACAGCAGAACAATAATCACTTCTGATCTGAAGCTTTCGAAAACAGTTGAAAAATATGGGATAGAAAGTCTGCTGATAAAGCCTGGAGGAATTGAACTGAAAAATTTGAGCTACGGTTTCATTGGCGGAGCAAGCGGGCTTATTTCTGAAAAACATATAGCATTTACAGGAACCCTTGAGGCATTGGAGGATGGAAATAGAATAATTGAATTTTTAAAGTATAAAGAAATTAAAATAACAGAATTAGGTAAGGATAAACTTGTGGATTATGGGTCGATTATACCTTTGAAAAGCTGTCAAAGAATATAGAAAATACTTATACATAATTGAAACATTTACAGGTCCAGTATATTGATGACAGTAAAAGTATGAAGAAGCTAGCTACAGTCACATTTCGAGGAACTTCACCAGTCATTTGGTTTTGAATACAAGAAATATTTACGCAGATACTAAATATAACGCAAAAGAATTCTTGAATTGCATTAAACAAATAGACCTGCAAAATCGAGTCAATCGAGTATGTTTGTGAAGACAAAATGTAATTGAATTTTAGCGTTATATAAATGAAAATCCATTCTTATTTGATTTCTTTATATGTTATTGAACGTCATTTCTCAAATGTTTTTCACTGCTGAACTATTTTGCAATGGATTTAGTGTGAAACATATAATACTCAAAACGTTCAATAAGGAAGGGAGTTGGAAAAATGTTTCTTGTAGCAATCGGTGTGTGTGATAATGCTGAAACAATCAAAGCAGATATATATAGACAATTGGATGAGGCGAAACAGGATGGTATCGATATCATCTATGATGATTACTATGTAGGCGATGCGCTTTTTGTAAGCTGCGGAGTAAAGGATAAGCTCCTGAACATACTCACTGACAAGAAGGCTTATGAGGAGTTAAAGTATATACTTTCAAAGGCTTTGACAGAAGTAATAATAAAGCATTATGAACTGAAGCTGATTAAAAAGATAGCAAAGGCTAACTTCTTTTACTTGAGTGAAAGAGAGCGGGCCGGTGTTATCGAGAATGCCCAGAAGCTCTTGAAAGAGGAAAAAATGATGCAGCCTGGGGGCTTTTATAAGGCAACCAGAAGAAGTAGGATAATGAGGAGTATACTTGAATACCTGGATGCTGATAATGATATTAGCATAGAAGGCTTTGTTAATTTTAGACTTAATGCGTATATTAACGAACTCAATGATACTATAGAAAGAGCGTTGGAGATTTTTGTAGCAGAGAGAGAGTACAATGAATTTATTAAATTATTAAGATATTTTGTGGAGATTCAGGAGTGCAAGATAGACACTATAAACCTATGCCAATCCAAGGATGGAAGATATATAATGTACGATGAAGGAAGGAACCGCATAAGCAGTGAGTATTTTGACGAGCTGCGCTCAGAAATACATGATGAAACCATTAATTACGATGATCTCTTGATTAGTACCCTTATAACAATTTCACCAAATAAAATAATAATACATGATATGGATAGCTTTAAGAACAAAGAATTGGTTCAGACAATTATGAATGTGTTTGCTGAAAGGATAACTATATGCAGCAAATGCGATTTGTGCAGCAGCCAGATAGAAGGCAAGGGAACAAACAATTATAGTCTGTGATTGTCATTTGTGCTATAATGTATTATACAAATGACAATCGGGGGACATTGAAATGTATGAGGCAATCTTCCTAGTAGTAGTGGGTGCTCTTATCGGGTGGCTTACAAATGTACTTGCAATAAAGATGCTTTTCAGACCAATAAAACCTTTCAAATTGCCTATATTGAATATAACAATACAGGGACTTATACCTAAGAGAAGACACGATATCTCAAAAAGCATTGGAGAGGTTGTGGAGAAAGAGCTTGTTTCTATTCATGAGATTTTTGACAAGCTAGTAACAGAAGAGAACAAACGAGAAGCTTTATGCATAATAAAGGAAAAACTGCTTAAAGTTATAGATTATAAGATTCCGGCCATAATACCCTACTCTATCAAAAGTAAGATAATAGATTACTTTGAGGAGCAGATTAATAAAGATGCCATGGCAATTTTGGATAGCTCCATTGATGGCATAATAAGCAATTCAGTACATAAAATCAAGATTGGTGAAATGGTGGAAGAAAAAATTGATGAGCTTGAGCTAGAAAATATGGAAAAGCTTATATTAGGCCTTACATCCAAGGAATTGAAATATATAGAGCTCCTTGGGGGACTTTTAGGGGGAATAATAGGCCTTATCCAATCCATTATTATACGAATTATGTAATTGACAATATATTATGAATAATGTATAATTTTGAGGAAATAATAGTATTTAAATGCAGTGATGAGGACGAGTAAAGCAAGGTACTCCACAAGAGATGGAATGTCTCAGGCTGAAAGCATTCCTTGGATGAATTGTTTGAAGACCACCTCGTAGCAGCGGGTTGAAAAAGCATAGTGCTATAGTAAGCCTTGTCGTTGATTACGTTATAATCCAGAGTCCAAATCAGGGTGGAACCGCGGGAATGTCTCTCGCCCCTTTCGGGGCGGGATTTTTTATTTTTTGTTCAAATTCAGAGGAGGTATATATATGATAAAAGTAACTTTAAAGGATGGCTCAGTAAAAGAATACCAGAAGGGTACTACAGTTGAAGAAATTGTTGCTTCCATAGGAAGCGGGCTGTTAAAAGCAGCATTGGCTGCAAAGGTTAACGGCAAGGTGGTGGACTTAAGCTCACAGGTAAATGAGGATTGCAATCTTGAGGTTCTCACCTTTGATGACAATGAGGGTAAGCTGGCATTAAGGCACACTTCCTCCCATATTCTCGCCCAAGCTGTTAAAAGGCTTTATCCTAACGTAAAGATTGCAATAGGTCCGGCAATCGAGGCAGGCTTCTATTATGATTTTGATACAGATAAGCCCTTCTCGGAAGAGGATCTTGCAGCGATAGAAAAAGAAATGGAGAACATTGTCAAAGAGGACTTGAAGCTTGAGAGATTTGAGCTTCCAAGAGAAGAAGCCATTGAGATGATGAGTAAGCTCGGTGAGAGCTATAAGGTGGAGTTGATCCAGGACCTTCCCGAGGATGTGAAATTATCCTTTTACAAGCAGGGAGAATTTGTTGACTTATGTGCAGGACCCCATGCCCCAGCTACAGGCAGAGCAAAGGCACTCAAGCTTTTGAGCGTGGCAGGAGCCTATTGGAGAGGCAGTGAGAAGAACAAAATGCTCCAGAGGATATACGGTACAACTTTTGTTAAAAAGAGTCAGCTGGACGAATATCTCACTATGTTGGAGGAAGCTAAGAAGAGAGACCATAGGAAACTAGGCAGAGAGCTTGACTTATTCAGCATTCTTGAGGAAGGTCCAGGCTTCCCGTTCTTCCACCCAAAAGGAATGATACTGAGAAATGTTCTGGAGGATTTGTGGAGAAAAGAACATAGGAAGAATGGCTATCTTGAAGTTAAGACACCTATAATATTGAACGAGAATCTTTGGCATAGGTCAGGACATTGGGATAAGTATAAAGAAAATATGTATTTTACAAAAATTGACGAGAGTGATTATGCAGTAAAGCCTATGAACTGCCCTGGTGGAATGCTGATGTACGCTAGACAGATGCACAGCTATAAAGAGCTTCCGATAAGGATGGCAGAACTGGGACTGGTTCACAGGCATGAGCTAGCTGGTGCCTTGCATGGCCTTATGAGAGTAAGATGCTTTACTCAGGACGATGCACATATATTCATGATGCCCTCACAGATAAAGGAAGAAATTGTAGGCGTAGCAAAAATGATTGATTCCTTCTATAACTTATTTGGTTTCGAATATCATATGGAGCTTTCCACAAGGCCTGAAAAATTCATTGGGACAATAGAGTCGTGGGATATGGCAACAGACGCACTGAGAGACGCTCTGGATTCCCTTGGCAAGTCTTATAAGATAAACGAAGGGGATGGCGCCTTCTATGGACCTAAAATTGATTTCCACTTGAGGGACAGCATAGGACGTACTTGGCAGTGCGGCACTATACAATTGGATATGCAGATGCCTGAACGCTTTGAATTAACCTATGTTGGAGCGGACGGTGAAAAGCATACGCCTGTTATGATACACAGGGTTATTTTCGGAAGCATAGAAAGATTTATCGCAATACTAACTGAGCACTTTGCAGGGGCATTTCCTGCATGGCTGGCTCCTGTACAGGTGATAATACTTCCGATATCAGAAAAGCAGAAGGATTACGCTGAGAAGCTTCAGGAAAGATTAGAAAAGCTTGAAATACGTGCAGAAGCAGACACAAGAAATGAGAAGGTAGGCTATAAGATTAGAGAAGCGCAGCTGCAGAAAATTCCATACATGCTTGTAGTTGGTGATAAGGAAATGGAGACAAATTCTGTTGCAGTGAGAGATAGAAAAGAAGGCGACAAAGGCACTATGCAAATTGATGATTTCATAGCTCAACTCACAAATGAGATAGAGAATAAAATCAATAAATAAATAGCATCAAACAAACAGTCAGTTAAATTGTCAAAAAGAATGACTTGTTGCTTTTGAAAGGCAGGAATAAGCTTATCCGTTAGTGATGCTTTTTTCCTGCCTTTTATTTCATCAAATTTTTGATTTTTTAGTTAATTTAAGCTACAATCATATTAGTGGACATGCTTTGCTTTTCATTATAGTAATTTTAAGAGGCACCTAAAAGGTTGATTTTAATAATGCTTATAAAGCCATATTTCATTTATTGGAGGTGAAGACATGAAAAAAGGTAAAAAGTCCTTCTACATATTATTCAGTATAATACTTATTACCGCTTTCATGTCAGGCTGTGAAAGAGAAACAACCGGCTGGGAGGAGCATATAGTCAACACCATAAACACCGATGAGACAGGAAAAAGGCTGGTTATAGGCCGTGCCAATGATTCGGTCAGTTTGGACCCGGCTTGTACAACGGATATGGATTCCTTTAAAGTGACGGTTAACATATTAGAAACCCTTGTAAAGAGTGAAAAGGAGGGAGATCAAATTGTCCCCTGTCTGGCAGAAAGCTGGAAATCCAGTGAGGATGGACTGACTTGGGTATTCAAGCTGCGTCAGGGCATACGGTTTCATGACGACACAGTTTTCAATGCTCAGGCTGTAGTTTTTAATTTTGAGCGCTGGATGGATGTTGATAACCCATACCATAATGGCTCCTTCAGCTATTGGAACTATATTTTCGGTGGTTTTCCCGGCTTTGTAAAAAGTGTGACAGCAATCTCGGATTATTCTGTAGAGATAAAGCTGAATAAGCCCTATGCACCCTTTTTAAATGCATTGGCAATGCCGGTATTCGGCATATCAAGCCCTGCTGGCATAATGAAGCATGGAAGGGATGTATTCGAGCATCCTACCGGAACAGGGCCTTTCATTTTTAAAAGCTGGGATCATAGTAAGAGCATTCTGCTTATACGCAATGATAAATACTGGAATGGCACTGCCAAAGTAAATGAAGTGGAATTCAGAGTTATAACCTCAAGCAAAGAACGGCTGGATGAATTAAGACAGGGGGCAATCCATATTGCAGACCATCTGTCACCGGCTGACGTTGCAGATATCAAGTACGATCCCAATCTGTATTTGTACCTTAGACCAAGCTTTAATGTTGGTTACATAGCAATGAATAATGAAAAATCACCTTTTAATAAACGAGAGGTCAGAATTGCCATCAACCATGCCATCGATAAAGAAAAGCTGATTAATGATATATTTGATAACCTGGCTAAACCGGCTAAAACTTATATTCCGCCCTTTCTTTGGGGCTATAATGAAAACCTGGAGTCCTATGAATATGACCCTGAGCGGTCCAAGCAGCTTTTAGCAGATGCAGGATTTCCCAAGGGCTTTAAGACGACCCTATGGGTGATGGATGCAGCAAGGGACTATTTTCCAAAGCCTTGGGAAACAGCAGAGTTTATTAAAGAAAACCTTAAGCAGGTTAATATTGATGCTGAGATCAAGGTATTCAATCTGAATGAATACCTGACAAAGATACACAATGGGGAGCATGAAATGGCACTGATTGGCTGGACCGGAGATTACACCGACCCTGACAATTTCTTGTATACTCTGCTGGCTTCAGAGAATGCCAAACCGGGATTGGCAGGTAACTATTCCTTTTATAAAAGCAAGGAAGTGGATCAACTGCTGGCTCAGGCAAGGCAAACCACCAATATGGTTTTCAGAAGAAGTCTTTATAGAAGTCTGCAGGAAATAGTAAACTATGATGCGCCTTCTGTACCACTGGTACACACGATGCCGGTATTGGCTTCACGATTGTCTGTCAAGGGGTACACCCCCCATATGACTGGCGTTGAGTCTCTGGAGAATGTCGACATTGATATGGAATGAAGAAAGGACAGGGGATACAAGGGTATGAAACAAAAGATATTTAGAGCTGTGCTCCTGGTAATTCTAGTCGCTTTATTCATTCAAACGAATATGCACTTCACTGGGAAAAATGAAGCAAAAACCTTTACACTTCCCGGGCTGCCTCGCCCAATAGCAAAAGCGCCGGTTGTAATTACGTCTGCAGGACAAAGTACTGATAGTTATATTATTCGAGACATTTCAAACCAGTTAATGATTCGCAGCTTCTTTATGCCCCAGGCAAGAGATGTGGATTTGAAGGATATAAAAACAATTGTATTTGTTGTGGGTTACAGCTCTTTGGGTGCCAAATTGCAGGATGTAAGCTACGAGGAAGAGAAGCTGCGTATTGAGAAGCTTATTCACAAGGCGAAGGAGAACAAATTGACGGTTTTGACTGTTGTCATCGGGAGAGAACAGCTTCATGACAATAAGACTGAAGAACTCCTTAGGCTTATTGGTAATCAAACGGATTATCTGATTGGAATGAGGGAGTCAAGCAGCGAAAGCATACTGGCAGAATTGGCAGAGGATGGAGATATACCATTAACCCTTGTAAAAGAGGTAAACGATATTTCAGAGCCTTTTGCTTCAGCTTTTCGATGATTGCCGTGATGTTATATAAGTGATGAAACGGAAGAGGTCTTATTATGACAACAAACGAAACAACAATAAGTGAAATTAAGTATCCTAAGGTATTTATGACTGGAGGCATTTTCCTTATAAGCCTAGGTTTGCTTTTTCCTGTTTTTTCACAACTTGTATGGTTTGATATAATTGCAAAGATAAAGGAAGCTATAAATACCGGTGACAGCGGGCATCTTATTCTCGCATCTGCTTCCATTAACTTTCTATATGCAATTCAAAGCACTTTCCTTTTTATGGGGACAATGCTTGTCATTTTTCATTCCAAGCTTAAGTGCTGCTTAAAACGCTTTGATATTTTTCTTGTATCTCTTATTGCAATAATATTTTTGCATTGGACAAACTCTCTTATATTCGAGCTTCCTTGGGAGCCTGTATCAACAATATTGGCTTTGCTTATCACATTATTTCTTTTTGAAAAATTGTTTGGAGAAACAAATAGCTTTATTCAGGTCTTTATAGTGTCTATTCAGGTCTTTTTCGCATTTCATTGGCTTAACATCATGCCGGTTTTTTCGGCCTACAGATTTGGGCAGAGCGATATCCTATACAGTGTTAAAATAGCAGGTGTGTATCTGCATGCTGCTACAGTGTTGAACTTTTCAGGTTTTGCATTTTTTCTTCCTTTTATTATCTCTGCCTTCATAACAGCCACACTTTTTGTAAGCTACTCACGAAATATTCATATGATGCGTGAGAATTATGAAAAAGAAAATGAAATAAGGAGTATGAGGGCAAAAGCTTTGGAGGATCGCGTATATCAAGAGGTAAAGTCTCTGGTGCATGACTTGAAGACACCCTTGGTGACAATTCGCGGCTTAAATTCCTTGCTGCTTTCCGCAGGGGGCCAGGGGAAATTGAATGAATACAGTGAGCGCATAGAAAATTCTGTTATGAGAATGAGTGAAATGATTTCCAGCTTTCTTTATGAATCCTCGCGGCAGAGGCTTAAAGCAATAGAGCTGATCAGCTACATAAGAGCTCAGCTTCCCTTGGAGGATGAGAGGATTAAATTTGAAATATTAATCGAAGAAAACCTTCCGGATATATATGTAAATAAAATCCGTATTGCCAGAGCAGTAATAAATATTCTTGAAAATGCGATCATCGTGCCATACAAGCATGCTTATAAAATAATAAAATTAGAGATAAGGCCCGCTGAAAGAGGAATTCTTATAATTGTACAGGACAATGGTATAGGTATTATGGAGTCTAATATCCAACGGATATGGGAGGTAGGATATTCGACCAACAACACTTCCGGCTTGGGACTCCCTTTTGCAAAAAGGATTTTTGAGGATAATGGAGGATCAATAGTGGTGCATAGTCAGGTGGATATGGGGACAACAGTGACTATTTTCCTTCCTGCCTTTGAAGCCTTGGAAGCATCAGGTTATTAATAAATGTTGAGGTGATTAATTTGAAAAAAATCAGTATGCCCAAAATTGTTATAATAGATGACGAACCGGATATTCTTTATACAATAAAGGAAATTTGTCTGCATGGGGGATGGGAAGCTGTCACGGCGTCTAATGGAAAGCAGGGCTATGAGTTATGCAAAACCAACAAACCAAATCTGGCAATAGTGGATTATCATATGCCTGACTGGGATGGACTTACGACGGTGAAAAAAATTCGACAGCTGGACAATGCTGTGTCCATTTTAGTATTGACGGTTGATGAAAGACAAGAAATCGCAGAGAAATTTATTGAAGCTGGTGCCACTGATTTTGCAATCAAGCCTATTAAGTCACCGGATCTGATTTCACGGATAAAAATGAATTTGAGAATAAATGAAATACAACAGAAATATATTGAAGAAAAGCATCAGGTTTATATTGATAAAGGAATCAGCCCTGCTACTTTAAGTATTATTTGCGATTATTTCAGAGAGCAGGGAGAGGGCCTTACAATAGATGATATAACTTGTGGACTTAACCTTGCATACCAGACTGTACATAGATATGTGCAATACTTGATTGAGGAAAAGAAAATAGAAATAGTTCCTATTTATGGGCAGATCGGCAGGCCAAAGAATAAATACAAGTTTCTTTAAAAAAACTTCAGAGAAATATGTTATAAAAATAGGAATAATCCGACTATTCACGAAACTAACTAAATAAGTTATAAATAGTATACTTTTCTTAATTATAGAATTAGTGCAAATAGTATTTTATCACTGAGTATGGATATATATTTGTATGGATTAGTACCTGGGAAGCATTGCTTTTCAGTCTAATAAATAATCAAATTAAGTGGAGGGGAAGAAATGAAAAAAGTATTAGCTCTAGTTTTAGCGCTTGTAATGGTATTAAGCCTTGCAGCATGCGCAAAGCCAGCAGCTCCAGCAGCAGGCGCAGAGCCAGCAGCAGCAGCAGCTCCAGAAGCACCTAAGTTTAAGGTTGCTATTTACACAAACACAGTTTCCCAGAATGAAGAAGAATTCAGATCTGGCGAAATCGCTACAAAGAAATACGGCGCTGATAAAATAGTTACTCAGACAATGCCTGATAACTTCATGAAAGAACAGGAAGTTTTCATATCAAACGGTATGGCATTGGTATCAGATCCTGATGTTAAAGCACTTATAGTTAATCAAGGCGTTCAGGGCACAGCAGCTATGTTTGAAAAAATCAGAGCAGAAAGACCTGACGTACTGTTGATAGCTGTAACTCCAGCTGAAACTGACGTTATAGGCAGCAAAGGTGATATATTAATCCAGCCAGACGAATTGGCAATGGGCTTCACAATTCCAGCACAGGCTCAGAAGCTTGGCGCAAAGACATTTGTTCACTACTCCTTCCCAAGACATATGTCATACCCACTTCTCGCTCAGAGAAGAGACATATTCAAGGTTGAATGTGAAAAGATCGGCATGAAATTCGTTGACGCTACTGCTCCAGACCCAACAGGGGATGCTGGTATACCAGGAGCTCAGCAGTTCATACTTGAAGATGTTCCAAGGAAGATAAAAGAACTTGGCAAAGACACTAACTTCTTCAGCACAAACTGCGCTATGCAGGAGCCACTTATAAAAGCAGCTCTTGAGAATGGCGGAATAGATGCACAGCAGTGCTGCCCAAGCCCATATCACGGATATCCAGGAGCTCTTGGACTTCAGATTCCTGAAGACAAAGCAGGAGACGTTGATTACCTCATAGGACAGATAAAGACTAAGATTGCTGAAAAGGGCGGCACAGGAAGATTCTCAACTTGGCCAGTACCATTCAGCATGATGTCCACAGCTGCAGCTGTTGATTATGCAATGCAGTATGCTGAAGGCAAAATAACAAGCAAGAATGATACAGAAGCATTAAAGGCTGCTTATAAAGCTGCTTCTGGCGGATTTGACATAAAGTTTAGTACTTATAACAATATGGATAACTTCTATCTCTTACTCTGTGACTATATAACATTCTAATATAATAAAAAGAAAATCATGAATATATATGGGTTGCCGGACATCCGGCAACCTTATATATAGTATAAGGGTATTCCCTGAAAGGAGGATGTAAATGGAAGAAAAGGTTGTACTTAAATTAAACAATATTGAAAAAGAATATTTCGGCAATAAGGTATTGAAGGGTGTTAACCTTACTGTAAAAGCCGGCGAGATACATGCTCTGGTTGGAGAAAATGGTGCAGGAAAATCCACACTAATGAATATAATTTTCGGTATGCCAGTAATACATAGTACCGGGGGATATAAGGGGGAAATAGAATTTAGCGGTCAGAAGGTGGAAATAAAGTCACCTAAGGATGCTATGAACCTTGGTATTGGTATGGTGCACCAGGAATTTATGCTCCTTCCGGGCTTCACAATTACAGAGAATATTAAGCTTAACAGGGAAATTACAAAGCACAATGCTTTGAGCAAGATACTTGGACCGAGTATGAAAACTCTTGATGTCGAGGCTATGAGAAAAGATTCACAGAAAGCATTGACCCAGCTGGGTATGACTGTTGATGATTGGCTTCCTATAGCGGGACTTCCGGTAGGATATATGCAGTTTGTAGAGATTGCAAGGGAAATAGACAAGGAAAACATGAGGCTCTTAGTATTTGACGAACCGACAGCAGTTTTGGCAGAGAGCGAAGCTGATAAACTTTTGGAAGCAATGCGTAAGCTTGCTGCTAAGGGGATAGCTATATTATTTATAACTCACAGACTGGATGAGGTGTTGGCTGTAGCTGATAATATTACAGTCATGAGGGATGGTGAGCAGGTAGGATTTTTGAAGCACGAAGATGCTACTGTAGAGAAAATAGCAGAGCTGATGGTTGGAAGAAAAGTCAACCGTATAGAAAGAACAACAAAAGTAGAAATCAAAGATGAAGTGATAATGTCCATAAAGGATCTTCAGGTACATATGCCGGGAGAACAGATAAAGGGTATAGACCTTGATATTAAAAGAGGCGAGATACTAGGTATAGGTGGTCTGGCAGGACAAGGCAAGATAGGTATAGCAAACGGAATAATGGGTTTACACAGGGCCTTAGGGGATGTAACAAAGAATGGTAAGAAAATTGAGCTTAACAATCCCAAGGAGGCAATAGACAATAAACTAGCTTTCGTTTCTGAGGATAGGAGAGGAGTCGGACTACTTCTTGATAATTCCATAGAGCTTAATATTGTAATGACTAGTATGCAGCTGCAAGATAAGTATTTGAAGCCACTTCTCGGAATCAAGATGTTACAGCTGCAGGACGATAAGAAAATCAGAGAATGGGCAAAGAAGATGATAGCAGATCTTGATATAAGATGCACCGGTCCTACTCAATTTACCAGAAGACTCAGCGGAGGTAACCAACAAAAGGTATGTATCGCTAGAGCTCTTACCTTAGACCCTGAAATATTGTTTGTATCTGAACCTACTAGAGGTATTGACATAGGCGCAAAAAAGCTTGTTTTGGATTTGTTAGTCAAGCTGAACCAAGAGCTTGGTATGACAATTGTTATGACATCAAGTGAACTGGGAGAGTTGAGGTCAATTTGCGACAGGATTGCAATAATTTACGAAGGTAAGATAGAAGGTATACTGGATCCTAAGGCATCAGACGTTGACTTTGGTCTCATGATGGCAGGGGAATACAGCGCTCGCTCGAAGGAGGTTGTATAGATGAAGAGTACATGGAACAAGCTTATTAACAAGTATGGATATCCAAAAGTCTATATTGTAATTTTCTTGGTTATGCTTATTTGTACTGCAATTATACAAAGACAGGATATTCCTGGACTTTTAAGAGACTCATTGGTCAGAGTAGGAATGAATAGTATACTTGTACTAGCAATGGTGCCAAGTATAGTTTCCGGTACAGGGCTTAACTTTGCATTATCCATAGGAATAATCTGTGGTCTGCTGGCAGGCTGTATATCCATTGAAATGAATTTGACAGGATTTTCTGCTTTTATGACAGCGGTAGTTGTATCAATACCAATGTCTGCAGTATCCGGATATTTATACTCAAAGCTCATTAACAGGGTTAAGGGGGATGAGATGACCATAGCCACATACATGGGGTGGGCAGTTGTCTCTCTCATGAGTATCGCATGGCTGCTTCTTCCCTTCAAGAGTCCTGAAATGATATGGGCAATAGGAGGTAAGGGTTTACGTCAGACCATTTCATTGGCAGGAAGATATGACAAGATATTGGATAATTTCATGGGGATCAAGTTCATGGGTATGAACATCCCTATAGGTACGCTCCTATTCTTCGGATTATTCTGCTTCTTAATGTGGGTTTTCCTCAAATCAAAGACTGGTGCTGCCATGATTGCAGCGGGTGACAATCCGAAATTTGCAGAAGCTTCAGGTATTAATGTTGATAAGCAGAGGACAGTAGGTATGATAATATCTACAATTTTAGGCGGTATAGGTATGCTCGTGTACGCACAGAGCTACGGGTTCTTCCAGCTTTATCAGGGTCCTCTGATGATGCCTTTCGTAGCAATTTCTGCAATACTTATAGGTGGTGCAACTGCTAAGAAAGCGACAATCTCAAACGTTATATCTGGTGTTATATTATTCCAAATGCTTTTGACTATTTCTCTTCCGGTTATCAATAAAATGGTGCCAGAGGGCAATCTTTCGGAAGTAATAAGGATTATAGTACAGAATGGGGTAATTCTATACGCATTAACCAAGGTTGGAGGTAATGACTAATGAGCACTCAGATTGAAGTAAAAAACAAGAAAGAAAGCAAATTCAGTTTGATGAACATCTTGATTCATAATTCTGTGCCGATTATGTTCATAGTAATCTGCCTTGGCGGTGTATTCGCATCAAAGCTGAGTCCTCTTTACATAATTAATGAACTTATTTTGAGATTGGACAGAAATCTGTTGCTGGTGCTTTCATTGATAATTCCAGTTATTGCAGGCATGGGCCTAAACTTTGCACTGGTAGTAGGGGCAATGGCTGGACAAATTGGCTTGATCACAATAAAAATAATAGGCATCGGGGGAGTACCTGGTTTAGTGCTTTCAATGCTTATTGCGGTTCCCTTTGCACTACTGTTCGGATTTGGTACAGGTAAAATATTAAATAAGACCAAAGGACAGGAAATGATAACGAGCCTTATACTGGGATATTTTGCTATGGGCTTGTATCAATTGGTTTTCCTGCTGTTTATGGGTACAATAATTCCCGTAAAGGACCCGGAGTTTATTTTAAGTGGAGGCATCGGACTCAAGAATGCGGTGGATCTTAAGATACTCCAGTATTCACTTGATAATATATGGAAAATGAATATAATGGGGCTAAAGATACCGATATTCTCTTTCATTGTAATTGCACTTTTCTGCGTTTTCATAAGATTCATTGTAAAGACAAAGCTTGGGCAGGATTTTAGAGCTCTTGGACAAGATATTCATATTGCAAAAGTATCAGGTATCAATGTTGATAAGACAAGGCTCATTGCTATAACAATTTCTACAGTTATGGCAGCGTGGGGACAGATAATGTTCCTGCAGAATATAGGAACGCTTCAAACGTACAGCAGTCATGAGCAGGTTGGAATGTTCGCAGTTGCGGCAATACTGGTAGGTGGAGCAACTGTAACAAAAGCAACAATAGGAGAAGCAATATTGGGTACGATATTATTCCACGTACTGTTTATAGTATCTCCTAATGCCGGAAAGAATCTGTTTGGTGATGCTCAGTTGGGTGAATTCTTCAGAGCATTTGTGGCATATGGCGTAATAGCGATGTCTCTGGTACTGCACGCTATGCAGAAAAATATTATGGCAAGACGAAGAGAAAGACTCGAGTAAAACAATTTTTAGTCAGTATATGAGTGATAGCAGGCCTTGCCTGCGATCACTCATTTTACATGACGCATCTAAAGGTATAGAATTTCAAATTGGGAAAAAATAACGGGTAGGTGATATAGAATGAAGTTCGATAAAATAGTGGACTCGATGAAAAATGATATAATAAAAGCCACCCAGGAGCTTGTACAAATAAAGAGCTTGGAAGCAAAACCAGAGCCAGGTGCACCCTTTGGCAGAGAAGTCAGGGAGTGCTTGGACAAGACTCTTGAATTATGTAATAGGCTCGGAATGAAGACGGAGAACTTTGATGGTTTCGCAGGACATGCGGAATTCGGAGAAGGGGAAGAGATAATAGGTATATTAGTGCATGTAGATGTAGTTCCTGAGGGCTCAGGCTGGTCTCACGACCCCTACGGTGGAGAAGTCGTGGATGGTAAGATTTTTGGAAGAGGTACTATCGATGATAAAGGACCTGCTGTTGCAGCCATTTATGCGCTGAAAGCTGTAATGGAATCAGGCGAAAAATTTAATAGAAAAGTCAGAATTATAGTTGGCTGTGATGAAGAAAGCGGCAGATGGGCGTGTATGAAGCATTATTTCAAGCATGCAGAGATGCCTATGTGCGGGTTTTCACCGGATGCAGACTTCCCTATAATTAACAGTGAAATGGGCATACTAATATTTAAATTGCAAAAGGAATTTGAAAACAACGAAGAATCCTGCTGTGGTGGAATGAAGATAAAGCGCATACAGGGCGGGAACAAGGTCAATATGGTTCCGGACTACTGTGAGTGCGAGCTTGAGTTAAAGAAGGACTTTACTGAAAGAGTCCAAAAGACAATTGAGTACCTGAGGGATAAGCATGATGCAAAGCTTGAACTGGAAATAGAGGGCAGCAAGTGCATTATAAAATCCTATGGGTTATCAGCTCATGGAAGTACACCAGGAAAAGGATTAAATGCGATTTCTCAGCTTATTTCCTGCATCTGCAAGCTGCCTCTTTGTGTATCAGAGCAGACTGCCTATATTAATTTCCTTGATGCTCATATTGGCATGGAAGTGGATGGCACATCCTTCGGAGTTGCAATGAGTGATGAAGTTTCCGGCAAGCTGGTGTTTAACCTTGGAACAATAGATGTGACAGAAGAAAAGGGAAGCATAGGAATAAACATCAGGTATCCTGTAACTAATACAAGGAATGATGTATATGATATAATCAGAGAAAAAATTGCAGCATCAGGCATCAAACTCATAGAGGGGGATGAAAAGGATCCGCTTTACGTACCTGCAGACAACTTTATGATAAAGATTCTTCAAAAGGTATATGAAGATGTGACTGGAGAAAAGCCAGAGCTTATATCCATAGGCGGAGGCACTTACGCAAGAGCGATTAAGAATGCTGTGGCCTTCGGTGCATTATTCCCTGGCAGGGAAGAAACAGCACATCAAAAAAATGAGTTTATAGAAATAGAGGACCTTATTAAAAGCACTAACATATACGCCGAAGCGATATCTGAATTGGTTAAGTAGTGCAAAAAGGTTTTTCACGCAGCACGAACCAAAAATATCCTTGACAACATTTATGCATAATGGTACTATGTATAAGTCAACAGATAACAACAACTTAATATATTGTTATAAGCTTTTCAAAGGTTAAAGAAGAAGTTCCACTTCTCACCTTACGACGTAGTCAGTAAGGTTAAGTCCAAAAGCATGGTTTTTATGGGCAGGTGGATATTTCTACCTGCTTTTGATATTTAATGGAGGTGAAAGGTTATAAGTAACAAAGACTTACAGATTAATGAAGAGATCAGGGATAGGGAGCTAAGAGTCATAGATGCCAATGGAGATCAGCTTGGAATAATGTCCTTAAAACAGGCGTTAGACCTTGCGACAGAAAGGCAGCTTGACCTTGTCAAAATTGCCCCTCAGGCAAAACCGCCAGCATGCAGAATTATGGATTACGGTAAATTCAAGTTTGAGCAGAGCAAAAAAGAGAAGGAAGCCAAGAAGAATCAGAAGGTTATAAACATCAAGGAAATCCGTTTCTCGCCAAAAATAGAAGATCATGACTTGAATTTCAAAGCAAAGAATGCTCAAAAGTTCCTGCAGGAAGGCGACAAGGTTAAGGTTACAATCAGATTCAGAGGTAGGGAAGTAGACCATGTTACCTTTGGAGAGAAGGCTTTAGGAAGGTTTTATGAAATCGTAAAGGATGACTGTGTCGTTGAAAAGCCTGCTAAGCTGGAAGGTAAGAACATGACTATGGTTTTGGCACCGAAGCAGTAAGTCTGATATTCATAAATCAAATAGAAATTCTTACATTATATATAATAGACTGTAATGGATTTCTGCGACTTATAAAAGTTAACACTTCAATAATTCAAAATATGAATAGTACAGAAGGAGAGGATTTTTAATGCCTAAACAGAAGACTCACAGAGCATCAGCAAAAAGATTCAGCTTTACTAAAAGCGGTAAAGTAAAGAGAGCATGTGCATATAAGCAGCATATTCTTACAAAGAAGAGCACTAAGCGTACTAGAAAGCTTAGAAAAGGCGCTTATGCTACAGCTACAGAAGCAAAGAAAATAAGAAGATTACTTCCATACAAATAAAAGACAGGGAGGCAGCAGAAGATGGCAAGAGTAAAAAGAGCGGTTAACGCACACAAAAAACGTAGAAAAATAATGAAGCTGGCTAAAGGTTACGTTGGAGCCAGAAGCAAAAAGTATAGAATTGCAAATGAAACAGTTATCAGAGCTTTAAGATTTGCATACATCGGAAGAAAGCTTAAGAAGAGAGACTACAGAAAGCTTTGGATTGCCAGAATAAATGCGGCAGCAAGAATTAACGGTATTTCTTACAGCAAGCTTATAAACGGACTCAAGCTTGCAGGCATAGAAATTAACAGGAAGATGCTTTCAGAACTCGCTATAAACGATGCAGCAGCATTCGCAAAGCTTGTTGATGCAGCTAAGGTAAAGCTTAACGCTTAATTTAAATATGACATTTAAAAAGACCGACAAGGTCTTTTTTGTTTTTCCTTGATAAATTAAAGCTTTTATGTGAAAATTAAATGCAAATGTATTTGTATATTCAATAATTATATGCAAATCGAGGATTAAATGAGATATATAGGGCAAAAGAGCAGCAACCGCTGACAGATTCGTCTGGCAGTCTAAAAGTAATGAGCCTTGGTATCGGTGATTGTTTTAACGATTTTTAATATATGCAGTACGATGATATAATAGTGTAGTTAATATTTAACAGTACATATTGCGATTAACTAGATGAGGTGATTAGCATAATTGAATTCAGTGTACTTAAAAAAAGACTTAAAATTACTCCGACACAGCTAATTGTAGCAAGCTTTGCCACTTTAATTTTTGTTGGCAGTATTCTCCTGAACCTCCCAATTGCATCGAAAAATGCCCAACCCGTAGGCTTAATTAATGCGATTTTTACTGCTACCTCTGCAGTATGTGTTACAGGACTTGTGGTTGTTGATACAGGAACCCATTGGACGGTATTTGGGCAGGTCATAATAATCTCGCTTATACAGATTGGCGGACTTGGAATAATGACCATGTCTACAATGCTTGCACTTTTGGTTGGCAGGAGAATCACCCTAAGGGAGAGGCTATTGATACAGGAGTCCTTGAATCAATTTGATTTGGAGGGACTTGTAAGATTAACCAAGAATATTATAATAGCTACTTTTGCGATAGAAATTTTAGGTGCGGTAATTTATTCATTGGTATTCGTACCGGAGTACGGCATTCAGAAAGGTATAGGATACGGTATATTTCATTCTATAGCAGCCTTTTGCAATGCTGGCTTTGACATTATTGGTGACTTTAGAAGCTTTACGCCATATGTCAATAACTTTATTATTAATATTAACGCAATGGCGCTTATTGTAATTGGTGGGCTGGGCTTTTCGGTATGGATAGATATTTATCAGATATATAGAGATAGAAGTTTGAAAAATATAACACTTCACAGCAAGGTGGTTCTGGCCACTACAGTATTCTTAATTTTATTTGGAGCAATCTTCATATTTGCAGTGGAGTTCAATAATCCGGGTACTTTAAAGAATTTGCCTTTCTCAGGCAAGGTGCTGGCGTCCTTCTTTCATTCAGTGTCACCAAGAACTGCAGGTATAAATACACTGGACATGACAGCGCTTACTACACCTACGAAGTTTTTATCTATAATATTGATGTTCATAGGTGGATCGCCAGGCTCGACAGCAGGCGGTATCAAGACCGCAACGGCAGCTATCCTTGTGCTTACTGTAATAGCGGTAGTAAAAGGCAGAGAGGAACCTGAGGTATTCGAAAGGCGTATACCTAACTATTTGGTTTATAGAGCAATGGCCGTAGCGGCAATAAGTCTTAGCCTTGTAGTTTTTGTTACAATGGTACTTTCGATCACTGAGGATGCGGATTTTATGACACTGTTTTTCGAAACAACCTCAGCATTTGGTACAGTAGGATTAACGTTGAATTATTCACCCAATTTGAGCTTGATAGGAAAAATTATAATCAGTATTACGATGTTTGCGGGCAGAGTAGGTCCATTGACTCTGGTTCTTGCCTTTGCTCAAAGAGCGATCAAGAATAAAGGTAATCTTAAATATCCTGAGGATAGAATTATAGTGGGATAGGTGAAAGGGGATTAGTATGAAACAATTTATAGTAATTGGCATAGGCCGGTTTGGAAAGGCTGTAGCCGAGAGATTGTACGGTTTAGGACACGATGTACTTGCAATAGATAAAGATGAGGAAGCAATACAGAAAATATCTGACAAGGTAACTCATGCGGTTACTGCCGATGCAGCGGATGAAAGTGTATTGCGATCATTGGGAGTAAGGAATTTTGATGTTGGGGTTGTATCCATAAGCTCTGATATTCAATCCAGCATAATAATCACCTTGATGCTTAAGGAGCTTGGTGTGGGTTATGTTGTGGCAAAAGCTAAGGATGAGCTTCATGCCAAGGTGCTTTTGAGAATTGGTGCTGACAGAGTGGTATTCCCTGAACGGGATATGGGTGAACGCGTAGCGCACAACCTTATCGCTACGAACATACTTGAGTACATAGAACTCTCACCGGAGCACAGCATTATCGAGTTTGCAGTACTGAAAAGCTGGGTGGGAAAAGATCTTAGGGATCTTAATCTGAGAGCAAAATTTGGAGTTACAGTAGTAGCAATAAGGAATATGAATGATGACAAGATTAATGTATCTCCAAAGGCTGACAACGAAATTAAGGATGGAGATATACTTATTGTTATAGGCGATAACGATGACTTGAAGAGGCTGGAGAGAAAAACGGAGCAGGGGTAGGATATGAGGGAAATAATAAAAAGCAATACGAATAAGACTATCAAGTACATAAAGTCATTGCAATTGAAAAAATACAGAGATGAGCATGATAAGTTCATAATAGAAGGTGAAAAGCTGCTAAAAGAGGCTTTGAATTATAAGGCATCCATATCGATGGTGCTTCTCAGTGAGAGCTTTGCTCAAAGTGAAAGGTTTCAAGAGCTTGAGGTTTGCCTTAATAATAGCAATGTTCCTATATACTATGCAGATGACAGGGTATTTAAGGAAGCCGGAGAAACTGAGACCCCTCAAGGGGTAATAGCTATTGTTGACAAAATGTTTTTGACTCTTGATAGTATTCTGCAAAAGGATGAAATCTGCGTTGTGATGTTGGATGAAGTCAGGGATCCGGGGAACGCAGGCACGATAATCAGGACTGCAGATGCCTGTGGAATTGATGCTGTATTGCTGTCAAAGGGGAGTGTAGACCTATACAATGGCAAGACAATAAGAGCAACAATGGGTTCCTTGTTCCACATACCGGTGATTCAGAGTATGGACACAGCAGAAGCGATTTTAAGACTGAAGCAAAGCGATGTCATCACAATAGGCGCTGATCCCCACAGCAGTGAAAGCTGTATAGACCTGCCACAGTATAAAAGATCTGCAATTATAATAGGAAATGAAGCTCAGGGAATAGGAAGTGATATTAAAGCGCTTCTTGACAAAAATATTAAGATACCAATGCCGGGAAGAGCGGAATCCCTGAATGCGGGAATAGCCGCTGCAATTTTGATGTATGAGTTTTCAATAAGAAAGAGACATGTAAAGTAGTTTGCATGTTCTTTTTTTATGCCCATTTTATTATTCTTTCCAATACTGTAAAATCAAATATTCTATGACAGCTATTACCAATAATAAATGCTAATAAATAATAAATATAATATAGAAATTTCTACAGATTGTGTTATAATTATTAATAATTATTTGTAATAATACATAATTTTTATATTTTATAGGAGGTAATAAGATGAAGAAAAGACTTAAGTTTGGGATTAAGACAAAATTCCTATTTGCTGTATTATCTGTAGTATTTATAATCCTTCTATCGGTTTCTGTTTTGATTTTTCTTCAAGCAAAAAGTACTATTTTGGCCGGACTAAGAGATACAATTTCTGCTGAAAGTGACAGTATATCCAAAAGTGTAAATGAAAGTATAGCCATGCCTGCTACAGTTGTTCAGCAGATGAGCACTAATGAGCTTTTCAAGCAATATATGGGAAAGGTAAAAACTAGAGAAGAGATAAAGGCATTTGCGGAATATCCAATAATAATTAAAACATTAAAAGAGATAAAGGCCACAAACAGCAATTTCAGCGCAGCGTACATTGGACTCGATAGCATAGCATATATAATTACTGATGGAGAATGGGACAACCCTGCGGATTACATATTAAAAGAAAGAGAATGGTATAAAAATACAATAAAGAGCGGGAAAATTACATTTACTGACCCATATCTTGATGCAAACACAGGTCAAATGGTTATAACAATAAGCATTCCTCTGAAAGACAGCAATGGGGCTACTTTGGGTGTTGCCGGCGTTGATATGACAATTGATAAAATCTCTGATTATATGAAGACATTTAAAATAAAAAATACCGGCTATGCATTCCTTATTGACAGCAAAGGAACAATGCTTTACCATCCGCAAAAGGATTTGATACTAAAGGACAATGTAACTAAGTACAAAGGCTTGGCTGGAGAAATCGGTGCCAAGATGATCAAAGGCGAAAAAGGTATGGACACTGTCGATATTTATGGACAAGAGCAGTATATTGCTTATGCTCCAATAAGTACAAGCGGCTGGGCAACAGGGGTAGTTGTTTCGGTAGCTGAGGAAGAGAAGGAACTTGAGAGGTTTCAAAATATTTTTCTAATGGCAATCCTTGCTGCACTTGTATTGCTTTCAGCTGTGGTATATCTGATATCTAGCATGATACTAAAGCCAATACCGGGACTTTTGAATTCATTTAAAGCTGCTATGAACGGTGACCTGACAGCAAGGGCAGATGTCAAATCCAAAGATGAGATAGGTGACCTTGCAGAAGGCTTTAATAATATGATTACTTCACAGCAAAGCATAATATCTCAGGTGCTGAAAATGACTAGGGAGATCACTCAGGCAATAAACACTACCGGAAAGCACCTTTCAGAGCTTAACATACAGATTGAGGAAGTATCGGCCACAACTCAGCAGCTGTCTGCCGGCATGGAAGAGACTGCTGCATCTACCGAAGAAATGAATGCCACTACAACAGAAATCGATGGTGCTGTGGATTCTATAGCATCAAAAGCACAGGAAGGAGCATCCTCTGCTGGAGATATCAGCAGGAAAGCAAAAGAGCTTAAGGAAAACTTTATAATATCACAGCAAAGCGGCATGAAAATTTTCTTGGATGTAAAAGGAAAGCTTGAAAAGGCGCTGGTAGAATCGAAGGCAGTAGACCAGATTAACATATTGGCTGATTCTATACTTCAAATAACCTCCCAGACCAATCTCTTGGCATTGAATGCGGCAATCGAGGCTGCAAGAGCAGGAGAAGCAGGAAGAGGCTTTGCTGTGGTAGCTGATGAGATCAGGAAGCTTGCTGAGGATTCTAAAAACACAGTCACACAGATTCAGACGATAACAAATACTGTTGTTAAATCGGTGGAAAACCTTTCAGAAAGCTCAAATAGTCTTCTTGGATTTATGTCGACAGAGGTTGATAGTGATTACAAGACTATGCTCAGGGCTACTGAGGAATATAACAGGGATGCGGAATTCATAGATGGTCTTGTTACTGACTTCTCTGCTACCTCTGAAGAGCTTGCGGCTGCTATGCAGAACATGCTTAAGTCTATAGGTGAGATTACATCAGCCGCTAATGAAGGTGCCAGTGGAACAAATGATATTGCTGAAAGAGTCAGTGTAGTTGTAGAAAAGTCAAATGAGATAGTCAGCCAGTCAGAAAAAATAAAGGATTCATCAAATAAGCTTGAGGATTTGGTATCAAAGTTCAAGGTATGATGAAATGCAAATATAACTAAATGTAAAAATCCCCTTAGTATTGTAGAATATTAAGGGGATTTTCCATTTAAAAACTATTTATGTAAAAAGAAGGGAATAAATAGTATAATTAGAAATATCTATAAGAAAATAATAAGCATATGGAGTGGTATGATGATTTATAAAACTAATACCTGCGCTTTATACGGGATTGATGGACATGTTATCGAAGTAGAAACTGACTTGTCCAACGGACTTCCGGGCTTTGATATTGTTGGACTGCCGGATGCTGCCGTAAAGGAGTCAAGAGAACGTGTTAGAGCTGCTATTAAAAATTCGGATTTTCAATTTCCCCAGAAAAGAATCACTATAAACCTTGCTCCGGCAGATATTAGGAAAGAAGGCTCGATATTCGATCTGGCAATAGCAGCCGGAATACTAAGAGCTTCTATGTTTATAATAAATGAGAGCCTAGACAGCTATGCCTTTCTTGGAGAATTATCCTTAGATGGTACCGTAAAGGGCATAAAGGGGGTGCTGCCTATGTGCCTTTCTCTAAAGCAAAAGGGGTATAAAAGATTGGTGCTGGCAAAGGATAATGCAGACGAAGCAGCACTAGTCAATGATATGGAGATATATCCTGTAGAAAATATAATAGAAATGGTGGAATTCCTAAACGAAAAAAAGCATATTAAACCTCATAAGGTTAATCTGGAAGCTTTGCTCGGGGGTATTGAAGCTGAGGAATTTGATTTTGAAGATGTCAGAGGTCAGGATATGGCAAAAAGAGCATTAGAAATTGCAGCTGCGGGTGCACATAATTTAATAATGCTCGGACCTCCAGGCTCAGGAAAGACAATGCTCGCTAGAAGACTTCCATCGATACTGCCGGAAATGTCCTTCGAGGAAAGCTTGGAAGTGACCAAGATATATAGTATAGCAGGTTTGCTGAAGGATAAGCTGTGCCTTGTAACAAAAAGGCCCTTCAGGTCACCCCATCACACAATGTCAGCAGCTGCACTGATTGGCGGCGGAAAAGTACCGCATCCGGGGGAGGTTTCTTTATCTCATTATGGAGTATTATTTTTAGATGAGATGCCTGAATTCCCAAAGAATGTACTTGAGGTGCTCAGACAGCCCTTGGAAGATGAATGTGTCACTATATCAAGAGTAAACGGAACGATAACCTATCCTGCAAAATTTATATTAGTAAGCTCAATAAACCCGTGCCCCTGCGGTTTTTATGGAGATGAGTCAAACCGGTGTACCTGCAGTCCCATTCAGATAAAGAATTACTTGGGTAGAATTTCAGGGCCCTTGATGGACAGAATAGATCTTCATATAGAAGTACCCTCTGTAAATTTTAACGATATATCAGGAAGCGCTAAGGGGGAAAGCTCAGCCAGCATCAAAACAAGAATAAATAAAGCAAGAAAGCTTCAGCTTGAAAGATATAAGGATCAGGGGATTTATTTCAACTCACAGCTGAAACCCAAGCAGATGGTGATATACTGTGCTATAGGGAAAAAGGAAAAGGAGCTTCTTAGGAATGCTTTTGACAGGTTCAATTTAAGTGCCAGAGCATACAACAGAATTCTAAAGGTAGCAAGGACTATTGCCGACCTTGAGGGCAGCGAGGATATAAAGCTGGATCATATAGCAGAAGCCATACAGCATAGAAGTTTGGATAGAAAATATACACTTTAGTAGATAATGGGGTGAAAAAAATGAGTAATGAAGAGCGGGATATTTTTTCAGTAATTGGCAAGCTGCCAAGCTACAGCAAGCTTCTTATCAAGCTCTATAAGAGCAGGGATATTCGCAAGAGGCACAAGGTGCTGCTTTCTATGGGTATAGCCTACAGCTTGTCACCTATTGAGCTGATACCGGGTATTATTCCTGTGGCCGGTCAATTGGACAATCTTCTAATAATGCTGAGCTGTCTTGAAAAAGTATTAAATGCTACCGAAGTTGAAATCAGAAGCGGATATTTAGAGGAAGCAGGAATAACCCTTGAAGAAATCAGGGAGGATATAGAGCTTACGGGTGAAACCTTGAAATCAATTGGCAGGGGTACAGTCAAGGTGGTTTCAAATGCAGTAAAGTTCGTAGGTTATTCAGCTCTGTATGGGATAAGAAAATTAAGAAGAAAAAATCCATATTAAAAAGGACAAATTAAAAACCGGTAGTGAAAAGCTACCGGTTATAAATAGGAGGGGGAAGAATTAATTTCTTTTGTCATCCTTGCTGATTTTATTATATCAAATCAATGTTACAAAGTTGTTATCATAGTGTAACAATTTAATGAAGAATGTAACAAAATTGTATCTAAGACTTGCTAATTTAGGTATATTAAAGCATTATTGATAATGAAAAGGGGATTGTATGAGAGAGAAGAAATTTTGGGTATGGCTGTCCTCTGTTCCCGGGGTGGGGAGCAAAAGCAGCCTGAATCTTATCAGGCATTTCGGCTCTGCAGAAAACGTGTATCAATGCTCGTATTACGAACTTATGGCTTCGGGGCTTATAAGAGAAACCATAGCAAAAGGTATAACAGAGCATAGAAATATTGGGGACATTGATGAATATTTAAAAATAGTGAAAGAAAATGGTATAAAAGTTTATACTATACATGATAATGAATATCCTGAGAATCTTAAAAACATTTATGATCCACCGCCAGTATTATATGTAAAGGGTGAACTTATAAAAGAAGATTCACTGGCAGTGGGGATTGTTGGCTCCAGAAAAGCAAGTGACTATGGCTTGAAAGCCGCTCAAAGAATCGCATCAAGGCTTGCAGAATTAGGTATTACTATAGTAAGCGGCATGGCCTTGGGAATTGATTCTGCTGCCCATAAAGGTGCGCTTATGTCAAAGGGCAGGACAATCGCAGTATTCGGTTGTGGATTGAAATATGTTTACCCCATGACTAATTACAATTTAAGCAAAGAAATACTGAAAAGTGGTGCGCTGATATCTGAATATCCTTTTGATACAGAGGCTTATCCGGCGCAGTTTCCAGCAAGGAACAGGATAATCAGCGGAATGTCCCTTGGTGTTATTGTTGTGGAGGCAGGAGAAAAAAGTGGGTCTTTGATAACAGCAGATTTTGCACTAGAGCAGGGCAGAGAAGTTTTTGCAGTGCCCGGCAATATTAGCTCGCCAAACAGCAAAGGCACAAATACATTGATAAAAAGCGGAGCAAAGCTTGTTAGTAATATAGAAGATATTATTGAAGAATTAAATCTCAATATCATATATAGTGAAAAGAGTAATATTAATAATAATGTAAAATTGGACATCAGTAATGAAGAAGGCAGCGTACTTGCTTTTCTAAAGGAAAAGGGCGGAAGTAAGGACGAAATAGCTGCAGTAACAGGCCTTCAGCCCGGAAAAACTATGGCTGCTTTAACAAAACTGGAAATAAAAGGTCTTGTGCAGCAAATTGGTGGTATTTACCTTTTAATTTGATTTATTTATATATTCTGTTATAATGAAATTTGAATTTTTAAAATGGGGTGAATTATTTGAAAACATCTTTGGTAATTGTTGAATCACCTGCAAAAGTTAAAACTATAAAGAAGTTTCTAAGCTCAAGCTATAAGGTGGAGGCATCCATGGGACATATTAGGGATCTGCCCAAAAGCCAGCTGGGTATTGATGTAGATAAGGATTTTGAGCCAAAGTATATTACAATCAGGGGAAAAGGAGAAATAACAGAAAAACTCCGTAAGGAAGCAAAAAAATGTGACAGGATTTTCCTTGCAACTGACCCTGACCGTGAAGGAGAGGCTATTTCCTGGCATCTTGCCAAGGTATTGAATCTGGATATGAAGAACGTTACAAGAATAGAGTTTAATGAGATAACCAAGACGGCAGTTACCAATGCTATTAAAAATCCCAGAAAACTGAATTTCAATGTAATTGATGCTCAACAGGCCAGGAGAGTGCTAGATAGGCTTGTAGGCTATAAGATAAGCCCTCTGCTCTGGAAAAAGGTCAAGAAGGGCTTAAGTGCAGGAAGAGTTCAATCTGTTGCTGTAAGGCTTATTTGTGATAGGGAGAATGAAATCAGAGCGTTTGTGCCCAAGGAATACTGGTCTCTTATTGCAAAGCTAAATGATCCTGATTCAAAAAAGAACTTTGATGCAAAGTTCTATGGCACAGAGAATGAAAAGCTCGAGATTTCAACTGAAAGTGAAATGAACAGTATTCTTGATAAGCTTAAGGGCGCAGATTACAAAGTCAAGAAGGTAAAAAAGGGCGAGAAAAAGAGAAATGCTCCAAATCCTTTTATAACAAGTACTTTGCAGCAGGAAGCATACAGAAAGCTGGGATATACCACTAAGAAGACTATGATGATAGCACAACAGCTTTATGAAGGTGTTGATATAAAAGGCGAGGGTACACTGGGTCTGGTGACTTATATAAGAACAGACTCAATAAGAGTATCTGATGAAGCAAAAAAGGATGCCGCCCAATATATAACAGATAAATATGGAAAGAACTATCTTGACGGAGAGGCTAAACAGTCTAAGCCGGGTAAGAAGGTTCAGGATGCTCATGAAGCAATTAGACCTTCTTCGGTATTCAGAGAGCCTGAGCATGTCAAGGATTCCTTGGAGAAGGACCAATACAAGCTGTATAAGCTTATCTGGGAAAGGTTTGTGGCAAGTCAAATGCAGGCGGCTTTGTTCGATACTGTTACATCGGATATTGAAGCTAATGGCTATATCTTCAGAGCTAATGGAAGCATTATGAAGTTTAAGGGCTTTATGAGTGTTTACATAGAGGGCAGCGATGATAAGGACGAGGATGAGGAAATAACTCTTCCAAATCTTCTGGAAGGTCAATTGGTTAAGCTTAAGAAGCTGGAGCATAAACAGCATTTTACTGAGCCTCCTTTGAGATTTACTGAAGCGACATTGGTAAGGACTCTTGAAGAGAAGGGAATAGGAAGGCCTAGCACATATGCCCCGATTATATCAACGGTATTGGCTAGAGGCTATGTTGTTAGGGAAAAGAAATTCCTTATACCGACTGATTTAGGTGAAAAGGTAACCGGGATTCTCACAGAGTTTTTTGCAGATATTATAAATGTAGAGTTCACCGCAAATATGGAGAACAAGCTTGATGAAATCGAAGAAGGCGATAAGGAATGGGTGCAGGTTATAAAAGAATTCTATCAACCTTTTGCGCTTACTCTAAACAGTGCTGAAGAGAAAATCGGGAAAATTGAGATACAGGATGAAGTCAGCGATGTAATATGCGAGCTGTGCGGGAGAAATTTGGTATTTAAACAGGGCAGATTTGGAAAGTTTCTTGCTTGCCCGGGCTTCCCACAGTGCAGAAATACCAAAGCAATAGTTGAGAGTACAGGTATAAGCTGTCCTAAGTGTGATGGTGAGCTTATTGCCCGAAAGACAAAGAAGGGCAGGAAGTTCTATGGCTGCAACAAATACCCGGATTGCGATTTTGTCAGCTGGGATGAGCCTATAGCAGAGAGATGCCCTGAGTGTGCCAGCTTAATGGTAAAGAAGTATAACAAAAAAGGTTTGGAGCATAAATGTACAAATGAAGTCTGCGGCTTTAAAAGAGCAGAAGACAAGAAAGGTGAATAATATTGAAGGATCAGGTAATAGTCATAGGTGCAGGGCTTGCAGGCAGTGAAGCAGCATGGCAGCTGGCACGCAGAGGTATAAAGGTTAAGCTTTATGAAATGAGACCGGTAAACAATACACCGGCACATCATACTGATAAGTTCGGAGAACTGGTTTGCAGCAATTCCCTTCGTTCTAATCAACTAGAAAATGCTGTTGGACTATTAAAAGAAGAAATGAGAAGACTTGGCTCACTTATTATGGAGTGCGCCGATAATAAAGCACTTCCGGCTGGAGGTGCATTGGCTGTTGATAGAGAAGGGTTTTCCCAGGAAATAACTGACAGAATAACACAGCACCCTAATATTGAGGTAGTAAGGGAAGAAATCACTGAAATCCCTCAGGATGAATATGTTATTGTAGCAACAGGTCCTCTTACCTCGGATAAGCTTTCGGCAAGTATTCAAAAGCTTATGGACAGTGAATATTTTTATTTTTATGATGCAGCAGCTCCAATTGTAGCATATGACTCAATCAACCAGGAAAGAGTGTATAAAGCATCAAGATACGATAAGGGTGACAGTGATTATATCAACTGTCCCATGACAGAGGATGAATATCAAAAATTCTATAATGAGCTGATCAATGCTGAAGTTGTTCCTATAAAAAACTTCGAAAAGGAAATTGTCTTTGAGGGCTGCATGCCGGTAGAAACCATGGCAAAACGAGGGCCCCAAACACTTCTATTCGGACCGCTGAAGCCTGTTGGACTCATTGACCCAAAGACAGAGAAGCTGCCTCATGCGGTTATACAGCTGAGACAGGACAACAAAGAGGGTACATTATATAATATTGTAGGCTTCCAAACACACCTTAAATGGGGTGAGCAGAAAAGAGTATTCAGCATGATACCGGGATTGGAGAATGCTGAGTTTGTAAGGTATGGTGTAATGCACAGGAACACTTTTATTAATTCGCCTAAGGTAATGAAGCCGACACTGCAATACAGTGGCAGCAGCAAGCTATTTTTTGCGGGACAGATGACAGGGGTCGAAGGATATGTAGAGTCTGCATCATCTGGTTTGATTGCAGGAATAAACATGGCAAGGGTGCTTAGAAATATGGAACCATTAGTATTTCCAGAAACTACAGCACATGGAGCATTGTGCCACTACATAACGGATAAGACAATTAAGAACTTTCAGCCTATGAATATAAATTTCGGCATATTTCCTCAGCCTGAGTACAGAATAAAGAATAAGAAAGATAAGAGCAGTTACTATGCACAAAGAGCACTTAAGGACTTAGAAAAATTTACCGATTCAGAGGTATAAAGATTGAAATATAAAAACTCTTGTGCTATATTAAATTTGATGAGTTTTTTGACTTTTATGAATATTAAAACATTTGTGGGTATATTATTTAACAAACAACACTTAACAATTATGGGTTCGATATAGATTGTATCTGGAGGGTTAATATGTTTCACGGTACTACAATAGCAGCAGTCAAAAGAGATGGCAAAGGCGCCATAGCCGGTGACGGACAGGTGACCATGAGTCAAAGCACAATAATTAAAGCAACTGCCAAAAAAGTCAGACGCTTGTTTGGTGGTAAGGTAATAGTCGGATTTGCAGGCTCTGTTGCCGATGCATTTACCTTAGCAGAGAAGCTGGAGGAAAAGCTGGAGCAGCACAGCGGCAATCTCAAAAGAGCAGCTGTAGAGCTTGCAAAGGAGTGGAGAAGCGATAAAGTACTCAGGCATCTGGAGGCAATGCTAATAGCCCTTGACAGTGAGACCCTTCTTGTTATATCAGGAAGCGGAGAGGTAATAGAACCCGATGATGGTGTAATTGCAATTGGTTCCGGTGGTAATTATGCTCTTGCAGCAGCTAAGGCACTGACTCAGAACACTGGACTTTCTCCAAGTGAAGTCGTGAGAAAATCCCTGGAAATAGCTGCTTCCATATGCGTTTTTACAAATAACAACATAGTGGTTGAGGAATTATAGGAGGATGCTATGAACGAGTTAACTCCAAAGCAGATAGTTGCAGAACTGGATAAATATATCATAGGGCAGGAAAAAGCTAAAAAGTCTGTGGCGGTAGCTTTAAGAGATAGATACAGGAGAAATCTGCTGGATGAAGAAATGAGGGCAGAGGTTACTCCTAAAAATATATTGATGATAGGACCAACAGGGGTTGGTAAAACAGAAATAGCCAGAAGGATGGCCAAGCTGGTCAATGCACCCTTTGTTAAGGTTGAAGCAACAAAGTTCACTGAAGTAGGATATGTCGGAAGAGATGTAGAGTCGATAATAAGAGACTTGGTAGAATTCGCAGTAAGAATGGTTAAAGCAGAGAAGGTGTCCCAGGTTAACGAGAAGGCATATGAGCTTGCGGTAGAAAAGGTAGCAGAAATACTCGTCCCTTCCTCACATAAAAGCAATACTCCCAAGAACCCCTTTGAAATGATATTTAATTACGGCGGTGTCAAGGAAAACGAAGTGGATGATACTGCAAAGCAAAGAGAAGATGATTTGGCAACCAACCGCTACTACATAAGAGAAAAGATAAAGAGCGGGGAATTGGATGGCCAGAATGTTGAAATAGAGGTTGAAGATTCGTCTGGACATAATATTGAAATGTTGTCCGGACTTGGTATAGATCAAATGAATATTAACCTGCAGGATATGTTTGGAGGGCTGCTTCCCAAAAAGACAAAACGAAGAAAAGTGACAGTGAAAGAAGCATTGAAGCTGATGACACAACAAGAAGCGCAAAAGCTTATTGACATGGATAGTGTTATAGATGAAGCAGTTAAGAAAGCCGAAGAACGAGGAATCATATTCATAGATGAGATTGATAAGATTGCCGGCAAAGGATATAGTGGAGGTCCTGATGTATCAAGGGAAGGCGTGCAGCGAGACATACTTCCCATAGTTGAAGGCAGCACCGTTGTTACTAAATATGGACCGGTGAAGACAGATTATATACTGTTTATAGCAGCCGGTGCTTTCCACGTAGCCAAGGTATCGGATCTTATACCCGAGCTTCAGGGAAGGTTTCCTGTAAGAGTTGAGCTTTCCAGCCTAACCAAGGATAACTTCAAGGAGATTTTGACCAAGCCTAACAATGCACTTATAAAACAATACACAGCTCTCTTGAGAACAGAGGGAATAACAGTTACTTTTGAGGAGGACTCCATTGAAGAGCTAGCCGATATAGCAGCTTTCATGAATGAACAATATGAAAATATCGGAGCTAGAAGGCTTTATACAGTAATGGAAAGACTCTTCGAGGATATATCCTTTGAAGCGCCTGAAATGAAGAGCAGTGAGTTGAATATTTCAAAGGACTATGTGCGACAAGCATTGATGTATGACATTAAGAACAAAGATGTCAGCAAGTATATAATATAATAAGGAGGAAGCATATGAACTCAACACTTTTAGAAAAGATGAGAAAAGTAAATAAGGTACTTCAGACATCGGATAGTCAATCTGTATCCTTTCGTGATTTATCCAAAATACTGAGTGAGGTACTGAATGCAAATGTTTATATATTAAGCAGAAAAGGAAGAATACTTGGGTATGCGTTAGGCACTTTAGAGGAGTGTGATTTCTTAAAGAATGATCTTTTGGCGGACAAGAGGTTCCCAGAGGATTACAATAAGACTCTGCTTAGTTATGTAGAGACAAAAGAAAATCTGATAAATAAAGAGAATGTATGTGTAGTAGACAATAGGGAAAAATGTGGTATGGGCACCAAATATTCAACAATTGTTCCTGTAAATGGCAGCGGTGAAAGACTTGGTACTATAATATTAGGCAAGTACAACGAAGAATTCAACGTTGAGGATCTGGTACTGGCAGAGTATGGAGCAACGGTAGTCGGTTTGGAGATTTTAAGATCCAAGCATGATGAAATAGAAGAAGAGGCAAGGAAGAAAGCTGTTGTACAAATGGCTATAGGAACACTTTCTTATTCTGAGCTGGAGGCTGTAGACCATATATTCAGAGAGCTCGAAGGAAATGAAGGCTTGTTGATAGCCAGTAAAATTGCTGACAAAGTTGGTATTACAAGATCAGTAATAGTAAATGCATTAAGAAAATTTGAAAGTGCCGGAGTCATAGAATCAAGATCCCTTGGTATGAAGGGAACACATATAAAGATTCTAAACGATAAGCTTTTGGAAGAACTGAAAAAGGTTAGATAAAAAGAAATATTTTAGGGATAGTCAGCTGAAAAGTTGAACTAACCCTTTTTTTTATACGATATATTAATTATTAAATTTAAAATTAGAAATGTTTGCGAAAATTGTCTAAAAGTTTTTAATACAATCCTGTATTAATTAAGGGATACACAAAGGAAATGAGAGATTTATGTCGAATATTATTCTGGTGTAAGTTTTTTATAATGAATTTAAAGGCTTTTTAGTCGAATTGATATTTAGTTTAATTGGAGGTTCTTACTATGATTAATAGGATAAGCGATAAGACCATGGTGCTTGAAAAGGCTCTGGATGCGGCTTGGATGAGAAATGAAGCAATATCGAATAATATTGCAAATGTTAACACTCCAGGCTATAAGAAATCCTATGTAAAGTTTGAGGAACTCCTGACAGACGCTGTAGATAAGTTTCAGATATCAGGTATAAAAAAGGATGGTAAATTTTTGCCCATTGGTAAGGATACAAAGTCTACAGTATCACCTGAACTTGTACAGGAAGACTTCACCTCGATGCGCAGAGACGGTAACAATGTTGATATTGATGTTGAAATGGCTGAGCTTGCAAAAAACTCAATTAAGTACAATGCATTAATAGCTCAGATGTCAAAAGAATTCAGCAAAATTAAAATGGCAATTAGCGGTGGGAGGTAAGAATTATGGCATTTTTAAACTCAATTAATGTAAGTGCTTCAGGTCTTACAGCGGAGAAGCTTAGGATGGATGTAATATCCAGGAATATAGCAAATGTAAATACAACTAGAACCGCAGACGGAACACCCTATAGAAGACAAGTAGTGGTTTTTCAAGAAGGGGACAAGCAGATGCCCTTCAGCCAATACCTGAGTGATGCAAGCAAGAGCCTTATTGGCTCTGGTGTTAAGGTTACAGGTATCACTGAAGACAAAACCCCATTTAAATCAGTTTACGATCCTGGTCATCCGGACGCGGATGAAAAGGGCTATGTTAAAATGCCTAATGTTGATGTAATGACAGAAATGGTTAATATGATATCTGCCAGCAGAGCATATGAAGCTAACGTCACTGCAATCAATTCAGCAAAAAGTATGGCAATGAAGGCACTTGAAATAGGTAGAGGATAAAAACGGCGATAGGCTGCGTAATACTGCGTTGTGCTGCGGTCGAAAAGTGCTCACGTACATTAAGTACGCTCCACTCATTTCGCCTTGCATGCCTTGTCTTACTTGCTTCTAGCCATTTTATAGGATGGAGGATAAACCATGAAGATTATTCCAAGTCTGCCAATAAATATTAATAACAATTCCATTAATGGCACGCCAAATAGCGAAGGGGCATCCTTCTCGGATTTTCTAAACAATGCCATTTCTGATGTAAACAAGCTGCAGCTGGATTCAGAACAATTGAATGAGGCTTTCGCTATGGGTAAGACAGACAACATACATCAGGTAATGATAGCCGCTGAGAAGGCAGAGATAGCGCTGCAATTTACAATTCAAGTCAGGAATAAAGTCCTTGATGCGTATCAGGAAATAATGAGAATGCCTATTTAGGATTATTAGAAAGCAGAAATTATTATACTATAGGGTTTCATGAGGTGATTGAATGGGCGAATTTCTTAATAAATTTAAAAGTGGCTTCAATGAGTTCTGGAGCGGTTTGGAAAAAGGGCAAAGAACAAGAATTATAATTGCCGCTGTATTGTCTGTTGTATTGATTACAGGCTTTGTAGCCTATGCAAGCCGTCCGCAGATGGAGATATTATACTCCAATCTGAGTCAGGCGGATGCTGGACAGATTTATTCAAAGCTCAAAGAAATGAATGTCAACTCAAGAATAGACGGAACTACGATATATGTACCAAAGGAGCAGGTTGATGAGCTGAGAGCCCAATTAGCTGTTGAGGGGCTTTTAGGCGAGGATTCTACGTATCCCGAGGAAGCGCAAGCTTCTTTTTATGAGACCAGCCAGGATAAGAGTCAAAGATACCTTACAGCTAAGCAGAATAAGCTTAGAAAAGGCTTAAAGGCGATTAAAGGTGTAGAGTATGTAGATGTGAATCTATATATACCCGAAGATCAAACTTTTATAATTGACCAGGGAAGCAATGAGTCTACAGCTTCCTTAATAGTAAAAATGAAGCCGGGATATCCTTCCCTAGATAGGAATCAAGTCAATGGAATTATTCAATATGTAGCAAAGAGTGTAAAAGGCTTACAGCCTGATAAAATTTCAATAATTGATGAGAATGGAAGGTCACTGGTTCCGGAAGCTGGAACTCCAAATGCTATGATATCAACACAAATGGAGATGCAGAATGCTGTGAAAACAGAACTAGAGAAAAGCATCACAAAATTCTTAGAAGCTCCATTTGGAATAAATAATGTAAAAGTAACGGCAGCAGTAAAGTTGGATTTCAATAGTGTCGTACAGGATAAGACCACTTATACAGCTCCTGATGCTGAAAAGAATGCAGGTATAGTCAGGAATATGCAAGATATAAAAAAGGACTGGGTGGATGCAGGTCAAGGTGGCGTACCTGGCACAGATGCAAATACCGATATTGATCAGTATGCAGAGGTAGATGCTTCAAAAGCTCAATATAACGAGGCCAGTACTGTAGTTAACTATGAAATAAACGAACTGAAAGAAAAAATCGTAAAAGAAATGGGAAATATACAATCCTTATCTGTATCAGTGCTTATTAATGAAAACGAACTCAAAGAGGATGCACTGGCTGATACAGAGGAGCTTGCAGCTAAAATAAAGGATTTGGTTAAGTACTCAATACAAGGCTTTAATGCGGAAGCCTCTACACCGGATAATAGTATAAATGTTGCACTTATGAAGTTTGACACCTCTCTTGAGGATGGTATTAAGAGCGCTCAAGCGGAAGAAGCGAAAATGAAATCAAGGGAACTTCTTATAATGGTTGGAACAGGCATTGGAGCAGTGCTTGTTTTTGGAGCCGTCATGTTCCTAATGTTGAGACAGAGACAAGGAAGCAGCGAAGCTGTTGAATATGTGAAAGATAGCACCGGTAGAACGATACCGGTAAATATGATGACAGGAGATCCGGTAGCTGAAATTGATCTTGAGGATAAGAATGAAGTAAAGAAGAAGATAGAAAGATTCGTGGGACTGAAGCCGGAAACAGTTGCTCAACTTTTAAAAACTTGGCTAAACGAGGATTAGAGGTGGTTAATAATGACAAGAGCATATAAAAGTAATATTAATGGCAGGCAAAAGTCAGCAATACTCCTGATAACCCTTGGACCGGAAAAGTCTGCAGCTATATTCAAACATTTAAAGGAAGAAGACATAGAGCAGCTCACTCTTGAAATTGCCAATATGAGAACTGTATCCCCAGAGGAAAAGGAAGAGGTCTTAAACGAATTCTATCAGATTTGCGTTGCCCAAGAGTATATATCCGAGGGTGGTATATCCTATGCAAAGGATATACTTGAAAGAGCTCTCGGTGGACAGAAAGCCTTAGATGTAATAAACAGGCTTACTGCATCACTGCAGGTTAGACCCTTCGATTTTGTCAGAAAAGCGGATCCGGCTCAAATTCTTAACTTTATACAAGGAGAGCATCCCCAAACAATTGCACTTATTTTGGCATACCTAAAGCCTCAGCAGGCAGCTACAATAATATCCTCGCTGCCGCAGGACAAGCAGGCTGACGTTGCTAGAAGAGTTGCAATTATGGATAGGACTTCTCCAGAGGTAATAAAGGAGATAGAAAGGGTACTGGAAAGAAAGCTTTCATCAATGGTTACACAGGACTATACTATTGCAGGTGGTATAACTGCAGTAGTCGACATACTTAACTCCGTTGACAGAGGTACTGAGAAATTTATTATGGAAACCCTTGAGGTGCAAGATACTGATCTGGCAGAGCAAATAAGAAAAAGAATGTTCGTATTCGACGATATTGTTACACTTGATAATAGGTCAATTCAGAGAGTCACTAGAGAGGTCGAAAATGGGGATTGGGCTTTGGCGCTCAAAAATGCCGGAGAAGAGGTACGAAAGGCAATATTCAGCAATATGTCAAAACGTCTTGCTGAGATGATAAAGGAAGATATGGACTATATGGGTCCTGTAAGACTTAGAGACGTCGAAGAAGCACAGCAGAAGATAGTAAATGTTATTAGAAAATTGGAGGATGCAGGAGAAATTGTAATCTCCAGAGGTGGAGGAGATGAAATAATTGTCTAAGATCTACAAATCAAACCATATTTCCATGGGCACTCCAAAGTCTATAGTAAATATTTTCAAAAGTGATTCAAAACCAAAAACAGATTCAAATGAAGAAGTAATGGCGGAGTCAGCAAATCAAGGCAATGCCGAAGATGCTGTCAACTCAATAATAGAAGATGCAAAGCAAATGTATTTGAAAATAATAGAAGAAGCGAATTCCGAAGCACAATCAATAGCAGCAGCTGCTGCTGTTGAGGCTCAGGATTTAAAATTAACTGAAAGTAATAACGGGTATAGAGAAGGCTATGATTCAGGGTATTTTGAAGGTAGAAGAGAGGCACAGAAAATAATCGATGAAGCTGCTGAGCTTAAGGAATTTATTGACAATAGAAGAGAGAACTTCTTTAGAGAAGCTGAAGAGCAGGTACTGCAGCTAATCCTTGAAACGGCAAAAAAAGTAATAGGTGATGAATTAACACAAAATACCGAAGCAATCCTATCATTAGTAAATCAAGCGCTTCAAAAATGCGCCTTTAAGAAAAAGCTTGTCTTAAGAGTCTCACCTCAGGATTCAGATTTTATTTTACAAAATAAAGACAGGATATGCATGATGGTTGAAGGCATATCTGATATCGATATAGTGTCAGATTTATCTCTCACCCAAGGCAGCTGCATTATCGAAACCCCTTCCGGCGAGATCAATTCAAGTGTAGATGTTCAGATTAAGGAAATTGAAAAAATATTTAATTATATACTAAGAAATGGATGATAAATGAATATGCCGGTAAGAGTGCCTGCGGTTTATTGTTGAATTGAAGGGAATGAGGTATTATGACGGATATCAATTTTAATAAATATATAGATGCTTTATCAGCAAGTGATTTGATAAAGTATACAGGTCGTGTTTCGCAGGTTGTTGGGCTTACTATTGAGTCCCATGGACCTGCTGTTAATTTAGGGGAGCTTTGCAATATCTATCCTCTCAAGGGAAGTATGCCTATAAAAGCCGAGGTAGTTGGCTTTAAAGAAAGCACAGTTTGCTTAATGCCACTTGGGAGCATGAACGGTGTAGGTCCCGGAAGCAAGGTTGAAGCTACTGGGCAGAATCTGACTGTAGGAGTATCAAATGATATGCTTGGGAGAGTCTTTGACGGCTTGGGTAATGTTATAGATGAAAAGGGCTGTGTAAATAGCTGTGCTTTATACTCTGTAGAAAACGATCCTCCTAATGCGCTTACAAGAAAGAAGATAAGCGAAATCCTTCCTGTTGGTGTCAAAGCCATAGACGGACTTCTTACAATTGGGAAGGGTCAGAGAATCGGGATATTTGCGGGCAGTGGTGTAGGCAAGAGTACACTGATGGGAATGATTGCAAGAAATACAAAAGCTGATGTCAATGTTATAGGACTTATTGGAGAGCGAGGAAGGGAAGTAAGGGAGTTTATAGAAAACGATCTTCAAGAGGAAGGACTCGCTCGTTCTGTGGTGATTGTAGCAACTTCAGACCAGCCTGCCTTGGTCAGACTAAAAGCTGCACAGCTTACTACTTCTATAGCTGAATTTTTCAGGGATCAAGGAAAAGACGTAATGCTTTTAATGGATTCACTAACACGTTTCGCAATGGCGCAAAGAGAAGTTGGACTAGCCTTGGGAGAGCCTCCTGTTACAAGAGGCTATACTCCATCTGTATTCGCAGTAATGCCAAGGCTGCTTGAGCGGTCAGGCACATCTGACAAAGGTTCAATAACTGGAATGTACACGGTACTTGTTGATGGTGATGATATGAACGAGCCTGTTACTGATACGGTAAGAGGTATACTTGATGGGCATATAGTTTTATCAAGGAATTTGGCCAACAGAAATCATTACCCGGCAATTGAGGTACTTTCTAGTGTAAGCAGAGTTATGCCAAATATTGTTGATGATGAGCATAAAAAGTGTGCCAATGAAATAAAGAATCTATTATCTGTATATAAAGATGCAGAGGATTTGATAAACATAGGTGCCTATGTAAAAGGCAGCAACAAAGGCATAGACAGGGCAATTGACAAGATAGACCTAATAAACAGTTTCCTCTGGCAGGATGTTAAAGAAAAGGTTGAAATTGAAGAGGTCTTGAGCACTATGAAAAACATAGTGTCATAGGGAGAGTCAAATGGCTGGATATAAATTCAAAATGCAAAAGCTGCTGGACTTTAAAATAAGCATTGAAGAAGAGAAGAAGAATGAGTTAAGCCTTGCTATTAAAAGGCTGGAGGTTGAGAAGAGCAAGCTTGAGGAGTTAAAACAGAAGCAAAATGAAATGAATAACTCCTTTCAAGAAAAAACTTCTTTAGGAATGGCAGTAAATGAACTAAAGTTATTGGCGAATTATATCGATTATTATAAGAGAAGTATAAAAGAACAAAGAATTAAAATCAAAATGGCTGAAGATTATCTTTCAACCTGCAGAGAAGAGCTTATAAAAGCAGTACAGGAAAAAAAGATGATGGAGAAGCTAAAGGAAATAGATTACAAAAAGTATTTGTACAGCGAACAGAAAAAAGAGGAAAAGCTGGTTGATGACCTGGTTTCCTTTAAAGAAAGCAACAAATCATAGGGGGATATACTTATGACTCAACCATCGGAGAGCAACGCAAAGCAAACCGCATCAAAAGCTCCAGCCGTAGAAAGCAAAGCTAAGGCTGATTCTAAGCGGGATAAAAAGAAAGAAAGAAAGGGTAATACCTTTTTATTGATAATAATAATTCTAATACTGACTTCTATTGTTTCTCTCGGTTCAATATTCCTTTTCAACTTCGCGGGATTAAAGGCTGAGGCTTCAATGTGGATTAGCAATATCCCGGTAGTGGGCAAATTATTGAAGCCATTAGTAGTGAACAAAAATCCGGAACAAATAGCAAAGGAAGAATTAGAATTACAGAAGTCAAATAATGCAATAAAACTTAAGGAGCTAAACGAACAAAAGAGAGAACTGGATAAAAAGGCTAAGGAAATTGAGAGCAAGGAAAAAGAGCTGGCAGAAAAGGAGCTACAGATAAATAACACCCTTGAAAAGCTGAGTGAAAAACTCACAAGTATACAAGAACAGGTGCTTTATCTTGAAAAGGTGGATAATACAAGAGCAATGAATATAATCATGAGTATGGACGATAAAGCCACAGCAGTTCAAATATTGAGGAACATGAAAAAGGAAAAAGCATCAGCAATACTCGCGCTGATGGATCCTCTGCAAGCAGCGCAGATACTTGAAGATATTACTAAAGAGCAGCCTTTACAACAGCTATCCGAGGAAACAGCAAAGCCATAAGATTGCATAGCGGAATAACCGCTTTTGTAATAGAAGCACCATTATTTATAAGCTTATGGAAGGAGGTGAAACAGTGGGATATAATATCGATATGACCGCTGCACTTAAACCAAGTAAACCGGATAACTACAGCAAAGCAGTTGATTTTCCTGTAAATTCTGCTGAAAGGCCGAATAGCTTCAGAGACAGCCTGAAGGAAGCAGTAAAGAGTTATAGCCGTGATGAGAGAAGAACAGAAGAAGATAACACTCTCAGAAACGAACTTGTAAACAGGTCCTCAGCAAAGCTTAAGAGCTTAAAAAAGCCTGAAGTAAAGAATAATAGAGCTGGTGAACCAGAGTTCGAAGGCGACGAAAAGAAGACTGATAAAATAGTAAAGACAATGGAAGAATTGCTTTCAAAACTGGAAGAACTGATAAAGCTGCAGCAACTGGGAGAGGTACCTCAAGAAAAGCAAGCAGTATTGCACGAAGGTATCAAGGATGCAATTAAAGTGCTTACAACAGAACAGAGCAAGGGTACTGTAACTGAAACTGCAAAATTGGAGGAAGTAACTCCAGAATTAAAGGCTGCATTAAAAGGAATGCTTGAAGAACTAAAGACAAGCGGCAACATGGTAAGTAAAGAAGCGATTTCAGATTTCACACAAGAGCTGAAGTCGGTTATTGCAGAAACAGCAAGTATTCAAACAGCTTCTAAAACTTCTGTAGTGAATAACGCAGCAGAGATGGTTCAGAAGAAAGAAGACAGCAACAATGTTACAGTAAATAATGAGACTGATAAAGCTCAGGTTATTCAAAACAAGGACATGAATACTAATCCTGGTGTTGAAGGTAAGGTTACCAATGAAGCAGATGAAAATCAGAAACAGGGAATGAAGTTAGAAGTTGTTGCTGCGGACATGAAGCCTGTGGTAAAAGAAGCAAAGCCATTAGCAGAAGAGGCAACTGAGGAAGTAAAGTCAGCGATAGACAGCAAAGTGGATAAGGTGACAGTTGAAGAAAAGGACAACAAAAGGCAGGATGGAGATGCCAAGGACAACAAAGGAGCTGAGCATGAAATCCCTAAACCTGTTATTGTAACAAATAACAAACAGGGAAATCAAGAAATGACTGCAATCAAGCTGGAGCAGACAGTAATAGACAATCAGGTTGAAGTAGTGCAAAACCAAACTACAGCACCCAAACCAGAGGCAATAAACAAAACAGAAGTAATAAACCAGATTGTAAAGAAAGCAGAATTAATATTTACTGATGCCAAGCAGGAAATGAGAATGCAGTTAGAACCAGAAAATCTCGGGAAGCTGACCTTAAAGCTTGCAGTGGAAAGAGGCTTGGTAACAGCAAAATTTGTAGCTGAAAGCTATGAAGTAAAACAAGTAATCGAATCCAACTTCAATGAACTTAAGGACATGCTTCAGGAAAAAGGACTGGAAGTACAGGGCTTCAGCGTTTCTGTCAGGCAGGACAACAAAGAAAACAACAGTGACAATGCTTTTCACCAGTGGAAGGAAACAGTCAAACTAAATGGCAGAAGCATGAATAGAGGCAGCTATGACGGATATCAGACAGGCGAAAATACCCACGTAAGAGCTGTAAATCCATACAGCATACACAACGGCAAATTTGATCATAAGGCATAGGAGGTAGCAGAATGGCAGTTAGTGGCATAAACGGACAATATAATACATACAGCAAAGATACGCCCAAGGAGTTCAACAGCAGCCTTGACAAGGATGCATTCTTGAAAATACTTGTAACACAACTAAAATATCAAGATCCACTCGCGCCAACCAAAGATAACGAGTTCATAGGACAAATGGCACAGTTCAGCGCCCTTGAACAAGCACAGAATTCTAACAAAACAGTAAAAATTAATTCGGCTAACAGTATGGTAAACAGTCTGGTAAAGGCGAGTTACAGAGCTGAAGATTCCACAGAGACTCAAGAGTTAATCGGATTAGTAGAAAAAGTAACGATAAAAAATAATGATGTATATCTTACACTTGATGTGAAGGGTGAAAAAGTTGATGTCAAATTTGATGATGTCAGCGAAGTGACAGAGCTTGAGAACTCGGTAGAGCAGATATATATGATGAATCAAAGCATGAGGAGCAATACAGCCTTCAGCCTGATAGGAAAGATTGTTAAAGGTACTTACGAAGAGGTTACTACAGTAGATGGTGTCAAGAGAACCAAGACAGTAGACATCGAAGGAACAGTTGAAAAGGTGAGGAAAGATGGCTCAACTATATATCTGACGGTAAGCGGTAAAGAAATGTACTTAGATGATGTAAAAGAGGTAAAAGAGTAAAATATGCCTTTTCAAAAGAGGTGAGAAAATGAGTGTCATATACAATAATAAGCCCATACTGCCGATAGGCAAACCAATGCCGACACCTAGACCAGCAGAGAATAAAAATATAACCCCTAGTAGTAGCTTTGGTGCTGTATTTCAGGAAGAGCTTTCTAAACATTCTGTACACTCTTTCTCAAAGCATGCTATGGAAAGATTGCAATCACGTAATATTAAGCTCTCAAAGGAAGATTTGAATAAAATAGGTGATGCAGTGAACAAAGCAGCAGAGAAGGGCGTAAAAGAAACACTGATAATAATGGGTAATTCAGCGTTTATTGCAAACGTTAAGAACAAGACTATTATCACAGCTGCAACAGAGGACAATCTTAAGAATAATGTATTTACAAACATTGATGGAGCAGTAATAATATAAGCCGGACCTTTTTAAGGAGGCTTAACCTTTCCGATTGACTGAAGAAAGGTGCACATAAAAACTTATAGGAGGTCACTAATTATGATGAGATCCATGTTTTCCGGCGTATCCGGACTTAGAGCGCATCAGCTCAAAATGGATACAATAGGTAACAACATAGCAAACGTTAATACTGTTGGTTATAAATCACAGAGAGCCACTTTCCAGGAGGTTTTCAACCAGACAATCAGAGGTGCTGGTTCAGCTCAAGACGGAAAAGGAGGCACAAACCCGCAGCAGGTAGGCCTTGGTATATCACTTTCCTCCATAGACACCTTCCATATAAGAGGTGCAGTTCAGAGGACAGATAACCTTACAGACCTTGCAATAAATGGAGATGGCTTTTTCATCCTTTCAAACTCCAATGATGGGTTAAGCAGATCCTATACAAGAGCAGGGAACTTCTCCCTTGACGATGATGGTAACCTGGTTTCAGCAAGCGGATATAAGGTTCTTGGTTACATGATGGATCCCAAAACAAATGTTTTAAAGAGTCAACTTGAGGGTTTAAAGATATCAAAGGCAGAGATGGTCGCAGCGCAGGAAACCTCTTTTGCAACCTTTGAAGGAAATCTTGACAATAACGTAGTAAGGTTGTCTGCAGACCCAACATTAGCAGCAGGTGGATTTGTACCGCCTTCAGGGGCTAAATACTGGGAGACAACAAATACAGTATATGATTCATTAGGTGGCAAGCATACATTAAAATATACTTTCTATAGAGGTATACTTGAAAATGGAGACGTTGATGCTGCGACTGACAGTGATTGGGGTGTAACCATATACGACCAAGATAAAAGTTTATATTACAGGTTCGGCGCAGACCAGACTGTAATGAATACAACAACTGCAGTAGGTACAGTAGATGATATGTTATTGCACCTCAAATTTGGGGCAAATGGCCTTATTGACTCAGCTAACAGTGAAAATGGCGGCAAGATAAAACTCACAGTACCTAGTAAGAATGGTTCAGGTGATATTGTTGATTTAGATATAGATTTTTCAAAGCTCTCACAGTTTTCGAACGAGTCCAATGCAGCCGCAACAGGCTCTGATGGATATCCACAAGGATCACTCGACACCTTTAGCATTGGACCTACTGGTGAGATTAGTGGTATATTCACAAATGGTATGAGTAAGACAATTGGTCAGTTAGCACTAGCGGTATTCAAAAATCCGGCAGGCTTGGAGAAGACAGCGGAGAACATGTACCAGGTAACACCAAACTCAGGAGATCCAATTACGGGTCTGCCTGGCTCCAGCGGATTAGGATCCATAAACTCAGGAACCTTGGAAATGTCGAATGTTGACATATCGAGAGAATTTGCAGAAATGATAAGCACACAGAGAGGCTTCCAGGCAAACTCAAGAATAATAACAACCTCGGATGAGATGCTGCAGGAGCTAGTAAACCTTAAGAGATAAATAGTATAAAGCCAAGATCCCTGGGCCACAAGCCCAGGGATTAAAAAAATCAAAAAGGAAGTGTCATTATGATTAAGGTATCGAGACTCAATGGTGCGGTGTATTACTTGAATTGTGAGCTTATTGAGACCATGGAGAATACCCCTGATACTGTTATTACTCTTAGGGATGGGAAAAAATTGTTGGTTTCTGAAACTTCAGAGCAAATAATTGAAAAAATTATCGAATATAAAAAGAGGATTTTTGACCTGTCATCTATAATTAATAAGTAGAACTTCTAAAGTGAGGTGCAAATAATTGGATTTAGCTTCAGTTTTTGGATTAGTTGGTGGAATTATAGTAATGCTTGCAACAATTCTCATAAGCGGTGACCTTGCGGGATATATGGATATACCGTCAATCATTTGTACCTTCGGTGGTACAATTGCTATGACGACTTTTGCATTCCCGATGAAGAAGCTTAAAGAAGGCTTAGCATCACTGAAACATGTGTTTATTTACAAGGAAATGGATTCGGAAAATGTTATAAAATCCATTATAGACCTTGCTAACGTAGCAAGGAAAGAAGGTTTGCTGGCGCTTGAAGAGGCTGCGCAGCAGCTTAAAGATGACTTTCTGCAGAAGGGTGTACTTCTTATTGTTGATGGTACTGATCCTGAGTTGGTAAGAAACATCTTGGAAACTGAGCTATCCTTTATTGAGGACAGGCATAAGAGCAACCAGGGTGTCTTTGAGTATATCGCATCTGCGGGTCCTGGCTTTGGAATGCTTGGAACACTTATAGGACTTATAAACATGCTTGCAAACCTGTCTGACCCATCAACGGTTGGACCTAATATGGCAGTTGCAATTATAACTACTTTATATGGTTCCCTTATTCAAAACGTATTTTGTAATCCAGTGGTAAACAAGCTGAAGCTCAGAAGCTCACAGGAATCTCTTATGAAGGAAGTAATGCTGGAAGGCATGTTGTCGATACAGGCTGGTGAAAATCCAAGAATAATCGAGGAAAAGCTCAAAGCCTTTATGTCACCAAAAATGAGAGTAAGTCTTGAATCATCCAAGGAACCGAAAGAGGGAGAAGAATAACCATGGCTAGGAAAAAGGCAGAGGACGAAGTAAAACCTGGTGCACCCGAGTGGATGGCTACATATGGAGATATGGTTACCCTCCTTTTGTGCTTTTTTGTACTTTTGTTTTCATTTGCCACACTAGATGTACAGAAGTTTAAAGCAATAGCGGTATCTATGAATGGTTCCCTGGGTGTTTTGGATTCAGGTATGACTTTAAGTATGGATCCTCTTATTAATTCCTTTCCCGGAGATTCACCAACGGAAGAGGTAGAGGAGTTTCAGCAGCTTTATGAGCAAATGAGCGAATATGTAAAGGAAAACAACTTGGAATCTAGTATAACACTTCGTTTGGATGAGAGAGGTCTTCTCGTGAGATTTATGGATGATGTACTTTTTGATTCAGGAAAAGCTGATCTGACACCAAAAGCCAGAGAGATTATTAATAAGGTTGCAGAGATTATAAGAGTGAATGACAAAAATGTAAGAGTTGAGGGACATACAGACAATATACCGATAAATACCTCGAGATTCCCGTCAAATTGGGAGCTTTCGACTACAAGGGCAGTTAATGTCGTAAAATATCTGATTGAGGAAAATTTTATAGAAGCAAAACGTTTGTCCGCATCAGGATATTCTGATCAACACCCAGTTGATGATAATAAAACCCAAATTGGTCGACAAAAAAACAGAAGAGTCGACCTGGTGATACTTAAAGCTGAAAAAAATGAAACAAAACCATAGATTCTTAGGAGGGTGGCTAAATGAAAAGAAATATAATACTTATTGCAATTATTATACTTTTACTTTTGGTGATAGTTTCAGGTATAATAATATATATGCTTTTAAACACTCCAAAGGAAGCCAAGGAAGAACCTATAAAAATCGACAAAGATTTGATGATGGTGACAATAGGTGACTCTTTTGTGAATAATGTCAAAGATAGTAAAAAAATCTGTAAATTGACGTTAAAAGTCGAAATTAATAAAGAAGTGGCGGAGTTAGTCACATACAGGGAATCTGAAATAAGAGACAGGATAAATGCGTTAATGAGGTCAAAAGTTGAAGCTGACTTGGCTGGCAAGGAAGGTCAGGAAAAGCTCCAAAAGGAAATCATTACATTAATGCAAAAGATAATAAATTCAAAAGAAATTAGGAACGTATACTTTGACGAATTCATAGTGCAGTAAAGAAGGCTTCTTAGAGAAGGAGGTGGCAGAGTGTGTCCGAGGTTCTTTCGCAAAATGAGATAGATGCGCTGTTAAGCGCACTAAACTCCGGTGAGATAAGTGTACATGAAATAAAAGAAGAAAAAGAAGAAAGAAAAGTCAAGGACTATAACTTCAAGATACCAAATAAGTTTGCAAAGGATCATACAAGAACGCTACAGATATTACATGAAAATTTTTCAAGACTTTTGCAGACATACCTGTCTGGTTACTTGAGAGCCTTAGTGCAGATCGAAGTAATATCTGTTGATCAGCTTACTTACAACGAGTTTACAAACTCTATGCCTAATCCGTCTGTACTCGGCATTGTGGATTTTGCTCCTCTCAGCGGATCAATTATAGTTGAAATGACACCACCGATATCCTTTGCTATGATTGAGAGAGTTCTTGGGGGAACGGGACATGCATTTGAGAGGGCAAGAGGATTTACAGAAATAGAACTCAGTTTGATTGAGAAAATAATGGGTCAGATTATTAGCTTTTTTAAGGACCCATGGAAAAATGTTATAGAGTTGAAGCCAAGACTTAAGAAAATTGAGACAAACCCACAGTTTGCACAGATAATGTCTCCTAATGAAACGGTGGCACTAATTACTTTAAATACCAAGGTTGGTAATATTGAAGGAATGATACACATCTGTATACCGCATCTGGTTATTGAGCCAGTGATACCAAAGCTAAGTACAAAGTTTTGGTTCTCGGGTATAAATAAAGAAATAACAGGTAGTGACCTGAAGATAATTGAAAAGAAGATTCAAAGCACACTACTGCCTGTTAGGGTTGTACTGGGCCGCAACGAGGTTACCATAAGAGACTTTTTAGAACTTAATATTGGTGATGTAATACCAATTAATACTTCAGTAAATGAAGATTTGAAAGTATATGTCGGTAATCTTTTGAAGTTTCATGGCAAACCTGGATTGAAAAAGAATAAAGTCTCAGTAAAAATAACAAGAGTAGAAAAGAAAGGAGATGATTACGATGAGTGAGATGCTATCACAGGAAGAGATAGACGCCCTTCTAAGGGGAGACAGTCCGGTAGCGCCTCAAGATAATTCATCTTCTCAGGCTGATCAAAGCAATGACCTTACAAGCGAAGAGGTAGATGCTTTGGGTGAAATTGGTAATATCAGCATGGGTACTTCAGCTACAACGCTGTTTACACTCCTTAACAATAAGGTTAACATCACTACACCAAAAGTATCTATTTTAACATGGGAGGAGCTTTCAGGACAGTATAATACTCCCTATGTTGCAGTACAAGTACATTACAAGGAAGGCTTGGAAGGCTCGAATCTTCTTATTATGAAAGAGGATGATGTAAGGATTATCACAGACCTTATGATGGGTGGTACAGGAGAAAACAGCAATGAACCCATAAGTGACCTTCATCTCAGCGCCATTGGTGAAGCAATGAACCAGATGATTGGTTCCTCTTCAACATCCTTGTCAACAATGTTCAATAAAAGAATAGATATATCTCCACCTAAGGCATTTATATTATATTTCCAGAACTTTGAAGAGCTTGAGCAGTTTGATCCAAACGAAAAGGTTGTAAAGATTGCCTTCAGGATGGAAATTGGAGATTTAATTGACAGTGAGATTATGCAGCTGATACCTATAGCTTTTGCAAAGGATCTTGTAAGAAACCTTCTTGATAATATGGCAGGTTCTGAAGAACCAGTTGTGGTTGATAAGCAGCATACTACCAAAATTAAAGAATCGGCTCCTAGCAAGCCAAATAATGAGCCGAAGCAGCCACCAAAACAGAACATATTGAGTAATAGTTACGAAGAGAGGCAGGAGAGTGCGCCAGTGAGAAAGGAAGATCACAAAGTGGTTAATGTCCAGCCAGTTCAATACCAAACTTTTGATAGTGATCAGTGGAGCGCTGAAAAAGAAAGTATTGAGCTGATTATGGATGTACCATTAGAGATCACAGTTGAGCTGGGACGTACTAAGAAGCTAATAAAGGATATTCTGGAGTTTGGGCCAGGTACGATACTTGAACTGGACAAGCTTGCAGGAGAACCAGTTGATATACTTGTAAACGGCAAGTACATTGCTAAGGGCGAAGTAGTTGTAATAGATGAAAGCTTTGGAGTAAGAATAACGGATATAGTAAGCGCATCTAAGCGCCTTAATAAGATTCAATAATATACAATATTAACACATGCAAGGAGGAAGTATTTAAATGGCTAACGGTATACTGATTGTTGACGACGCAGCTTTTATGAGAATGATGATTAAGGATGTATTATCCAAAAATGGTTTTGAAATCTGCGGTGAGGCTGAGAATGGGGCAAGAGCTATAGAAAAATACAAAGAGTGTAATCCGGACTTGGTTATAATGGATATTACAATGCCAGAAGTTGATGGAATACAGGCTGTTAAAGAAATAAAGAAAATGAATGCTGCAGCTAAGGTTATAATGTGTTCTGCCATGGGGCAGCAAGCAATGGTAATAGAAGCTATACAGGCAGGAGCAAAGGATTTTATAGTTAAGCCCTTCCAAGCTGAAAGAATTATTGAAGCTGTTAAGAAGGTGCTGGGCTAATAGGGAGTAGGTAGTCAAATGTCAACCTTTTCATTTTACGCTGCAGCTACTGCAGCACCAATGCAAACAAGTATAGTTCGAAATGTAATGTCTGTAGGCAGTACAATATATGGAGTTATTTACTTTATATTCATGTCAGCTGTTATATTGGGGGCTGCTTATTATGTTACCAAGTATTTAGCGAGAAAAGGTTTAAATTCGACTAATAATAAAAATCTTAAAATAGTCGAGACAGTTCCTCTGGGAATTGAAAAAAGCCTTTTACTTGTTAAGGTCGGGGAGCAATATTTACTGCTGGGGAATACTCAGAAGGGAATAACCATGCTGACCGCGGTAGAATCAGAAAAGCTGACTCTTAACAATACCAATGAGGCATATAACAATATGGCCGGGGAAAACGTTGAGTCATACATGGACAAGCTTCAAGATGGAAATGAAAAAGTGGGTATGAACTCAATAAAGCACAACCTGGATAAATTAAAATCTATTGTTAGAGGGAACAAAATAGATGTTTAAGAGAAAAAGTATTATAAAAATAGCAATAATCATAGCCTTAATACTTACAGCATTAACTTTTAATGTTTGGTGTGAACCACTTCCAATACCGAAGATAGGATTAGATATTGAAGCTGCCGATAACCCGAAGGACGTTGCAATGAGCATGCAGATAATGTTTATGCTGACTATATTGTCACTTGCACCGTCACTTCTAATAATGCTTACTTCTTTTACAAGGATAATAATTGTACTTTCCTTTACAAGAAATGCGTTAGGTACTCAGCAGATGCCGCCAAACCAAGTTCTCATAGGTTTAGCATTATTCTTAACCTTCTTCATAATGTCACCGGTAATTACAGAAATAAACGAAACAGCGTTCAAACCATATACAAATGGTGTGATTACTCAAGAAGTAGCGCTGGAAAAAGCTATTCAACCTGTTCGTACTTTTATGTTTAAGTATACAAGAGAAAAAGACTTGGCATTATTCTTAAAGCTGGGGCAGGTAAACCAGCCTTTAGCCAAGAGTGATATACCAACCTCTACGCTTATACCGGCATTCATTATAAGCGAGCTTAAAACAGCCTTTGAGATTGGTTTTTTCTTATATATACCGTTCTTAATGGTAGATATGGTTGTTGCCAGTACTCTTATGTCAATGGGTATGATGATGCTGCCGCCAATAATGATATCAATGCCATTTAAAATACTGCTTTTTGTAATGGTCGATGGCTGGAATCTAATAGTTAGATCTCTGATAATGGGATTTAGATAATTGAGGTGTTGTCTATGAATCAAGGTGTAGTAATTGATGTAGCACAAGAAGCAATAAAAGTAGTATTGATGATTTCAGCACCAATATTGGGATTAGGACTTCTCGTTGGCCTTATAGTGAGCATAGTGCAGGCAACCACGCAAATACAGGAGCCTACTTTATCGTTCATCCCGAAAATAATAGCAATATCTTTAGTTATGCTAGTTTTCGGACCGTGGATGATGAACATTATGTATGAATTTACTGTAAAGCTCTTTGAGAATATTCCTACGTATATTAAGTAATTATGGATAGTATTAGTGTTATTTTAGTTGATAAATTTCTAATACTGCTTTTAGTTTTTGTGAGAATGTCATCGCTTTTTGTTATTACACCAGTTTTTGGAAGAAGGGAAATGCCGTCATATTTGAAGATTGGTCTTGCATTCTTCTGCTCATACATTATGGTTCCTTTGCTTGGAGATGTGCACATAGAGTATACAAGTTTCATAAGCTTTGCAGTTATTGCTGCTAAGGAATTCTTAGTTGGAATTATAATCGGTTATGTAAGCTTTTTAGTATTTTCTGCACTATATCTGACAGGTCAGATTATTGATATGCAGATAGGCTTCGGAATGGTAAATGTTCTGGATCCGACGATGAACTCTCAGATTCCTATGACAGGAAGCTTTATATATTTATTGGCAACTTTGTTTTTCCTAGGGATAGATGGACATCATGTATTACTTTCAGCTCTATTTAAGAGCTATAGTGTGCTACCCATTAATGGCTTTGAATTTACAGAAGCCATGGTTAACAACATGACTACAATTTTCTCAGATGTATTTATTATTGGATTTAAAATCAGCTTACCTATTTTGGCAGCAGCACTGCTTTCAGAGGTTGCCTTAGGAATACTGTCAAAGACCGTTCCACAGATGAATGTATTTGTGGTAGGTATACCTTTAAAGATTGGTGTTGGACTTATTACGCTATACGTAATGATTCCTATATTCGTACAGATAATGACAGTAACCTTCGACAGAATGTACGGCTATATCTACTTAATAATAAGGAGTATGGCTAAAGGATGAGCTATTTAATTGATTTTAAGATAAACCTGCAGCTTTTTGGTGAAAAAACTGAGCCCGCGACTTCAAAGAGAAGGAATGAGATGCGGCAAAAGGGTCAGATTCCTCGAAGTAAGGAATTGACCACTGCGTTAATTATACTAATTTCATTTTGGAGCATGAGGCTGTTTTCAGGATATATTTACAAGGATCTGTCTGCATCCTTGAGGAGCTTTCTTAGTTTTCCTAAGGATATTGACTCCAGCTTCACAACTGAAAATATGATGCAGACTTTAGTGCAGGTTATGTTTGTTTTAGGTAAGGTACTTGCACCTATACTGCTTATAATTGCTCTAGTTGCAATAATTGTTAACTACTTACAGGTAGGAGTTATTTTTACAACCAAGCCTTTGATGCCAGATTTTAAAAAGATGAACCCCATTGAGGGATTCAAGAAAATTTTTTCCAAATCAGCTTTTGTAGAGATGTTGAAATCAATACTGAAAATAGGAATCATAGGCTATGTAGTATATGATTATTTAAAAGATAATATGAAAATTGTCCCCGAGCTACTCAACATGAATATAGAAAGTACAACCTTATTTATTGGGAACACTATAATAAATACTGGTATAAGAGCTGGTGTAGTGCTTCTTATACTATCGGTTTTTGACTATGGTTATCAGATTTGGGAATACGAAAAAAACATTAGGATGTCCAAACAGGAAATTAAAGATGAATATAAAATGATAGAAGGTAATCCGGAGATCAAGTCAAAGATAAGAGAGAAGCAAAGACAGCTGGCTTTAAGAAGAATGATGTCAGAGGTCCCAAATGCAGATGTAATAATTACAAACCCGACTCATTTTGCAATTGCTGTGAAATATGATGCAAAAGCGTCTGAAGCTCCGTTGGTAATTGCAAAAGGCAAGGATCTAATAGCTCAAAAGATTAAGGAAGTAGCAAAGCAAAATAAAGTTCCTGTTGTTGAAAACAAGCCTCTTGCGCAGGCATTGTATAAAAGTGTTGAAATTGGTGAAAAGATTCCGAGTGAATTGTATAAGGCTGTAGCGGAAGTGCTGGCATTTGTATACGGTTTGAGAGAAAAATAGAAGGAGACCAATATATGAGCAGATTTAGTGATATGATAGCTATCGCTATAGTAGCTATAGTAATGCTTATAATAGTGCCAGTGCCTACCTTTTTGCTAGACATACTGCTGACATTGAATATTTCTTTGTCCCTGGTAATATTTCTATTGTCTATGTATATTAAGGAGCCGCTGCAGTTTTCAATATTCCCGACAATGCTGCTCATAACTACCCTATTTCGTCTTTCACTGAACTTTTCAAGTACAAGGCTGATACTGGGAAAGGGATACGCCGGGGAAGTTATAAATGCCTTTGGCAACTTTGTAACAGGCAGCAATGCAATAGTCGGATTTATAATGTTTTTAATTCTTATAGTAGTACAGTTTATGGTTATCACGAAGGGTTCAGAGAGGGTTGCTGAGGTTTCTGCCAGATTCACCCTGGATGCGATGCCCGGTAAACAGATGGCTATAGATGCAGATTTGAACTCTGGTCTGATAAATGATTTTGAAGCAAAGGACAGACGAAAAAAGATCCAGAGGGAAGCAGATTTTTACGGTGCTATGGATGGAGCCAGTAAGTTTGTTAAGGGTGACGCAATAGCAGGTATTATTATTACTGTTATAAATATTACAGCAGGTTTTGCAATCGGCATGATGCAGATGGGCTTAGGTTTCACAGAAGCGCTCTCAAAATTTACTATACTGACAATAGGAGATGGTTTGGTCAGCCAGATACCGGCATTGCTGATTTCTATTGCTGCAGGTATGGTTGTAACCAGGGCAGCTTCGGAGTCCAATCTTGGAACTGATATTATTTCACAGCTGCTGGCAGAGCCAAAAGTGCTTTACATTACTGCAGCAACACTTTTCCTCTTGGCATTTACAGGACTTCCTATGGTGCCCAATTTTGTTCTTGCAATATTCCTTGCGTTTATGGGCTATTCATTACAAAGGACAATAAAGGATGCAGCTAAGGAAGATGAAATAAAGGCTCAGGATATTGAAGTTGAAGAAATAAGAAAACCGGAAAATGTAATGACATTACTGCAGGTAGATCCTATCGAGCTTGAGTTCGGCTACGGAATTATACCCTTGGCTGACGCCAGCCAAGGCGGGGACTTGCTGGACAGGGTAGTTATGATTAGAAGACAGTGTGCTTTAGATTTGGGAGTAATTGTTCCGGTAATAAGGCTTAGAGATAATATACAGCTCAGACCTAATGAATATGTAATTAAAATTAAAGGTACTGAAGTAGCCAGCGGTGAGTTGATGTTTGACAATTTCCTGGCAATGAATCCGGGGACTGCCGATGGTGAGCTTGATGGGATTAAGACCACAGAACCGGCTTTCGGACTCCCTGCCGTTTGGATTAATGAGAATCAGAAGGAGAGAGCCGAGATGATGGGTTATACGGTGGTAGATCCACCTTCTGTAATTGCCACACATCTTACTGAGATTATTAAAAACCATGCCCATGAGTTGCTTGGAAGACAGGATGTTCAAAAGCTCATCGACAATATTAGAGAGAGCTATCCTGCGCTGGTGGATGAAGTAATGCCGAAGATGCTAAGCTTAGGTGATCTTCAGAAGGTACTGTCTAATCTGCTTAAGGAAGGTGTATCCATAAGGGATATGGTAACAATAATGGAGACACTTGCAGATTATGCACCTATGACTAAGGATACTGATATGCTTACTGAATATGTAAGGCAATCGATGAAAAGGAATATTACTAAGCGCTTTATATTTGATAGGCAGACAAAGGTAATAACCCTTGATTCAGGTTTAGAGCAAATGATAATGGACTCAGTACAGCAAACTGAATACGGTTCTTTTCTTAATTTAGATCCTAGTTCAGCACAGCGGATAATAAACAATCTGCTAAAAGAAGTACAAAAATTGAACTCTATGGGAGAACAGCCCATAATACTGGCATCCCCCGTTGTCAGACTCTATTTCAAGAGGATGATAGATCAGGTTGCCCCAGGGCTTGTAGTGTTGTCATATAATGAATTGGATTCATCAGTTGAGGTACAATCAGTAGGGGTGGTGAGTATATAGTGAAAGTAAAAAGATATGTAGGTGAGACAGCTCAGGAAGCATTGCAAAAAGTGAAATCAGACCTGGGTAGAGATGCAATAATATTGAATACCAGAAAAATCAGGAAAAAGGGTTTGATGGGTTTTTTTGCAAAGCCTCTTGTTGAAGTTGTTGCAACCATAGACAGTGATATTTCATCAGGTGCTGCTCAGAACAAAGCTCAAAATATAAGGCCGGCAGTACAGCATATAAAAGAGGAATATAGTAATAATGCCAGCAGCTTCATAAATGAGCTAAATGCCAACATACAAGTACAAAAGAATGTACCTAAGGAGAGTATCAAGCAGCAAGTGCATAACGACGATAAAGAACTGATACAGCAGGATTTTCTTGAGCTCAAAAGCATGCTCAGCAAAGTTTATGATGCTGTGAAGGTGGATTATGAAAATACTAAGCTTTCGGATATAGTGAAGAAGTATTTGAAGACTCTGGAAGATTTTGAGGTTGATAAAGTAATTGTCAATGAGATAAAAGAGAAGCTTATTGAGACTTTGGACAGTGAAAAGCAGCAAAGCGATGCTATTGTCAGGAACACCATCTATAATATATTAAGCAAGTATATGAAGGAGCCGGAGCCATTTTCATTCACCAAAGACAAAAAGGTAATAATAGTAATAGGTCCGACTGGGGTTGGAAAGACAACAACCATTGCAAAGCTTGCAGCAAACATGGTACTGACAGAGAAAAAGAAAGTTGGGCTTATTACCTCAGACACTTATAGAATTGCTGCTGTTGAGCAGCTGAAAACTTACAGCGAGATAATAGGGGTTCCTCTATCCATAATATATACACCAGCAGAGATTCTTAATGCTATAGAGACTTACGACAATAAGGACTTGATACTTGTTGATACGGCAGGAAGAAGTCATAAGGATAAGTATCAGCTTATGGAGCTGAAAACCCTTATAAAGTCCAGTATTGATTTTGAAGTATATTTGGTAATGAGTGCTACAACAAAGTTTTCGGACTGTATAGAGATAATAAAGAGCTACAGCTTCCTGGACGATTACAAGCTGCTTTTCACAAAAATGGACGAAACCTCAGCCTTTGGAGTAATCTTAAATGTTGCTTATATTACAAAGAAGCCTATTTCATATATAACTACCGGACAAAGCGTGCCTGATGACATTGAAATTGCAGATAATAGCAAGATAATAAATTGTTTGTTGGGAGATAAGCTATATGAAAGATCAAGCTGAGAGATTAAGAGAGATAATAAGCAGCATTAAGAACTATAAAGAAGATGAGAAAAGCACAGGCAGCTTGACTGATAAACCGGGATCAAGAGTAATTACAATAACAAGTGGAAAAGGCGGCGTAGGAAAGACCAATTTTACCGTTAATCTAGGGATTAAATTTGCTCAGATGGGTCTTAGAGTTGTAATAATTGATGCAGACCTTGGTCTGTCAAATGTAGATGTAGTAATGGGTAAAATGTCCAAATACAATTTATCAGATGTGATAAACAGCAACAAGGATATTCTCGAAATACTTGAGGAAGGCCCTAATGGAGTCAAGTTCATTTCGGGGGGATCAGGAGTTCAAGAGCTGGTGAAGCTTAACAAGACTCAGCTTGTTGATTTGCTGATGAAGCTGGGAAAACTTGACGAAGAGGCCGATGTAATATTAATAGATACCGGAGCAGGTCTGTCGGAAAATGTCATAAGCTTTGTGCATGCAGCCAGAGAGGTCATACTTGTGACTACACCAGAGCCAACATCAATAACAGATGCTTATGCTCTAATAAAAACAATTACCCAAAAGGACAAAATGAAAACTATCAAAGTAGTAGTAAATAGGGCTGATAATGCGGCTGAGGCTTTTAATATATTGGATAAGCTCAATGTCGTAACTCAGAAATTTCTTGGTGTCAAGCTGCAGAAGCTTGGGTATATACTGAACGATGCCAATGTAATTAAAGCTGTGAAAATCCAGCAGCCTTTTGTAATAAGCTTCAGCAAAAGTGAAGCTTCTAAGAATCTGAACGAAATAGCACTAACGCTTATGGAAAATAAAGAGTTAAATACAACAGCTGCATCAGGAATAAAAGTTTTCATTAACAAGCTTACCAACTTATTTAATTAGGTCATTCAAATTTCTTCAACCTTATAATAATGATTACAGCATATATAAGCTAATTGAACGCACAAGAGAAATATTATTCACTTCTTAAGGAGAATTGGTATGGTTGACTTAAAAAAATATTTCGCAGTTGGAGAAAAGATTCTAATGGAATATTTAGATGCTGCTGGGCACCTGCATGAATATAGAAGTCAGGTAATTGAACTTCATGATAATGATTTATTAGATGTATTGATCCCAATACACAAGAATCAGGATGTTTACTTGAAACAGGATACACTTTTGAAGCTTGTAGTATCAAAGGGTGAAGCCGTGTATGAGCTTAGAGCTGTAATATATGAGAAGCTTTTTGGTAGAATCCCGCTTTATAGGCTGAGATTTCTTTCTGAAGTAAATAAGATACAAAGAAGAAACTTCTACAGGCTGAGGCTTATGCGGGATGTTGAAGCAGCACTGGTAGAAGACCTTAAAACAAGAAAATATGGAGAAAGATTTAAATGCAATCTGCATGATATAAGTGCAGGAGGCGTACATATCAGTTCCTCAAAAGAGCTTCAGGAAAAAGATATGATAGAATTTACACTAAATCTAAACGGTAAGAAGCTTGTAGCATTTGGCATAATCGTTCGCAGAACCCTCACTGAAAATACCAGAGCGCCTTATGCTTATGGTGTAAAGTTTGATAGAATGAGTGATTTTGAAAGGAATGAGATTACCAAATATATATTTGAGGAACAGCGCAGACTGATTAAGAAAGGGTTAGTATAGATATGGATACCTCGGCAGATAAGAAAATAAGAGTGCTGATAATAGATGATTCAGCCTTTATGAGAAGAATAATTACAGATATGTTGAATAGTGACAGGAATATTGAAGTAGCAGCCACAGCAAGAAATGGCAAGGAAGGCTTGGAAAAGGCCATAGCTATACAGCCGGATATAATAACACTTGATGTTGAAATGCCGGTTATGAATGGTCTGGAAACACTTGTTGAGCTTATGAAGCTAAGACCTGTTCCAAAGATAATAATGCTTTCAAGCTTAACCTACGAAGGCGGAGAAGCTACAATAAAAGCACTTGAGCTTGGAGCCTTAGATTTTGTGGCAAAGCCCACTGCATCAATACTTAACTTTGATGTAGAACATATAAAGGATGAGCTAACCAAGAAAATAAACTCATTAGGCAAGTCAAATGGAGGATATTACCCTCAGGCTCAGTTTCCTGATAGACTTCCTATAATAAAGAAAAATACCGAAGCAAGGGTAGAATCGAAAGGAAGCCTAAAGTACTTGATTGCGATTGGTACCTCCACTGGGGGGCCTAGGGCACTTCAGGAAGTCCTGACAAAGCTGCCGGAGAACCTTCCAGCAGCAGTGCTGATAGTGCAGCATATGCCTCCAGGCTTCACAAAATCCCTGTCGGCAAGATTGGACAGCTTATCACAGATTAATGTCAAGGAAGCCGAAGACGGAGATGTTTTAAAGCCAGGCTGGGCTTACATTGCTCCAGGTGACTATCATATGGAAATCAGCAGAGGACGTATTGATGAATATAGAATATCTATCAATAAGGAATCTCCAGTAACTGGACATAGACCATCAGTAAATGTTATGATGAAATCAGTGGCAGAATGTGGGCATAAAAATATAATAGCCGTGATGATGACTGGTATGGGGAATGATGGCAGTGAGGGCATATTAAAGATTAAAAATGCAGGAGGGAAAACCATAGCGCAGGATGAGAACACTTGTGTAGTATACGGAATGCCTAGATCAGCAGTAAACATTGGCGCTATCGATACTATAGCTCCTTTACATAATATAACAGCAGAAATATTAAAAAACATGGGGGTGTAATACTATGGACATGAATCAATACATGGAAATTTTCATTGAAGAATCACAGGAGCACTTGCAGCTACTGAATCAGAGCTTATTAGGCCTAGAAACAAATCCAAAGGATATGAAAATACTGAATGAAATATTTAGAGTAGCACATACATTAAAGGGTATGGCAGGTACGATGGGCTATACAGGGATTACAAACCTCACGCATCGGATGGAGGATGTCCTGGATGCTATTAGAAACGGTAAAGTTGATGTAAATACAGCAATTGTAGATATTTTATTTGAGTGCCTCGATTACTTGGATAATTCTATAAGCACAATTTCCAACACCGGACACGAGGGTTCCAATAATGCTGATGCAATTATTGCAAGCCTTAACGGAATACTTCTGAAAAAACCTACAGAAGAAATAAGAGCGGTTGAAGCAATTTCAGATAAACAAGATGATTTGATGAAGCTAAATCAATACGATGAAAACTTAGTAAGGAAAGCTATCCAACAGGGCATGGGGGTTTTTAAAGTCAGAGTGATGCTTGCAAAGGATTGCATGCTGAAGTCTGCCAGAGCTTTTATTGTTTTTCAGACAGTAGAGAGATATGCTGAAATTTTCAAAGCTGTACCAAAAGTTGAGGATATTGAAGATGAAAAGTTCGAAAGTGAGTTTACAATAGCAATTGTCACAAAAGAACCTGAAGCATTAATAAAGAAGGAACTGGAATCTATCTCTGAGATAATTGAAGCTAGATTCGAAAAAATTGAAGTAGCTGGAGAAGCAGAGAATAATACTATTAATGTCCTTGATGCTGTTGAGGAGAAAGATATCTCACTACCTTCAAGCGATGAAAAAGAAAACAATGACGATTCAGCTGGCAAGAAGGCCAAGATGGGCAAAACCGTAAGGGTAGATATAGACAGGCTGGATAATCTTATGAACTTAGTCAGCGAGCTTATAATTATAAAGACAAGGCTTGAAGGCGTAGGAACTGATTCGAAGAATCAGGATATGACAGAAGCTGTAGAATATCTGGAAAGGATCACCACCAGCCTCCATGATGCAGTTATGAAGGTAAGAATGGTACCAATAGAAAGAGTTTTCAATAGGTTCCCTAGAATGGTGAGAGATTTGTCCAAAGATCTGTCAAAGGATATAACCCTCATTATGTCAGGCGAAGAGACAGAATTGGATAGAACAGTTATAGATGAAATCGGCGATCCTCTTATCCACTTGATTAGAAATTCCATAGACCATGGAATTGAAGAGAGAGATGAGAGGGTAAAAGCCAATAAGTCAGCCAATGGAATAGTTAATTTAAGGGCATATCAGGATGGAAACAGTGTAGTTATTGAAGTTGAAGATGATGGAAAAGGCATAGATGTAGAAAAAGTTAAGAAAAAAGCAATAGAAAGAGGACTTGTTTCAGTGAATGAAGCCAATGAACTGGATGAGAAGGAAGCAATTGAACTATTGTTCAAGCCTGGTTTCAGCACGGCAGATAAGATTTCTGACATATCGGGTAGGGGAGTTGGACTTGATGTTGTTAAAACAAAGATAGAATCTCTTAACGGTATAGTAGAAGTAGAGAACTCAAGGGGAAAAGGAAGCAAGTTCATAATTAGACTGCCTCTCACTCTTGCTATAATACAAGCTCTCCTTGTTACAATCGGTGATGAGAAGTATGCATTGCCGCTAAATGTAATAAGGGATATCACAACTATAAACGCATCAACAATAAGAAACGTACATGGGCAGGACGTTGTGCTGAACAGAAACAGCGTAATACCGATTGTAAGACTTGGAAGGATGCTGGAGGTTGCCAACGTAGAAAGTGATGAAAGTGAAGAACTTACCGCAGTTGTTGTGAAAAAAGGTGACAAGAATGCTGCTTTTATTGTGGACAGCCTTATAGGACAGCAGGAAATAGTTATAAAGACACTCGGTAAGTTCCTATCCGGTATAAAGTTTATTGCAGGTGCAACCATCCTTGGAGATGGGCAGGTAGCATTAATAGTCGATACAAATTCTTTAATATAAGGGGGTGCGCATGATGGAAGCTGCAGTATATACCAAACAATATGTTGTATTCAGATTGGAAAATGAGGAGTACGGAATTGATATCCTAAGAGTTAAAGAGATAAAAGAAATGCTGAGTATAACCAGAGTTCCCAAAGCAGCACATTTTGTACGTGGAGTTATAAACCTCAGGGGTGAAGTTATACCTGTAATTGAACTTAGAAAAAAGTTCAATCTTCCTGAGGCGAAGGAAAATAGCAATACCAGAATTATAATTGTTTCAGTGGATGACATTACTGTCGGACTAATTGTAGATACTTCCTCCGAGGTTATAGAAATAAGCAGTGAAGCAACAGAAGATGCACCTGATGGAATTGGGAGTGTGGATCAAGGTAACATTAATGGTATAGGCAAGGTAGGAGAACGACTCATCATATTGCTGGATATAGTAAAAATGGTTACAAATTCTGCTGTATAAAACTCTTTGCTTGAACCAAATTAACGAAAGGAATCTTTTATTTTCCTATTCGTTAGAGAAAAGGACGTGATGGAATGGGTATATCAATAGACGATTTAAACAGTCTTCAAATTGATGTCTTAAGAGAGATAGGGAATATTGGAGCAGGCAATGCCGCAACAGCTTTATCCAAAATGATATCCAAGAGGATTGATATGGACGTTCCCAAGGTCAATATCCTGGAATTTAGAAATGTGGCTGAACTTGTTGGCGGTCCTGAAGTTGAAGTAATAGGAATTTATTTCAAAGTAACCGGAGATATAACTGGGAGCATTATGTTCCTACTAGACAAAAAATCAGCGAAGTTTCTCACAAATTTACTAATGAGCAAGCAGGATGAAAATGAAGAATTGGATGAAATGGATTTCTCAGCACTTCAGGAGGTTGGTAATATTTTATCAGGCTCTTACTTATCTTCATTATCCGTTTTAACAGGCTTGAATCTCATCGTTTCAATACCTTCACTTGCAATGGATATGGCAGGTGCAATTTTAAGCGTACCGGTCATACTCTTTGGGCAGGTTGGGGATAAGGTTATGCTTATTGAAACAGACTTTAATGAAGGTACAAACCATGTAAAGGGCAACTTTTTCCTGATTCCGGATGAAGAATCCTTTGAAATTCTACTTAAGAGTTTGGGAGTAATTTAATATGGCTGATTTAATAAAAGTTGGAATGGCAGATCTTAATACAGCAATTAGTCCTGGAATATTAACTACTCTAGGGCTTGGCTCCTGCGTCGGGATATGTCTTTATGATACCTCCACAAAGATTTCTGGACTGGTACATATCATGCTTCCGAACAGCGCGCAAATAAAGAATAACAGCAACATAGCGAAGTTTGCAGACACTGGAATAGTAAAACTCATTGAAGATATGATTAAATTAGGTGCTAAAAGAAGCAAGCTGGTTAGCAAAATAGCCGGAGGCTCTCAAATGTTTAACTTTAACGATGCAAGTGATATCATGAGGATTGGTGCACGGAATGTCACTGCGACAAAAGAGATTCTGAAGTCCCTCAATATTCCGATAATTGCTGAGGATACAGGCGGAAATTATGGGCGTACCATTGAGTTATACTCGGAAACAGGTATATTATTAATAAAAACAATTGGTTATGGAATGAAACAGATATAATAAAGAAAAGCACAGCAATTACATGTTGAGAAAGAGATTTACCATGCAGGGTAGTAGAAGCAGCAGCTCTTGTGATAAAAAGAAAGTACTTTTCGCAACCTATGTACTAAGGTATATATTTCGCTCATTTTGAAAGTAATGATAATGTTTTGTGCGAAATATATTGATTGGAGTTTTCAGAGATGAAGAGCATCGATAATATGCCAATAGTAATAGTTATTACTGCAATATTGTTAAATATTGCAATCGGCGTAAATAGCAGCATAAGCTTTTCCGCACTTATGTTAAGATGCATTTTTGTAACTATTGTATTTGGAATATTCGGTCATATGGTTACAGATACAGTTAAGAAGGCTGTGGAATGCAGCCGCTTAAGCAAAACCATCAATAATAAGGGTGGAAAAACAGCAGAATCAGGAGAAAACTCCAATAATATTAAGTCTACCTTAGATATAAAAGTGCCTCCTCTTGATGATGAAGAATTTATGTTCATGGATAATGGCAGCGACAATGAATTTGTTGAAGTAAACCCTATTCATATGAGTAAGTACAACCAGGATGAACAGGACTAACAATACATACTACGGAGGTATATCATGGATCTTACCAATCTATGGGGAACCTATTCAAAAACAAAGGATGCAGGTATACGCGAAGAGCTTATACTTAATTATACATATCTTGTTAAATTTGTGGCTGGCAGGCTTTATGCAAGTTATGGCAACAACGTTGAATTTGACGACCTTGTAAGCTATGGCATATTTGGTTTGATTGACGCTATCGACAAATATGATCTTTCCAGGGGGGTTAAATTTGATACCTATGCCCAATTAAGAATCAGAGGAGCTATTATAGACCAACTCAGAGAGATAGATTGGCTTCCGCGATCAGTGAGACAGAAATCGAAAGAAATTGAAAAAGCATATTATGAGATAGAAAATAAGTTAGGCAGACCTGCTACCGATGAAGAAATGGCAGACAGCTTTGGATTGTCAATAGAGGATTTTCAGAAGAAGATACAGAATATAACAACATATTCTATTGTATCTTTGGACGATTTGCTTGAACAGAAGAGGGATGTGACCAGCAACGAAGATTCTAACCAGATTGAGACTCCAGAGAGTGTAGTTGAAAATACCGAAATCAAGGAGATACTGGTAGATGCTATCGGTTTATTGCCGGAGAAGGAAAAAAAGGTGGTTTCGCTATATTATTATGACGAGCTGACCTACAAAGAGATAGGAAAGCTGCTCAGCATATCAGAGTCTAGGGTTTCACAACTTCATACAAAAGCAATTATCAGGCTTAAAAACAGATTCAAAGTCGCATTTGAATGATAGGATGGTGTTCTTATGGGGAATGAGTTTATTATTCTTGAGGGGAAAGATTATGACAAGTTAATAGCAGAAGGTATGCAGCGCCTTAAGGTTAAAAAGGATGAGCTGCATGTCGAAGTACTCGAAAGCAAGAAAAATCTGTTTTCCGCATACTATAAGATTAAGATTTCACTTGCTGAGCAGAAGACTCTTGAAATTATTGAGAACAGTATTGACAATATTCTTAACGAGAGTCAAAAGACAAAGGACAAGCATATTGATTTTGAATTTAGAGAAGATGGGGTATATATTAAAGTAGAGCAGGGAGTTACAATGGTAGACATTGTAACTAAAGTTGATTTACGAAGAATTCAGAGTGTGGATTTATCTAAAATAAAACAATCAGTAGAAGTAGGAAGCCATGGCAGTTGGATAAAAATAGCTGAACCTCAGAATCAGAAAATGATCGACAGCGAATGCTACGTCAAGTTTTCAAGTGACAACATGCAGGCGTATATTACTCTATCAAAGCCTATCGGTGGAGCTGATATAACAGAGAAAGCTATATATGAAGCACTCAAGGTCGCTGGTGTTGTATTAAATATAAAGGATAGTGAAATAAAAAGTGCTGCGGCTTTAAAGGCCTACGATAAGGAAATACTCATAGCAGAAGGTATTGAGCCTCAAGCAGGAGAGGATGCAGTGCTTACCTACTTTTTTGACGTATCCAACGAAAGGTCAATTAATATAGACAAGGATGGAAAAATCGACTACCATGAATTGTCTTTAATAAAAAATGTAAAGATTGGTCAGAAACTGGTAACCTTGACACCTCATACAGAAGGCAAACCAGGTAAAAATGTAAAGGGTGGAGAAGTTGCGGGTAAGGATGGAAAGAAGCTTGCATTACCTAGAGGAAAAAATGTAGATATAAGTGAAAACGGACTCGACCTCATTGCGACTGTCGATGGTGAGGTTAAGGTGTTAGACGGAAAGGTGAATGTATTCTCTGTATATGAAGTTAAACATAATGTTGATAATTCAACCGGGAATATACGGTTTAACGGTAAGGTTATTGTTATGGGAAATGTGCTCACAGGCTTTGTTATTGAAGCCGAAGGAGATGTTGAAGTATATGGGGTTGTGGAAGGAGCACTGATTAAGTCCAGCGGCAATATTATACTTCATAGAGGCATACAGGGTATGAACAAGGGAGAGATTTATTGTGAAGGAGATCTCATTGCTAAGTTCATGGAAAACTGCAAGATTGAAGTAAAGGGAAACATACAGAGTGATGCAATAATGCACAGTCAAATTATGTGCGGTAAAAAACTGGAAGCAAACGGAAGGAAAGGTCTGCTGGTTGGAGGTTCATTTAAGGTAGGAGAAGAGATCAGAGCTAAGGTTATAGGGTCTCCGATGGCCACACTCACAGAGCTTGAGGTCGGAATCAACCCGGACATGAGAAAGAAATATGAGGAAATAAAGAGCGAGCTAAAGCAGATTGCTGATAATTTGGATAAGACAACCAAGGCTGTCGACCTTCTTACGAAGATGAGTAAGAGCTTGGAGCTTCCACTTGATAAGAAGCTGCTTCTTGCAAAATCTGTACAGTTGAAAATACAGCTTCAGCAAAAGTTTGAACAGATTCTAAATGAACAGAATGAGCTGGAAGTATATTTCGAGGAGCTTTCAAGAGGAAAAGTAAGGGTTTATGATGTAATATACCCAGGCAGCAGGATTATAATTGGAAGCAGCATGATGTATATAAAAGACTCAATAAAATTCGTATCTTTTTCTAGAGCTAACGCTGAAATAAGAATGGGTTCTTACGACGATATATAAAAAAGGCTTCAATTTGACTACTTTAACATCTAAGGAAGCCTTTTATGAAACTCGTTACGGGGCGTGACAAATTAATGTGGAACAGGACGCCCCTACTCGTTATAAATAAATTGTGGAAAGTGATTGTCAGGACTATTAGACCAGTAG
>FWWL01000116.1_pt1 | contig 213480 bp, 221 predicted proteins | sample 2228331 | NCBI WGS metagenome assembly FWWL01 (sample SAMEA103939775, study PRJEB20133) | metagenome | reverse complement strand
TTCGCATATACTGGTCGTTAGATCGAAGTTGTGACCCCCGGCACGGTGGGGACTGTTGATGTGCCGGGGGCTACTTGGCGCGGCTGTCCGGTGACCAGGACCTCAGCCGACCAATTCGGTTGGCCTGACTTAGCCGATCAGCTTCAGCACGCCCTGCTGGCTCTGGTTGGCCTGTGCCAGCATCGCGGTCGACGCCTGGCTCAGGATCTGCGACTTGGCGAGAGCGGTCGTTTCGGCCGAGAAGTCGGCGTCTTCGATGCGGCTGCGGGCGTCGGTCAGGTTGGTGACGTTGGCGGTCAGGTTGTTGACCGTCGACTCCAGGCGGTTCTGCGCGGCACCCAGCTTGGCCTGGGCGGTCGATACGGCCGACAGGGCCGTGTCATAAAGCGCCAGGGTCGCCGTGGTGGCGGTGCCGGCACTGACCGTGGCGGCCGCCGCGCCGACGACCGGCGAAAGGTCGATGCCACCGAGCGAAAGCGAGACAGTGTCGTTCGCGGTCGCACCGGCCTGGATCGAAACCGTCGCAGCCGTGGTCGGGAACAGCGAGATGCCGTTGAACTTGGAATTGGTCATCGTGGTGCTGATCTGGGTGGACAGCTGGTCCAGTTCCGACGTGATGTTCGCCTTGGCGTTGGTGTCGTTGGTGCCGTTCAGCGCCTGAACGGTCAGTTCACGCATACGCTGCAGCATGTTGGTGACTTCGCCGAGCGAACCTTCAGCGGTCTGGGCCAGGCTGATGCCGTCATTGGCGTTGCGGATGCCCTGGGTCATGCCGCGGATCTGCGAGGTCATGGTCGAAGCGATCGCCAGGCCAGCGGCGTCGTCCTTTGCGCTGTTGATGCGCTTGCCGGTCGACAGGCGTTCCATCGCAGTGCTCAGGCCCTTGCTGGCCATCGAGGAAGCGTTGGCGGAGCGCAGAGCGGCGGTGTTGGTTCCGATAACAGTCATGGTGTTTCCCTTTCCGTGTCAATCAGGTCGCTGCCATCCGTTAGAGCGCTTGCGGCCTCGAAAGGGGATAACGGCGGGGTGCGGCGGGCTTTTAGGGGCGCTGTCGAATTTTCTGCATTTTTCGTGTTTTGCCCGTCGCTTACCGGCCCTCCACGCGCGCGCGTTATATATTAAGTCGGTTTGGGCCGTTGCCGTGGCGGAAAATAATTGCCGCCATGCGGCAAGTCCTGCCGGCAATTAACCAATTGCTAACCACGGTAGCGCACATTGGGACCATCGAAGAAGGCCAGGGCGTACGGGGGTACAAGCTGGCCAGCCATTTGGGGACCAACTAATGTCATCGCTCGATATGAGCCGAGGCGTCTGTGCGCTCGTTCCAGGGTTGCAGCACTGGCTGGAAAATGCCCTGTTCGCTGTCCGGGTCGTCGATGCCGCCGCACCGCGCGAACGCGATAGCCGCCGCGTGCTGCTGGCGACCGAAATCGGCCACGCGACGCACCGCGATATATTGATCTCGCTTGTCGACGGCGCGCCTTCGCTGGTCGCCGCCGCCAACGGACTGCCCGCCCGTGTCGCCTTCGGGCTGGAAGATATGGGCTTCGCCTTCGCCCTGATCGCCGAACTGGCTCGTCCCGCGGCTATTCCTGCGGTGGGCGACAGCGCCAGCGCGCGCCTCATGACGCTTGCCGGTCGGGTCGCGCGCAGCGAAGCCACCGTTCTCATTCAGGGCGACACCGGCACCGGCAAGGAAGGCATGGCGCGCTTCCTTCACGCCCAGTCGGGCCGCACGTCGGGCGATTTCATCGCCGTCAATTGCGCCGCGCTGCCTGAAACCATGATGGAAGCGATGCTGTTTGGCCATCGCAAGGGCAGCTTCACCGGCGCGGCCAATGCGTCCGAAGGGTTGTTCCTGGCGGCGGACGGCGGCACGCTGTTCCTCGACGAAATCGCCGAACTGCCGATCGCACTTCAGGCCAAGCTGCTGCGCGCCTTGCAGGAAGGCGAAGTCCTGCCCGTCGGCGCGACCCACGCCGTCCCGGTCAATGTCCGCGTCATCGCCGCCTGCAACCGCGATCTGGCCGCCGAATGCGCCGCCGGACGGTTCCGCGAAGATCTCTACTGGCGCTTGAATGTCATGCCGCTCGACCTGCGCCCGCTGGCCGAACGCCCCGGCGACATCGCCGCGATCGCCGCCGCCATGCTGCTGCGCTTTTCGGACATGGCCAAGGACGGTTTTGTCTGGCCGACCGCCGCCGCGCTCGACAAGCTGGCCGCCCATGCCTGGCCGGGCAATGCCCGTGAACTGGGCAACGTCCTTCAGCGCGCCCTGGTGCTGCGCGATGGCGATCGGATCGACGCGCACGACCTGCATCTGGCGAGCGCGCCCCGGCCCCAGGGCCTGCATATCGTCTCGCCCGAACCGGCCGAACCCGTCCGCCTGCGCGACGTTGCCCATCACAGCAAGCTGGAAGCGGTCCGCACCGCGCTGCGCGAAACCGACGGCCACCGCGCCGCCGCCGCGCGCAAGCTCGGCATTTCCGAACGCACGCTGCGCTATCGGCTCGCCGAAATGCGTGATCTGGCTGCGGCTTGAAGGGAGGATAGGGCATGACCGGCATTTCTCCGACAGACAATGTGATGGCGATCCGCAACGCCATCCTGCAAAAAAACGCCGCGCTGCGCGACGTCGCCTCGACCGGGTCGGTCGGCGGCGCGAACGCCCCAAACGGTACTGCGCCCGGCACCGCGCCCGGCGGCTTTACCGAAGCGCTCAACAGCGCGCTGCAACAGGTCAACGGCCTGCAAGGCAAGGCCGGTGAGGCCGCCGCCGCGTTCGAGCGGGGCGAAACCACCGACATCGCCGCCGTCATGCTGGCCAAGCAGCAGGCGTCGGTCAGCTTCGAAGCGACCCTTCAGGTCCGCAACAAACTTCTGTCCGCTTACAAGGACATCATGAGCATGCCGGTCTAAATCATGAGCGAGAACGCACTCACCATCGATGGCGGCGCTGCCGCCCGGCCCGCCCTCCCGGCGACCGCTTCGTCCGGCTTCGGCTCGGCCAAGGGGGTCGACGCGCTGCGCGCGCGGCTCACCGGCTTCATGAAACAGCCAGCGGTAGCCAAGAGCCTGCCGCTGCTTGGCCTGCTCGGCGTCCTTGCCGTCGCTGGCCTCGCCTGGATGGCGCTGCGCGAACCGCCGCAGCGTGACCTGTTTCGCGGCCTGCCCGACGGTGACAAGTCCGCCGTGGCGCAGGTTCTTGACCAAAACGGCATTCCCTACGACTTCGACAATAGCGGCGCGATGACCGTGGGCGAGGGCGATTATTTCAAGGCGAAGATGATGCTCGCCGCGCAGGGCCTGCCCAAGAGCGCGCCCGACGGCAACAGCATGATCGACAGCCTGCCCATGGGCGCCAGCCGCGCGGTCGAGGGCGAAAAGCTCCGTTCGGCCCGCGAAATGGACCTGGCGCGCACCATCGAGGCGATCGACAGCGTCGAAAGCGCCAAGGTCCACCTCGCCGTCGAACCGCCCAGCGTATTCCTGCGCGACCGGGCCAAGCCGTCCGCCTCGGTCATGCTGCGCCTTGCCAATGGCCGCACACTCACCGATGCGCAGGTCAGCGCGATCGTCCACCTCGTCGCATCGTCCATTCCCGAACTTTCGCCCGACCAGATTTCGCTGGTCGACCAGAATGGCCGCCTGCTCAGCAAGAATGACAGCGACTCCGGCGACGATCGCCAGCTCGCGATCCAGAGCCGGATCGAGGACCGCTATCGCCAGTCGGTCGTCGCGCTGCTCACCCCGATCCTGGGGACCAATAATTTCTCGACCGAAGTCCATGCCGAACTCAATTTCGCCGAGCGGCAGGCGACCCGCGAAACCTATCCGCAGGACGAAGCCAGGTTGCGCACCGAACAGGGCACCTGGGCCTCCGACCCGCGTGGTCAGGGCACGGGCGAAGCATCGGGCATCCCCGGCGCGCTCAGCAATCAGGCGCCCGTCAACCCGACCGTGACCCAGACCAATCCCAATGGTCAGGCCGTGCAGCAGGGGCAGACCGCCGCGCAGACGCCCGGCACGCCGCCCAACCCGCTGATGAAGACCGAGGAAACCTTCAACCGCAGCTTTGAACTGGGCCGTGAAGTGTCCGTTACCAAGGATGCGGTCGGCACCGTCAAGCGCCTGTCGGTCGCCGTCGCGCTCGACAATGCACCCGATGGCAAGGCGCGCACGCCGCAGGAAATCGCTGCCCTCGAAGCCTTGGTGAAGGGTGCGATCGGCTTCGACCAGGCCCGTGGCGACGTGGTCGCGCTCTCCTCGCGCAGCTTCCTCAAGACGCCGGAGGAACAGCCCCTCTGGTATGAGGCGGATTGGGTCTCGCCGCTCATCCGCAACGTCTCGGCCCTGCTGGTCGCGCTGCTGGTCATCTTCGGCATCGGTCGCCCGCTGCTCAAGCGTCGCGCCGCGGCACAGGAAGCGATCGCCGCCGACACGGCCCAGAATGGCCAGCGCATCGGCCGCGAAATTTCCGGCGAACTGACCCGGCAGGCGGTCGAGGCGCCCGATCCGGCCCGCCCGGTCACGCTCGATATGATTTCCTCCACCTATGACTATGCCCAGCGCGCCGACCTCATTCGCAACTTTGTGAAGCAGGACCCCGACCGTGCCGCCCTGGTCGTCCGCGACCTCCTGAAGGAGGGGAAGAAGGAAAATGCCTGAGATCGTTCCCGGTCGGCCAGAGGCGCTCAAGGGCAGCGCCGCCGCCGCCGTCCTGCTGATGCTGTTCGACGAGGATGAGGCCGCGCAGATCCTTGCGCGCCTGGAGCCTGAAGAAGTGCGCCAGCTGGGCTATGCCATGTATGACGTCGCCGATGTCGATCCTGAAGAGGTGAACGAAGCGCTCGATCATTTCGTGACCAAGGCGAAGAAGCGCACCACCATCGGCTATGGCGCGACCCGCCATATTCGCGGCGCGATGACCAAGGCACTGGGCGAGGAGCGGGCCGAAACCATCCTCGCGCGCATCACCCCGCCGACCCGCTCCACCCAGCTTGAAATGCTCAAATGGATGGACGCCAAGGAAATCGCCGCGCTCATTGAGGCGGAGCATCCGCAGATCATGGCGATCGTGCTGGCCCATCTCGAAGCGCCGATCGCGGCCGACGTGCTGCAATTGCTGCCGGTCGAATATCAGGAAGAGATTGTCTACCGCATCGCCACGCTCGGCCCGGTGTCGAACGAGGCGCTCGATGATCTGGAACAGCTGCTGCTGCGCGGCCCCGCCAAGAAGCAGGGTGCGGCATCGCAGCGTGGCGGCACGATCGAGGCGGCTGCGATCATGAACAATGTCCGCAAGGATAATGAGCAGCGGATCATGAAGGCGGTGGCCAAGCGCGACAAGATGATCGCCCAGACCATCGAGGAAGAGATGTTCGTGTTCGATAACCTTATCGACATGGACGATAAGAATCTCGGCACGCTGATGCGCACCGTCGACAGCGCCGTGCTGGTTGTTGCGCTCAAGGGCGTCAACGACCTGCTCAAGGCCAAGATCTTTGGCTGCATGTCGGCCCGCGCGGCGCAATCGATCGCCGACGAGATCGAGGAACGTGGCCCGATCCGCCTTGCCGAAGTGATCGACGCGCAAAAACTCATCATCGCCACCGCGCGCCGCATGGCCGACGCCGGCACCATCATGCTGGGTGGCAAGGGGAATGACTTTGTCTGAAGCATTTTCAAGTCGGCCCTTTGCCGACGGCTCGGAAAATGCGGCAACCAGGACTCTGGAGCCGCGCCGCGCCAGCGGAAGCGGCTCCAGAATCTGGGGCGCAGAGGCAGTGCAGGATGTCGCGCCGGTCTCGATGACCGGCGTGCGCCAGGTGGAAAGCGGCGGCTTTCGCAGCCTCTATACCTCGGTCCCCGGTCAGCATACCGCCATGATGCGCCATGGCGTCATCGAAATGGAGCCGGAGGCCGATCCGCTGGAGGAGGCCCGGCTGGAAGCCTTCACCATGGGTTTCGACGAAGGCTGTCGCGTCACCGCCCAGACCCATGCCGATGCGTCTGAGGCGCATGAACGGCTGACGCAGGCACTCGAAATGCTCAGCCCCGCGCCCAGCGGCATGTTGTCCACCATGCTCTCGGCCACGGTCGTGCGGCTGGTCGAACAGATTGTCGGCGAAGTGGAGATCGACATCGAACGGCTGGTGCAGCGCTGCGACACCGTTGCCGCCTTTATCGAGGATAATCAGGGCAAGAGCGCCCTTCACCTCCATCCCGACGACATCGCCCTGCTCGAAGGCGAATCGATCGGCGTGTCGCTGGTTCCCGACAAGGCGTTGCACCGCGGCTGCGTCCGGCTCGAAACCGCCGACGGCTGGGTGGAGGATGGCCCGGACGTTCGCCTGTCCCGCCTGCGCGCGCTGATGGACGATATGGAGGGCAAGTCATGATCCGCGCCGCGCTGGCGCAGGCCGAAACCCTGTTCGATCATCTTCAGGTCCAGAATCGCACGCCCCGCCGCGTGGGCCGTCTGGTCAGCCATGATGCGGGCATGCTCGAAGTCACCGGCTTTCGCCGTCCGATCGGCTCCGGCGCGCGCGTCATGGCCAGCGACGGGTCGATCTGCCGCGCCGAAGTCGTCGGCTTTCGCGGCGATCGCACATTGCTGGTGCCCCTCGACGCCGACGCGCCACTCGAAAACGGCATCCGGGTCGAACCCGATAGCCAGGCCAATATGGTGCAGGTCGGGGAAGGGCTGATCGGCCGCGTCGTCGACGCCATGGGGCAGCCGCTCGACCGCAAGGGGCCGATCATCGCGGGCGGCGTCTGGCCGCTGAACGGGGTCAAGGGCAATGTTCTGGATCGTGGCCGCGTCACTGAACCGTTCGACCTTGGCGTCCGCGCCGTCAACGCCCTGCTGACCGCCGGGCGCGGCCAGCGCATCGCCATCATCGCCGGGTCGGGCGTCGGCAAATCGGTACTGATGGGCCAGATGATCGCCGGGGCCGAAGCCGATGTGGTCGTTGTCGGCCTGATCGGCGAACGGGGCCGCGAAGTCAGCGATTTTCTCGAAACCAAATTGAAGCACATGATGCACAAGAGCATCGTCGTTGCTGTTCCTGCCGATCATCCCCCGGTGCTGCGCCTGCGCGCCGCTGCGCGCGCCACTGCCATCGCCGAATATTTCCGCGCCCGTGGCAAGAAGGTGCTGCTGCTGATCGACAGCCTGACCCGCTGCGCCCACGCCCAGCGCGAAATCGGCCTGGCTCTTGGCGAACCGCCCGCGATGAAGGGCTATCCGCCCTCCGCGCTCGCGCTCATCCCCCGTCTGGTCGAACGGGCAGGGGTGGATTCCCGCACCGGCGGGTCGATCACCGCGCTCTACACCGTGCTGGCCGATGGCGATGATACCGACGATCCGATCGTCGACGCCGCTCGCGCCATTGTGGACGGCCATTTCGTCCTGTCGCGCCATCTGTCCGAACAGGCGATCTTCCCGGCCATCGACATTGGCAAGTCCCTGTCGCGCGTCATGGCCGACGTGGTGCCCGACGACCATCGCATGGCCGCCGCCAATTATCGCCGCCTGTGGGCCGCTTATGAGGAAAATCGCGATCTCATCCTGATGGGCGCCTATCGCCCCGGCAATGATTCGGTGATCGACGAAGCGGTCCAGCGCCGTCACGAAATTCTCGACTTCATCCGGCAGGACCAGAAGAGCCGTATCGATCTCGATACCAGCGCCAACGCGCTCGTCGCGAGCTTTAGCGCATGAAGGGGCTTGTGTCCCGCCGCCAGCGCGTGCTGCGCGTACGCCACGTCCAGCATGCCATGGCCGTCGCGGAGACCGCCCGCGCGCGGGACGAGGCGGACGGGCTCGCCCGCAATATCGAGCGCCTCAACAAAGTGCGCAGCGAATTGTTCGAGACCGAAGGGGCGGCCACCGGCGCGTCCTTCGCCGCGATGCAGGAACTGGCCACCCGGCTGGAACAGGCCGGGCGACAGCTGGACGGCGCCCTTTATGACGCCCGGCGCAAGGTGGAGGCCAAAGAAGGCATGACTCTTGCAGCGAACCGCGAGAAGGAAATCGCCACCCGCCTCAAGGACCGCGCCCGCGCGACCCTGGAGGAATGGCGCGAAAACAAGCTGGCGGCACTGCCGAGCTATCGTCGGATGCAGCGAAACGGGGAAGTCTGACATGAATATGATCGCCAGCCTCAAGGCGCTACTCTTCGCCAGCACGCCTGTTGGCGGGACCGGCAAGGCCGATACCTCAGCGGTGCCGGACGGCACGGCCGACTTTGCCGCGATGATCGACGCCGCCAGGCTCGCGCCAAACGGATCGCCCGCCGCCGCCAGTGATCCGCAAGGCCATGGCGCTCAGCCTTTGGCGATGCCCCAGACCAGCATGCCTGACCCCGGCGACAATGCGCCTCTGCCCGATGCCCCCGCCGTAAACGCGCCGGTTCCGACAGATGGCGACGCCTTGCCGCTTCCAGCCGCCGCCCCGGCGGTGCCGCCCAGCCCCAGCGCGCCGATCGCCGCCGCGCCGAAGCCGCACGCGCCAAGCCCGCTGCCCATCACCCAGCCATCCGACGATCCCCAGACGGCCCCGCCTGCACCGGCTGCGCCCATGCAGTCGGTGGCGCAACTGCTGGTCGCGGCGCACATCGCACCTACCGAGGCGGCCGTTATCGGCCCCCAGCAAACGCCAGCGCCCGCCATCGCGCCGTCCGACGCAATGCCTGGGACAGACACGGACGCGGAGCCATCCGACATCGACGCGGAGCGTCCGGAACAGCCCGATGCCCCGCCGCAACCGCCCGCCATGGCGACGATGCCGCTGCCTGCGGCACCTCTGCCCGCTACGCCCGTGTCGGATACGCCCGCCAAACCGGCCCCCAAGGCCGAGCATCATGCGATCCCGGAACAAGGCGCGCCAATGCCTGCGCCCGCGCCCGCTATCGCGCCGTCCGACGCAACGCCGGTGACAGACGCGGACGCGGAGCCATCCGACATCGAAGCTGCGCGTACGGAACAGCCCGACGCCCCGCCGCAACCGTCCTCCATGGTGATGATGCCGCCGCCTGCTGCGCCGCTGCCCGCTACGCCCCCGCACCAATCCCCTGACGCGCCGTCGGCTTCCTCTCCCGCCACGGTCCAGCCCGCCGTCGCGCCAGCCGTAACAATCCAGCCTGTCGGCGATCAACCGCAATCGATTGCCAACATGGGCGCGGAACAGCCAGCTGCTCCCATCGCGTCAGCGACGCCGACCGGAAATGCCGCTGATCCTGCTGCCGTGCCAGCTGCGATCGCGCCAGTGCCGGGGCAAGCCGCTCCGCTCGCGATCGCGCCCAGGCCGCTTGACGCCACGGCGACCGGAACGGTGACCGTGCCCAGCCCCATTCTTGCGCCCGATCCTGCGCCGACGCTTCCCGAACCCGCGTCGGACCCGGCGCCCATCATAAACGCCGCCAATATGTCCAGCTCACTGTCGGCCAGGGCAGAAGCCCTGTCGCTGCTCCAGCTTGCGCGTCAGCATATGGCCCGTCAGTCCGCGCCGTCGCCTGCGGCCGGGGGCGACACGGCACCCGCTGATGCACCCGTCGCCGCGATAACGGACGCGATGCCCAGAGCCATTGACCCCGCCGTCCCCGCGCCCGCCGCGCCGCCGCTGACGATCCCGACCGTCGCCCCCGCGCTTCCCGCGGTCGATCTCTCCGCCACGCTTGGCGCGCAGGTCGTCGACATGGGCGTGTCGGGCCAGTGGATCGATTCGCTGGCGCGCGACATTGCGGGCCTCTCCGCCAATGGCGCGCAGGGCCGGTTCCAGATCAGCAGCGACCAGCTCGGCCCGATCGACGTCAGCATCCGCCAGGGCATTGACGGCGCAGCGGTCAGCCTGACCGTCTCCAGCGACATCGCCGAAGCCGCCCTGCGACAGGACAGCGACCGGCTGCGCCTGGACGCGGGTCTGTCTGCCGTGCGCATCAGCGAGGTGAAGATCGAACGCGCGCCGCATGTCGGCGATGCGGCGCGATCCGACCCGTCGTCGCAGCAGCAACCCTCGCAACAGCAACAGGGCCAGCACAACGGCCCGTCCGCCAACTGGCGGGGCGCCGGACAGGGCACGGGCCAGTCGCAGCAGCAAGGCCGCTGGCAACAGCGTGAAAATATCGCACTCGCCCATAAAGCGGGCGGGGATCCGGCCGTTCTTAACCATGAGCAGACTGGTGATGCCGCCAGCCAAGCCATTCGCGCGCGCTATGCGTGACCAGCGCTATCCTGGGGGATATGAACGATGAGCGACGATCCTAAGGCCAAGAAGAAGAAAAAGGGCGGGGGCATGAAAATGATCCTGCTGATCGTCGTCGCCATGGTGGTCGGCGGCGCCGGGGCGGCCGGTGGTCTTTACGCCGCCGGTTTCTTCAGCCCCAAGGAAGAAGGGCCCAAGGAAGACCCCAACAAGCCCGTGCTGGTGCTGGCCGGCGAAAGCGCCGAGGAAATCGCCAAGGCCCATGCCGCGCCGCATGGTGAAGCCGCAGCGGCGGCCCATGGCGCGCATGGCAAGGGCATAGACCTGCCCGCGCCTGCCAACCCGGCCGCCTATCAGGCGACCTATTTCCAGCTTCAGACCCCCTTCACCTCCAACATGTCCGATACGGACGCCTTCGCCCAGATTTCGGTCGCGGTATCCACCTATTACGACCTGCGCGTGATCGACGCGATCAAGACGCACGAAATGGCGATCCGCAGCCAGGTGCTCATGATGCTCGCGCAGCAACCGGAGGAGATGCTGTCGACCCCAGAAGGCAAGCGGGCGCTCCAGGGCAAGATCAAGGGCATTATCAACGATATATTGAAGCAAAAAACGGGTTATGGCGGCGTTGATAACGTTTATTTTACCAATTTCGTTATTCAATAGGCCTGTCTGAAAGGTCGGGAAATCCCCTGACCCGAAGGGCAGGGGACCAAGATGGACGACGTTCAAACCTACGCCTTCGGGCGCGGGGAATCGCAGGCACCAATGATGCTGTCGGGGCTGGACCGGCTGGGCGAAAAGCTCGGCCGGCGCATCCGTGCGCTGGTGGAACCGATCTGCGGCGTGCGCCCGCAGGTGGAGGCGCAGGACGCGCAGCTGCTCGATTTTTCCGCCTGGTCCGCCCAGGTGCCCGCCTTTACCAGCATTTCCATCTACCGTGTGGCTCCGCTCAAGGGGCAGGTGCTGCTGCGCATGGACGCAGCGATGATTTCCACCCTGGTTGACTGTTTCTATGGCGGTATCGGCAATCGTCCCTTGCCCCCGCGCGGCGAATTCACGCCGACAGAGGACCGGCTGATTGCCCGGCTGTCTGAATCCCTCCTTTCCCGCCTGGTCGAGACATGGTCCGACATCCTGCCGCTGGAACCGGCGCTGATCGTGCGCGAAACCGGCGTCGGTTTTGCTGCCTCCGCCCAGCCGGGCGACCAGATGGTCGTCCAGCGCTTCATGATCGGCATCACCCGCGATCAGCTCTGGCCGGTCGATCTCGTCTTTCCGCTGGCCGCCCTGCGCGCCGTCGAACCGCTGATGGGCACCAGATTGCCCGCCGACGATGATCAGAAGGATCCCGTCTGGCAGGCGCGCATTGCCCGCCGCATGCGCGACATCCGCCTTCCCGCCCGCACCGTGCTGGCCCGTCCCAACCTGTCGCTCGCCGAACTGATGCAGCTCAAGGTCGGGGACGTCATTCCCGTCACCATCAGCCGCAGCCTGCCGCTGATCGTGGGTAACCGCATCGTCGCGCGCGGCAGCATCGGCGAACAGGATGGCCGCGCCGCCTTCCAGATTGAAAAGATTGTACAAGGACCCGACCAATGAGTGACATGAGCGAGGCCCCCCGCATGGAGCGTGGAGATGATCCGGTCGGGCGGATGAGCAATAACCATCAGTTCAAACTGCTGGCCGACATTCCCGTGCGCATGTCGGTGGAGGTCGGCTCCACCTCGCTGCGCCTTGCCGAAGTCATGGATCTGGCCGAAGGCTCGATCGTCGAACTGGACCGGCAGGCCGACGATCTGCTCGACATCATGGTCAATGGCGCGCTGATCGCCAAGGGTGAGGTGGTGACGGTCAATGGCCGTTATGGCATCCGCATCATCGACATTGCCGCGACCGAAAACCGGCTGGCCGGGATCGAACGGCGCGGTTGATCGCACGCATCGGATTTTACGCTTGCCTTGACGGCCGAAACTGCGGAACGCAGGGCATTAACCATAATCTGCGGGCGGCTTCATGATGGTCTGGTATTTCGTCAAATTGCTGATCCTCCTGCCGCTGGTCGGCGGCATGGCTTTTGGCGCGCTGTGGCTGTGGCGCAAATATCAGCCGGGCATGATCGGCGCGCAGGGCGACCGTTCGCTCAAATTGCTCGAAGCCCTGCCGATGGGGGCGTTCGGCAAGCTTGCCGTCGTGGAGTTTGAGGGCAAGAAAATCCTCCTCTCGGTCACCCGCGGCCGCATCGAAAAAATCGCGGAAGGCGATCATGTCCGTGTTCGCTGACTTGCTCCTGCTACCTGACAATCGCCACCCCGGCGAAGGCCGGGGTCCAGGGCGTTGGCGCGCAGCTTATGCCACCCCGGACTCCGGCCTGCGCCGGAATGACGGGATCAGAATTGCGCTGGCGCTGACGACCGCCTTTCTTGTGATCCTGCTCCTTTCCACTCCCGCCTTCGCCCAGGCCGCACCCGCTGCGCCGGTCGACAATGGCGGCGCATTGAGCCGCGCCATGGGTCAGATTTCGGGCGACGGCCGCTCGCTCTCGCTCAGCCTGCAAATCCTGATCCTCATGAGCCTGCTGACGGTGCTGCCGTCGCTGATCCTCATGATGACCAGCTTCACCCGCATCATCATCGTCCTCTCGCTGCTGCGGCAGGCGCTGGGCCTGCAACAGACCCCGCCCAACCAGGTGCTGCTGGGCCTGTCCCTGTTCCTGTCCCTGTTCGTGATGCGGCCCGCCATCGACCAGATCAACCAGCTGGCGTTCGACCCCTATGGGAAGGGGCAGATCAGCATAGAGGAAGCGGTCGGTCGGTCGGGCAAGGTGCTGCACGGTTTCATGGCCAAGCAGACGCGCGAAAGCGACCTCAAGCTGTTTGCCGGTCTGGCCGAAGCCCCGCCCTTCCGCACGTCCGCCGACATCCCCTTCACCATCCTGCTGCCCGCTTTCGTCACCAGCGAACTCAAGACCGCCTTCCAGATCGGCTTCATGATCTTTCTGCCCTTTCTCATCATCGACCTTGTCGTCGCCTCCACGCTGATGGCGCTGGGCATGATGATGCTGTCCCCAACCATCATCTCCATGCCGTTCAAGCTGCTCTTGTTCGTGCTGGTCGATGGCTGGGCGCTGACCATGGGGAGCCTGGCGGGGTCGTTCGCGACATGATTGGCGTGCTTACTCCCCTTCCGTTCGTTTCGAGCGAAGTCGAGAAACGGTTGTGCGCAGGTTTCTCGACTTCGCTCGAAACGAACGGCGTTGGGTTGCCCGGCTGATGGAAAACGCCGATTTCTTCATGGGCTTGGCCCAGCAGGCGCTCTGGATCACGGCGCTGGCCGCCGCGCCCATTTTGCTGCCCGCGCTGGTCGCGGGTCTGGTGATCGGCATGGTGCAGGCCGCGACTTCAATCAACGAACAGACGTTGAGCTTCATTCCCAAGATCATCGTCGTCGGCGGCATGCTGGCTTTGTTCGGTGGTTCGATCATGGTGCTGATCGCCGATTTCACCCGCGAGATTTTCGAGCGGATACCGGACCTGCTGCAATGATCGCACCGGGCTTCGCAGGAGTAGAGGCCCAGTTGTGGATCTGGCTGATCGCCATGATCCGCCCCGGCGCGGCCTTCATCGCGGCCCCGGTATTCGGCGCGCCCGCCGTGCCGCTGCAATTGCGCCTGATCCTCAGCCTCGCGCTCGGTCTTGCCGCGCTCAACACCGTCACCATCGTCCTGCCGCCCGATGGCATCGCCAGTTTTGAAGGCGTGATGATGGTCGCGGGCGAAGTGCTGGCTGGTCTCGCCATGGGGTTTGCGGTCCAGATCGGCTATGCCGCCGCTTTCGTCGCGGGGGAAACGATCGGCAACGCCATGGGCCTCAATTTCGCGGCGATGGTCGATCCGTCGTCAGGGCAGGGGACGCAGGTGGTGGGGCAGTTCCTCTCCATCCTGGCGACCTTCCTGCTGCTTGGCATGGACGGGCATCTGCTGCTCGCGGCCTATGTCGTCAAAAGCTATCAGGCGCTGCCCCCCGGCGCGGCGATGCTGTCCAACGATGCGGTCTGGCATCTGGTCGAATTTGGCGGCGCGTTGCTGGGCGCTGGCGTCACCGTCGCGCTGCCGGTCGGCTTCGCGCTGGTGCTGGTGCAGATCGTCATGGGCATGCTGGCGCGCGCCGCGCCCTCGCTCAACCTGTTCGCGGTCGGCATGCCGATGGCGATGATGGCGGGCCTTGTCCTGCTGGCGATTGCCGCGCCGATCATGGGCGAAGGGCTGACGGTCGCGCTCAAGGCAGGGCTGGATCATGCCCAGTCGATCGCGGAAGGGCGCTAGACCATGGCGGACAGTCCCGGCGGCGGCGAAAAGACCGAAAAACCGACACCCAAAAAATTGCAGGACGCCGCCAAGAAGGGCGACATTCTCCAGTCGCGCGAACTGGGCACGGCGCTGGTGGTGATGGCGGGTATCGGCTGGCTGGCGGTGACCGGCCCCTCGATGATCGACGCCTTGTCGGACATGCTGACACAGGCGCTCCGCTTCAGGCGGGACGATATTGTCGATTTTTCGCCCGCCGAACGCGGGCTGGACCTGCTGACCGGCATCGCCCTGCCGGTGGCTGGCGTCATGCTGGCGACCTTCCTCGCCGCCATCGCCGCGCCCGCCTTGCTGGGGTCGCTCGGGTTCCGCCCAGGCGCCTTCGCGCCCAAGGCGTCGAAATTGAATCCCGGCGCTGGCCTCAAGCGAATCTTCGGCACCCAGGGGCTTATCGAACTGCTCAAGTCCATCGCCAAGGTCGGGCTGCTTGGCAGCATCGGCGTGTGGATGATCTGGGACCGGCTGACCGCGATCATCGGTCTTGGCAAGCAGGGCATCGCACCCGCCATGGCCGACCTTGGCAATATGTTCATCCTGACCTGCCTGGTGATGGCGGGCGGTCTGTTCCTGATCGCCGGCATCGACGTGCCGGCGCAGATCATGCAGCGGGCCAAGCGGCTCGGCATGTCCAAGCAGGAAATCAAGGACGAGCATAAGGAAAGCGAAGGATCGCCTGAACTCAAGGGCCAGATCCGCCGCCGCCAGTATGAAACGCTCAATGGCTCCACCCGGCAGGCCGTGGCCGAAGCCAGCGTCATCATCACCAACCCGACCCATTTCGCCGTCGCGCTGCGCTACAAGCCCGGCGTCGATGCCGCCCCGGTCGTGGTCGCGCGCGGCAGCGACGCGATCGCCGCGGCCATCCGTGAACTGGCCGACCAGAATGGCGTGACCGTCCTCCAATATCCCGAACTCGCCCGCGCCATCTATTTCACCTCGCGCACCGGGCAGATCGTCAATGAAGGGCTCTACATGGCGGTCGCGACCGTGCTGGCCTTCGTATTCCGGGTCGAAAACCGCATGGCGAGCGAGATGGACCGGCCGTTCATCACGGTTCCTGAAGACCTGCGCTTCGACGCCGACGGCAAGAAGCATTAACGCCTCCATGGACAGGCTCCGCCTGCTATGGATCGGCGCGGGCCTTACGCTGCTGATATTCGTTCCGGCCTATTGTCTGACCCTGTCCTTGGGTCCAGCCATCCCCCGCGATGGCACATCGCTGGTCGTCGGGCGCGATTTCCTCAACATCTGGATGTATGGCCGCGCCGCCTGGCAGGCCGACCCGGCCCGCTATTATGACATGCCGACCTATCTTGCGGCGCTCGGCCCCGTGGTCGGCGCGGGCTATCCCGGCCAGCTCTGGTCCTATCCGCCCGTTGCCCTGCTGATCGCTGCCCCTTTCGGCCTGCTTCCCTATCTTCCCGCCCTGTCGCTGTGGACAGCGTGCGGCATTGTCGGCTTCACTGTCGCCCTGCGCCTATGGACCCGCGACTGGCGCATCATCGCGCTGCTTCTGGCCGCGCCCGCCGCGCTGATCGGCCTCATGTCGGGCCAGTTCGCGCTGCTGGCCGCCGCCATCCTGCTGGCCGTGCTGCGCTGGCGCGAAAGCCGCCCCTGGCTGGCAGGCGCGCTGGTCGGCCTGCTGCTGGTAAAGCCCCAGCTTGCCCTGTTGATCCCCTTGCTGTTCGTCGCGACCGGCAACTGGCGCGCCTTTGCCGCCGCCACCCTGTCCAGCGTCACGCTGGCGGGCGTCGTCGCGCTGATCTGGGGCATCGACATCTGGCACATCTATATCGCCACCGGCATCGCCAACCAGTCGCTGGTGCTCAGTGATCCCGATCATCTCGCCGGGCCGTTCATGCCCACCCTGTTCATGAACCTGCGCGTCATCGGCGTGCCCGTCCCGGCTGCGAGCGCGCTCCAGACGGCGCTGGCGCTGCTCGCCGCTATTCTGGTCTGGCTGCGTTTCCGGCAGCGCCCTGCGCCTGACGACCTGCGCGCCAATCTCCTGTTCCTCGCCTGCGCCGTTTCGGCCACGCCCTACATGCTCTCCTACGACACGCTGGCGCTGGCTGCCGTGGCAGTGCTGGCTCTGGCGGCGGGGGAGGGGCGAATCGGGCCATCGCTCGCCTTCTTCCTCCCCTTGCTTCAGATCGTCGCTGGCATGGCCGGGCTGCCGGGGCCGGGCCTCATCCCCATCCTTCTCGCCCTCCATCTGTCGGGCCAGCAAAAAAACATCGTGGTGAATTAAAGTTTAGCCGCACTCATCCGTAATCTCTTCACGGGGACGCATTATGATGGTGCGTCATGAACGACTATGGTTCACGCAGCGAAGTATCGCCGATAGACAGGGCCGCAACGCGCGCGCTGTCCCCGGTGCAGGCCGTCCCGCCTGCGTCGCTCGGCAGGTCGGGTCGCGAAGCGCCCGGCGCGCGTGGCGCCGCGTCGCAGGTCGACCTTGCCTCGATTGACGAGGATGTCGCCAGCGTTGCCGAATATGCCAAGGTTCATGTCGAAATTGCCGACATATTGGCCGACCTGCGATCAGCGACCAACCCGCCCAGCGTCGAAGCGGCTGCGGGCGCGATCCAGGCGCTGATGCCGGTGCCTATCATTCTGGTGCCGTTGCCGCCCGCCAGCAAGGAAGCGGTCGAACACGCCACCGTCATCGCCCGGCGTATGGTGGAACAGGCCGCCTATGCCAAGGCTGCTCAGGGCGCGATCAGCCGCGCCACGGTCGATCAGGTGCTGGCGTCCGCCAACGGATAATCCGCCCGGGACATCGCGCGAAAATCATTCCTAAAGGTCTTGCCGCTAGCGCCGTTCTTTCCTCTGAAAGGACGGCGCAATGGCATCGGTCACCTCCAATATCACCACCGCACTCGGCATTGGATCGGGCATCGACACCAAGTCGCTCGTATCGAGCCTGGTCGCCGCCACGCGCGATCCGAAGGAAAAGGTGATCACCGATCGCCAGAGCCTCAACAGCGCACGGATTTCCGCGCTGGCGTCTGCCTCCAGTTCGCTGGACACTTTTGCCGACGCGCTGACCACCTTGTTGTCGGGCACTGGCTATGCGGGGGTTCCCGCATCCAACGACACCAGCATTGCCTCGGTCAGCCCGCTGCCGGGGGGCGTGCCCAAGGGATTGCCCGCCCAGCTGGAAGTGCAGCAACTCGCTTCCGGCCGTACCCTGGCGTCGATCCCGGTGTCGGGCGCGACCGCCGCCAGCGCGGTCGGCGAAGGGGAACTGACGCTGACGGTCGGCGGCTCATCCGCTGCCATCACGATCGACGCCAGCAACAACAGCTATACCGGCCTTGCCGCCGCCATCAACGCATCGGGACTGGGCGTCACCGCGTCGGTCGTGACCGACGTGCAGGGGACGCGGCTGGTGATGAAGGGCGCGACCGGCGCGGCCAATGATTTTTCGCTGACCTCGGTCAGCGGCGATGATCTGGCTGCCTTCGCCTGGAATGGTACCGACAGCCTGACCATGGAGTCCAAGGCCAGCCCGCAAAATGCCATCATCAAGCTCGACGGGGTGGAGCAGCATTACGCCACCAACACCATCGACACCGCGATCGCCAATCTGCGCATCGACCTGAACAAGGCCGCGCCCGGCACCACCGTCACGCTGGCGACGACCGAGCCGACCACGTCGATGCGCGACCTGATGGTCGAATTTGTCGATGCCTATAATACGCTGGTCAAGGCGCTGAACACGGCCACGGCGACCGGCGCGGACTCATCGTCCGCAGGGGTGCTGAACGGCGAAGCCTCGATCCGCGACATGCGCCGCCAACTGTCCGCGATGACCTCCACGCCCTTGTCCGACACGGGCACCTACAGGACGCTGTCGGACATTGGCGTCGCCACCAATCGCGATGGCACGCTCAAACTTGATACCGACACGCTGGACAAGGCCATCGCGGCCGATCCTTCCGCGATCACGCAATTGCTCAACCCTGCGGTCGCGTCGGCGACCAATCCGGGGCTGGCGGGGCTGATGGACAGCGTACGGGACAAGATCCAGCTGAAGGACGGTTCCTTCGCGCAATCCCAGGCCAAATATAAGACCCTGGGCGAAACGCTGACCAAGCAGCTGGAAAAGCTCGACACACAGATGGCCAGCTACGAAGCGCAACTCACCAGCGTCTATTCCAAGATGGAAACGCGACTGACCGCGCTTAAGGCGACGCAGAGCTATCTCGATCAGCAGATTGAAATCTGGAACAACAGCAAGAATTAATCGGGGACGGCAGGACGATGTTCTACAATCAGGGTTATGCAGGCAATATGGCGGCGCGGCGCTATGCAGCGGTCCATTCGGGCAGCCGGACGGAAGGCGCGACCCCTCATGCGCTGGTCAAGATCTTGTTCGACGAACTGCTGATCGCGATGGAAGCGGCGGCGCTGGCGGAACGCCAGGGCGACCGGATGAAAGTATCCGACAAGCAGGCGCGGGCGATGTCGATCCTGTTCGCGCTCGAATCGAGCCTGGACTTCGACAAGGGCGGCGACATTTCCGTCGGGCTGGCGCAAATCTATCGCGAAGCGCGCCGCCTGCTGCTCGTCGGCGCCAAGGAAAGGTCGGCGGAGCCGGTCGATCAGGCGCGTGAACTGATCGCGGAAATCGCCGACGCCTGGAATCAGATCGGATAAGATGCGGCCTGTGACATGCGCGCTATCGCGCATTTTCAGGAATGCCAGCATGGTCTGACTGGCCCGTGTTGCGGGGTTGCACCCCAAACATGGCGTCTGTATAGGCGATGCTCGCAAAGGGCGGCCCGGCGGGGGCCGCCTTTTTGCGTTGTACCACCAGTCCTTCGTGCAAGGACGCGCATCAAGCCCAGAAAGGGAAGGCTCATGTCGATTACGCCGCTCATGCCCGTTTACCCCCGGTGCGATGTTCGTCCGGTGCGAGGCGAAGGTTGCTATCTGATCGGTGAGCGCGGTGAGCGCTATCTCGACTTTGCCAGCGGCATTGCAGTGAACCTGCTGGGGCATGGCCACCCCAGGCTGGTGAAGGCCATTGCCGATCAGGCCGCGACGCTGATGCATGTGTCCAACCTCTATGGCATGCCGCTGGGGGAAAAATTCGCGCAGAAGCTGGTCGATACGACCTTTGCCGATACCGTGTTCTTCACCAATTCGGGTGCGGAAGCGGTCGAATGCGCGATCAAGACCGCGCGCCGCTACCATTATGTCAATGGCCAGGCGCACCGGCACAAGATCATCAGCTTCGACAATGCGTTTCACGGGCGGACGCTGGGGACGATCTCGGCCACCAGCCAGCCCAAGATGCGCGACGGGTTCGAACCGTTGCTGCCCGGCTTTGCCGTGGTGCCGTTCAACGATCTGGAGGCCGCGCTGGCGCAGATCGACGACAATACCGCCGGTTTCCTGCTGGAGCCGGTGCAGGGCGAAGGCGGCGTGACGCCAGCGACGCATGAGTTCCTGACCGGCCTGCGCAAGGCATGTGACGAACATGGCCTGCTGCTCATCCTGGATGAGGTCCAGTGCGGCTATGCCCGGACCGGCACCTTCTTCGCGCATGAACAATATGGCATTACGCCCGACATCATGTCGGTGGCCAAGGGCATCGGCGCAGGCTTCCCGCTGGGCGCCTGCCTGGCGACGGAGGAAGCCGCCAAAGGCATGGTATTTGGCACCCATGGCACCACCTATGGCGGCAATCCCCTCGCCATGGCGGCGGGTCTGGCCGTGCTGGAAGAGGTCATGGCCGACGGTTTCATGGATCATGTGAAAGCGATCGGCGCGCGCCTGCGCGCTGCGCTGGAACAGTTGATCCCCAATCATGACGGCCTGTTCCAAGACGTGCGCGGCATGGGGCTGATGCTGGGCGTGAAGCTCAACGACAGTGTCGAAGCGCGCGGCTTTGTCGCCCATCTGCGCGACAATCATGGTCTGCTGACCGTGTCGGCGGGGCAGAATGTCGTCCGAATCCTGCCGCCGCTGGTGATTGACGAAAGCCATATCGCCGAATGTGTCGAAAAGCTGTCCGCGGGCGCGCGCAGCTATGCGGAGGCCCAGGCGGCCTGATTTTACCTTCGTTCGCGCTGAGCCTGTCGAAGCGTCGTCTTTCTTCCGCAAGAAAGGAAGCGGCTTCGACTTCGCTCAGCCCGAACGGTCGAGGGGGTTGTTACCAATGACCAGACATTTTCTGAACCTGTCCGACGCAGGCGGCGATGCCATTGCCGCGATGATTGCCGATGCCATCGACCGCAAGGCCGCGCGGGCCAGCTGGCCCAAGGGCCGCGCCGATGCTGACGCGCCGCTGGCGGGCCACACGCTGGCGATGATCTTCGAAAAAAACTCGACCCGCACGCGCGTGTCGTTCGACATGGCGATCCGCCAGCTGGGCGGCACATCGCTGATCCTCGACGGCGCGACCAGCCAGCTCGGCCGCGGCGAGACGGTGGCGGACACCGCCCGCGTGCTCAGCCGCATGTGCGACGCGATCATGATCCGCACCGATGATCATGCCAAGATCGAGGAAATGGCCCATTACGCCACCGTCCCGGTCATTAACGGCCTGACCGACCTGTCGCATCCGTGCCAGATCGTAGCGGACCTGCTGACCGTGGTGGAACATGGGCTGGCGCTTCCGGGCGGCCAGTGGGCCTGGCTGGGCGACGGCAATAACGTCCTCCATTCGATTATCGAGGCGGCGGGCCTGCTGAAGTTCGACGTCCGCATCGGCGTGCCGCAGGGCTATGATCCCGATCCCGCTTTTGCGGCAGCGGCGCAGGCGCTGGGGGCCAGCATCACCCTGACCCGCGATCCCGTGGCGGCGGTGGCCGGCGCGGACGTGGTCGTGACCGATACCTGGATTTCGATGGGCCAGTCCCATGCGGAAGAAAAGCTGGCGGCGATGATGCCCTATCAGGTCACACCCGCGCTGATGGCAGGGGCGAAGCCGCAGGCCCGCTTCCTCCACTGCCTGCCCGCCCATCGCGGCGAGGAAGTCGTCGCAGACGTGATCGACGGCCCCCAGTCGCTGATCTGGGACGAAGCGGAAAACCGCATCCATGGCCAGAAGTCGGTCCTGCTCTGGGCGCTTGGAAAGCTCTAGAGCCGCCCTATATTCGGGTGAATGCATTGCCGCCCGATCCCGCAACCGGGGTCGGGCGGATCACAAGGAATCGTCATTCTGCCTCCTCATATCGACCATGCCATCGGCTTCACCATTCCGTCGCGTCATGCGCGCGGGCGAATCGTGCGGCTGGGGCCGGTGCTGGATCAGGTTCTGGCCGCCCACGCCTATCCCCCGCCGATCGAGCGGCTGCTGGCGTCGGCGCTGGTGCTTGCCGCGTTGCTGGGCAGCACGCTCAAGCAGGCGGGCGGGCAGCTGACGCTACAGGCGCAGACCGAAACCGGCGTCGTCCGGCTGCTGGTCGCTGACTATAAGAATGGCGAACTGCGCGGCTATGCCAAGTTCGACGCTGACCGGCTGGCCGAGCTTGGCCCGGACCCGACGCTGTTCGGCCTGTTCGGCAAGGGCTATCTCGCCATCACGTTCGACCAGTCGCTCACCGGCGAACGCTATCAGGGCATCGTGCCGCTTGACGGCGAAACGCTGGCCGATGCGGCGGAACAATATTTCTTCCAGTCCGAACAGATCCCCAGCATCATTCGCATGGGCACCCGCCATGACGCGGGGCAGGGCTGCATCGCCGGGGGCATGCTGATCCAGCATCTGCCGGAAGGCGAAGTGGGGCGGGAACGGCTGCATGTCCGTCACGATCACCCGGAATGGGAGCATGTCCAGGCATTGGGCATCACATTGGGCCAGGCGGAACTGACCGACGAGACGCTGCCGCTGACCGACATCGTCTGGCGCCTGTTCCATGAGGAGCCCGAAGTACGGGTCATGGAGCCGTCGCCGCTGGCCAAGGGCTGCCGCTGCGACATCGCCCATATCCGTGACGTGATCGGCCGCTTTCCGGCGGAAGAGCGGGTCGAAATGGCGGGCAGCGATGGCATTATCGGGGTCGATTGCGCTTTTTGCTCGCGCATTTTCCCGCTCGCGCTCGACAGTTTTACGGCGCATTGAGCGGATCGTTACGCTAACGACATTTGTAATTTGGGCAAACTTGCCCGCGCGCGCTATCAAAATGCCGCAATTGGGCTTCATCTGTCGGGTAGGCGGATTGCGGCCCATCGGGCGCGTAATCCATGGCGGGACATAGGTAATATCATGGCAAGGAACGGACTGCGGACGCTGGCCGTCGCGGCGGCGATGATGACGGGGAGTTGGGCCGGAGCTGCCCAGGGCCCGTCGCTCGCGGCGCTGCGTCCGTTGCAGCCTGGCCAATGGGAATTGCACGAACGCGGGGAGGGCAGCGAAGACGGCCAGACCCGCAAGCTGTGCATCACTGATCTGCGCCAGTTGCTTCAGGTCCGCCATGGCCGCACGCTGTGCCGCAGCTTCGTGGTCAGCGACGCCCCGACCATGGCGACCATCACCTATGATTGCGCCGCTGCGGGCAATGGCCGCACCGACCTGCGCGTCGAAACGCCCCGGCTGGTCCAGATCAATTCGCAGGGGATTGCCGATGGCGCCCCCTTCGCCTTTGCAATGGAAGCCCGGCGCATCGGCGACTGCCAGTAATCGGACCATGATTGCGCCGCTTGCACTGGCGCGTCACGGGCGGTAGCGCGGGGCCATGGGTTCCAATGAACGAAAATTCGCCGTCGTCCTGCTGTCGGGCGGCCTTGATTCGATGGTCGCGGGCGGCCTGGCGCGGGAAGCCGGCTATCATCTGCTGGCCCTGTCGATCGACTATAACCAGCGCCATCGCGTCGAACTGCGCGCGGCCGGACGAGTGGCGCAGGCGCTCAACGCCATGCGCCACATCGTCCTCCCGCTCGATCTGACGGCGTTTGGCGGGTCGGCACTGACGGCCGACATCGCTGTGCCAAAGGGCGGGGTGGGTGACGATATTCCCGTCACCTATGTGCCCGCCCGCAACACCATCTTCCTGTCGCTGACGCTGGGGCTGGCCGAAGTGGCCGGGGCCAGCGACATTTTCATCGGCGTTAACGCGCTCGACTATTCGGGCTATCCCGATTGCCGCCCCGAATTTATCGACGCCTTCCAGACCATGGCGGCCCTCGCGACCAAGGCGGGGGTGGAGGGCCATCCGATTCGCATCAACGCGCCGCTGCAACATATGAGCAAGGCGGACATCGTGCGTGAAGCGCATCGTCTGGGGCTGGATGCCGGGGTCAGCTGGTCCTGCTATGATCCCACCCCGGACGGCAAGCATTGCGGCCTGTGCGACAGTTGCCGTCTGCGGTCCAAGGGGTTTGAGGAAGCTGGCCTGCCCGATCCCACCATCTACGCCGCCCGGCCCTGAACGGCGGCGGACGATGAGCTATGCCGTCAAGGAAATGTTCCTGACCCTGCAGGGGGAAGGGGTGCAGGCCGGGCGGCGCGCGGTATTCCTGCGCTTTGCCGGCTGCAACCTGTGGAGCGGGCGCGAACAGGATCGCGCGCAGGCGATCTGCCGATTTTGCGACACCGATTTCGTCGGGACCGACGGCGATGGCGGCGGCAAATTCGCCGATGCCGATGCGCTGGCCGATGCAGCCCTGGCTTTCTGGTGCGCGGGCGATGCTGGCCGCTACATCGTCCTGACCGGCGGCGAGCCGATGTTGCAGGTCGATGATGCGCTGGTTGACGCGCTCCACGCCCGCGGCTTCACCATCGCGATCGAAAGCAACGGCACGCTGGCCGTCCATCCCGGCATCGACTGGATTTGTATCAGTCCCAAGGCTGGCAGCGATGTCGTTCAGCGCGAAGGCCATGAATTGAAGCTGGTCTGGCCCCAGCCCGGTGGCGGACACAGCATTGCCGATGTGGCGGCGATGGAGCAATGGGCCTTCGCCCATCATCTGCTTCAGCCGCTCGATGATCCTCATGCACAGGATAATGCCCGCGCTGCGATCGCGCTGGTCATGGATCGCCCACGCTGGCGGCTGACGGTGCAGGCCCATAAATATCTGGGCCTGCGGTAACGCCGGTCAGGGCTGCGCCTCGCCCTTTTGCGCATTCCATTGCTGCTGGCACTCGGGCTGCAAAACGCCCTTCTTCCAGCAATTGGCGGCCAGGGAGGGCATGGCGACCCTATAGTCGTAGCCGGGCGATCCATAATATTGCTCGCCCGCGACCACGAGCGACTTCTTGATCGAGGCCAGCCCATTGCGCGCCACTTCATGCAGAGTGCCGCGATCGGCGAAGATCGCCTGCCGCCCGACCACAGTGGCCGCCTGGCAAAAGCCCTTTTGCGCCTGCACGGTCGAATAGCCCGAATAGATGCGCGTGCCATATTGGTCGGACGCGGCCTGTCCGGGCCGTCCCTTGCCCACGGTCCGCTGGAAATAGCCCAATAGCACGGACTGCGCCGAATCGAGTTCCGCGTCGTGATGGGCGATCATCGCGTTATAGTTGCTGATCGCCAGGAGCGTCGGTTCGAACTGGCATTGCAATGCGGCGATATTGAGCGCCGCGCGCAGGTTCCACACCAGCCCGGCCTTGATCTCCGCCGCCGTCGCGCCGGGCAGGCCCATCGCGGTCGCGGCGGCCGCATCGGTCAGCGGCGGGGCCGACAGGTCGGGCGGCGACCAGAAAAACTGCGCGGCGGCGGGCTGCGCCATCATCGGCGCGGCGGCCAGCACGAAACCCGCAAGGATAGGGCGCAACGAGGAACGGAAGCTCATGAAACGATATTCTCCAAAGGGACGTCCTGCATCCCCCACCTATTCTCTCGACAAACTATATCAGGGCTGAACCGTCACTGATCGGCCAGAACCTCCGCATCTTCGGCCTGCGCCTTTTGCTCGGCTGGCTTGGGACGAGCGGCCGCCGCATTGTCGGCTGCATTGCTATTCGGCATCGCGACCGCCGTGCCTTCGCTCTGCACCCCGTCCAGATCGGTCATGGCATCGGTCGCAGTGCCGTCCACCACTTCCATATCCTTCATCTCGACCTTGTTGCCGCCCTTGTCGGCACTGCCACACGCGGCAAGCGCAAACAGCATGGCGAAAGCTACGGTCATTGCGTTACGGCGCATCCAGGTCTCCTTCAGGCCCGGCAGCCTCGCCCGGCGAAAGGCCAGACCCTAGCGGCCCGTTCCGCATTGCTCAACCCCCGTGCCGCATCGGCCCAAGCGATTGAGAAAAGCAGGGAAATGCGCCCGTAAAGCATCGTCCAGCGCGGCCATGGAGGCGCTGCCGCCCAATGCTGCGATGCTGGTGACGGGATATTCGCTGATCCCGCATGGCACGATGCCGGTAAAATGGGTCAGGTCTGGATCGACATTGATCGAAAAGCCGTGGAGCGTCACCCAGCGCCGCACCCGAATGCCCAGCGCGCCGATCTTCGCTTCCCGCCCGTCGCGGTCGTCGGTCCAGATGCCGATCCGCCCTTCCGCTCGCCGCGCGGCAATGCCCAGATCGCCCAATGCCGCGATCATCCAGCCTTCGAGGTGATGGACGAAATTGCGGACATCCTTGCCGCGTTTGCCAAGGTCGATATTGAGATAGCCGATCCGCTGCCCCGGCCCATGATAAGTATAACGCCCGCCGCGCCCGGCATCATGGACCGGAAAGCGCGGGTCGATCAGTTCCGCCGGATCGGCGCTCGTCCCGGCGGTGTAGAGCGGCGGATGCTCGATCAGCCAGACCCGCTCGTCCGCTTCGCCCGCATGGATCGCGGCGGCGCGCGCCTCCATGTCCGCCAGCGCTTGCGGGTAAGCGACAGGCGATCTGTCCACGCGCCATTCGACGTCAGGGGGAAAGGGCAAAATTTGGCTCATGACCCTTCCTTGACTTGGGCCGGGCGAGCGATCAAGTCTCGACCCGGTTTTACGCAGCGATCAGGCAGGCAGTTCAAGATATGGCAACGATGTCCATTGGCAAGGCATGGGAGGAGGCCGTGGCCTTCGTCGCGCGCGAAGCCACGCTGCTTTTCCCCGTCGCGCTGCTGTTCGTGGCGCTGCCGGGCCTGATCCTGCAGGAAATGACCCCGCCGGAACTCGCCGCCTGGTCGCTTTCGCCCACCGCATCGACCATGCCTGCGGTTCCCCTCAGCTACTGGCTGGGACTGATAGTGGCGGTCCTTCTGGTCTGGTTCGGATCGCTCACCCTGTTCGCGCTGGCCCTGCGTCCCGGCATCAGCGTCGGCGAAGCGCTGCGCCTGGGCCTCAATCGCCTGCCCGTATTGATCGGTACGGCCCTGGTGGTGATCGGGGCGCTGATGGCGGCTGCGATGGTGCTGGTTACCGTCATGATCCTGCTGTCGCTGGTGTCGAAGCCGCTGGCAGCGGGCGGCGGGGTTCTGTTGGGATTCGGGCTGGTCGGGCTGGCGCTCTTCGCCAGTATCCGGCTGATGCTGCTCAATCCGGTCGTGATTGACGGCAGCGCTGGCGTCATGCCCTCGCTGCGTCAGTCATGGTCGCTCACGCGCGGTCATTTCTGGCGGCTGCTGGCCTTCATTCTCATCACCCTGATTGTGTCGGCGATCGCCAGCACGGCGGCGCAGGCGATCTTCGGTCTGATCGGCGGCCTCATCGGCGGCGCGGAAGCCGCGCGGCTGATCGGCGGAGTCGCTGGCGCTGCCATTTCGACAGCCATCCAGGTCTATATGCTGGTCATGATCGCCCGCCTCTATCGTCAGGCGTTGGCGGACTGATCCAGCAACGGCACATGCGGCGCACAGTCGCGCGGTAAAATACCGGCGAGGCGCGGGTCGGCGAATGTCTCGATCTCGCGCCTGGTCGGGACGAACCCGGCCTTGATATAGAATCCCAGCGCTGCGGGACTATCTAGCGTGCAGGTGTGGACCCAGAATCGCTCCACCCCCTTGCGCCATGCCAGCGCCTTGGCCTGCGCCATCAGCCATTTGCCATGGCCCTTGCCGTTCAGTTGCGGCACCAGCCCGAAAAAGGTCAGTTCGCAATCGGGCATCGCGCGGAAGTCCAGCTCCAGCAATCCGACCTCGATCCCGCGTGGATCAGCAACGGCGTAAATCTCGACCATCGGATCATGGATGATCGCGGCGAGCGATTCGTCGCTCATCACCAGCCGTGAAAACCACAGCCATGGTTCGCCCACCCGGCGAAACAGGGCGCGATAGGTATCGATCTTCGGCGCCTTCCATCGCACCAGTTGCAGCGGGGCGGGTGGAATCGGCGCGGGGCGGGGGCGCGCCCGCATTTCCAGATGAGTGACGACCGCCGCCACCATCCCCGGCTCGACCGGGATCGACCCCATCGCGCCTTAGCTCCAGCTGGCCATGGGCGGCAGGCTCATCAGGATCGCCTCGATATTGCCCCCGGTCTTGAGGCCGAACAGCGTCCCCCTGTCATGCACCAGATTGAATTCGGCATAGCGGCCGCGCCATTCCAGCATTTGGGCATAGTCCGCCTCGCTCCATTCGTCGCCCATGCGCCGCCTTACGATCGGCGGATACGCCTCCAGAAAAGCCTCGCCCACCGCACGGGTAAAGGCGAAGTTGGCGTCGAACCCGGCATCGTCGGCACATTCCAGATGATCGTAGAAAATCCCGCCGACCCCGCGATGCACGCCGCGATGGGGAATGTAGAAATACTCGTCGGCCCACGCCTTGAAGCGGGGATAATAGTCCCCGTCATGCGCATCGCAGGCGCGCTTCAGCACATCGTGAAAATGGGCCGTATCCTCCTCGCGCGGCAAGGGCGGGTTCAGGTCCGCGCCGCCGCCGAACCAGCTTTTGGTCGTCACCAGATAGCGCGTGTTCATATGCACGGCAGGAACGTGGGGATTGGCCATATGCGCGACCAGGCTGATGCCGGTGGCGAAGAAAGCGGGGTTTTCGGTCGCGCCATGGATCGTCTGCGCGAATCCGGGGGCGAACTCCCCGCCGACGGTGGAGACGTTGACGCCGACCTTCTCGAAAATCTTGCCCTTCATCACCCCGCGCACGCCGCCGCCGCCTTCGCCGGGCGCCTGCCCTTCGGCTTCGCGGTCCCAATGGGTGTAGGCAAAGCGGGCCTCGCTGCCGGCCTCCCGCTCGATCGCCTCGAACGCGGCGCAGATTCGGTCGCGCAGCGATTCGAACCAGGCGCGCGCGGCCTGCTGCCGGGAATCGAGGGCGAAGGGGACGGTAGGCACGGGGGCTGGGGTTATCGGGGCAGGGGTCATTGCGGGAACTTTCCGGTCTGGCGCAGGGCTTCGGCGACGGCGATGCCCGTGGAAACGGCGATGTTCAAGGATCGAAACCCCGCCGCCATCGGAATGCGGATGCGGATGTCGGCCATGTCGCGTACCGCCTCCGGTACGCCGGCGCTTTCCGATCCCATCAGCAACACATCGTTGGCGTGGAAGGCAACGTCGGGCAACCGCTCCGACGCATGGGCGCTCATCAGCAGCAGGCGGCGGCCCTGCGCGCGGCGTTCGGCGTCGAAGGCCGCGAAATTGGCGTGGCGGGTGACATCGGCCGACGCGCCATAGTCCATGGCCGCGCGCTTCAGGCGCGCGTCGGAAAAGGCGAATCCGGTTGGCATGATGATATCCACCGGCACGGCAAAACAGGCGGCCAGGCGCAGGATCGCGCCGACATTGCCCGCTATTTCGGGTTGATAAAGGGCTATACGCATGACCCGCGCCATAATGCAGCGGGGCAAATTGTCATAGGGTCAGTGACTTTGCTGTTGGCAAAGAGCGCGCACTGAGGTTATCAGGCCCGCGAACCACGCCGGGGGGAAGGCGGGGCCGTTTCGCATGGCCATCCGAATTCCTTGACATAAAGGCGCCGGAAACGGCGCTCCGGCGGGATCAGGGACGTTCTTGCAAGGGTTAAGGTGCATGGCGATCGTTGAACATACAGACAGCACGGGTCTATCCGGCGATGATGGGGTGCGTCGTCGCGATTTCATCAACATCGCTGCGGTGAGTTTCGCGGGGGTCGGCGCTGTTGCCGTCGTCCTGCCGTTGATCGACCAGATGAACCCCAGCGCCGACGTGCTGGCGCTTGCATCGACCGAAGTTGATCTTTCGGCCATCCAGCCGGGTCAGGCGATCAAGACCACCTTCCGCAGCCAGCCGCTTTTCGTGCGCCAGCTGACGGAAAAGGAAATCGCCGAAGCCGACAAGGTGGACCCTTCCACGCTGCGCGATCCGCAGACGCTGGAAGAGCGCACCGTGGATGGCAAGAAGCAGTGGCTGGTGACCATGGGTGTCTGCACCCATCTGGGCTGCGTGCCGCTGGGCGCGGGCGAAGGTGAAAATCGGGGTGAATATGGCGGCTATTTCTGCCCATGCCATGGTTCGTCCTACGATACCGCCGCGCGCATCCGCAAAGGCCCCGCGCCCAAGAACCTGGAAGTGCCGAAGTTCGCCTTCACTTCCGACACCGCCATTCTCGTAGGCTGAGGTAAGAAACGATGAGCTTTCCCTGGGCTGAGCAATATACGCCGAAAAATCCGGTCATGGTGTGGATCGACGAGAAGCTGCCGCTTCCGCGTCTCGCCTATAACGCCGTTGGCGCGGGCTATCCCGTGCCGCGCAACCTCAACTATTTCTGGAACTTCGGTGTTCTCGCCGGTCTTGCGCTGGTGATCCAGATCGTCACCGGCGTGATCATGGCGATGCATTACGGCGCCAATGATCTCGTCGCGTTCAGCACCGTCGAACAGACGATGCGTGACGTGAACGCGGGCTGGCTGATGCGCTATGCCCACGCCAACGGGGCAAGCTTCTTCTTCATCGTCGTCTATCTCCACATTTTCCGCGGCCTCTATTTCGGTTCCTACAAGGCGCCGCGCGAAATGGTGTGGCTGCTCGGCCTCGTCATCTTCCTGCTGATGATGGCGACCGCGTTCATGGGCTACGTCCTCCCTTGGGGCCAGATGTCCTACTGGGGCGCAAAGGTGATCACCGGCCTGTTCGGCGCGATCCCGGTCGTGGGCGAACCGATCCAGACCTGGCTGCTGGGCGGCTTTGCCCCTGGTAACGCTTCGCTCAACCGCTTCTTCTCGCTCCACTTCCTGCTGCCCTTCGTGATTGCCGGTGTCATCATCCTGCACATCTGGGCGCTGCATATTCCCGGTTCCTCGAACCCGACCGGCGTGGAAGTGAAGGGGCCACAGGACACTGTGCCGTTCCACCCCTATTATACCGCAAAGGATGGCTTCGGCGCGGGCGTGTTTCTCATCGCCTTCTGCGCGCTGCTGTTCTTCGCCCCCAACTTCCTGGGCCACCCGGATAACTATATCGAGGCGAACCCGCTCTCGACCCCCGCGCACATCGTGCCGGAATGGTATTTCTGGCCCTTCTACGCCATCCTGCGCGCGTTCACCGTGGACTTCTTCTTCGTGCCCGCAAAGCTGCTCGGCGTGCTGGCGATGTTCGCGTCGATCCTGCTGCTCTTCTTCCTGCCCTGGCTCGACACCTCGCCGGTGCGGTCGGGCAAGTATCGGCCGACCTTCAACAAGTTTTTCTGGATCCTGTGCCTCGACGTGCTGATCCTGGGCTGGTTGGGCGGCGCGCCGGCCGAAGAACCCTATGTCATGATGAGCCAGTTGGCGGGTGCCTATTATTTCGCCCACTTCCTGATCATCCTTCCGCTGATCTCGCGTTTTGAAAAGCCGCTCCCGCTGCCCGGCTCGATTACCGAGGCTGTGCTGGCCAAATATGGCAAGACCGACGGCGAAACCGTCGCGGTTCCGGCCGAATAAGGGGTAGATAAGACCATGGTTCGCATTGGCGCATTCCTCGTCGGCCTCTTCTTTGCAGGCTGGCTGTTCATCTCCTTCCTGGTTGGTGCGGTGGCTTATGTCTCCGAACCGCCGCAGCCGACCGTGGAGCATGAATTCCACAAGCCGGTAAAGCATGTGTCCTTCTCGTTTGACGGGCCGCTTGGCAAATATGATCAGGCGCAGCTGCAACGCGGCTTCCAGGTGTTCAAGGAAGTCTGCTCGGCTTGCCACAGCCTGAAATTCGTCGCTTTCCGCGATCTTCAGGCGCTCGGCTATAACGAAGCCGAAGTGAAGGCGATCGCCAAGCAGTGGGCGATCAAGACCCCGTCGGTCGACCCGGCTACTGGTGAGGCGTCGAGCCGTGATCCTGTGCCCGCGGATCATTTCCCCCTGCCTTTCGCGAACAATGTCGCGGCGGCGGCGGCGAACAACAATGCGATCCCGCCAGACCTGTCGCTGATGACCAAGGCCCGCCACCATGGCAGCGCCTATGTCTATTCGCTGCTGACGGGCTTCCAGGCGCAGCCGGCTGAACTGCTCAAGGAGTTCCCGGATGCCAAGACGCCGGAAGGGCTGCACTACAACCCCTATTTCCCGAACCTCAACCTTGCCATGGCGCCGCCGCTGACGGCTGATGGCCAGGTGACCTATGGTCCGGGCCAGCCCAAGCCGACCGTCGACCAGATGGCGCAGGACGTCTCGGCCTTCCTGACCTGGACCGCCGAACCCAAGCTGGAAAACCGTCGGCGCGCGGGTCTGGCGACGCTGATCTTCCTGCTGATCGCGACGGGCCTGGCTTATATGTCCTATCAGAATATCTGGGCGGACAAGAAGAAGGCGGCCTGACCGTCCGGTCCGACAGGACAAGCATAGCAAAGGGCGCGGTTTCTTGAGGAAGCCGCGCCCTTTCTCTATAGGGGCGCGATGACGAGCGACCTGACTGACCTCATCCGCACCATTCCCGACTTTCCCAAGCCGGGCATCCAGTTTCGCGACATCACGACGCTGCTGGCTGATGGGGAAGGGCTGCGCGACCTGACCGCGCGACTGGCCGACATTGCCCGTCCGCTGGACCCGGACCTGATCGTGGGTATCGAGGCGCGGGGCTTCATCCTCGGCGCGGCGCTGGCGTTCACGCTCGGCAAGGGCTTCGTGCCGGTGCGCAAGAAGGGCAAGCTCCCCGGCAAGACCGTGGGCATCGATTATGTTCTGGAATATGGCACCGACCGGCTGGAACTGCATGAAGGCCAGGTGCCCAAGGGCGCGCGCGTGTTGCTGGTCGATGATCTGATCGCCACTGGCGGTACGGCTGTGGCTGCGGCGCAGTTGCTGCGCGAACAGGGGGCAAGCGTGCTCATGGCCCTGTTCGCGATCGACCTGCCCGATCTCGGCGGCATGGCGGCGCTCGCCGCCGAAGGCGTCGCCGCGCGGGCCATCATGGCGTTTGCGGGCGAGTAGCCGACCCCGGCACGTCGCTATTTTGCCAGCGCGGCCGCCAACCCGTCCACCGCCAGCGCCAACCGCTCGTCCAGCAGGCCCAGCAACGCCGTCCAGCCATGGATATGGGCCAGTTCGCCCGGCCCGTCAGAAATGCCGCGCAGCCCCATCAGCGGAACGCTATAACGGGCGCAGGCGCGTGCTACTGCAAATGTCTCCATGTCCACCATGTCGGCGTCGATCGCCGCATAGTCATCGCCGCCCACGATATTGGCGCCGGTCGACAGTCGCGCGCTCGGCAAAGCGAGGGGCGTGACCAGCGGCAGATCGACCGGATGATCCGCGAACGGCGTCACCCCCTTCACGAACCCTAGTCGCGACGCATCCATGTCGCGCCACGATACGCTGGCCACCTGCACCACTTCGCCCAGCTCGCAGATCCGCGATCCGGCCGATCCCAGGCAGACGACCAGATCGGGCAGGGCGTTTGCGCGCGCCATGTCGTGCAGGGCAATGCCGGTCGCCAATGCCGCCTCGATCGGGCCAACCCCGGTCATCAGCGGCGCGAATCGGGCGCGCAGTTGCGGCCCATATTCCGCGTCGGCCGCCATCACGAACAGCAGGCGTTGCCCCGAAATCGTCTCGCAAACCGGGATCATATCATCCTCCGCCTGTGGCAAAAGAGAAAGCCCGCCACCTGAAACCAGGCGACGGGCTTTGTCATGGTGGGCGTAGCAAGGATTGAACTTGCGACCCCTGCGATGTCAACACAGTGCTCTACCACTGAGCTATACGCCCACGGGAGTTGGGCCAATAGCCGGGGGACCGGACCTGCGCAAGCGGGAAATTGCAGGGGTGCGACATTCTTCTGGACAGGGCAGGGACGGCCCATATGCTGCGGTGCAAACAGGGGGACGCCAGACCTATGCTGCCATCGCCATCTTCGCCGATCCAGACGACGCCGCGTCTGCCATGGTATCGCCAACTCTATGTTCAGGTACTGATCGCGATCGCGCTGGGCGTCAGCATTGGCCATTTCTTCCCCGACATGGGCGTGCAGCTAAAGCCGCTGGGGGACGCGTTCATCAAGCTGGTGAAGATGATCATCGCCCCCGTCATTTTCCTCACCATCGTCACCGGCATTGCCGGAATGAAGGAATTGGGCGCGATCGGCCGGGTCGCGGCCAAGGCTTTTGCCTATTTCCTGACCTTTTCGACGCTCGCGCTCATTGTCGGGCTGATTGTCGCCAATCTGGTCCAGCCGGGTGCTGGCCTGAATATCGATCCGGCAAGCCTCGACGCGGGCAAGGTCGCGGACTTCGCGCACAAGGCGCATGAAACCACGCTGACGGGCTTCCTGATGAGCATCATCCCGTCGACCATGGTGTCGGCGGTCGCGGACGGCAACATCCTGCAAGTGCTGTTCGTCGCCATCCTGTTCGGCATCGCGCTGACCATGATCGGCGACAAGGCGGCGCCGTTGATGGCGGTCCTCGAATCGGCCAGCCATGCCGTATTCAAACTGGTCGCTTTCCTGATGAAGGCGGCGCCGGTCGGGGCGTTCGGGGCGATGGCCTTCACCATCGGCGAATATGGCGTGGGCACGCTTGCCAATCTGGTCGGTCTGGTCGCGACCTTCTACCTGACCTCGCTGCTGTTCGTGCTGGTGGTGCTGGGCACGGTCGCGCGGCTGGCCGGCTTCAATATCCTGCACCTCATCCGTTACCTGAAGGCGGAATTGCTGCTCGTACTCGGCACATCCTCGTCCGAAGCCGCGCTGCCCAGCCTGATCGAGAAGATGGAGCGGGCGGGATGCCGCAAGTCGGTGGTCGGGCTGGTCGTGCCGACCGGCTACAGCTTCAACCTCGACGGCACGAACATCTACATGACGCTGGCGGCGCTGTTCATCGCGCAGGCATGCAATGTCGACCTGACCCTGCAACAGCAGGTGTTGCTGCTGCTCGTCGCGATGATTTCGTCCAAGGGCGCGGCGGGCGTGACGGGCGCAGGGTTCATAACGCTGGCGGCGACGCTGTCGATCGTGCCGTCGGTGCCCGTCGCGGGCATGGCGCTGATTTTAGGGGTCGACCGCTTCATGAGCGAGGTTCGGGCACTCACCAACTTTGTCGGCAACGCCGTCGCCACCATCGTCGTATCAGCGTGGGAAAAAGGGCTGGACCGCGAACGGCTCACCGCCGCGATGGCCGGCATCCCGCTCAACCCCACGGCCGATATGGAAGAAGTGATCGAGGATTGACGGGCGGGGTCAGTTCAGCCCGGTCAGGCTTTCGCTGCCGAACATCCGTTCAACCTCCAGCACCAGGTCGCGCAGGTGGAAGGGCTTGGACAATACCTTGGCCTGCGGCACGGCCTTCCCGGCCTTCAGCGTCACTGCGGCAAAGCCGGTAATGAACATGATCCGCATGTCCGGGGCTACGGACGCCGCATGCTGCGCCAGTTCGATCCCGTCCATTTCGGGCATCACGATATCGGTCAGCAACAGGTCGAATCGGTCGGACGCGATATGAGGCAGGGCTTCGGTGCCGGTCGCGACGGCCACGACCTCATAGCCGGATCGTTCCAGCGCGCGGGCCAGATAGACCCGCATACTCTCGTCATCTTCCGCCAATAATATGCGAACCATTGCGCCAGCTACTCTCATTGCCGTTTCCGGCCTGTCCCCCATGCCCCCGTCAGGGTGGCGTCCCTGTCCGATATATGCGACAAGGTGTAAACATTATCCAGCCAAGTAACCATTTTTGGTGCGGCCACTCATATGGCCGGTGAAAGGAGCCTTATTGGATCGTCCCGCGCCATGTCCTCCCGCCCGGACAGAGGCGGGTTTCGACCAATTCGGCCCCGCCAATCCCGACCGGCCCATCATCCTTTCCGTACCCCATGCCGGGCGCGATTATCCGCCCGAACTGCTGGCGCAAGCGCGGGTACGGCGGCAACAATTGCAACGGCTGGAAGATCGCTGGGCCGACCTGCTGGTCCATCCGCTCATCGCGCGCGGCTTCACCGTCGTCCTTGCCCGCGCCCCGCGCGCGCTGATCGACCTCAACCGTCACGAGCGCGAAATCGACCCTGCCATGCTCGTCGGTGCGCCGCGCGACGCCGCGCTTCAGAGCAGCGTCAAGCTGCGCGGCGGGCTGGGCCTTTTCCCCCGCCGCATGGTCGGCGCGCATGAATTATGGCACAAGCCTGTGGCGTGGAGCGAGGCGCAGCGCCGGATCGAAACGATTCACCGGCCCTATCATGCCGAACTGACCCGCCTGATGAGGGCAGCGCGCGACGCCTTTGGCCATGCGATCCTGATCGACCTTCATTCCATGCCGCCGCTGCCGCCGCCCGCCGCCGGGCAGGAAGCACCCAAAATCGTTCTGGGCGATCGGTTCGGGCGCAGCGCCTCCACCCGGCTGATGACGCTCGCAGCCGATGTCGCCGCGGGCCATGGCATCGTCGCGGCGCAAAACCATCCCTATGCCGGCGATCATCTGATCGAACGCCATGGTCGTCCCGAAAGCGGCATGCACGCGATCCAGATAGAGGTGGATCGCAGCCTCTATCTGGATGACGTGCTGGATCAGCCGGGGCCGGGCCTCGCCCGGATACAGGAGATCATCATGGCCATCGCCCAGGCGTTGGCGAATGAATTGCCGCGCGCCGATTATGCGCTGGCGGCCGAATAGGCGTCAGCCGCCGCGCGCGATGACCAGCCGCGCGCCTGTTACGCTCAGATGGTGCGAATCGAAATAGAGCGGCTTGCCGCCCTGCTCGATCGCGCAGTGCCGGGCATCGCACAGCGCGACTGCCGGATCGATCAGCCTGACGCCCCGTGCCTGCCATCGCGCAAATAGCGCGCGCAAATGGACGGTCCGGGCATCCAGCCAGGACCGCGCGACGCCTTGCGCCTCTGCCAGTCGCCCGGCGCGTGCCAGGTGGGCAAGGCGGCGCGGCACGTCGAAGGGTTGCGGAGGCACCGCGCCGATCAGCACGACCTCCCGCCCTTCGGCCCGGATCGCGGCGATGCTGCGGTCCAGCTTCGCCACGAATGCCGGATCGTCAAACGCGCCATTGGCCCAGAAGGCGGCCAGATAGACGCGGCGGATGGCGGGGTTTGCGCGCAATGCGGCAAATGCGGCGCGATTGGCCGCCGCGCACCGCGCATCCCTTGGCGCATCATAGCCCAGCACCGGCGGGCAACTCGATGTCGTGCGCTGCACCAGCGCCCATCCTTGCGCCCTGGCCTCCAGCGCCAGCGCATAGGCCAGTTCGACCCCATGGCTGTCACCCCACAGCATCGCATCGGGCGGGACCGCCGCGCCCAGCACGCATGGCGTCGCGCCACGGGCGAATATGTCGTGGCAGCGCTTGCGCTCGGGGCTGATGTCTTCGCGCCCGGCGGCCTGCGCCAACACCGTCGGCGCGAAACGCGATGGCCATGGTCCCGCCGCCATCAACGCCAGCGACAAGGTGCACAGCAGCGCCATGGTCGCGCCGGTGAAGCGGAAGATGGTGCGCGCGGGCATCGCCTGCGAATCGCGAAAGGGGCGCTCGACAAAGCGCCAGGACAGGATCGCCGCGACAAATGATCCGGCAATGACCGCGATTCGCGTCCAGCCCGTAACGGCCATGTCGGTCGCATATTCAGTGAACACGATCAGCGGCCAGTGCCACAGATAGAGCGAGTAGGAGACAAGACCCACGCCCACCAGTGGCGCCCGGCCAAGCAACCGTCCCGCGCTCGTTCCCGGCGCGCTGTGGATCAGCGCCGCCGCGCCCAGCACCGGGGCGAGGGCGGCGATGCCGGGGAACAGCGTGTCGCGATCATAACAGCCGACCGCGAACGTGATTCCGGCGATCCCGCCCCACGCCACCAGTTCGCGCAACCAGCGGGCCTTTAGCGCGGGCACGACGCCCAGCGCCAATGACGCCCCCGCCAGCAATTCCCAGGCGCGCGTCGGCAACAGATAGAAGGCGAAACCGCTGGTATCGCGCTGCATCGCGATCGACAGCAGCAGCGATCCTGCCGCAATCGCCATCACCACCGCCGTTCGCCAGCGGGGGGCGAAGCGGGCAATCAGCATCAGCAGGATCGGGAAGCCGATATAATATTGTTCCTCCACCGCCAGCGACCATGTGTGGAGCAGCGGCTTGACGTCCGCGCCCCCCGCGAAATAGCCGGTGTCGGTAAAGAACCACAGGTTCGAGGCAAACAGCGTGGCGGCCAGCGCGGACCGTGGCACCCCCTCCAGGTCACCGGGCAGATAGAGCCAGGCGCTCAGCGCCAGCACCACCAATATCATCAGCCCCAGCGCAGGGACGATCCGCCGGAATCGCCGCTCGTAAAAGCGCGCGAGCGAGAAGCGGCCATCATCGACTTCGCGGGCGATGATGCCGGTGATCAGATAGCCTGAAATGACGAAGAATATATCAACGCCGACATAGCCGCCATCAAATCCCGGCACATGGGCGTGGAACAGCAGCACCGGCAGAATCGCCAGGGCGCGCAGTCCGTCGATATCGCGGCGATAATGCATCGGCCCCGCTTAGGGGCAAAGCCCTGACATTTGCTTTACCGGCGACTCGAACGGATGTTGGGATGGTTAAAATTGCAGCAAGCGATTGCGTTTGGCGCAACCGCGCTTTCATCCTTCGCATTTGCGAAAATTCTGCCCCGGCTGCACAAGAACTGTGCCTTTCAGGCATCCTCTCCTAAACTTTTTGGGCTGGTCTGCGGATCGGCCCTTTTTTTTGGCTCCGGCTTGGTCTAGGCGAATTGCGCTACAGCCGCGCCATATAAAATGTTTCTGGAGAGGGGCCGCCGGTAAGACCGGCAGGGCGAGGCCATAGCAAGGGGGATTGAGCGGCGCTCCGCTCTCCCCCACTTTTCCTATCTCTGACCATCGCTGAACAGGAACGCCGCCGATCGGCTATTCCCGTCCATAGGCTGTGACCATTTCCACTTCCGCCTTGTCGCCCAGAATCACGCCGACGCGCTGGTGCAGGCTGGTGGCGTCGACATCCATGATCGGGATGAAGCCGTCGGTGGCGGCGCCGCCGGCCTGCTCGATCAGATAGCTCATCGGATTGGCTTCATACATCAGGCGCAGCTTGGCCTTGCCGGGCGTGCGATGGTCGGCGGGATACATGAAAATGCCGCCGCGCTTCAGGATGCGGTGGACGTCCGCGACCATGGAAGCGGTCCAGCGCATATTGTAGTCCACCCCGCATGGCCCCTGCGCGCCCATCACCCGTTCTTCGATATAGCGGGCGATGCCGGGCGACCATTGGCGGCGGTTGGACATGTTGATGGCGAATTCGCACTTGCCCTGCGGCATCTTCATGTCGGGATCGGTCATGACCCAGCTGCCGACTTCGCGGTCCAGCGTGAATTCATATACGCCGGTCCCGACGCTCAGCACCAACAGCGTCTGCGGGCCATAAATGGCATAGCCCGCTGCGACCTGCGCCCGGCCATTCTGAAGGAAATCCTCTTCCGTCACTTCGCGACCGGCACATTCGTCGGGCGCTTTCAGCACCGAAAAGATCGTCCCGACCGACAGGTCGACGTCGATATTGCTGGACCCGTCGATCGGATCGAACAGCAGCAGATATTCACCCTTGGGATAGCGGTTGGGGATGCGGTGGATCGTTTCCATCTCTTCCGACGCCATCGCCGCCAGATGTCCGCCCCATTCATTGGCGTCGAGCAGCAGTTCGTTGGCGATCACGTCCAGCTTCTTCTGCACTTCGCCCTGCACATTTTCACTGTCCAGGCTGCCCAGCACTTCGCCCAGCGCACCCTTGCTCACCGAATGGCTGATCGTCTTGCACGCGCGCGCCACGGTTTCGATCAACAGGCGCAATTCGGCGGGCAGCGCATTGGCCAGCCGCTGTTGTTCGATCAGGAAACGGGTGAGGGTGGTTCTGGCCATGAGCTGCCTTTCGCTTGGGACTGGTGCGCCGCAGCCGGGGGCTGCCGCGTGAAAAGGAGAACGCGCCTTCGCTATGCGACTGGTCTCGTCCAGTCCAGTCGCTTGGACCGCGCTTTTGCCGATGATAGCGCACCCATGTGACAAAGTGTGTCAGTTGGAACCAGCGGGCCTTCCTGTCGTTGCGCTGGCGTGCCGAAAGACCGGACGGAAGGATCATGATGGACAGCCTGCTCACCGCCTTTACCGATCCCGCCGCCCTGGCTGCGCTCGTCGCGCTGGTGGTGATGGAAGTGGTGCTGGGCATCGACAATCTGGTGTTCATTTCGATCCTGACGAACAAGCTGCCCGAACATCAGCGGCAAAAGGCGCGCCGTATCGGCATTGGCCTGGCGCTGGGAATGCGGCTGGTGCTGCTGTCGATGATCGCCTGGATCGTCGGCCTGACCGCGCCCGTGTTCGACCTGGGGATCATCGGCCCGCCCAATCAATATGGCGCGCCGACCTTTGAAACCGAATTTTCCTGGCGCGACCTGATCCTGATCGCGGGCGGGCTGTTCCTGATCTGGAAGGCGACCAAGGAAATCCATCATAATGTCGATCCCGCACGCGGCGACGATATGCTGGACAAGAAGAGCGTGGCGACGCTGACCTTCGGCAGCGCGATCGTGCAGATCATCCTGCTCGACATGATCTTCTCGCTCGACTCGATCCTGACTGCCGTGGGCATGACCGATAATCTTGCGGTCATGGTCATTGCCGTGCTGGTCGCCGTGGGTGCGATGGTGCTGGCCGCCGATCCGCTCGCCAATTTCATCGCCAGGAACCCAACCGTCGTGATGCTGGCGCTGGGCTTTTTGCTAATGATCGGCGCGGTGCTGATCGCCGATGGCTTCGGCGTGCATGTGCCAAAGGGCTATATCTACGCGGCGATGGCCTTTTCGACGCTGGTGGAGTGTCTCAACATCTTTGCCCGCCGCGCGCAACAGCGCAAAGGGGCATGATCAGGGGAGGGTGGGTTGATGGCATGACGGCAAGCCGACGCCATGCCTCGCCCCTATTGCGGGCGGCCACCAGGCAGTTCGCGCTCCATGCCGGTCAGGCCAGGGTCAGGAAAATTTCCGCCTCGATCATCCACGCGCCGCCCCTGTTTCGCCATTTGGCGCTATAGGCGCCTGACGCCAGCGTCTCGCCGCTGCCGCTCGCCACGCCCTGCCAATGGCCCTGCTCCATGGCGATCGGTTCTACCGGGGAAACAAGGATCGTGTCGGGCGTGCGGGTGTAGATCAGTCGCTCGGCTGCCGCGAATTCGCGTTTCCAGGCAATCAGTTGCGCCTTGCGCCCGGTGATGAGCGCGCTGTCGGTGCCCGCGACCAGCACGGCGTCGGGCGCGAGCAGCGGGCCGATCGCGGCCAGATTCGCGTCGGCCAGCGCGCGATTGAAGGTCGCGCGGGTCATGCGGATGGCGATGTCTGCGGTGGCGCTCATGGATGATTGTCCTAAAGCCCGTTCGTTTCGAGCGAAGTCGAGAAACGGGGCGTGTCGGCTTCTCGACTTCGCTCGAAGCGAACGGCTGTCGTGTTTACCCGCATCGCGCCGAGGTGATCGTCATCGCTTCGTCATAGCTGACGGTCAGCCGGTCGGGGCGAAAGTCCATCGTCATCGCCATGCCGGGGCCGCCCCAGCGCAGCGTTCTGGCCCCCGATGCAGCCAGCAGCGCCGCGCCGGTTTCCGCGCTCGCCTTTTGCCCGATGAAGCGTTCGACTGCAACGTCTCCAACAAATTGCACTAGGCCGTTCGGGTCGCAATTGCCGGGCACGGCGGGTGCTTCTGCGCGACGTTCGATACCGCCGGTCTGACATGCCGACAGAAGTAAAGCTGACCCGAGAAACATGGCTGGGAACTGTCGCATAGATAGGTTGCCTTATCCAAACACCGTTCGTGCTGAGTAGGGACTGAGCGAAGCCGAAGGCCCGTATCGAAGCATGGCGCGCATACGCATCCTTCGATACGCCATTTCGACTTCGCTCAATGGCTACTCAGGACGAACGGATGTTGTTTACTCCGTCCGCGTCATCTTCAGCCGACCGCCCTTGACCGCAAAGGCCAGCCGCCCCTCGACCAGATCGACCGCGTCGCGGCCATATTGTTCGTAACGCCACCCCTCCAGGATCGAGAGGTCGTTCCGCACGCCCGCCGCCAGCGCTTCAATGTCATCGCTGCGCGCCAGCAGGCGCGATGCGACATTGATGTCGCGCGACCGGATCTTGAGCAGCAGCTTGAGCAGGTCCGCGACCAGAGCGCCATCCTTGCCCAGCCCCGGACGCCGCGGCTCCCGGTCGGGCATTTCATCTTTGCTGAGCGGCTGCTGCTTGCCCAGCGCCGCCATCAACCGCGCGCCGATGTCATTGGTGCGCCAGGTCACGGACAGGCCGCGCACCTTGCCCAGATCATCCTGCGTGCGCGGCGGATGGCTGGCAATGTCGGCCAGCGTCTCATCCTTGACTATGCGGCCGCGCGGCAGATTCTTGTCCTGCGCCTCGATCTCGCGCCATGCCGCCAGCGCTTTCAGGCGACCCAGCACATCGGCTTTCTTGCTGGCGATGCGGACGCGCTTCCACGCATCTTCGGGCAGCGTTTCATAATGGCTGGGATCGCTGATCCGCTCCATTTCCTGGTCCAGCCAGTCGCCACGCCCGGTCTTGCGCAACTCTTCCAGCATCTTGGGGAAAATCTGGATCAGATAGGTGACGTCGCCGATGGCATAGTCGATCTGGCGCTTGTCGAGCGGGCGGCGCGCCCAGTCGGTAAAGCGCGCGCCCTTGTCCAGCTGTACGCCCAGCCACGCCTCGACCAGATTGCCATAGCCGATCTGCTCGCCAAGGCCCAATGCCATCGCCGCAATCTGGGTATCGAACATCGGGTGCGGGGTCTTGCCGGTCAGATTATAGACAATCTCTATGTCCTGTCCGCCGGCATGAAAGATTTTCAGCACATCCTCATTGTCGACCATCAGGTCGAGCAGGGGCTTCAGGTCGATGCCCGGCGCCTTTGGGTCGATGGCGGCGGCTTCGTCCGCGTCGGCCACCTGGATCAGGCAGAGTTCGGGCCAATAGCTGTTTTCGCGCATGAATTCCGTGTCGATGGCGACATAGGGGGATTTGGCGATGCGGGCGCAGAAATCGGAAAGTGTCTTGCTGTCGGTAATCAGCGGATGGATTTGCATATGGTCATCGATCTTATTATGGGCAGGCCCGCTCCCTGGCGGGCTGGTCGTAGTGACCTTATGCCCATAGCCTGCCGTCAGGGCTTTGTCATTTCCGTAAAACGAAGCTGAAAGACCAAAACGCCATGCACGCCTATCGCACCCATACTTGCGGCGCCCTTCGTGAAGCCGATGTCGGCACGGCCGTGCGCCTGTCCGGCTGGGTGCATCGCAAGCGCGACCATGGCGGCGTGCTGTTCGTCGACCTGCGCGACCATTATGGCATCACCCAGATGGTGGCGAAGGCGGATAGCGAAGCGCTGCGCGTGCTGGAGGGGCTGCGTCTCGAATCGGTGGTGACGATCGACGGTACGGTCGTGGCGCGCGGTCCCGAAGCGACCAATCCCAAGATGGAAACCGGCACGATCGAAGTGGTGGCCGATGCCGTCACCGTCCTGTCGACTGCCGCGGAACTGCCGCTGCCGGTCGCGGGCGAGCAGGACTATCCCGAAGACATCCGCCTGCGCTACCGCTTCCTCGACCTGCGGCGCGAAACGCTGCACGCCAATATCGTCAAGCGCACGAAGATCATTTCGGACATGCGCCGCCGGATGGAAGGCGCGGGCTTTACCGAATATTCGACGCCGATCCTGACCGCGTCCAGCCCGGAAGGCGCGCGCGACTTTCTGGTGCCCAGCCGTATTCATCCCGGCAAATTCTACGCTCTGCCGCAGGCGCCCCAGCAATATAAGCAGCTGCTGATGGTCGCAGGCTTCGACCGCTATTTCCAGATCGCCCCCTGCTTCCGTGACGAAGACCCGCGCGCCGACCGGCTGCCGGGCGAATTCTACCAGCTCGACCTGGAAATGAGCTTCGTGACCCAGGAAGAAGTGTGGGACACGATGGAGCCGGTGATCGCCCAGGTGTTCGAACAATTTGCCGACGGCAAGCCCGTCACCCCGGCCGGCAGCTTCCCGCGCATTCCGCATGCCGAAGCGCTGCTGAAATATGGCAGCGACAAGCCGGACCTGCGCAACCCGATCGCAATCGTCGATGTGACCGACCATTTCGTCGGCTCCGGCTTTGGCATCTTCGCGTCGCTGGTCGAAAGCGGCGCCCGGATTCGCGCGATCCCGGCACCCGGTGCTGGCGCGGGCAGCCGCAAATTCTTCGACGAAATGAACAATTGGGCGCGGGGCGAGGGCTATTCGGGCCTTGGCTATATCAACATCAAGGATGGCGTGCCCGGCGGCCCGATCGCCAAGAATCATGGTGAGGAAGCGACCGCAAAGCTGATCGCGGCGCTGGGTCTTGGCGACAATGACGGCGTGTTCTTCGCCGCTGGCAAGGAAGCGCAGGCCGCCAAGCTGGCTGGCCTTGCCCGCACCCGCGTCGGCGAAACGCTGGACCTCATCGACAAGGATCGGTTCGCCCTGTGCTGGATCGTCGACTTCCCCTTCTACGAATATGATGAGGACACAAAGTCGGTCGATTTCGCGCACAACCCCTTCTCCATGCCGCAGGGCGGTCTGGAGGCGCTGAACACGCAAGACCCGCTGACGATCAACGCCTATCAATATGACATGGTCTGCAACGGCTTCGAAATTGCGTCGGGGTCGATCCGCAACCAGTCGCCCGAACTGATGGTCAAGGCGTTCGAACTGGTCGGCCTGTCCCAGCAGGATGTGGAGGATCGCTTCGGCGGCCTCTACCGCGCCTTCCAATATGGCGCGCCGCCCCATGGCGGCATGGCCGCGGGCGTCGATCGCATCGTGATGCTGCTGTGCGGGGCGCAGAATCTGCGCGAAATCACGCTCTTCCCGATGAACCAGAAGGCGGAAGACCTGCTGATGGGCGCACCCAGCGCCGCCGAATTCAAGCAGCTGCGCGAACTGCATGTGCGCGTGGTGGAGCCACAGGCGAAGGGTTGAGTTTTCCTTTTTCGTCATGCTGAACTTGCTTCAGCATCCAGGGTGTCGGACACTGTCCCTGTCGCCTTGGATGCTGGATCAGGTCCGGCATGACGATTGAGGATAGCTGCCCATGACCATCGACCTCGCGACCTACGAAGATGCGCCCAAATTCACGGGCGATTATGATGCGGCGCTGGCTGCGCTCCAGCAACGCCTCGCCAAGATTCAGGTCGCCCATATCCTGCACAAGCGCCGCAGCGTCATTCTGCTGGAGGGCTGGGACGCAGCGGGCAAGGGCGGCATCATCAAGCGGATGTCGGCCGACTGGGATCCGCGCTACTATCATGTCCATCCCATCGCCGCGCCCAATGAGGTGGAGCGCGACCATCATTTCCTCTGGCGCTTCTGGACGCGCCTGCCCGCCAGCGGCAACATCGCGGTCTTTGACCGTAGCTGGTATGGCCGGGTGCTGGTGGAGCGGGTCGAGGGATTTTGCAGCAAGGCCGACTGGAAGCGCGGCTATGACGAAATCAACGCGTTCGAAAAGCAGCAGATCGACGCTGGCATGAACATCGTCAAACTCTTCGTCCACATCACTCAGGACACGCAGGACAAGCAGTTGGCCGAGCGGCTGGACATCCCGTGGAAGCGCTGGAAAACCGGCGCGGACGACTATCGCAACCGGGCCAGGCGCGCGGACTATCTGGATGCGATGCACGCCATGTTCAAAAAGACCGACACGAAACATGCGCCCTGGCATGTCATTGACAATAATCACCGCAAGAGCGGTCGCATCGCCGCGCTGACCTATGTGGCGGAACGACTGGAAGCACTCGTCCCGATGGATTTCCCGGCGGCCGACCCCGCGGTCGTCAAGCTCGCGCAGGACGCCTTTGGCTATCGCCCGGCCAAATCCGCATAAAATTCAGTGAAAACAGTTACTTGTAACAAAAATGTCATGAAATTCTAACGGCTCGTTTACCATTGGGCGGCTAAGGCTCTGGCCATGTTTCATGCCCCCATAATCCCGCCGGACGCGCCCGGCCTGGTCAGCCTGCCCCTGGCGCAGGACAAGCCGGTTATCTGGCTGGGGCGTCCGCTCAGTGAGGCGGTCGATTGCTTCCAGCGGGATTCCGCCCTGCGCCTGCTGCCGGTGCTGGACGCGCGCGACCGGCCCGTCGGCGCGATCTATGAGCGCGACATGCGCCGCATCCTGTTCAACCCCTTCGGCCATGCCTTGCTGCGCAACCCCAGTTTCGGCGGGCGGCTGGACGATCATGTCCGCCCCTGTGCCCTTGTGGACCGGGGTGCGGGCCTCGATCGGCTGGTCGATCTCTATGCCGCGCAGGGGACCGGGTGCGAAGGGCTGATCGTCACGGACGACGGGCGCTATGCAGGCGTACTGGACGGCACCCTGTTGCTGCGCCTGACGGCGCAGCGCGACGCGCAGGTGGCGCTGGCGCGATCGGAACGGGTCGAGCAGATACGGCGCGAAAGTGCTGGCTTTCAGGGCGATGTCGCGTTGCTGATCGCGGACATGGTGGCCATGGCCGACCAGTTGTCGGCGCTCGCAACGCAGGCGGCGGAGCGTGCGGCGGGCGATGGCGCGGACAGTGCGGCGATGGCGGTCGCCGCGGCGCAGACGGCCGATCGGCTGGCGAGCATCGCGGCGGGCGGCGTCGAACTGGGTCAGATATTCCAGGCGATGGAGAGCGAGGCGCGCGATGCGGGCGCAGCGATGCGCGATGCCGCCGCGCGCAGCCGCGCAGGCATGGCGCAGGGCGAGGCGCTGCGGAGCGAGACGGAGAATATCGGCGAAGTCGTCGCCCTGATCGACAGCATCGCGGGCGCGACGGCGATGCTGGCGCTCAATGCCAGTATAGAGGCGGCGCGGGCGGGTGATGCGGGCAAGGGCTTTGCCGTGGTCGCGCGCGAGGTAAAGTCGCTGGCCCAACAGACGCGCGATGCCGCGGCGGGCATCGCCGGGCGGATCGCGCATGTCCGCGCGACGGTCGCTGACGTGGCGGCGGGCCATATGCATATGGATGCGGCCATGGCCCGCGCCGACCGTCTGTCGGCTTCGCTGTTCGACGCGGTCGCCCGCCAGGCCGCTTTCAGCCGCGCCATTGCCGAAAGCGTGGCGGAAGCGGGGTCGTCCAGCGACCATATCCGCTCCGGCGCGCAGGCGATCAGCGGCAATGCGGACGCGACCGTGCTGGGTGCGCGCGCGATGCAGTCGGTGGCACAAAGACTAGCCGGAGAGGCTCATCGGCTGGAAGCGCGCGCGGGCGGCTTCATCATGGCGATCGGCGCGACCTGACGATCCGTAGAAATCCCTCTGGCGTCGCGCGCAAATGGCGATAGGCTGTGCGTCCATAAAAAGGAGAGGAAGCCATGCTCGTCATGTTCGTGGGCACTGACCGCACTGAAACCGCCGTCAACGCGTCGCAAGTCACCTTCGTCTCGTCGGTCAATGACGGCACGCGCATCCGCTTTGGCGAAGGCCGCAGCGTGACCGTGACCGAACCGATCGCTGAAGTGCTCGAAAGCCTCAACCGCTCGCTGCGCCCGCACGACTAGACGCCGTCTCGCTTCTGTTCGCCATGACCGGGCGGCACGGCATCCTGTCGTGACGCCCGCCATGGGTGGCTTGCTATCGGGCGGCGGGCGCGCGCCTTGCACCGCGCAAGCGCGGCTCAGTCCGGATAGCGGATCGCCATCACCTCATATTCCTTCTCGCCCGACGGCAGCATCACGCGGCGCAAGTCGCCGATGGCCGCGCCGCGCAGGGCGCGGGCAATGGGGGAGGACCAGCCGATCCGGCCTGCCTCGATGTCGGTTTCGTCATTGCCGACCAGCGTGACGATGCGGTGATTGTCATCCTCATCGGCGATGGTGACGGTCGCGCCGAAATAGACGCGGCTCTTGTCGCCCTGCTGCCGGGCGTCGACGACCTTGGCGTCCTTCATCTTCTTGGACAGGCGCTTCAGCTGAAAGTCGATCTCGCGCATCCGCTTGCGACCATAGAGATAGTCGCCATTTTCGCTGCGGTCGCCATTGCCCGCCGCCCAGCTCACGACTTCGACGATGGCGGGGCGCTCGACGCCCAGCAAATGGTCATATTCCGCGCGCAATTTGGCAAAGCCTTCGGGCGAGATATAATTGGGATAGGGGGTCGTCATCCCTCGATCCCATAACCGTTCGGGCGGACCTTGTCGAAGCCTTGCGCTTTGCTCAGGGCGAAGGGGGCGACGATAGGCCTCTCAACCCGGCGTCTGTTTCCCCAGATAGCGGCTCAGCACCGCGCTGGTCCCGCGAAATTTCGCCCGTTCCGGGTTCATTGCTTCATAGACGACCGCATTTTCCAGCACCCGCTGCACATAGTTGCGGGTCTCGAAAATCGGGATCTGCTCGATCCAGCGAAGCATGTCCGCTCCGGGCAGGCGCGGGTCGCCATTGGCGCGGATCCACTTGTTCACATTGCCCGGCCCGGCATTATAGGCCGCGACCGCCAGCGGATAGCTGCCGCCATAATAGTCCAGCATCCGCTGGAAATAGCCCGAACCCAGCATGATATTGTAGCTGGGATCGTTGAGCGAGGCGGGATTGTAGCCCAGACCCAGCTTGCCCGCCTGTTCGCGCGCCGTGCCGGGCATCAGCTGCATCAGTCCGCGCGCGCCTGCATGGCTGACGATCTGCTTGTCGAACTGGCTTTCCTGCCGGGCGATGGCATGCACCATGGTCCAGTTATATTGCGCCGTGGGCGGCACGGGCACGCGCGGGAAGGCGCTTTCGCCATAGCCGGTCAGGCCGCTGGAAACGGCGCGACGGCCGACCATGACGCTCATGTCGGTGCGGCCGATCTTTTCGGCCAGTTCCGCGGCGAGATAATGATCGGTGTCGCTGTCGGCATTGTTGGCGATGGCGCGGGCGAATTTGCCCTGATCCTGCCAATAGCCCATCTGCCCCAGCGCCTTGACCGCGCGAACGACGGATCGCTGGTCGAACGCGGCGCGTTCGGCGGCGGAAATCGGCACCGGGCGCTCGACCGTGGCGGGCGCGGGGATCGGGCGGCCCAGCCGTTCGAGCGCCAGCTGACCGTAAAACTGGTCGGGATAGACGCCCGCCTGTGTGAAATAGCCGTTGGCGCTGGCGGCGTCGCCCGCCTGAAGCGCGGCGCGACCGGCCCAATAATAGCCTTTCGACCTGGTCTGGGGCGATTTGGCCGCATCGGCATAGCGGCGGAACATCGCCACCGCGTCGGTCGGACGATTGAGATTGTAGAAGGCGGTCGTCCCGGCCAGCCAGGCAAGACTGGTATAATCGTCCCGCACGCCGATCGGCTGGTCGGACAGGTCGACGCCCGGCGGCACGGCATCGTCAATCTTGCTGGCGATGCCCCAGGCAAAGCTCCACTGGCTGTCATTGGCCGCGGCGCGCGCCTGTCCCAGCAATATTTCGTAGAATTTCTCGACGTTGGTCGGGCGATAGCTGAGCGGGCCGCGATTGGCGAGATATTGGCGTGCCGCGACCCAGTTGCCGCTGTCGCGCAGCCACAACGCCTTGTCGGCGATAAAGCCTGCATCGCTCGCGCCAACTGGTTCGGCGGCCTGCATCAGCATCGCAGCGTCGGCCGACTTGCGGCGGAAGGCGATGCGCGCCTGATAGACGGCGCGCCTGCCCGGCGAGACATAGGCCAGCATGCGCGTCGCCCCGACCGTGTCGTTGGCCCACAGCAGCATGTCGGCGCGCAGGTCGTGATCGGCAGGCGTCAGGCCGGACCCGAAGAGAGACAGCAATCGCGCTTCGTCCGCAGCGCTCAGGCTGCCGCTAATCCAGGCATTGCGCGCGGCGACCCGCGCTTCGTCCGTCCGCCCCATCTGCATCAGCGCGGTGGCGTTGCGGGCGTGGCCGGTCGCGGTGCGCGGCGGGAACCGGGCGAAGAAGGCCGTGACCTGCCGGGGATCATAGCTGTCAGGATTGATGCCGGTTTCGGCCAGCCGCCGCATCCTGTCCTCACCCGGCCAGCCCGGATTGGCGGTGATGAAGCTTGCATAGGTGGAAAAGCCCAGCCCGTCGCTTTGCTGCAGCGCGCGCCACTGGTCGATCGTCGCGCCGATCGTGCCGTCGCTGGCCATGCCGACGCGGGACGCCACCCTGTTCCATTGCGCCCCCGGCGTGTCCTGCGCGGGCAGCGGCTGGACCACGGCGCCGGGCGGGTCGGCGGGCGCTGACGCGGGGGCTGGGCCTTCGGTCTGGGCGCTTGCGCCGGCGGTAAACAGCAACAGTGCAACAAGGGGCATACGGATAATGTAACTTTCAATCATTCGGGGCGTCGCCATGCTGGACATTATCGCAAATGCATCCTTATCAGCGCCTGAATGACGCGCTATAGCGCGCCGCTTGACTGATCATGCCCCGGCCGGCCGGAGAATTGAAGGAGTTTAATCATGTTTTCCGGCTCGATTCCGGCTCTGGTGACCCCGTTTCGCGACGGATCGGTGGATGAGGCGGCGTTTCGCGCGCTGGTCGACTGGCAGATCGCCGAAGGATCAAGCGCGCTCGTCCCCTGCGGCACCACCGGCGAAAGCGCGACCATGACGGTCGAGGAGCATAATCGCGTCATCGCCATCTGCGTCGATCAGGCCGCCGGGCGCGTGCCGGTGATCGCGGGTTGCGGCTCCAACGACACGCGGATCGCGCTCGATCATATGTATGCCGCGCAAGGGGCCGGGGCGGATGCCGCGCTGGTGGTCGCGCCCTATTACAACAAGCCCAATCAGGACGGCGTCTATCAGCATTTCGCCTATCTCGCCGAACGCTGCTCGCTGCCGATCGTCCTCTACAACGTCCCCAGCCGCACCATCACCGACATCGGCGTGCCGGTGATCCACCGCCTGTCGGAAGAATTTCAGACGATCGTGGGGATCAAGGACGCCACCGGGAATCTGGGGCGGGTCAGCGCACAGCGTCTCGCCTGCCGCCCGGATTTCTGCCAGCTTTCGGGCAATGACGAAACCGCATTGGGATTCAACGCCATGGGTGGCAAGGGGTGCATCTCCGTCACCGCCAATGTCGCGCCGCGCCTTACCGCCGATTTCCAGGCGGCCTGCGCTGCGCATGACTGGGATGGTGCCTTGGCGTTGCAGGATCGTCTTTACCCCTTGCATGATGCCCTGTTCAGCGATTCTTCACCCGGGCCTGTTAAATATGCCCTTACGCGCGTGCGGCCCGACATGCCCGGCGACGTCCGCCTGCCAATCACCTGGCCGTCGGAATCCAGCCGGGCCGCGGTCGACCGCGCGCTGGAAATTGCGGGGCTGGTATAGAAGGCCCATCTCCGTTCGGTTCGAGCTTGTCGAGAACTGCGCGGGAAGGGTTCTCGCCCTTCGACAGGCTCAGGATTCTCGAACCGAACGGATGAAAAAGTAGATTAATGGCCCGCCCCCGTCCCGTTACCTTCGACAAGAAAAAGATCGTCGCCGAAAACCGGCGCGCGCGCTTTGACTATTTCATCGAAGATGTGTTCGAAGCGGGCATCGCCCTGCAGGGGACAGAGGTGAAGGCGCTGCGCGGCGGCGAAGGGTCGATCGCCGAAAGCTATGCCGAGGTGAAGGGCAATCAGGTGTTTCTGGTGAACAGCAACATCCCTGAATACAGCCACGGCAATCGCCAGAATCACGAACCCAAACGCCCCCGCAAGCTGCTGCTGCACGAGCGGGAGATCCACAAGATGCACAGCGCCGTGTCGCGGCAGGGCATGACGCTGGTGCCGCTGATGGTCTATTTCAACAGCCAGGGCCGCGCAAAGATCGAACTGGCGCTGGCCAAGGGCAAGCAGAATCACGACAAGCGCGAAACGATCAAGGACCGCGACTGGAAGCGCGACCAGCAGCGCATCATGCGGGACAAGGGCTGAGCCATGGACAACCGCCTCAGCCGCTGGTGGCACGCCAATGCGCCGACGCGCGAAAGCCTGGAGCATAACAGGTTCCTCGCGCCCGTCGCGCACCGCGTGCTGGAACCGTCGCTGTGGCGCTTCACGCGCCGGTCGGTGCCCCGCGGCGTGGCACTGGGACTGCTGGTCGGCATCTTCCTGTTGATCCCCGGTGTGCAGATTGCAGGCGCGGCGCTGCTGGCGCTGCCCTTCCGCGCCAATATTCCTGTCGCGGCCGCCATGACCTTCCTGTCCAATCCCGCGACCACGCCGCTGATCCTGTGGCTGTCGGTCTATATCGGCAACTGGATGCTGGGCCGCAGCGCGGACGCATCGGGCTTCATGACGCTGGTGGATCATCATGCCACGATTGGCCAATGGGCCGCCTGGCTGGTGTCCGAAGCAGCGCCCGCCTTGCTGCTGGGTCTCTCGATCATCTCGATCGTTGCGGCCGCGATCGGCTATGTCATTGCCGACTGGGTCTGGCGTCATCGCATGGGCCGCAAATGGCAGGCGCGCAAATTGAGGATTGGCAAGGCCCATAAAAGCAGCGCATTGGAGAAACCAGCTCCTGTCCTCTAGGATGGGCAAGCGGGTTTGACAGTGTCGATGCAGGGGAAGGGCCGCCCATGGCCGCGCGGGTGAACAGCAATGGGGATGCGTGGCTGACCCAGTCGCGATCGGGTTTTGCCCTGCCGCTTTTGCTGCTGGCGGCGGCACTTTCGGCCGGGCTGATTTTCTATGCGATCGACAATTGGCTGCTGGCTGGCGGATTTGCGGCCACCGTCCTCACCATCGCGGCGCTCATGGCCTGGTATCGCCGCCTTTATCCGCCGCAACTTTCCGACAAGGAAGCGATCCCCGACTGGACGGTCGCCCGCGCTGCCGCTGACGCATCCAGTATGGCGATCGCCGTTACCGATCGCGCCGGGCGGCTGGTTTGCGCCAGCGACCTGTTTGGCGAATGGTTCGCCGGCTATCCCACCCCGCCCGGCATCACCGGCGATCCGGCACTCACCGAAAGCCTGTCGGTCGCTGCCCGCGCCGCCTGGCGCGATGGGGAGGCGAAGGTCGGCGGGATCGCGCAGGGCGCGCTGCGGCTGGATGCGGAGGTGGTGCGTACCGGCCGGGCCGAGGATTATCTGCTCTGGCGCTTTGCCCCGGTGCGCCAGCCCAGCGCGCTGGACGACGTCAACCGCTTCCTGACCGGCGAAGCGGGCCGCCAGCTGGGCGAGGCGGGCGTGATGGCGGTGATGATCGGTGGCGAAGGCCGCATCCGTGCCGCCAATGGCGCCTTCCTGCTGCGCGCCGCCGGGCGGATCGACGCCAATATCACCGGGCGCGATTTCGCCGGCCATATGCGCGTGGATGACAAGGGGCGACTGTTCCTGGCGCGCGAAGAGCAGGGCGGCCTGCCGCTGCGCCTGCTACAGGTGCCGTTGAAGCGGGTGACGCAGGGCAACGGCATGGCGGCGCAGGTCAGCGCGCAGGACGGGCCGATGCTGCTGCTGTTGATCGACGAACCGGCGGGCGGCGGCGGCACGTCGGCGCTTTCCTACATCGAAACCCTGCTGTCGCTGCTGCCCTTTGGCCTGGCCATGGCCGACCGCGACGGGCGGGTGCTGTTCCTCAACAATGCCTTTGCGCGGGTCGCTGGCCTCAAACCCGGCGACAAGCCCAGCTATCCCGGCGATCTGGTTGTGCGGGAGGATCAGGCGGCGGTGGCCGACGCGGTGCGGCGCTTTGCCGTGGGGCCGCAAATGTCGGGCGACATAGCCGTGCGCATGCGGGACCAGCCTGACGAGCCGATCGCATTGAGCCTGGCTGGCGTGCGCGGGCTGGGCGAGGCGGCGGTGCTCCTCTCGCTCAAGGATAATAGCGAGGAATCCAAGCTCAAGCGGCAGGTGGCGCAGGCGACCAAGATGCAGGCGATCGGCCAGCTGGCGGGCGGCGTCGCGCATGATTTCAACAATATCCTGACCGCCATCATCGGCCATTGCGACCTGATGCTGATGCGGCATACGCCCGGCGACAGCGACTATGACGATATTCAGCAGATCAAATCGAACAGCAATCGCGCCGCCGGCCTGACCCGGCAATTGCTCGCCTTTTCGCGCCAGCAGACGCTGCGGCCCCAGATCCTGCAACTGCCCGACATCGTGGCGGACGTCTCCAATCTTTTGAAACGCCTGCTGGGCGAAAATGTGAAGCTGGACGTCAGCCATGGGCGCAATCTGGGCGCGGTGCGCGCCGATCCCGGCCAGCTGGAACAGGTGATCGTCAATCTGGCGGTCAATGCCCGCGATGCCATGCCCGAAGGCGGCACGCTCAATATCCAGACCTATGCCGTGCCCGCGATCAAGGTGCGCGAAATGCGCCAGCAAATCCTGCCGGCGGGGGACTATACCGCGCTGCGCGTATCGGACACCGGGCTTGGCATCCCGCCCGACATATTGGCCAAGATTTTCGAGCCTTTCTTCACCACCAAGGAACTGGGCAAGGGGACCGGCCTTGGCCTGTCCACCGTCTATGGCATCGTCAAGCAGTCGGGTGGCTACATCTTTGCCGAATCCGAACTGGGGCGCGGTGCCAGCTTCGTCATCTACCTGCCTGTCTATGCTGGCTCCGATGCGAATGACGTCGCGCCGGTCAAGCCGCCGGTCAGGCGCAGCGAGACATGGGGCACCGGCACCATCCTGCTGGTGGAGGATGAGGACATGGTCCGTGCCGTCGCAGAACGGGCATTGGTGCGGCAGGGCTATACCGTGCTGACCGCCAGCGACGGCGAGCAGGGGCTGGAGGTGCTGGCAGGCGATGTCGCGATCGACCTTTTGATCTCCGACGTGGTGATGCCCAATATGGACGGCCCCGCCATGGTGGCGCAGGCGCGTCGCGCTTTCCCCGACCTGCCAGTATTGTTCATGTCGGGCTATGCCGAGGAGCAATTGCGCAAGTCGATCGACATCGCCAACGTCGCTTTCCTCCCCAAGCCCTTCTCGGTCAACCAACTGGCCGAAGCGGCGCGGGACGCACTGGCGACACGACCCGTGGCGGAATGACCCTCGAATAAGTTGTGCTTGATCAAGGTAATTATCCTGTCCATTCCCGCACCGATGGGTTAGCGCATGCGCGTATCAACAGGGGATCGCCACGGCATGTCGGACGGCAAGAGCATTTTGATCGTCGAGGATGAAGCGATGATCGGCATGATGCTGGAAGATTATCTCGACGCGCTGGGTTATCGCTTGCATGCGGTCGCCGCTTCGGTCGACGAAGCCTGCGCCCATGCGCGCGACGGCGGCTTTGACGCGGCTTTGCTCGACTGCAATTTGCAGGGTGAGAAAAGCTGGCCCGTCGCGGACATACTGGTCCAGAAAGGCGTGCCTTTCGTCTTTGCGACGGGCGGCATGGCCGACGATCTGCCGACCCATCATGCCGACCGTCCCACGCTTGCCAAGCCCTTCACGATCGGCGCGGTCGAGCGGGCGTTGGGAAAAATATTGGGCGAATAGGAAATTTCCGTTCCCCTCTTGTTCTATTAGAACAAACAGGATACATCATCGCCAGGCGCCGAGAGAATCGACGCAGTCCGCTTGACAGGGATTAGGCCGATGTCCGCTATGCTCACACTCATCGATTCCAAGAAGAACGGGACTATGGACAGACAAAAAGCATTGGACGCCGCGCTTGCCCAGATCGACCGGGCCTTTGGCAAAGGCTCTGCGATGAAGCTGGGCAGCCGGGAAAAGATCGAGATTGAAGCCATCTCGACCGGCTCGCTCGGCCTCGACATCGCTCTTGGCATTGGCGGCCTGCCCAAGGGGCGGATTATCGAGATTTACGGCCCGGAAAGTTCGGGCAAGACCACGCTGGCGCTGCACGCCATTGCCGAAGCGCAGAAGAATGGCGGCACGGCGGCCTTTGTGGACGCGGAACATGCGCTCGATCCGGGCTATGCCAAGAAACTGGGCGTCGACATTGACGAACTGATCGTGTCGCAGCCCGACACGGGCGAACAGGCGCTGGAAATCGTCGATACGCTGGTGCGCTCCAACGCTATCGACGTGCTGGTGGTCGACTCGGTCGCCGCGCTGGTGCCGCGGGCGGAAATCGAAGGCGAAATGGGCGACAGCCATGTCGGCCTTCAGGCGCGCCTCATGAGCCAGGCGCTGCGCAAGCTGACCGGCTCGATCTCGCGCTCCAAATGTATGGTGATCTTCATCAACCAGGTGCGGATGAAGATCGGCGTGATGTACGGCAATCCGGAAACTACGACTGGCGGCAATGCGCTCAAATTCTACGCCTCGGTCCGCCTCGACATTCGCCGCACCGGCCAGATCAAGGATCGCGAAGATATTGTCGGCAATGCGACCCGCGTGAAAGTGGTCAAGAACAAGGTCGCGCCGCCGTTCAAGCAGGTCGAATTCGACATCATGTATGGCGAAGGCATCTCCAAGATTGGCGAAATCCTCGATCTGGGCGTCAAGGCCGGGATCGTGGAGAAATCGGGCGCCTGGTTCTCCTACGACTCTGTCCGCATCGGCCAGGGTCGTGAAAACGCCAAGACATTTCTGAAAACGCATCCTGAGATGGCGGATCGTCTGGAAAAGGCGATCCGGGGCAAGACCGAAGAGGTTGCCGAAGCGTTGATGGCCGGACCCGAAGCGGAGGATGATGACGAATAAGCGCAGATGCTCGTCCGGCCCGATCAGCCGGAACGATCTCTGGCGCAACTCGTCCGCCCCTCGCTTCACGCACTGAAAAGGCCCGCCGCGCACCCCCTGCGCAGCGGGCCTTTTACCGTCCGGCTCCATCAACGCCGACTTTCCGATAGGATCGGGCCAGCGCAAGATAATGTCCGATTTGCCGGGAAATATGCGAAGTTAAGCGGTTCAGTGCGTCCGGCACTTGCGCCCTGCCTGCGCTCTCGCAATGCTCTGCACCCTAATGGCGGCTGGCGCGTTACCGCGTCTCCTTCCCGCTTTTGAAAGGCTCCCCTGATGCGCGTCGCGATCGAGGCGATACTGGACTATGACTTCGCCGAACCGACCGATGTGCTGCTGGCGGTGGAAGCCGCCGCGCTGCCGGATCAGCGCATCGTCAGCCAGTCCCATATCATCAACAATGCCGGGCCATTGACCAACAAGGTGGGCGGCAGCGGCGTTGGCCGGCGCACTTGGACCCGCACCGGCACCGGACGGATGCTCAGCACCTACCGCGCCACCGTCGATGTCGACCGCCCCGCGATCGACCTTGCCAGCCTCGCCAAAAGCCCGCTGCCCAGCCTGCCGGAGGATGTGCTGCCCTTCATCTGGCCCAGCCGCTATTGCGAGGCTGACCGCTTCGTCAGCTTCGTCTGCGGCCATTTCCCCGATCTGGAGGGCGGCGCGCTGGTCGCGGCGCTGCGCGACTGGGTGCGCGACAATCTCATCTATGTGCCCGGCAGTTCCGACGGCACGACCACCGCTGCCGATACCTTCGTTGCCCAACAGGGTGTCTGCCGCGACTATGCCCATCTGACCGCCGCGCTGATCCGCTCCCGCGATATTCCGGCCCGGCTCGTCTCGGTCTATGCCCTCGACCTTGATCCGCCCGATTTCCATGCCGTTGTCGAAGTCTGGCTCGACGGGGCGTGGCGCATCGTCGATTCTACCGGCCTCGCCCCGGTCGAAACCATGGTTCGCATCGCGGTCGGCCGCGACGCCACCGACATCGCCTTCATGACCGCTTTTGGCAACGCCATGATGAACGCCCAGTCGATCCTCGTCTCGCGCGTGGACGAGGGCTAGGCAGCCCGTCCCCGTTCGCCCTGCGCCTGTCGAAGCGTCGTCCTGCTTGATGTAGGGACAGGGCTTCGACAGGTTCGGCCCGAACCGGCAATCTCAAGAGCGCGATGCCCGCGCTCCGCTCAATAATCCTTGGAATAGCGCAGGTTCGCCGACGATCCGGCATTGGTCCCGGTCTTCGACAACAGGCTCAGCGTCCTCGATAGCGCGATCTCCAGCTGGGTGGCGGTAAAGCCTTTGGAATCGGTGATCACCTCCACATAGACATTGTTGGAGATATGCTGCCCCACCGCCAGGCTCGTGCCGCGCCCGGTCGTTTCATCGCCGCCGACAATGCCGATGCGGTCGATTCCCGACGCGCCCTGCAACTTGCCCATCGGGTTCAACCCGCCGCTGCCGCCGCGCAGGCCGTTGAGCGCCGCCGCCAGCTGCACCGCCTGCATCGCAGACAGGTTGGCGACATTATCGCCGAACAATATGCGCGACAGGATTTCGTCCTGCGGCAGGGTGGGATTGGAAATGAACGCGATGTCGGGTTGCTGCGCTGATCCGGTCACCTGTATGCCCGCCGTCACCGTATCGATCCGCGTCTGCGCCTTGATCGCCAGCACCGGGTTCAGCATCGGTCCGTTAAAGGTGATGACCCCCTGTTCCAGGTCGAACTGCTTGCCCGAAAAACTATAGCGTCCACGCAGCACTTCCAGCTTGCCGACAACCCGCGGGTTGGCGGTGGTGCCGGTCACCCGCATCGCTGTCTTCCATTCCGAATCCAGCCCCATGCCGGTGACATAGATTTCATTGTCGGCCCGCACCCGGATGTCGAGCTTCCAGTCAGCGGGCTTCGCCGCCGCCTGACGCGCGGCCTGGCGCTGGTCCAGAATGTCCGCGCCTTCGCCCTTGCGCCGCACGCCCTGCAATTGGCGAATCTCGGTGCCACCCTGCCAGGCGACCCTGTAGCGGGTTTCGGGCAGGCTCAGGTCGCCCTTGATCAGGCCGCCATTGGCCGCGCTGTTGGTGATGGCCAGCGTCCCGCTCACGACGCTGGTGATTGCTTCGCTTCGGGCCAGCCGGGCGCGGTCGAGTTTGATGGCGATATTCATCGGGAACCCGCTGTCGGCGGCAAGGCCCACCGTGCCGGACGCCTGGACCGTGCCGTCGCCTGCCCGGCCGGAAAAGTCGCGCAACTCCAGCCGGTCGTTCGTGAAGCGGCCATCGAGCTTCATCTGGGTGACCCGCGTGCCGAACGTCTCATTTTCATAGGTCAGCGCATTGGCGCGGGCGACGCCGTTGATACGCGGATCAGCCAGTCGCCCGCTGAAATCGGCTGCTACCGCCAGCCCGCCGGTCAGTTGCTGGTCGGCAAGACCCGCGAAGGAAAAGAGAATGTCGGCCGGTCCGGCATAGCGGATGCCACCGCCCAGCGGCGCCGCCTGCAACTGCTCGCTCCAGCTGTTGCCGGGGCCGGGCGGGGCGAGCGTCGCCACGAATCGTCCCAGCGTCGACGAACCGCGCCGGATCAGCCCGCGCAGGTCGCCGCCCGCGCTGGACAGCTTGCCCTCCATGCTCATCGACACGGGATCGGACACGGCGGTCAGGCTGGAGCGCCGGAAATCCGAGATGGCGAGCCGCGTGGTCGCAGTCGGGAAAGCATTGCCGGTCTGCACATAGTCGATCGTCCCGGTCGCCTTGCCGCCAATACCCAGTCCTGGCGAGGCCATGTTGATGATCGCCAGGTCAAAATCCTTGAACCGCATCTGCATGGCCGTGCTGTCGCCAGACCGTCCGGCCAGATCGACCTTGCCCTGCGGCAGGATCAGCGTGGCCGGTTCCAGTCGATAGCCCCCCGGCTCCGTACGGATGATCGCGGGGTTGGCGAGGCGGAAGGGTATATTGCCTGCCTTGCCCTGCAACGCCACGGCATAGAGATCGGGGCGCAGCGCGGCATTGGCCGCGATCGAGAAGGGGACGCCGCTGGAGCCATCGGCCACCAGCTGCGCCTTGCCACGCCCGCCCTGATAATCGACCTTGGCGCGCGCCGTGCGCACCACATAGTCGCCATAGGCAGCGTTGGCGATCTGCACGTCCGCCAGGATTCGGGGCTGATCGGTCAGCACCATGGAGGCGTTGACGATGGCGCGGCCGATGATCACGTCCGCGTCGCCCGGCAGCTTGGCGTTATTGGCGGTGGCGTTCACATCCACGCCCTGCGCCTCGCCAACCGCCGCCAGCCGCACCGCGCCTGTAATGCCTGACCCGTTCAGGCTCAGCTGACCGGCAAAGGGACCGGCCGCGCTCTGCCGCAGCGTGCCTGCCATATCGACCCCGGCAAAGCGGGCCTTGGCGATGTCGATCGTCAACGGGCCAGCGGCGGTACGGATCAGCACATTGGCGAAGAAGGGGCCATAGGGCGATCCGCCGGTCGCTTCGAGCCGATAGCCTGCGGCCTCTCCGTTCAGCTTCGCGACCACATCATTCAGCTGCACGCCGACATTGGGCCGTGCCGCGCGCAACACCGCCTGCGGTCGCTCCATCGTCCCGCGGACGGTCAACTCCAGCGGCCCATATTGGCGCGAGGCGGCGGTGGCGTCGAACGCGATCTGGCCGTTGGTGTCGTAGCTGCCCGAACCCGACTGGATGGTGAAATTGGGCGCCGCGCCCTTCAGCCCGGCGAGCGTGAACTTGCCCTCCGGCGTCATGCCGATCCGCCCGGTGGCGATGGCGTTGCCGCCCAGGAAATCGCGTACCGACGCATTGTCCCAGCGCGCTGTTCGCACACCAAAGCGGCCCGACAGGCCAAAGCCGCCCTTGGGTCCGGGGACCAGCTCTATATCGGTGTTGAGATTGACGATGCCGACGCCGTCGATCCGGTAATCATTGACCCGTCCTTTCAGCGCCCCGCGATAAAGGGCGTTGTCCAGATCAGCGAGGATTATTGCGGTCGCGTCGATCTTGTCGCTGTCGATCTTGAGGTTGTCGCTGATCAACCTCCCACTGGCATAGGCGAAATCGCCCTTCACCCGCAGATTGTTCATCAATCCGCCAGCCGCGGCGTTAAGGCCGGTCACCCGGCTCGCGGTGGCGTTGACGGGAATGCGGATGCGGTCGGCGTCGATCACCGCGCGGCCGGTGGCTTTCAGATTTTCGATGCCGGTGGCGTCGAACGCGAGATATTTGGCGCTGATGTCATAATCGATGAACGGCGTGGCCATCGGCCCGTCCAGAACGATGGCGGCGCGCACGTCGCGACCCTTGACCTTCTCCATGATCGCGCCGGGGGTCAGCAGCGCCGCATTGATCTTCAGCGCGCTGAACCGGCTCGTGCCCAGATCGACCAGGCCCTGCGCATCGGCGGACAGGGCAGGGGAACGCAGCGTCGCCTTCAGGTTGACGCGCCGTTCGTTCAGGCCTGCAAACAGGTCGACGTCCAGCTGCGGCGCAGTCAGGCGATCGACCGTGCCGGCCATCATCAGGCCGGGGCGCAGCGGCCCCTTGGCGGAGAATGCGCCATCACGCGCGGCGACGGCGATGTTGGCGATCTCGCCCTTGGGACTGGTCGCAACGATGCGCCCGTTCCAGGCCTGCCATGTCCCCTTGCCATCCAAGGTCGCGGTCATCCCGTCGGTCAGGCCCGACATGGCGGCAATGACACCGCCCCTGGGCGCGGTCAGCGTGCCGCTCATGGCCAGCCGATTTTGCGCCGGAACCGCGTCCAGCTTCGCCTGTAACCGGTCGCCGCTGTCGACGATCGCGTCGGCGGACAGGATCGCGCGGCCGTCGGCGATATGGGTTACGCCGTCGATCGCGATTTCGCGCTTCTGACCGATGACGGGCTTCGCCAGCACGAATTTGCCGATCTTCAGCCGGTCGACGTCAATGTCCAGATCCGGCAGGATAGGGGCATTGGGATCGGTCGGCGTGGCGTTGAACTGCGGGCTGCGCGCCAGCACCACCAGCGGGGTTTCCAGCAGGCTGACCGAAATATGGTTGTTCACATAACGAAACGGCTTCCACACGACATGCACGCGCGGGGACACCGCGAACACGCCCTTGGGGTCGCGCAGCACAAGATCGTGAATCACCATGTCGCTATAGATCGACCCGTCGATCCGTCCGACTTCGATGGCCATGCCCGATTCGAGTTTCAGCGCCGCGATCTGCTGGATCAGGAATCGCTTGCCCGGCTGGGTGTTGAGGCCCAGCAGCAGGCCCGCCACCAGCACGACCAGCGCCACGACAAGGCCGACGACCCCGATCGCGATCTTCTGCCACAAGGGGCGACCTTCGCGCACGATCACGGCCTCGCTAGGGACGGTCTGGGCGGGGGTGTCATCCTGAGTCATTAGAAGGCCTGCCCAATACCGATATAGACGGCGAATTTGGATTCGCCCGGCTGCCGGTTGATCGGCATTGCAATGTCGGCGCGGAAGGGGCCGAAATTGGTGTAGAAGCGCCCGCCAATGCCGACGCCATAGCGCATGTCGGAAAATTTCGGGATCGCGCTGTTATAGACCTGACCTGCATCGACAAAGGCCACCGCGCCATAATTGCCAAAACGATACCGGCCCTCGACCGCAAATTCATTGACCGATCGGCCCCCGATGGGATCGTTGTTTACATCTTTCGGCCCCAGTTCCTGATAGCCATAGCCACGCACTGATCCGCCGCCGCCCGCATAGATGCGCCGCGATGGCGCGACATCGTCGCGCGACACGCCACTGATCGTGCCAAGCCGGGTGCGCGCCGCGATAACCAGCGAATCCGACACGGGATAATAGCCGGTCAGGTCGAACGTGCCGCGCACATACGGCGAAACATTGCCCTGCAACGACGCTTCGGGCGACACGCGCACACTGGCGCGGAATCCCTTGGTCGGGTTGAGCAGATCGTCGGACCGGTCATAGCCTACCTGCACCGGCAGCGCGCCGATGAAATAGGTCAGCCGCTTGTTCTGGCCAGTCGCCGGATCGATCGTCGTCTGTTCGTTCGACAGCAGGATTTCCGCGCCATAGGTATAGGTCCAGCGCTTCTGGAAGATCGGCGTCGATTGCCGCGCCCAGCTGATGTTCAGCCCGGCGGTGAAGGCTTCATAGGCGTCATATTTCTGATGGTTGATCAGCGCACCGGCCTGAAACGTCTTGTCGCGCTTGCCCGCGTTGGACCGGCGGAACGTACCCGACACGCCCTGTTCCTGCGTGCCCGCGACCACGCCAGCGATCAGCGCGCCTTCGGGCGGAAACAGGTTGCGATGGGTCCATGTCCCTTCGGCGCGGAAACCCTGACCGGTGCCATATCCCACCTCGCCCGCCAGCGTGCGCGGCGGCCCGGCAGCCTGTTCGACGTGCAGGTCGACATATTCGGTCCCGTCCGGCCCCGCCTCGTTGGTGCGAACGGGATCGACCGCGACGCTGGAAAACAGGCCGGTCGCGACCAGTGCCTTGCGCAAATCATCGACCTTGCGGCTGTCATAGACCTCGCCCGGCTTGTAGCGGCGGATCACCTCGATATGATCGGCCCCGAACGCCTGCTTGTCGCCACTGGTGGTAATCTTGCGGAACGTACCGCGCGGCCCGGTGTCGACGGGCAGGGTATAGGCGCCCGTCACCGTCGCGGGGTCGAGCAATATGTCGCGCTCCCCCACCTTGGCGAAAGCATAGCCTTGTTCGGGCAAGCGCAGCGCGACATTGGCCTCCGCGCCTTCGACCGTCGTCGCGACGATATAGTCCCCGGTCTTGAGCGGCAGGCTGTCGCGCACCAGCCCCGGCGGCACGGTCGGCCCGGCCTGCACGATGATGTCGCCCAGCTTGTAGCGCTTGCCCGGCGTCACGGAAATCACGGCGGTCAACGTGCCATCGCCGGTCTGGTCGAGGCTGGCGAGGGCGGTCGCGTCATAATAGCCTTCGGAATAGAAAAGCCGTACCGCCAGCTTCTCATCCTCCTGCGCCCGTGCCTGCACCATCGCGGCGGTCTCTGCCTTGCCATCGCCGTCGATCAGCGCGGATGCATCCCGGAATTCGTCTTCAAGGCCCGTCTTGCCAAAACCCTCGATCCGGGTGGCATAACGGACGTCGGGCAGCTTTGCGTTCGGGTCGCTGTCGGCCGCGACGTTGGCGGGCACGGTTACGCTGTCCAGCGGGGGCAGCGGTTGCGCCAGTTCCTGCTCCTCAGCCGGCTCGATGGCAGGCGGCAATTCCGCCGCTGCGCCGGTCGAGGGCATTTGCTGGTCGATCCAGCTGTCGATCGACGGCAGCGGCTTGGCGGGGTCGCTTCCCTCCATCTGCGGCAGGCGCGCCTCGAACTGGTCGTCCGGCAGGATCGGCTCTTCAGCCTGCGTCGCATCATAGGGCAAGGATGGCGTGGTGGCGGGCGGCGGCGTCTGCGCCAGCAGCGGCAGGGGGGATGCGGTCGCGATAAGAAGGCCCAACATGTGCCGGACATGATGCGCCTGTCTTATTATCATATGTCCGTCACGCCCCTCTGGTCGCCAGCCATGAAGGCGGCCACAAAGCAGCAATACGCTCAAGCAGTTGCCGCGGTTCCGTCCGGCGGGCAATTCGCCGCGACGGCCCGCGCTTCCATCCCTGCATGCAAGCGACTAGAGCGGCGGCATGACATTTGCGCTCAACATCTCCCGCTCCATCACTGGCCAGCCCTGGAAATGGCGGGGGGAGGGGGCGGATGCGCGCGAACCGGGCTATGCGCCCGACGATCTGGTGACGCAATTGCTGCTGGCGCGCGGCTGTCCGCGCGACGCGCTGGATGCGCACCGCAACCCCACGATCCGCGCCTTCATGCCCGACCCCAGCCTGTTCCGCGACATGGATGCCGCCGCGGAACGGCTGGCCGACGCGGTGCAGCGGGGCGAGGATGTGCGCATTTTTGGCGATTATGACGTCGATGGCGCCACCAGTGCGGCCCTGCTCATCCGCCTGCTGCGCGACCTCGGACTCTCGGCGAAACCCTATATCCCCGACCGGCTGATGGAAGGCTATGGCCCGTCCGGTGAGGCGCTGGTGCGGCTGGCGGGCGAGGGCGCGACCCTGATCGTCACCGTCGATTGCGGCGCGCAGGCATTCGAGGCGCTGGCCATGGCACGCGACACCGGAGTCGATGTTGTCGTGGTCGATCATCATAAATGCAGCGCGGCGCTGCCCATGGCGCTGGCCCTGGTCAATCCCAACCGGCTGGATGAAGGGGACGAGGCCGCAACCCATGGTCATCTCGCGGCGGTCGGCGTCGCCTTTCTTCTGGGCGCGGCGCTGGTGCGGGTGCTGCGCGCCCGCGGCTGGTTCGCAACGCGGGCCGAACCGGCGCTGATGGAATTGCTGGACATCGTCGCGCTGGGCACGGTGGCCGATGTCGCGCAGTTGAAAGGCCTGAACCGCGCCTTCGTGGCGCAGGGGCTCAAGGTGATGGCCCGGCGGCGCAATATTGGCCTGGCCGCGTTGATCGACGCCAGCCGCCTGACCCGCGCCCCGCTATGCCATGACCTGGGTTTTGCGCTGGGACCGCGAATCAATGCGGGCGGACGTGTCGGGCAGGCCGATCTGGGGGTGCGCCTGCTGACCACGCAGGATTCTGCCGAAGCCGCGCGGATCGCCGAACAATTGAACCAGTATAATGAAGAAAGGCGCGCGATCGAGGCGGCGGTGCAGGAGCAGGCCGAGGCATTGCTGACGGCCCAGGACAATCGCGCCATAGCGGTGATCGCCGGGCAGGGCTGGCACCCCGGCGTCATTGGCATCGTCGCCGGGCGGATCAAGGAAAAGGCAGGCCGCCCAGCCATCGTCATCGCGCTGGACGAAGATGGCGTGGGCAAGGGATCGGGCCGATCGATCAGCGGGGTCGATCTGGGCGCGGCGGTGATGGCGGCCAAGGATAGCGGCCTGCTGGTCGCGGGCGGCGGTCATGCGATGGCGGCGGGGCTGACCGTGGCGGCGGACCGGGTCGATGCGCTGGCCGATTTCCTTGACGATCGGTTGTCAGGTGCCGTCGCCCGCGCCCGCGACGACCGGGCGCTGCTGATCGACGCCGTGCTGGCCCCCGCCGGGGTCAATCCCGACTTTATCGCCGCGATCGAGGCGGGCGGACCCTATGGCGCGGGCTGGCCAGCCCCCCGCATCGCTGCCGGGCCGATGCGCGTGATCAAGGCCGATGTCGTGGGCAACGGCCATTTGCGCGCGATCATGGGCGGGGAGGATGGCCGCTCATTCAAGACCATCGCCTTCCGGCAGGCCGAGACCGATCTGGGGCAGGCGATATTGGGCGCGCCGCGCGACCGGCGGCTATGGGTCGCGGGTCGGGCGAAGATCGACGACTGGGGTAGCCGCCCGGCCGCCGAACTCCATCTGGAGGACGCGGCCTGGGCGGATTGAGGGTGGAGAAATCCGACACAGGAAAAAGGGGGGTTGACCCCTGCGCCGTCTCCTCCTAATGCCCGCCTCGCTTCGCAGCGCCATCCGGTGGCGCCGCCAACGGCCCCTTCGTCTAGCGGTTAGGACGCGGCCCTTTCACGGCTGAAACACGGGTTCGATTCCCGTAGGGGTCACCAAAATACTCTCCCAGAGGGTATCAGAAGGTGCCGGGAACGGCGGATTTCTGAGGTTTTTCGTGGTATAGGTATCCCATACGGAGCGGTCTTGGACCACCGGATACCAGCATGTTGATGGTATGTCTGATGGTAGCGCGGCCCTCCCCCAGACGGAGATACCATCATGGCGCTTACTGCCGCTGCGATCAAAAACGCCAAGGGAAAAGCCAAGCCCTATAAACTCACCGATAGCGATGGCCTGTTCCTCTATGTGACGCCTAATGGCGGGCGCTACTGGCGGATGAACTACCGCCATATGGGCAAGCAGAAGACATTGGCGTTCGGGGTGTATCCCGATACCGGCCTTGCCGACGCCCGCGAACAGCGCGACGCCGCGCGCAAGGTGCTGGCGAAGGGGGAAGACCCCGCTGAGAAGATCAAGATAGATCGCATCGCCGCCACCGTCGCCGCCTCCAACAGCTTCAAGGCGGTTGCTGACGAATGGCTGGTGAAGGTCGAGCGCGAAGGCCGCTCCGCCGTCACCATGAAGAAACTGCGCTGGCTGCTGGCCTTCATCAATGCGTCGCTGGGCAAGCGCCCCGTTACCGCCATCACCGCGCAGGAGGTCTTGACCATGCTGCGCAAGATGGAGGGCAAAGGCAAATACGAGACAGCCAAGCGCCTGCGCAGCACCTGCAGTCAGATATTCCGTTATGCCATCGCCACAGCCCGTGCAGAGCGTGACGTGGCGTCAGACCTGCGCGGGGCGCTGATCGCGCCCCAGCCCGTCCATAGGGCCGCCATCACCAATGCCGACAATGCGGGCGGACTGTTGCGGGCCATTGAAGCGTTTGAAGGCTTCGCCAACACCAAGGCGGCGCTGCAACTGCTGCCGCATGTGTTCGTCCGTCCCGGCGAGTTACGCCATGCCGAATGGGCCGACTTCGATTTCGACAAGGCGCTGTGGACGGTCCCGGCACACAAGACCAAAATGCGTCGCGCTCACACCATCCCCCTGTCCCGGCAGGCATTGGCGATCCTTGAAACGATCGAGCATGACGCGGACTATAGCCGCTTCCTTTTCCCGTCGCTCCGTTCCGTGGATCGGCCCATGTCGGAGAACACCATCAACGCTGCCTTGCGGCGCATGGGCTTCGCGCAGGACGAGATGACCGGCCACGGCTTCCGGGCGATGGCGGCGACATTGCTCAATGAAATGGGGCTATGGCATCCCGACGCGATCGAGCGCCAGCTTGCCCATTGCGACAATAACGCAGTGCGCCGCGCCTATACGCGCGGGGAATATTGGGAAGAGCGGGTGCGGATGATGCAGCATTGGTCGGACCATCTCGATTTCTTGCGCGATGGCCAGAAGGTTCTCACCGGCAAATTCGAGAAGGCGAAAAGCCAAGCCGCCTGATCGCAAGCCGTCAACGTCGCCGTGCCCTCGCCCACAAGAAACGAGGACACGGCAACAGGATCAAGCGCCCAACTCCTCCCGGTAGCTTACCGGATCGGCAATCCAGCGGTTGATAGCGGACTCCCGCCAACCCGCGCCATGAACGCTGATCTTCACTTGGCGCGGGAAAGTGCCTTCGCCCATCTTGCGATAGAGCGTCGTGCGGGAAAGCCCGGTGCGGGCCAGAACAGTTTTCAATCTTATGATACGGTCAGGGCTATTCATGGGGGCAATCTCTTCAGATCAGGATGTTGCACGCGCCCCCGGCCACGAGCATTGGATGCCTTGCCGTCCCGGACAAGAGCCTTCCGGGCGCGCAGACAGTCCCGCTTTGAGGTTATGGTGGACGCTGGCGGCAATCGGCGGTCAGCGGCGGAAGACGGCGGAATTTGGCGTAGGCTTCTCACTGACAACGATCAGCGCAGATTTTTTCCCACTCTGTACCAAAATCTCATGCGCAGCATTCACATCCGCCCCGTTCCGGGGGACAGCCAAAAGGCGCTAGGCCGAGTCGGTCATAGGATGCTCCTCTGAAAGGACCACCGTCGCAAGCGTGATGAAGCAGGAACTGATGCTCACTCGCTACCTGTCCGTTGTCAAGGAAGCCGATGCCGTATTGCCTCGCCCCATGCGCGTTGAACTATAACGCTAAGTGTTATACACGGTGACAGAAGCAGGAGAGCCGCCATCACGCGCATTTTCAAGAATGGATGGTTCGAGCGCTTCGCGCGGAAGGAGCGGATTGTCGATGCGTCGCTTCGTGAGGCGGTGGAGCGCGCGGAAAGCGGGCTGGTAGATGCCGATCTTGGCGGCGGCGTCATCAAGCAGCGCGTCGCGCGCACCGGGCAAGGCAAGTCAGGCGGCTATCGCACGCTGATCCTGTTCAGGCAGGGTGACAGAGCGATTTTTGCTTTTGGGTTCGCCAAGAATGCGCAGGCGAACATATCGAAGGCCGACCTGGCCTTGCTCCGCAAGGCCGCGAGCGAGGCGCTGGAATGGAGCGGTGAGGAACTGGACCGGCTTGTGGCGTCGGGAACGCTGGTGGAGATAGACGATGGGAACGACGGTGAAGGATAAGGGCTATCGCAGCGAGATCGCGGGCGCGATCCATGAGATGATGAGCGACGCGCATGACGCGGGCGTAGTGTCGCGCGCGACGCTGCGCACCTTTGACGAGGCATGCCTTGCCCCCGCCCCGGCGCTGGCAGGCGATGAAATCCGTGCGATCCGCGAGCGCGAGCATGTCTCGCAGCCGGTGTTCGCCGCCTATCTCAACGTGTCGCGCAATCTGGTGTCGGACTGGGAGCGCGGCGTGAAGCGCCCCGGCGGCCCTGCCTTGCGCCTGCTGTCGATCATCCAGCGCAAGGGATTGCAGGCCGTCGCGTAGCGTTATCGCCAGCAGGCAATTAACCGCCCTGTTTCGCGCGCCGCTCGACTTCCAGCCGCTCGACTTCGCGTTCCACAATTTCGCGGATGAACTTGGCGCGCCGATTGGGGCCGATCAGATCATCAATGCGTTCCGCAAGCCCTTCCGGCAAGCGAACGACGGTCGTCTTAACTCCAAGAGGCGGTCTTCCCATGGAAGCGTCGTAACTGGCCATAATGCCCTTTCAATCGCAAGTTTAGTAACAGATATCGGTTATTGATAAATACCGCCCGCTGACGTTATAAGCGATATCGGATAGTCTTTGGGCTGCACCGTTCTGCCCGGAGGCGCAGCCGATGGAGACATGACGATGGCGGAACGCGAATTTCGGTTTGGCGATTCGACGGGCGGCACATCCCGCCGCGCATTACTGCGCGGACTGACTGTCGCGCCGGTGGTGGCATCGGCCATCGTCTCGCCCTGGGCTAAGGCGGTGGCGTCGCTTCACCAGCGCTATGATGACGAACCGGCGACGCTCGTTCGGACAAAAGAAGGCCGAGCGCTCAGCGGCGACCGCTATCACAGCGCGGAGATTTCATTCTGGGCGATCGAGGCGGGGTTCTTTGTCGGTTCCACTCGCGAGACGCTGCATCAGGCGGGAGGCGTCGCCAAGCTGGCACTGTGTGCCCATCTTCTGGATGTCGGCTTTCCCGATAACTGGAACGCAGCGCATATCCGGCAGGATATTGCGAAAGCGCTGGCCTACGCCAATGCGACAGGGTTCGGCCATGACTGCCCCGACATGGCGCGGCTCGCGGTCATCCTCACGCCCTACTGGAAATGGGGCTATCCGCATCTGATCGGCGACCCGCCGATGGATGATGGAGGGTTCACCCCTGATCGGGTCCGCCCGCTCATCCGTGCGCTGCTGAATCGCGTGGCGGACGTGACCGGCCATCAGCGGGAGGCGCAGTCATGATGCTGCGCACCGATGCGGACCATCTGCCCGCCACGATCCGGGAGGAACTTCTTCACGTCACCACGATCCTGTTCGAGGCCTTCGCGGAGACGACCAAGGGCAGACTGTCCGAACAGTATCGGGCGGGGCGCATCCTCACCCTGATCCTGCATGGTCCCCATGTCGGGAAGGAGTGGGAACAGGTCGCGCCGGGAGAGGCGTTCCGCCTACTGGCGATCGTCAACTATCCGCGCCTCGCCCGCAGCGAACGCGACTGTCGGCTGGTGCGCGATCGATTGCGTCGCGCATGGGAGTTTGGCGAGATCACGCGCCCGGTACGGCTCACCGTCGAAAGTCTGGAACGGATCAACGGTGCTCTTGTCGAGAGCAACCCGCATTTCGTCACCATCGCGGAACAGGGGATCGCTCTCTACCAGACAGAAGGCTTGCGCCTGCAAACGCCGCGTCATCTCCCGATCCGCGACCGGGCCATACGCGGTGTCGCGGAGTATCTGCGCTGGCATCGGGGCGGATGCGATTTTCTGGCGGGCGCGGCCTTTTACCGGGACCGGGGCAATGCGCCGATGGCGGCATTGATGCTGCATCAGGCGTGCGAGTATTTCTATCAATGCGTGTTGTGGTCGATCACCCTGCACGGCCCGCGCACCCATGCACTGGACGAACTGCGCGAAGCCGCCGAAGCGCTGGACCCGCACCTGTGTTCGGCATGGCCGCGAGACAGCAGGTTCGAGCGCTGTGCCTTCGGCTGCATCCGCCGCGCCTATGTCGAGGCACGCTATGGGCGATCCTACCGCATTTCGGTGGAGGAACTCGCTTGGGCGTTCGCGCGGGTGGAGATATTGGGGCAACGCGCGGCATGGGCTTGCGCGGATCATCAGGCATCGCTTGTCGCAGGCCCGCCAGCGCCGACATTACTGCCACCCATGGAGCAGGCGACAATCGCTACGCTTCCCCAGCCGGGGGATCGCGCGAACATGCGGCAACGGACATGGTCGATCGTGCGCCGTGCCGCCTCGTCGCGGGCGCGATGGAACCCGCTTATTCCCGTCCGCCGTCGCTGGCGTTCCGACAGGTTTATGCGATGGGTCGACCATCTCCTCTTGGCGATCATCGGCCTGTTCCTCTTCATGGCGGGTGCAGAGGCCGCGCTATGGCGGACGAGGTCCGCGCAGGCCGTCCGTTCCAAACCCGCAGACCTGTCCGCCGTGCTGGACTTCGACGTGCGCGCAGACACCGTGCTTGGCGCGGTCATGGACGTGGCGCAACGGGCGGGCTACCGGGTCAAGGCCAACGATGATATTTGGGCGGTGCGATGGACCGGAGCCTATCGCGCCAAGGCAACGACCTTCGACGCACTGGCGGACATTCTCTATGGCTCCGGCCTTTGTCCCGCGATCCGGGCCGACACCATCACCGTGCGCTATTGCGACAAGACCCGCCCGCCACGGGTCGTATCGATCGGATATCAGACCATGCCGGATGGGAGCGTGCGCATGGAGATGCCGCGATAGCCAGCAGTCAGAGCGCAATTGCTGGTGGCGTTCGTGACGCCAGTGCGCAAGAATATCCCCACATTTTCAGGGGGGGATGAAGTGGAATTAGAGGATCGGACACACAGCACTTCGGATCGCCGGATTGCGTTGCTGATCGACGCGGACAATGTACCGCACAGCAAGATCGCAGATATGCTGGCAGAGCTTTCTAAATATGGCACGGCCAACATTCGCCGCGCCTATGGTGATTGGGCCAGCGCGGGCCTCAAGAACTGGAAGGACAAGCTGCACGATTTCGCGATCCGGCCCATCCAGCAGTTCAGCTATTCGAGCGGCAAGAACGCCACCGATATTGCCCTCGTCATCGACGCGATGGAATTGCTCTACACCCAGAAGCCCGATGCCTTTTGCCTCGCGTCGAGCGATGCGGATTTCACGCCGCTGGTGATGCAACTCAAGGCCAATGGGCACGAGGTCTATGGTTTTGGCGAGCGCAAGACACCAGCACCGTTCGTCAACGCCTGCACGGCCTTCCTCTATCTCGATACGCTGGACGAACCGATGGTTGTCGCCGCACCGATGGAACCGGCTGCAAAGTCCACGGCCAAAGTGAAAGCTGAAGACAAGCCGAAGGCAGCGCCTCCCGCAAAAGCAGCGGGCAAACCGCTGTCGCAAGACACGAAACTTGTCACCATATTGCGCGGCGCGGTGGAAGCCGCAGCGCAAGAGGATGGCTGGGCGGCGATGTCAGCGGCGGGAAGCGCGGCCAAGAGGCAAGCGCCGATCGACCCGCGCAACTATGGCGTAAAGAATTTCCCGGCCCTCTTTGCGGCTACCGGCCTGTTCGAAATCGTGAAAACTGACAGCGGCCAGAGCTATGTCGCCGACAGACGCAACAAAGATCGGACACCGCAACCGAGCCGTTAGCGATCAACTATCTGTTGCCTCGACTTCCGCGTCGAACGCCCCAGCATCTATGCCGTCGCAACGACAGAGCGATTGAGTTAGCGACCTGCCAATAGAGCAGTGAGCGCTGGGATCATTGGCCCGAACACGCCCAAGTGATCGGCCAATAGCCCGATGAATTTCTGGTATGCGCCGACAAAGGCCGGTCCGCTGGAAGCTTTCTCCATATCACGATTGGCTGACAATATTGCCGCTCGGATTTGTCGATCGTCGATAGCATGTGCAGCGGTTTCGATATCGCGAAACACCGAGCAGTCATTCGCGCTATTGACGGAATGGTCATTCGATCCGACGTTTACACGGGCGTTCGCGCCAATCGCGTCCCCGGTGCTGAAACTACCATTCAGTTGTCCGATGTGAATCTGTGAACCCGCAGCCCGTTTCCGTTCTTCCATCGTGAAAGCCATTCCCTCGCCATTGATGCCCGCGCGAGCCAGTTCCAGCGCCCAATCCAACACCAGATTTCTCACTTGTTCGACGACGTTGACGATCGACCCACGCGGAAACTCAAGGGCGGCTTTGGGGATGTCCCAACCGAACATATTGTTCATCTGCGCGACGAGACCCGAAGGTAAAGGCTTGAGCAATGTCCCGCTTTTGCTCTCCTTCAATGTCGCTTCGAAGCTTCCTACAGCCTCGAAAAGGCTAACCTGCGTAATCATGTCGCTGATTTTCTCGTCGGCGAACAGCATCGGCTGCCATCCGTGGTACGGGTTCCATCCGACAGGGTTACCACGCGTTATTCGATAATCTGGCAGATCGTCCTTGTCCTTGTAACCATCAAGCTCCCGTTGGACCCACACCAGCGCATCATCGAGCGCCAGTTTCACAGCGGCGACCTTCACCTTGCGTAACAAGGCACTCACAGAACTGCCCGGATCAAGGGCGTCGGATTGAAGCTGGTCAACCAGTCCGGTCACGTGAATAAACCCTGTAGTGATTGCGGGCGCTCAGCGAATGCTGACGTCGACTGATCCGAGCAGGCCACTATCATCAAAGTCCGCAGCGGAAAGATCAACAAAGGCAACCTTGATGTGAGGATTATTCTTTCGGAATTTCTCGTCAAGGAAAGCAAAAGGCTCATTCCATTCCAGATAAACCTCATCGTCAGCGCAGCGCTTGATTCGATACACGGACATCCCGCCTCCGAACGACAATTTTGTCTCATCGCTGATGCCTTCCAGGTGGCGGCGCAGATCGCCAACGGTGTAGTCGGTATCGGACATATGAAAGCTCCCTGAATGGAGAACATATAGGGGGTGAAATCTCGAGAGGAAGAGCAAAATACCCAATTATTTTGTTCCGCGCTGAATCGCCGATAACGGTTGAGATCACATGCCTCATGCACGCCGTCGCTCGCTTCCTTCTTCCGCCTCGAACGCGCGCTTGCCCTTGCGCTTCCAGTGGGCGAGTGCGTTGTCGCGTTCATCGCCACGCAGCCTGTCTGCGATCGTAAGAAATGCGCCGTAGAGCGCGGCGCGATCATCATCAGTCAGATCGGCCAACCCCGCCTTGATGACGAGGCCGCCCAGTTCGATCAGATACCGCGTGCGTTCGCGGCGAGCGACGGCCCACTCCCGCATGTCGGTGCGCGCCTTGATGGCCTCAGCCCTGTTGTGCATGACCTGTGCTCGTCGCAGCGCCTTGGCCGACAGGATCAGGTCCGCCCGCAGGCTTGGCGCTCTTGCCGAGAAAGAAGGCTGCCCCCGCCTTGCGCCAGCCCTCCTTGGTCGCGGCGTCCTTCACCGTAACGGCGTGCAGCAGCGCCCCAGCCAGCACATCGGCGTCGAGCGCATCGGCACCAGTTGCCGTGACCAGTTCGCCAAGTTGGCGCACACGCCGTTCCCTGAGCGCCTTCGCCTTGTCGGCCAGCGCCTTGAGTTCCGAATCGAAGTCGCGGGGTTTACGCATCGTAAAGTCTCCATTGAGTGACGATGCGGTGATGATAAGATGAGTCTCGGTCCCGCGCAGTAGAGCCGCCGGGACGTGCTGGAACCGCCTAGTCCCGTCCGAGAAAATTTCGAGAAGGGCGCGCTTATACGTCGTGCCGACGTGCGCTTGAGGCAGTAGATGGTATTTCGCTATGGCGATCTACCATTTTTCCGTTCAGGTCATCGGGCGCGGCGCGGGTCGCAGCGCCGTCGCAGCCGCCGCCTATCGGGCGGGCGAGCGGCTGCACGACGAGCGGCTGGACCGCGACCATGATTTCCGCGCCAAGTCCGGCGTCGAGCATAGCGAAATCATGCTGCCCGAAGGTGCGCCCGAACGCTTCTCGGATCGGGAAACACTCTGGAACGAAGTCGAGGCAACCGAGAAGCGCAAGGACGCGCAGCTATCGCGCGAGGTGGAGTTTTCCATTCCGCGCGAGATGACCAAGGCGCAGGGCATCGAGCTTGCCCGCGACTTCGTAGGTCAAGAGTTCGTCGCGCGCGGCATGAGCGCAGATTTGAATGTGCATTGGGATATTGGCGCGGACGGAAGACCCAAACCCCACGCCCATGTCATGCTCACCATGCGCGAGGTCGGCCCCGATGGTTTCGGGCAGAAGGAACGCGACTGGAACAGGACCGAGCTTGTCGAGCAATGGCGCGAGCGCTGGGCCGATCACGTCAACACCCGGCTTGCGGAACTGGATATATACGCCCGCATAGATCACCGATCCTTGGAGGCGCAGGGCATCGACCTTGAGCCGCAAGACAAGATCGGCCCCGCCGCTTCGCGCATGGGCGAGCGCGGGCTCGAATCCGAGCGGATCGAGGATCATCGCGAGATCGCGCAGCGCAACGGCGAACGCATCATCGCGGAGCCGCGCGTCGCGCTCGACGCGATCACCCACCAGCAGGCGACATTCACCAAGCGTGACGTGGCCATGTTCATTCATCGTCACACGGACGGGAAGGATCAATATGACCGGGCGATGAGCGCCGTTCGCGCGTCGCCGGAACTTGTCGCCTTGGGCAAGGACGGGCGTGGCGATGACAGGTTCACCACCCGCGAGATGATCGACACCGAGCAGCGATTGCAGCGCGCTTCGGAATTGATGGCGGAGCGCGAGCGGCATCGCGTGGACGAGAAGGACCGCGCCGTCGCACTGGCAAGCGCGGAGGGGCGCGGGTTGGCGTTGACCGGCGAGCAGCGCGCGGCGTTCGATCATGTGACCGGCGAGCGAGGATTGAGCGTTGTCGTCGGTTACGCAGGGACCGGCAAGAGCGCGATTCTGGGCGTTGCGCGCGAGGCGTGGGAGCGTGGAGGGTATGAGGCGCGCGGCGCGGCCCTGTCCGGTATCGCCGCCGAAGGGCTGGAAAACGGTTCGGGCATCGCGTCCCGCACCATCGCCAGCATGGAACATGGCTGGTCGCAGGGCCGCGACCTTCTGACTTCGCGCGATGTGCTGGTGATCGACGAAGCGGGCATGGTCGGCACGCGCCAGATGGAGCGCGTATTGTCCCATGCCGCCGATGCCGGCGCAAAGGTCGTGCTGGTAGGCGACCCGCAGCAGTTGCAGGCTATCGAGGCGGGCGCGGCGTTCCGCGCGATCAACGAGCGCCACGGCGGCGTCGAGATTACAGAGGTCCGCCGCCAGCTTCATGACTGGCAGCGCGACGCCACCCGGCATTTGGCGACCGGCCGCACCGGTGACGCGATCAGGGCCTATGCCGATCATGGCATGGTCTATGCGGCCGACACGCGCGAGGCGGCGCGCGGCGAACTTGTCGAGCGTTGGGACCGCGAACGCATTGTCGCGCCCGATCAAACCCGGATCATCCTCACCCATACCAATGACGAGGTGCGCGAACTCAACGAGGCGGCGCGCGACCGGATGCGGGCCAGCCAAACACTTGGCGATGACGTGCGGGTGAAGGTCGAGCGCGGCGATCGAGTGTTCGCGACCGGCGACCGCATCATGTTCCTGCGCAACGAACGCGGGCTTGAGGTCAAGAACGGCACGCTGGCGACCATCGAACAGGTGGACAAGGGGCATATCGCCGTCCGCACCGATGACGGGCGCAGCATCGCGTTCGACACCAAGGATTATCGCGACTTCGATCATGGCTATGCCGCCACGATCCACAAGGCGCAGGGCATGACCGTGGACCGGGGGCATATGCTGGCGACCCCCGGCTTGGACCGCCACGGCGCGTATGTCGGCATGTCGCGCCACCGGGACGGCATGGCGCTGCACTATGGCCGCGACGATTTCCGCGACCAGACGAAACTCGTTCAGACGCTCAGCCGCGAGTGGGCGAAGGACATGGCGAGCGACTACCGCCAAGCCGACCCGGCGAAGGAATTTGCCGAGCGGCGCGGCATCGGCCTTGGCGAGCGCGTCATGGAGATCGCCCGCGCCGGGGCCGAGAAGGCGCGCGGGATCTTCGACGGCCTGCGCCTTTCGCTTCCCGGTCAGGATCGCGCGCCATCCCATACGCCCGAACCCCGGCGCGGCATGTTCGACGGCCTCGACCTTGGCCGTTTTGTTACCGCGCCGGAGAATGATCCAGCGCGCCAGCAGCAGCGCGAGCATGATCCGCAGCCGATCCGCGCCGGGGGTGTGCGCGGCGCGGTCGAGCGCTATGCGAAAGCGCTGGATACGATCCGGCAGACCCGCGCACAGGGCATCGACCCCATGCCCCACCAGCGCGAGGCGCTGGACCGGGCGGGGCAAGCCTTGGACGCGATCCGGCCCGAAGGCACCACGGACTTGGGCAGCGCGTTCCGGAGCGGCCCGGAACTGATCCGCGAGGCAGCGGAGGGGCGGAGTCATGCCGCTATGCAGGCCATGCAGGCGGAGGCGGAAATCCGCATCGACCCGTTCCAGCGTGCGGACCGTTTTGTCGAAGGCTGGCAGCAGTTGCGGCAACAGCATCAGGAACTGGTGCGCGACGGCGATTTCCGGGGCGCGAAGACCGCCGCGCGGCACATGGCCGACATGGCGAAAAGCCTTGAGCGCGACGCCCAGCTTGAATCCGTGCTGGGGCTACGCAGCCGCGAGCTTGGCCTTGAGATTGCTCAGGACATGGGCCGCAGCATCGGCCGCGACCTCGCCGCTTCCATCCCCTTCGATCATGGCCGCGATATCAGCCGCGGCATGGAACGCTAGACCAAGGAGACGTGACAAATGGACGAACAATCCCTGTTGAACGGGCCGGAACCCGCCCCGCCGACCGGCACGGCGGCGGAGGCGTTCGCGCGCCTGGCGGCGCGCGTGGAGGCAATGGAGGGACGGCTTGACGGACGCTTGGCGGTGATCGCCCGCGCCCTTGAGCATATCGCCGTCGAGAAACAGAGCATCGAGGTTCCCGACTACAACCCGACGCTGGCTAAGATCAACGCCAACATGGCCGAGTTCGCCAAACACATGAAGGCGGTCAGGGAATCCGAAGCGCTCAAGATGACCCCGGAGAGCATGGCCGAGCGGATCGACGCAGCGGCGGAAGCGGCGCGCGAGTCCGACCGGATCGCCCTCAAGGAATCGCGGGAGCTTAACCGCCAGACCATCACCGCGATGATCCGGGGAACCGGCACGCTTCGCGGGAAGGAGGATCAGCGTCGGCATATACTTTATGCCAGCGGCGTCGCGATCCTCGCCATATCCCTCCTATGGCTATTCTATCCGGGATGGGCGGCGAGCATCGGCCCGCAAGGCTGGCAATGGCCCGAAAGGGTCGCGCGCCGCACGATGGGCGAGCCGACGCTATGGGATGCGGGCATCCGTCTTATGCAGGCCGGGAACCCGGAAGGCTGGCAGGCCATCGTTGATGCGGCCGACATGCGGCAGGCCAACCGCGACGCCATTGCCGCATGCGAGCGGGCGGCGATCAAGGCCAGGAAGCCGGTGCGCTGCACCGTGGAAATCAGGCCCGGATCATAGTCCGGCCTGCGTATCCCTCCCCCGAAGCCGCGTGCCATAGAGCGTGAGCGGCGACAGGCGCACGCCCCTCCCGTTGAGCAGGCCCGCGCAGTGAGCGATGGCGGCGGCAAGGAGCGGATCGCCGGGAAAGGTCTCGGGACCGGCGACGCGCTGCGCCTGCGCCAGCCAGGAGAGCAGGCGCAATTCTCCCGCGCCGACATAGGGCGTATCGGGCGCGAGAACGGCGAAGCCGCGCAGAGCGGCCAGCTTACGCAGTTCCTTGAAACGCCGGTGGTGCGCGGGTGTCGCAACCGGCGCGGCCCTTGTGCGGCGGGGCCGCTTCGCTCCGATGGGCGGCATCCCCATATCCTCGCCGCGCAGCAGCGCCAGAACGCGGCGCTCGACATGCGTGCGGCGGCGCAGGGAGAGGGTCTGCACCGCGTCACCCTTTCTGGAAGAACTCGACCGGCAGGACCAGTTCGAGCGGATTGCCCGGTTTGTCGTCGGGCGGCTTGGGCAAGGGCGAAGCGCGCCTGGGCAGCGCCATCGCCTCTTCATCGAGCGCGCGGAAACCCGAACTGCGTTCGAGCGTGACGGACAGAACCTTGCCGTCGCGATCCATCGTGAAGCGTATCCAGGGCACGCCCTGCTGGCGCGCGCGCTGCGCTTCGCGCGGATAGCGTTTGGCCTTGTTGAGCGCGCCCAGCACCAGCCCTTCCCATGTCGGCTTGCCGGTCGCAACCTGCGGTGCGGGCGGCAGCGGCTTGACCTCCGGCGCGGTCGTCTCCTTCACGGGCGGGCCGGGATCGGGAACCGGCTTCGGCACGGGCAAGGTGATCGGGTTGTTAGTCGGTATCTGGATTTCGGGCGGCTCGATCTTCGGCCTGTCCGGCTCGGGTAGCGGCTTTTCCTTCTCTTTCTGCTCGGGACCGGGCGGGATTTCTCTTTCTGGTTCCGGAGGCGCGGCGGGCAAGGCCACGTCGAAAACGCTCAAGGTCGTCGGTGCCTGCGCGGCGGTATAGCTCTGCCAGGTGAGGGACAGCCCGCCAAGGATTAACAGGCCGACCAGACAAACGCCGCCGATCCCGAACAGGTGAGTGCCGAGAGGTATAGGCTGATCGACATAGCGCGTAGAGCGCGACCATGCCGGTTCGGGGATTGAAGCACCCGTCAAAACATCATCGGCATATTTCGCCCTGGAAGCTGCAATGACACCGCTGCTCAGTTTAAGCTCCACGGCGCGCATAAGCCCCCCGCTCCGCTCGACATGAGAAAAGAAGCACAGTCACGTCTAACGGACAACAATCCGGCTCACGGCCGCTTCAATTCTGAATCGTCGAGCTCGATTGACCTGTGCCGCTGGGCGGATTGGTGAAGATCGGCGAAGTGAGACCGCGCATGAAGCTGTGAACCTTCTGACGCTGGATCACAGCCATCATACGCGGCGTAGGGTCGACGTCGCACGGTCCTGGTCCTGGTCCTGGTCGATTTGACGACCGTGCGGACGCGGGCGCGCTCGATCAGGATATCATCGCACGCGGGATGGCCGATTTCCCTGGCCGTCCGCCAGAGCGAAGTCAGCAAGGGAAGGTCGCACGCGACACCAAGCTGTTCGGCCAATCTCAGAAATCGTCCTTTTGCGCACGCAACGCTGCGAAGAGCGCCAGTCCATCGGAGGTGCCGGAGGACTGCTCGGCCAGCGGCAGGCGCAGAAACGGGTTGGTCCGCCGCTCCAGACCAATGGTGCTGGGTACCGAGGGCTGACCGAGGCCGTGCCGCAGGCGCAACGCCGCCGCCCGCGCAAGGATTTCGGCGTCCTTGCTGGCGACGGCGGCGAAGGCCGCATTGCCGTTGCCATATTCATGCGCACAATAGACCCGCGTCTGCTCGGGCAAATCCGCAAGTCGCTGCAACCCCTGCCATGCCATATGGGCCGACCCCTCAAACAGGCGCCCGCACCCCATAGGGAACAGCGCATCCCCGGTAAACACCGCGTCGAGTTGCGGCACATGATAGCTCAGATGCCCCAGCGTGTGACCGGATGTATCGAGCGCGTGCAGCGTGAGATCGCCCAAAAAGATGAAGGTTCCATGATGTATCGCGATATCCGTGGTGGGAATGCGCTCGCGCTCTGCGGCAGGGGCGATCACCCGGGCGTCGGTTCGCTCCCTGAGGAGGGCGTTCCCCCCGCTATGGTCCTCATGCCAATGCGTGTTGAGAATATAAGTGAGCGACCAGCCGCGCGCCTCCAATATGTCAAGTACGGCTGGAGCGTCCGGCGTGTCGATCGCGACAGCGCGTCCGCTGCGCAGATCGGCCAGCACATAGCCATAATTGTCCTGTCGACATGGAAACTGAACGATCTCGCCAAGGGAGGGGGAGGAGCGGTCCACCCACCGGATGGCGGGAGGATCTATGCACTGTGCACCGCTCATGCCCGTGCCTCCTGAAAGCTATGACTATTCTGGCCGTAAAGTACGCCATATTGGAGGGCAATAACGCGCAGGCAGGATGCGAAATTGGGCAGATCCGCATCCGATTGGCGTACTTCGTCATGCAGACTAGTGACAAGGCGGCTGAGGCTCTTGCCCTCTGCCTGAGCCATCCGCTCCAGCATTTGCCAGAAGCTGGTTTCCAGTCGCACGGACGTCGAGTGACCGTGAATACGGAGCCTGCGTGTCTTGGCGCTATAGCTCTCCAACGGCGAAAAGCGAAACAATCGGCACATTTTTATCTCCCCTCCATCCATGTTCGCACGGCTTTCCCCGGCATTTCCAGTGCCGGTGTGCAAGGAGCCAAACAAACATCGTGCCAGTTTGCGGAGATCGACGCTCAGGGCCGGGAACGCTGTGGCACCAGGCCCTGGGGACAGGGATGGACGCGCCATGATGACACATTATTGCATCAACCTGTAGCTCTCTGGAACAGGACATGCTGAAAGAATCGCCGCCCCGTCCCCTGGCGCCTCAAAGCACGTAGAGCGCACGGATCAGAAGCCCGACGTCCTGACGGAAACCGCCGCGCACATTGAATTGACGATTGACCTCACCCATTAGTTGGAACTTGGGCGCTACAAACTTTGACGCAACGAACCGCACCTCGTCAAACCGCGTGCGGGTGCCATTGTCAACGCCATCCAGCCTCTGCTTGCCCCCGCGCAAACCCTGATAGCCGATGGAAGTGTTGATGCCATTGCTCCATTTATGGTTCAGGAACGCCTGCATCTGCACGGAATTGGATTGACTGAGCCGCTGCGTGCCGCCAGCCCCTGCCTCCCTGTTTTTCCCGTAAAGAAGAAGATCGGCCGTGAGATCGAAGGACCAGCGCTTGCCCAGTCCCTGGGAAAGGGCGATCTGCGGGTTATAGACGAAGCGATTGCCGCCAAGGTTGATGGGCGCGGTCTTCTCATATTTTCCGGTCGGGGCCGTGACATACAGCGTCACGCCGAAATAGGTCTGCTTGTCCTTGTCATTGATCGGCCAGACAGCCGCCGCGACAATGGTGTCCCCCAGACCAGAACTGGCCTTGAGTTTCCGTCCGTTGATCTGGGCATTGGCCAGAGAACCAAAAGGCTGTAGTACCTCGACCAGCGCAAGCGTGCCGCCAATATCGAAGTAATGGGCCAGGCGCGCGATCCCCAGCTTGAGATCGAGACTGGTGCCGTCATCGAGCGCCGGTCCAGACACAGGCACCAGCTTGTCGTGATGAGAATAAATGGCGTAGCCCAGCAGGGCCGTCGTTCCGGCCGGCGCCGTTACAAATTCTTCCGGTTCAAGTTCGAGCGCCTTCGCCTGACCGGAAAGCAGCGCCGCCATGACTGCACAAGGCAAGGCAAAACTCTTAACATGGTTAATCATAATCCTCTCCGCACCATTTTTAGTGAAGAATGAGATTATGAACCATTATTTCCACAACACATGAAATTTCGCAGAAATTTAAAAAGAAATTATGACCAGTTTCATTAATGCAACACAAAATCACATCATAATACTGCATGAAATAACCGGATATTCATTTGCAGTTATCCGCTACCGCAATCCCAATCCACCTTCATTTGAGCGAAGTTTTATTTCTATCGGACTGATTCGCTTGAGGCCATATTGATTCATCTTGCGATAGAGCGTGCTCCGCGAAATACCGAGCATCACAGCCGCGATGGAAAGGTTGCCACCAGCCATCCGCATGGCCTTGCTGATGGCCTGCTGTTCCCCGCTTTCCGAAACGGATACAGTCAAGGCACCACCACTGATTGGTAGCGGGCTTTCAGGGATGAGAGTGTCGGGCGCAGTCTGAATGATCTCACGTGGCAACACGTCCACATCCGCCACGCCATCCTGCATGAACAGGATGCTGCGCTCCACCACATTGCGCAATTCACGGACATTGCCCGGCCAGTGATAAGCCCCCAGCCGCGCCATGGCGGCAGGTGTGAATTGCACGGGCTGGCGATCATGACGATCCGCCACGCGCGGATTGAAATAGTCGATCAGTCGGCTGAGATCGCTCCGCCGCTGTCGCAAGGGAGGCACCTCCACCGCCGTCACGCTCAACCGATGATAGAGATCTAGACGGAAGCGGCCCGCAGCCACTTCCGCGCGCAGATCACGATTGGTCATGGCGACGATGCGGACATTGACCTTGCGCGGCACATTATCCCCCACCCGGTAGACCACGCCCTCTTCAAGCACACGCAGCAGATAAGGCTGCAACTCCAGTTGCAATTCGCCAATCTCGTCCAGGCAGAGCGTGCCGCCATTGGCCTGCTCGAACCGGCCGATACGGCCGTCATTGCTGGCACCGGTGAAGGCGCCACGCACATAACCAAAAAGCTCGCTGGCGATCAGATCCTTGGACACCGCGCCGCAATTGAATGCTACGAAGGGACCGCGCGCCATCTGGCTCTGGCCATGGATCGCGCGCGCAAACAGCTCCTTGCCAACGCCGGTCTCCCCTTCGATCAGCACAGGCACGTTGAGCGGTGACACGCGCCTGGCCAACGCGATGGCATGACGAATGCCTTCACTCTCCCCGACGATACAATCGAACTGCGAGCGCGCCGGATCGGCTTCATCGCCAGCCGCCGGAGCGACGGTCCCGCCACTTGCGGCGCGGCGGGGCTGGCGGGAAGGGATGACCAGCAGGTGTCCACCCAGTTCCCCATCAGAAAGCAGCGGCCGCAACCAGTCGCGCGGGAGATCGGGGATGATGTTTTCCATGGGGCGGCCATCATCGTCCAGCAGTCTCATGCCGCGCTTGAATTCCGGCAGATCCGCAGCAAGCTGATCGCTCAACATTCGGCAGGCCAGGCGGCTCATATAGACAATACGCCCCGCGGCATCGACAGCGATGAGGCCATCGCCGGCGTGACGCTGACTATGTTCCAGCCCCATTTCCATCAGTCGCAGGCGCTGGGTCTCGACATTGCGCATCAGCGCCTGTTCGATCTGGCTGGCCGCGAGTACGGCAAGAGCGAAAATCTGCGCGGCTGACTGATCCTTCTTCGCCGAAATATCCAGTACGCCCACAATCCCACCATCGACCGGGTCGCGAATGGGCGCACCGGCGCAGCTCCAGCCCTTAATGCCCTCACAATAATGCTCCCCGGCATGGACCATGACGGGCCGTCCGATGGCGAGCGTGGTGCCAATGCCGTTCGTGCCCGCATCCGTCTCCGTCCAGCGGCCACCCTGCATCAGCGCGATGTCCATGCCCGCATGGACGGCGCTGTGATCGCCTGCCGTATCCAGCACGATGCCCTTGGCGTCGGTAATGAGCATCATGGAATTGCTTCCAGCCAGTATGTCGGCGGCGCCCGCCAGTGTCGGCGCTGCAGCCTGCAAAAGCTGGCGATTGCGGCGGCGGAGCTGTCCATGCTGATCGCTGGCCAGTTGCGGCGCATATTCCACGCCCAGATTGACCTTGGAGTTTCGGCAGCGCTGCCAGGATTCGATCACGACGTCACGGATAGGCCCGGCGCCGGGAGCGGTTCCGGAAACGAAGCGCTCCCAGGCCCTTGAAACAGCGAGGTCTCGTTCTTCCAGACCTGAGAGTTTTGCTACCCTCCGGCGATCCCGATTGTGATCATGATGCGCCATATGCCTCTCCTCCGTTGAGTCAGCTGACTCCACGTCACGGCATCCATTCCCCGGCAAGGGGGCGGCTCCTGTCTAATGGGCCGCTCGGATGCCACTTCGCCGCGCGCCTGTGAAGCGCGTATCAGCCGATCGTCCCACTCCATTTTTGTGCAATGGCCTACACAATCGTGTCGCACGATTCGTATCAGCATGCACTTGTTTGGCCTAATCTATGACAATGCCGGAACGATGGGTAGTAGCTGACTACTTCGCGAAACGTGTCGCTTTTTCGACCAGATACGCCAGTGATCGGTAAGTAATTCCGGCATGGCTGGCGAGGCCGATCTCGCAGGTCCGGCTGGTCGAATAGCCCTGATCGCACCCCTGCGGTATCGCTGCTGGCAGATCACGCAGCGCATGATCGTTCAGTTCAGGCAGCGTGAAACCCTTGTCCCCGGCAAAGCCGCAGCAGCCGACATTTTCCGGGATCACCACAGTGCGCGCGCACGCTCTGGCGACGGCAGCGAGTTTACCCTCCAGCCCCATCCGCCTGCTACTGCAGGTGATGTGCAGCATGACATCCTCATTGATCGGCGTCAGCGAGAGCGCAGGCAACACCTCATCATGGAGGAATTCGGCGAGATCGAGAATCCGCGCCTCCCGGCCCGTCGCCGCCGCACGCCGACGCAGGCGGAAAGCGCAAGGACTGGTATCGAGCAGCGCTCGCCCCGAGCCGCCTGCCTCGATAGCATCGAGCATCTCATCCGCCATCTGGTTGGCCGTATCCAGCAGGCCCTTGCTCTCCCACGGCATGCCGCAGCACATCGACCGGCCGCACGTGGCCGCCGCCAGCGTCACCCCCGCCCGGTCCGCCACCTCATGCACGACATCAGGCAGGGAACGCTGCTCATCATCCCCTATCGCCGGACCGAAGCTGCGCGCCACGCAACTGGGCAGATAGAGCCAGTCCGCACCCGGTGCTTCAGCCTGCACCGCGACATTAGCCGGACGCGGCAGGGCCGCCGGAACAATCGGCAAGCGTTCGCCCGATAGCCTGCGCAAGGTGCGCGATTGCGCCTCCAACCGCTCCGGGCCGATGATCCGCGCGGCGACACTGCCCACGCCCAGCCCCACGCGGGTCATCGCCAATGTCGCGGGGAAATGGTCGGCAACGGCCTGACCCATGCGGCGCGCTGATGGCCCTCTGCCCTCACCACGCGCCTGCTTCATCAGAAGGCCGGTCTCGATGCCGACCGGGCAGGCATTGGCGCAGAGGCCACAGGCTGCGCAGCTATCCACCCCGGCAAAGGCGTAGAGCTTCTCCAGTTCGCTGCTGTCCTCGCCGGCCTCCTGCCGCCGCGCAATCTCGCGGGCGCCCACGATGCGCTGACGCGGTGACAGGGTGAAGCCGTGAGAAGGACAGGTCGGTTCGCAAAAGCCGCATTCCATGCATTTGTCGACCAGCGGATCGGCCGCTGGCAAGGGCTTGAGATGTTTGAGATGCGCCTCGGGATCGGGATTGAGGATCACGCCCGGATTGAGCAGACCCTTTGGGTCAAGCAGAGCCTTGATCTCCTGCATCAGGCCATAAGCCCGCTGCCCCCACTCTACCTCGACAAAAGGCGCCATGTTGCGACCGGTGCCATGCTCAGCCTTGAGCGAGCCATCGAAACGGGCGACAACGAGCGCCACCACATCATCCATGAACTGCTGATAGCGGCAGATCTCTGCCGGGTCCTCGAAGTTCTGGGTGAAAACGAAGTGAAGATTGCCTTCCAGCGCATGGCCGAAGATAATCGCCTCATCATAGCCGTGGCGCGCGAACAATTGCTGCAGGGCCACTGTTGCTGCGGCGAGATGGGCAATGGGAAAAGCGACATCCTCGATAATCACGGTGGTGCCCGCCTTGCGCATGGCGCCAACGGCCGGGAACATGCCTTTGCGCACTTTCCAGTAGGCATCGGTGATCGCAGGATCGCGCTCAAAGGCGGGGTCGACGAGCATGTCATGCCCGGCGAGCAGGGCTGAGACTGCATCGACACGAATGTCGAGTTCAACCAGACTTTCGGCCCGCACCTCGACGAGCAGCGCCGCAGCGGCATCGCCCAGCCCAGATATAGCTGGCGGGATGCCAGGCTTGCCCTCGACCGACCGCAACGATGCGCGGTCCATCAGTTCAGCGGCAGCGACCAGCCCCTCCCGCAGCGCCATCACTGCGCGCGCAGCCGCCTCAACATCGGGGAAAAGCAGCAGCGCACTCGCCTTATGGGCATGGTCCGGCACCGTCCGCAGCGAAACCTGCGCGATGAAACCGAGCGTCCCTTCCGACCCGATCAGCAGATGCTGCAATATGTCGATGGGATCGCTGAAATCGACCAGCGCATTGAGCGCATAGCCGGTGGTATTCTTGATCGCGAACTTGCGGCTGATGAGCGAGCTTAGCGCCGCATCCGCGCGCACTGAGCGGCCCATTTCGGCAAGCTCAGCGAGAAGGCCCGCGTGGCTGCGCCGGAAGGCGGCACGGCTTGCTTCGTCGCCGGTATCGATCAGTGTTCCATCGGCCAGGATGATGCGCATCGCTTCCAGCGTCTGATAGCTGTTTTGCGCCGTGCCGCAGCACATGCCGCTCGAATTATTGGCGGCGATACCGCCTATTTTCGCTGATCCGATAGATGCCGGATCCGGCCCGATCTTGCGCCCGTAGCGGGCGAGCATCCGGTTCGCCGCAGCGCCGATGACGCCGGGCTGGAGGTGTATCATGCCACCATCGCCCGAGAGCGTGGCACCGCGCCAGCCATCGCCCAGCACGATCAGCAGGCTGTCGCTGATCGCCTGACCGGAAAGGCTTGTGCCTGCCGCGCGAAACGTCACCGGCGCAAAATGCTGCGCAGCAATGTCCAGCACATGGCGGACTTCCACTTCGCTTTCCACGATGATGACGCGCTCGGGGATGAGCCGATAGAAGCTGGCGTCCGTGCCATAAGCGAGGCGCCGCAGCGGATCGCTTATGATCCGTTCGGCAGGGATCATGCGCGCCAGCGCGCGCTCAACCTGCCTGTATTTCTCCGCGCTCTCGTCTCTCGTCATGATCGTGCACTCAGCCTGCCATCACCATCCGCAGGCGCGACTGCGGGAAAAAGGGGTGCTTCCCGGCCATGTCGGAAAGCACCCATCGGAGCGGGAAAGGCATGATGGCCTACGCCGATCCGCAGCCGATCACGCCCGGCCGTAAACCTCCGCGCCGCCGCCCCGCGCCGGGCCCGCCGTCGGATCATAATCCTCTGGCAGATCGACAACGAGCGAGTGGGTCGTGAGGATAAGCTTGGCGACCGAAACCGCATTGGTGAGCGCAGCGCATGTCACCCGGACGGGATCGATCACCCCGGCCTCGAACATGTCACCAAACCCGCCGCCGCGCGCATCAAAGCCATGGCCCGGAGCGGCCCCGGCCACCTGCGCGACAATCGCATCACCATCACGTCCGGCATTGCGCGCAATGATAGCGAGCGGCTGACGGATCGCTTCCTGCGCGAGCCGGATGCCCGCCTGCGTACCGCCCTGATGCTTGTCTGCCAGTGCATCCAGACGATTGGAGACCTGCGCGAGAGCAGTGCCCCCGCCGGCGACCACGCCTTCATCACGCGCGGCCCGTGTCGCATTGAGACCATCCTCCAGAAGCTGCGCCGTGCGCTTTTGCTCCACCGGGGTCGCGCCGCCCGCCAGCAGCACCGCCGTTCCACGCGTAAGTTTGGCGAGGCGTTCGGCATATTTGTCCCGCTCGATATTCTGCGGCGCCTCATCCCAGAGCTTCTGTACCAGCTTGCGACGACCGGAAATCTCCGTCTCGTTGCCCTGCGGCCGCTGAATGACGGTGCCAGATGAAGTGACGCGAACAATATCCGCTCCGCCCAGATCATCCAGCGTCGCATCCTCGATGCGGCCACCCAGATCACGTGCGATCACGCGGGCGCCGGTCATGATGGCGAGGTCTTCCATCATCGCCCGGCGCCAATGGCCGAATTCCGGCGGATTTATCGCCACGATCGTGCCCCTCCCCTGCAAGCGCGCCTGCATCATTGCGGCGATGGCTTCCGGCGCGATCTCATCCGCCACCAGCAGCAGCGGACGACCACTGGTTTTGAGCTTATCGAGCAGCGCCAGCACCGCATCGGCGGACGGCACCTTGTGATCGGTCAGGAGGATCGCGGCATTGCTGAGTTCCGCCGCAAGGCTCGATGCATCAGTCGACATATGATGCGAGACGAAGCCGCGATCGAGCACGACGCCATCGTCCACTTCCAGACGGGTCGGGTCGCCGGGCAGCGCATATTCCACATTGATGACGCCTTACACTCTTACCCGCTCGACAGCCTCGGCGATCAGCGCGCCAAGCGCATCTTCCGTCGCTGCAACATTGGCGACCATGCGCAATTCGCCCTGCCGCACCGGCCGCGCACTCTCGCGCAATGCTTGCATCACGGCCTCACAGGCCCGGTCGAGCCCGGCGACGACCTCGACAGCCTTGTGGTCGCCCGCTACCAGCGGCACGCCCGCCTGCACCAGTGCATTGGCCAGCGCCGTTGCGGTCGTTGTGCCATCGCCTGCAACCTCATTGGTTTGCATCGAGACCTCGCGCACCACCTGCGCGCCCAGATTTTCGAAGCGGCAGGGCAGCTCGATCTCGGCGGCGATGCTCACGCCATCGCGCGAAATGAGCGGCGTGCCGATCGGCCGGTCGATAATGGCATTGGAACCTTTGGGGCCGAGCGTGCCAAGCACCGCGCGAGAAAGCTGGTCAACACCGCGCGCCAGTGCTGCGCGGGCGTCCTGATCATACAACATTGCCTTGGCCATCTTAAATCTCCTGGGTCAGCCTCCGCGTCTCGTGGCGCAAAGGTCCATTGTGTTTGCTTGTGGGGTATTTGCTCGCCCCGGCCACGTGCAAGCGGCCGGGGCGGCACGCATCATTCGTACTCCAGCGCCTCATCCATATCGCCGAACAGAATGATGGTATTCTCGTCGATCATCACCATCCGGCCATAATGGGTGGAAGTGGAAATCTCGAAGATATGCGGCGTCATTTCACGCCCCAGATTCTCACTGATCTCGTCCATCTTGAAGACGATCTTGCCTTCGCCATCCATGCGGATCATCGCGGGCAGATAAGTGATCTTGATGCCCGGCTTGTCCTGCATCACCTCGGCGATACAGCGCGCTTCCACGCTGTCGTTCATGGTGACGCCGCACTGGTGCGAAATGGTGCGCTCCTGCTTGATCTGATCCAGCGGCGTGAAAAGCTGCTGTTCGGTCGTGACGGTCATAGGTTCGTCCTTTCTCGCTGCTGTTATTCTGCGGGTTCGGCTTCGAGCGCGGGCATCGCGACCTGGGTCGAGAAGACGCCGATTTCCGAGACGATCGCCTGCAAGCGGTTGATTGCGGAAGAGTATGCATCCGCGAACTGTGCAGCCTTTACGCGCGGTTGCGACCAGATCGGCTGGAGATCCATCGCGGCCTGCGTCGCGATCGGCTGATATTTGTCAAACCATGCATGCAGGATCTGGCGATTGGCCTCACCATGCTGCGGATCACGCACGAGCACAGCAAACAACTCGACCGTATTGGCAAGGTTGCGCTCATAGTCGGCCTCGGCAGCGGAAACGACGGCAGGGGTCGAGTAGTCGTTCTGCGCGGCCGCGACCTGCATGACAAAGCCGGAGCGGAACAACTCACCCACCAGCGGCTCAAAGAGCACGTTGATGATGAAATACTGCTCAAGAAAGTCAGGGGCGCCGCGTGCGGACTCGATGAGTTCGCGCGTCTTCTGCCAGATCGGGTTTTCAAGCCAGCTATGCTTGCCCGCATCGACATCAAAGCCCTCAATATCGAGCGCAATTTCGCCGAGGTACAGCGTGAGATCCTGCGCGAGGCGTAGCTTGTAGGACGAGTTGGTCAGGATGGCGTTGTTGACCATCTGGGTATAGCCATAACGCTGCGCATGCATGAGCGCGGTGCCCGCGCCATATTCGGCATGCTTGAATGCGCCCAGATGCTCCTGAAGCACCTTCACCCACGCCTTGTCGAACCGCTTGGGCGCGCCGGCCTTGCGGGAATTGTCGATCACGTTCTTGATCATGCCGCAAATGGTGGACTGGCGTTGATAGTGGGTGCGCTCCCACTCCTGATCAGGCGCGCGATAGATGTGCCAGTTGCTGCTCTTTATCGCGGTCCAGTCCTTGGAGTAGGTCGGATCGCCATTGCCGAAGCTGATGATCCAGTCCTGCAGCAGATACCGCTCAGGGTCGGGCTGAACGTCGACGGTGACGTCCTCATAATGAGTCGCGCGACGGCCCTTTGGCTCGTAATAATTGTAAGCACGGCTATCCCAGCCGGGGAAGGTCTTGGCGCCGGCCGCTGCCGACTTCTGTTCGGCTTCCGCTACTTGTGCAGTCATGTCCTTTTCCTCTCCGGTTAAAGGTTGGTGGCGGGTGTGAATTTGTCGAAGTAAGTGCGCGAAGGTTCGATGCCCGCGACCATCAGGATCGGGCTGGCGCTGTCGATCATCGGTGGCGGACCGCAGCCATAAGCGTCGGCTTCCTCGATATCGTCCATGCCCATCAGGTGCTTGCGCAGCACTTCATGGATGAAGCCGGTCTCGCCATCCCAGTCGCCATCATCGCCCGGCTCAGACAGAGCGGGGATGAACTTGAAGTCCGGCATCGCGGCTTCCAGTTCCCTGAAGCGATCAAGCTCGAAGAGATCCTTCGCGGTGCGCGCACCATAGAAGAAGCGCACCGGCCGGGTCTCGCCACTGGCGGCCTGATCCACGAGGATGGAGAGCAGCGGGGCCATGCCCGAACCGCCACCCACCAGAATCATCGGCCCCTCGCGATCCTCTCGGCGGAAGCAGGAACCATAAGGCCCCTTCACCTTGATCTCCGCGCCGATCTGCGCCTCGCCAATCGCTGTCGAGAAGGCGCCGCCGGGGTACTTCTTGATGATGAATTCCAGCCGGTTCGGATCGCTGGGCGGATTGCCCATCGAGTAAGACCGGGTGATCTGCGCATCAACGATGGTGAGATCAGCGAACTGCCCCGCCCAGAATTTCATGGGCTCTTCCAGATCGATCGCGATGCGGATGATATCGTGCGTCAGCGGCTCGACGCTGGCGAGCTTTCCGTTGAATTCCCTGACCGCGATAGACTTGGACAGTTCCTCTTCGTCGAAGTTGAGCAGTTCCACCTCGATATCGCTGTAAACGATCGTGCGGCAGAGCAGCACCTGACCGTTCTCCCGCTCCGGGTCGGAGAGCGCGAAGGTGGAGTATTTGAGCATCTCCACATCCCCTTCATTGAGGATGCATTTGCAGGCCGAACACTGGCCCTCCTTGCAGCCGTGCGGCAGTGCCACACCCTGCCGGAAAGCGGCATCAAGGACGGTTTCGCCCTCCTCCACTTCCATTTCCACGCCCACCGGCTCAAGGCGCACCTTGTGCACCGCCGCGGTCGGCTTTGGCATTTCCTGTCCCATCTGGACCTCTCCTGATTATGTAGTCTGGGGGAGATGGAGGAGCACTGTGCCCCTCCACCCCGCGCCCACGGGCGCAGGATCAGATCTTGCGGATCTTGAAGCCCTTGCGATATTCCTCGACATGCTTGTCGCGCGCAGCCGGATTGAGCTCACGCAGGCCAAGAAGCGGGCTGCGGATGGTGTGGCCACGGACATGATCGAGCGTCCACATATCCTTCTCTTCAAAGGACATGTGCGGCTGTGCGATCAGTGTCTTGCCGTCGGGGCGGACGAAGCCCATGTCGACGATGGCGTCGGCAACATCCCAGCCATCATAGACTTCTTCCCACTGACGACGGCCTGAGAAGCGCCCCATGGCCGGGGTCGGGCGGCCCTGATATTCGGCCGAGAAGGCTTCCTGATGCGTCCAGCGGTCGATCTCGCTGGCATAAGTGAACAGCTCGCCGTCCACTTCGCCGACGCAGAAGTCTTCGCGGATGACGGCGGGCACCAGGCTCGACCAGCAACGATGCGGATAGACGTAGCCGGTGTCGGCGAACGTGATGATCTCGCTGCCGGGTTTGGAGAGCTTCTCGTAATTCTCCCACCAGGCGCCGAACTCGTCATACCAGCCCGGATACTTATGCTCGAACCATTCGAAGTCGCGCTCGGTCTGCGCTTCGATGCGCCAGAAGTTGGCCCACCAGCCGGCCGAGAAGAACTGCGCGACCTTGTGGACATAGCCCTTCTTCACGATGGAATCGAAGGCTTCATGCACATCGTCATGATGGATCTTGATGCCGTATTTCTCGAGCGGCAGCATGTAGGTGCGGTAGTAATCCTCGAAGATCCAGCGATGCCACAGTTCGGCATAGCTCTCTTTGTTCTTGTCGCGGTTCTTCGTGCCATATTCGATGATCGTGCCGATCGCGGCGTCGACGATCATGTGGTTCTGCCAGAAGGAATAGCGGATATCGCGCTCCAGCAGCAGATGATTGTCCGGCTCCTTGAGGATGGACATGAGCATCGAGTGACCATTGCCGATATGGCGGCTCTCGTCCGACTGCACAGAAAGGAACACGGTCGGCAGCGCATAGTCGCCGTTGCGCGCCGCTTCGGACGGCATGGCAACGAACAGCGTGTTGGTGAATGCCGTTTCGGCCGCGACCTGCAAATAGATGTTCGAGGCGGTGATCGCGTCGCCAGTCAGGAAGGCTTCACCGAACTGACGACCGATGGTGGTTGCATAGCACTTGCCGAACGCCTTCTCCGTGATGTCAAACCCGGCGGGATCAATGTAGTTTTCCATGTACCACTTCTTCAGGTTCATCTGAATGGTGGAGTGACGGAACTCATCGACCATCTGCATGGTGAAGCCGGTGCGTAGGTGGTCACCCGGTGCAAGCTGGCCCAGCGTTGCCATGGAGCGGGCCGCAGAGATTTCCGGGAAAGGGATGATCGCGAGGAAGAGCTTCATCCACTCGATCCAGCGCGGCTCCACATTGCGGAACATGTCGCCACGCAGCGCGGCGTCGAGCGCGCCATAGACGCGGTTGTCCTTTTCTTCCTGCATCGGGAAGTAGGAGCGCAGCACCTGCTTCATCGGGTCGCGCGGCGGCTTGCTGATCTTGTAGTCGGTCGGAAAATGCATCGCGTCCTGCACATAGGACGGCGTCCAGCCCAGATCCGCAATCAGCCGGGTCGCCTCGCTGATGCTGATGCCTTTCTGGCTGGTAATCTTGTTGAGTGTCAACGCCTCGGTCATCACTATTCTCCCTCATGCCCGGTTGGCCGCCGGACCATTATGAATGGCTGCATCGCTAAGTCCGAACGCGCTGCTGCTTGGATCAGTTGGTCCGGCCTCAGGTAAATGCTGACAAAGCCGGACCGCCGGCCTCGTCAAAACCAACTAAGCAATGAGCGTGCCAAACAGGAAAAATGACAGGACTGCTGGCTTTCGAAAATGAGCGCTCCACAGGGTGCCTGCACTGTCCAGGATGCGTCACACACAAGTGTTCCACAGCTGCGCTGGCCGAGAAACAATGTGGAACATCTGCGACAGTAGATGCGACGGCAGCGACGCGCTCACCTTCAGGCCGCGCGGCTCTAATGCTCACCATTTTGCGGCAAAATCCTCGGCTTCCGCATCTCAATCACGCTTTTGGCACGCCGTTTGCTCCAACTGAAAGGACAGGCGCGCCGAGCGCCGTACAAAACGCTTGAGAGGATGGTGGCAATGACGCTCGCTTCAATTTACCCTTATCGCTGGAAGCTGCTGCGCTTCACCGCCATGATCGCCGTGCTCATCATCGCGCGCTGGACGCAGGCAGGGGCGCAGACGGGGACACCGGGCGCTGCCGGGGCCAAGCTCTTCGCGCAGCAGTGCGGCACCTGCCACTCGGTCAAACCCGGAGAAGTGCGCGCAGGCCCCTCGCTCGCCGGCATCGTGAACAAGACCGCGGGCAAGCAGGCCGGCTTCACCTACTCCGACGCGCTCAAGCGCAGCCCGATGAAATGGAACGCGGTCAATCTCGATCGCTGGCTGACCGACAGCAATGTCACCGTGAAAGGCAGCTACATGAATTACCGCCAGGCAGACGCAGCAAAGCGCAAGGCGATCATCGCCTATCTGGCAAGCACACCAGCACAATAGGGACAAATCCGATGGCCAAAATCATTCATGCCATGATCCGCGTGCTCGAAGAGCAGCGATCGCTCGATTTCTACAAGACGGCGTTGGGGCTCGATATCGCCGATCGCTTCCCGTTCGATGGGTTCACGCTTGTTTATCTGCGCAACGCTGAAAACGACGTCGAGATCGAACTGACGATCAATCACGACCGCACCGATCCCTACACCCATGGCGATGGCTATGGCCACATCGCCGTGGCCGTGGACGATCTGGACAGCGAACACACCCGGTTCGAGGCCGCGGGGCTCACACCGCAGCCGATCAAGGAGTTCTTCCGTGAAGGCGCGCTGATGGCCCGCTTCTTCTTCGTGACGGACCCTGATGGTTACAAGATCGAGATGCTGCAGCGCTACGGCCGCTACGTCTGACCGGACATCCGAAAACAAGCAAAGCAACGCCTCGGGGGACGGGGCAAAGGAGAGACTGACATGAGAGTTGTGGAAAAGCGGGACATGCTCAATCGCCGCGCCTTTCTCGGCCGGTCGGCAGGTGCCGTCGCATTGGCCGGACTGGCCAGCGGGGTGAGCCTTGCAGCGCCGCTCAAGACCGTAAAGGCGCCCGCCGCCGCGACTCTGGTGAAGATGGCGCGCGATCTCTACCCGCATGATCGCCTGCCCGACCTTTTTTACGAGACGGCCGTCGCGACCATCGACGGAAAGGTCGCCGCAGAGCCAGCGTCAAAGACGCTGCTTTCAGACGGTGTCGTCGCGCTCGACAAGGCAGCGACCGACAAATTCGGCAAGCCCTATGTCGCGATCACCGCCGAAGCAGACCGCGTCATCGCGCTCAAGGCGATCGAGGCTTCGCCCTTCTTCGCGCGCATACGCAGCGAGATGATCACCGCACTCTACAACCAGCCCGATCTGTGGGCCAAGCTTGGCTACGAAGGCTCCTCGGCCGAGCATGGCGGTTACATCCATCGCGGCTTCAACGACATCGACTGGCTGCCGGCCTGACCGGCTGAACCAGACGCGGGACATAGGGGAAGAGGACCCAAAAATGGCTACGAAATTCGCACTGAACGACGACAGCGTCGTCGTCGTCATCGGCTCGGGCGCGGGTGGTGGCACGCTTGCCAACGAGCTGGCCCAGAAAGGCATCAAAGTAGTCTGTCTGGAAGCCGGATCACGCTATGAGATTCAGGATTTCATCAATGACGAGTGGGACAGCTTTGCCCAGCTCGCATGGACGGACAAGCGCACGACATCCGGCACATGGCAGGTGGCGAAGGACTTTCCCAATCTGCCTGCATGGATCGTGAAGGCCGTGGGCGGCACCACTACCCACTGGGCAGGCGCATCACTGCGCTTTCAGGAGCATGAGTGGAAGGCGCGCACCACTTATGGCGAGATCGCCGGTGCGGCGCTGCTCGACTGGCCAGTGACGCATGATGAAATGGCGCCTTGGTATGACAAGGCCGAGCTCAAGATGGGCACGACGGGCACGCACGGCATCCCGCGCCTGCCCGGCAACAACAATTACAAGGTGCTGGCCGCAGGCGCCAAGGCGCTCGGCTATCAGGAGTTCCACACTGGTAATATGTCGATCAACAGCCAGCCGCGTGACGGGCGCGGCAGCTGCCTCCAGATCGGCTTCTGCTTTCAGGGCTGCAAGTCCGGCGCGAAATGGTCGACGCTCTATACCGAAATCCCCAAGGGCGAGGCGACCGGCAAGCTGGAAGTGCGCCCGGAATGTCAGGTGATCCGCATCGAGCATAATGCCGCCGGCAAGGTGACAGGCGTCATCTATGCCGACAAGGCCGGCAAGCTGCACAAGCAGGGCGCACGCGTCATCGCGCTGGCAGGCAACTCCATCGAGAGCCCGCGCCTGCTGCTGAACTCCGAGAGCAACCAGTTCAGGAACGGGCTGGCCAATGGCGCGGGCCATGTCGGCCGCCATTACATGCGACACACGACGGGCTCGGTCTATGCCGTGTTCGACAAGCCCGTGCACATGTACCGCGGCACCACCATGGCGGGCATCGTCCGCGATGAGGCGGTGAACGACACGAAGCGCGGCTTTGTGGGCGGCTATGAGATGGAGACGATCTCGCTCGGCGTCCCCTTCACCGCCGCATTCCTAAACCCCGGCGCATGGGGCCGCGACTTCACCTCTGTGCTGGATGGCTATGACAGGATGGCCGGCATGTGGCTGGTGGGCGAGGATTTGCCGCAGGAAACCAACCGGGTGACGCTGAACAGCGGCGTGAAGGATGGCTTTGGTATGCCTGTCGCCAACGTGCATTATGACGATCACGCCAATGATCATGCCATGCGCGAACATGCCTTCGCACGCGGCGTGGCGCTCTATGAGGCGGTCGGCGCGACGAAGACCATCAGGACGCCGCCTTACCCATCCACACACAATCTGGGCACCAACCGGATGAGCAACAAGGCGGAAGACGGCGTCGTCAACAAATGGGGCCAGACCCATGAGGTGAAGAATCTCTTCGTTTCCGATGGCAGCCAGTTCACGACCAGCGCGGCAGAAAATCCCACTCTGACCATCGTTGCGCTTGCCATTCGTCAGGCAGACCACATTGCTGGTCTCATGGCGAAGGGCGAAATTTGAACGCCATTATATCAGGTCCATGGTTCCGCGCCTGAAGGGAGGCGCGGGGCCGCATCTGAAAGTGAACAGACATGGCTGGCATGACAGCGGACGAAGGCTCCGTCAGGGCACGCGCGCCTGACGCCGGGGGCAACTGGCGACGCGCGTCCGAGCTCCCACCGCTCAGCGAGATTTTTCGCACTATTCCCGTCCGTGGCCCGACCTGGCGCAGGATGCTCGCCTTTCTGGGGCCGGGCTATCTGATCGCGGTCGGCTACATGGACCCGGGCAACTGGGCGACCGATCTCTATGGCGGCTCCGCCTTCGGCTACACGCTGCTGTCCGTCATCCTGCTCTCAAATGTGATGGCGATGCTGCTGCAGCATCTCGCCGTGCGGCTGGGCATCGGCACAGAGCGCGATCTCGCGCAGGCCTGCCGCGATCATTACAGCAAGCCCACCGTGTTCGCGCTCTGGATATTGTGCGAGATCGCGATCTGCGCCTGCGACCTTGCCGAACTCATCGGCACTGCCATAGCGCTGCAACTGCTCTTCGGCATCCCGCTCGCCTGGGGCGTTGCGCTCACCGGCTTTGATGTGCTGCTGCTCCTGATGCTACAACGATGGGGCTTTCGGCTGCTTGAGGCGCTGGTCATCACGCTGCTGGCCAGCATCGGCCTCTGCTTCTCCATCGAGATAGTTCTCGCGCAGCCGGACTGGATGGGCGTGGCGGCGGGCTTTGTGCCGCGCACAGAAGTGGTGACCAACCCGCTGATGCTCTATGTCGCCATCGGCATCATCGGCGCGACGGTGATGCCGCACAATCTCTACCTGCATTCCGCGATCATCCAGAGCCGATCCTATGAGCGGACACTGGAGGGGCGGCGGGAAGCGCTGCGGTTCGCCACCATCGATTCAACCATCGCCCTGTTCTTCGCGCTGCTCATCAATGCCGCGATCCTCATCCTCGCGGCAGCGGCGTTTCACAGCAGCGGCCAGATCGTCATAGAGATTGCTGAGGCGCACCGCCTGCTCACGCCCACGCTTGGCACACCGATCGCCTCGGTCGCGTTCGCCGTCGCCCTGCTCGCCTCGGGCCAGAACTCGACGATCACAGCGACGCTCGCCGGGCAAATCGTGATGGAAGGCTTCACGACATGGCGTCTGCCCGCTACCCTGCGCCGCATCATCACGCGCGGGCTGGCGCTCATCCCGGCGCTGTTCGTAACGATCGCTTATGGCGAGAAGGCGACGGCAGAGTTGCTCGTGCTCAGCCAGGTGATCCTGTCCGCGCAACTTCCTTTCGCGATCATCCCGCTGGTCCTTTTCACCAGCGACAAGACAAAGATGGGGATGATGGTCTCGCCGCGCTGGCTTACGTCGATCGCATGGATCATTGCGGTCGTCATCGTCACGCTGAATCTCAAATTCTTGTGGGATATTTTGCTGAATAGCTAATTTCCTCGAGCGTCCGTTCCGCTCTCCCTCCTCTCTATCCGCTAAGTGCGCAGTTAGCTAAAGCCGGACGCACGGAAACTTCCGATTCCCGCGCCGGTCCGGTCAGCAAGCCCGTCATAGAGAGGGCAACCGAACCGACATCTGTCGCCCCGACCGGGAGAGCTTCACCAACTCGGAAGTGGGTGAAGCGGTCGAAAGACCTGTGGAGCGCCGCCGAACCATGGAGGGATGGACGGCAGGGGCATCAGGGCGACCAGCCGTCAGCGATCCGGAAAGCCTGCAAGGCGGGTGGCCAGAATCCTCGGGGTAAAGTCAGCTCTTCACACCAAGCTGGCATTGGCCGAAAGCTACTGCGCTTTGTGTGCTGGGCGAAGCCACATCATGGGACGCCAGCATCCGTCTCATCCGCAGACAACCCCGAAGCGTGGCAGGCCATCGTTAATGCCGCTGACACAGCCCGCGAGAACCGCGAAGCCGTGGCCGCCTGTCAGAAAGCCGCCGCTAAGGCCAGGAGCCGATGCGATGCACCATAAGGATAGGGAAGCCGTAACCTTGGATAGCGTGGGATACTTCTCTGCGAAACGAGCGAGCAACGCCCAAATTACTCAGCCCCATCGCAGCAGACGACTTATCCCCAAGACACATCTTTCAAGCCCACTCAGTCCCAATGGACAGTTGGCACATGTGATGGTATAAGGCACCCATCAGTAGGCAAAACTGACGCTAAATCAATACCTTGCTATGATTGCCGGGTGACCGTAGGGGTCACCATCTTGCAGGCGGGCGTTCGATCGCCGGGCCTCGATGCTGTGCAGTTGCATGTTTTCCGCGCTAACCCGTAGTTTACCGTGATTGACCTTGATGGGTCTTAGGGTGCAACATTGCTGTCATGAAAAAGGCAGAGGGTGCATTGCTGACCATCAGTGAACTGGCTGATGAATTGGGCCTGCCCCAGCATATATTGCGCTATTGGGAAACGCGTTTCCCGCAACTGCGCCCGCTCCAGCGTTCCGGCAATCGCCGCTACTACCGTCCCGCCGACGTGGCGCTGGCCCGTCGCATCCATGATCTGCTCAACATCGAAGGCTTCACTGTGAAGGGCGCGCAGAAGATGCTGGTCGATGGCAATGGGACCGTATCGCCGGATGTGCCGGAGCCAGGGACGCACGATGATCTGCTGGCGCGGCTGGAGGGCATACGCGACCAACTGGCCCGCGCCATTCGCCTATAATTGCCGCGCGTAGATCAGGTCGCGGAACGGCACGTCGCCAACCATGAAGGTCAGCGATCCCACCTCAACGAAATCATGCCGCGCATAGAAGCGCCGCGCCCGGTCATTTTGGGGATAGACGGCCAGTAGCAGGCGGCTGGCCCCGCGCCGCCGGGCTTCCTGCGCAACCAGGTCCATGATCGTATCGCCATGCCCGCCACCCTGCCAGCCCGACAGCAGATAGAGCCGCTTCAATTCCCGGTCGCAGGCCGGATCGGTCGCGATCGGCAGGTCAGGCGGCGTGATCATCGCATAGCCCACCGGCGCGCCAAATGGTGTCTCGCCAATCAGGACGGTCTGCTCAGGATCGGCCAGTGCGGCCTCATAATAAGGGATGCCATGGGCGGTGCGGATATGACTGACCAGCGCCGCGCCGGGATGGTCGTGGGCGAAGCTGGACAGGAAGGTCGCCCCGCCAAGGATGGAAAGCGCAGGGCCATCGTCGGCCCCCGCGACGCGCCAGATTATGGGCGTCATGGCCGCCAGCCCCGTCAGCGCGTCCCCGGACCCAGCGCCGGGTCCAGATCGCGCGGGCGGGTGAAGCTGACCAGCGTGGCGATATTCTCCCGCGCCTCGCTCCAGCGGTCGACTTTGAGGTCCAGCACCGCGATGCTGGCGGTCGGGAACTTGACCTCCACATCCTCGCGCAGAGGATTGGCGCCATCGTCGGGGACGAGATCGAGGATCAACTCCTCCAGCCCCGGATTATGCCCGGCCAGCAGGGCGCTGTCGGTGCTTTCGGGCAGGTCGCGGATGACATCGAACAATGTCGGGGAGGAGGCGAGATAGATGCGCCTGTCCCAACGCGCGTCGAGCGATTCGCCAAAGCCGGTGAAAAATGTCTCCAGCGTCTGCACCACCCGCACCGCGGGCGACGCCACCAGCATGTCGAACTGCATCTGCCGCTGGGCGGCAAACTGGCCCATCAACAGCGCCGCCTTCTCGCCCCGATGATTCAAGGGCCGGTCGAAGTCGCGGGCCACCGGATCGTCCCAGTCGGACTTGGCGTGGCGCAACAGGGTCAGCCGCTTCATTCTCTCTCCAGATGGCTGTGGCCGGATTCGTGTCCCTGATGCCCTAAGGACGCAGTTTCGCCAAGGGTTTCGCGTCGCGAAGCGACACTGACCGCTATGATCGCTTCGTCCAGCGTCACCCGGCGGATCGGCGTGCCGGGCGGAAAGGCGCTGAGCAAGCGACTGGGCATGGCGGCCGACAGGATGACGAAACAGCCCTTGTCCTCGGCCCGGCGGATCAGGCGGCCGAACGCCTGCGCCAGCCGCGCACGAATCAGCCGGTCGTCATAGGCATTGCCGCCATTGGCCAGCCGCCGCGCGGCGTGCAGCACCGTCGGCTTGGACCATGGCACCCCCTCCATCACCACCAGGCGCAGCGAATGGCCGGGCACGTCCACGCCGTCGCGCAGCGCGTCCGTCCCCAACAGCGAAGCGCGCGGATCGTCGCGAAAAATATCGACCAGCGTGCCCGTGTCGATCGGATCGACATGCTGGGCGTAGAGCGGCAGCCCCGCGCGCGCCAGCCGGTCGGCGATGCGGGCATGGACGGCGCGCAATCGCCGGATAGCGGTGAACAGCCCCAGCGTGCCACCGCCCGCCGCTTCGATCAGGCGGCCATAGGCGCCCGACAAGGCGGCGAGATCGCCCCGCTTGATGTCGGTGACGATCAGCACTTGCGCGCGCGCGGCATAATCGAACGGGCTGCCGGCCTCGAACCGTCCGGCGCCGTGGGGCAGGTGGACAGCGCCGCTGCGGCTTTCCGCGTCGCTCCAGTCACCCCCGCCTTTCAGCGTCGCGGAGGTGACGATCACACCCTGTGCGGGCTTCAATACGGTTTCGGCAAGCGGTCGGCTGGGGTCCAGCCAGTGGCGGTGGATGCCAATGTCATATTCCCGCCCCTCGACCCGGTCGACCGTCATCCAGTCGACATAGTCGGGGTCGGCCGGACCGCCGATCCGCGCCAGCAGCGCCAGCCATGCGCTGATCAGGTCGCGCCGCCAGCCGAGCGAGGCCACCGCCCCCTCGATTCGCGCTCGCGCCGCGCCGTCCAGCCAGTCGGGTGCATCCTCGATCACTGCCTCCAGCCGTCGCGACAGGTGCGTCAGCGGGCGCAGCAAAGCATCGAGCGCCAGCGCGGCCTCCTGCGCCGCCTCGACCAGCGGACCATCCGGGGCGGCCAGTTCGGTCTCCAGTCCATAGCCTGCATCGGCCTCGCCCGTGTCCGCGGCACGCGCAAAGACAGTGCCGCGCACGGCCGTAAAGAGGGCTTCAAGCGGTCCGAACGGCTCATCGGCCACGACGCGCTTCAGCCATTCGTCGGCGGGCAGGGCCAGCGCCGCGTCGGTGGCGGCGCGGATCGCCTCTCCGCCCTCCACATCATAGCTGGCAAGGTCGGACAGGCGCGCCGACAGGCCGCGCCGTCGCCCGCGCGATCCGCCCTCCGGCCCCATGATCCAGCGGCGCAGCTCGATCGCCTCCTGTCCCGACAAGGCGACGGAAAAGGTCGAATCGGCAGCGTCAAACAGATGATGGCCTTCGTCAAAGACGATCCGCTGGGGTCGCTGGCCGGTTTCGCGGCCGCGCGCCGCGTTGATCATCACCAGCGCATGATTGGCGATGACGATGTCGGCATCGGCGGACGCGCGGGCCGACCGCTCGATGAAGCATTTGCGATAATGCGGGCAGCCGGCATAGATGCATTCGCCGCGCCGGTCGGTCAGCGCGGTGGAGCCGTTGCGGCGGAACAGGGTGGGCAGCCAGCCGGGCAGGTCGCCGCCGACCATATCCCCATCCTTGCTGAAAGCCGCCCAGCGCGCGACCAGTTGCGCCAATATCGCGGCCCGGCCGCTAAAGCCCCCCTGCAACGCATCTTCCAGATTGAGCAGGCAGAGATAATTTTCCCGCCCCTTGCGGACCACCACCCGCCTGGCCGCGACCGCCGCGTCGGGAAACAGCCGCAGTGATTCGCGGTCAAGCTGGCGTTGCAGCGCCTTGGTATAGGTGGATACCCACACCGTCCCCTGCGCTTGCGCCGCCCAGAGCGAGGCGGGCGCAAGATACCCCAATGTCTTGCCAATGCCGGTGCCCGCTTCCGCCAGCAGCATGTTGGGCTGGTCGCGGTGCGCGCGCGGGCGGAACGGGCCGATCGCGGCGGTGGCATAGGCGCGCTGGCCCGGACGCGCCTCCGCTCCGGCGCCGGTCAGCGTGTCGAGCCGGTCCAGCACCTGCGCCTCGTCCAGCATCACGGTGCGCGGGGCAGGGCGGGGCTGCGCTTCCTCCCATTCGGGCAATTTGGAAAACAGCCAGCGCTCGGCCTCACGCGGCTTGGCGATGCGCGGCGCGACCAGCGGCGACCAGGGCCAGCGCAGCCGGTGCAGCGTCTGCGCCGACGTCCAAGCGCCTTCCCGCTCACGCCAGTCCGGCGATTCGAGCCGGTCGAGCAGGGCCTGCGTCGCATTCTGGAGCAAGGCGGGAATGTCCGCTTCCGCGCCCGGTACCGGCAGGCCAAGCGCTTGCGCCAGCCCCTTGGGCGTGGGGACAAGGAAGCGGGCAGGGTGGAGAAACGCCCAAAGTTCCAGCAGGTCCAGGCCGTTTAGATCGGGATAGCCCAGGCGCTGGCCGGTCAGCGGCGCATTGAGCAGCAGCACCGGCGTTTCTGCCGCGCGACCGATAGCCTGCCCCTTGGCCAGACCTTGCGTCCGACCGCCTTCGCGCAACCAGATGCCGCCATGACTGGCGTGGAGGGCTGGCAGGGATGCTGGATCGATCACCCGCCCCGTTTAAGCGAGCGGGAACAAAAGGAAAACCTGTTTCAGCTGGTCCGGCGGCCAAAACCGCCACCGCCGGTGGCCGCGGCCATAATGCGGGCGCGCGGCTGGAAGGCGACGGGCGTGCGCCGCGCCGCGCGGGCCAGTTCCAGCTGGTCGTACAGCGGACCTTCGTTCAACTCATAGGGGAAGCGAATGCCCATGCGGTCTTCTTCGGACCAGCGCACGGTGCCAAAGGTGATGTGGCCGTCCAGATCGATCTGGCACGATGAACCGGCAGGCAGGGTGCAGCCGACCACTTGCGCGCCGCCTTCGCTCAGGTCGACGATCGTGCCTTCCAGGCTGTCGAGTACGGTCGTGACGACGATGGCGATGTCGACCACGATGCGTTCGCGGGTGCGCAAGATCTGCATGATGCCTCCAGAAGCCTGATTATCCCTCGATAGGGTTAATGAAGCTCTAATATGCGAACGGTTCTTAACGCAGATTTGCCCGCAAAGAGCGTTTCTTTTCGGCCTGTCCGGAGCTAGGGGCATGTCATGACCGCGACCGATCTATTCCGCACCGCCGCCCTGGCGGCCAAGGCCTGGCCCTATGAAGAAGCGCGCAAGCTGCTCAAGCGCTATCCCGATGGCGCGCCGGACAAAGGCCATATCCTGTTTGAAACCGGCTATGGACCATCGGGCCTGCCGCATATCGGCACGTTCAACGAAGTGCTGCGCACGACGATGGTCCGCAACGCCTATCACGCCCTGTCGGATATTCCCACGCGCCTGGTGGCGTTCAGCGACGATATGGACGGGCTGCGCAAGGTGCCTGACAATGTGCCCAATCAGGCGATGCTGACGCAGCATCTGGGCAAGCCGCTGACGCAGGTGCCCGATCCGTTCGAAAAGTTCGAAAGCTTCGCCCATCACAATAATGCGATGCTGCGCGAATTTCTCGACCGCTTCGGCTTCGACTATGAATTCGTCTCCGCGACCGAACGCTATCGGGCCGGGGCGTTTGACGACGCGCTCAAGCAAGTGCTGCGGCGGTATCAGTTGATCATGGACATCATGCTGCCCACCCTGCGCAAGGAACGGCAGGCGACCTATTCGCCAGTCCTGCCCATTTCGCCCAAGAGCGGTATCGTCCTTCAGGTGCCGGTGGAAGTCGTCGACGCCGAAGCCGGGATCGTCCGTTTCGAGGATGAAGGCGAAATGGTCGAACAGTCGATCCTGTCGGGTGGCGCAAAGCTGCAATGGAAGGTCGACTGGGCGATGCGCTGGTATGCGCTGGGCGTCGACTATGAAATGGCGGGCAAGGATCTGATCGATTCGGTCACGCAATCGTCGAAGATTTGCCGCGCGCTTGGTGCCCGGCCGCCCGAGGGCTTCAACTATGAGATGTTCCTCGACGAAAAGGGCGAGAAAATCTCCAAGTCCAAGGGCAATGGCCTGAGCCTTGAGCAATGGCTGACATACGGTCCGCAAGAGAGCCTGGCCTTCTACGCCTATCGCGAACCCAAAAAGGCCAAGCAGTTGCACATGGGCGTCATCCCGCGCGCGGTTGACGAATATTGGCAGTTCCGGGGCAATTATCCTGGTCAGCCGGTCGAACAGCAATTGGGTAATCCGGTCCATCATGTTCATGACGGCAAGCTGCCCGAAGGCCGGTTGCCGGTGACCTTTGGCCTGTTGCTCAATCTGGTCGGCGTCATGGGCGATGCCAGCCGCGATCAGGTGTGGGGCTATCTCACCAATTATGTCGCGGATGCCTCGCCGGAAACCTATCCTGATCTTGACGCGCTGATTGGCCATGCTCTGGCCTATCATCGCGATTTCGTGGCTCCCACCCTCCAGCGCCGCGCGCCCGACGCCAATGAGGCTGCGGCCTTGCGCAGGCTGGACGCGGAACTCGCTGCTCTGCCTGCCGACGCTTCAGCGGAGGACATCCAGAATATCGTCTATGCCATCGGCAAGGATGAGGCGTTCGGTTTTGCCGAATTGCGGGACTGGTTCAAGGCGCTGTACCAGACGCTGCTGGGCGCGGATCAAGGGCCGCGCATGGGCAGTTTCATCGCGCTTTATGGTATCGATAACAGTCGGAAGCTGATTGGTCAGGCGCTGGCAGCCTGAATCGGCGGATTTTACCGGAAAAGCGGAACTTTTCGGGCAGGCGCGCGTTCTGCGCAACGGTCCACCCCCCTTTCGGACTGATGGTGCGTTCTGCGTGCCATCGGCCGCGCTTGTCTGGCAACGGGCGGCGCGGCCAAGTTGGGCGGAAATACAATGAAAACGGCCCCGGACATCGCTGTCCGGGGCCGTTTCCCCATGGGCTGGCCTCTTACCAGAAGAAGCCGCGATGCACCTGGATCACGCGCCCATTGCGGACATTGACCAGCAGCACATCATTATAATGGCGTACCCAGCGCTGGTTCACGCCCGGACGGGGCAGGCGATAGCGATAGGGGTCGGCGATATAATAGCGCGAGTTGTAATAGGCCGGGCGTAGACGGACGCCGACATTCCACTGGTTGTAACGGAACGGCGCGCGCCAGTTGCCGCCGCGATACACGTCGCGGTGCGAGCGGCGATAGTCGCGCCAATCCTCACGAACTTCCTGGCGGGCCTGACGGACATCGCGGCGTTCATCGCGCACGTCGCGACGATCGCCATAACGCTGGGCCTGGCGCAATTCCTGCTTTTCTTCACGCAGATTGCGTTCGCTGCGGCGCACTTCGCCATAGGACTGTGCGGACGCGACACTAGGCGCGACCGTGGCGGCCAGCAGGCCCAGAATGATCAGTTTACGCATAGCATATCTCCTATTTCCTTGGCGGCTGAACCCTGTCCGGCTGGACCGGGTTCCCTGTCGCCAACACAGGGAGATATGGCGCAGCGCGCCTGAACGGCCTGAAAATGAAGCTGTCAGTTTTCAGTCATTTATGTCGCAAAGTGTATCGCTGGGGATGTTCGACAATGCGTGGCAGGGCGCATATCGACGCCGCACCGGCCCTTTCCCGCGCGCATGGGCGAAGGCCCATTCTCAAACAGATCTCGGCGTCCAGGGCCGTTCGCGAAACCATTTGGTGACGACATATTTGGTGCCCTGTTCGACTGGCCGGGCGGCGTGCAGACTGAAATTGTTGGGCGCGCCGTCAGCATCCATATTGTTCCAGATCAGGATCATCCCCTCGACCGGCGGCACCATGAATTCGCAATGGGGAAAATGCGTCTCGCCCCCCGCCTCGACCGGGGAAAGATAGATCATGGTCGTCCAGCTGCGCTGCCCGCCGGTGACACGCATCGCCGGCCAATAGTTGGCTGTGACCGGAAAATAATCGCAATGCAGCCGATATTCCTGGCCGCTGGTATAGCGCTGCCCCTGCAATGTTTCCCCATGATCCGCAGGCAGGCCGGTGAGCGCGCATATACGGTCGCTGATCGCCTTGACCAGCGGATCGAAGGGATCGAGATTGCAACTGTGGCTGGTCCGGTAATCGGCGTTCGCGCTGCCCGAAAACAGGGTCGAAGGCTGCGCGCCCGCATCGATAATGGCGCGCAGATCGGCGCATTCTTCGGGGCTGAGGAAATCCTGCCGCCCATAGATGGCGAGATGGGGCGACTCGATCCGGCTGACCATCGGGTTGCGCTCCAGCCGGGCCTGCACCTGCGCCCCGATCGCCGCGCGGGCGGAGGAGGCGATGCCGCCATCATCGTCACTGTCTGTCATTCCGTCACACTGCCACAGCGGCCGGTACCATGAAAAGACCCCGGCGTGTCACCGCACCGGGGCCAGTATTCCTGAAGGCCACTTCAGGGAGCGCGATTACCAGAAAAAGTCATGGATCACGTCGACGACATAGCCGTCCCGAATGTCCACCAGCAGCGCATCGTCATAATAGCGAATCCAGCGCAGCGTGCCGTAAGCGGGCGGCAGGCGATAGGCATAAGGGTCGTTCAGCCAATAGCTGTTGGAATAGAGCAGGCTGCTCAGCACGATACCCACAGAGAAACGGCGATAGCCATAGTCCCAGCCACGCGGCGCGTAGTAGCGACCCAGACGGTACTGATTGCCATAGCGGTTGCGATAGCTGTTCCAGTCATAGCGCCTGTCCTGCCGCCAGCCCTGATTCCAGCGCTGCTGGTTGCTCCAGCGGGTGCGATCGTCATAGCGGCGGCCATTGTTCCAGTTGCCCACCACGCCCCGATTGTCGTTCCAGCGCCGGTCATCGCGCCGATCCTGGCGATAATCCCGCCGGTCGTCGCGGCGATCGTTGCGCCAGTCCTGGCGATCGGCGCGTTGGTCCTGACGATAATCCTGCCAGTCATTGCGGCGATCGCCACGCCGGTCCTGCCGCGCATCCTGTCGATCCGGCGCGGACACTACTGCTGAGCTGCCGGGATTCCGCCACGGGCGGTCGGCGCGGGGCTGCTGTACGGGGGCCTGGGGCGCCGGTGTCTGCGCAACCGCGCGGTTCTGTCGCTGTTGCCAGCGCTGCGCCTGCTGCCCTTCGCCGCCCATCGGGCGCTGCCCATTGCCGCGCCACTGATAGGCTTGACGGTCACCGCCGCCACGTTCTGCACGATCGCCGCGATTGCCACGGCCATTCTCATTGCTCTGGGCATAAGCGGGGGCGACACCGCTGAGCAGCGTTGCGGCCATGAGTCCCGTCAGCATCATCTTCCTGAACATCATCGTGACTTTCTTTGCGCGGGAACCTCCTGTCCCCTCATGCCGCCTTTCTAGGGCGCGCGCGATGTCGCAAGTCTGAACCTGTCCGTCAGCCATTTGAAAGAATCGCGGGACGTAATGAACCCAAATCCCGCCTCGCGCGTTATTTCGTTTTCGTATCGGTCTGTCCGCTAAAAACGGCCGGACCCGGATCAAATGCTGATCCAGATCAGTGCAGGGTGCTTGCCCCCTCTATAGGACTGCCGAGTGAATAAATCTCCCCATGTCAGCGGCGTCCGTCAGGCCCTGCGCGAAGCTACCAGCGACAGTCATAGCCATGTTGATGGCCTATTTTCAGCCTATCGGCTTGATTCAGAAAGCGATTATGCTGCGTTCCTGACGGCCCATGCCCGCGCGCTGGGCGCGCTTGAATCGGTTGCGCGCCCCGAATCGCCACGCCTGCCCATGATCGCGGCGGATCTCGCGGCGATGGATATGGCCATGCCTGCGCCCCTTTCGCTCGCCGATCCCGATCGCGATGGCTATCGCTGGGGGCTGCTTTATGCGCTGGAAGGGTCGCGGCTGGGTGGCGCGATGCTCGCGCGCCGGGTCGCGCCCGGCCTGCCGCATGCCTATCTGTCCGCCGTCCATGGCAAGGGCGGTTGGGTCGCGTTTCAGCAGGCGCTCGATCGGGCAGCCGCTGACGGGGGCGAAGACTGGCTGGACGACGCCGTGCAGGGCGCGCAGGCCGCCTTCGCCCTTTTTGCCGCCGCAACCCGCGCTGAACTGGCCACTGCCCATGGCTGATGGCGGCGGTACAGGCGCGGACTTCGCCGTTAATCTGACCAATTGCGATCGGGAACCGATCCATGTGCTGGGCACGGTTCAACCTTTCGGTTTCCTGATCGCGCTGACAGCCGACTGGCTCGTCTCGCGCGTATCGGCCAACAGCGCTGCCTTCATTGGCCTGTCCCCGGACGACATGCTGGGCAAGCCGGTCAGCGACCTGCTGGATGCCGATGCCATCCATGCGCTGCGCAACCGCATCACCCTGCTGCGCGGCGCCGACTCGGTGGAACGCATCTTCTCCCTGCCGCTGATGTCTGGCGGCGCGCCGTTCGATGTCGCCGTCCATTTTTCCGGTCCGCTGGTGGTGATAGAGGCCGAACCCGCCAGCGCCGACGAGATGGAAGCGAGCAGCACCGTTCGCTCCATGGTCGCGCGGCTGGCGCAGGCCGATGGCATGACGGCTTTCCTGCGCGATGGTGCGCGACAGGTGCGGGCGCTGACCGGCTTTGACCGGGTGATGGTCTATCGCTTCGCCGATGGCGGCGATGGCGAAGTCGTGGCCGAAGCGCTGCGGCCCGGCATCGACAGTTTCTTTGGCCTGCATTACCCCGCCTCCGACATTCCGGTGCAGGCACGCGCGCTCTATCTGCGCAACATTTTCCGGGTGATCGCCGATGTTCATGCGCAGCCCGTGCCGATCGTCCCGACGCTTGATCCGACCGGCGCGGCGCTCGACATGTCGCTCTGCCTCACGCGCGCGGTATCACCCATCCATATCGAATATCTGCGCAACATGGGGGTGGGGGCGTCGCTCTCCATCTCCATCATCGTCGAAGGGCGGCTATGGGGGCTGTTCGCCTGCCACCACTACGCCCCGCGCCTGCCGACCTTTGCCCAGCGCAGCGCGGCGGAACTGTTCGGCCAGATATTCTCGATGATGCTGGAAAGCCGCGAACGCGCGGAGACAGCCGACTATGAGGGCAAGGCGAGACAGGTTGCCGACCGGCTCATGTCGGCCGTGGCGCAGGATCATGACCTGCTGTCCAACGCGCGCTGGCTGGGCGACATCATCTTCGACACGATTCCGGCCGATGGCGTTGGTGTCTATATTGACGGGCAGATCAGCCTGTCGGGGCTGACCCCTGACACGGCGGCGTTCGCCGGCATCGTCTCCATGCTCAACCGCGTCGCCGCCAGTCAGGTCTATACGACTGATGCGCTCGGCCGCGTCCTGCCCGAAGCGGCCGCCTATGCCGATCGCGCCTCCGGACTGCTCGCCATTCCGCTGTCGCGCCGACCGCGCGACTATGTGGTGTTGTTCCGTGCCGAACAGTTGCGCGCGGTGCGCTGGGCAGGCAATCAGGACAAGCATATCGAATATGGCCCCAACGGCCCGCGGCTCACCCCGCGCAAAAGTTTCGAGGAATGGTCGGAACTGGTGAAGGGAACGGCATTGCCTTTCGTCCCCGCGCAATTGCGCGTCGCCGAAGCCCTGCGCACAGCCCTGCTGGAGGTCGTGCTGCGCCTGTCCGATTCAGCGGATGCGGAACGGCAGCGCGCGCATGAGAAGCAGGAATTGCTGATCGCGGAACTCAATCACCGGGTCCGCAACATATTGGCGCTGATTCGCGGGCTTTTGTCCCAGACGCGCAGCAGCGCCGTGTCGGTAGAGGATTTCATCGGCACGCTGGAAAGCCGCATCCACGCGCTGGCCCGCGCCCACGACCAGATCACTGCCGACCGCTGGAGTCCCGCACGCCTCTACGACTTGATAGAGGTTGAGGCGGGCGTGTATCTGGGTGAACGGCGCGACCGGGTCCGGCTGTCTGGTCCCAATGTGCTGCTGACGCCTGGCTGCTTCACGGTCATGGCGCTGGTGATCCACGAAATGCTGACCAATGCCGCCAAATATGGCGCGCTGTCGGACAATGGCACCGTGACGATCGACTGGCGCGTGGATCAGGATGGCAGCCTGCTGATCGACTGGCGCGAAAGTGGCGGTCCGGCGGTGGTCGCGCCCACGCGGCGGGGTTTTGGATCGACCGTGATCGAGCGATCCATCCCCTATGATCTGGATGGCCGCGCCGAAATCCACTACCGGCTGGCCGGGCTGGAGGCGCATTTCTGCATCCCTTCCACCCATGTCGTGTCGGTGCTGCCCGACGTCGTCGGCACGGATCGTTCGCGCCCCGTCGTTGCCGTGACGCCTGCATTGCTCAAGGGGCGTCACGTCCTGCTGGTGGAAGATAATATGATCATCGCCATGGACGGGGAGGACGCCCTGCGCGATCTGGGCGCGGATGTGACGACCGCCGCCACCACCGCCCGCGCGCGCGAAGCCCTTCAACAGCATCCGGTCGATCTGGCGGTGCTCGATTTCAACCTGGGCGCGGAAACCAGCATGCCGGTGGCCGATCTGCTGGCGGAGCAGGGCATCCCTTTCCTGTTTGCGACCGGCTATGGTGACGGACTGGAACTGCCGGATCGCTTCGCCGATGTCACGCTGGTCAAGAAGCCCTATTCGGGCGCGACGCTGGCGCAGGCGATGACGCCGCTGATCGAGGACGCAGCCTAGTCGGGCAGCGCTATGGCTTGGGCGCAGGCGCTGGCCGACCAAGTGCCGGGATCGTACGGGCCGCCTCCTCCGGGGTGATGCCCGGCGGCGGCGCGGCGGCGCCCTGATCGCCTGTGCCCGTATCTTCGCCCCGCATGATCCGCCCGGCCCGGCGGATCGCGCCGCGCAGCCGGGGATAGATGCCGCACCGGCAGATATTGGTGATCGCCGCGTCAATTTCCGCGTCGCTTGGATCATTGGTCCGGCGCAGCAGCACCGACGCCGCCATGATCATGCCGGGGATGCAATAGCCGCATTGCGACACATTGTCGGCGGCGAACGCCTGTTGCAGGGGATGACCGCGATCGGGCGACAGCGCCTCGATCGTGGTGACGAAACGCCCTTCGGTCTTGCCGATCGTCACTTGGCAGGAGCGTACCGCTTCCCCGTCTATATCCACCGTACAGGCGCCACAGTCGCCCGTGCCGCAGCCATATTTGGTGCCGGTCAGGTTCGATGCGTCGCGCAGCGCCCATAGCAGCGGCGTGTCCGGGTCCATGCGATACTGGACTGGCCGGTCATTGACGGTGAAGCGCGTCATTCGGCGTCCGGCTCTTCCATCTCGGCCTTATGGTACAGGACTTCGTTGCGGACATGGATGATCTTCGACCCCAGCCGGATCTCCTGAATGAAGGTCGCAAAGCCGCCTGCCTGCAACAGCATCGCCAGGCTGAACAATATGGCGATCGGCGTCCCCAGATGGGCGTCGAACAAATTGCCCGCAAACAGCAGGATGACGACCAGACAGACGGCGCAGGCGGACGCAACCGACAGGAAGATCGCCATATTGACGACGCTCATTCGCTGGTCGAGGACGCGGATTTCATGCACCAGCCGGTCATGCTCGCGTCCGCGCGTGGTCAGGATCGCCGCCTCCACCGTCCGCGCCCGGTCGATGATCCGCGCCAGCCGGCTGACGGAGACATTCAGGAACGCGCCGATCCCGGCGAGCAGGAACACCGGGGCAAGCGCCAGCTGGATCGTCTGAGAGACCAGCGAAACCTGGGGAAGGGGGATCATGGCGCGACTGCGATCGTCAAGCCGCGCCCTTGGCTGGCGTATTGACGCCCATCGACTGAAGATATTTCTTCACGTTGCGGGCCGCCTGCCGCAGCCGCTGTTCATTTTCCACCATGGCGATGCGGACATAGCCTTCGCCATCCTCGCCATAGCCGACGCCCGGCGCAACTGCGACCTTGGCATGGGTCAGCAATTGCTTGGAAAATTCCAGGCTGCCCATATCCTTCAGCGCAGGCGGCAACGGCGCCCAGGCGAACATGGACGCGGGTGGGGCGGGGATGTCCCATCCGGCGCGGCCAAAGCTTTCGACCAGCACGTCGCGGCGCTTGTGGTACAGTTCGCGATTCTTCTGCACGATATCCTGCGGCCCGTTGAGCGCGGCGCAGGCCGCCGCCTGGATCGGCGTGAACGCGCCATAGTCGAGATAGGATTTCACCCGGCTCATCGCCGCGATCAGTTGCTTGTTGCCGACCGCAAAGCCGATCCGCCAGCCCGCCATCGAATAGGTCTTGCTGAGCGAGGTGAACTCGATGGCAATGTCCTTCGCGCCGGGCACCTGCAGGATGGACGGCGTCGGGTTGCCGTCATAATAAAGTTCGGAATAGGCAAGGTCGGACAAGACCCACACCTTATTCTCCTTCGCCCAGGCGACCAGTCGCTCGTAAAAGGCCAGGTCCACCGTCTCGGCGGTCGGGTTGGATGGATAATTGACCACCAGGATCGACGGGCGCGGCACGGTGAAGGCCATGGCGCGGTCGAGCGAGCGGAAATAATTGTCGTCCGGAGTCGTCGGCACCGACCGGATGGTCGCGCCCGCCAGGATGAAGCCGAACATATGGATCGGATAGCTAGGGTTGGGGGCCAGCACGACATCGCCCGGCGCCGTGATCGCGGTGGCCAGGCTCGCCAGACCTTCCTTGGATCCCATGGTCACGACGACCTCGGTTTCCGGGTCGACATCCACGCCGAAGCGGCGGCCATAATAGTTGGCCTGCGCCTTGCGGAGGCCCGGAATCCCCTTCGACTGGGAATAGCCATGGACGTCGGGCTTGCGCGCTACCTCGACCAGCTTGTCGATGACATGGGACGGCGGCGGCAGATCGGGATTGCCCATGCCCAGGTCGATAATATCCTCTCCCGCCGCGCGCGCGGCCGCCCGCATCGCGTTCACTTCGGCGATGACATAGGGGGGCAGGCGTTTCATGCGGTAGAATTCTTCGGACATTTTGGGGGCTTTCCTGAAAGCGCTCGGTAGGGAATAGTGCGTGTCGCGCCGTTGCCGCGTCACAATCTGGCTATAACCGGCCAGCTTGCGCCGCGCCAGAAAAAGCGATGCGATGAAACGATGCCAGGAACAGGAGAGTGGCCATGGATAAAGCCGACATCATGGAGCCGCATCTGCCTACGCTGGAACAGATGCAGCAATGGACCCACGCAATTGGTCAGGCCCAGCAACTGATGCTGGAACAGGCGGCGGGCGCTGCGGGCCAGACGCTCCCCTTTTCGCCCGAAACGGTGGCGCGTATCCAGACGAGTTTCGCTGACGAAGGGCTGGCGATGTGGCAGCGCTTCATCGATTCAGGCGGTATGTTCCGCGACAAGCCCGAACCCGTGCCCGCCGACAGCCCGGCCGCGCGCAAGGACCGCCGCTTTGCCGATCCCGCCTGGACCCAGCACCCCTTTTACGACCTGATCCGGCAAAGCTATCTGCTCGTTTCGGACTATATGCTGCAACTGGCCGATGCCGTTGACGGTGTCGATCCCAAGCAGAAGGCGAAGCTGCGCTTTGCGACCAGCGGCATGCTCGATGCGCTTTCGCCCTCCAATTTCCCGCTGACCAACCCGACCGTGGTGGAAAAGACGATCGAGAGCGGTGGCGAAAATCTGGTCAAGGGCTTGCAGCATATGCTGGCCGATCTGGAAAAGGGGCAGCTGACCCATACCGACGGCACCCAGTTTGAACTGGGCGTCAATATCGCCGCGACGCCTGGCAAGGTCATCCATGAAACCCCGCTCTACCAACTTATCCATTATGCGCCTTCCACGCCGGATGTGCTGGCGACGCCGCTCATCATCTTCCCGCCATGGATCAACCGCTTCTATATCCTCGACCTCAGCCCGCAGAAAAGCTTTGTCAAATGGGCGGTGGATCAGGGGATCAGCGTGTTTCTGGTCTCCTGGAAATCCGCCGACGCATCGATGAAGGATCTGATCTGGGACGATTATATCCTGCGCGGCCAGATCGACGCGATCGATACGGTGCGCGATCTGCTGGGCGTGCCGAGCGTACATACGATCGGCTATTGCGTCGCGGGCACCACGCTGGCGGCAACGCTGGCGCTGCTGGCCGCGCGCGGGGAAGGGGGCAAGGTGGCGAGCGCGACCTTCTTCACCGCCCAGGTCGATTTCAGCCGGGCAGGCGACCTGACCCTGTTCATCGATGATGAACAGATGAAGCTGGTCGACCAATTGTCATCGCAGGGGTTTCTGGACGGGCGCTATATGGCGCTCACCTTCAACCTGCTGCGCGGTCGCGACTTGATCTGGAACTATGTCGTCAACAATTATCTGTTGGGGCAGGATTATCCGCCGTTCGACCTGCTCTACTGGAATGGCGACACGACCAATCTGCCCGCCCGCTGGCACCGGGATTATCTCACCCAGCTCTATCGCGACAATCTGCTGGTGGTGCCCGGCGCCATCACGGTAGACGGCACGCCGATCGATCTCACGAAAGTCACGACGCCCGCTTATGTGCAGGCGGGGAAAGAGGATCATATCGCGCCGCTGGAAAGCGTGTGGAAGCTTACCGAAAATCTGTCCGGGCCGGTCCGCTTCCTGCTGGCAGGGTCGGGGCATATCGCCGGGGTCATCAATCCTCCGGCGGCGCAGAAATATCAATATTGGGCGTGCGAGGATAGCCAGCCGACGCTCGACGCCTTCCTGACCGCGGCGCAGGAAAACAAGGGCAGCTGGTGGCCCGACTGGCGCGCCTGGATCGAACGACTCGATCCGCAGACCGTCCCGGTCAAAGGGGCGCGTGTGCCGGGCAAGGGCCGGCTGAAGGCGGTGGAAGATGCGCCCGGACGCTATGTAAAAGCGCGGTAATCGCGCTTTTTCCAGCCCTTGGATCGCCTCCTCCGCCCTGCTGCGTGACGCTTTTGTTGCAGCGCACAATAAGCCTTGCAATCACATGGCAAAGCGACTATTGTGCACTGCAACAAATGGAGGAAAGTCCATGGCCGTAACACCCAAGACCGGACGCAGCGCCCCGCGCGCTAAAAGCGCATCGACGACCTTGTCGGCCAGCGAAGCGCTCAAGGCTGCCGAAGCGGCGATTGCCCCCGCACCCAAGAAAGCGCCCCCGCGTAAGGCGGCGGCGTCCAGCGTGAAAGCAATCGACGCCAATCCCGCTGCCGTTGTTGCAGCGACGACCGCCGTCGACGCGCCGCCGCTTCCGGAACCGGTTGCCGAACCAGAGGCACAGGCGCCCGTAGACGCCACGCCGCCTGAGGCTCCGGCCGAACCCGAAATGACCAAGAGCTTGCCCGAGCAGGCCGAACCGTTCGCACTCAAGACGCTGTCCGCCATAGAAGGAACCAAAACGATGAACGACGTAATCGAAACCGGCAAGAAGTTCGCTGAAGACGCCAAGGCGAAGCTGGAAACCGTTTATGCCGACATGAACGAAAAGGCGAAGGCCAGCGTCGAAAAGTCGACCAAGGCCATCGAAGAATTCAGCGACATCGCCAAGGGCAATGTCGAAGCGATGGTCGAATCCGGCAAGATCGCAGCCAAGGGCATGGAAACCCTGGGCCAGGAAGCTGTCGACTACAGCCGCAAGAGCTTTGAAAAGGCGACCGCCTCTTTCAAGTCCTTCGCGACCGTCAAGACCCCGACCGAATTCTTCCAGCTGCAAAGCCAGATGTTTTCGAGCAGCTTTGACGATTTCACCAAGGAAGCCGCCAAGAGCAGCGAAGCGATGATGAAGCTGGCCAGCGATGTTGCCAGCCCGCTGACCGCCCGCGTGACCGTGGTGACCGACAAGGTGAAGTCGCTCGCTGCCTAAGCGATCGGACGAACAGCATCAGGGCGCGCTCTCCCTATCGGGGGGGGCGCCCTTTTTGCCGTCTGCAAAATTGATGGTTACCATCGCATCCAGCCATGGCGGCCCCTTGCCATGGGCCGGCAAATTGCCATATCCTCGACCATCATGACCAGCATTTTGACAGCATCTATGATCCCCGCGACGATGACGGGGGAGGATCGGGACGATCCAGGCGATGGCACCGGTCCCAGCGTCGGCATCGCCACGCGCACCCGGACCCGCACGAAAAAGCCGTCTCTCTACAAAGTGCTCATGCTCAACGACGATTACACGCCGATGGAATTCGTCGTGCACGTCCTCCAGCAATTTTTCCGCATGGATATGGAGCAGGCGACTCGCGTGATGCTGCATGTTCACCAGCGCGGCGTGGGCGTGTGCGGGATTTTCAGCTATGAAGTGGCCGAAACCAAGGTCAATCAGGTGATGGATTTCGCCCGTCAGAACCAGCATCCGCTGCAATGCACGCTGGAAAAGGCCTGATCGCCGACCTACGCCTAATTTACCGTAAAATTCGATCAGTCAGCATGTTTTAATCAATTTCTCTGGAACCTGAGCGCCGCTTATCCTTTCATCATTCGCAATATGAGGATGATGACCATGGCCGATAAGCCCATAATGACGACCAGCGGCGGCGCGCCGATCGCTGATAATCAGAACAGCCTGAGCGCTGGCCCGCGCGGCCCCCTGCTGTTGCAGGACTATCAGCTGCTGGAAAAGCTGGCCCACCAGAATCGCGAACGCATCCCCGAACGTGTCGTCCATGCCAAGGGCTGGGGCGCCCATGGCACGCTGACCATCACCGGCGACATCAGCAAATATACCAAGGCGAAGGTGCTGCAACCGGGCGCGCAAACGCCGATGATCCTGCGCTTTTCGACCGTCGCTGGCGAAGCGGGCGCGGCCGACGCCGAGCGCGACGTGCGTGGCTTTGCGATGAAATTCTACACGCCCGAAGGCAATTGGGATCTGGTCGGCAACAATACCCCGGTCTTTTTCGTGCGCGATCCGCTGAAATTCCCCGATTTCATTCATACGCAAAAGCGCCACCCGCGCACCAATCTGCGTTCGCCCACGGCGATGTGGGATTTCTGGTCGCTCAGCCCGGAATCGCTGCATCAGGTGACGATCCTGATGTCCGATCGCGGTCTGCCGACGGACGTGCGCCACATCAACGGCTATGGCAGCCACACCTTCAGCCTGATCAACGACGCCAATGAGCGTTTCTGGGTCAAATTCCACTTCAAGACGATGCAGGGCCACAAGCATTGGACCAATGAGGAAGCGGCGCAGGTCGTGGGCCGCACCCGTGAATCGACGCAGGAGGATTTGTTCGAGGCGATCGAGCGCGGCGAGTTTCCGAAGTGGAAGGTCCAGGTGCAGATCATGCCCGAACTGGATGCCGACAAGACGCCCTACAATCCGTTCGACCTGACCAAGGTGTGGCCGCATGCGGACTATCCGCCGATCGACATTGGCGTGATGGAGCTGAACCGCAACGCGGACAATTATTTCGCGGAAATCGAGCAACTGGCGATGTCGCCGTCGAACATCGTGCCGGGCATCGGCTTTTCGCCCGACAAGATGCTTCAGGCGCGAATCTTCAGCTATGCCGACGCCCATCGCCACCGCATCGGCACCCATTATGAGGCATTGCCGGTCAATGCCCCCAAATGCCCGGTGCATCATTATCACAAGGATGGGGCGATGCGCTTCACCCCCAACAACCCCAATCCGGCGGCCTATTATGAGCCGAACAGCTTTGGCGGGCCGGTCGAGGACAATAAGTTTCTGGAGCCGCCGCTGCGGATTTCGGGTGATGCAGACCGTTGGAACCACAGGGAGGGCAATGACGATTTCAGCCAGCCCCGCGCCTTGTTCGAACTGTTCGATGCGGGCGAGAAGGACCGGCTGTTCGCCAATATCGCCGCTGCCATGGGCGACATTCCCGACTTTATCGAGGAACGCCAGTGCAAGCTGTTTGACGCCGTCCATCCCGATTATGGGGCCGGCGTGCGGGCTGCGCGCGCGAAGATCAAGGATCGCAACCCGTCCATCTCGGCGCCAACCGATGAATTGCTGTCCGACGCATCGGCCTGACGGCGCGGCCAGATTTGCATGACGATCGACCCCGGCGCCTGACACGCGCCGGGGTTTTTGCATCGTTATTACAGGGGCTTTCCCCGCTCGCGGGCATTCATGGTGAGCAAATATTAAGGATGCCGCGCTAGCCTCCCCGCCAATATGCAACGGTCCGCTCTTCGTCACTCCTCCTCGATCTTCGCGCCTGTTGTCACTGGCAGCGTCTATTTCATCGTGGCGACAATGGCGTTGCTGATCTCTCGTTTTGAAGGTGGCCTTGCCTTCATCTGGGGTGCCAATGCCTTTTTGATGGCGGAGTTGCTGACGTCGCGCACCCGCTACTGGCCGCGCGCGATCATGGCCTGCGCCATTGCCAGCACCTTCGCGACTGCGTTGTTCGGCATGGGTCCATTGGCCGCGATCCCCATGGCGGCGATCAACGTCGTCGAATCGCTGATCGTGGCGATCATCTGTCGCCGTTTCGTACCGGATCGCCGGATCATCGGATCGATTCGTCCCCTCGTGGTGTTCATCATCGCCCTATGCGGCGTCGCCAATGTCGTCGCCGGGGTTATGGCGGCGGCGGTCGCCTCCTTCATCACGTCCGTGCCGTTCGGCGCATCCTGGCTGCAATGGTATAGCGGGCATGTGCTGGGCGGGCTGACATTCGCGCCGATCCTGATCCTGCTGTTGCAGGGCGAATGCGGTCGCTGGCTGCGGGATACGCCGAAGCGGGTCAAGGTCGAGGCCATCGTGCTGCTCGCGCTGTTCACGCTGGCCATCGTCCATGTGTTTTTCTGGGCCAGCTATCCGCTACTGTTCGCGCCACTCCTGCCGCTGGTTCTGATTGCCTTTCGCACCGGGCAGGTGGGTGCGGCGGCCTCCATCATCATCCTGGCGGTGGTTGGGGGAGCGGCGACCGTGCAAGGGCTCGGCCCGCTGAACCTCGTTCCCGGAACGGTCGGCGCGCGGGTGCAATATTTCCAATTCTACATCGCGCTCAGTTTTCTGCTCAGCATGTTGATCACGGCCGAACTCAACAGCCGTCGCCGCCTGTTCCTGATGTTGCACGACAGCGAGGCGCGGTATCGCGCCATTGCCGAACATAGCGGCGATGTGGTGCTCAACATCGGCGTGGACGGTATCATCCGTTACGCCTCGCCATCGGCCGCTGAACAGATTGGCTGCGCGCCAGACCTGTTGATCGGCCAGTCCGCCGCCCATCTGGTCGATCCAAAGGACCGGAGGATCGTCATCGCCACCCATCGCCGCGCGCTGGCCAATCCCGGCGTCAGCCACACCGTCGAATTCCGGTCCCTGCTGTCCGGCGGCGATCCGCAATGGTGCGAAATGGTGAGCCGCGCCGTGGTTGACGAACGGGGCGTCGCCAGTGGCGTCGTAAGCATGATCCGCGACATGTCCCGGCACAAGGCGCGCCAACAGGCGCTGCAAGACGTCGCATCGCATGATTCGCTGACCGGAGCGGATAGTCGCGGCGCCTTCCTCGAAAAGCTGGAAGCGGAAATCCTGCGCGCACGCCATGGCGCGCGGTCCTGCCTGCTGTTGATCGACATAGACCATTTCAAGGCGGTCAATGACCGCTATGGCCATGGCGCAGGCGATCGGGTGTTGAGCGCTTTTGTCGAACGGCTGCGGCCGGGATTGCGGGGTATTGACAGCATCGGACGTCTGGGCGGCGAGGAATTTGCGATTTTGCTCGTCGATAGCGACATTGATCGGGCCAGCATGATCTGTGAACGGCTGCGCGCTCGCATGGTCGCGCCGATTCCCGTGGGGGAGGCGGGGAGCGAGGCCATCTCCGTGACCTTCAGCGCCGGACTGGTCCGACTGGACGGTGGGTCAACGCGATCGGCGATGCTGGAGGCCGCTGACAAGGCGCTCTATCGCGCCAAGCATAGCGGCCGGAACTGCCTGCGCCTGGCGGCTTAGCTGCTTTTGGGGCCATCGCGCATAAATCATGATGATATGTTGTAACTTATAACGGTTTGGCCTATGTAGCGACCAGCATGTCGCAGACCATTCGCCACTTTCTGATGTCCGGCCGTCTCGATCGCTTTGCGATCGCGCTGTCGGGCCTGTGCCTGGCGCATTGCTTTATCACGGCTGTCGTGCTGGGCCTGCTGGCGACGGCGGGCGGTATTTTTGAAAGCCCGATCTTTCACGAAGCGGGACTGGTGCTGGCCATCTTGATGGGCGCGATCGCGCTCGGTCATGGCGCGCTGGTCCATCGGTTCATGATGCCCGCGGCGATCGGAGCGCTGGGGCTTGGGGTGATGGCAGGCGCGCTGACCATGGACCATGGCTGGCAGGAAAGCGTCTATACGCTGATCGGCGTCGGCATCCTGGCACTAGGGCACGATCTCAACCACCGCGCCGGGCGCTAGGCCCACAAAAAAAGGGAGCCATCCGACTCCCTTTCCCTATGTTCGGCTCGCTGTCGGTCAAACCGGCTTGTGGTTCAGCCGATGTTCGCCCTTCACCCAACGTACCGTGCCGGTGCTGGCGCGCATCACCACGCTCTCGGTCGTCAGCTTGCCACCCGGCAGCCGCTTGACCCCGTCGAGCAAAGACCCGTCAGTAACCCCGGTGGCGGCAAAGATGCAGTCGCCCTTGGCCAGTTCCTTCAGGTCATAAATCTTGTCGAGATCGGTGATGCCCCATTTGCGGGCGCGCTGCTTTTCATCCTCGTTACGGAACAGCAGCCGTCCTTTGAACTGTCCGCCGACACAGCGCAGCGCGGCGCAGGCCAGCACGCCTTCGGGCGCGCCGCCCGATCCCATATAGATGTCGATCGTGGTTTCAGGATCGGTCGTGGCGATCACACCCGCCACATCGCCATCGGGGATCAGCATGATGCCGCAGCCGATCGCGCGCAGTTCCGCAATCAGCTTTTCATGGCGCGGCCGGTCCAGCACGCACACGATGATGTCGGACGGTTCCACGCCCTTGGCGGCGGCGACCGCCTCGACATTCTCCTTGGCTGACCGGCTCAGGTCGATCACGCCGTCGGGATAGCCCGGCCCTACCGCGAGCTTGTCCATATAGACGTCGGGCGCGTTGAGCAGTCCGCCCTCTTCGGAAATCGCCAGTACCGCCAGCGCGTTCGGACCGGCCTTGGCAGTGATGGTCGTGCCTTCCAGCGGGTCGAGCGCGATGTCGATCTTGGGTCCGGTGCCGATCGCATTGCCGACCTTCTCGCCGATATAGAGCATCGGCGCTTCGTCGCGCTCACCTTCGCCGATGACGACGGTGCCGTCCATATAGAGGTCGTTGAAGGCCAGGCGCATGGCTTCTACGGCGGCAGCATCGGCTGCCTTTTCATCGCCCCGGCCGATCAGCTTGGAAGCGGCAATGGCCGCCGCTTCGGTGACGCGGACCATTTCCAGCACCAGAACGCGATCCAGCGTCGAACTTGCCTGTACCATCTTCATCCCTCTGCCTATCCTTATGGCCAGAGCGGATAGGCCGTTGCCCCGTCCTTGTCGAGCGACGAAGGAGGCCGGTCATCATGCGGCCATGATTGCATGATTAACAGGCAGAGCGATGAAAGCTCTGGCCAGCCTCCTCATTCTCGCCGCACCGGTAACCGCCCATGCGGCGGATGACGAATTGATGGCCGCGTATCGCAGCAAGACCCAAGTGATAAAACCCTGTGACCGCAGCGGCGATGCGATCGTCGTGTGCGGCAACCGGGCCGAGCGTAATGCCCGCGAACGCCTGCCCTTGCCGCGCGAGCCGGCGCAAAATGGCGGCATCGTGCGGGGGGATGCGCCGCGGGCTTCGGCGGCGGCCGTGCGGCAGGGCAGTTGCGGGGTGGTTGGCGGGCAGGGGACAGGGTGCGTTGGCGGCCTGTCGGTGTTCAAGGTGGCGGATGTCATGGCCAGGACTGTCACCGCCATTATCGATCCCGATGCGGATCTCGCGCCGCCACCGCCGCTGCCCGATCGCTTTGAGGGCGCCGGGCAGCATTAGCGTCGTTCAATCCAGAATATGCATCACCATCGGCGTGCCGATCAGGCTGTCCGATCCGGCCAGGCGATCGAGCGTGTCGCGGATGCAGCGTTCCTCGCCCGCATGGGTCACGATGGCGACCAGCACGCCATCATCCTGATGCGCGCCGCGCTGGATCATGCTTTCGATAGACACGCCTGCGTCGCGGGTGGCCGCTGCGATTTCCGCCAGCACGCCGGGACGGTCCTGTACCATGAAGCGCAAATAGGTGCGGCCCACCCTTGCGCCAGCATCGGCGGTATTTTGCGGCGTCAGCGCGGCGACCGGCATGGCGAAGGCATCGCCATATTCGTCGCGCGCGACATCGATGAGGTCAGCGACCACGGCTGATGCTGTCGGCCCATCGCCCGCGCCACGGCCCTGGAAGAAGAGGCGGCCGACAAAATTGCCCTCCGCCACCACGGCGTTCAACGATCCATCGACATGGGCCAGCGGATGGTCGAGCGGCACGAGCATCGGGTGGACTCGCTGGAACAGCCCGTCCGCGCCGTTTTGGGCCATGCCGACCAGCCGGATGCGGAAACCCAGCGCAGCGGCCTCGGCAATGTCGGCGGCGATGACATGACGAATGCCGGTCGTGGCGACAGCGGCGAAATCCAGTTCGGTGCCAAAGGCCAGGCTGGCGAGGATGGTCAGCTTGTGCGCCGCATCGACGCCATCAATGTCGAAACTGGGGTCGGCCTCGGCATAGCCCAGTTCCTGTGCTTCCTTCAGTACCTCGTCAAAGCCCCGGCCTTCCTTTTCCATCGTCGTCAGGATGTAATTGCAGGTGCCGTTGAGAATGCCGTAGACGCGCGATATTTCGTTCGCGGCAGCGCCTTCGCGCATGCCCTTTATCACCGGGATGCCGCCAGCAACCGCAGCTTCATATTTGAGCGCAATGCCACCCTTTTCGGCTAGCCGGGCAAGGTCCAGCCCATGATGGGCCAGCATCGCCTTGTTCGCGGTGACGAACGGCTTGCCCGCATTCAGGCAGTGGCGCGCCAGCGTCAGCGCCGGACCATCCGACCCGCCGATCAGTTCGACCACGACGTCGATATCGTCGCGCGTCGCCAGGCTGTTCATATCGTCCACCCATTCATAGGGGGACAGGTCGACGCCGCGATCCTTGTTCCGGTCACGCGCCGAAATCGCGACGACCTGAACCGGGCAACCCGCGCGCCGGGCAATCAGAGCCGCATTGGTGTTGAGCAGCCGGATGACGCCTCCGCCCACCGTGCCTAGGCCGACGAGCGCAACGCGCAGCGGGGCATGGCGGTGCAGATTGGTCATAGGGGCGTCTTTCTCTATAATCAGCGCGGATGATGAAGCCCGCGCTGATAGCGACAGGTGCGCGTGGGTCCAAGCAAAAGCTGTATCAGGCGGGCGTCCGCGTCCGTCCGCACGGGCCCAGTGCGTCGATCACCACGCGATAGTCTGCGCGGGCCGCTTCGGCGTCCTGCACGGACAGGGTCCGCACCGCGCGGGCGGGCAGGGCAGGGGGCAGCGTGCAGGCCAGGCGATACCAGAGCAGGCTGCCCGGCGCCGGCGCCTTCGCCGCTTCATCGACAATCTCGCCCAGCGCCACTGCCCAGCGGGGCTGCTCGCCGGGGCGACGGAGGATCGAGAGCGAGACGGGGTCGCCATTTTCGGTTCGCAGGAAAATCTGGGTCTCGCCCTCGCCAGCCACCGTGCCGGCAACATGGAAAGCATCGCCCAATCCCAGGATGCGGGGCGGCGCATCGCGTGCGACCAGCGCGGACAATATGGTTTTCACCCGCTCGATCTCTGCGGGGGTAGCCGGGATCTGCGCGTCGCGGGCAACCAACTGGATCTGGCCGGGCCGCCCGCCGGGCCGCGCGAACAGGATGACCTGCGCCTTTTTCAGCTTCGGCAATTTGCCGCGGGCGTCGACAGGCGCATCGTAGAGCCAGCTTACAAGGGGGGCGATTCCCGCCTCGCCGCGAATCAAACCCATGACGTCGCCTTCCACGAACAGCCGTTTATGGCCCGCCGGGACGTCCCCGGCCTGTTCGGGCTTCAACGGAATGATGTTGCGGATTCGCACATGGGCCACTAGCGGCGCGGTGTCCGCCAGGTCGACAATGTCGGCGTAGGACAAGCCGGTGGCGGCGGGCGCTGAGCGCGTTGTCATCGGAAGATGTTGCGCTAAAACAGGGAAAACCGGGAGATTTACGGCTGAAATGAGGCATGGCAGCGCGAGCCGGTAAAGCAGGGTGGAGGATTTCATGATCAGCTTCGTCCTATATTTTTGGCTCGTGGCAAGGATGTCACAGGCAAGTCATTCCGCTATGAAATGGTAACCGCAAATGAACATATCGATAAAGCGTTTGCGTGCCACGATGTGCCGCGATAGGAGTTTGTGCGGTAGCAATTGGACGGACAGTGGCCGAAGGTGGCCGGGATAGCCCGGTCGGCTTGGGTCGTTTTTGGCTGATTTGTATAAACCACTGGTAAGATGAGTTAAGGAGTGTCGTTGCCGAATGGCCTATGCTGACCACTCGCAAGGATCGAGTCGGACCGTCTCGATCATCATCGTCGCCCTGATTCACGCTGTTCTTGGCTATGCCTTCGTCACCGGTCTTGGCATGAAATATGTCAAAAAGGCGGCAGAACAGCTGAACGTGATCGACGTGAAGGAAGAGCCGCCACCACCGGACGAGGAGCCGCCACCGCCGCCGCCAGACCAGCCGGTCGAGCCGCCGCCGGTTGTGGCCCCGCCGCCGATCGTGCAGACCCCGGCGCCTGCGCCGACCATGACTGTAGTTAGGACGCCGCCTCCGGTGTTCAACCCCGTCCCGGTCGCTGCCCCGCCGCCACCGCCGCCGCCCGCGGCGCCGCCTGTCGCCGCAACCCGCGCAACGCCGCGCAGTTCGCCCGGCAGCTGGCTCAGCGATGCGGACTATCCGAGCCGCGCCCAGCGCGAAGAACGCTCGGGTACGGCCGGCTTCCGCTTGCAAATCGGTGCGGACGGTCGGGTAACCGACTGCACCATCACCTCCTCGACCGGCCACCCGGATCTCGATGAGGCGACCTGCCGCCTGCTGCCGCGTCGCGCGCGGTTCAAGCCGGCCAAGGGGTCTGATGGTGCGGAAATGCCCGATACGTACAATGGCCGTATCACCTGGCGTCTGCCGGAATAATCCAAACGGGCAAGGCGTGCGCCCGGCGCCGCCTCGCTCTAGCTTGATCTCATTGAGAGGGAAGTCTTGAACATGTTGATGTATCTCGCAGCTGCGGCGCCGAAGCCGGAAAACCCCTATGGTCTGATGGAAGCCCTGGAACAGGGCGGTACCATCGCCTGGACCGTGTTCATCATTCTGTGCGGCATGTCGGTCGGCACTTTCTACATTCTGTTCACCAAGCTGATCGAACAGCAGAAGGTGATCAACCAGGGCAAGAAGGTCCGCGCGACCTTCTGGCGCGCCGCCAACATCAAGGAAGGTTCGGCCAAGCTGGAAAAGAACTCTGCCTACAAGCAGATCGTCGATGACGGCATCAAGGCGCAGGAAGAACATACCAAGCTGACCGATCCGGTCGAAGCCCATGACTGGCTGCACGGTTCGCTCGGCCGTTCGGAAGCCGCGATCAACTCGTCGCTGGGCGGCGGTCTCGCCTTCCTCGCAACCGTTGGTTCGACCTCGCCGTTCATCGGTCTGTTCGGTACGGTTATCGGCATCTATCGCGCGCTGATCAAGATCGGTGCAGCCGGTCAGGCGTCGATCGACGCGGTCGCCGGTCCCGTCGGTGAAGCGCTCATCATGACCGCCCTGGGTCTGGCCGTGGCCGTTCCCGCGGTGCTCGCCTACAACTTCCTGCAGCGCCGCAACAAGTCGATTGCCGAACAGCTGAACGGCTTCACGGTCGATCTGCTGGCCTATCTGGTGTCGAACGGCGCGGTTAAGCCCAGCGTTGCTCCGGCTCCCGCCGCACCTGCTGCCAAGCCGGTTGCTGCGCCGACCAAGGCCTGATTGTCTTGAGATGCCGGCGTGGGAACCGGGTGGCCGCTGCGACTACCCGGTTCCCCGCCGACCATGGCCCTCGCGATGGTGAGGCGCCATCGACACCAATGTTAGGATATTATCAATGGCAATGAGTGTTGGCCCCGGCGGCGGTGACGACAAACCGTTGTCCGACATCAACACGACGCCGCTCGTCGACGTCATGCTGGTGTTGCTCATCATCTTTCTTATCGCGGTTCCGGTCGTCGTCCAGACGGTCGAACTGCAACTTCCCAAGGTGGCGTTCGAGCCGACCACGACGAAGCCGGAAAATGTCTCCCTCTCGGTCACGACCGGTTCGGACGGCAGCTGCGCAGTGTATTGGAATTTGACCAAGGTTGATTCCAGCGATCTGCTCAACCGCGCGGTGGCGAAGCTCGAAGCGGACATCAAGAAGGCAGGCGGCGTCGAAAATATGACGCCCGAAGACATGCCCGAAGTGCATATCCGTGGCGACATCAACACCCCCTACCGGTGCATCGGCGGTACGATCTATACGATGCAGCGCGCCGGTTTCCCCAAGGTGGGCTTCATCTCCGAGCCGGAACCCGGCACGACGACGACCCGCCTCTGACCGGCTGATTAAGGAGATTTCGCTATGGCCATGAGCATGGGTTCCGATGAAGGCGAACCGATGATGGAAATGAACACGACGCCGTTGATCGACGTCATGCTCGTTCTCCTCATCATGTTCATCATCACGATTCCGATCCAGACCCACGCGGTCAAGATCGACCTGCCGCAGAACGCACCGCCGACGAACACCCCGATCGATCCGGTGAAGAACAAGGTTGCCATCGATTCTGCCGGGGTCATCACCTGGAACGGTTCGGCGATCGATCTGCTGACCCTGCGTCAATATCTGCAGCAGTCGCTGCGCCTGCCGGTCGAGCCGGAACTTCAGTTCCAGCCGAACGCGCAGACCCGCTATGTCACCGTTGATGAGGTGCTGGCGGAGATCAAGCGTGCGGGCGTGACGAAGCTGGGCTTTGTCGGCAACGAACAATATGGCAACTTCTAAACGCTGATTGCCTGCGTCTGTCAGCTTGCACTAAGACTTCCCGTTTTTCCGGGCGGGCAGGGCGGCATCCGGGTTTTGATATTGCCCATGTTTCAGGGGTCGCCTTCGGGTGGCCCCTTTTTTATGCGCTCGGCCCCGCCCGGCCGACCGGACAGCGCGCCCGCTTCAGGGCAGACTTATTAACGCTTTGCTTACGCCGATCGTCGATAATGGCGGTCGAAGGGCAGGCGATAGCGAACGATGAGCGCCGACAGACAGACTGATGTGGACCGAAAGGCACGGCTGGCAGAGCGCAGCTATGTGCAGATCGGTGTGCGTATTCGTCGTCCTGGCGAAACCTGGTTCAGCAGCCGCATAGCCGACGTATCCGTCACTGGCTTTCGCCTTCAAAGCTTCATGAAACTCACCTGTGGCAGTGAATTATGGGTCATGTTGCCGGGCTTCGAAGGTCGTCGTGCCCGCGTCTTGTGGACGCGCGGCCATGAAGCGGGTTGCGCCTTCGAACGCCCGCTGCATCCCGCAATCCTTGATCATATCGTCAAGCTGAGCAGCGGTTCCGCCCTCGCCTGAGCAGGGCGCCCCAGATCAGGCCGAGGGCGCATCCTGAAACTGCAAACTGGCCAGACGCGCATATAGGCCGCCCTGCGCCACCAGCGCGGCATGATCGCCCTGCTCCACGATCCGCCCTTCGTCCAGCACGATGATCCGGTCGGCGGCGCGCACGGTCGCCAGCCGATGGGCGATGACGATAGTCGTGCGCCCCTCCATCAATCGGCCGAGCGCATCCTGCACCAACCGTTCCGATTCGGCGTCCAGCGCAGACGTGGCTTCGTCCAGCAGCAGGATCGGCGCGTCGCGCAGCAGCGCACGCGCGATCGACAGTCGTTGCCGCTGCCCGCCCGACAGGCGCGTACCCGCTTCCCCCATCGGACTGTCCAGTCCCTGTGGCAGCGCGCGCAGGAATCCCTCCGCATTGGCGGCGCGCGCCGCGTCCCAGATCTGATCGTCGGTCGCGTCCCACCGCCCGTAACGCAGATTGTCGCGGGCCGATGCCGCAAAAATCACGCTGTCTTGCGGCACCATCGCCATCATCGCGCGCAATGCGGCCGGGTCGGCCTGCGGCAAGGGGACATCATTCAGCCGGACAGTACCGGACGTGGGATCGTAGAATCGCAAAGCCAGCTGGATCAGCGTCGATTTGCCAGCGCCTGAAGGCCCGACCACCGCCACCGTTTCGCCGGGCGCTACGTCGATCGACACGCCATTCAGTGCCGCCTGGTCGGGCCGGGTGGGATAATGGAAACGCACATCATCAAATGTCAGCCGCGCGCCGGACACGGCGGTCGGAATGATCGTCGGGCTTTCGGGGGGCAAAATGTCGGGCGTCGCCGTCATCAGCTCATGCAAGCGGCTGGCCGCGCCAGCACCCCGCAGCAGATCGCCCCAGCTTTCAGACAAGGAGCCGAAGGCGCCCGCCACCAGCCCGCCAGTCAGGACGAACGCAGCGATGCTGCCCCCTGAAAGCTTCCCCGCGGCGACATCCAGCGCGCCCTGCCACATGACCGCCGTGATCGATCCGAACACCAGCGATATCACCACCGCCGTCATGATCGCCCGCAACCGGATGCGCCGACGCGCGGTGTCGAACCCCTTTTCGACCGTCGCGTCAAACCGCGCCGCCTCGCGCCGTTCCTGCCCGAATGCCTGGACGATTTTCATCGCCGCCAGCACTTCATTGGTCACGCTGCCGACGTCGGCGAGCCGGTCCTGGCTGGCGCGGGACAGGGCCCGGACCTTGCGGCCCAGGCTCAGCAGCACCAGCAGGATGACGGGGATGCCCAGCAGCAGCATCGCCGCCAGCTTGGGCGCAAGCGCGAACAGATAGATGAGGCCGCCAACGCCGGTGACCATGTTGCGCAGCGCGATCGACACGGTCGATCCGACCACCTGTTCGACGACAGCCGTATCGGCGGTCATGCGCGATGCGATTTCGGAAGGGCGGTTTTCCTCGAAGAAGCGCGGCGCCTGTCGCAGCAGATTGGCCTGTGTCGCGCTGCGAATATCCGCGACCACCCGCTCGCCCAGCCAGGACACGAAGTAAAAGCGCAGCGCGCTCGCCACCGCCAATATGATGACGATCAGCAGCAGATATTCGAACCAGCGGCTGATGTCGCCGCCGCCCATGAACCCCCGGTCGATCACCAGCCGGAAGCCGCTGGGGATGCCCAGCGTCGCCGCCGACGACACGATCAGCGCGATCAACGCGCCTGCAATGCGCCCCGGATGGCGCTTCGCGAAACCCCACAGCATTGTCAGGCTGCCGAGCGCGGGACGGGCGCTGGCGCGCGGCGACGGGGTGGGTATGTCCTCCATGCGCGGCGCTTAGCAGGCTGCCCGCAATGCCTCAATGGGGCGGGGCTGGTGGCGCGCGCGACTTTCGCGCATATGCGGGCGATCCGTTCACGCATTGGAGCCGCCAATGATCCACCTATTGTCCGCGACCGTCGAACGCTGGCCGGTCGCAGGCGCGTTCATCATCAGCCGCGGGGCCAAGACCGATGTGGACGTGGTCGTCTGCACCGTTGGCGATGGCACCTATGTCGGCCGGGGCGAAGGAACGGCAATCTATTATGAGGGCGAAACGGCGGAAGGGTGTGCGGCGGCGATCCGCGCCTATGCCGGGCCGCTCGACCGGCAGGCGTTGCTGACGCATATGCCACGCGGCGCGGCGCGCAATGCGCTCGATTGCGCGCTATGGGATATGGAGGCAAAGCGTGCGGGTGCGCCGGTCTGGCAACTTGCCGGCCTTCGCCAGCCCGCGCCGCTGCCGACCGCCTTCACCATCAGCCTGGGCGATCCGGCAACGATGGAAGCCGCCGCCAGGACGGCGGCCGGGCGCGGTTTTGCCCTGCTCAAATGCAAGCTGACGGGCGAGGGCGACCGGGCGCGCATCGCCGCCGTGCGGGCGGGCGCACCGGACGCGCGACTGATCGTCGATGCCAATGAAAGCTGGCATGATCTCGATATTGCGGCGGAGGCGCAGGCGCTGGCCGACCTGGGCGTCGAAATGGTCGAACAGCCCGTGATCCATGGTCAAGAGGCGGCGCTGGCCGGAGTCCGCGCGCCCTTACCGCTGTGCGCGGATGAAAGCTGCCATACCAGCGCGGACCTTGACCGGCTTGGCGACTTTGACGCGGTGAACATCAAGCTGGACAAGGCCGGTGGTCTGACCGAAGCGCTGGCGCTGCGTCAGGCGGCGCGGGACCGGGGGTTTCGCGTCATGGTCGGCTGTATGCTTGGCACCTCGCTTAGCATCGCGCCCGCTGCGCTGGTGGCGCAGGGGGCGGACTGGATCGACCTTGATGGCGCGCTGCTTCTGGCGCGGGATCGCGACGGGGCGCTGATGCTGGCCGATGGCCTGCTTCAGCCCGGCAGCCTGTGGGGCGCAGGCTGACGCCGCAGTTCAGACACCACGTACCGGCTGCACTTCTGCATAGGGCATGATCATCTGCCCGTCCGGCGCGGCGGTGAAGGTCGTCTGGGTCGGATAGGCAAATTCCAGCCCGGCGTCGTTGAACCGCTGCAATATGGCGAGGCCAACCTTGTGCCGCACCTGATATATCGAATCCCAGTCCGGCAGATACACGTCGAATTCGACTTCGAAATCCAGGCTGGATGCGCCGAAATTGACAAAGCCGGATCGGACGAAATTACCACCATGGGCTTCGATGATCTCCTTGAGAATGTCGGGGATCTGCGCAGCGAGTTGAGGCGGGGTCTGGTAGATGACGCCGATGGCAAATTTGATGCGGCGGTGATCCAGCGTGAAATAGCTGGTGATTTCCTTCTGCAACAGATTGGCGTTGGACATCACTTTCTTTTCGCCCGTGATGGCGCGCATCCGCGTGGATTTCAGGCCGATCTTCTCGACCGTCGCGGTTGTGGTGTCATAGGTGATCGTCTCGCCCCGGCGGAACGGCTTGTCGAAAATGATCGACAGCGCGGCGAACAGGTCGGAAAAAATCCCCTGCGCGGCCAGACCAATGGCGATGCCGCCAATGCCCAGACCCGCGACCAGGCCGGTCACATTGACACCCAGATTGTCCAGCACGACGATGGTGGCGATCGCGAACAGGGCGAATGTCACCAGAACGCGGATCAGGCCCATCGCATTGGCCAGCGTTTCGCCCTGACCATCCTCTGCCAGCGTCTTGCGCTCGATCAGCCCCAATATGATTTCCCGCGCCCAGATCGCGCCCTGCAACACGGCCGCGATGGTGAACAGGAAGGCGATGGTCTTGAACAGCGCGGCGGGCGGATCGGCATAGCCAGCGACCAGCTTGGCCGCGACCATCAGCATGAAGAAATGGGTGGTGCGCGCCACAGCACGGCCCAGCACATTGGTATAGCCAAGCGGGTCGCCAAAGTCGCCGCGCCACCTTTTGCCGAACTGGCGCAGGGCGGTCAGCGCGAGATAGATGAGAATGCCTGCGCCAATGGCGATGGCGATCTGGACATAATGGACCGACAGCCATTCGCTGGTCGATCGCCACATCTCGACAAGATCGGGGGTATGCACTTTTACGGCGGCGGGTTCAGTCGTGTTGGCCATGTCGGTCCTGTTAGCCTTTATCCGGCAAGCGTGTCGAGAAATGCGATGAGTCCGCGCTCTTCGCGAGACAAATAGCGTGTACGGCGCGGCAGGCGAAGCCCGGCGCGCCATTCATCCTGTCCATCCTTGCACAATTCCAGCAGCGCAGGGTGGACATAGCTTTTGCGGCTGATCGCCGGCGTGTTGCCGAGCGCGGCGGCCACTGGCTCCAATAGGGCCTTCATCGACACCGGCCCAGCGGCCAAAGTGGCAAAGGCGATGGTCGATGCCCCCCAGGTGCGGAAATGCTTGGCGGTGAAGGCACCGCCCATGGCCTGCGCAATATAGGCGTTCACATCGCTCGACGTGATCGGGCGGGCATCGCCATCCTCATCCAGATATTGGAAGAGATGCTGGCCGGGCAAATCCTGCACATTCCGCACGAAGCGCACCAGCCGCCTGTCGGTCAGCGTCACCAGATGCTGCTTGCCCGACTTGGCGCGATAGCGCAGCGTCAGCGCCTTGCCGGTCAGGTCGACATGACGGCGGCGCAGCGTCGTCGCGCCGAAACTCTTGTTAGTAGTGGCATAATATTCATTACCCACGCGCAACCGGCCGAGATCCAGTAACCGCACGACCGCGGCGATGGTCCGCTCCTTGCGCAATCCACGCCGCGACAGGTCCGCCTCCATTTGCGCCCGCAATTTCGGCAGGGCGCGACCGAACGCGGCGCAGCCTTCATATTTCTGTGCGTCCCGCCCGGCGCGGAATTCCGGGTGATAGCGATATTGCTTGCGGCCCCGCTCGTCATGCCCCGTCGCCAATATATGGCCATGGGGCATCGGGCAGAACCAGCAGTCGCGATAGGCGGGCGGTAGCGCGATGGCATTCAGCCGATCAATCTCTTCGCGATCGGCAATGCGGCATCCGTCTGGCTGATAATAGCCCCAGCCATTTTTGAGAGCGCGTCGCGAAATGCCGGGGATGCTGTCATCCACATGGATGAGGGGTTGGCTGGCCATATTTTCCTTCTCATGGCCAAAAACCCACCTTTCATCGCTTCGTTCCGCAACGTGTCGGGCCGTGGTCCGTTTGCCTGTTTCCATACAGGTGCAAGGAGAAGCCCCATGCCCGCCATTAATAACAGCCGCATCCTCATCATCGCGACCGACGGGTTCGAGCAGTCCGAATTGTTCGACCCTCGCGACGCCCTGATCGAGGCGGGAGCCAGCGTGACCCTCGCTTCGCCCGATCTAAATCCGATCCAGGGCATGAAGCATGATGAAAAGGGCGACACCATAACCCCCGACATCCGCCTCGATGCCGTCAGGATGGAGGAATATGACGCTCTGCTACTGCCCGGCGGCGTCGCCAATCCCGACACGCTGCGCACCAATGCGACGGCGGTGTCGGCGGTGCGCGCCTTCGTGACCGCGGGAAAGCCGGTCGCGGCCATCTGTCACGGCCCATGGCTGCTGGTGGAGGCCGACGTCGTCAACGGACGGACGGTCACGTCCTGGCCATCGGTACGTACGGACCTGCGCAACGCGGGTGCCGAGGTCGTCGATCATACGGTCGTGGTGGACGGCAATATCATCACCAGCCGCAAGCCCGACGACATTCCCGCCTTTGTTGAAGCCTTGATCAAGGCCGTTGTGGAAACCGAAGCCGTTACGGCCTGACCCGCAAGCCGCCGCCCACCCGCCACGGGATCGGGCGGCGGCGAAGCGTTGAAATGTGCGCCAGCGCCAGCGTCGCGCAGACGATGGCGGCGGGCAAGGCTACCGGCATAGCGGCAGGTAGCAGAACAGCCGTGACAGCCGCCGCGACCAGTCCGGTCAGCGCCAGTCCCAACGCATGTGCCTCCCCATCGGGACCGCGCAACCAGAATAGACACGCGCTGATGCCGGTCATGAAGCCGATCATGTAACGGATCGCCTCCCCCGCAGCGCCAAGGCCGAGCATCACCAGCAGCACAAGCACCGCGCCAGCCGAGCGCCGCGACAGCCCCGCCAATATGTGGGTGCAAACCGGATATATCAGCAATTCGCTCAGCGACGCGGCGACCAGGATCGCCTGCGCCCGCGCGCCATCGCCTGCGATCAGAGCCACCGCCGCCGCCGCTGCCCATGGGATCAGCCGCGCCGGCGCCATGCGGATATGGCTTATCCAGTTGCTCCAGCCGTTGCGCATGGCCCATCGCCGGTCCGCCAGCCTTAGCTGAAAACCGCCGAGGATGAACAGGGCTTCGACCCCCCATGGCATAAGGCTGGGGGCAATCAGTGGCGACGCCAGCAGCAGGCCCAGCAACAACCCATGGACCAGCCCCAATGCGCGCAGCTCGCCGCTCATGCCAGCGCCCCGCGCGGCCGGTTCATCGCCGCGTTCAGGTCCGCTCGCGCCGCGGCCTTGCGCCTCCGGCTCAGATAGGTGTCGAGGCCGATCTGGAGCGCCAGCATCATGAAGATGAAGGGCTGATAAGCGATGCCCACGAACAGCGATCCGACCATGTAGACGATATGCCCTTGTTGCAGCGCCAGAGCGAACGGTGCGATCCAGGCTTCGTCCGGTCCCGCCCGTTTGCGATACAGGCGGCGGATCATTTCGGTGCGGATGAAACAGATGCCGTGGATCAACGCCCAGAGCAGGAATCCGAAATAGCCCTGCTCGCCCAGCATCTCGAAATAGGCGCTGTGATAGGCGCGGCCCTTGTCGGTCACCAATCGCCGCTCGATCCGCTTCGTGTCGCCGTCACCCACTTCGCTCTGGGCGAAATAGGTAAAGCTGTTCTGCAGATAATTGTCGAAGCCGCCGCCGCCCGGATGGGTTTTCACATAGTCGAGCGTCCACATCCACACCGCCACGCGGGTCGATGCGCTCTCGTCGCCCTGATGATTCTCGATCGTCTGCATCCGCTGGGTGAAACTGGCGGGCAGGAAGGGGATGGATATGAGCGCCGCCAGCAGCATCAGCGGCCCATAGACGAAGCGGCGCGGCGAACGCACCAGCATCAATCCCGCCAGGATGACGATGCAGACCAGGCCGGTGCGCGCTTCGGTGCCGATCGGCATCAGCATGCAGGCGAGGCACAGGCAGTAGCAAAAGGCTTTCACCCGCCAGTCGTCCGGCGCGAATATGGTGCCATGCCTGGACAGCCACAGGATCAGCGGGATCAGCGAAATGGCGACGCAGCTGATGATCGATCCTTCATACAGGCCGCTATTATTCTCGACCATCAGGTTCAGCACGCCATAGCCACCGCCCGACAGGGCGGTTTTCATGCCGCCATTGATGATGATCGTGCTGGCGCACAGGATCATGAAAACGGTCATCGCCTCGATTCGCAGGCGCGTGCGCAGGGTGAGCGGCAGGAAGATGCCCGCAATGATCGCCTTCCACACCCAGTTCCATTTGGTCATCGCCTCGACCGGGAAATCGGCGGTCGCGGTGGTATAGCCGCACCAGAGCAGCAGGATCAGCAGCAGCGCCTGCCGCGCGGAAAAGCGGCAATCCTTCTTGTCGTCGACGACCAGCCAGGCGCCCACCATCGCGGCGAAGGCAATGGCGGAGATCGGGATCGAATTGAGCAGGAAATAGGACAGGCGCTGGGGCGAGACGATGTCGATATAGGCGTAGACGGCGACCAGCAGAAACGGGCGCTTCAGCCCCATCAGGAAAAAGACGCCCAGAAAGGCGACGAAGAACAGGTCACGCATCGCGCGCGCGCTCCTCTGCTGGCGGATCGCGATCCAGATCCGCGCGCGGCAACAGCCGCCACGCGGCGAGCAGGATCACGCCATGGCTGATCAGCAGGGACAGGGTGTCGATCATTGGGTCTTGGTGGTTCCACTGGCTACCGCTCCTCCCTAACGCGACACAGTTGACGGGCCGTTAAACCTTTTGCGCCTAAGTCTATGGGCTATGACCCATATTCTTCATGTGCTGGATCACAGCCTGCCGCTGCACAGTGGCTACACCTTCCGCACGCGCGCCATCCTGCGCGCGCAGATGGCCAGGGGTTGGGAGGTGCGCGGCATAACCGGGCATCGCCACAGCGCATCGGGTCCGCTGGAGGAACTGGTCGACGGCCTTCACTTCCACCGCACCCCCGGCAAGCCCGCAACGGGTAATCCGGTGCTGCGCGAGTGGCGCGACATTGCCGCCCATGCCGACGCGATCGAGGCGCTGGTGCAGCAATGGCGGCCAGACATCATCCACGCCCATTCGCCGGTGCTCAACGCCATCGCCGCGCAGCGCGTGGCCAAACGCCACGCCATTCCCCTGGTCTATGAAATCCGGGCCTTCTGGGAAGATGCAGCGGTCGGCAACGGCACCGGGACGGAGGGCAGTCCGCGGTATTGGCTCACCCGCCAGCTCGAAACCCACGCCGTGCGCAATGCCGATGCGGTAGCGGTCATCTGCGAAGGTCTGCGCGCCGATCTGGCCACGCGCGGGATTGATCCGTCCAAGATCATCGTGTCGCCCAATGGCGTCGATATGGACCAGTTCGGTACGCCCGTGCCACGCGACCCCGCGCTCACGGCGCAACTCGGTCTTGAAGGGGCCGATGTCGTCGGCTTCATCGGCAGCTTCTACGATTATGAAGGGCTGGACGATCTGATCGCAGCCATGCCGCGACTCGTCCGCGCCCGGCCCAGGGCCAAGCTGCTGCTGGTTGGCGGCGGCCCGCGCGAACAGGCGCTGCGCGATCAGGCGCTCGCTTCGCCCTTTGCCGACCATATCGTCTTTGTGGGCCGGGTGCCGCACGATCAGGTCGAACATTATTACGCCCAGATCGACATATTGGCCTATCCGCGCAAGGCGATGCGGCTGACGGATCTCGTAACGCCATTGAAGCCGCTCGAAGCCATGGCGCAAGGTCAACTGGTCGCCGCCTCCAGCGTGGGCGGCCATCGTGAACTGATAGAGGATAGCGTCACCGGAACCTTGTTCCCGCCCGACGATCCGGCAGGCATGGCCGCCGCGCTCGCGGGCTTGTTTGCCGATCGCGGCATCTGGGAAGAACGGCGCGCGGTTGCCCGCGCCTTTGTCGAGCGTGAGCGTAACTGGTCGTCAAACATTTTGCGTTACGAACCTGTTTACCAGCGGCTGTTGGCGCGTCCCGCCCGGACGCGCGCGGCCGCCTGAGGCAAGGTTGGACAATCGAAGTGGCCATCAGGGCAGCACGAACAAGAGGGATCGCCATCATGGCGCTGGTCGGCCTGGCCGCAGCGCTGCTGGTGTTGTGGATTCCGGTCGGGCTGATCGAAATGGTCGTGGCGTCGAGCGGCCTGTCGGAAACCTTGCCCGCCGCCGCCCCGCCGCTGGGGCTCAAAGCCCGGCTGCTGCTGGCCGGTTTTACCGCGCTGATGGCCGTGGGCTTTGTGGGAATGATGCGTCGGCAGGACCGGCAGGCTGAACAGGAAGGACGCATGGTGCGCGTCCAGGGAGCAAGAAAAATGGGTTTCGCTTTTTCAAAACTGACCGCGCTGGCGCGGGGACGTATTGCCCCAGTCGATGACGCCACGCCGTCGCTGCGTCGCGCCGATGCCCATCCCGATGCACCCGCCCGCGCGCCCATTTTTGCGAGTCGCGATTTCAACGGCCTCGACATTTTCGGCCGTACCGATGCATTGCGCAGGCCATTGGCGACGCGCTCCGAACCTGAACAGGATGCTGTCGTCCCGTCCGAAGGTCTGGTCATGCCCAGTGCGCCCTTGCCGATGGCCGATGAAGATTTGCCCCAGCCGACCTTTCAGCGCCTGGCCGCCCCTGCCGTCGAGCCGGATGTCGCCAAGGAAGCATCGCAGGACACCGCGCCGGTCATGCCCGCGCGGCTTGATCCCATCCCGACCCAGGGCTTGTCGATCACCGAATTGACCCAGCGGCTGGAGCGCGGCCTTGCCCTGCGCAGCCGCGCGCCGGCGGCGGATGCCGGCACGGTGCGGGTTATCGCCGATATGCCGGTTGCGCCCGCCGTGCCGGTGCGGGACATGGTGGCGCAGGATGCCGACGATGCCCTGCGCGCGGCCCTGGGCGCGTTGCGCAGCATGGCTGGCCAGGGGCGTTAAGCCCCTACCAGTCCTCGATCGTCAGCGCCGACAGTTCCACCCACCATTCATCTGCTTCCTGTCGCGAATCGTCGATCGTGATGTCGGCGACGAAATGGCCCGGTACCTGCCATTCCGCGCTCTCTATCCCCTCGGCAAAGGCGCGGAAGCGCGTCGTCGCTCTGGCGCCGGACAGGCGTAGAGTGACGATGTGGCGGCGTCCTTCGAACAGGGCGCTCGCCCAGGGGCGACTCACCGCACGCTCGATCACCGTCGGCGCGCCCGCCCGCTGGAGCAGCTGCTCCAGCAGCCGGGGTAGGGGATCGCGATGGGATTTTCCTATCGGTTTGTTTTGGACCAGATTCTTGATGCCAAATCCATGATGGACGCTTGTCATTGGCTGATGCTCCTGCGATATGTGTTCATGAAATGTTCTACTCGTCTCCTTACGCGGTCGCCCGGCTCGCGCCCCTGGCGCAGGTCGAAAACCAGCCGTGGATCGCGCGTGCTGGCGCGACCAAAGGTGGTTGGCGGCATGTCATGTTGGCGAAGGAATCGTTCGATCGCGTGCAACAGCATCGGCTTCTTTCTCCTCTTTCGGTCCGACTCACCCGCTGCAAGTCGATAGGCATATTCCTATCTCTAAGCCATTTTCCTACTTGTCTAGGAAAATTCCTATCATTATGGATTGGATATGGATGAATCGCAGAACGCCCGGATTGCGCTGGATCGGCTGATTGCCGAACGGGGGGAAAATTATGCCGATCTGTCCCGGCTGATCGGTCGCAACCCCGCCTATATCCAGCAGTTCATCAAACGTGGCACACCGCGTAAACTGGATGAGGCGGACCGGCATGTGCTGGCCCGCTATTTCGGTGTCGCTGAACAGATGTTGGGTGGCAGCGCCGCGCCGGTGACGGTCCCCGCCCGCACGCGCGGCATGCCTGCCGTCGTGGCAGTGCCGCGCCTGGCGCTGGGCGCGTCGGCAGGCGTCGGCACGCTGGACGAAGATGAGCGCACAGCCGGTGTGATGGCGTTCGACGCGCATTGGCTGCGTCATCTGGGGGTGCGGCCGCAGCGCGTTTCGATCATCCGGGTCGATGGCGAATCGATGGCGCCCACGCTTAGCGATGGCGATGACATCATGGTCGATCATGACGATGACGCCACCCGGTTGCGCGATGGCGTGTACGTCTTGCGGCTCGACGGCGTGCTGATGGTCAAACGGATCGCGATGGGGCCGTTGCGTGGCCGCTTCAGCGTCGTCAGCGACAATCTCCATTATCCCGACTGGACTGACATTGATCCGGCGCTGGTGGATATTGTCGGTCGCGTCGTCTGGACTGGCAGGCGTCTGGTCTAGCGCGGGCAGCCTACCTATCTTGGCGCCAAAGGAGTCCCGATTTGAACGACAATGGCGCGGTGATCCGCAAGGGCGTCGAATGGCGCGGTGCAAAGCTGGCGCTGGCGACGGTGGTATCGACCTGGGGGTCCGCGCCGCGCCCGCGCGGCAGCCATATGATCGTGCATCAGGATGGCCGCTTTGAAGGCAGCATTTCCGGCGGCTGCGTCGAAAGCGATGTGCTGCACCGCGCTGCCGAGGTGATTGCCGGGCGCGCCGCCCATGTCGCCACCTATGGCGTGGCCGATGGCGATGCCTGGGACGTCGGTTTGCCCTGCGGCGGCGAGATCGCGGTCCTGATCCAACCGGTGGGCGCAGACGGTTTTGCGCCCGACCTGTTCGACCGGATCGAGGCCGCCAGCGCGCGGGGCCGGGCGCTGACTTTGGCGACCGACCTTGCGACCGGGGTCACCCGCGAACAGGCAGGCGAGGGCGATTTCCTCAACCGCTATGACCCGCCCCGCCGCCTGCTGATCGTCGGCGCGGTCCAGATCGCCCAGTCGCTGGTGCCGCTGGCGCAGGCGATCGGCGTGACGCCGGTGGTGATCGACCCGCGCGGGCGGTTCCTGACGGCCGAGCGTTTCCCCGGCGTCGAACTGGACGATCGCTGGCCCGACGAAGCCATCACCGCCCGCTTCCCCGGCGAATCGACTGCCGTTGTGACGCTCAGCCACGACATCAAGATTGACGATCCGGCGCTGGAAGCGGCGCTCCGCGCATCAACTGGCTATGTCGCGGCGCTCGGATCGCGCAAGAGCCACGCCGCGCGGCTGGAACGGTTGGCGGCGCAGGGTTTTGATGCAGGCGATCTGGCGCGCATTGACGGTCCGGCGGGGCTGGACATCGGTGCCATCGGCGCGGCGGAAATCGCGCTGTCGATTACCGCTGGCATGGTCGCGGGCTTTAACGCGCGCCGCTAAAACAGAATGCCCCCTGCCGCAAGGGATGGGGCAGGGGGCATATCCCTCAAGCTGTCGGGCACAAAGGACGTCGCGCCCTAGCAAGCTGACCGTACAGATCAATCATAATATATAATCAAACGGTAACTTTATGTCCCATATTGAAATTTTACAATAGTATTATTACTCGCCCTAGCAGCATTTTCCGCCATTTTTGCCGCCATATCGCGCTTCCTGCCGATCGCGAAAAAACTGCGTCCGGTCCATCGCCGGCTGGTCGGGATGGTGGGTCAGCATGTGGCGCAGATAGGCGTCATAGTCGGGCATGCCGACCATCAGCCGCGCGGTCTGTCGCAACAGGCTCAAAAACCCGCTCATTCCGCAGGCACCAGTTGTGCCGGGATTTCGCGCGCCGTCGGCGCCGCGATTCGCCGCGCGGCGATGCAGGTGCGGATGGTGAAGAACAGCAGCGCCAGCACCACCGCCAGGAACAGCGCGACCAGCGCCGCATCGACCCGGTCATTGAAGATGATTCGCTGCATTTCCGGCATCGATTTGGCCGGGGCCAGCACTTCGCCCGCCTGCACCGCTGCGCTGAACTTGGCGGCATGGGCCAGAAAGCCGACCTTGGCGTCAGCGGAAAATAGCTTCAGCCACCCCGCCGACAGGGTGCAGACCAGCAGCCAGGCGGTCGGGATCATCGTGACCCAGGCGAACCGGTCGCGCTTCATGCGGAACAGCACCACCGTCCCCAGCATCAGCGCGATGGCGGCCAGCATCTGATTGGAAATGCCGAACACCGGCCAGAGCGTATTCACCCCGCCCAGCGGATCGGTGACCCCCTGATACAGGAAGAAGCCCCAGGCAGCGACCGTCAGCGCGGTGGCGACGATGCCGGGGACCATGCTCTTGCTTTCCTTGAAGCTCGGTGCCGCCAGCGCGATCAGATCCTGCAACATGAAGCGCCCGGCGCGGGTGCCTGCGTCCACGGCGGTCAGGATGAACAGCGCCTCGAACAATATCGCGAAATGATACCAAAAGGCCTTCATCGCCGGACCGCCGACGACATGGCTGAATATCTCCGCCATGGCGACGGCCAGCGTCGGCGCGCCGCCCGCGCGGCTGATGATGCTATGTTCGCCGACATCCTTGGCCGTCTGGGTGATCAGGTCGGGCGAGATCGGAAAGCCCATCGCTGTCACGGCGGCGGACGCGCTGGCGGCGTCGGTGCCGATCAGCGCGGCCGGGCTGTTCATCGTGAAATAGATGCCGGGGTCCAGGATCGACGCGCCCACCAGCGCCATGATTGCCACAAAGGCTTCCATCAGCATCGCGCCATAGCCGATCATCGGCGCATGCCCTTCGCTGGCGATCAGCTTGGGCGTCGTGCCGCTGGAAATCAGCGCATGGAAACCCGACACCGCGCCGCAAGCGATGGTGATGAACAGGAAGGGGAAAAGGCCGCCTGACCAGACCGGCCCGCCGCCCTCCACAAACTGCGTCAGCGCCGGCATCTTCAGCGGCGGCGCCATGATGACGATGCCGACCGCCAGCGCCGCGATCGCCCCGATCTTGAGGAAGGTGGACAGATAGTCGCGTGGCGCCAGCAACAGCCATACGGGCAATATGGAGGCTACCGCACCATAGCCGATCAATATCCAGCAGAGCGTCAGCGGCGTGAAGGTGAAGATCGGCCCCCAGAAGGGCGACGCTGCCACCGACTGGCCATAGACGATCGCGGCCAGCAGCCCGACCAGCCCCAGCAGCGACACTTCACCGATCCGCCCCGGCCTGATCCAGCGTGTATAGGCGCCCATCATCATGGCCAGCGGCACGGTCGCCGCGACCGTGAACATGCCCCAGGGACTTTCCGCCAGCGCCTTGACCACGATCAGCGCCAGCACCGCCAGGATGATGACCATGATCATGAACGCGCCGAACAGCGCGATCGTCCCGGCCCATTGCCCCATTTCCATGCGGATCAACTCGCCCAGCGATTTGCCGTCGCGGCGCATCGACACGAACAGGATCATGAAATCCTGCACAGCCCCTGCCAGCACGACGCCGACGATGATCCATAATGTGCCGGGCAGATAGCCCATCTGCGCCGCGAGCACCGGCCCGACCAGCGGTCCCGCGCCCGCAATCGCTGCGAAATGATGACCGAACAGGACCGTGCGGTCGGTCGCGACATAGTCCAGCCCGTCGGCGCGGCGCAGCGCCGGGGTAGGGCGCGAAGGATCGAGCCGCATCACCTTGCTGGCGATGAACAGCGCATAATAGCGATAGGCGACCAGAAAGCAGCTGACCGCCGCGACGACGATCCACAGCGCATTGACGGCTTCGCCCCGCGACACCGCGACGACGCTCAGCGCTACCGCGCCGATCACGGCCATCGCTATCCAGGGAAGATGCCGGTTCATCATGCTCTCTCACGCTCGTCTGCAGGAAAAGACGACAGTAGGGCGCTGGACCGGAAAGACAATCTTTCGCTAATGCCGCCGGGCAAAGGGCCAGTCGATGATATGGGCCGCCCACAGCGCCCACCAGATGATGACCGGCTGCAACGCCAGGCGCGGGGCATGATAGGCCCAGCCCAGATGCACGCCGCCAATGGCTATATCATGGACGGCATGGTTGATATTGGCAGGCCAGACGCACAGCGCATAGAGCGCCAGGCCGATCCCCGCCGCCTTGCGCAACGCCGGCACCATCAATCCGGCGGCTCCCGCCAGTTCAGCCAGTCCCGTCAGGAAAATCACCGTGGCGGGGAAGGGCACCCAACTCGGCGTGATCGCGATGAAGCCGCCGGGCGACCGCAAATGCGCGATCCCCGCGACCAGATAGGCCAGCGCCAGCACCCATCGCGCGATCCGCCGGGGGCGGCTTTCACTCACCGCTTGCGGACAAATTCGGCGCGCAGCACCAGGCCCTTGATCCCGTCAAACTTGCAGTCGATTTCCTGCGCATCGCCCGTCAGCCGGATCGACTTGATCAGCGTGCCGCGCTTCAGCGTCTGGCCAGCGCCCTTGACCGTCAGATCCTTGATCAACGTCACCTGATCGCCGTCGGCCAGCAGATTGCCGACCGAATCGCGCACTTCGACACTGTTCGGCTCACTGTCGGCCTGCTTCACATCGGCGGCGCTGATCCATTCGCCGGTCGCTTCGTCATAGACATATTCATCGTCGGCCATGGTCATGCGCTCCTGTTCGTTGCGCCGTCCATAGGCGCTCGCGCCATCAAGCGCCAGCGATCAGCCGATCGTCACGGCTTCCAGCACCGCCGCGCGCAGTTCGGGAATGCCCATGCCCTTCTCGCTGGACGTGGCGATGATGTCGGGATGGGCGGCGGGACGCTTGCGGATCGCTTGCGCGGTCTGCTCGGTCACGGCGGCCAGTTCGCTCGCCTTGATCTTGTCCGCCTTGGTCAGGATGATGCGATAGCTCACCGCCGCGCCGTCCAGCATGTCCAGCATGTCGGTATCGACTTCCTTGATGCCATGGCGGCTGTCGATCAGCACGAGCGCGCGCTTGAGCGCGGCCCGCCCGCGCAGATAGTCGTTCACCAGGAACTTCCATTTGCGCACCACATCCTTGGGTGCCTTCGCATAGCCATAGCCGGGCATGTCGACCAGGCGGAAGCGCAGCGGATCGCCCACGTCAAAGAAGTTCAGTTCCTGCGTCCGCCCCGGCGTATTGGATGTCCGCGCCAGATTGTTGCGGTTAGTGAGGGCGTTGAGCAGCGATGATTTGCCGACATTGGACCGGCCGGCAAAGGCGACCTCATTGACCGCCATGTCGGGCAGAAATTCCAGCGTCGGCGCGGACTTCAGGAAGGTGATCGGCCCGGAAAAGACCTTGCGCGCTTCCTCGATCAGGTCAGGGGATTCCATGTCGTTCACCTTTCAAATCCTCCCCCACAGGGGGAGGGGGACCGCGCCCGAAGGGCGTGGTGGAGGGGTGTCACCCTCGCGATAGGGGGACACCCCTCCGTCCGGCCTGCGGCCAGCCACCTCCCCTTGCAGGGGAGGATGATACTTACTTCGCGACTGCCGTGCTCAGCACGGGGTGGCGGCGGTACAGCCACCATTGCTGGGCCATCGACAGGCAGTTGTTGGTGATCCAGTACACCAGCAGGCCAGCCGCGAACGGGGCCATGATGAACATCATCATCCACGGCATGATCGAAAAGATCTGCTGCTGCATCGGGTCCATCTGCGCGGGGTTCAGCTTGAACTGGAAATACATGCTGATGCCCAGCAGCAGCGCCAGCACGCCGATCCCCAGGAAGGATGGCGGGGTGAAGGGCAGCAGGCCGAACAGGTTCAGGATATGTAGCGGATCGGGCGCGGACAAATCCTTGATCCACAGCACGAACGGCTGATGCCGCATTTCGATCGTCAGCATCAACACCTTGTAGAGCGCGAAGAAGATCGGAATCTGGATGAAGATGGGCAGGCACCCGGCCAGCGGGTTGACCTTCTCCGTCTTGTACAGCGCCATCATCTCCTGCTGGAGACGCGGCTTGTCGTCCTTATACTTCTCCTGCAGCGCCTTCATCTTGGGCTGCACCGCGCGCATTGCCGCCATGCTGGCGAACTGGCGCTGGGCGACCGGGAACATCAGGCCGCGGACCACGAAGGTCAGGCAGATGATCGCCACGCCGAAATTGCCCAGCGTCTCGAACAGCCAGTGCAGCAGGGCAAAAATCGGCTGCTCGAACCAATAGAACCAGCCCCAGTCGATCGCGCGGTCGAACAGCTTGACGCCACCACGCTCATAGGCCTGGAGCGTCTTGACCTCCTTGGCCCCGACGAACAGGCGCAGCGTCTGCGTGACCGACTTGCCGGGCGCCAGCATGGTCGAATCAAGCGCGACGTCGGCCTGATATTGGGTGCCAGCACCCTTGCGGAACTGGGCTGCGACATCGGCATCCTTGCCAGGCACCAGCGCCGACAGCCAATATTTGTCGGTAAAGCCGATCCAGCCGCCCTTGGACTGGAAATCGCGGGTGGACGGACCTTCGTCGAGATCCTTGTAATTCACGTCATAATTGGCCGCGTCGTTGAACACGCCCATCGGGCCGATATGGATGGTCCAGGTATCGGGGTCCTTGGGAATGCTCCTGCGGCTGATATAGCCATAGGGCTTTACGCCGACCGTACCGGCGCCGCTGTTCGACACTTTCTGCGCGGCGGTGATCATGTAATTTTCATCGACGCTCAGGCGAATCTCGAACGTCTGGCCAACGCCATTATTCCAGGTCAGGGTAACGGGGCTGGTCGGGGTCAGTTCGCTGCCCTGCGCGGTCCAGACCGTATCCTTGTTCGGCGTTTTCAGCCCTTCGCCCTGCCATCCGAAGCCGGCGAAATAGGCGTCCTGCGTACCGGCGGGCGAATAGAGGCGGACGTCGGGCGAATCCTTGGCGATGGTTTCCTTGTAGGTCGGCAGCACGATGTCATCGATGCGCGCACCTTTCAGGTTGATCGACCCGTCCAGCTTGGGCGTGCGGATGGGAATGCGCGGGCTTTCCTTCAGCACCACGGCGCGATCGCGAATCGCCGCCACGCTGTCTGCGGCCGGGTCCGCTGCCGGGTTGGCGACAGGCGTCGTCTTGCCACCTTCGATCTTCGTTGCGGGTGGATTGGCCGCTGGAAAGAAATAGGTGGACACATAAGGCCAGCCGAACAGGATCGCAGCGGTCAGCAGCACCGCCAGAATGATATTCTTCTTGTCGTCCACGTTGTTCGGCTCCGCCGTCTTATATCTGTGTCAGGGGACCGGGTCGTAGCCCGAACCGCCCCATGGGTGGCATCGCATTAGCCGCTTCCCTGCCAGCCAGCTACCCTTGATCGCGCCATATTTGCGCACGGCCTGGATCGCATATTCCGAACAGGATGGGGCATAGCGGCAGGAAGGGGGCAGGATGCGCGAAGGGCCGATCTGCCAGAAGCGCGCGATCAGGATGAGCAGGCGGGCCATCATGCGCCGACCTTGCCTTTGCCCCGGCCATGACCTGCCCCCACGCCATGGCGCGACGGCGCATCACCGGCCTGCGGCGCGCGCGCAATCTTGCGCAGCGCCTTTTCCAGCTCGGTGCGCAGCAAGGCGAAATCACGTTCCTTGCCGCCATCGCGGCCAATCAGCACATGGTCGGCACCGGCATAGCCATGCAGCGGCAGCAATTCCCGTGCGAGAACGCGAAAGCGGCGCTTCATCCGGTTACGGATGACGGCGCCGCCAATCTTTTTCGTGACCGTGATGCCGAATCGCATCGCCGGATCGCCATCGTCGCGGTCGCGCACCAGCAGGACGAATCCCGGCATGGGTGCGCGCTTGCCGCGATTGGCCGCCAGGAAATCGGCCCGCTTGCCCATGATGGCAGGCGCAGCCGAAGGCGGCCCTTCGATCAGGCGCTCAGGCTCTTGCGGCCGCGCGCACGACGGGCGCGGATGATGTTGCGGCCGCCGGGGGTCGCCATGCGGGCGCGATAACCGTGACGGCGCTTCCGAACTAGATTGCTCGGCTGAAAAGTGCGCTTCATCGTTCATTCCTCAAAAAACAACTAGAGAATCGGGCGTGACAAAAAAGGGCCGCCAAAGCAGCGGCCGCATGGTCAGGGGGCGTCCGATAGGCAAATGGGGGTGGGAAGTCAATGGGGCGAAGCCCGATCTTGCCGAACCGAAATCCTCCCCTGCAAGGGGAGGGGGACCGCTGGCGTAGCCAGTGGTGGAGGGGTATCACCCTCTCGATAGCGCGACACCCATCCGTCTGGCCTACGGCCATCCACCTCCCCTTAAAGGGGAGGATGGCCCATTACTTCCCCCGCGCCGCCGCCACGCCGCTCTTCAGCGCGTCAAAGCCGACCGCGCCATTCAACACCTGGTCGCCGATGACGAAGGTCGGCGTGCCGCTCGCCTGCAATTTCTGCGCGAGCGCGATGTTGGACTGGATTTCGGCGTCATATTTGTTCGACGCCATCGCTGCTTCCGCGTCCGCTTTGCTGATGCCGGCCTTCGCCGCCGCCGCGACGATCGTGTCGCGCGTCACTTTGCCAGCGCCATAGAGCGCCTTGTGATAGGCCATATATTGGCCGCGCTCGGCCGCCAGAAGCGATACTTTGGCCGCGTCGCTGCTTTCTTCCGACAGGATCGGCAGTTCGCGATAGACGATCTTCACCTTGGCGTCCGACCCCACCAGCTTGGCAAGATCCGGCAGCGATGCGCGGCAATAGCCGCAGGCATAGTCGAAAAATTCGACCACGGTGACATCGGCATTGGCCGCGCCTTCCCACGCCCCGGCATAGGGTTTTTCCAGCGCCATGCGATTGTCCGCGATCGTGCTGGACATGCGTTTCGCCTGCAATCTCTCGATTGCCTGCGGGATGATTTCGGGATGCTCCAATATATAGTCATGAACGATCTTTTCGATCGCGCTCTTGTCCGTGGTGGTCACGGCGGCGGGGGCCTGCACGGCCAGAGCGATCCCGGCGGCTGCCGCGATAAAGGCGAAAGCGCCAAGGGTCATCTGGATCATCCTGTTGGAAAGGGCCGCGCGGAATGTCGGCCGGTTGTGCTGCGTCATTTTATCGTTTCTTCCGCTGCTGCTCGATCGCGGCGCGCGATACCATCGCGATATCCTGCGCCCGCAGATAGTCAACTGTGCCCGGCTTCAACCCCTGCATCGCCGCGTCCGCACTGCGCAGCGCCATCGGATGCTGGCCCATCATCGCGTATCGCTCCGCCGTCGCCAGCGCCGCGCGTGGCGTATCGCCCCGCCGTTCATAGACGACGCCCAACTGATACCAGGCGAAGGGATTTTCCCGGTCGCGCGCCACTGCCAGGCGCAAAACCTGCTCGGCCTCGGCAAAATTCGCCTCATCCTCGGTCGCGATCAGCGCATGGGCCAGCAGCACGGAAATCAGCGGCTGGTTGGTCAGCCGCACCGCTTCGCGCAGCGGTGCAATCGCGTCCTTGGGGCGGCCGCTTTCCAGCAATATCTGGCCTTTGAGCTCCAGAAAATAGGGATCGTCCGGCATCGCCGCCAGCAGTGCGTCGGCTTCATGGAGCGCGCGTTGCGGATAGGCGCTTTTGTGCCAGGCATAGGCCCTGGCATAATGCGCCGGGATCGACTGGTCGCTTTCGGGATATTTGATCAGGGTCTGGGCGGGTTCCGACACGAAGCCGACCAGCTTGGCCTTGATCCGCTCGAACCGCGCCTCCAGCGCCTTGTCGACCGGCTTGTCCCACGCCGGATCGACCGTATAGACCTCGCGCAGCACATTGATGCGTTCCCCTGACAGAGGATGGGTGCGGCCATAGCTGTTATCCTGCGGTATCGCGAGGCGATATTCCTGATTTTGCAGCTTCTTGAAAAATTCCAGGCTTCCCCGGCCACTGATGCCCGCCGTGCTCAGATAGCGCGCGCCCGCCAGATCGGCGGAGCTTTCCTGACCGCGCGAAAAAGCCAGGAATTTGGACATCGCCGCCTGCTGGCCGAGGCCCATAATCCCCATGCCCGCTTCCGCGCCGCCCGCCGCGATGGCGGCGGCCCCCAGCACCAGGCTGAGCAAAGTCACGCCGGTCGCTTCGCGAATCCCTTCGCCAAAGCGGACGATATGGCCGCCCTCTATATGGCCCAGTTCATGCGCTACCACGCCCTGCAACTGGTTCACATTGTCGGCCTGCGCGATCAGCCCGCTATGCACCCACACATATTGGCCGCCAGCGACGAAGGCGTTGATTTCGGGATCGTTGATGACCAGCACCTGGACATTGCGCGGGGCCATGCCCGCCGCCTTGACGAGCGGCGCGGACATGTCGGCCATGAACGCCTCGGTCTCGGCATCGCGCAAGATGCTCTGCGCCAGCGCCGGGCGCGCCATCAGCATGAACACGCCCAGCAGAAGGGCAAGCCATCGGATCAATCGGACCATCACGCGCCGCCCATGCCATGCAGGCCATGAACCGCCGGTGAAGCGGCGCGCCAAACGAAAAACGCCGCTGCCGACCGGGCATGACCGGATAAGCAGCGGCGCTTGTTCATGGGCGAGCGATCCGGCTTTTATTGGCCGAACGTACGCTGCCACCAGCCGCGACGCGGCGTGCCATCGTCATTGACGCCTTCGGATTCGCTCTCCGCCGCGACAGGCTCGGCGGCAGGCGCTTCCTCGGCCGGAGCCGGTGCCTCGACGGCAGGCGCGGCTGCTTCGGCTTCCGCTGCGACATCGGCCTTCTTGCGACGGGTGCGCTTGGGCTTGGCAGGGGCTTCTTCGGCAACCGGCGCCTGGGCCGCGGCCGCTTCCGCCGCAGCGGCATCAGCCTCGATCTGCGCCTTGGTGCGACGACCACGGCGGGGCTTGGCTGGCGCCTTCTCGGCGACGACCTCTACCGGGGCTTCGGCTGCAACCTCGGCGGGCGCTTCCTCGGCGACGGCTTCGGTTGCGGGCGCGCTGTCGGCCTTGGGCTTGCGGGCGCGGGGACGACGACGGGTCTTGGGCGCTTCCTCGGCGGGCGCTTCCTCGACCGCAGCCTCTTGGGCCACGGCGTCTTCGGCGACAGGCGCGTCCTCGGTCACCGCCTCGGCAGTTTCCGCGTTCGCATCGGTTGCAGCTTCACCGCCTTCACGACGACGGCGACCGCCACGGCGACCACGGCGGCCACGACGACGGGCAGCGCCTTCTTCCTCGGCTTCGACGGGAGTGACGGCGGCTTCCGCCTCGCCATCGCTATCCTCGTCCGCTTCATCGGCGCCCGCCTCCTGTGCCTCACCGGCATCGTCCGCAGCTTCGCCCTCGACGCGATTTTCATCGCGCTGGCCGCCACGGCGGCGACGGCGGCGACGGCGACGGCGGTTGCCATCGCGATCCTCGCCCCGGTCACCCCGCTCGGAACGGTCGCGCTCAGAGGCGGCCTCTTCCTCTTCCTCGGCTTGCGGCTCTTCTTCTTCCTCTTCTTCCTCGATCAGGTCGAGTTCGTCGTCATCCTGATCCATCGGTGCATAGGTCACGACGCGTTCGGGGCGCGGGCCGCTCGGCTCGACCGACATGCGTGCGCCCTCCACCTCGCCATCGGGCAGGACGATGATGCTGACGCCGTAGCGCTGCTCGATCTCGTCCAGTTCGCGACGTTTGTTGTTGAGGACGTAGAAGGCGGCTTCCTGGCTGGCGCGCAGCGTGATGATGCTGCCGCGACCCCGCGCCGCTTCCTCTTCCAGCATGCGCAGCGCAGACAGGCCCGCCGACGATGCGGTGCGGACCAGGCCGGTGCCTTCGCAATGCGGGCACTGGCGGGTCGATGCTTCCAGCACGCCGGTGCGCAGGCGCTGGCGGCTCATTTCCATCAGGCCAAAGCCCGAAATCCGGCCGACCTGAATGCGCGCGCGATCGTCCTTCAGCGCTTCCTTCATCGCCTTCTCGACCTTGCGGATGTTGGAGTTCATCTCCATGTCGATGAAGTCGATGACGACCAGACCAGCCATGTCCCGCAGGCGCAACTGACGCGCAATCTCGCGCGCCGCTTCCAGATTGGTCGCAACGGCGGTCTGCTCGATGCCATGCTCGCGGGTCGACCGGCCGGAGTTGATGTCGATCGACACCAGAGCCTCCGTCGGGTTGATCACCAGATAGCCGCCCGATTTCAGCTGCACGACCGGGTTGTACATGGCGGCCAGCTGATCCTCGACACCGGCGCGCTGGAACAGCGATACCGGGTCGGCATAGCCCTTCACCTTGCGCGCATGGCTGGGCATCAGCAGGCGCATGAAGTCCTTGGCGGCCTTGTAACCATGCTCGCCCTCGACAATGACTTCCTCAATATCCTTGTTGTAGATATCGCGGATCGCCCGCTTGATCAGGTCGCTGTCATTGTGGATCAGCGCCGGGGCGGCCGACTTCATCGTATTTTCGCGAATTTCGTCCCACAGGCGGGCGAGATAGTCGAAGTCGCGCTTGATCTCGACCTTGGTGCGCTGAAGGCCGGCAGTCCGCACGATGCAGCCCATCGACGAAGGCAGCGCCATGTCGGCGATGATCGACTTCAACCGCTTGCGGTCCGCCGCATTGCTGATCTTGCGCGAAATGCCGCCGCCGTGCGACGTGTTGGGCATCAGCACGCAGTAACGACCGGCCAGCGACAAATAGCTGGTCAGCGCCGCGCCCTTGTTGCCGCGCTCTTCCTTGACGACCTGGACCAGCAGCACCTGGCGGCGCTTGATGACGTCCTGAATCTTGTAGCGGCGGCGCAGCGCCATCCGCTTGCGGCGCAGTTCGTCGGCGGCATCGTCGCCACCCCGGCTACGGCCACGCCCGCGACCATTGCCGCGCCCGCCTTCGCCTTCGGCCTGTTCGCCGCTCTCCTGCTCGTCATGCGCATCGTCATCATCATGATGATGGGTCGCCTCGACGGTTTCGACGCTGCCGCCTTCGCCGTCCTCGTCATCCTCATCGTCCAGATCGGCGCGCAGCGCAGCCTCTTCCTCGGCATGGGCGCGTTCTTCGCGCAACAGCGCTTCGCGGTCCTCACGCGGGATCTGATAATAGTCGGGATGAATTTCGCTGAAAGCGAGGAAGCCGTGACGGTTGCCGCCATAATCGACGAAGGCGGCCTGCAACGAAGGCTCGACCCGCGTTACCTTGGCCAGATAGATATTGCCCTTGAGCTGCTTGTGCTCAGCGGACTCGAAGTCGAATTCCTCGATCCGGTTACCCTTGACGACCGCGACACGGGTTTCTTCCCGGTGGCGCGCATCGATCAGCATACGCATTGTCATGTAATAGTCTCCGGCGTGGACGGGCTGCGGCACTTGGCCGCGCCGCCACGCGATAGTGAAGGGACGGCCGCGTGCGCGCCGAAAGGGGCGCAGGTTGCGACATCGTCCAGGTTTGAAGGAAATATTGCGCGTCTGCTGCGTCGGCAGGGCCGGACAATTCGCCGGGCCGGACCATCCACGCCGCATCGCCCGTTACCGGGGCAAGCGTGGAATGGAATTCATGCCTCATGCAGCGTCAACCTGTTACTGGCATCCTGTGGCGCGCAGGGTGCGCGCCGATGCCGCTCTTGTTTCCCCGCATCGCCACCGTGAAACAGGCTAGTCTTGCGGGAATATGAATGGGTAGCAGTCAAAGACCCACGGGGCAACGGCTGCCTGAAATATTATGTCTTGTTCGCGTCTGTTCAAAAATGGGCGGAGCAAAGCCCGTTCCAAACCAGCACCCGTATCGCCGCTCGTGCTGAAAATCCCGTTAACCGTCTCATTTTACGGAGCCACAACAGGCTTTGCTTAATCCGGGGTTTAGCGTGGGGACGCTGAACGGATAAGCGCATGACATTTGGCTGGACGGCCCGCATCCATGCGATGCACAAGCGGCGCATGTTACAAAGCCTTGCCCTTGCAAGCACTCTGACGATGGCGGCGCCCGGCAGCGCCGGCGGCATTTATGCCGTCGATGTACGCGACGATCGCGTCATTGTTCGTTTCGACGATCGGGTCGATGGCGCGTCAGCCTTCCTGCTTGATACGCCGCGCCGTATCGCGCTCGACATCAGCGGCGCGCAGATCAGTCGCGGCCAGTTCGCGCCCGGCAATGGCACGATCGCCGCAGTGCGTCAGGGCCAGTTGAGCGAAAGCACCGCCCGCGTCGTTCTCGATCTCGCCAGCCCGGCGACGCTGGGCGATGCGCAGATCGCGCCCGACGGCAAATCGCTCAGCTTCTCGCTCAAGGGCGCGACCGACAGCGTCTTTCGCACGGCGGTGGGCAGGGGCCGCACCAATTTCGACGCGCCCGCCAATATGAGCGCCCGACCGCGAAAGCGACTCCATTCGATCACCGTGCCGATCCCGTCCATGGCGCGCGGCGTCGCGCTGCCGCCGATCGAGGGCGCGCGTGACGGCACCCGTCCCCTGATCGTGATCGATGCGGGCCATGGCGGCCATGATCCGGGCGCGATCAACAAGGATAATGGCAAGCGCGAAAAGGATGTGACGCTGGCCATCGCCCAGGCGATCCGCGACCAGTTGGTCAAGTCGGGCCGTGTGCGCGTGGCGCTGACCCGCGACGATGACAAATATCTCGTGCTTCAGGAACGCTATGGCATCGCCCGCAAGCTGGGCGCAGACCTGTTCATTTCGATCCATGCCGACGCAGCGGAAAATGCCGACGCGCATGGGGCGACCGTCTATACATTGTCCGAAACCGCTTCCGATCGCGAAGCGGCGCGTCTGGCGGCGCGGGAGAATAAGGCGGACATCATCAATGGCGTGAACCTTGGCGGCCAGTCGGGCGACGTCTCCTCGATCCTCATCGACCTGACCCAGCGCGAATCGATGAACATCTCGGCCAATTTCGCGCGTCTGCTCCAGCGCGAAGCATCGCCCTATGTGGCCTTCCGCAGCGCCTATCACCGCTTTGCTTCCTTAATGGTGCTAAAAGCGCCCGATACGCCATCGGTCCTGTTTGAAACCGGCTATATCAGCAATGCCGAGGATGCGGCCTTTCTCGCCTCGCGCGAGGGGCAGCAGAAAATCGCCCGCGGCGTCGCCCGCGCGATCGAGGTTCACTTCGCCCGCAAGCTTGCGATGCACGGCGGCGCGGCCGGGGGCTGATCGCGCCAAAACGCGTCGCTGGCGGGGAAGGGGGGCAGGTTCGACGATCTGCGCTGGCCTTGGCGGCAATTTGACCTTAGAGCCTGATCCGTCATGGAAGAGGCCCGTTCCAATCCGCCCGCATCGTCCTTTGCCTATCGCCTGCGTCGCGACGCAGGGGGCGTGCTGGATCGTCTGCGCCCGCTCTGGCAGCGCCGCCTGTTTCGCTGGAGCGCGATCCTGCTGGGCGGCTTCCTGCTCTTTTGCGCGCTGTTCTGGCTGATCTTCGCGCGCGGCTTGCCCGACGCGGCGACGCTGCTGGAATATGAGCCGCCGCTGCCTACCATCGTGCGCGACATTAATGGCCAGCCGGTTCACAGCTATGCCCGCGAACGGCGCGTCCAGCTGCAATTCAGCGACTATCCCCCGCAACTGATCCACGCCTATCTGGCGGCGGAGGATAAGACATTCTTTGACCATCATGGCGTCGACTTCCCCGGTTTCGCTGGGGCCGTGCTTGATTATGCCAGCAAATTGGGGTCTGGCCAGCGCGCCCGCGGCGGATCGACCATTACGCAGCAGGTGGCCAAGAATCTGCTGATCGGCGACGAATATTCGCCCACGCGCAAGGTGAAGGAGATGATCCTGGCGTGGCGCATGGAAAATGTGCTGACCAAGCAGCAAATCCTCGAACTCTATCTCAACCAGATATTTCTGGGTCGAAACGCCTATGGCGTACAGGCTGCCGCGCGCGCCTATTTCGACAAGGACGTCGCCGACCTCAAGCTCCACGAAATGGCCTATTTGTCGATCCTGCCCAAGGGGCCGGCCAATTACCGCCCCGAAAGCCCGACCGGTCATGCCCGCGCGATCGAACGGCGCAACTGGGCGCTGGGCGAAATGGTGAAGAATAATTGGATCACCCCTGCACAGCGCGACGCGGCGGTGGCCCAGCCGCTCGGCACCGTTGCCGCGCACGGCTCCGGCTTCGACGCGCGGGCAGGCGGCTATTATATGGAAGAAGTGCGCCGCCGCCTGATCAGCCTGTTCGGCGAAAAGGCGAGCGATGGTCCCAACAGCGTCTATGCCGGTGGCCTGTGGGTGCGCAGCCCCTATGATCCGGTGGTGCAGGAAAGCACCAAGAATGCGCTGCGCGGCGGGCTGTTGCGTTTCGACGCCGGGCGCGGCTGGTCCGGCCCGGTCGGTCATATCAAGATAGACAATGGCTGGGAGCGGGAACTGGCCGCCAGCTATATCGACGTCGATTATGCAGATTGGCGCGTCGCCGTCATCGTCAGCCGCACATCGACCGACGCGCAGCTTGGCTTTGCCGACGGCAGCACGGGCACTCTCCCCGCCAGCGCCGCGCAGAGCCCCTATCGCAAAACAGGTGGTCCGGCCTTCTCTGCAATGAAGCCTGGCGACCTGATCGTCGTTGCGCGCAATGGATCGAACTGGGCGCTGCGTTCCATCCCCGAAGTGTCGGGCGGCATGATGGTGGAGGAGGTTCATTCGGGCCGTATCCGCGCGATGCAGGGCGGCTTTGATTCGCGCCTGTCCTCCTACAACCGCGCCACCCAGGCGCTGCGCCAGCCCGGTTCGACCATCAAGCCCTTCGTCTATGCCGCCGCGCTCGACAGCGGCATGACCCCGGCCTCGATCATCGTCGATGGGCCGCTGTGCGTCTATCAGGGCGCGGGCCTTGGCCAGAAATGCTTTCGCAACTTCTCCGGCGGCAGCGCTGGACCGCAGACGATGCGCTGGGGCGTCGAACAGTCGCGCAACCTGATGACCGTGCGGGCCGCCAGCCAGACGGGCATGGAGCGGGTCGTCCGCACCATCAAGGGCATGGGGATTGGCGACTACCAGCCCTATCTGTCCTTCGCGCTGGGCGCGGGTGAAACCACGGTCGAACGCATGGTCAATGCTTATGCGGCGCTCGCCAATCAGGGGCGGCAATTCCCCTCGCGCGTGATGGATTATGTGCAGGACCGACGTGGCAAGGTCATCTGGCCCGAACGCTGGCGCGCCTGCGATGGCTGCAACATGGCCAATTGGGACGGCAAGCCGATGCCGCGCTTCGGTTTTGAGGGCAAGCAGGTGATGAACCCGATGACCGCCTATCAGGTCGTCCACATCGCCGAAGGCGTGGTCCAGCGCGGTACCGCCACCGTACTGGCCGACCTTAAGCGTCCGCTCTTCGGCAAGACCGGCACCACCAACGGCCCGACCAATGTCTGGTTCGTCGGCGGATCGCCCGATCTCGTCGCTGGCGTGTATATCGGCTATGATCAGCCGCGCAGCCTTGGCGGCTGGGCGCAGGGCGGCCGCATCGCCGCGCCGATCTGGAAGGCGGCGATGGCTCCGATCCTGGAAACCATGCCAAAGACGCCCTTCATCGCCCCTGCGGGCATCCGCATGGTCGCGATCGACCGGCGGTCGGGCAAGCGCGTGTACGGCGCCTGGCCGACCAGCGAACCCAAGGCGGCGGTCATCTGGGAAGCCTTCAAACCCGAATCCGAACCCCGCCGCACGATCCGCAAGGAAGAGGCCGAAGAGCAAGCCAAGGTCGCCGCCACCCGCGCCGCCAGCCGCACCAGAGCGCGCACCGACAGCGAATTCCTGTCCGATCAGGGCGGGATTTATTGAGGAAAGATTAGAAGGTCTGGCGTAGCCGTACCCAATGATGATCTGCCATCAACCGGGCAGGAACATGAAGATGTAAGTCGGCGCTTTATACTCAAAATTCGGGGAAAGCGCGCAATCTTGAGGTGCCACGCCATAGGCCGCCCTGTCGACGCAGTTCAAGGCGGAGGCAATGTTTGTCATCAATGCGACGCGTCCGACTCCGACCATACGGTCGGTGCCGTTTCCGCCCTTGGACTGAGCAGCGGTCGTTATATCTCGCTGGAACAGAAGCTGGCCGTTGTCGATTCGGGTTAAGCTCCATCCCATCGTGACGCTGGCACGGCTGGAGAAGGAAATCTTGAACGGCGCATCCATGTCAATCCAGCGTGGCGACAAGCGAACCTTGGCTTCGGCATCCGTAGTGGCCAGCATGTTCAGCTTATTCATTGTTTCGCGCAGTGCTTTCTCAAAGCTGGACCGCTTTGCTGCCCCTGCCAGGCCCAGTGTCGCTTTTCCGCCCACGACACCGGGCATATCCGCCACTTGCTCCAATGCTATGCGACGATATAGCGGATGGTCCGGTTTCAATGGTGCGGGAGCCGATGGAGAAAATGAAAATCCGATAGGCGACAACGGTACACCGCCAGATGCCAATGCCGATTGCGGAGCCAAAGCCAGAAGGGCGAACATGGGAAGAATGCGCATTCGGCAGCGACTATCGTTGAGGCATTGCTATCCTTTTGCGGAACATCATTAATGCGTCCGCCCGCAGCGCTTTTTGACCCTCTTGCGACGAAATGCATCGGAACCGTTCGGGCTGAGCCTGTCGAAGCCCTGTTCTTCTTGACGAACAGCGATTTACGCAAGAAAGGACGGCCCTTCGACAAGTTCAGGGCGAACGGCTAGAGAGCCTTCCCTTTTGGGCCGAGTTTTTGGAGACCACCCATGCGCGCCGAAGCGCTGCAATATATTGACCGCATCGACGCCGCGCTTGCCCTGCTGCGCCAGTCGCTCGACTGGGACCGCGCGCTGCGCCGCCTTGACGAGTTGAACGCGCGCGTCGAGGATCCGACCTTGTGGGACAATGCCAAGCTGGCGCAGGAGGTCATGCGGGAGCGGACCAGGCTGGACAGCGCCATCGGCGCGACCCGTGCCATTGCATCGGAAAAGTCCGACACTGCCGAACTGATCGAAATGGCGGAAGCCGAAGGTGACGAGGACATGGTGTCCGAAGCCATCGCGGCGCTGAAGGCGCTGGCCGACCGCGCGGACGAGGACAAGATCAAGGCGCTGCTGTCTGGCGAAGCCGATGGCAGCGACACCTATCTGGAAATCCATGCCGGTGCTGGCGGTACCGAAAGCCAGGATTGGGCCGAAATCCTCAGCCGAATGTATCGCCGCTGGGCCGAACGGCGCGGTTACAAGGTCGAACTGGTCGATTATCAGGCGGGCGATCAGGCGGGCATCAAGTCCGCGACCTTCCTGATCAAGGGCGAGAATGCCTATGGCTATGCCAAGACCGAAAGCGGCGTCCATCGCCTGGTCCGCATCAGCCCCTATGACAGCGCCGCGCGCCGCCATACCAGCTTCTCGTCGGTATGGGTCTATCCCGTGATTGACGATGATATCGACATTGAAGTCAAGGAATCCGACCTCAAGATCGACACCTATCGCGCGTCCGGCGCGGGCGGGCAGCATGTCAACACGACCGATTCGGCCGTCCGCATCACCCATATTCCGTCCGGCATCATCGTCGCGTCGCAGAATGACCGTTCGCAGCACAAGAACCGCGCAACCGCGATGAACATGCTCAAGGCGCGCCTCTACGAAGCGGAACTGGCCAAGCGCGAAGCCGTGACGGCTGGCGAATATGCCGCCAAGACGGAGATTGGCTGGGGGCACCAGATCCGTTCCTATGTGCTGCAACCCTATCAGCTGGTGAAGGATCTGCGCACCGGGGTCACCTCGACCGCGCCCGACGACGTGCTGGACGGCGCGCTTGATCCCTTCATGGCCGCAGCGCTCAGCCAGAAGGTGACTGGCGAGAAGGTCGATGTCGAGGATGTCGACTGACATGAGCATGCGGGCGGTTCTGGCGGGCGTGCTTGCCTTGCTCACCGCCTGCGACCGCCTGTCGCCCGGTAACGAAACGGAGCGTTCCCCCGCTGCCGCGCCTTTCCCGCTCGCGGACCGCCCGGTGGCCCCGATCGTGTCGACCCGCTGGTCGAGCGAGGAGGCCCGCGACCGGGTGAATGAGGCGGAGGATATCATGGACCGCGCCGGAATCCGTCCCGGCATGACCGTCGCGGATATTGGCGCGGGCGAGGGCTATTATACCGTGCGGCTGTCCGCCCGCGTCGGCAAGAGCGGACGGGTGCTGGCAGAGGATATCATGCCGGAAGTGATCGAGGCGCTGTCGCGCCGCATCACGCGCGAAAAGCTGGACAATGTCAGCGTCAAGCTGGGCGCGCCCGAAGATCCCCGCCTGCCGGTCAACAGCTTCGACCGCATCTTGATGGTGCATATGTATCATGAGATTGCCGAACCTTATGCCTTTCTCTGGCACCTCAGCCCGGCGCTGAAAAAGGATGGCGAACTGATCGTCGTCGATTCCAACAGGCCGACCGAACAGCATGGCACGCCGCCGCGCCTGCTTGCCTGCGAACTGACGGCAATGGGTTTCCGATTGGAGGAGGTCATCCCCAAGCCGAGCGCAGGGGGCTATTTCGCCCGTTTCCGCCGCATCGCAGCTCGGCCCGACCCGTCCAGTATCGTCACATGCGCCTATCGCAGCGAAAATTAGGGTTAACGCCGCCCTGATCCTTTCTGGTGATTGGCTGTTGCTCGCAACTGCAATATGACGGTGTCGGGGAGATTCCAATCATGACCGACCATGCATCGCTCGCCCCCTCCGGGACCAAACCCCGCATCGCCGCGCGGCACAAGATGTTCGAGCCGGTGGTGCTGCACCTGCGCGGTATGCCGCTGCGCGCACATATATTGGATCTCTCGACAACCGGCGCGCTTGCCCATTGCGATCGTCCGCCGTCCACGGGCGATCGCGTCATGATAGAGACGAAAGGGATCATGGTCGTCGCCCATGTCGTCTGGGTCCGCGCCAAGCGTTTCGGCGTGCATTTCGACATCGCCTTGTCCGACGCCATGGTGGCCGGCCTTTTAAACGGCCTTTAGTCCCTGCGCCGCCAGCGCCGGAATAGCGAAACCCCCAATATCCCGCTGCCCACCACCGCCGCGATGGCACCGCCTGCGGACGCCAGCGCCCACGCGCCTGCCGCCAGCAACCCGGTCAGGAAATCGACGATGATAAGGGTGAGGTGGATCATCCGGGGAAGGATCGGGCTATTGCCCCAATTCCTTCGCCTCCTGATATTTCAACTCCAGAAAGCGGTTTTGCGTCGCCAGCTTGTCCAGATCGCCGCTGGCCAGGCTCTCGCTCATCCGCCCGATCTCCGCGTCGATTACCGCCAGCCCCTCGACCAACTGCTTTTCGGGCACCCGGCCATTGCGTTCCTCGCGCCGCAACGGCTGCGGGATCGACTGATAGCCTGTCACCAGTTCGGGCAGATGATCCGCCAGCAGCCTGCGCACTTCCAGCGCAGCGGGGTCTTGCGGTCCCAGCTTTTCCAGTTGTGGCGACAATATCTCCAGCTTCGTGCCGATACTGTCGACCAGTGTTACTGCCGGAGCCGGCAGCGCCTTGCGCTGATTTTCCAGCCAGATTTCGGTCTGGAGCGGCAGGGCGGTGAGCGGCGTTTCCGCCAGTGCCTCGGTCCGCACGCGGGTTTCCGTCGGCAGCAGGCCGATCAGCAACAATGCAGCGATCACCACCCCCAGCGCGATCATCACGCCGGTCGTCCCCAGTGGCACGACAAAGCCCGCGACCGCGCTGCCCAATATCACCGCCAGCACCGCCCAGAAGGCATATTTGACCTTGCGGATCAGCCCCGCATTGCGCCGCTGCCGCGCCCGCGCGGTCAGGCTCTGCCCGCGCTCGCTATGACGCCGCAGCACCGCTTCGGCATCGGCCAGCACGCGATCGGACCGGCTCATAACGACCACCGGATGTTGCTGGTGAACATCTTCATCCCTCGATCGCACTCAGCAGGGGATTGTCGGCCCGCGCTTCCTTCGACGCCTGCGCCTGACCCTCGGCCCTTGCGATATAGCCCTTGGACTTTTCGACCTCGTTCGACAGCGTCGTCACCGTCGTTTTCATATTCTCCAGCGCCTTGAGCTTGAACGTGTCGATATTGTCCATCGTGTCGTAGATATTCTGGAACGCGCGCTGCAACGTCTCGATCGGGATCGTGCTCGATGCGGCCTGCTCGTGAATCTGGGCGGTCTGGCTCTTGAGCAATTCGCCGGTCGAATCGATCATGTTCGCAGTCGTCGTGTTCAGCGCGCTGATCTGCTCCAGCACCAGCCGCTGACCCACCAGCGCCTGCGCCACCGTCACAGCGGTGCGCAGCGCCGCGACCGTCGTGGTGGACGCGCGGTCGACGCCCTTGACCAGTTCGACATTATTCTTCTTCACCAGATCGAGCGCCAGATAGCCTTGCACCGTCACGGCCATCTGGGTCAGCAGATCCTGCGTGCGCTGGCGAATGTAGAACAGCGCGCTCTCGCGGATCGCCTTCGCCTTGGTCGGGTCGGTCGAATCCAGTTCCAGCGCCTTCGCTTCCAGCCGCGCGTCCATCGTCTTGCTGATGTGGATCATCTGTTCCAGACGGCCCATCGTCGCCCACATATTCTGCCGCTCGACATCGATCGCGGCATTATCCTTGATCAGCGTGTCCTTGCCGCTGGCCAGCGATCCCAGGATGGAATTGATGTGGCTCTGCGCACTTTTATAGCTGTCGAAATAGTCACGCATCTTGTTGCCGAACGGGATGATGCCGAACAGCTTTTTGCGGCTGGTCAGGCTGCCGCGCTTGCCGGGGTCCAGATCCTCGACCGTGCGGCGCAGTTCGGCCAGGTCCGCGCCGACCTTGCTGTCGCTGTCCATCGCCCGCACCGGCCGGTCGAGGAAACGGTTGCTATGCCCCGCGGCCTCGGCAATTTCCTTGCGCCCCATATTGGTCAACTGGTCGACCCGCGCGCCGAACGCGGGCGAATTGGAATCCTGCGCCACAAGATCGTCGATGAAGGCGTCAACCTTCTCGTCCAGCTTGGATTTCTTCTCCGCATCGATCGGCACCAGCCCCGCTGCCCGCTCCGCGCTCACGACAGGCACCGGATCGGGCGGCGTCAGGTTGAACGGATCGCTGGAGGATGTCGTTGTCGCAGTAGCGGTCGTGGCCATGATATCTCCCTTGGTGTCATATTGATATAGAACACCCGCGCTTCAAGGCGCAATCGACAGGATAAACATAGGGGCCGTGCCGTCCAGTGGGAAGCGCGCCATATGTCGCGCCTGCCACGCGCCCTTGCCGCAACGCATCATTTCCTGTAGGGGCGCGCCCGAAGCCTCTGTGTGACCTTGTGTCGGCCAGGGGAGCCCATATCCCAAAGGCAAGACATGTCCCTGCGTAATATCGCGATCATCGCGCACGTCGATCACGGCAAGACCACCCTCGTCGATCAGCTTTTCCGCCAGTCCGGTACGTTCCGCGACAATCAGCGCGTTGAAGAGCGGGCGATGGACAGCAACGATCTCGAAAAAGAGCGCGGCATCACCATCCTGGCCAAGCCGACCTCGGTCGAATGGGAAGGCACCCGCATCAACATCGTCGACACGCCCGGCCACGCGGACTTTGGCGGCGAAGTCGAACGCATCCTCTCGATGGTCGATGGCGTCGTCCTGCTGGTCGATTCGTCGGAAGGCGCGATGCCGCAGACCAAGTTCGTCACCGGCAAGGCGCTGGCGCTGGGCCTGAAGCCGATCGTCGTCGTCAACAAGGTCGATCGCCCCGACGAACGGATTCAGGAAGTGCTGGACGAAGTGTTCGATCTGTTCGTGTCGCTCGACGCGACCGATGAACAGCTTGATTTCCCCGTCCTCTATGCGTCGGGCCGCAATGGCTACGCCAACGAAGATGCGTCGATGCGTTCAGGCACGCTGACCCCGCTGTTCCAGAAGATCGTCGACCATGTGCCGCCGCCAGCGCTCGACGTCGATGCGCCCTTCACCTTCCTGGTGACCCTGCTCGATCGCGACAATTTTCTTGGCCGCGTGCTGACCGGCCGCGTCACCAGCGGCAAGGTGCGCGCCAACCAGGCGATCCACGCGCTCGACATGGACGGCAAGATCATCGAAACCGGCCGCGCGTCCAAGATCATGGCGTTTCGCGGCCTCGACCGCGTGCCTGTCGAAGAAGCGCAGGCCGGTGACATTATCAGCCTTGCCGGGCTGGCGGTCGCAACCGTGGCGAACACGATTGCCGACGTTTCCGTGACCGAACCGATCCAGGCCCAGCCGATCGATCCGCCGACCCTGTCGATGCGCTTCGCCGTCAATGATTCGCCCATGGCCGGCCGCGAAGGCTCCAAGGTGACGAGCCGCATGATCCGCGATCGTCTGGAGCGCGAAGCCGAATCCAACGTCGCGATCAAGGTGACGGAATCGGAAGACAAGGACAGTTTCGAAGTGGCTGGCCGCGGCGAACTTCAGCTTGGCGTGCTGATCGAAACGATGCGCCGCGAAGGGTTTGAACTGTCGATCAGCCGCCCGCGCGTGCTGTTCGACACGGACGAGGACGGCAACAGGACCGAGCCTTATGAAACCGTCATGATCGACGTGGACGATGAATTTTCCGGCACGGTTGTCGAGAAGATGAACCTGCGCAAGGCGGAGATGACCGACATGCGCCCGTCGGGTGGCGGCAAGACCCGCATCACCTTCTCCGCCCCGTCGCGTGGCCTGATCGGCTATCATGGCGAATTTCTGTCGGACACGCGCGGCACCGGCATCATGAACCGCCTCTTCGAAAAATATGGTCCGCACAAGGGTCCGATCGAAGGTCGCAAGAATGGCGTCTTGATCTCCAACGGATCGGGTGAGGCCAATGCCTACGCCCTGGGCCCGCTCGAAGAACGCGGCATCCTGATGGTGGGCGTTGGCGAAGCGTTGTATGAAGGCATGATCATCGGCCAGAACGCCAAGACCGAAGATCTGGAAGTCAATCCGATGAAGTCGAAGGCGCTCACCAATTTCCGCGCCAGCGGCAAGGATGACGCGGTCCGCCTGACGCCGCCCTGGAAGATGACGCTGGAACAGGCCATCGCCTATATCGACGACGATGAACTGGTCGAAGTCACGCCCAAGACCATTCGCCTGCGCAAGCGTTACCTCGATCCGAACGAGCGCAAGCGCATGAGCCGGTCCAAGGCAGCCTGATCAAGCCTTCCCCTTTGCGGGGGACCGACCGGCCAGACCGGCACGGGGGTGGGCGGCAACGCTCCGCCCCCATATTTTTGAAGGAGCCGGAACATGGCCGACCTCTATCTCAAAGCCCTGACGTCCGAGCGCCGCGCTCTGTGGGCCGAATGCCGCCTCAAGGGATTGGTCAAGGACACGCCCCAACGTCAGCGAATCGTCGAGATCGATGCGCTGCTCGCCGCGCACAAGGCGAAACAGGACGGCAAACCGCGCGCCTGATCGTCGGGACCACGTACCTACGTACGTAACTAGATTGCATATCACTACCCTCTCATGTCACTTTAGCCACTAGCGCAAACCGAATCGCAACCTTGCGGGTGTGATATGCTTTGGCTGGACCTTGTGATGCCTGTAGCTTGTTGACGGGCAAAAGCGTCCACGCAGGAGGAACGAAGGAGTGGCCGAAACCCTGCCAGCCTTGAGCGAGGGTGAAAAGCAGTGCCTGCGGCTGGTGTCGCAGGGCTTCAATTCCAAGGAAATCGCGCGACAGCTGCATGTGTCGGAACATACGGTAGATCAGCGCGTCCGCACCAGTTTGCGCAAGTTCGGCGTCCCTTCCCGCAAGGAAGCAGCCCGCCTGTTTGTTTCGATTGAGCAACCACAGCCCCAAACTGGCACATATCAGCCTTTGATACATCAATCGCAGCGGCTTGCTTCCGATGCATCTCCTGCGTCATCCATCGCTCAGCCGGACAGGCCGGATGAGCAGACGGAACGAAAAGGGTTCCTGCGACGCATCCTCGCCTTCGGCCCACCGCTAGGGGGATCGATCAATGAACTGAGTATCGATGGCCGCATATTGGCGATGATCCGCGCCGCCGTACTGACCGGCGTTGGTGTCGTCACTTTGCTGCTGCTCATTGCCGGGGCCTTCAAGGCACTGGCCTGATCCTTCCTGTATCGCCACGCTGAAAACGCACCGCCTCGCATGGCGCCGTGCGAAGGAGATGACTTGTGCTCAATCTTGATCCCGCAAAGACCCAGGCCGTCGCCGATCAGACCAAGCAGGCTTTTGCCTCGCTGGACGGCGCGCTGGTCGATACCGCGCACCTCACGACCGCTTTTCTCGCTGCCGCTCAGGATTCCGGCCTTACCGCCGCCGAAAGCCAGCGCATCATCCTGCGCATCCATGAAAGCGCGACCAAGATTATCGAAGGGCGCAGCGACATGATCCGCGCGACGGCCCTGCTGACCCGTTGCATCGAACAAAGCCAGCATGCAGTCACCGCCTTCGGATGCCCGTTGGGAATGGACGCGCCCGCTCAGGACGATGTGCAGCGCCACCTGACCCTGGTCGCTTGACCAGGTGGAGCCGTCGGCATTGGATACACGTTTGATTTCTCCCCCCTCTCAACGGTGATCAAATGCTGGCGGCTTCTTTTTGGCTTTTGATGCTTTTAACCTGCGCCTTCGCACTGGCCTTTGGGGGGCGGGACGGGCGGCGCTTCGTTGTCATTTCGGCGGCGGCGGTGGTGCTCACCATTCCCGCCCAGCTCGCCGGGTCGTGGCAGGCGACGCAATATTGGCTGATGACGGTCGACCTGTTCACCTTTGTCGCATTGCTCTGGCTGATGCTGCAAAGCCAGCGCTACTGGCCGGTATGGGTCTCCGCCTGTCAATTGATGACGGTGCTGTCCCATGTCGCGACCCTGCTGCTGCAAAGTTTTTCAGACCGCATCTATGAAGGGCTGAGTACGGTCTGGATCATTCCCCTCATGCTGTTTGCCATCGTCGGCATCGAACTTGATCGAAAGTCGCTCCATGACCGCGCATATTCCGCCTGAGAGCATCGTCCCCAGCCAGGAGGCGGCCGACCTGATCGTCGCGCTGCAACGCTGTCTCTCCAATGTGCATGCCCGGCAGGAGGATGCAGCGGTTCTGGATGGCACTGGGGAGGGTCATCTGGCCGCGCTTTCGCGCTATATCGAAGCTCGGCGCGCGCGTGCCACGCTGCTAGGTCCGAACCTGTTCAGCGACCCCGCCTGGGACATACTGCTCCTCCTCTATCAGTCCGGGCTGAACGGGCGCGCGCTGACACTGGAGCAACTGAGCGAACAATCGCGCCTGTCGATGAGCGTCATCGTCGGGCAAGTCGGCGTTCTGGAAAGGCGCGGTCTTCTGGAGGAACATCAAACCTCGCCCAACAGCCGCCGACGCCGCGCCGTGCGTCTTTCGCCGCTGGCGGTAGATGCCATGTCCTCCTGGTCGTCGCTCGCGTTCGACGCAAACGGCTGACGCGCCCACCGGCGCCATTCGCCCGACATTGCGAGGGTGTTCGCCGCCACCGGGGCGATCGGGAAGAACAGCTATCCCTCAACTCAGGCTGGCCATGCCCGCGCTCCGCTCATATAGTCGCGCGCAACATCCTTCCCGCGAAAGCCTTTCATGCATCTTCTTATCGGTCTTGCGGGCATCCTGCTCATCCTTGCCATCGCCATTGCCCTGTCGTCCGACCGTCGCGCCATCCGGCTCCGCGTCGTCGGCGCGGCCTTCCTGTTGCAGGCGGGCATCGCCCTGATGGTTCTCTATGTTCCTGCCGGGCGCGCGGTCATTGCGGGCATGTCGAAGGGGGTGTCCAATCTTCTTGGCTATGCGCAGGCGGGCACCAATTTCATCTTCGGCCCGCTTGCCAGTCCCGAAATCGGCGGGGCCAGCTTCGCCATCGCTGCGCTGCCCGTCATCATCTTCTTCGCCAGCCTCGTGTCGATCCTCTATTATCTGGGGGTCATGCAGTTCATCGTCCGCTGGGTCGGCGGCGCGATCGAGGCGGTGACCGGCGTGTCGAAGGTGGAAAGCCTGTGCGCCGCCGCCAATATCTTCGTGGGGCAAAGCGAAAGCCCGCTCGTCATCCGCCCCTATCTGGCGGGCCTCACTCCGCCGCAATTGTTCACGGTGATGACCAGCGGCATGGCAGGCGTTGCCGGCACGATCCTCGCCGCTTACGCATCCATGGGGATCAAGATCGACTATCTCCTCGCCGCCAGCTTCATGGCCGCGCCCGGCGGACTGCTGATGGCCAAGATCATGATGCCGGATGTGCGACTGCCCGTGCAGGGCGAATTGCCGCTGGGTGACGATCCCGACATTCATCTGCCCGAAACCCGGATCAGCGGGGCAGGGCCCGCCGCCTTGCTGCCCGAAGGAACGCCGGGCGAACCCATGCCGGTCGCCAGCCATGACGAGGAAAAGCCCGCAAACATCATCATGGCCGCCGCGCAAGGGGCGCAGACCGGCGTGAAACTCGCCGTCGCGGTCGGCGCGATGGTGCTGGCCTTCGTCGCGCTGGTGGCGCTGGCCAACGGCATATTGGGCGGCATCGGCAGCATGTTCGGCTACCCGACGCTCAGCTTCCAGCAACTGCTGGGCTATGTCTTTTCGCCGGTCATGTATCTGCTCAATATCCCTTGGGAGGAAGCGCAGGTCGCAGGCGGCCTGTTCGGCACGAAGGTCGTGCTCAACGAATTCGTCGCCTATATCAATCTGGGCCAAGTGCAGGGCGCGCTGTCCCCGGCCAGCATCGCCATCGTCACCTTCGCCCTGTGCGGCTTCGCCAATTTCAGCTCGATCGCGATCCAGATGGCGGTGACCGGCAACCTCGCCCCCAACCAGCGCCCGATGATCGCCAAGCTTGGCCTCAAGGCGCTGGTCGCGGGCAGCCTTGCCAACCTGATGAGCGCCGCGCTGGCGGGACTGATGCTCAGTCTACGCTGATCGGTCATTATCCACCCGCAACGTTTGACTCTATCGCTGCCCGCATAAATCTATTATGGTTAACCCCATGGGGGCAAAGACAGTTTTCGCGGCCGCGCTGGCGGTTTCGCTCGGATCGCCAATGGCCGTGGCGCAAGCGCCAAAGCCGGGCCGGTTGGAAACCTATAAGGACTGGACGATCGGCTGCGACAATCGCAACCGATGCGAAGCGGTCTCGCTGTTGCCCGAAGGCAGCGATCTGCCCGACATACCGTTGATGATCGGCATCGTCCGCGCCGCTGGACCCGATGCCCAGACCGAAGTCTGGATCAGCCGGGAGGGCAAGGGCCAGGCCGACGTCACCCTGTCCGTCGATGGCCGCAAGATCGCCAGCGCCATTGCCCGCGATGGCGAAGCCACGATCCGCGGGCCGCAGGCATCTGCGCTCGCCATCGCCATGGCGCGGGGCACGAGCATGGAGGTGCGCGCGGGCGCAAGGCTGCTTGGCCGTCCCTCGCTCGCCGGATCAGGCGCGGCGCTGCGCTATATGGACGCGCGGCAGGGCCGGGCAGGGACCACGACCGCGTTGGTCGCGACCGGCACGCTTGGCCCGACGGCTGTAAAACCCGCGCCCGTAGCACCCACCATTCGTCGCGCGCTCGTCCCGGCCGGACCAGCGCCCGCCGCCCTGTGGCGTGAGGAACTGACCGCGCTCGGCAAATATACCGGCTGCACCGATGACATGCGCAGCGATCAGACCCCGGATCTGCAACGCCTCTCCAAAACCGAAACCCTCATCCTCGTCCCCTGCGGATCGGGCGCCTATAATTTCTCGTCCGTGCCGGTCATCGCCACTGGCGTTCCGGGCCGCCGATCCTTTCGCTTTGCCGCTTTCGATTTCAAGCCGGGCTGGAGCGAGGAGGCGGGCCATCCCATGCTGGTCAATGTCGGCTGGAGCCCGGAAAAGTCCCGGCTGGACAGTTTCGCCAAGGGCCGTGGCCTGGGCGATTGCGGCGGCAGCGAAGCCTATGTCTGGGACGGCCAGCGCTTCCGCCTGATCGTGGCGACCAGCATGGGCGAATGTCGCGGCGCCTGGCACTGGATCACGACCTGGACCGCGCGCGTCGTCGAATAGACGGCGTCACACCATCTGCACGACCGGCCCCGCGCGACAGATGCGGTCGCGCCCGGACTGTTTGGCGTCATAGAGCGCCGTGTCCGCCGCGCTCAATGCGCCGTCCACGGCATCTCCGGCCCAGCGGGACAGACCGGCGGAAAAGCTGATCGGGCGGCCATGAATCCGGCCGATCGGGTCCAGCCGCATCTGGTTGGCGATACGCGCCAGCGACCAGCAGGCTTCATCCTCTGCCGCGCCATGAAAGAAAACCACAAATTCCTCGCCACCCCAGCGCGCGACCAGATCGACGCGGCGCAACAGCGCGGACAGGCGGTCGGCAAAGGCGGCCAGCACCCGGTCGCCCTCATCATGGCCCAGCTGGTCGTTGACCTGCTTGAAATGATCAATGTCGATGATCGCGACACAGCCGCGGCGCTGGTCGTGGGGCAGGGCGTCGAGCTGCGCCAGAAAGCCGCGCCGGTTGGCAACCCCCGTCAGCGGGTCTTCATGCGCGGCGACATGCAGGTCGTCGATCTGCGCCCGCGTCGTGCTGGCGGCGCGATGGACCCCGGCATAGAGCGTCTGGATCACGTCGCCGACTTCCGGAAGCGCGGCATCCGCCTTGCCGTTGAACGTCTCCGCCAGCGCATGAATGGGGTTGAGCAACGCCCCCATGCCAATCAGCGCGATCGCTGTGCCAAACAGCGTCATCAGCGTCAGCAGGACAAATTCGGTCAGCGCGATCCGTCCGGTCATTAGCCCCCAACCACAATAGCCCAGCAGCGGCAAATGGGTGGCGATGAAACAGAGGGTGAAGAGGCGCAGGCGCAGCGAGCGCGGAAAAATGAATGACGTCGCGAGATAGAAATGCATGAAAGGCCCCGTAATTGCGAATGGTGCGCAAAGTCGGGGGGGGCGACTGAATGCTTTCCCAACAAACAGGGTTAATTTGGCCAGGTGGGACGAACCGTGCCGTAGCTGAGTCAGACGGGGGCGATTGTCAGCGCGATCCGCCCGGCACCCATTTGATATCGGTAGCGCCATTATCATTCACGCGGCGCGCCAGCACGAACAGCAGGTCCGACAGCCGGTTGAGATAGGCCAGCGCCTGCGGGTTCAGGGCCACGTCCGTCGCGGCTGCGGTTGCGCTGCGTTCGGCCCGGCGCGTGATCGCACGGGCCAGGTGGATGGCGGCGGCGGCAGGCGATCCGCCGGGCAGGATGAAGCTGTCGAGCGGGGCCAGATCGGCATTCATCGCGTCGATATGCTTTTCCAGTCGCTCGACCTGGCTGGCAATGATCCGCAAGGCCCATGGTTCGTCCGCACCATCGGGGACAGGCGTCGCGAAATCCGCGCCCAGATCGAACAGATCGTTCTGGATCGTCGTCAGCCAAGCCGCTTCCGGCCTGTCGGCCATCGCAATGATCGCCAGCCCGATCGCGCTGTTGGCCTCATCAACGTCGCCCACCGCCTGCATGCGCGGCGCATGCTTGGGCAGTCGCGATCCATCGACAAGCCCGGTGGTCCCCGCATCGCCGGTACGGGTGTAGATCTTGTTCAGCTTGACCATGGAATCGGCTAATTGCCCTTGGACAAGAGCAGGATGGCGACGATGATGATCGCCGCCGCCTGAAACAGCACGCGGTTCAGCATCATCTTATTCTGTTTGAGCCGCGACGGGCTTGGCCCGCTGCCTTCGGGCGCGTTCAATTCCTCCTTGGTGACCTGAAGGAAGGAGATGATGCCGCGGATCAGCGCAAACAGCGTTGCGCCCATGGCTAGGATGAGGGCGATGACAAGGACGGTGTTCATGGCCTGTAACCTAGGCGCTTGCAGGCCCGATGCCAACCGGAAAGCGTCCACCCCTAAGGTCAGCGACCAGTGCCGCGGCGTCCATACCCTGAGCGCGCAGGTCCGCCAGCGCAATCGACCCGCTTCGCTTGGCCAGGCGCCTGCCATCGGCATCCACGAGCAAAGGATGATGGATATAGGCTGGAGAGGGCAGGTCGAGCAGCGCCTGCAACAGGCGATGCACATCCGTCGCCCCCAGCAGGTCGTCGCCGCGCAGCACATGGCTGATCCCCATCGCGGCATCGTCCAGCGTGCAGGACAGATGATAGCTTGCCGGCGCGTCCTTGCGCGCCAGCACCACGTCGCCATGGGTGAGGGGCTCGGCCTTGTGCAACGCCTGTGCCTCCATCTGCGGGTATGACAGCGGAGAAAAGGACATCGCCTGCCATGTCACTGCGCCTGCCCGCGCCACGGCTTCCTGCATATCGATCCGCCACGCATGCGCCTCCCCCGCGCCAATCCGCCGCGTCCGCTCCTCCTCGCTCAATCCCCGGCACGTCCCCGGATAAACCGGCCCTTCCGGCCCGTGCGGCGCGCTCGTGCTGGCGGCAATGTCCGCCCGCGTACAGAAACAGGGATAGAGCAGCCCCATGTCGCGCAGCCGTTCCAGCGCCGCGTCATAAGTTGGCAGCCGCCGCGACTGGAAAACCACCTCGCCATCCCAGCCTATTCCCAGCCAGGTCAGATCCTCGATCATCCCCGCGACATGCTCCGCCCGGCTGCGCGTGCCATCAATATCCTCGATCCGCAGGCGGAACGTGCCGCCCGCCGCTCGTGCCATGTCATGCGCCAGCAGCGCCGACCATGCATGGCCGACATGCAGCCGCCCGGTGGGGCTTGGCGCGAAGCGGGTAACAACATGCTGTGGTGCGACGGATGATGTCATACAGGCTCTTGACGGGCGATATTGGTTAATGCTGTCATGCGGGTGTCATGTTGCTGGTTGATCAGCGACGTCGGCAAGGGGGTAGAGGCTTTCTATGTACCATCCCGACCTTATACGGCATCCGGAAAACTGTCCGGCATTGGTTTTGAACGCAGATTACACGCCGCTCAGCTATTATCCGCTGAGCCTGTGGCCGTGGCAGACCGCGATCAAGGCGGTCTTTCTCGACCGGGTCGACATCATCGCCTCCTACGCGCGGCAGGTGCACAGCCCCAGTCTGGACATGAAAATCCCGTCGGTCATCGCGCTCAAACATTATGTGAAGCCGTCCGAACATCCCGCCTTCACCCGCTTCAACCTGTTCCTGCGCGACAAGTTCGCCTGCCAATATTGCGGCAGCACCAGCGATCTGACCTTCGATCATGTCGTGCCGCGCCGTGCCGGTGGGCGCACCACATGGGAAAATGTCGCGACCGCCTGTTCGCCCTGCAACCTTAAAAAGGGCGGGCGCACACCCAAAGAGGCAGGGATGCAACTCCACGTTCAGCCGATCCGCCCGACCAGCTGGCATTTGCAGGAGCATGGTCGCGCCTTCCCGCCCGGCTATCTGCACGAAAGCTGGCACGACTGGCTCTATTGGGATGTCGAGCTGCTGGCGTAACGGCACGGCATTTGCCGCGCTGCCTGCTTTTATCAGACCGGCAACCAGTCCAGGTCCATATCCTTGTGCCGGTTGGTATAATGGCCGATTTCCTCCAGCCGCCCCATCTGGTGCAGCGTGATGCGACCGTTGGAGCGGCTGATCAGCCCTTCCTGTTCCATCTGGCGGATCATGCGGTTCACATGCACCGATGTCAGGCCGATCGAATCACCAATCTCCTCCTGCGTCAGCTTCAGGTCGAAACTGTCGCTGACGCTGTCGTCGGTTACCCGCAGCCGGTCGAACATGTCGAGCAGGAAGGAAGCGACCCGCGCCTTGGCCGATGTGCGGCCCAGCGACGCCAGCCGATCGGTCATCGCCACCCGCTCCGCATTGGACAGCAGGAACAACAGCGCGGCAACCCGCGGATATTCCTCCAGCAACCGGCGCAGCGCATGCTTGTCGAACGGGCACACCACCACGTCGGTCAGCGCGACCAGCGATTCGGGGGCCTTGCTGTAAATGGTGCTGGCCGACCCGATGAAATCGCCGGGGAAATAGACGCGCAATATCTGGCGGCTGCCGTCGGGCAGGATGACAAAACTCATCACCCGTCCTTCGCGCAGCACGAACAATTCGGTAACCGTATCATTGACACGCTGGATCATCCCGCCTCGCTTCATTTTGCGAGGATTTTCCTCCAGCCGGGCCAGGGCCGCCTTTTCCGCGTCGGACAGCGGCACATGCTTGGCCAGCCTTTCTGCGAAACAACTCGTTACCACCAATAAACCTCTTAAAAATTCTCGTTACGATGGCAAAACGCCCGAAGCGCCTTTTGGCTGCATTTTGGTTAACCGCACTAAACTCGATCAAGGTCTGATTAATTGTTTCCGGTTTACGGCAGGGCCCCATAATTCGGCGCCGGGTTACCTTGCACGGCGCGCGTTTGCCGCTATTAACCCTGACCTAATGGACCGCATCATCATCCGCGGCGGCAAAGTGCTCAACGGCCGCCTTCCCATCTCTGGCGCGAAAAACGCAGCGTTGACATTGCTGCCTTGCGCCTTGCTGACTGACGAGCCGGTGACGCTGCGCAACCTGCCGCGCCTCGCCGACGTCGACAGCTTTGGTCATCTGCTCAACCAGTTGGGCGTTTCGACCATGATCGAAGGGGCCAGGCCGGAAGATTTCGGCCGGGTCATGACCATGCGGGCCGGGCGCGTTACATCGACCGAAGCGCCCTATGACATAGTGCGCAAGATGCGCGCCTCGATCCTGGTGCTTGGCCCCCTGCTGGCGCGCGCGGGCGAAGCGCGGGTATCGCTGCCCGGCGGCTGCGCGATCGGCAACCGGCCGATCGACCTGCATCTCAAGGCTTTGGAAGCCTTTGGCGCGATTATCGAGATTGCGGCGGGCTATGTCCGCGCCAGCCTGCCCGACGGCGGCCTGCCCGGCGGCATCTACACTTTCCCGGTGGTCTCGGTCGGTGCGACCGAAAACGCCCTGATGGCCGCAGTTTTGGCCAAGGGCACCTGCATTCTGGAAAATGCGGCGCGAGAGCCTGAAATCGTCGATCTGTGCCGCCTGTTGCTGGCCATGGGCGCGGATATCGAAGGCGTCGGCACCGACAAGCTCGTCATCCATGGTCGTGAGCGGCTCCATGGCGCGACCTACCGCGTCATGCCCGACCGGATCGAGGCGGGCAGCTATGCCTGCGCCGCAGCGATCACCGGCGGGTCGCTCGACCTGATCGGCGCCAATGGCGAGGATATGCACGCGATCATCGCCGCGCTGCGCGACGCAGGCGTGCAGGTGGACGTTCACAAGGATGGCATTCGCGTCTCTTCCGACGGCAAGCTCAAGCCGCTGACCCTGTCGACCGCGCCGTTCCCGGCCTTCCCCACGGATATGCAGGCGCAGTTCATGGCGATGCTGACCATGGCGGATGGCGCATCGGTGCTGACCGAAACCATCTTTGAAAATCGTTACATGCATGTGCCTGAACTGGCGCGCATGGGTGCTGACATCGCGGTCAACGGGCGCACGGCGGTCGTGCGTGGTGTCGACAGGCTGGTCGGCGCGCCGGTGATGGCGACCGATCTGCGCGCGTCGATGAGCCTCATCCTGGCGGGTCTTGCGGCGGAAGGCGAAACCCAGGTCAATCGCGTCTATCATCTCGATCGCGGTTATGAGCGGCTGGAGGAAAAGCTCTCCGCCGTCGGCGCCGATATCGAACGCGCCAGCGATGGCTGACCATAGCGGTCTGGGCACCGATCGCGGGGCGCTCCTGGCGCTCTATGATCTGGATGCCGGCGGGTTTCGTCATCTGGACGAGATTACCGCCTTCGCCTCCACGCTTTGCGATGCGCCCATCGCTCTGGTCAGCATCGTGGAGGAAGCGCGCCAGCGCTTTCTGGCGCGCACCGGCCTCGACGCGGAAGAAACGCCGCGCGACGTGTCCTTCTGCGCGCTGGCCATGCTCGGCGACGATATTTTCGTCGTGCCCGATGCCTGCGGGGATCCGCGTTTTGCGGACAATGCCCTGGTTACCGGCCCACCGCATATCCGCTTTTACGCCGGCGCACCGCTGATCGACAGCGCTGGCGTGCCGTTGGGCGCCCTGTGCGTCATCGATACGCAGCCCCGCGCTGATCTGACCCCGATCCAGCGGCAGGGGCTGACCCTGCTGGCGCGGCAGGTGATGGTCGAGCTGGAGGGGCGTCGTCGCGACCGCGATGTCATAGCGCGCCAACGCCAGGACGCAGCAGCCATTGCCGACAGCGATCGCATGTTCCGTACCTTGGCGGACACCATGCCGCAGATGGTCTGGTCGACCCTGCCCGATGGCTATCATGATTATTATAATGCCCGCTGGTATGAATATACCGGCGTCTTGGCCGGATCGACCGATGGCGAAGGGTGGAATGACATGTTCCATCCTGACGATCAGGAACGCGCCTGGGGCCGCTGGCGCAAATCGCTGGAAACCGGCGAGCCTTACGAAATCGAATATCGGCTGCGCCATCATAGCGGCGACTATCGCTGGACGCTGGGCCGCGCCCTGCCGATCCGCGACGGGGCCGGCACCATATTGCGCTGGATCGGCACCTGCACCGACATCCACGAACAGAAATTGATGATGGAAGAGCGCGAGATGATCGCGCATGAGCTATCCCATCGGATCAAGAATATCTTTTCGGTGATCGCCGGGCTGATTGGTCTGTCGGCGCGCCAGCACCCGGAAATCGGCGCCGTTGCCGAAGATTTGCGCGATCGCATTCTTGCGCTCGGCCGCGCCCATGATTTCGTTCGCCCGCACAGCGCTGAATCCGCGCCGCAGGTCGGGCAGGGGCAGGGGCTGCTTTGGAGCATATTGGACCAGATTTTCGCGCCCTATAATTCGCGGGATCGCTCGCGTATCGCGCTGTCGGGCGACAATGTGCCGATTGATGATCGCTCGGCAACGCCTCTGGCGCTGCTGTTCCATGAACTGGCGACCAATGCCGCCAAATATGGCGCGCTGTCGGTGCCGGATGGCCGGATAGCCCTGCATATTGCGCGTGAAGGGGCGGATGTGCGTATCGACTGGCAGGAATTGGGCGGGCCAGCGGTTCAGTCGATGCAGCCGGACGGTTTTGGCAGCCGCCTTATCACCTTGAGCGTGGAGCGGCAGCTGGGCGGGCGGATCGCGCGGGACTGGTCTGCTGACGGGCTGAAACTCAGCCTCTGGATACCAACCCGCTCGATGAGCCGCTCTGTAGGAACGGAATAAAGCCTGCAATCTCTGCGGCGTGCAATTCGGGCTCTTCCGCCGCGGCCAGTTGCAGCGCGGCGGAAATGCTTTGCGAACGAAACGGCTTCGTGATGACGCCGAGCGCTGCGACCGACGCCTCGCCGATTTGCGACGGATTGGCGGTCACATAGATAACACGAATGCCATAGCGGCTCGCCAGCTCCATGCCGATGATCGGCCCGGTTGGCCCATCGCGCAGATTGAGGTCGACCAAAGCTATGTCGCAGGATTCCGCGCAGGCCAGCGCAGCCGGACGATCGGCAGCAATCGCGCTGACATCGAATCCCGTCTCCTCGACAATCTGTTCAATCTCTAAAGCGACGAAAATCTCGTCCTCAACTATCAAAACTCTCTTGCTCATTCCTGGGGCCTGTATGATTTAGGACAAGAAATGCTCCGCTGCCCGCGCGGTTCCCCCCAGGCGACAAGAATCCCTTGGCGATGGGCCGACAGGCAGCATCATCCCTGCACGCTGCTCCAGATGGTCTCGAAATTGGTGGCGTCCTTCATCAACAGGACAGAGGCTGGATAGCCGCCCTCGCTGGCCTTGCGCGCGGTATCCGTCGCACTCTCCACCGCCGCTGCCTGCGTGTCGAACGGGCCATAATAGGTGTTGTTCAGGTTGATTTTCCAAACGCCCTCATGGGTCAGGACGATGTAGCGGGCATGGGGCAGGGTGGGGGACATGGATTACAAAACCTCTGTATTATAATGATGCCACGCCATGATGGCGGCGGCGCCGCGATGCGGACGCCAGGCTTCGGCAAGCTGGCGGGTTGCCTTTTCGCTTGGTCGTTCGGGCAGGCCCAATATCCGGCCCACCTCTATTTGTACTGCCAGATCACCCGCAGGCCAGATGTCGGGCCGTCCTTCGGCAAAGAGCAGATAGATTTCCGCCGACCAGCGGCCAATCCCCTTGATCTGGATAAGCTGCGCAATCGCTTCCTCATCGTCGGCGGGCAGGGCGTTCAGATCCAGCGCCCCGCTCAGCACCATTTCCGCCAGGCTGCGGGCATAGCCCTGCTTTTGGCGCGACAGGCCGCAGGCGCGCAGCGCGTCATGATCGCGCGCCAGAAGCGCATCGGGCGCGCAGCCTGCGCCAAGGTCCGCCTCCAGCTTGCGCCACACCGCCGCTGCCGCCGCCACGCTGACCTGCTGACCGACGATCGTGCGCAGCAGCGTCTCATAGCCCGGCTCCCGCTGGCGCGGCTCAGGATAGCCAACCCGCGCCAGCGCCGCGACAAATCCCGGCTCGATCGCGGCGATGGCGTCCAGACTGCCGCGCAACGTCTCTGCTGTCGTCACCATCTGTTGTTTCCTTCCACCCTTGATTTCCCGACGTCTGTCCGTCAGAGCGGCGAAGAAAATTCTTGGGGACTGGATAGATGCCGAAACTGATTGTGGTCAACCGTGCGGGCGAAGAACAGGCTGTCGATGGCGACAATGGCCTGTCGGTGATGGAAGTCATCCGCGACAACGGCTTTGATGAACTGCTGGCCCTGTGCGGTGGCTGCTGCTCCTGCGCGACCTGCCATGTCTATGTCGACCCCGCCTTTGCCGATTCGCTTCCCGCGATGAGCGAGGATGAAAATGACCTGCTCGACAGTTCGGACCATCGCAACGACACCAGCCGTCTGTCCTGCCAGGTCGTTTTGACCGACGCGCTGGACGGCCTGCGCGTCACCATCGCGCCGGAAGATTGATTTTAGACCGCACCGGCTGACGCCTCCACCCGGCCTCCCGCTCAGTATATATTGCGGTAGGTCGGGCAGACCTGCGGGCCGGTGCGGCTCCGTTCCGTAAAACTTACCGTTGCAGCCGCAACGTGGCGGCGGGCGCCTCGCTGGTCAGCGGGGTAACCCGCCAGACGATACGCTTGCCATTGGCCAACGTCTGCGCGCCATCTTCCTGATTCTGGCTGATAATCTCTGCATCGCTCGTCAGTGTGAAGCTGCCGTTCAGTGCCTTGGCCGCCGCTTCGCCCGGCCCGCCAGCGCCCAGCGATGGACCCTGGCTCTTGTCAAATCCGTTGGCAAAGCCCGGCGCCTTCACCCGCACCCGATCATCCCCGCGCAATTCCACCGCGACGAAGGGCAGCACGATCTGCGCGTCGATGTTGAAGGGAAACAGGAAGGCATGGGTCAGCCGACCGCTGATCGCATAATCGATGTCGAATATGCGATTCCCCATATAACGTACTGATTTAAAACCTTTTTCTTTCGTCAGTGCGTCGGCGATCGCGCGCATTTGCGCATCGTCACCATTGTCGGCTTCACTGTCGAACTTCTCCGCCGCAATTTGCAACAGCTGCGCTGGCGCGGCCTCTTCATCCTCGCTCGCCGGTTCAGGGATGCCCATCGCCCCCTTGCCGCTGTCAGACGCGATGATCTCGCCCTTATAGGCAAAGCTGAAACTGCGGTCGGCCCGAATATCGAGCGAGGAATCGAACTTGCCCGGCGTCACCAGGCACGCCGATAGCGCCATCACCCCCGGCAATGCCAGCATCCAACGCAACAGACGATTCATGGCGACGTCCCCCCAGAGCCGCCCGGTCGGCTGCCTACCGGCTGGCGGCGGCGTACAGGGCGATGGCCGCGGCGTTGGATACGTTCAGGCTCTCCATCCGCGGACTGATCGGCAGTTTAGCCAAAATGTCGCAATGCGCCATGCTGTTGTGGCGCAGCCCTTCGCCTTCGGCGCCCAGCACCAGCGCCACCCGCGATTCGCCGATCGCGTCGCCCAGATTGGTATCGGCCTCGCCATCCAGCCCGATCCGCCAGTAGCCCGCCTCGGCAATTTCGTCCAAAGCGCGCGCCAGGTTGACCACCCGCACCCATGGCATGATTTCCAGCGCGCCGGACGCCGCCCGCGCCAGCACCCCCGATTCGGGCGGTGCGTGCCGGTCCTGCGTGACGATGCACAGCGCATCGAACGCGGCGGCGGAGCGCAGGATGGCGCCAACATTATGCGGGTCCGTCACCTGATCCAGCACCAATATGGGCCGCGTGTCGTCGCGCCCTTCGTCCAGCACGTCGCCCAGCCAGACATCGTCCAGCGGCTCGACTTCCGCGACGATGCCCTGATGGGGCGCGTCGGACGGGACCATGCGGCCCATATCGGCCACATCGGCATAGACGATCGGCAGCACCGGGGGCAGATCCAGCGCGCTCAGCGCTTCGCGGGTGCCCCATATCTTGCGCACGACGCGGTTGGGATTGGCCAGCGCCGCGGTGACGGCGTGACGACCATAGAAGCGCGGGAACGCGCCCTTGGGCTTGGCGGAACGATGACCTCTTTTCATGGAAGCGCTCTTTTCACATCCGACCATTGACAGGCAAGCCTCCTTTCGCCATTGAGCCGCCTCCAGCGCGGGAAAGAAGCTTTTTCCTGACCGCGACGGGTATGGACAGGTGGCCGAGTGGTTAAAGGCAGCAGACTGTAAATCTGCCGGGCTACGCCCTACGTTGGTTCGAACCCAACCCTGTCCACCACCCTTTTCATCGGGTGGTGCGTATCAGTCGCTCCCTGCAACAGCTTTATCTTTGGTGCCGCACGGTCAGCAGATAGTTGATCGCCTTGTTCTCCGACAAAGTGAAGCCGCGCCCCGGATCGAAGCTCAGGCCGCTACTGTCGATCACCTCCAGCCCGGCCTGCTCCAGCAACGCGGTCAGTTCGTCCGGCGTGATGAACTTGCCCCAGTCATGCGTTCCCTTGGGAATGCCGCCTATGCTCTCGCCGATCGTGATCATGGCCAGGCGGGAGAGGGGGGTACGGTTGGGCGTGGACAGGATCATGAGGCCATCGGGCGCCAGCTTGTCCGCCAGTGCGCGAACGAACGCGGCGGGATCGGCGACATGCTCGATCACCTCCATCGACGTCACCAGATCAAATCCCCCGTCCGCCACCGCTTCCACCGGCGTCGCACGATAATCGATCGCCAGACCCTGCGGCGCGGCATGGGCGCGCGCCGCCGCGATATTCTCCGGCGCGGCGTCCAGCCCGGTCACGCTTGCCCCCAGACGCGCCAGCGGTTCGGCCAGCAGCCCCGCACCGCACCCCACATCCAGCGCACGCTTGCCGGCAAGCGGCTCGAAATCATGCGTTTTGCCAGGCCAATGCGCATCGATCGCGGCGCGAATATAGGCTAGCCGCACCGGGTTCAGCTTATGCAGCATCGCGCTGCTGCCCTGCGGGTCCCACCAATCGGCCGCCATCGTGCCGAAATGGGCGGCCTCTTTGGGGTCGATGGTCGATGTCGCGTTGCTTGCCATATCCGTATCCGCTGCTAAAGAAGCGCCGTTTCGCCCTTCTGGGACATTTTCTGTCTCACTCCTATTCCTTTTGACAGGCAGGTTCGACAAGCAAATGGCGCGCATCGTGATGAAATTCGGCGGCACCTCCATGGCGGGGATGGAACGAATTCGCAACGTGGCTGCGCGGGTCAAACATGTCGTGGCCCAGGGCCATGAAGTCGCTGTCGTCGTGTCCGCCATGGCGGGCGAGACGGACCGGCTGGTCGGCTTCTGCAAGGAAGCATCCGCTCTTTATGACCCGGCCGAATATGATGTCGTCGTCGCCGCCGGTGAACAGATCACCAGCGGCCTGCTGGCGATGACATTGAAAGCCATGGATGTCGACGCGCGCAGCTGGCTTGGCTGGCAGCTGCCGATCAAGACGATCGAGGCCCATGCCAAGGCGCGGGTCAGCAGCATCGATACCGACGCGCTGCTCGCCGCGATGGGCGCGGGCCAGGTGGCCGTGATCCCCGGCTTTCAGGGCATGATGGCCGATGGCCGCGTCTCGACGCTGGGCCGAGGCGGCTCGGACACCTCTGCCGTCGCGGTCGCCGCCGCGATCAAGGCGGATCGTTGCGACATCTATACCGATGTCGATGGCGTCTATACCACCGACCCGCGCATCGTGTCGCGCGCACGCAAGCTTGACCTCGTCACCTATGAGGAGATGCTGGAACTGGCCTCGGTCGGCGCGAAGGTGCTGCAAACCCGGTCGGTCGGCCTCGCCATGAAGGAAGGCGTGGTCGTGCAGGTCTTGTCCTCCTTCGATGATCCCACCCAGACCGACCTGCCCGGCACGCTGATCGTCAGCGACGAGGAACTGGAAGCCAAGCGCAAGGAAAACAAGATGGAACGTCAGCTCATCACCGGCATCGCCCATGACAAGAATGAGGCGAAGATCATCGTGACCCGCGTGCCTGACAAGCCGGGTGCGGTCGCCAGCATCTTCACGCCGCTGGCGGACGCGGCGATCAACGTCGACATGATCATCCAGAATGACTCCAAGGATAATGAAGAGACGGACGTCACCTTCACCGTCCCGCGCGCTGACCTGGCGCGCAGCGTCGACATCCTTGAAGCCAACAAGGACGCGATCGGCTTCCGCCGCATCATCACCGACACCGAAGTCGCCAAGATCAGCGTCGTGGGCGTGGGCATGCGCAGCCACGCCGGTGTCGCCGCCACCATGTTCAAGACGCTGGCCGATCGCGGCATCAATATCGAAGCCATCTCCACCAGCGAGATCAAGGTCAGCGTGCTGATCGACGAGGATGAAACCGAACTGGCCGTCCGCGTGCTGCACACCGCTTATGGTCTCGACGCGCCGACAGCGTAAAATTTGTTCCCCTCCCGCTTGCGGGAGGGGCTAGGGGAGGGCGTGTGTCGCCGTCTCCTTTACAGGCCCTCCCCCGACCCCTCCCGCAAGCGGGAGGGGGGAAAGAATGACATATGACCAACGCCAAACTCACTGCCCTCATGGCCCGCGGCACGCAGTTTCTGGGCTGCGACACCGCCATTTTGTGCGGGGCGATGAGCTGGGTGTCGGAACGGCATCTGGTGGCGGCCATATCCAATGCCGGGGGGTTTGGCGTGATTGCCTGCGGCGCGATGACGCCCGCCCTGCTGGATGCGGAAATCGCCGCGACCAAGGCGCTGACCGCCAAGCCTTTCGGCGTCAACCTCATCACCATGCACCCGCAACTGTTCGACCTGATCGACGTCTGTGCCAGGCATGATGTCACCCATGTCGTGCTGGCGGGCGGCTTGCCGCCCAAGGGCAGTATCGAGGCGATCAAGGCCAAGGGCGCGAAGCTGATCTGCTTCGCCCCCGCTCTGGCGCTGGCCAAGAAACTGGCCCGCTCCGGCGTCGATGCGCTGGTGGTGGAGGGCAATGAAGCGGGCGGCCATATCGGCCCGGTTGCGACCAGCGTGCTGGCGCAGGAAATCCTGCCCGAAATGAGCGGCCAGTTGCCGGTGTTCGTCGCGGGCGGCATTGGCCGGGGCGAAGCGATCGCCGCCTATCTGGAAATGGGGGCTGCGGGCGTGCAATTGGGCACCCGCTTTGCCTGCGCCACCGAAAGCATCGCCCATCCCGCCTTCAAAAAGGCCTTCTTCCGCGCGTCGGCCCGCGATGCCGTCGCCAGCGTCCAGATCGACCCGCGCCTGCCGGTCATCCCCGTGCGCGCGCTCAAAAATGCGGGCATGGACAATTTCACCGCCAAGCAGCGCGAAGTCGCCAACCTGCTCGATGCCGGTGCGGTCGACATGGGCGAAGCACAGTTGCAGATCGAACATTTCTGGGCTGGCGCACTGCGCCGCGCGGTGATCGACGGCGATGTCGATGGCGGGTCGCTGATGGCGGGCCAGTCGGTCGGGATGGTGACCAAGGAAGAACCCGTAGCCGACATCATCGCGCAACTGATGGCGGAGGCCGCAGTGGCGCTGGAGCGACGGGCTGCCTGAATTCGCGCGATGAACGGTTAATCCAGCATATTTCCTCCGGCCGGAATGCCCGGCATGACGGTGCGCAGCCCATCGGAGAAATTGATGATCGTCCTGCGCCGTTTTTATGGCCGTCTTTCGCTTGTGTCGCTGGCCGTGCTGGCGGCCTGTTCGACCCCTGTCGCGCCGCCCCCGCCACCCACGCCGCCGCCGCCGCTGGTCGAAACGGTCAGGCCGCGTCCGCCCATGGGCGCGGTGGAAAATATGAGCATCCCGGAAATTCAGGATGGCAAATATCTGACCCCCAATCGCAAGGTCACGTCGAACACGGCGCTATGGCATGTCCGCATGGCACTCAACGTCGCGGCGCTGTCCTGCCGCAGCTCTGCCGATCTTGCGCGTCTGCAATATAATCGCCTGCTGCATGTTCACGGCCCCATATTGACGCAGGCCAACGAAGCGGTCGATCGCAATTACAAGGTCGCCTATGGCGCCGCCGGGTTCGGCGCGCGCGAACGGCTCAACACCACCGTCTATAATTTCTTCTCGCTGCCGCCCGTCATGAAAAGCTTTTGCCCGGTGGCCGAAGCGGTGGGGGCCAAGCTGTTGGCGATGCCATCCAGCGCCCTGCTGGACTATGCACCGACCGCACTGGCCGAACTCGAAAAACCGTTTCAGGATTTCTACGCGGCCTATGCGGATTATCTGCGGCGGCTGGCCGAATGGCAATCGCGCTTTGGCGGAACGGTGACCGTATGGGCGGTGCCCAGCCCGCTGCCGCCACCACCCGTGCCGCCGGGCGAGGCGCCCCGCCAGGGCTTTGCCCCCAGCGTGACGAGCGCGATCCAGCAAAACCTGCCGCCACCGCCCGATGCGGCACCTGCGGCACAGCCGGCCCGTCCGCCTGCCGCAGCGCCAACCCAGCCCGCCACGTCGGGCCCAAAGCTGATGGTTCAGCCGCTGCCGACCAATACCGAATGAGCGTCCCCCGCCGTTGCGCATGAGCAGTGGCGGGCGCATCATGACCGGCGAGTCGTTTGACGGTTAGCCCGCCATGCCGGCGCATCGCGGGGCCAAGGAGGAGAGAGACGATGGCCTATATGGACGGTTTCGTGATCCCGGTGCCCAAGGGCAACAGGCAAGCCTATCGCGATCTGGCCGCCATGGCCGCGCCGATCTTCATCGAACATGGCGCGATCCGCGTGGTCGAATGCTGGGGTGACGATATAAAGCCGGGCAAGGTCAACGACTTCCGCACGGCCGTGATTGCCGAGGAAGGGGAAGATGTCGTGTTCTCCTGGATCGAATGGCCCGACAAGGAAACCCGCGACGCCGGATCGGCCAAGGTCATGGCCGACGAGCGGATGAAGCCGGAGGATGGGCAGGACATGCCGTTCAGCGGCGCACGCCTCATCTATGGCGGCTTTTCGGTACTGGTCGACGAAAAGGCCTGAGCCGCCGAGCGGGAGATGGACAATGACTGATCGCAACGGACAGTTTTTCTGGGTCGAGCTGATGACCAGCGACCCGCAGGCGGCGCTCGCTTTCTACAGCGATGTCATAGGCTGGACCACTATGCCGTTCGGCGAGGATGGCGGCTATACGCTGGTCGTCGGCAGCGCCGGGCCGTTGGGCGGGGTGATGGCCATTCCGGATGAGGCCAGGGATTGCGGCATGACCCCTTGGTGGGGTGGCTATATCGCCTCGGCCGATGTCGATGCGGATGCCGCGCGGCTGGTCGCGGCCGGGGGCAGCATCAAGCGCCCGGCGGAAGATATTGCGGGCGTTGGCCGTTTCGCGGTGATGGGCGATCCGGGCGGCGCGACCTTCATGCTGCTCAAAGGCTCCAGTCCCGACGGCGTGGAAGCGTCGTCGCCCATGGCGCTGGGCCATGTCGGCTGGCACGAACTTTACAGCGGCAATTTCGACGCCGACATGGCCTTCTACACCGGCCAGTTCGGCTGGGCCAAAGGCGACGCCATGGATATGGGCGACATGGGCGTCTATCAACTCATCTCCCAGACCGGCGGTGGCGATTTTACGAGCATGACGGGCGGCATCATGCCTCTCCCCAAAGAAATGCCCGTGCCGCTCTGGCTCTTCTACTATGTCGTGGCCGACATTGACGCCGCGGCGCAGCGCGTCACCGCAGGCGGCGGCACCATTCTCAATGGCCCGTCGGAAGTGCCCGGCGGCAGCTGGATCATCCAGGCGCGCGACCCGCAGGGCGCGATGTTCGCGCTGGTAGGCGCGCGCGGGGCGGAAGCGGCATGACGAACATTGCGCCCTGCCTCTGGTTCGACGGTCAGGCGGAGGAAGCGGCGCATTTCTACGCCTCCGTCTTTGGCGGATCGGTCGATCATGTCAGCTACTATCCGCAGGAAAATCTTTCCCCATCGCCCGCGGCGGGGGGCAGCGTCCTGCTGGTTGAATTCACCCTGTTGGGTCTGCGTTATCAGGCATTGAACGGCGGGCCTCAATTCCCGTTCACCGAAGCGGTGTCGCTGTCGGTCGCGTGTCAAGATCAGGCAGAACTGGACCGCTATTATGACGCGCTGACCGCCGATGGCGGATCACCTGCGCCCTGTGGCTGGCTCAAGGACAAATATGGCCTGTCCTGGCAACTGGTGACGGAAGGGATCATGGCCAATTACCACAGCGGCGATCAGGCCGGGATCGACCGCATGATCAAGGTGATGATGACGATGCAGAAACTCGACACTGCCGCCATGCAGGCGGCCTTCGATGGGGACGCGGCATGAGCGAGGGCGCGCATGAACTGTCGGTCAGTTGCACCATCGCAGCCCCGCGCGCGACATGCTGGGCGGTGTGGACCGACCGCAAGGCGGAATGGTTCTGTCCCAAACCGTGGCGGGCCGAAGTCATCGAGGAAGATTTGCGCCCCGGCGGCCGCAGCGCGGTCCAGATGTTCGGACCCGATGGAGAGGAAACCGGCCCGATGGAGGGTGTCTTTCTGGAGGTGGTGCCGGGCGAACGGGTTGTCACCACTGACGCCTATGCCGCAGGCTGGGTTCCGCAAACGCCCTTCATCACCGCCATCTGGACCTTCGCGGACGAGGGCGAAGCCACCCGCTTCACCGCCACCGCCCGTCATTGGGACGCAGAAGCCAAGGCCCGCCATGAGGCAATGGGCTTCCATCCCGGCTGGGATCAGATGATGGCGCAGTTCAAGGCCTTGTGCGAGGGCGCGGCGGGATAACGCCCTTCGCTGACGTCGCTACGGCCTCACCGCAGATCGCAACCTTTATCCGCTACTCTGTCCCATAGCGGGGCAGGGCGGCGTTAACTCCGTTCCTCCCTTGGTCGCTGCGTCGCGCGCGCCTATCCTTGCCACCATGCGCATCCTGTCCACCAGTCTCCTCGTCTCCGCCGCCATCGCCTCGACCGCGCTGGCGCAGGGCAATCCCGCCCCTTTCACGCTTGCCGAATCGGGCCGCGCCTTTGGCTCGCTGGCCGATGCGCTGGGCGCGATCGGCGATGGGCGCGGCACGGTGGTCGTCGCGCCGGGCACCTATCACCAATGTGGCGTCCAGCAGGGCGGCGATGTCACCATCCGCGCCGCGACGCCCGGCACGGTGATTTTCGACGGCGTCCCGTGCGAGGGCAAGGCGGCCCTGGTGCTGCGCGGGCGGGCGAGCACGGTCGACGGCATCATCTTTCAGAATATCCGCGTGCCCGACGGCAATGGCGCAGGCATCCGCCTGGAAAGCGGCAACCTGACCGTCCGCAACAGCCTGTTCCGCAATAGCGAGGAAGGCATATTGACCGGCGATTATGATGGCGGGCAGGTCAGCATCGACAAATCGACCTTCCGTCATCTGGGTCGTTGCGACCGCGATCTGGATTGCGCCCATGGCGTCTATATCGGGCGTCTGGCGGCACTGACCGTCACCAACAGCCGGTTCGACCTTGGCGATGGCGGCCATTATCTCAAGACCCGCACCGCCCGCGTCACCATCACCGGCAACAGCTTCGACGATAGCGGCGGCAAGCTCACCAATTACATGATCGACCTGTCCAACGGCGCGAGCGGCGTCATCAGCGGCAATGAGATGGTGCAGGGCAAGGACAAGGATAATTGGTCCGCCTTCATCACCGTCGCCCCCGAAGGCCGCGAACATGGAAGCGCGGGGCTGGTGATCGAAGGTAACAAGGCAGGCTTCGTGCCGGGATTGGAGCGCAATTCCACCTTCGTCGCCAACTTCACCGACGACGCGGTGCGGATCGGCGCGAATGACCTTGCCCCCTCGATGAAGGTCAAGGAGCGGCGATAGAGGATTGTCCCAGCCCTCGTCCGGGCTGAGCCTGCCGAAGCCATGTCCTTCTCGTGCCGGAGGACGACTATTCGACAGGCTCAGTATTGGCGGGATATGGGGTTGTGTCGAACAATGGGTCGTCGGATACTGCAATCATGCGAACCACCTATGACAGTGCCACCGTCCGGCTTTACCATCTGGGTGACGATGGCGGCGCGACGACATTGATGTACGGCCCTTTGAGCGAAGCGCTGCGCGTGGCCGAACAGCAGACGCAGGAAACGCAGGACGGGCTGTATCTGGCGACCGACAATGACGTGGTCGCCTATCTCGACCTGATCGAAACCTAGCCGTCGGCAAAGCCGAAGGGCGCGCGGGTCCGGCGATAATCGTCGGGCAGCATGTCCCGCCCGATCGGCGGGGCGGAGCGGGCCAGGCACTGGGGACGATGGCACAGGCGGCAGGTGACGCCGATCGGGGTCGGGTCCGGCGTCGGCTGGTCCTGTGTATAGACCAGCCGATGGGCGTGCTCGGCCGCGCAGCAGAGCGCAATCGCCCGCTCCACCCTTGGCGCGCCCCAGCCGCCACCGCCCGCCGTGACGGTCCGGGCGATCGAGAAGAAGCGCTGCCCGTCCGGCAGTTCGAGCCATTGGGTAACGACTTCCCGCGGCGTCTCGAACACCCGATGCACCGACCAGAGCGGGCAGGAGCCACCATGGCGGGCAAAGGGAAATCCTGCCCCGTCGAGCCGCTTGGACGCATTGCCTGCCGGATCGACGCGCAGGAAGAAGAAGGGCACCCGCTCCTGACCCGGTTTCTGCAAGGTGGTCAGCCGATGCGCGGTCTGCTCGAAACTGGTGCCGAACTGCCGCGCCAGCGCCTCGACATCGTAGCGCCGCGTTTCGACCGCCTTGGCGAAGGCGGAATAGGGCATCAGGATCGCCGCCGCTCCATAGCTGGCCAGCGCCCGCCGGGCGAGCCTGCGGCCGCTTTCCCCGGCGAACTGGCCGTCCTTCAGGATCGCGTCGAAACTTTTGCGCATCTCCAGATAGGCGATCTGGAGCGCCAACTGAAACTGCGAACTGGCGGTGTCGAGCGTATCGTCCAGCAGCACCGCATCGCGATGCCGGTCATAGCGGCGCAATGATCCGGCCATGACGTCTGACGGCAGGCGGCGGACGCGCAGATTGTGTTTGACGCGCAACCATGCCGTCAGCCCGCCCTCGGCCTCCGCTTCCGCCGCCAGCTTTTCCGCCGCATCGTCGAGCAGCGGAAAACTGTTGCGGCGGGCGGCCAGGAAGCGGCGCGATTCGGCCACCGGATCGGGAACTTCCTCCGGCGCATCCTGCCCAACAGCGCGGTCGGCGAGCGCCAGATGCTCCTCCCTGTAGCTGGTGTAGAGCCGCAGCAGTGCTTCGGTAATGCCGGGATAATTGACCGCGACATCCCCGGTGGCGAGGGTTGGCAGGTCCAGATCGGCGAACATCGGGTCTTTCAGCACCGCATGCAGCCGCGCGGTCTGCTCCGCGCCGCCATCGCCCGCCACCTCCGCCATATCCAGCTTGTAGGTCCGCGCGAGTCGCAGCAGCATATCGGCCGTCAGCGGTCGCTGGTTGCGCTCCAGCAGCGCGACATAAGAGGCGGAAATATCGAGATCAGCGGCCATATCCGCCTGGGTCAGGCCAAGGTCGCGGCGCAACCGCCGCAATCGCGGCCCCATATAAACCGGGCTATCCTTGCGCATTGCAGCGACTCCTGTGCAGACTTTACAACTTTACAGCATAAATTTGTAAAGATCGACAACTGAACTTCAGCAGGACTGCCGCACTGCAACAGAGGGGATTAGGGCATGCCGCAACAGCTCACTTCCCACGCAAGGACGGCTCATGACCTATCAAGACAATATCGCAAAGGCGCAGCAGCTCATCGGCAGCCATCCCGGCACCTGGGACGGCATCAATGCCGAATCCGTCGCGCGCATGAAGCTGCAAAACCGTTTCAACACCGGCCTCGACATTGCGAAATATACCGCTGGCGTCATGCGCCGCGATATGGCCGCCTATGATCTGGACCCGGCCAACTACACCCAGTCGCTGGGCTGCTGGCACGGCTTCATCGGTCAGCAGAAGATGATCGCGATCAAGAAGCATTTCGGCACGACCAAGCAGAAATATCTGTACCTGTCCGGCTGGATGGTAGCGGCGCTGCGCAGCGACTTTGGCCCGCTGCCTGACCAGTCGATGCATGAAAAGACCAGCGTTCCCGCGCTGATCGAGGAACTATACACGTTCCTCAAGCAGGCCGACGCCCGCGAACTGGGCCTGATGTTCCGCGATCTCGACAAGGCGCGCGAAAGCGGCAACGCGGTCGAGGCGCAGCGCCTGACCCACGCGATCGACAATTATGAAACCCATGTCGTTCCGATCATCGCGGATATCGACGCGGGCTTCGGCAACGCGGAAGCGACCTACCTGCTCGCCAAGAAGATGATCGAGGCGGGCGCCTGCGCGCTCCAGATCGAAAATCAGGTCAGCGACGAAAAGCAGTGCGGTCATCAGGACGGCAAGGTCACGGTGCCGCATGAGGACTTCCTCGCCAAGGTGCGCGCCTGCCGCTACGCCTTTCTGGAACTGGGCGTCGACGATGGCATCATCGTCACCCGCACCGACTCGCTGGGCGCCGGCCTCACCAAGCAGATCGCGGTCAGCAAGGAACCGGGCGACATTGGCGACCAGTATAACAGCTTCCTCGATTGCGAGGAGATTGACCCCGCGACGGCGAAGAATGGCGACGTCATCCTGAACCGCGATGGCAAGCTGCTGCGGCCCAAGCGCCTGCCCAGCAACCTGTTCCAGTTCCGCGAAGGCACTGGCGCAGACCGCTGCGTCCTCGACTGCATCACCTCGCTCCAGAATGGCGCGGACCTGCTGTGGATCGAAACGGAAAAGCCGCATATCGAGCAGATCGCCTCGATGGTCGACCGCATCCGCGAAGTCATCCCCAACGCCAAGCTGGTCTATAACAATTCGCCCAGCTTCAACTGGACGCTGAACTTCCGCCAGCAGGTCTATGATGCATGGGTTGAAGCGGGCAAGGATGTCAGCGCCTATGACCGGGCGCGCCTGATGAGCGTCGATTATGACGACACGGATCTGGGCCGGGAAGCGGATGACAGGATCCGCACCTTCCAGAAGGATGCAGCGGCGCGGGCGGGGATTTTCCACCACCTCATCACCCTGCCGACCTATCACACTGCGGCGCTCAGCACCGACAATCTGGCCAAGACCTATTTCGGCGAAGAAGGGATGCTCGGCTATGTCGAGGGCGTCCAGCGCAAGGAAATCCGTCAGGGCATCGCCTGCGTGAAGCATCAGAATATGAGCGGCAGCGACATTGGCGACGATCACAAGGATTATTTTGCCGGTGAAGCCGCGCTCAAGGCGGGCGGCGTCCACAATACGATGAACCAGTTTGCGGCCTGACGGCTGCTGAACTAGCCAGTTCGCGGGGTACTCGACACTCCTCCGCGATTTGGGTGGAAGGACTTGACGACCCGGCGGCGCACCGTCGGGTCGTTCTTTCGTTTTAGTGGGTGTTGGTATTCCCGCGCAGGCGGGAACCCAGTCCCGCCGTCTGAACTGGATTCCCGCCAGCGCGGGAACACGCTGCATTCAATCGCTTCTTGGCGTCAAACAATACCTGCCCGCTGCCGCACCGTCTGCTTCAATATGTCGAGCGGCATCGCGCCCAGCGTCAGCACGTCATGAAACGCCTTGATGTCGAAAGCGGTGCCCTGCTTCTTCTTCACCTCGGCGCGCAAATCGTCCCAGACCGTGTGGCCGATCTTGTAGCTGCACGCCTGTCCCGGCCAGACGGTGTAGCGGTCGATCTCGCCCTGGCTGCGACCCCTTGCGATGCCGGTGGTGGCGATCAGATAGTCGGTCGCCTTTTCCCGGCTCCACCGTTTGACGTGCATCCCTGAGTCCACGACCAGCCGTGTCGCGCGGAACAGCAACGACTGGAGATAGCCGACCTGCCCCAGCGGATCGCCGTCGAACATCCTCATTTCGTCCGCCAACTGCTCGGAATAGAGCGCCCAGCCTTCCGAATAGCCGCTATAGCCGCCGCGTCGCCGGATCATCGGAATAGCGTCCGATTCGAGCGCGACCGACACTTGCAGATGATGACCCGGCACTGCCTCATGATGGGTCAGCGTCGCCAGCCCGAATTTGGGTCTGTCGAACGTGTCGCGCAGGTTGATATAATAGATGGCGGGGCGCGACCCATCGAGCGAGGCGTTCTGATAATAGCCCCCCGGTGCCCCCGCCTGGATCGTCACGGGAACGCGGCGGACCTCGACCGGCGCCTTGGGCACGATGTTGAAGGCTTCGCCCAGCCGCTTTTGCATGGCGATGATCTGAAGGTTCAGTTGCGCCAGCAGCGCCTCGCGGCCCGCATCGGTATTGGGAAACAACTGGTCGGGGCGCTGGTTCAGCGCGACCAGACGCTCGCCGACGCTCCCCTGGCTCATCCCTTCGCCCTTCAGGATCGTGTCGATGCGTGCGCTGATCTGCGCCACCTGATCCAGGCCGATCCGGTGGATTTCATCGCCGGTCAGCGCGGTCGTCGTCGCGGCTTCGGCGGCGGCGGCGTAAAAGGCTTCGCCGTCGGGCAGGCGCCATACGCCCGCGTCATGGCTGGCCTTAGCCCGCAATGCCTGTACCAGCGCGCGCTGCCGGTCGAGCGCTGGGAATATCTTTTCCGCCACGATCTTTTCAGCCTGTGCCGCACGTTCGGGCGGCAGGCCAGCGGCAGCAAGTTTCTTTGCAAAGGACGCGACAAGGACCGTTTGCGCGGCCGGCTGATCGCGCAGCGCAGCCTGCATCTTGAGCGTCGTGTCGAGAATATAGTCGGGCGCGAACACGCCCTTGGCGGCATCCGCCTTCTGCCGCGCAAGTTCGCCGTCCATGGACGCTGGGAAGGCTTCCAGCCGGGCCAGATAGGCATCGGCATCCGCCGCATCCCTGACCCGATGTTGCGAATCAAGAAAGTCAGGTGTCTCGCGATAGCTGCCGGTCAGTTGGCTCAGTACATAGGGCGCATAGCGGCCCGCCGTCTCGCCATAGCCGAAGCGTTCGCCCCCAATAGAGCGCGCAAGCTGGTAAGTGACGACATCGTAATCCAGCTTCGACGCATCGCTCAAGGCCGCGCGGTCGATGCTGGCGAGTTGCCGCGCCTGCGCCTTGCTGCGCGCCAGATCGCGCGCGACCCCGGCGGCGGACGTGTCGCTCAGCTTGCCCCGCAGCGCCGCGCGCTCCCCGGTGTCGAGGCCAAGCCGGGTGGCCTGCTCGGGCGAATCCGCCAGCCGTTCGTAGAAGAAACCATCGAGCATGGCGCGCAGCCGGGCATCGGCCGTAGCGGGCTGGGCAAAGGCGGGGGTGGCGGCGGCCGTCAGCGCGGTCGCGCCGCTGGTGGCAAGGAATTGGCGTCGGTTCACGACAGGAAACTCCGTCTGTCTGGGGAAGGGCGATAATGATGTAACGCCCGTGATGCCCCCTTGTGCCGCCCTTCCAAAGGCTTGGCTAGGTCTTGCACCAGATAAGCCAGCCTTATGCTTTGCGTCGCTGGTTGCGGCTATACGGCCCCATGCCCATGCGATACGGCTGGACCTGCCTGTATCAGCGGAGCCATGCCATGCCCTACACACTCATCACCGCCAACCGCAATTACAGCAGCTGGTCGCTGCGCCCCTGGTTGTTGATGACCGCGCTGGACATCCCCTTTATCGACCGGATCGAGCCCTTTGCGCAGGCCAGCAACTATGCCGCATTCCGCAGTTTTTCGCCGACGGGACAGGTGCCTGCGCTGATCGATGGCGACCGCACGGTCTGGGATTCGCTGGGCATTACCGTCTATCTGGCCGATCGCCATCCGGCCGTCTGGCCCACGGACGACGCCGCGCGCGCCTGGGCGCAATGCGCGACGGCGGAAATGCACAGCGGCTTTGCGACCCTGCGCAATGATTGCACGATGAATGTCGGGGTACGGGTCGAACCGCATATGCATTCGCCCGCGCTCAACCGGGACATTGCGCGTCTGGCGGAGCTTTGGTCCGAAGGTCTGGCGCGCTTCGGCGGACCGTTCCTGGCCGGTTCGGCCTTCACCGCCGTCGATGCCTTCTACGCCCCGGTCGCATTCCGCGTGCGCACCTATGGTCTGGATGTCGGCCCTGTGGGGCAGGCCTGGGTCGATCATATGCTCGCATTGCCCGCCATGCTGGCATGGGAAAAGGCCGCCTTGGCAGAGACATGGCGTGAAGACAGCCATGAGGCCGAGATCGGCGCCGCCGGACGGATCGTCGCGGATTATCGCGCTGTGTAACATTGTTGCCGACCAGATGGACAAAAGTGTCGTTTACTGCCCGCTTCCCCCTTTTCCCCCGATCTTTCCGGGTCTAGGGGGGGAACCACTATGGTTAAGCTCCGCACCCTCTATGAGAAGATCTGGGACGCGCATGTCGTCGAGCGCCGCCCGGATGGCACCTGCCTGATCTATATTGATCGCCACCTCGTGCATGAGGTGACGTCGCCACAGGCGTTTGAGGGGCTTCGCCTGGCTGGGCGAACGGTGCGGCGGCCGGACCTGACGCTGGCCGTGCCGGATCATAATCTGCCCACCACGCCGCGTCGCGACGCCGATGGCAATCGCATCCCGATCGCCGACCCGGAAAGTGCGCAGCAACTCGCCGCGCTGGAACGCAATGCCCCCGAATTCGGTATCCGCCTGATCGGCGACGCCGATGTGGAACAGGGCATCGTCCATGTCGTGGGGCCGGAACAGGGCTTCACCCTGCCGGGCACGACACTGGTATGCGGCGACAGTCATACATCATCGCATGGCGCGCTGGGCGCACTGGCCTTCGGCATTGGCACGTCGGAGGTCGAGCATGTGCTGGCGACGCAGACATTGCTGCTCAAGCAATCGAAGACGATGCAGGTCGTGGTCGAAGGCGAACTGGGCTTTGGCGTAACCCCCAAGGATGTCGCGCTGGCGATTTGCGGCCATATCGGCACCGCTGGCGGCACCGGCTATGTCATGGAATATCGCGGCTCGGTGTTCCGCGATATGTCGATCGAGGGGCGGCTGACCGTCGCCAATATGTCGATCGAGGCAGGCGCACGGTCGGGCCTGTTCGCGCCTGACGAAACGACTTTCGCCTATCTGAAAGGCCGCCCGATGGCGCCCAAGGGGGCTGACTGGGATGCTGCCGTCGCCTGGTGGCGCACGCTGGCGACCGATGAAGGGGCTGTGTTCGACAAGACGGTGGTGATCGACGCCGCCGACATCGTGCCGACCGTCACCTGGGGCACCAGCCCTGAAGATGTTGTTGCGGTGACGGGCGTGGTGCCGAACCCCGACAGTTTCGAGGATGCGTCCAAGCGGGCGGCGGCGCAAAAGTCGCTCGACTATATGGGGCTGACCGCGGGGCAGAAACTGGCCGACGTGGCGATCGAGCATGTCTTTATCGGCAGTTGCACCAACAGCCGGATCGAGGATCTGCGCGCTGCTGCGGCTTTGCTCGACGGGCGGCACATCGCGAGCGGGATCAAGCATGCCATGGTCGTGCCGGGGTCGGGGCTGGTCAAGCGGCAGGCCGAAGCCGAGGGGCTGGACCGCATCTTCACCCAGGCGGGCTTTGAATGGCGCGAGCCGGGCTGTTCGGCCTGCCTTGGCATGAACCCGGACAAGGTACCGTCCGGCGAGCGCTGCGCATCGACCAGCAACCGCAATTTCATGGGCCGTCAGGGACCGGGCGCGCGCACGCATCTGGTATCGCCTGCAATGGCGGCGGCGGCGGCGATCACCGGCCGGCTGACCGACGTGCGCGAACTGTTGAAAAAAGAAGAGGGGATGGCACTGTGAAAAAGATCTTCTGGCTGCTCACACTGGGCGCACTGGCAAGCGCGGCGATGGCCGCGACGCTGGGTCGGGCCGAGGATATTCCCGCCACGGAAGCAAAGCAGGCGCGCTGATGGACAAGCTGACGACGGTTGAGGGCAAGGCCTATCCGTTCGGGATGAAGAATGTCGACACCGACATCATCATTCCGTCGCACTGGCTCAAGACGATTTCGCGCAACGGCATGGGCAAGGGCGCGTTTGAAGTGCTGCGCAAGGAGCCGGGCAACGTCTTTGACGATCCGGCCTATGCCGGCAGCCCGATCCTGATTGCGGGCGACAATTTCGGCTGTGGCTCCAGCCGCGAACATGCCGCCTGGGCGCTGGACGATCTGGGCATCCGGGTGGTGATCGCGCCCAGCTTTTCCGACATTTTCTCCAGCAATGCGTTCAAGAACGGCATATTGACCGTCGTTCTGCCGCAGCAGGCGATCGACCGGCTGATGGAAGTCGCGCAAGGCCCGGCAGGGACGCCCGACGAAATCCATGTCGATCTGGAACAACAGACGGTCACGACCCGGTTTCAGGATCGTTTCAGCTTCGATATTGACCCGTTCCGCAAACATTGCCTGATGGGGGGACTGGATGAAATCGGCCTGACGCTGGGCGATGCCGATGGCATCGGCGTCTATGAAGCAAAAATGGCGCAGGATCGCCCCTGGACCATCCCCGTCGTTGCGTAACGACGCGCTTCTTCCTATCTCTTTTTCTACCATCAGGTTTCAGTGGGGCTTTTGGGCATGACGACTTTCGACGATCGCGAACGGGCCTTTGAAAATATGTTCGCGCATGATCAGGAAATGCAGTTCCGCATCCAGGCGCGCCGCAACCGCCTGCTTGGTGAATGGGCGGCGGCGAAGATGGGGCTGACGCCGGAAGAAACCGATGCCTATGCCAAGGCGGTGGTGCAGGCTGATTTCGAGGAAGCCGGTGACGAAGACGTCATCCGCAAGCTGGTGGGCGACATGACGTCGGCGGGTATCGACATTGACGAGCCGGGCGTGCGCGCCGCGCTGGAAGAACAAGCGGTGGTCGCCCGCCGCATGTTCATCGAAGCGCAGTAAGGCACGACCGATGCCAATGGCCGCCGATGACATTGCCGCCATGATCCGCGCGGCGATTCCCGATGCCGATGTCGAAATTACCGATCTCGCTGGGGATGGCGACCATTATGCCGCGCGGGTGGTGTCGGAAAGTTTCCGCGGGATGAGCCGGGTGGCGCAGCAGCGCGCCGTTTACGCGGCGCTTGGTGGACGGATGGGCGGCGTACTCCACGCCTTGCAACTGACCACCGCGGTTCCCAACTAGACACGCATCACAGATTCGCGCCCACAAGCGGTGCCAGACAGGAATGGACTTTCGATCATGACCGACGCCGTGCATCAGCGGATTGCCGAAATCGTGGGCGCCAATGACGTGGTGCTCTTCATGAAGGGTACGCCGCTCTTCCCCCAATGCGGCTTTTCCAGCCGCGCCATCGCGATCCTCGAACATCTCGGCGTCGCGTATGAAACGGTCGACGTCTTGCAGGACCAGGCCGTGCGGCAGGGGATCAAGGCCTTTTCCGACTGGCCGACCATCCCCCAGCTTTATGTGAAGGGCGAATTTATCGGCGGCAGCGACATCATGATGGAAATGTATGAAGCTGGCGAATTGCACCAGTTGATGACGGACCAGGGGGTCGCTGCGGCCAGCTGATCCTGACCGAAATATACTGCCATGCAGGGCGGTCCGTTGATCGGGCCGCCTTTTTTTGTGCCGACTATTGGGGGGATTCACCGGGTTGGGGGTGCCGACGGAGACCTGGCAGCACCCCCAGGGTAGTTACACGGTGGGTTATGCAATGAAAGTTGCAACCGCCGTGCCACAACGATCGGAGCGCGCAAATCCGCGGTTACAAGGGTTAACGGCGCGTACCGCTGACAGGCTTCTGTCAAAAATCCCGACATTTTCACGATGCGTAGAGCGCCTCTGACGGGGCGGCCTTAACGCTATTGACTACAGTCGTAATCAATGCGACTACATCTGTAGTTGGAAAAGGAAGCGAGAGTCGCGTGGCGCAAGTGGGTGAAAAGATCAGCGAAGCCGAACTGGTGGTGATGGAGGCGCTGTGGGAACAGTCGCCGCTGACCGCCAATGACGTGGCCGATCGCGTCACCGCCGCGCGCGACTGGAGCGCCCAGACGGTCAAGACATTATTGTCGCGGCTGATGGCCAAGGATGTGATCGCCGCCGATCAGGATGGCCGTCGCTTCCTCTATCGGCCCCTTGTCGCGCGGGAGGATTATGTCGCCAGCGAATCGGGGCGGCTGGTCAACCGGCTGTTCGGCGGGCGGGTGTCGCCGCTGGTCGCGCAACTGGCGAGCCAGGATCAGTTGAGCGACGATGACATTGCCGAGCTTGAGGCAATCCTGAAAGGGCTGAAATCATGAGCGTCTGGATGGTTGAAACGCTGATTGCCACGACGCTGCTGATGGCGCTGGTCATGCTGTTGCGACGGCCGGTGGCGCGCTGGTTGGGGGCGGGGGCCGCCTATTGCCTTTGGGCGGTGCCGTTCGCGCGAATGCTGCTGCCCGCGCTGCCCGGCGACGTCGCCAGCCCCTCTCCCTTGCATGTCGCCGTCGATCAGGCTGGCCTGCCCGATCTGCTGGCCGTTGCGCCCGCGCCGCAAGTGGCGGCGGAGGCGAGCTTTCCCTGGCTGGAGGTCGGCATCGGCGTCTGGTTTGCCGGGATGCTGGCTTTCCTTGTCATACAGGCGGTCGGCTATGCGCGGTTCCGGCGGCACATGCTCACCGGTGCCACGCCGATTGGCGAGGAAGGCCGTATCCGCCTGATCACCAGCCCCCATGCCAGTGGTCCGCTTGCCTTCGGCGTGCTCAAACCCTTCATCGTGCTGCCCGCCGATTTTGCGCTGCGCTATGACGCGCTGGAACAGGAAATGGCGATTGCGCATGAACGCGCCCATCATGCCCATGGCGATCTGGCCGCGAACATGATCGCGCTCGCGCTGCTCGCCATCCACTGGTGCAATCCCATCGCCTGGATCGCCTATCGCGCCTATCGCGCCGATCAGGAAACGGCCTGCGACGCCCGCGTACTGGCGCTTTATGGCCAGGATCAGGCCCATATTTATGGCCGCGCGATCCTGAAGGCCGCTGGTGGCCGTCAGTTCGCCGCCGCCTGTCATCTCACTCGTATTACAACATTGAAGGGGAGGCTCATCATGCTTTCGCGTCACGAAATTTCACTCCACCGGATCAGCTGGGGCATGGCCGCCGTCGCGATGGTGACGGCTACGGGCCTCGCGCTCACGGCGTCGGGCAGCCGCGCTGCGCAGCAGATGGCCGCCATCAGCGACACGGTGGAAACCGCAGACTTTGCACGCCTGTCCGATCTGGTCGCCAAACCCGCCGCCGCCAGCGTGCCGCAGACGCCAGACGTTCCCGACGTTGCAGCCGTCCCGGCAGCAGCGACTATCGACACCGAAATGGCCGTCGCACCGCCGCCCGCGCCACCCGCTCCGATCGTCCCTGCCGCAGATATGGTCGCGCCGGTAGCGCCCGTCCCGCCCGTTCCCCATGTGCCGCCCGTAACCGTTCGGGAGGAAAAGGGCGCCATCGTCGTCACCCATGCCGATGGCCGGGTCGAGCGCCACCATATCCCGACCGACGCCGAAATCCGCCGCATGGTGCCGCGGGTCGACGTCCGCAACGGCTGTGAGGGCAGCCAGACCGTCAGCCAGCGTGAAAGCGTGGATGGTGACGGTCGCCGCACCATCCGCGTACGCATCTGCCAGGCGCAGATCGAAGCGCAGGCCCATCGCGCGGCGCGCGCGGGACTGGTGGCGGCCCGCGCCCAGGTCGCAAGGACCGCGCACATGACCGACCGCGTCCGCGCCGACGTGCTGCGCGATCTGGACGACGAAATTGCCAAGATTGACGGGCAGGGGGACTGACCCGGCCCGTTCGACCGGGTCACCCGGATTGTGCAGGCGAAAGCCATCCATGGGTCCGCCCGTGGATGGCTTTTTTGCGTCTCGGAAAGCTCAGGCCGTCGGCGCGACAGCACAATAATGCACAAATGCGTCGAGCGCCTGATCGGCATCGATCAGGCGCTCGGGCAGGACACGCAGGTCCGACATTGGAAAGGCGCCGCCGCACCGTCGCGATCGACGGTGGCGGGCCTCACCGCATCATTTAGCCCTGGCGGGCCTTGAAGCGGCGGTTGGTCTTGTTGATCACATAGGTACGGCCGCGACGGCGGATCACGCGGTTATCGCGATGACGGTCCTTGAGCGACTTGAGCGAGTTGCGGATCTTCATGGAAGTCTGCCTTCTTAGAATCTGGCTTTAGCGGAAAATCGAAGCGCTGCCCCTATGGGCGGAGAGGGCTTAAGTCAAGTCCACTGGCAAGACTTTTGCCCCCGTTCATCCTTCATGCAGCAAGTTGATGGCTTGGAGCGTTGAAGGAATTATGCTGTTCGCGTCGTTTAGCGGATATGCCCCCGTTGGAGTAGATGCCATGTCCAAGCGCCTGATCCTCGCCACCAGCCTTGCCCTGTCCCTCAGCGCATGTGCCACGGCGATTCCCCCGGTGGAGGTCACGCGCTTCCATATCGGCAATCCCGCACGCAGCGGCACGATCGCGGTGGAGGAAATGCGCGGCAATCCCGATGTCAGCCTGGAATTCCGCACCTATGCCGCCGCCGTGTCGCAGGAATGGCAGCGTGTCGGCTTCACGCCCGTATCGGCAGGGGAGACCAGCGACTATGTCGCCAGCGTCGCTTTCCGCCGCAGCTTTCGCCCGTCGGGCGTCGACCGTGGCAGTGACAGGCCAGTCAGCGTCGGCGTGGGCGGTGGAATCGGCAGCGGCGGCTTTTCCGGCATGGGCGTGGGCGTCGGCATCAACCTGTCGGGCAAGCCCAAGGATATTGTGACGACCGAACTGCACGTTCAGCTTCGCCGCCGCGCCGATTCGACGATGATCTGGGAAGGGCGTGCGTTGACGGAGGCGCGCGAAGGCACGCCAGCCGCGCAGCCGGGCCTCGCCGCACAAAAGCTGAGCGCCGCGCTGATCGAGGGCTATCCGGGCGAATCCGGCCGCACTATAACCGTCAAATGACCATATCCATCACCAGCGCATTCGACAGCGGCAATATCCGCGTCCTTTCCATCACCGACACGCCGGAGCATGTTCGCGCCGAGCTGGAAATCGTGACCGACCATCAGAGCGATTTCTATCAATGGTTCCATTTTCGGCTCGCCAACGCCGCCGGGCGATCGGTGGAACTGGCGATCGTCAATTGTGCCGGGTCGGCCTATCCCGACGGCTGGACCGGCTACAGGGCGCGGATCAGCGAAGATCGCGAAAGCTGGACCCAGGCCGATACCAGCTATGCCGACGGCACGCTCACGATTCGGCTGGAACCGGACAGCAATGCGCTGTGGGTCGCCTATTTCGCGCCCTATTCGATGGAGCGCCACCATGATCTGATCGCCTTTGCCGCTAGCCAGCCGGGCGTCACCCACCGCGAACTGGGGCTGACGCTGGATGGTCAGCCGCTCGACCTGCTGACCATAGGCGACGGTCCCAAACAGGTGTGGCTTTATGCCCGTCAGCATCCGGGCGAAACCATGGCGCAATGGTGGATGGAAGGCGCGCTGGAACGGCTGTGCGACGAAGAGGATTCGGTTGCGCGTTTGCTCAGGCAACAGGCGACGATCCATCTGGTGCCCAATATGAACCCGGACGGCAGCCGCCGCGGCCATTTGCGCACCAACGCGGCGGGCGTGAACCTGAACCGCGAATGGCACGAACCGTCGATGGAGCGTAGCCCGGAGGTGTTTCTGGTCCGCGCGGCGATGGACCAAACCGGTGTCGACCTCGCCCTGGACGTGCATGGCGACGAAGCGATCCCGGCCGTATTCATCGCCGGCTTTGAAGGCATCCCTTCCATCACGGAACGGCAACTGACCCTCTACCATCGTTATCGCGACACGCTGGCGGCGCGCACGCCGGATTTCCAGACGCGGCTTGGCTATCCTGTGGCGGGCGAGGGGCGGGCGAACCTGTCCATGTCCACCAATCAGCTTGCCGAACGCTTTGGCGCGGTGGCGATGACGCTGGAAATGCCGTTCAAGGATAATGACGACCTGCCCGACGCCGATTTCGGCTGGTCGCCTGCCCGTTCCGCGCAACTGGGCAAGGATTGCCTGGCCGTGCTGGCGGAGATGATCGGGGAAATCTAGGAATGAAGTGTTCCCGCGCAGGCGGGAACATGCAGCCTATTTCCAGTCAAAGGTCAGCGGCGCTTCCCGAAACGCAAAGCGATCGAGATGGTCCGCCACGACTTTCTTGAAAGCCGCCACATCTGCGTCCGGGGTTGGATCAATCGTCACGACCAGCGCGTCGTCCTGCGCGGCCATGCGGATCGGCCCCATCGGGAAGGCGATGATGCCCGATTGCGGGTCGAACTCCGTCTCGAACTTGTGGCTCCAATGCTTGCACAATTGTTGAAGGTAACGGCTGGCATTGGCCGTGGGTATATGGGCGGTCAGCGTCATCGCGTCAGAGCCTTTCGATTTTGGTGGCGGCTTCGTCGATCAGGGACGCGACGTCGAACATGGTCTGGGCATCCGCCCCTTCCTTTTCCAGCCGACCCTGTATCGCCATGCGCAGATTGTGCATCGCCCGGCGGACGGGGGCGCTGTCGGTGCGTTCGGCTTTTTGCGCCAGCGACGCGATTCGCTCCATCACCAGCGTCAGCCCGGCCTTATGCTCGTCCAGATAGGCCGTGCCTTCGTCGGTAATCGCAAACAGCTTGCGGCTGCCCTGTCCCGGCTGCTCGGCGATCAGGCCCATATCGGCCAGCAGCGTCAGCGTGGGATAGACGACGCCGGGGCTGGGCGCATAGACCTCGCCCGACAGGCTTTCAATCTCCCGGATCAGGTCATAGCCATGGCGCGGCATGTCAGCGATCAGCTTGAGCAGGATCAGCTTGAGCGCGTCATTGTCGAACAAGCGCCGCCGACCACCGCCGCGTCCGCCGCCACCCAACGGCCCGCTCCCACGGGGACCGTCGCCCCGCCCGAAACCGCCCCGACCAAAGCCTTCAGGGCCGGCAAAGCGCCGATGGCCGCGCTGGCCATGCTCATGGTGACGACCGCCCCGGCCGTCATATGTGTAATGAAAATGCATCATTCATCTTTCAGTGCGTTTCAAGATGCATTAAGATATATCTTAAAAACATCTGGCGTCAAGCGTTAAGATATATCTTTTGTGGATGACTGTCAGAGAGCAGCGAAGTCGATGGCCATATGCCGGTCGAGCCGACGCGAATGATCCTCCAGCGGATATTTAAGCCCGCTGGCGCAATTGAACAGCACTGCGCGATCCTCGCGTCCGATCAGCCCTTCGTCCAATGCGCGGCTGTAGGCGGCCAGCGTCGCGCCGCCTTCCGGGCAAAGCAGCAGGCCATCGTCCCGCGCCACGTCGCGCACCGCTGCCATGATCGCGGCATCCGACACCGCCAGCGCCGCGCCACCGCTTTCCCGTACGGCCCGCAGGATCAGGAAGTCGCCGACCGCGCGCGGCACGCGAATGCCCATCGCGATGGTGTGGGCATCCTCCCACCGTTCGGCAAATTCCACGCCCGCATCGAAAGCGCGGACCATTGGCGCACAGCCTTCCGCTTGCACCGCGAACATTTTGGGGCGTTTAGACCCGATAAAGCCAATCTGCTCCAGCTCATCAAACGCCTTCCACATGCCGATCAGCCCGGTGCCGCCGCCAGTGGGATAGAAGATTGCGTCGGGCAATTCCCAGCCCAGCTGCTCGGCCAGCTCCAGCCCCATCGTTTTCTTGCCCTCGATCCGGTAGGGCTCCTTCAGCGTCGAAAAATCGAACCAGCCACGCTCCTTCGACCCTTGCCCGACGATCGCGCCGCAATCGTCGATCAGCCCGTTGACGCGATAGACGCGCGCACCCTGCGCCGCGATTTCGCGCACATTGATTTCCGGCGTGTCATCCGGGCAAAAGATGATCGCTTCCATCCCGGCGACAGCGGCATAGGCGGCCAGCGCTGCGCCGGCATTGCCGTTGGTGGGCATCGCGATCTGGGTCACGCCCAGTTCCTTGGCCATCGACACCGCCATCACCAGCCCGCGGGCCTTGAACGATGCAGTCGGCAGGCGGCCCTCATCCTTGGCGATCAGATGCGCGCCACCCAATCGCGCGGCAGTGCGCGGCAGGGCGACCAGGGGCGTGGCATTTTCGCCCAGGCTGACGATGTTGGCGGTGTTGCGCACCGGCAGCAATTCGCGCCAGCGCCACAAATCCATCGGCCGCTGCGCCAGGACATCCTTGGTCAGCGCTGCCCGCACCCCGTCCAGATCATAACGGACCAGCAGCGGCTTTCCCGCCGCGGACAGGCCATGCAGCTTGTCTGCCGGATAGTGTTCGCCCGTCAGCGAACATTCCAGATGGGTGACGAAGGTGGGACGATCGGTGGTGAGGTTCAGGTCGTGGCGCAACGGGGTATCCTTTAGTCTGTGCCCCCCCGGCCACTTTTCATGCCCCTCCCGCGAACGGAAGGGGCGTGCATATCTTAGTCCGGCGCTTTCGCCACGCTGACCATGGCCGGGCGCAACAGCCTGTCCTTGATCATATAGCCCGCCTGCATTTCGACCAGGATCGTGCCGGGCGCGGCATCGGCGGACGGGACTTCCATCATCGCCTGATGCTTGTTGGGGTCGAGCGGCTGGCCGACCGACTCGACCTTGGATATGCCGTTGCGGCCGAACACCGCTTCCAGTTCGCGGCCCGTGGCTTCCAGCCCGACGACCAGCCCCTTGAACTTCTCATCCTCGCGCAGTTCCGCCGGAATGGCGGCAAGGGCGCGGCTCAGATTGTCGGCGACCGACAAAATGTCGCGGGCAAAATTGGTCGCGGCATAGGCGCGGGTGTCGGTCAGTTCCTTTTCCAGCCGACGGCGCACATTCTGCGTATCGGCATGGGCATAGAGAATGTCCTGCTTCGCAGTCGCCAGTTCCGCTTCCAGCGCGGCGATACGCTCTGCATTGGCATCTGCCACGGGTGCATCCTCCGGCAACTGGTCCACGACTTCGGTATTTTCGACGTTCAGATTATCTTCGCTCATCTCATCAATCTCGAAAGCGTTTGTGCGGTGAAATCCACCATGGGGATCACCCGTGCATAGTTCAAGCGCGTGGGGCCGATCACGCCGACCACGCCGACCACCCGGCCGTCCGCGCCACGATAGGGGGCGGCTATGACCGAAGAACCCGACAGGGAAAAGAGCTTGTTTTCCGATCCGATGAAGATTTTGGTCGCGCTGCTCGCCAATGCGCTTTCCAGCAGGCGGGATATTTCCTGCTTGCCTTCCAGCTGCTCCAGCAATTGCCGCACCCTTTCCAGGTCGGCTGCCGTGCCGTCGTCGATCAGATGGGCCTGCCCCCGCACGATCAGCACTGGCCTGTCATCGGCGTCATGCGACCAGATGGCGACGCCGCGTTCCACCAGTTCCCGCGCCGCGCCGTCGAGCGCGCTGCGTTCGCTCTCCATTTCCAGCGCCAGCCTGTCGCCCGCCTGCCGCAGCGTCAGCCCGGCAAAGCGCGCCGACATGAAATTGGCCGCTTCGTTGAGCATGGAGGGGGACACGCCGGGCGGCAGGTCCAGCACGCGATTTTCAACCGATCCATCCTGCCCGACCAGCACCGCCAGCGCCTGCCGGTCGTTCAGCGGCACGAAGCCGAACTGGCGCAAGACAGGCTCGCGCTTGGGCACCATGACGATGCCCGCACAGGCCGACAGGCCCGACAGCGCAGCGGTGGCGGCGGACAGCGCTTCCTCGATCGGCCCGCCCTCGGCCAGCCCCGCCTCGATCGCGCGCCGTTCCTCTGCCGACGGCAACGCCGCCTGCATCATTCCGTCGACGAACAATCGCAGCCCCGTTTCGGTCGGCATCCGCCCCGCCGACGTATGCGGCGCGGCCAGCAGCCCCAGTTCCTCCAGATCCTGCATCACGTTGCGGATCGAGGCGGGTGACAGGCTGAGCGATGCGATCTTGCTGAGCGTGCGCGATGCGACTGGCAGGCCAGTGCCCAGATAGCTTTCCACCACCAGGCGAAAAACGTCGCGGGCGCGCTCGTTCAATTCGGTAATGGGTGTCGTTGGCGTCATCGGTAAAATGTAGGATGGATTGCCTCCAGGCTCAACGCCTGCGTGGCGGCCAGCCCTATTGGGCAATTTTGGCCTTCAGCATCGGTTCGATCCCCAGCAATTTGGGAATGCCGCCAATCGTCGTACGCAGCTTCGCATAGCGCGCGTCCAGGCATCCCGACTGATAGTCGAGCCGCGTCGGCTTGGCCTCGCCGCGCGTCCATTCGATGCGATAGCCGGGCATGTCGGTCGCAAAGCGGGCGCAATTCTCGCCATGGGCGATCCGCCTTTCGGTGCCGACCAGCGGCTTGTACGGGGCCAGCGCCAGGCGCAATTGCCGATATTGCGCCGGGGTCACGGTGAAGCGCGTCGGCCCCGGCACGGCCGTGAACTTGTCCGGCTCCAGCAGGCCCGATCCATCGGGCGTCACCTGCACGCTATAGGCGGGGCAGGCACCAAAGCAGCGCCCGGCGGTAAAGCGGATCGTGTCTCCGGCGGCGCGCGGTGTGTCCAGCTCAGTGTCGGCGGTGGCGCATCCCGCCAGCAGCATCACCGTCGCGGCTATTATCATTCTGGTCATCATGGCCCCTCTTATCGCCTAATTGCGCGCATGGCACTGGCAAGAAACGCTGTCGGACGCTAAGCGCCGTCTCCTGATCGATTTGGAGAAAGAATATGCGTCCTTCCGGCCGCGCGCCCGACCAGATGCGCGACATCATCATGGAGCCTGGCTTCACCATCCATGCCGAAGGAAGCTGCCTCATCAGTTTCGGCGACACCCGCGTGCTGTGCACCGCGTCGGTGGAAGAAAAAGTGCCGCCCTTCCTGCGGGGCAAGGGGTCGGGCTGGGTCACGGCCGAATATGGCATGTTGCCGCGCGCCACCCATACCCGTGGCAGCCGCGAAGCGGCCAAAGGCAAGCAATCGGGCCGCACGCAGGAAATCCAGCGCCTCATCGGTCGCTCGCTGCGCACCGTCGTGGACATGAAGAAGCTGGGCGAACGCCAGATCGTGGTCGATTGCGACGTGATCCAGGCCGATGGCGGCACTCGCACGGCGGCGATCTCCGGTTCCTGGGTCGCGCTGCGCATTGCGGTGGACAAGTTGCTGGCCTCCGGCGCGCTCAAGGAAGACCCGATCATTCAGAAGGTCGCTGCCATCAGCTGCGGCATCTATGAAGGCACGCCGGTCCTCGACCTCGACTATGCCGAGGACAGCAATGCCGAGACGGACGCGAACCTGATCCTGACCGGCGACGGCAAGTTCGCCGAAGTGCAGGCGACCGCCGAAGGCGCGGCCTATGACGAGGAAGAACTTCTGCGCCTGCTGCGCCTCGCCCGGATCGGCTGCGCCAAGATCTTCGCCGCGCAGGACGCCGCGACGGGGCGGTAATCACAATTATCCGTTCGCTTCGAGCGAAGTCGAGAAGCCGATGGCGTGACTTTTGCGTTTATCGAATGCGCTCGAAACGAACGGAAAGAGGTGGAAAAATGACCGACCAATTCGGACAGGAACAGGCAATCCGCAAGCTCGCCCCCGGCAAGCTGGTGATCGCCAGTCACAATGCGGGCAAGGTGCGTGAAATCGCCGCGCTGCTCGGCCCCTATGGTATCGAGCCGATCTCCGCCGCCTCGCTCGACCTGCCCGAACCGGAAGAAACCGGCACGACCTTCATTGCCAATGCGGAACTGAAGGCATTGCAGGCCGCCGACCTGTCCGGACTGCCTGCGCTGGCCGACGATAGCGGCCTGTGCGTCGAGGCGCTGGGTGGCGATCCGGGGCTGTTTTCGGCGCGCTGGGCCGGACCGGACAAGGACTTCGCCCTTGCCATGCAGAAAGTATGGGATGGCGTGCAGGCCAAAGGCCCGGACGCCGGGCATGACGCCCATTTCATCTGCGCCCTGGCCCTTGCCTGGCCCGATGGTCATGTCGAAGCGTTTGAGGGGCGGGTCGACGGTACGCTCGTCTGGCCGCCGCGTGGGGCCAATGGCTTTGGCTATGACGCCATGTTCCAGCCGCTCGGCTTCGACATCAGCTTCGGCGAAATGGACCCGGACGCCAAGCACGCCATGAGCCATCGCGCCGACGCATTCAGACAGCTGGTGGCGGCAGTGTTCTGACCCGGTTCCTCCCCGCGCCGGGGAGGATCACTGCCCACCGCTGGCCAGTTCCACCGGGGCTGCTTCCTCGTCCAGCGGGCCTTTCCCGAACGCATTGCCGGCGGGGAAGTAGCGGCACACCAGATATTCGTAATTCGCCCCTTCGCCCAGCGCGCAGCCCACCTTGCGCGTGCCGCGCCAGATCATCTGCGTATAATGGCCGACATCCTGCCAGCGCCCGCTGGTGCTCAGGTCCGGCAATTTGCCTTCGGTCCGGAACAGTTTTTTCTCATCCAGAAAAGCGCCGACCATGACGCCATAGCCATAAAGGCGGCGTGGTCCCATCCACAGATTTTCGCCGCTCGGTATCGCCCGGCTGCCACGCGGGCTGTGACGAAACGCCCCGCTCTGCGCCATGTCGGCGGCATAGCGCGCCGCGTCCACGGCCAGCGCCTCGTCCCATTCCAGCGGCGGAACGCCAACCAGCGCCCGTTCGCCATTATGCGCGTCGATCATCACGGCCCGCAGCAGCGGCTCGCCTCTTGGCGCTTCCTCCATCCCATAATAGGCCGCCGGCATGACTACGCCGGTCGGCACATTGACCGGCGCTGCGGTCACCGCCTTGCTCCCCGGCGCGCTGTCGGACGCTGCCTGTGCACCCGTCGCAATCAGCAACGCCGCCCATAGCCCGGCACGCAAAAACAGATTAGGGCTGCCCCCAGCCATGGCCCTCATTCCCCCCGACTCTGCATCCCCATCGGCGCCGGCCCCCGCCGACGCTCTGGCCTTATATATTCATTGGCCCTTTTGCGTATCGAAATGTCCCTATTGCGATTTTAACAGTCATGTCCGCGAAGGCATAGATGTGGATGCCTGGCGCGCCGCTCTGCTCGCTGACATGGGGCACGAAGCTGCGTTGACCGGCGGGCGACCGCTTTCCTCGATCTTCTTTGGCGGCGGCACGCCCTCGCTGATGCCGCCAGCGCTGGTGGCGGACCTCATTGCCGCGGCGCAGCGGCATTGGGGCTTTACCCCGCAAGTCGAGATCACGCTGGAGGCCAATCCCAACTCGGTCGAGGCGGCGCGCTTTGCCGATCTCGCCGCCGCCGGGGTCAACCGCGTCTCGCTGGGCCTGCAGGCGCTCGATAACGATGCGCTCCATTTTCTGGGCCGCGCCCATGATGTTGCCGAAGGGCTGGCCGCACTCGACACCGCCCAGTCGGTGTTCGACCGGGTGAGCTTCGACCTGATCTACGCCCGGCCCGACCAGAGCGAAGCGCAATGGCAGGCGGAACTGGCGCGCGCCCTGTCGTTCGGCACCGGCCATCTCTCGCTCTATCAACTGACGATCGAACCCGGCACTCGCTTTGCCACCTTGGTTGCTCAGGGCAGGATGACGCCCGCCGACCCGGATCATGGCGCGACTCTCTATGAACTGACCGCCGCGATGACCGGCGCGGCGGGGATTCCGGCCTATGAAATCAGCAATCATGCCCGCGCCGGGCAGGAGAGCCGCCACAACCTTACCTATTGGCGCTACGGCGATTATGTCGGCATTGGTCCCGGCGCGCATGGGCGGCGCGGCGCCATGGCGACGCAGCGTCACAAGAAGCCGGAAAACTGGATCGGCGCCGTCAGCCGCAATGGTCACGGGCTTCAGGTGGAACAACCGCTGGCGGGCGAGGAGCGGGCGCGGGAAGCGCTGCTGATGGGGCTGCGGCTGGGCGAGGGGGTTGATCTCGCCCGGATCGCGGCGCTGTCGGGCGTTGGCCTTGGCCATCTGGTCGATGAACGCGCCATCGACCAGTTGACCGACCTTGGCCTCATCCGCCTGACCGGCACCCGCCTGCAAGTCGCGCCGGCCGGCATGCTGCTGCTCGACGCGATCTTGCCGGAAGTGGTGGCGATCTAATAATCGCGGCCCTTCAGTTCGTCCCCCCGTACTGCCGCGACGTGCAGCACATTGGTCGATCCCGGCGTGCCGAACGGGACGCCGGCCAGTACGACGATCTTCCCGCCCTTTTCGGCCATGTCATGACGCAGCGCCATGCGCCGGGCCTTGCCGATCATCTCCTCGAAATTGCCGATATCCTTGGTGCGGATGGCATGGACGCCCCAGGTCAGGCCCAGCTTGCGCGCCGTGTCGGTGCGCGGCGTCAGCGCCAGGATCGGCGCGGAGGGGCGTTCGCGCGCCACGCGCCGCACCGTGCTGCCCGACGATGTGAAGCAGGTGATCGCGCTCGCGCCCACGACATTCACGATATTGCCGGTGGCCTCGGCCAGCGCGTCGGCGGTGGTCGGATCGGGCAGCGTCTCGGTAAAATGCAGTCGCGCCAGATAGCCCGGATCGCGCTCCACGCTGTGGGCGATCGAATCCATCATCGCGACCGCCTCGACCGGCCAGTCGCCCGCTGCGGTTTCGGCGGACAGCATGACGGCGTCCGCACCATCATAGACCGCCGTCGCCACGTCCGACACTTCCGCGCGCGTGGGGGAGGGGGACTTGATCATCGATTCCAGCATCTGGGTCGCGACCACCACCGGGCGACCCATGCGGCGCGCCGTGGCGACGATCTGCTTTTGCAGCGGCGGCACATCATAAGGCGGCAGTTCGACGCCCAGATCGCCGCGTGCGACCATCACGCCATCGGCCATCTCGATAATCTCCTCCAGCCGCTGCACGGCTGACGGCTTTTCGATCTTGGCCATCAACGATCCATATCCGCCCATCAGCTTGCGCGCTTCGGCCAGATCCTCCGGCCGCTGCACGAAGCTCAAGGCGATCCAGTCGCACCCCTGTTGCATCGCGAAGCTAAGGTCGCGGCGGTCCTTGTCGGTCAGCGCAGGCACCGGCACCACGACATCGGGGACGTTCACGCCCTTGCGGTTGGACAGCGTCCCGCCGACCTCGACGATCGTATCGATACGATCCTCGCTGATTGCCTTGACGCGCAGCACCATCTTGCCATCGTCCAGCAACAGCCGGGTTTCCGGCACCAGGGCGGCATAGATTTCGGGGTGGGGCAGGTTCACGCGGCGCGAATCGCCCGGCGTTTCGTCGCGGTCCAGAATGAAGGGCGCGCCGGTTTCCAGCAGCGCCAGCCCCTTCTCGAACGTGCCGACGCGCAGCTTTGGCCCCTGAAGGTCGCCCAGGATCGTGGTCGGCCGCTGAAATTCCTTTTCCAGCGCGCGGATCGTGGCGATGCGCGCGGCATGATCCTCATGCGCGCCGTGGCTCATATTGATGCGAAAGGCGTCGGCCCCGGCAATGAACAGCGCCCGGATCATTTCGGGCGTATCGCTCGCAGGCCCAAGTGTCGCAAGAATACGGACCTTGCGTGAGCGGGGCGGTAGTCGTGACATATATTCTCCTGACCGTCGTGATCGCCGCTGGCCCGACCGTTGGGCTTCCCCCCCCTTGGTCTTGCCAGCGCGTCGTTATGGGTTATCCGTGCTGCACGACAGGATGATGTATCAGCGAAAGGGTCCGCCGATGAGCGACACCATACTCACAGACGCCGCCGCCGCAACCGCCTTCCGCCGTCTGGTGACGCATTTGCAGCACCGCACCGATGTCGAAAATATCGACCTTATGGGTTTGGCGGGTTTCTGCCGCAATTGCCTGGCCGACTGGGTGGCGGAGGCGGATGGTGGCCTGACGAAACATCAGGCGCGCGAACTCATCCACGGCATGCCCTTTGCCGAATGGAAATCCCGCTATCAGGGCGAAGCGACGCCGCAGCAGATCGCGCGAATGAAAGAGAGTGTGGCGAAGAACGCCGACAGCCACTAGGACGCCCTCCAACCGATTCACATCTACCGGAGAAACTCCCCCATGACCGAACCCAATGTCGCCGCCGACCAGCTCCGCCTGCTGATCGAACGGATCGAGCGGCTGGAAGAAGAGAAGAAGGGCATCGGCGACGACATCAAGGACGTCTATCTGGAAGCCAAGGCGACCGGCTATGACCCCAAGATCATGCGCCAGATCGTCCGCCTGCGGAAAATGCAGCCCCACGACCGGCAGGAAATGGAAGCGATCCTCCAGACCTATCTGTCCGCGCTGGGCATGGAATAGGACTCCACCGCCGTTCGCGCCTGGCGTAGCAAGGGGCCTTCACTGCGTTCAGGGCAGATGGTCTAAGCGCTCGGCCCGAACGGGATCAGAGGGAGAGTGAAATGTCCGAAGTCATCGTCAGCACCACCAGCCGTCTGGAAGGGCGCCCCGCCAAGGAATATCTGGGCATCGTCACGGGCGAAGTGATCGTGGGCGCCAATCTGTTCCGCGATCTGTTCGCCAGTGTGCGGGACATCGTCGGTGGCCGGTCGGGCGCTTATGAAGATGTGCTTCAGCGGGCGCGCGAACAGGCGATCGGCGAAATGCGGATGCGCGCGGCAACGTTGGGCGGCAACGCAGTCGTCGGCGTCGACCTGGACTATGAAGTGATAGGCTCCAACGGATCGATGCTGATGGTGTCGGCCTCTGGTACCGCCATCCTTGTGTAACATTGCGCGAGCGCCCCTCGCTCGCTAGAGAGCGCGCTCGTGTTTCATCAGATAATGTCAGGAGAAGGCCGTGGCCGGCCATTCCAAATTCAAGAATATCATGCATCGCAAGGGCGCGCAGGACAAGAAGCGCTCCTCGATGTTCTCCAAGCTGAGCCGCGAAATCACTGTCGCGGCCAAGATGGGGATGCCCGACCCGGACATGAATCCCCGCCTGCGGCTGGCGATCAACGCAGCCAAGGCGCAGTCCATGCCCAAGGACAATATCCAGCGCGCCGTCGACAAGGCGAATGCCGCAGGTGGCGAGAATTATGAAGAAGTGCGCTATGAGGGCTATGGCCCCGCAGGCATCGCCATCATCGTCGAAGCGCTGACCGACAATCGCAACCGCACCGCGACCAATGTTCGTACCGCCTTTTCCAAGAATGGCGGCAATCTGGGTGCATCGGGCGCGGTGAGCCATGGCTTCGACCGCGTCGGCCTGATCACCTATCCCGCCAGCGCGGGCGATGCCGACGCGATCTTCGAGGCCGCGCTCGAAGCGGGGGCGGAGGACGTGTCGTCCAACGAGGACGAGCATGAAATCTGGACCGCGATGGACGCGCTCCACGAAGTCGCCAAGGCACTGGAAGCGAGCCTTGGTCCGGCGGATGGCGCGAAGCTCGCCTGGAAACCCACGACCACCGTCGAAGTCGATGAGGCCAACGCTGCCACGCTGATGAAGCTGGTCGACACGCTGGAAGATGATGACGACGTCCAGACGGTGTGGGGCAATTATGAAGTGCCCGACGCGGTCATGGAGAAGCTGGGTTGATGTGTTTTCCCTCTCCCCTTGGGGAGAGGGTTGCGCAGCCTTGGCGGCTTTGCCGCCTGGGCGAAGCTGGGAGAGGGGGCGCTGCCATCCGCGACTATCGCTCCCCTCTCCAAGCGCGGCTAGCCGACATGTCGGCAAGCCTTGCTATCCTCTCCCCTGAAGGGGCGAGGAAATCCCAATGATCCTCCTTGGTCTCGACCCCGGCCTTGGCACCACCGGCTGGGGTCTGATCGCCGCTGACGGCAACCGCCTCACGCATCTGGGCAATGGCCAGATCAAGACGGATAGCGCGATGCCACTGGCAACGCGGCTGCTGGCGCTCGATCTTGCCCTGACCGACCTCATCCTCGAACATCGGCCCGATGGCGCGGCGGTCGAGGAGGTGTTCGTCAACGTCAATCCGCAATCGACCCTGAAACTGGGACAGGCGCGCGGCGTGATCCTGCTCAACGCCGCGCGCTCCGGCATGGAGGTCGGCGAATATGCCGCGCGGCTGATCAAGAAATCCGTGGTCGGCGTCGGCAATGCGTCG